>Ga0210406_10000099_pt1 | contig 133206 bp, 118 predicted proteins | sample IncBWC30MmetaG_FD_155454 | JGI IMG/M metagenome (GOLD analysis project Ga0210406, IMG submission 155454) | Forest soil microbial communities from Barre Woods Harvard Forest LTER site, Petersham, Massachusetts, United States - Inc-BW-C-30-M | ecosystem: Environmental > Terrestrial > Soil >... | reverse complement strand
GCGAATGATCAGGCAAACAACGCCCCACCGCAAGCCGCCATACAGCATTAAAACGCGGCACTTTCGGCGGCAACGCGGCAACTCGATAGGAATTGTGGCCTATGCCGTCGAGGCCTGCACCAAAAAGCATCAATGGTATGAACGAAAACCGAAGCCATCGAACAGGCAGAAGCCGGTGGCTTGTAGCGCTTGCAATTATAACAATTCTAGCACCCGTAAGCACTCGCGCGACTTCTGAGGACTGCCAAGATGCAATTGCAAAATACAATGAAGCTATTTCGGATATTTCATCGACCCTTCGTCGCTATACGAATTGCGTTTCTAGCAGCCGGGGTCACGATGATTGCTCCAGTGAATTTCGACGGCTCAAGGCGGCTCAGAGTGATTTCGAAGATGCCGTCATGAAATACGGATCAGAGTGCGATTGAGCCGAAAGGTCTGAAGTCGATGAGTAGGATACGCTTTGTGTCCCTTTAGCTGTGGCTGTAGTTGTAACGGCATCCGATGCGCATTCTGAAATGGTGGACGTTAAATACCGAGGATTAGTTGACCTAAAGCCATTCAACTGTGAGGTCATCAACCGCAGTTCGTTTATCAATCGTGTCTGCTACGACAAGGCGGAGCACTACATGATCATACAATTGCGCGATACGAATTATCACTACTGCGAATTGCCGCCCTCGATCCTCGCCGAATTCATAGCAGCGCCCTCAATGGGACGATACTACAATCAATACATCAAAGGCTCTGGGCTAGACGGACCTTACGATTGTCGAACACATAGGTTCCCGGCCTATTCGAAATAGGGAAGCCCAGTCCGGCATCTGGCGGAACGAGACCGTGGGGAAGTCAATTGGGTGAAGGTGAAGAACGGTGGGGGGCTGGCTGACGCCAGTGGTCGATGGTCGTGGCTGATGGTTGGTCAGCCATTTGGCTGGCTGTGGTTGTAGGGTGAGGGAGATGAGCAGAGGGCGCCGGTCGGATCAGTGATCGCTTTCGGAGTGCAAAGGAAGCATGAACTGGGTAAGATCACAGCGTTCGAGGGGAGGGTCCGATGCGATTGGTCCATTGTTCAATCGCGATATCGTTCGCGTTGTTGGCGGTGGCGGCTTCGGGTCAGCAGCCTCCTCCGACGGCGGTCGAAACAATAGGCCATCCTCCTACACTGCTCGGGCCGCCGCCACTTTCAGAACCCGGCACGTCGCAATCGCAACAGCCCATGCCCGACAAGGCCAAGCCCACGGCTGATCAGTCGAACGCGAAAGGCTATACCGGCGCCTATACGCCCGCCGGCACGCCGCCGACCCCCTTTTCAACGGGTCCCTTGCCGCAAACAGACTCAGGATCGGGTTTGGACGTGGCAGGGCCTGATGGAACGACGCGATCGGTGAAAGCCGTGCCGTGCGGGGTGGCCGCGCACGAGACTGACGGCTTCACGACCTGCGTGGGAATTCCCGAACAGCGTGAGAGGCAGGGAAGGTACCGGCGTTAGAGCCACGATCGGGAAAAGCATGCCCTTGCGCTACGATGCGTCCGCTTTCGGGCAAACCGGACATCGAGCCAACATCGCCGAATGACCGAGTTGGAGGTCTTCCCGCGTGAGCTGCTGCGTCATGCTCGTCCCTCCCTTCATCGTGGCCGCAACTGTTCCTCGATCATCTCCATGCGCTGCGCCTCCATCTCCATGCGCTGCGCCTCCTCCGGATCTACATCTTCGGCGAGCGCGCTGCGGATTGCAGTCTTTCCCGTTGCAGTCTTTCCCCGACAATCCCGATCAATCCGACGCCATAGGGCGGCCATAGGGAGAGGGAGGCCAACTGCGTTGTGCTATAATGTTGCCTGAGAACAGGACAGTAACAGAGAAGAGAATTGAAATTTCGTAAGGGCCAGAGTGGTAATCCGGGTGGGCGCCCCAAGGTTCTTGGGGACGTGCAGGAACTGGCTCGTCAACATGCGCCAAAGATTATTGCCGAGCTTGCTCGCTTGGCGCTGAAGGCAAAAAGCGAGACTGCCCGGATTGCTGCAATCCGCGAGCTGCTCGATCGCGGATATGGGAGACCTCGGCAGGCGATGGAGGTCTCCGTTCCCGCCGGTAACCCCCTCCAGATGTTGCTTGATGAGATCGATGCCCGGAGCAGGATCGAAGTGCCGGTGTCGCACACCCCAAATAGAGATCACTTGCCACCGGGCGTGAATGGCGCGGAATAAGCGCGCCCAGACTGCAGTCAGCACGTCTTGCAGTTCAGACGGCGCAGGTCGCGCTCGCGACGCAATGGCGGCAAGGGATCGAGAGTGCCGGGCCGGGGTCGGAAGTTTTGCCGGGAGCGCGAAGCTGCGGTCGGCCGGCGATCCATATCGGGAAGTCAACCTAATGTTTACCAAGGGCAGGGAATAAGCGGCGCCATGCGCAACGCGGGGCTAGGTCGAGACCGCGAGGGCTGTCACCTCTCAGGGCAGGAAACGCCGGGCGAGTGCGACGGTTCCTGACCAAACAGAAGGCCCGGCGGGGGCGCCGGGCCAGTAACGGACGAACGGGAGGGTCGCGCTCCTCCCAGACTGCCAAACGCGGGGCGAGTACGACGGTTCAGCTGGCGACGAGATTTTTTCGCACAAAATCGCGCATCGGTCTGTCCATGATACCGGCGCGCAAAAAAGCCCCGGCGCGCTCACGGGCGTGGACACCGCCAATACGGTGCGCTGGGCGGGCGACAGGTCGGAACGCTGCACCATTTGGCCGTGGGGTTTTGGTGCGTGGCTGGTTCTGGTCTGAGATTGAGTAAACTTGATCGTAGTGCCCCAGCTGACCTCGGCCGAAGGCGCCGTGACGTCCGCTTTTTGGGGGTGAAGCTGATCGAGGTTTGGCAGATACTGACGTGGGCTTCTGGACCCGAACCGAACCGCTGCTATGACGTAAGCAAGGACTCCGTTCACTATCCTGCCGTGATTTCAACACACCCGCTCCTCCGTAGGACGAGCGCGCAATTTGAACCGCCTGAGGACATACCGCAGCATCAATATGAAACGTGTTCTCCGCGCACGCGGGGATGAACCGGACCCGGCATTTGTCGACGTGCGCGAGAACGAGTGTTCTTCGCGCACGCGGGGATGAACCGACGCATGTCGATCCGGTCTTTTTCAAAGACCTGTGTTCTCCGCGCACGCGGGGATGAACCGTACGAATGGCGGTGGGTGGACGTGCCCGACGAATGTTCTCCGCGCACGCGGGGATGAGACGCCGGAGCCGCCCAAATCGCCGCGAGAGGGTAGCGAGCGATCTATGCTTATGCCGCCGATGGTGAGTTCGGTATTGACAGCTCAGCGTCGAGGTCCGACGGCGTCACTATCTTCAAGCCCTGACACAGCGCCTCCAGCTCCGGCCGCCTAGATGTGAAGTGCGGATCGGTGGTCACGAACCGATCGCAATCGTTTCGGGCTGCATACATAAGGTGCCGGGCGTCCGCCTCCTTGAGACCGGCCGTGGTCAGGCCTTTGAACAACGCCTCGTCGACGATCTCGGAAACGATTGGGCACACCGCGACGGTACCGAGACGATCCATTTGATTGTGAAAGCCGAGGAGCTTGTGGTCGTTGGGGACCACTGGGGATTCGCCTCGCGACTGGGCCAATTGCGCGCGTACCGTTGGTTCTTTTGCTCGATCCTGTTCCCGCCACGATTCTCGGGATGTGACAATCTCGATCTTGCCCTCGTCGCGGGCTTTCAGCAGCGACTCCACGGCAGCCATTTCAGTTGGGTGCAGGTCGCTCCGAATCCTTCCCGATTCAATGCAATTGTCGAGATAAGCTTTGGTCATGTTGCGGCACTCGCGTTCCGTTACGAGGAGTTACCCATATCAACTCTTTTGGCGATGTTGAAACCGTCCCTTCGCTAGTTATCTCAGCCAACTGGAGAAAGGCGCGTTCTACGCGAGCGTGAAGATCGTGGAAAAGCTTGCCGCGATGCTCGAAGTCGAGCCTGTTGAGTTGGTCAAGCGGCCTCCGGTCAAGCCAGAGCGTGCAAAGCGCAGGTAGCACTGAAAAATTGTTGGCCTTTTGCAAAATCGCACATAAGTAGCAAAGCGATCACAATTGCTTACGGATATAATAGGGGTCCTTTCCTGGCACCATTGTTATTGAGGATGCCCTCCCAAAGCTTTTTCGAGGCCGTGCGCTCGGCTCGCCTCCCGCGGACTTGAGCGCTAGCCTGACAGCGCACCGAATCGACGAGGTTTCGAACGCCATGACCGTACGCCTGCATCGCGGCGACCTGCCGGACCTCTCCCGCTACACCAGTTCGGTGGCGATCGATACCGAGACCATGGGGCTCAACCCGCATCGCGACCGGCTTTGCGTGGTTCAGCTCTCGAACGGCGACGGCAGCGCGGACGTGGTGCAGATCCCGAAGGGGCATACCGACGCGCCGCATCTGAAAGCTCTGCTGGCCGATCCGAAGATCGCCAAGATCTTCCACTTTGCCCGCTTCGATATTGCGGTGCTCTACCACACCCTTGGCGTGATGCCGCAACCGATCTACTGCACCAAGATCGCCTCGCGGCTGTCGCGCACATACACCGATCGTCATGGCCTGAAGGACCTGGTGCGCGACGTGCTCAACATCGATCTGTCGAAGCAGCAGCAGTCGAGCGACTGGGGGGCGGACTCCCTCAGCGAGGCGCAGCTCGCCTACGCGGCCTCCGACGTCCTGCATCTGCACGCGCTTCGCGAGCGGCTCGACGCGATGCTCGCGCGCGAGGGCCGCATTCCGCTCGCCCAGGCCTGTTTCGACTTTCTGCCGACCCGGGCGAAACTCGACCTGCAGGGCTGGGAGGCCGAAGACATTTTCGCGCACTCATGACGTGGCTTTTGGTCTCGTTTCCGTCATAGTCGCACGGCCAGTTCCCGGCTGCATCGCACGGCAATACCGGATAGATTGGGATGCAAGGCTCGCGGAAGGAAGGGGGTAGCCCCGGCGTCGGGTCGGGCTCGAAATGCCAAGTGGGCCAAGGGGTGCTACTGGGGGCATGACAAGGGCATGATGTATTGACCGACCGCCGCACATTTCGGCGGTTCGCCAATCTCGCGCGTCGGAGCAGCGGTGAATTCAGTTCGTAACCCAGCGTATGAGGCAGGACTTGAGGCGCGCTTCGCCGTAGCGGCGCGCCACAGCCGGCTGGTTCGGATATTGCGCGTTGCAGTGCCGGCGGCGGTGGTGCTGTCGATGACGGCTGTCATTGGGGTGTCGATCTTCAATCCCTTCCGGATGCTGATGCCGAAGCTGCCGAGCATGGACAACCTGGTTGTTTCCGGCTCCAAGATCACCATGGAATCGCCGCATCTGTCGGGCTACACGCCGGACAGTCGGCCCTACGATCTCTGGGCAAAGGCCGCGACGCAGGATCTGACCGATCCGGATCGTGTCGAACTCACAACGCTGCATTCCAAGGTCCTAATGGAAGACAAGGAGACGGTCGTGACGCTCGATGCTCGCACCGGCTTCTTCGACAACAAGCAGCAGACGCTTGATCTGCACAAGGATGTCTTCGTCCAGACCTCGACGGGCTACGAGGCGCGCTTGAGCCAGGCCTTTGTCGATATGGGCAAGGGCACCGTGAATTCGGACGAGCACGTCGATGTCAAATTGACCAACGGAACGCTGTCTGCCGACAGGCTCCGGATCACAGAAGGCGGTGCAGTTCTCAGGTTCGAAGGCAACGTCGTGATGAATCTCGATCATCTCGACTCCGACAATGAAAACACACAATCGGCGAATGCTGCGCCGGCTGAGCAAGCTGCGTCCGCCAGCGTTCAGCCTGTGAAGCCGCGGCAGCCTTCCAGCAAGTCCGCCAACCCGAAATGAGACTGATGACGACGTTTCTCCGGTTCGGTGTCCCGGCCCTGCGTCGCGCGGCTTGCGCAGTTGCGGCGGCCATGGTCCTCGCGCTGGTCTTGGCGCTTGGTGGCGCGTTCGCCGCGCAGGCTCAGACCGCGATGCAGGGCGTCCCCAACGCGCTGCAGGGCTTTTCGCAGAACCGGGACCAGCCGATCCAGATCGAGGCCGCTTCGCTTGAGATGCGCGACAAGAAGAAGGAGGCAACGTTCTCCGGCAATGTGAAGGTGGTGCAGGGCGACACCACCATGACATCGAAGACGCTGGTGGTATTCTACGAATCAAGCCAGGGGCAGACCACGTCCCAGGGGCAGAGCACGTCGCCACCCGCGGCGAACGCGAAGCCTGCGGCGAAATCGGCGTCGGCCATGCCGGCGGCGACCCCCGGTCCCGGTGGCGCGTCGTCGATCAAGCGTCTTGAAGCGCGCGGCAATGTAGTGGTGACCCAGAAGGATCAGGTGGTGACCGGCGAAACCGCGGTCTTTGACACCAAAACCAACTTGATTACGATGGTCGGAGGCGTCGTTTTGACGCAATGCAAGAATGTGCTGCGCGGCGATCGCCTGTTTGTCGACATGACGACAGGCGTCTCGAGGGTGGAATCGGACAGCGGAAAGGTGCAAGGCCTGTTTGCCCAGTCCTCCGGGCCGGGATGTAGTTCCTCTGGACCAGTCACGGGCTCGCCTCTACTGGGCGGGGGCGCTGCTAAACAGAAATAGTTTCAATCACTTGTTCGCTAAGCCAGGGTCGGCATGTTGAAGCCCGGCGCGCCAGCCTGTATCTACCCGGCCTGGGGTGTTCCGCTGGGGCATCCATTCATTCATGCTGAGCGCACGAATCAGGCCGCCGCGGCGGTCTGCGGAACTAGCTTCAAGAGGGCTGAGCGAAGCGGGGATGGTGGACTTACTCAGCATGTTCCGTCGACGGCCCGCGAAACGCGGGAAGGGCGGCTTTGCGCGCCCGCGCGACGACATAACCGCGGTTGACGACCCTCTTACCATGCTGGCCAACACGGTCCGCGATGCTCCGCCGATCGCCCGCGAGGCCGCGGTCTCCGGCGTCAGCGGCGCGCGGCAGCCGCCGCCGGGTGCCGAATTACCCAGGGATTTTCCCAAGGAGCCAGCCAAGGAACTGCCTAGGGCTGAGAAGCCGCGTCCGCCGCGTCCGAAACTGGTCAAGCCCGCCCAACCGGCCAAGGAAAGCAGTGCGGCCGGCCCGCAACTCTTGCGACGGCCGGGACTTCTGGCTGTGCATAGTGTGGAGAAGAGCTTCGGCTCCCGCCAGGTCGTGCGCGGCGTCAGCATCCACGTGCGCCGCGGCGAAGCCGTCGGCTTGCTGGGCCCGAATGGCGCCGGAAAGACCACGGTCTTTTACATGATCACGGGCCTGATCAAGGCCGACCGCGGCGCCATCGAGCTCGATGGCCACGACGTCACCCAACTGCCGATGTATCAGCGTGCCCGGCTGGGGATCGGCTATCTGCCCCAGGAGGCCTCGATCTTCCGCGGACTGACGGTGGAGCAGAATATCCGGGCCGTGTTGGAGGTCGTCGAACCCAACAAGAAGAAGCGCGAGGCGGAACTCAATTCGCTGCTTGATGAATTCAACATTACCCGGCTGCGCAAATCACCATCGATCGCGCTTTCCGGCGGTGAACGGCGGCGCGTCGAGATCGCCCGCGCGCTGGCGACCCGTCCGAACTACATGCTGCTTGACGAACCCTTTGCCGGCATCGACCCGATCGCGGTCGGCGATATTCAGGACCTCGTCCGTCACCTCACCAACCGTGGCATCGGCGTGCTGATTACCGACCACAACGTCCGCGAGACGCTCGGCCTGACGGATCGCGCCTATATCGTTTACGCGGGGGAGATCTTGACGGAGGGAAGCCCGGAGGAAATAGTCAGCGATCCGGATGTGCGCCGCCTTTACCTTGGTGAGGAATTCCGCCTCTAGCCTATTTTTTGCATCCGTCAAGCCGTGTACATCGGCCCTGGACTACGCTAAGCAAGAATCGGACCAATTTTAGGGATCGTTCTTGCCTCCATGGCGCTGACGCAGAGATTAGAGTTCCGCCAGTCCCAGTCGCTGGTGATGACGCCGCAATTGATGCAGGCGATCAAGCTGCTGCAGTTGTCCAATCTGGATTTGTCGGCCTTTGTCGAAGAGGAGCTGGAGCGCAACCCCCTGCTTGAGCGGGCGAGCGATGGCCCGGAAGCGCCGGTCGTGGGGGAAGCCGCGCAGGATCGCCCCGAATTAGGGAGCGCCGACGAATCCGGTGCAGCCTTCGGCGAGGACTCTCCATCCGGCCAATCGGAGAGCGGCGTCGATGGCTTCGAGCCGGCCCAGGAAGAATGGTTGAGCCGGGATCTGGGAAGCCGTGCGGAAATCGAGCAGACGCTCGATACCGGACTGGACAATGTGTTTTCGGAGGAGCCGGCCGAGGCGGCGGCGCGCAACGCGCAGGACGCGGCCCCCACCACCTACACCGAATGGGGCGGCGGCGCCTCCAACGACGAGGAATACAATCTCGAGGCCTTTGTCGCCGCAGAGATGACGCTGGCGGATCATTTGGCAGAACAGCTCTCGGTCGCCTTCACTGCGCCGGCCCAGCGCATGATCGGCCAATATCTGATCGATCTGGTCGACGAAGCCGGCTACTTGCCGTCGGACCTGGGCCAGGCGGTGGAGCGCCTGGGGGCTTCGCCAGCCGATGTCGACACGGTGCTTGGGGTGCTGCAGACATTCGACCCGCCCGGCATCTGTGCCCGCAATTTGAGCGAGTGCCTCGCGATCCAACTGCGCGAGCTCGACCGTTATGATCCGGCGATGCAGGCGCTTGTTGAGCATCTCGATCTTCTCGCCAAGCGTGACATTGCGGCGCTACGCAAGGTCTGCGGGGTTGATGACGAAGACATCGTGGACATGATTGGCGAAATCCGCCGTCTCGATCCGAAGCCGGGGCTGAAGTTCGGTACCACGCGGATGCAGACCATGGTGCCGGACGTCTATGTGCGGCCTGGGCCCGACGGTGGCTGGCATGTCGAACTCAACAGCGACACTTTGCCGCGCGTCCTAGTCAATCAGACCTACTACACGGAGCTGTCGAAGACGATCCGAAAGGACGGCGACAAGTCCTATTTCACCGACTGCCTGCAGAACGCGACCTGGCTTGTGCGTGCGCTGGATCAGCGCGCGCGTACCATCCTGAAGGTCGCGACCGAAATCGTGCGTCAGCAGGACGGCTTCTTTACCCACGGCGTCGCGCATTTGCGGCCGCTCAACCTGAAGGCGGTGGCGGACGCGATCCAGATGCACGAATCGACGGTGTCGCGCGTCACCGCCAACAAATACATGGCGACAAATCGCGGCACGTTTGAGTTGAAATATTTCTTCACCGCTTCCATCGCGTCCGCCGATGGTGGCGAAGCGCATTCGGCCGAAGCCGTTCGTCATCACATCAAGCAGTTGATCGATGCGGAAGGTCCCAGCGCGATTCTTTCCGACGATACGATCGTGGAACGGTTGCGCGCGTCTGGCATTGATATCGCCCGGCGCACGGTCGCAAAGTACCGCGAAGCGATGCGAATTCCATCCTCCGTGCAGCGCCGCCGCGACAAGCAGAGCGCGCTGGTGTTGCCGATCTGAGATCGGCCTGATTGCGCCCCGGCCAAATCGGGGTAGTCTCAATTTCCCGTCCAGATCAATCCAATCGAGGCATCCCATGACTCTTAGGATTTCGGGAAAGAGTATCAACGTCGGCGAGGCGCTGCGCGGTCGCGTGACTGACCGCACCGAGGAAGTCTTGCGCAAATATTTCGACGGTAACTACTCCGGGCACATCACGGTCAGCAAGGACGGCTTCGGCTTTCGGACCGATTGTGCGCTGCATCTGGATTCCGGAATTACGCTCGAAGCTGATTCGAACGCCACCGACGCCTATGCGAGCGCCGATCAGGCGCTCCTGATGATCGAAAAGCGCCTGCGCCGTTATAAGAGCCGGCTGAAGGACCGTTCCGCCCGGAAGGCCCATGCGGCGTCTGCCGCTCTCGCGAGCATAGCCGGGCCGACACTCGATGCGTCGAGCTATGTGATCGAAGCGCCGACCGAAGGTGATGAGGAAATGACCGGCTACAATCCGGTCATCATCGCTGAAGCGACCACCTCGTTGAAACGCCTATCGGTCAGCGAAGCCGTCATGGAGCTCGATCTGACCGGGGCGGCCTGCCTGGTATTCCAGCATGGCTCAAGCGGCCGGGTGAACATCATTTACCGCCGTTCCGATGGCAATATTGGCTGGGTGGACCCACAGTGGTGAACTCCTGACCTGCGGCTTTTTTGAGCCCTAACTCTTCCTAAGGAAAGGTGGCGGCAATGCCGTCGCGGGTGTTGGCACCGCCGTTGCGTTGGAGTAGAAGCCCCCCCAAATCAGGGAGGCGGACGCAAGCTCCGATCTCGACTTCTTGACGCCAGCCGCTAAAGGCCTATTTCGCAACCTGACGGTTCATTCACCTCGGAACGCCCCATGACGATTACCGATCTGGTCGCACCCGAGGCGATCCTCCCCGCGTTGAAAGTCAACAGCAAGAAGCAGGCACTGCAGGAACTGGCAGCGAAGGCGGCCGAGCTGAGCGGACAGAACGAACGCTCCGTGTTCGAAGTTCTGCTGCAGCGCGAGAAGCTGGGCACGACCGCGGTCGGCTATGGCGTCGCCATCCCCCACGGCAAGCTGCCGAAACTCGAAAAGCTGTTCGGCCTGTTCGCCCGCCTGGAACGGCCGATCGATTTCGAGGCGATGGATGGCCAGCCTGTCGATCTCGTGTTTCTGCTGTTGGCGCCGGAAGGTGCGGGCGCTGATCACCTCAAGGCGTTGGCCCGCATAGCGCGCCTGTTGCGCGACCAGGACGTTGCCAAGAAGCTGCGCGCCTCGCGGGATGCCCAGGCAATCTATTCCGTCCTGGCACTGCCGCCGGCCAGTGCGGCGTAGATCGAAGCAGCCTCACTTCCGTCACAGCATGCATACACATAGCGGATCGTCCGTCCGTCATGAATGCTCACGGTGCCGACTTCGACGAACCTGAGCGCTGCGCGGCGTCCGATTCCCGATTCGCCCAGTCAATGGAAGTGAAAGCAAGAAGCTGCGATTCGCTCATCGCTACGCTGCATGCTCAAGAAAAACGGACGCGCCCGATCATCTCAGGGACGCGCCCGATGGGTTGCGAATTCGTCTAAGGCGACCGCGCCAACATCAGTGCACGCTCACGGCCTGCAGTTCATTGCTCCAGGCGTTTGCAATCGCAGCTTCGCGCGAATCAGTCAGCATGATCGGCGTACCGTCGGCGGCGTGGAGCGCGAAAAGCTTCAGTCCCGGCGCGATTTTTGGCGCCTGAGGGAAGAGGCCCGGCACATCCTCGGAGCGGATCTGCTTGACATAAGCGATATGGCCTTCGCCAAGGCTCGCCAGCGCCTCCAGTGAGACGCCGGCTTCTAACGCAACATTACCGTCCGTCATGGTCTCGACTCCTTCTGCAAGACTAAGCGGTCGAGTCCGCTACTGGTTCCATTATTCGTGTTCATTGATAGCGATTGTCTTAACGATCCTCTCCGGCTCGGGCCGGGCAAGATCGATCGACAACAGCCCGTTCTTCAGATCCGCGCCCAGTACGTGCATGCCTTCCGCGAGCACGAAGGTGCGCTGGAAATGGCGCGCCGCGATGCCGCGATGGATGTATTGCCGGGCCTTGTCGTCCTGCTGGCGGCCCCGGATCACGAGCTGGTTTTCCTCAATGGTTACATCGAGTTGGTCACGGGTAAATCCCGCCACCGCCAGTGTGATGCGCAGCTTTTCGGGTTGGCCGTTGGCACGGTCGCACCGCTCGATATTATAGGGCGGATAGCCGTCGGCGCCTTTGACAACGCGATCGAGCACCCGCTCGATCTCATCAAATCCCAGCAAAAATGGACTGGATAACGAAGGAACACGAGACATAGTTCACAAAGTCCTCTCGAAGCGACTTTGACGTTTCAGGGCCCTTACGGCACCCCTTGCAAGGCAATATGGGGGCGATGGAGGGGGTGTTCAAGCACCAAGCAAAGCGCTCACCGGAGGGCCTCCAAAGGTTGATCGCAGCGGCACACCTCTCGGAATGGACTCGATCAAAGGGCGATCCGCTTGCGGCCGTCCGTGCTGAACAGGTGCAATTTTTCCCTTGGGGCTACCGCCTTGATTCGCTCACCGATCGAGGGTCCGCTCTGCCCGGGAATGCGAACCAGGATTTCGCCGGCAGGCAATTCCCCGGGCTTGGTGCTGACCGCCGGTTCGCGGTCCTGCTGCGCTCGCAGACCATAGACATAGGTCTCCGCCCCGACCTTTTCGATCGCTTCCACCGTCAGCTCGAATGCGATCCCGCCGGCCGGCATCGCGCCGTTCGACAGGTGAAAATCCTCGGGTCGAATCCCGAGGATGCCGGACTCTGCACCCTCAAGCTTGAGGCCTAAGTCCGGTACCGAAATCAGGTTCATGGGCGGGGCGCCGATGAAGGCCGCGACAAAGGTGGTCGCGGGCTTCTGGTAGATGTCCAGCGGATTGCCGATCTGCTCGACCTGGCCCGCGTTCATCACCACCAGGATGTCGGCGAGGGTCATCGCCTCAAGCTGGTCATGGGTGACATAGATCGATGTCGTGCTCAGCCGTCGCTGCAATTTGCGGATCTCGACCCGCATCGCGATGCGCAGCTTGGCGTCGAGATTGGACAGGGGCTCGTCAAAGAGGAACAGTTTCGGCTGCCGGACGATGGCGCGGCCCATCGCGACGCGCTGGCGCTGGCCGCCCGACAATTGCCGGGGCTTGCGATCGAGCATGGTGGTGAGTTCGAGAATGCGCGCCGCTTCCTGAACACGGGTCTCGATCTCTGGCTTGGCCATGCCGCGGTTGCGCAGGCCATAGGCCATGTTGTTGTAGACGCTCATATGCGGGTAGAGCGCGTAATTCTGGAACACCATCGCGATATCGCGATCGGCCGGTTCGATCTGATTGACGATGCGCCCGCCGATGTCGATCTCGCCGGAGGTGATGGTCTCGAGCCCTGCGACCATTCTGAGCAACGTTGACTTGCCGCAGCCGGATGGTCCGACCAGCACGCAGAACTGGCCATCGGCGATGTCAATATTGATGCCTTTGATGGCCTCGAACCCGTTCGGATAGGCCTTGCGGACGTTGCGAAGGGTGACGTTAGCCATGGGAACGACTCGCGAATAGCGAATAGGGAGTAGCGAATAGGGATGGAGAGAGCGGAAGCCGTGGCGCCACGCGCCGCGCTACTCGCCGTCCGCAACTCACTTTTCGTCCCTTCATTTTTCTGTCTCGACCAGCCCGCGCACAAACAGCCGCTGCATCACGACGACGACAAAGACAGGCGGCAGCATCGCGAGCACGGCGGTTGCCATTACGATCGGCCATTCGGTCAGCGCGTCGGTGGTGGTGATCATCTTGCGGATGCCGATCTGGATGGTCTGCATGTCGTCGCGCGTGGTGATCAGAAGCGGCCAGAGGTACTGATTCCAGCCCAGGATGAACAGGATCACGAACAGCGCGGCCATGTTGGTGCGCGACAACGGCAACAGAGTATCCCAGAAGAAGCGGAAAGGCCCGGCGCCATCGATGCGGGAAGCCTCGAGCAGTTCGTCGGGCACCGTCATGAAGAACTGCCGGAACAACAGCGTCGCGGTGGCGGACGCGATCAGCGGCAGCGACAATCCCGCATAGCTGTCGAGCAGATGCAGGTCGGCGACGATCTTATAGGTTGGATAGATGCGCACCTCGACCGGCAGCATCAGCGTGATGAAGATCAACCAGAACATCGCCATGCGGAACGGAAAGCGGAAATAAACGATCGCGTAGGCCGAGACGATGGAGATCGCAATCTTGCCGACAGCGATCAACATCGCCATCACGAAGGAATTCAACATCATGGTGCCGACCGGTTCGCGGGTCGAGCCGCTCGTTCCAACGAAGATGGTCTGGTAGTAGGTCTCCAGAAAATGTCCGCCGGGCAGAAGCGACATCTGCCCGTTGGCAATCGCCGCATTGTCCTGGGTTGAGGCGATGAAGGCGAGGTAGACGGGGAAGGCGACGATCGCGATCCCGATCCACAGTATGATATGGGCCAGATAGCGCTGGATGCCTTCCTGCTCGACCATCAGTAGGTCACCTTGCGCTCGACAAAACGGAATTGAATCGCGGTCAGCAGGACGACAATGATCATCAGGATGACCGATTGAGCCGCTGAGCTGCCAAGGTTGCCGCCGAGCAGGCCGTCGACATAGACCTTGTAGACCAGCGTTTGCGTCGCGTTGCCCGGTCCCCCGCGGGTTATGGTGTCGATGATGCCGAAAGTATCGAAGAAGGCGTAGACGATATTGACGACCAGCAGGAAGAAGATGGTCGGCGCGAGGAGCGGGAAGATCACCGTCCAGAAGCGCCGCATCGGCCGCGCGCCGTCGATTGCGGCGGCCTCGATCACGCTCTTCGGAATGCTTTGCAGCCCTGCGAGGAAAAACAGGAAATTGTAGGAAATCTGCTTCCAGGCGGCGGCGAGAATAATGAGCAAGGCGGCCTGGTTTCCATCAAGCAGCGGATTCCAGTCGATCCCCATGCCGCGCAGCCCGTGCGCCAGAACCCCGAGCGAGGGATTGAGCATGAACACCCACAATACGCCGACCACGGGCGGGGCCACCGCATAAGGCCAGATCAGAAGCGTGCGATAGACGGTGCCGCCACGCAATGGCTTGTCGGCCATGACGGCCAGCAGCAATGCGAGCGAGAGCGATGAGAAGGCGATGGCGATCGCGAAAACGAAAGTCCTTACGATCGCAGCAAAATAATCCGGCTGGCTGAGAAGCTCTTGGTAATTGTCGAACCACACGAAGCTGGTCGAAAGACCGAAGGCGTCCTGCAGCAGAAAGGATTGCAACACCGCCTGCGCGGCCGGCCAATAGAAGAAAATCAGCACGACCGCCAGCTGCGGCGCAACCAGCGCATAGGGCAACAGCCGGGATTGGAAGACCGATTGCTTTTGCATGATCTCGGGCCGGTGGCAGGCCGCAGCGTGCGGCCTGTCAGCTTGTCATTTTAGCGCACCGCGGTTTTTTCGAACTGCCGAAGCATCGCATTGCCGCGCTCGACAGCCGCATCCAGCGCCTGCTTGGCGGTCTTCTTGCCGGCCAATGCCTGCTCGATCTCTTCTGCCCAGACGTCACGCAGTTGCACCATGTTGCCGAACCTCAGGCCCCGGGAATTCTCGGTCGGCTCCTTGTTGGTCAATTCCTTCAGCGGCGTTTCGAGATAAGGCTGGTCCTTGTAAAAACCTTCTTCCTTCGCCCTCTCGTAGGCAGCCTTGGTGATGGGCAGATAGCCCGACGCCTTGTGGATCCAGATCTGGCGGTCGGCGTCCGAGAGGAATGTCAGGAATTTGGCAACACCTTTGTATTCCGCGGGCGTCTTGCCACCCATCACCCACAGCGAAGCGCCGCCAATGATCGAGTTCTGTGGCGCGCCTTTGACATCCGGATAGTACGGCATCGGCGCGTTGGTGAAGTTGAACTTGGCTTGCGCCTTGACGTTGCCGAAGAACGCGGACGATGTCAGGTAGATCGGGCACTCGCCCGAGGTGAAGCGGCCTTCGCCCGTATTCGTGCGTCCGGCATAGTCGTAGGTCTTGTCCTTCTGCAGCTCGACCAAGGTTTCGAGGTGCTTGACCTGCAGCGGCCCGTTGAACTGCAGCACCGTGTCAAAGCCATCCAGGCCGTTGGCCTTGCTGGCGAGCGGCACATTGTGCCAAGCCGAAAGCTGCTCGAGATTGACCCAGGTCACCCAGGAATTGGAGAAGCCGCAGGTCGTGTAGCCCGCGGCCTTCAGCTTCTTGGCATCTTCGAAAACTTCCGGCCAGGTCTTCGGAATATCGGTGATGTTGGCTTTCTTGAACGCGTCGAGATTGATCCACATGACCGTGGACGACGAGTTGAACGGGAAGGACAGCATCTCGCCCTTCGACGTGGAATAATAGCCGGTGATTGCGGGCAGATAGCTCTTGGGATCGAATTTCTCGCCGCTCTCCTGCATCAGCCTGTACACCGGCTTGATGGCGCCGGTCGCGGCCATCATCGTCGCGGTGCCGACCTCGAAGACCTGCATGATGTGGGGCGCGTTGCCGGCGCGGAATGCCGCAATGCCGGCGTTCATGGTGTCGGCATAACCGCCCTTGTAGGTCGGAACCACCTTGTAGTCGCTCTGCGATGCGTTGAAGTCGTTGGCAAGCTTGACGATGACGTCGTTATTGGCGCCGGTCATGGCGTGCCACCATTGAATTTCAGTCGCCGCATGCGCCGGCGAAGCAGAAAATGCCAGCGTGGCCGCGACTGCCGCAGCAGCGCCGAATTCCCGAAAAGCCATCAAAAATCCTCCCTTGGACCGTCATCAACGGGGTTGCGCCTAGCAGCGCCGGATGACGCGGACATGACCGTATAAGCGAGCCGCGCCTATGGGGGAAGCGGCTGCCGAAAGAAGCGGGGAAAAAGCGGAGACCCGCCACGCACTGCGCTGTTCCGGTGCGGGCGGGGCTTTTCCGGCTTATGTTTTAGCGCTTGCGTTCCAAGCCGCAGACAACGCCCTTTGCCATGAGTGCATCGATCTCGGCCTTGGAGTAGCCGAACTCGGCGAGCACCTCTGCCGTGTGCTGACTGAATTTCGGCGGCGTGCTGCGCAAGCTCGGCTTGCTGCGTTCCATGCGGATCGGCGAGGCGACGCCCTTGTACCAATCCTTGCTGATCACATCGCCGCGGTAGACGGTGTGCTCGTTGGTCAGCGCCTGATCGATCTTCTGCACGGGGCCGGCCGGCAGTCCTGCGGCGAGCAGGCGATTGCAGAGCGGTTCGGCCTCGTGCTGCGCGAACACGGCAGCGAGTTGCGCGCGCAACGCCTCGCGATTGGCTATGCGGTCCTTGTTGCGCGCAAAGCGTGGATCGGTGCCGAGCTCGGGCTTGCCGATTTCCTTGGCGAGCTTGCGGAAGGTGCCGTCATTGCCGACGCCGATGAAGATGTCGTCCGTCTTGGTCGGGAAGATCGCGTAAGGCACCAGATTCGGATGCTCGTTGCCGGTCAGGCCTGGCGGCCTGCCATGCATGAAATAATTCGCGGTGTGCGGATGCATGATCGCAAGGCCGGTTTCGTAGAGCGTTGTTTCGAGAAACTGGCCGAGACCGGATTTCTGCCGCTCGGCAAGCGCCATCAGAATGCCGATCGCGGCATAGAGCCCGGTCGTAATGTCGACCAGGGGAACACCAATCCGCATCGGCCCGCTCTCTCGCGAACCGGTCGCGGCGATCATGCCCGTCATGGCCTGGATGATGGCGTCATAACCGGGATTGCCGCCACGCGGGCCGTCCGCGCCGAAGCCCGAGATTCGGCAATGCACGAGTCTTGGAAACTTCGCGCGCAGCAGATCGTTGCCGATGCCCCATCTGTCGAGTGTGCCCGGCTTGAAATTCTCGATCAGGACGTCGGCGGTCTCCAGCATCTTCATCAGCACCGCGCGCCCGCCCTCGGAGGCGAGGTCCAGCCCGATCGAGCGTTTGTTGCGATTGATGCCGACGAAATAGGCTGCGTCCTCTTCATGGAAGGGCGGGCCCCAGTCGCGCGTCTCGTCGCCGGCAGGCGGCTCGACCTTGATCACGTCGGCGCCGTGGTCGGCGAGGATCTGCGTGCAATAGGGGCCGCCGAGCACGCGCGTGAGATCGATCACGCGCAGCCCGGTCATCGCGCCCGAGGCCATCGGGGAATTCATGGAAGCAACCTTCGCTCGAAATGGGATTGGGCGAACCGGCTCCCAGAGCTAGCGGTCTTCCGTGGCGGCAGCAATGCCCTCGCGTGCACAGCCCCATTGGAACAGGCGCGAGGGCGTCTTGGCTGGGTCGCAGTTTTTCGTCTGGCTGGCCGGTCGGCGCGGGCAGCTACACGATGCTCAGGCGGACATCGACATTGCCGCGGGTGGCGTTGGAATAGGGGCACACTTGGTGCGCCTTTTCCACCAGTGCCTCCGCCTCGGCGCGGGGAACCCCCGGGAGGGAGACCGCGAGCTCCACCGTCAGGCCGAAGCCGCCGGCCGAGCGCGGACCGATGCCGACGGTCGAGGTGACCGAAGTGTCGGCGGGGACCTTCGGGCCGCCTTGCGACGCCACAAACTTCATGGCGCCGATGAAGCAGGCGGCATAACCGGCCGCGAACAATTGCTCAGGATTGTTGCCGGGACCGCCGCCACCGCCCAGTTCCTTCGGGGTCGCGAGCCTCACATCGAGCGCTCCGTCGAGGGTCGCGGCATGGCCGTCGCGGCCGCCTGTCGCCTTGGCGCTGGTCTTGTAGAGCACGTTCACAGACATGGTGATCTCCCTTGGGCTTGCTTTGGATGCTAAACCTATTGCGCATAATTAGATAGTGCGCAATATAAATTGCATGGCCTCACATTTAATTGTTCGCAATTGAATGCCGGCCCCGGCCGGCCCACAATGAGTCTGGACGATTCGCAGGGATCCACGAGGACGAAATGACGAAGAGACTGGCGGATCTGGCGCTGCGTCTGGACAATCAGATCTGCTTTGCGGTCTATTCGACCGCGCATGCGTTCAACCGTGTCTACAAGCCGCTGCTGGACCGGCTCGGCCTGACCTACCCGCAATATCTGGTCATGCTGGCGCTGTGGGAACGCGATGGCGTGCCGCTCAAGGATATCGGCGAACGGCTGTTTCTCGATTCAGGCACGCTGACGCCGCTGCTCAAGCGGCTGGAAAAGGCCCAGCTCATTAAGCGCACCCGCAGCAGCGAAGACGAGCGCCAAGTGCTGATCGCGTTGACGCCCCAGGGGCAGGCGCTCCATGACAAGGCCAAGGCCGTCCCGCAATCGGTCCTCGCCGCGACAGCCTGCTCGGTCGCCGAACTCGCTGCAATCAAGAACGAGATCGTCGCACTGCGCGATCGGTTGAACGCGGCGGTGAAGGAATAGCGTCGCAATCGAGCCCAGCTTCGCCCTTCGGGTTACCCCGCGGCAGCCTCCGCTACGATGGGCTCGCCGAGCCAAGGCTGCGAGACGTTACCGCAGCCACTAGACGCGCTTCTTCGCAAACGCTCGGCCGGAGGCAGATTTCAGATATTTCTCAAAAGCGAAGGCCTGCTTCACATCGCTAAACGCGATATATGTCTTGACCCGCCAAGGTCGGTACTTCGCCGTGTGGGGCACTTCGCCCGCGTTGTGCTTGGCCAGTCGTGCAGGCACGTCCTGGGCGATGCCAACGTAGAAATGTTCGCCATCGAGACTTTGGAGGATGTAGACGAATTTCATGAATGGCCGCGAAGCCCGGCTTCACCCTTCGGGCTACGCCGCGGCAGCCTCCGCTATGATAGGCTTGCCGAGCCGAAGCAGGCGAAGCCTGCGGAGGCTGGTGGAGCCAGGCGGGATCGAACCGCCGACCTCTTGCATGCCATGCAAGCGCTCTCCCAGCTGAGCTATGGCCCCTTAACCTTTGGCAGCGCGCCTTGGGCGACGCGCCGCGAGAAGACCCTGATCATAGTTCAGGGCCGATCTCAAGTCTCCTCGTCATTGCCGACATCGCCGATAATGTCGGTCACGTCCTCCTCGCCCTCTTCCTCGTCGGCGATAAAGGTCGAGTCATCGTCATCATCGTCTTCGATCGTCTCATCGATCTCGATATCTTCCTCGGATTCGGGGACGACGGCCTTCACCTTCCCGGTGTTCTCCTCGGCATCGGCCTCTTCCAGCGAGACCAACTCTTCGGATTCCATCGGCTCAGGCGCGGCCTCGGCGGCCGCGGCAGTGGCGCGCACAGCCTCGCCACGTGATCGCGTCGTCGCGATCGGTGCAATCGGCACGACCTCGCCGGTATAGGGCGAGATCACGGGATTCTTGTTCAGATCATAAAACTTCTTGCCCGTGGTCGGGCAAATGCGTTTGGTTCCGAGATCGGATTTGGCCACGTGCGGCATCCTGGGAATGTCTGAAAAGCGGTGCTTCACTTGGCTAGTTGCCGCGCCGCTGTCAATAGCAGTTTAGGCAAGAAATTCAGGGGCCCCGTGACGGCGAACGGTGCCTGTGATACCTGCCCCTCGAACGCTTGAGGGACTGAATGGTGAGCAAATCCGACCAGCCGACCCCGCTTGAGGCGCGTGCCAGCGGCCCCCTGACCGGCACCGCCCGGGTTCCCGGTGACAAATCGATCTCGCATCGTGCCCTGATCTTGGGAGCGCTTTCAGTCGGCGAAACCCGGGTCTCCGGCCTGCTCGAAGGCGAAGACGTGCTTAATACCGCCAAATCCATGCAGGCACTGGGGGCAAAGGTCGAACGGACCGGCAATTTCGCCTGGCGCGTGCATGGTGTCGGGGTCGCGGGGTTCGCCCAACCCGCAAGTCCGCTCGATTTCGGCAATTCCGGCACGGGCTGCCGGCTGGTGATGGGAGCCGTGGCCGGTTGCCCGATTACGGCGGTATTCGACGGCGACGCATCGCTCCGCAGCCGCCCGATGCGGCGGGTGCTCGATCCGCTGGCCCTGATGGGCGCGCGCGTCACCCAGGAGGGTGAGGGCGGCCGCTTGCCGCTCACGCTGCAAGGCGCACGTGACCCGGTCCCGATCGCCTACCGCACCCCGGTCGCCTCAGCGCAGATCAAGTCTGCGGTGCTGCTCGCAGGGCTCGCCGCACCCGGTGTGACCACGGTCATCGAGCAGGAGGCGAGCCGCGACCATACCGAACTGATGTTGAAGCACTTCGGCGCCGAGATCATTTCGGAACCCGAAGGCCGCCACGGCCGCAAGATCTCGTTGATCGGCGAGCCTGAACTGCATGGCGCGGCCGTGGTCGTGCCGGCCGACCCGTCGTCCGCGGCGTTCCCGGTCGTCGCCGCGCTGATCGTCGAGGGCTCCGACGTAATCTTACCCCACGTCATGATCAATCCGCTACGTACCGGGCTGGTCACCACGCTGCGCGAGATGGGCGCGTCGATCGAGGAGACCGAGGTTCGTCGCGATGCTGGCGAGCCCATGGCACGGCTTCGCGTGCGGGCCTCGAAGCTGCGTGGCGTCGAGGTGCCGCCGGAACGCGCGCCCTCGATGATCGACGAATATCTGGTGCTGGCGGTTGCAGCCTCGTTCGCGGAGGGAACGACCGTGATGCGCGGCTTGCAGGAGCTGCGGGTCAAGGAATCCGACCGGCTGGAGGCCACCGCCGCGATGCTCCGCGTCAATGGCGTCAAGGTCGACATTGCCGGGGACGATCTGATCGTCGAGGGCAGGGGGCATGTCGCGGGCGGCGGCCTCGTCATCACTCACATGGACCACCGCATCGCGATGTCGGCGCTGGTCATGGGACTTGCAGCCGACAAGCCGGTGAAAGTCGATGACACCGGCTTCATCGCCACCAGCTTCCCGGATTTCATTCCGATGATGCGCTCGCTCGGTGCGGAGTTTTCATGATCATTGCGATCGACGGACCGGCCGCCTCCGGCAAAGGTACCCTCGGCAAGCGGCTTGCCGCCCATTATGGTTATCGCCACCTCGATACCGGCGTGATCTACCGCGCGGTGGCCCATGCGCTGATCAGCACTGGCGCCGATCTCCGCGACGAGACGCGCGCGGTTCAGGCCGCGCTTGAGCTCGATCCGGAAAAATTCGAGGACCCGATCCTGAAGACCCAAAAAATCGGGGAGGCCGCGTCCGTGGTCTCCGCTATCCCGCAGGTGCGGGAGGCGCTGGTCAATTTTCAGCGTCAGTTCGCAGCCGATCCGCCCGGTGCCGTGCTTGACGGCCGCGACATCGGCACGGTGATCTGTCCACACGCCGAGGTGAAGATTTTCGTGTTGGCCGACCCGGCGGTCCGCGCCCGGCGTCGGACGCTGGAGGCGCGCGCCCGCGGCGAGGAGGCGGACGAAGCAGCGGTGCTCGCCGATATCTTGGCCCGCGACGAGCGGGACAAGAACCGCGCGGTTGCGCCTTTAAAACCGGCTCATGATGCTTACTTGCTAGATAATTCCAATCTGGATATAGAAGGCGGCGTCCGGGCCGCCATCGACATTGTCGAGGCCGTTCGAGCAGGCCGGCAGCGGGGTTAATCGCTTTCAACCCAGACCGCTGCCGTCATTGGAGGATCGCCCGCTCCCGCCCTCGATGGTCGATACCCCGTTTTTTCGGGATCGATAATTTCCGGACGACATCAAGGCTACGCGCATTCCTTTGCAAGGCTCGTGCAAGTTCAAGGCTCGTGCAAGGCTCGTATCCGCTTTTGCAGGAAGTGCGCGTCAATCAACGTATCGATCGTGCAGGCATCTGCCGGCCCGCTCTTGCGATCATCGCAACAGGAGCGGTCGTTAGGGTTTGCGGACCCCGACACTGCACGCGCGATACGCCCTCAACCGAAATGGCCGGCAAATTTCCGCATCTGGAGAACAAATGGCTTCGAGTACTGCTGCTTCTTACCACCCCACCCGCGACGATTTCGCCGCGATGCTGGACGAATCTTTCGCCGGCGGCAACCTGCAGGAAAGTTCTGTCGTCAAGGGCAAGGTCGTTGCGATTGAAAAGGATATGGCCGTCATCGATGTCGGCCTGAAGACCGAGGGCCGCGTGGCGCTGCGCGAATTTGCCGGCCCCGGCCGCGAAAGCGATATCAAGGTCGGCGACACGGTCGAGGTGTTCCTGGACCGGATCGAGAATGCGCTCGGCGAAGCCGTGCTGTCGCGTGACAAGGCGCGCCGCGAGGAGAGCTGGGGCAAGCTTGAGAAGGCGTTCCAGAACAATGAAAAGGTCATGGGCGTCATCTTCAACCAGGTCAAAGGTGGTTTCACCGTCGATCTCGATGGTGCGGTGGCCTTCCTGCCGCGGTCGCAAGTCGATATCCGTCCGATCCGCGACGTCGCCCCGCTGATGAACAATTCGCAGCCGTTCCAGATTCTCAAGATGGATCGCCGCCGCGGCAACATTGTCGTGTCGCGCCGCGTCGTTCTGGAAGAGACCCGCGCCGAACAGCGCCAGGAACTGGTGCAGAACCTCGAAGAGGGGCAGGTGATCGACGGCGTGGTCAAGAACATCACCGACTACGGTGCGTTCGTCGACCTCGGCGGCATCGACGGCCTGCTGCATGTCACCGACATCGCGTGGCGCCGCGTCAACCACCCGACGGAGGTGTTGAACATCGGCCAGACCGTGAAGGTCAAGATCATCAAGATCAACCACGAGACCCACCGCATCTCGCTCGGCATGAAGCAGTTGCTGGACGACCCGTGGCAGGGCATCGAGGCGAAATATCCGCTGAACGCGCGCTTCCACGGCCGCGTCACCAACATCACCGACTACGGCGCGTTCGTCGAGCTGGAACCGGGCATCGAAGGCCTGATCCATGTCTCGGAAATGTCGTGGACCAAGAAGAACATGCACCCCGGCAAGATCGTGTCGACCTCGCAGGAGGTCGAAGTGCAGGTGCTGGAGGTCGATTCCGTCAAGCGGCGCATTTCGCTCGGTCTCAAGCAGACCATGCGCAATCCCTGGGAGGTCTTCGTCGAGAAGCACCCGGTCGGCTCGGTGGTCGAGGGCGAGGTCAAGAACAAGACCGAGTTCGGCCTGTTCCTCGGGCTCGAAGGCGATGTCGACGGCATGGTGCACCTCTCCGATCTCGACTGGAAGCTTCCGGGCGAGCAGGTGATCGACCAGTACAAGAAGGGCGACGTGGTGAAGGCCGTGGTGCTCGATGTCGATGTCGAGAAGGAGCGTATCTCGCTCGGCGTCAAGCAGCTCGAAGGCGATCCCTTCGCGGAGCCCGGCGACGTCAAGAAGGGCGCGGTCGTGACCTGCGAGGTGCTCGAGGTGAAGGATGCCGGGATCGAGGTGAAGATCGTCGGCACCGATTTTACCACCTTCATCAAGCGTTCCGAACTCGCCCGCGATCGCAATGATCAGCGCGCCGAGCGTTTCGCGGTCGGCGAGAAGGTCGATGCGCGGGTGATCCAGTTCGACAAAAAGGCCCGCAAGGTGCAGGTCTCGATCAAGGCGCTGGAAGTCGCCGAGGAGAAGGAAGCCATCGCCCAATACGGCTCGTCCGACTCAGGCGCGACCTTGGGCGACATTCTCGGCACCGCGCTCAAGAATCGTGCTGGCGGCGACAAGTAAGCGGCGCGCTTCCCTCGCTACAACCCAAGGCACACAACCCAAGGCCCCGGTTTCGACCGGGGCTTTTTTTCTTGATCCCGGTGGAAGGGTGACAGCGCAAATGAGCCTTGTTTTCTTCATAATGGGCCGCGATTGATGTATCTGGTATAAGTCATTGAGCTGCCAAACCTAGGGGGCCTGTTTTCGGGGAATTTCGATGTCGCTTGATTCCGATCTGATCGTCGATCGCCGCAAGATCCGCCGCAAGCTGACGTTCTGGCGGGTGCTTGCCGCGCTGCTTGCGATTGCCGCGATCGCTGTTGCCGGTGTCGCAGTGTCGCCTGGCGGCAGGAGCACCTTCATCACCTCCGGCTCGATCGCACGGATCAATATCGAAGGCTTGATCCGCAGTGATCAAGAGCGGGTCGAGGCGCTGGAGCGGCTGGAGAACTCGCGCGCGGCGGCGGTCATCGTTCACATCAATTCCCCGGGCGGCACGACCGCCGGCTCCGAGCAGCTCTACGGTTCGCTGATCCGGTTGAAGGCGAAGAAGCCGCTGGTCGTGGTGGTCGAAGGCCTTGCGGCTTCCGGCGGCTACATCACCGCGATTGCCGCCGATCACATCGTGGCTCAGCAAAGCTCGCTGGTGGGCTCGATTGGCGTGCTGTTCCAGTATCCCAATTTTACCGACCTTCTGAAAACCGTCGGCGTCAAGGTGGAGGAAGTGAAGTCTTCGCCGCTGAAGGCGGCACCCAATGGTTTCGAGCCGACCAGCCAGGAAGCCCGCGACGCGCTGGATGCGCTGGTGAAGGATTCCTACGCCTGGTTCAAGGGACTGGTGAAGGAACGCCGCGGCATGGACGACGCGCAGCTTGAAAGAGTTGCGGACGGCCGAGTGTTCACCGGTCGCCAGGCCGTAGAGCTCAAGCTGATTGATGAACTCGGCGACGAAAAGACCGCCGTGGCTTGGCTAGTGGAGCAGAAAAACGTCAAGAAGGATCTGCCGGTGCGCGATTTCAAGCTCGGACCCCGATTCGGCGACCTGACGTTCCTGCGGACTGCGACCTCCGTCGTGCTGGATGCGCTCGGTTTGAGTGCGATCGCGCGGCATGTCGAGCAGATTGGTGTCGCTCAGGCGGTCGATCGCCTCGGTCTCGATGGAATGCTCGCCCTTTGGCATCCGGCGGGGACGAATTGAGCCCTTGTTGCCCTTGCTGGCCCCTTTGGAATGCAATTTTTGAGGGTTTCCCGCTCTGCTTGTGCTGCGATTGACCGCAGTTTGGCGGTTTGTCACCTATTTTCGCGCAGCGCAAAAGTGATTTAGCGTCTTGACAGTTCTAGGCATTTTCACGGAAATGGACAGCCGACGCTTCCTGGTTTTACCTCTCGATGATCAAATCCGAACTGGTTCAGCGTATTGCCGAGCACAACCCGCATCTTTACCAGCGGGATGTCGAAAACATCGTGAACGCGATCCTTGATGAGATCGTCGCAGCGCTCGCGCGCGGCGACCGGGTCGAGCTCCGTGGTTTCGGTGCGTTCTCCGTGAAACATCGTCCGGCGCGCGCCGGCCGCAATCCGCGGACCGGCGCCCACGTGCCGGTCGATCAGAAGAGCGTCCCGTTTTTCAAGACGGGCAAGGAGATGCGCGAGCGTCTGAACCGCGAGAACCCCGAGACCGGCGCCTGACGGGTTCCGAATCGCTGGCCGTAACGATTATGGCCTCGATCACGCATGATTCGGCGGCCGATCTCGATCAGCACGAGCGATCGTCATGCGGAAGTTCCTGTCGGCTCTTATCGTCGTTCCGCTCACCCTGATATTTGTCGTGTTCGCGGTGGCCAACCGGCACTTCGTCACGGTGTCATTTGATCCCTTCAATTCGACCGATCCCGCGCTGTCGATCTCGCTGCCTCTGTTCGTGCTGATCATTGCCGTGGCGATCATGGGCGTCGTGGCCGGCGGTTGCGCGACCTGGTTCGGGCAGCGCCGCTGGAGGCGGGCGGCGCGCCATCACGAGGCTGATGCGCGGACGGCCAAGGCGCAATTGGCTGAGCTTCGCGCCACGACCTTCGCCTCCTCGCGCTCCGATTCGGCCCGGCTCGCGGCGCCGTCCGCTTTCCATGGGGCTGCCGGGCGAGACAAGCAGGGCGCGACGTTGTAGAACCCGCCCCGTCAGCCAACCGATATCCGCCACCCGAAGAAACCATGTCTCTGCTTGTCAAAATTTGCGGACTGTCCACCCGGGAGACGCTCGACGCCGCGCTTGAGGCTGGAGCGGACATGGTCGGATTTGTGTTCTTTGCGCCGTCGCCGCGGCATCTCAGCCTTGAGACGGCGCGCGATCTCGGCCGGCGGGCGGGCCGTGAGGCCGTGAAGGTCGCGCTCACCGTCGATGCGGACGACGCCACCCTGGAAAACATCATCGAGGCACTTCAGCCCGACATCCTGCAGCTCCATGGCCACGAAACCCCCTCGCGGCTGCGCGATGTCAAGCGGAGGTTCGGGCTTGAGACCATGAAAGCGATCGCCGTCGAGCGCGCCGCCGATCTCACTGCCCTGCCGGACTATGCTACGGCTTGCGATCGGGTCCTGTTCGATGCCCGTGCGCCCAAGGGGGCGACCCGTCCCGGCGGCCTGGGGGCCGTGTTTGACTGGCAGCTCCTGCAAAATCTCGATCTCAAGCTGCCATTCATGGTTTCGGGTGGCCTCAGCGCGGACAACGTCGCGGAGGCCGTTCGTGTCACGCGCGCCGGCGGTGTCGATGTTTCCTCCGGGGTGGAGCAGACGCCTGGCGTCAAGAATGTCGAGATGATCCGTGCCTTTATCCGAGCCGCGCGCGCCGGCGAAGAGTTGACCGTCCGATGAGCCCAGCCCTCCCCAATTCCTATCGCAGCGGTCCTGACGAGCGCGGGCATTTCGGCATCTTCGGCGGACGTTTCGTCGCCGAAACCTTGATGCCGCTGATCCTCGATCTGGAAAAAGCCTATGCGGAGGCGAAGGCCGATCCGGCGTTCCAGGCCGAAATGAACGGCCATCTCCGCGACTACGTCGGCCGGCCATCGCCGCTCTATTTCGCCGAGCGGCTGACCGAGCATCTCGGCGGCGCGAAGATCTATTTCAAGCGCGAGGAGCTCAACCACACCGGCTCGCACAAGGTCAACAACGTGCTCGGCCAGATCATGGTCGCGCGGCGGATGGGCAAGAAGCGCATCATTGCCGAGACCGGCGCTGGCCAGCATGGCGTTGCCACCGCAACGTTGTGTGCGCGGTTCGGGCTCGAATGCGTGGTCTATATGGGCGCCGTCGATGTCGAACGGCAGCAACCCAATGTCATCCGCATGGAGATGCTGGGCGCAGAGGTCGTTCCCGTGCAATCGGGGACGCGCACGCTCAAGGACGCGATGAACGAAGCGCTGCGCGACTGGGTCACCAACGTGCACAACACGTTCTACTGCATCGGTACCGTCGCAGGTCCTCATCCCTATCCGATGATGGTGCGCGATTTCCAATCGGTGATCGGCCATGAGACGCGCAAACAGATGCAGGAAGCGGAAGGACGCCTGCCGGATTCGTTGATCGCCTGCATCGGCGGCGGCTCCAACGCGATGGGGCTGTTTCATCCGTTCCTCGATGACTCCGCGGTTGAGATTTTCGGTGTGGAGGCTGCGGGCCACGGACTGACCCAATTGCACGCGGCTTCGATCGCGGGCGGTCGGCCCGGCGTGCTGCATGGCAATCGCACCTATCTGCTGATGAACGACGATGGCCAGATCCAGGATGCGCATTCGATTTCGGCAGGGCTGGACTATCCCGGAATCGGGCCGGAACATTCCTGGCTGCACGAAATCGGGCGGGTGAAATATCTGTCGGCGACCGACGAAGAAGCGCTGGCGGCGTTTCAGTTGCTGTCGCGGCTCGAAGGTATCATTCCGGCGCTGGAGCCGGCACATGCCATTGCCAAGGTGACGGAGCTCGCGCCCAAGCGGTCGAAGGATCATCTGATGGTGGTCAATCTCTCCGGGCGCGGGGATAAGGACGTTCCGCAAGTCGGCGACATCCTGCGGGGGAAGAAAAAGTGACCACCCGCATCGACGCGCGTTTCGCCGGCCTCAAGCGCGAGGGCCGCTCGGCCTTCGTCACTTTCCTGATGGCGGGCGATCCCGATCCTGACACCTCGCTTGCGATCATCAAGGCGTTGCCGAAAGCCGGCGCCGACATCATCGAGATCGGCATGCCCTTCACCGATCCGATGGCGGATGGCCCATCGATCCAGGCGGCCGGCCTGCGCGCGCTGAAGGCCGGCATGACCCTGAAGAAAACATTGGCAATGGTGCGCGCCTTTCGTGAGAGCGACAACGCGACGCCCCTGGTGCTGATGGGTTACTACAATCCGATCTATATTTACGGGGTCGACAAGTTCCTCGCTGACGCAAAGTCCGCAGGCGTCGATGGTCTGATCATCGTCGACCTGCCGCCCGAGGAAGACGCCGAGCTTTGCGAGCCGGCGCTGAAGGCCGGGCTGAACTTCATCCGGCTGGCGACGCCCACCACCGATGACAAGCGGCTGCCGGCCGTGCTCGCCAATACCTCGGGTTTCGTCTATTACGTCTCGATCACCGGCATCACCGGCGCCGCAGCTGCCAATTCAGGCTCGGTCGGCGAAGCGGTGGCGCGAATCAAGCGCCACACGACATTGCCGGTCTGCGTCGGGTTCGGCATCAAGACGCCGGAAGCCGCGCGGGCGGTTGCGGGGCGAGCCGATGGCGCGGTTGTCGGCACGGCCCTGGTCGACGCCCTGCGCGGCAGTCTCGACGGCCAGGGGCGCGCCACCGGTAAGACCGTCAGCGCCGTCGCCGATGTTGCGGCGTCTCTCGCGCAGGGCGTTCGGCGCGCGAAGCAGGCCGCGGAATAGGCGGATTTTGGCAAGAGGAAGTTTGGGGAAGAAGCCTGAAGCGGTGGCTTGCCGGCCCTGCCCCGGCAGCCCTATATGCAGGGCGACCGCCATTCGGAGCGAATCATGAATTGGCTTACCAACGTCGTCCGGCCGAAGATCCGTAACATCCTGCGGCGCGAAACGCCGGAGAATCTGTGGATCAAGTGTCCCGATTCCGGCCAGCTCGTGTTCTACAAGGATGTCGAGGCCAACCATTTTGTGATTCCGGGCTCGGACTATCATTTGCGCATGGGCGCGATGGCGCGGCTGAAATCGATCTTTGACAACGAGACCTGGTATGACATCGCGCTGCCCGAGGTGACCCCCGATCCCCTGAAATTCCGAGATGAGCGGCGCTATGCCGACCGGATCAGGGATGCGCGCGCCCGCACCGGTCTGAACGACGCCGTCAAGGTCGGCTATGGCAAGCTTGAGGGCGCCGCCGTCGTCATCGCAGTGCAGGATTTCGATTTCATGGGCGGCTCGCTCGGCATGGCCGCCGGAGAAGCGATCGTGCGCGGGCTCGAGCTTGCTCTTGAGAAGAGAACGCCCTTCATCGTGTTCGCGGCGTCCGGCGGCGCGCGCATGCAGGAAGGCATCTTGTCGCTGATGCAGATGCCGCGGACCACGGTTGCCGTGCAGATGCTGCGCGAGGCGAGGCTGCCCTACATCGTCGTGCTGACCAATCCGACCACTGGCGGCGTCACCGCGTCCTATGCGATGCTTGGCGACGTGCATATCGCAGAGCCGGGCGCGCTGATCGGCTTTGCCGGCGCGCGCGTGATCGAGCAGACCATCCGGGAGAAATTGCCCGACGGCTTCCAGCGCTCGGAATATCTGCGCGACCATGGCATGGTGGACATGGTGGTGCATCGCCACGATCTGCGTCCGACCCTGGCGCGGCTCTGCCGCCTGCTCACGAAATCGCCTGCGCTCGAGGAGGCGCCAAAGCCTGCGGGCCTGCTCTCCGCGCCGGCTCAGATCCTGCCCGCGCCGGACGTGGCGCCGGCCGCACCTTCCGCGTGAAGGCGCCGGCCGCCAGATCGCCAAGCCCGCTCGATGACCTGATCGCGCGCCTTTCCGCGCTGCATCCGAACCGCATCGATCTCAGCCTGGACCGGATGCATCGGCTGCTGGAGAAGCTTGATCATCCCGAGCGGAAGCTGCCGCCTGTGATCCATGTTGCGGGCACCAATGGCAAGGGCTCGACGGTCGCTTACCTGCGCGCGATGCTGGAAGCGGCAGGATTGCGCGTTCACGCCTATACTTCGCCCTATCTGGTGCGGATCAACGAATGTTTCCGCATCGGCGGGGTCGGTGGCGGGGTCCTGGTCAGCGACGAGGCGCTGACGGCCGCGCTCGCACATTGCGAGGAGGTGAACGCCGGCGAGCCGCTGACATTCTTCGAAGCAAAAACTGCGGCAGCCTTCTGCCTGTTCGCGGACCATCCCGCCGACGTGCTGTTGCTCGAAGTCGGGCTCGGTGGGCGGCTTGACTCGACCAACGTGATCGAAACGCCGCTCGCTTCGGTGATCACGCCCATCAGCATGGACCATACCGAATTTCTCGGCGATTCACTGGCCGCGATCGCGGGTGAGAAGGCGGCCATCATCAAGCGCGGCGTGCCGGTGATCTCGGCGGAACAGCCGCGTGAGGCGATGGCCGTGATCACGCAGCAGGCCGGGCGCATGCGCGCGCCCTTGTTTGCCGCAGGCGAAGGCTGGCATGTCAATGTCGAGCGCGGGCGGCTGGTCTATCAGGACGATCGCGGCCTGCTGGATCTCGCCGCGCCAAGACTGTTCGGCCAGCATCAGTTCGACAATGCCGGACTTGCGGTCGCGACCTTGCGTGCGATCGGCAAGTTCAAGATTCCGAACTCTGCATTCGAGTCCGGCATCGTCAATGCCGAATGGCCGGCGCGGATGCAGCGTATTTCCTGCGGCCTGCTGATCGAGTGCGGGCCGCCGGGCTGCGAGATCTGGCTCGACGGCGGACACAACGCCGATGGCGGGCGCGTCGTTGCCGCCGCGCTCGGCGATCTCGAAGAACGGGTCTCGCGTCCCCTCGTCGTCATCGCGGGCATGATGGCCAACAAGGATGCGGCTGGCTTTCTCGCCAATTTCGCGGGGCTCACGCGTCACATCATGGCGGTGGCGATCCCCGATCAGGCCAATGCGATGCCGCCGGAGCGGCTGGCGGATGCGGCGCGCGCACTGGGCATGCGGGTGGAAATCGCCGCCGGCATCGAGCCGGCGCTGCGCACGCTGACCGGGCTCGCCTACGAGGTATCACCGCGCATCCTGATCACGGGCTCGCTCTATCTTGCCGGCCACGTGCTTGCGCTCAACGGCACACCGCCAAGCTAAGCCCCTGCTGCTGGCCTTCACGTCAGACGGGTTGGGTCAGACACTCACATCAGGGCCGACCGATGGAAAGCAAACGGCCGGCGTGGTGCCAGCCGTCGTTGAAATCATCGCGGCTCTCTTGAAGGGTCAGACCGAGGCGGTGATCCACTGCTGCAGCTTCGCCTTCGGCGCAGCGCCCACTTGGCGCGAGGCCATCTCGCCGCCCTTGAAGATCATCAGGGTCGGGATCGACATCACGCCATATTTCGAAGCGGTCTTCGGGCTCTCGTCGACGTTCAGCTTGACGATCTTGACCTTGTCGCCCATCGCGCCGGAAATCTCGTCGAGCGCCGGCGCGATCATGCGGCAGGGGCCGCACCACTCGGCCCAGAAATCGACCACGACAGGTCCTTGCGCTTTGAGCACTTCGGCTTCGAAATTGGCGTCAGAAACCTTGCCAACGGCCATGGGAATACCTCGTTCGGTTGTAGAAAAGGCGCGGGTTTAGGAATCGCGCCGGGATCGTTGCTGAAACCTATGAACGGGCTGTTGCCGGGTCAAGTTCGCCCGGGCAGCCGCCAAGGGATGCCAGTTCCGCGTCCAGCGCGGGCGCGGAAATCTCCATCAATTCAGCGGCTTCGGTCCAGAGCAGCGCGGCACGGATACGGCGCTGGGGATAAAGCTTGGACAGAATCGCACGGTAAAGCGCAAGCTGGCGCACATAACCGGACGGGGCCTCGGCGACGACGCGGGGCGGCGCTTGGTTGGTTTTAAAATCGACGATCAGGACCTCGTTCGGCGTCACGACGAGGCGATCGACCTGCCCGGACACCAGCGTCTGCGCCCGTCCCGGAAGCGCGAGCCGGCCGACGATCGGGACTTCGGCGCGGCTGCCTTCGGCGAAAACCGCAGCGAAGCGCGAATCGGCGATCAGGCCCAGAACGCTCTCCACCAGCGACGCGCGCTCGGCTTCGCTCCAGTCCGTCGCGTTGCGGGAAAGATAGTTCAGAGCGGCGTGATGGCGCCGCTCCGCGGCGAGGTCGGGGAGCGACTGCAACAGCCGGTGCACCAGCGTGCCGCGCTGGATAGCGCGTGCGCGTTCGGCGGCCGCCGCGCCCGATCTGATCCGGTGACCCGCGCCGCCGCTGTCCGAGGGGCGGAGCGGTCCTTCGCCGGCTGGATTCTGTGCGACGGTTGCGCGGAGCCAGGGCGGCAGCTTGATGGCCGCGCTCGCCACCGTGGTCGCCGGAGCGTCCGCGGGCATCGCCGCTTCGTCGCCCCGCGAATATCGCATCACCGGTCCATCCGATGTGTCGATCACCTGTTCATGCAGGCCTGAGCCGGTGAGCCCCTGGCGGACCAGATCGTACCAGCAGAGCTTGCGAACGTTATTCATGTTGCCAGGCATGCAGCCGCTGATGATGAGCCGATCGGCGGCGCGTGTCATCGCGACGTAAAGCAAGCGGCGGTACTCATCCTCGGTTTCCTCCAGCATCGCCTTGCGGGCGTCGGCGACTGGCACGGGATCATCGGCTTTCCTTCCGGCCCAGACCACGACCTCGTCGCCCTTCCCATCCGGCAGGTGGATCAGCCGCAGCCGCTGCGTATCTGCTGGCGATGAGGTGGTGTCGACCAGGAACACCACGGACGCTTCCAGCCCCTTGGCGCCGTGAACGGTCATGACGCGGACCTCGTCGCGCGAGATTTCCATGTCGCGCTTCACCTCGGTGTCGGCCGCGCGCAGCCAGGCCATGAAGCCCTGCAGCGAGGCCGGCGCCTTGCGCTCGTAGCCCAGCGCGAGCTCCAGAAACTCGTCAAGCGCATCGTTAGCCTCGTGCCCGAGGCGCTTGAGGATCCGTTGCCGGCCGCCGTCGCCGCCGAGCAGCCACGCATAAAATGAAAACGGCGTCTCGCCTGCGACGCGGCGCTCATACTGCTCAAGGCGGCGGAGGGCGTCACCGAGCTTCTCGTTCGTCCCGGCCCGACGGGAAAGTGCGTCGCGCAGCGATCCCTTGCGTTGCCAAGCGAGTGCAAAGAGGTCGTTATCGTCCAGCCCGAACAGCGGGCTCTTGAGCGCAACCGCAAGCGCGAGGTCGTCCTGCGGCAGCAAAAGCGCGTCGGCGAGGTTCATCAGATCGATGATCGCGATATGCTCGGTCAGCTTCAGGCGGTCGGCGCCGGCGACGGGAATGTTGGCGTGCTTCAGCGCCTGGATCACCGCGTCGAAAATATTGCCGCGCCGCCGTACCAGCACCAGCACATCGCCATAGCGCAAGCGCCGGCGGTCGTTGCGATGGCCCGTCCAGGTGCCGCTATTGATCAACCGCTTGATCTCGCCCTGAATGCGCCTGGCGAGCTTCACTTCGGGGCTTGTCACGGAGACGCCGTCGAAGGGCGCACGCCAGCCCTCGATATCCTCCTTCTCATCGCGCTCCGACAGCTCCCAGAGCTCGATCAGGCTCGGTCCGGCATCGGCAAGCGCGTGATGCAGCGGGTAGGTCTGTTCGGCGTGGATGCTGCGATAGATCGCTTCCTCGCGAAACACATGGTCGACCGATTGCAGGATCGCCGGTCCCGAGCGGAACGAATAGGTGAATGACACCGGATCGAATATCAGCCCGGCATCGGTGAAGCGTTTCTGCAATTCCCCGCGCCGCAAATCGAATTCGCGCGGCGCGGCGCCCTGGAAGGAAAAGATCGACTGCTTCTCGTCGCCAACCGCGAAGATGGTGCGCACGAGGCCGTCGCGTGCGCCCGCACCCGCGGTGAACTCCGAGATGAGATGGAAGACGATATCCCATTGCCGGGGACTCGTGTCCTGCGCCTCGTCGATCAGGACATGATCGATGCCGCGATCGAGCTTGTAGTGGACCCAGCCGGCGGAGACGCGCGAGAGCATCGCGAGTGTCTTGTCGATCAGATCGTCATAATCCAGCAGGCCGCGTTCCGCCTTCTCGCGGCGATAGTTTGCCGCCGCCGAGGTCGCGATGTGGAGCAGCGCGCGGCTGCGGTCGCGCGTCGCGACGGCGCGCCGCTTTTCGATCAACGGGCCGAGGCGGAGAGCTTCGGCATCGAACAGCGTGCCGATCGCCGGGTTGTTCCTGACGAACTGCGTCGTGATGACGGAGGCGCGCGGCGTGCGCTCGTCGGTGAGGAATACCGAAAGATATTCGTCGACCTGGGCGCTCCCGGTAAAGACCATCGCCTCGCGCAACTGGTCCGCCTGATTCTGGTCGGCCTTGCTGCTGCCGTCGAGAGCGGCGGCGATATCGGGCCATCGCGACCGCGGCAAATTCGGCCCGTCGAGAATTTCGCGCTCGACCTCCTCGATGCGATCGTCATCGGCGACCCCGAGTGCGGTTGAGATCTGCGCTGCGGCTGCCTCGGCATTGCCCGCCGCATCGGTCCAGGCCATGAAGTGATCGCGGCTCAGGCAGGCTTCGCGCACCACATCCTTGAAGGTGACGTCGGCGGCGCTTGCCATCGCCGTCGACAGCGCCCGCCCGGTCGCGCTCTGGGGATCGCGGGACGCATCGAGCAGCACCTTGAGATTGGCGCGTTCCATCATCTCGGTCTGGTCGCGATCATCGAGCACGGTGAAGCGCGCCGGCACATTGGCCTCGAACGGGAACTGCTGCAAGAGCCGCGTGCACAGGGCGTGGATGGTCTGCACCTTCAGCCCGCCCGGCGTCTCGAGTGCGCGCGCAAACAGCTCGCGCGCGGTCCGCCTCAGGCGTGCATCTGGATGCGCGATCCCGGCTTCACAAATCGCCGCGTCGAGCGCGGCGTCGCCGAGCGTGACCCAGTGGCCGAGAGTGGTGAACACCCGTTCGGCCATGTTGGCGGCGGCGGCTTTGGTGAAGGTGATGCAGAGGATCTTTTCCGGTGGGACCCCGGCGAGCAACAGGCGGATCACCCGCTGCACCAGCACATGCGTCTTGCCGGAGCCGGCATTGGCCGAGACAAAGGCCGAGGCAAGAGGGTTCGATGCGCGCTTTTGGGTCTCGCGGACCGCATCGGGAATCGGACGGGGCACTTTCACCATTCCTCGATCCCCAAACCGCCGGCCGCGGACCATTCCTTGATGCGCGCCAAATCGTCGTAAGTTCCGTATCGGTTCGCCCACATCGACAGATTGAGCGAGGTGTAAGGCTGGCTCTCGTCCTCGAAGCTGCGGATCAATGCTTCGAGCTTCATCCGTGCGTCATCAGCGGCGGCGTCCGGCTCCATCGGCTTGTCGCGCTTGTTGATCTTCAGTTCCAGCGTGCGCTGCTCGCCCGGCGGATTGTTGCCGCTCAGCCTGACATAAACGAGCTCGCCGACCGATGAACCCGCCGGGATGCCGGCAAAGCCGCCCGCGCGCAGGATCGCGGCTTCCAGCGTGAGCTGCGGCGACAGTCCCATTCGCACCTGCTTGCCGGTCGGCGGTTGGCCGGTCTTGTAGTCGAGGATGGCAAAGCTGCCATCCTCGCGGCGTTCGATGCGGTCGGCACGCGCCGACAGCATGAAGCTGCGCTCCTTATCGAGCGGAATGGACATGTCGCCTCTGATCTCCGCGTCGATCGCAGCGAGATCCCCGCGCCTTGCGATTTCCCAATCGGCAAACCAGGCAGCGATGCGCTGGAACCGCGGCCACCACAACGCGCGGGCCTCGGGGCGTTCCATCAAGGGCGCGAAGTACTTCTCGCCGATCTGCCTGAGAACGAGTGTGGGGTTGGCGGGTAGCTTGGCCGCGAATTCGCGCGTGAACTCCCCGATCGCATCATGGATCGCCGAGCCGCGATCGGCCGCCGACAGCGGCATGTCGACCGGCTCGAGCGCGTCGAGCTTGAGAATATATCTCGCATAGATCGTATAGGGATCGCGCAGCCAGTCCTCGATGGCCGTGACCGAGAGCTTGAGCGGCCTTGTGGCACGCGGCGGCTTCGGCGCGGGCTGCAATATCGGTTCGACCTTCTCGGGCCGGTCCAGTTCCTCGGCGAAGCGCACATATTGGTGGCCCGCGAGCTTGGCCGCTTTCCAGCGTTCGTCGCCGGCGACCGCCTCCAGCCGATGCAGAAAGCGCGAGGCAACCGCAGGCGCGCCGCCGGCCTTTGCCGCATGGCTCAGGATCACATCGTCCGCGCCAAGCAATTGCGCGAAGTCATGCGCGGCCAGTCCGATACGCCGCTCCGGCAGATCGAGGCTCAGTTCGTGCCGCATCGATCGGCTCAGCCATGGATCGATCCGCGGTGCCGGCGGCCACACGCCTTCGATCAATCCGCCGGCAATGACGCGGTCCGCCTGCATCAGCCGCGATTCCAACGGGCCGTAGATATGCAGCCGTGCGTCCGGTCTGTCCGGTCGCCGCACGGCGCGATCGGCAAACGCTGTCTGGAAAAGATCTCGATAGTCGGCGAGCGCGACCATCAGTCCGCTCAACCTTTGTTCGCCAAGCAGATCGTCAAAGGCGGTGGCGAGCGCCGCGCCGTCTGTGCCCTCGAAGGCAGTCGCGATACCATTGTCATCGCATGACAGCGCGACCAGAACCTCGCGATGGCGCTGCGCGAACTCGGCGAAATCATAGGGCTTTGCGGGCGCAAGGCTCTCCAGCGGTGCAAACGCGGCCTGCAGGGCAACAATCAGTTTCTCAACGCGATCGAGCTGATCGCGCTTCAAGTGCACCCTTGGCTCGGCATGATGCAGCGACGACACTTCGCCGCGCTCGAGCTTGCCGAGGTCGTCGCGAAAGCGGGCGAAGTCGCGCGCAAGGCCCGATGTCCCCGGCTGCGGGCGGGTGCCGCGCAACAGCGCCAATTCCAGCGCCTCGCGAGCAGGGCTGAAGGCGTCCGGCGCACGGCCAAGCCGAAATGACGGATGTTTCAGAAGTGCAAGCAGCGTCGGGGGTTCGAGGCCGCCTGCAGCAGCTTCCGCGGCAAGGCGGGCAAAAATGCCGGCAGACGTTTCGATCAGCGCGTCGCCGCCGGAGTCGTCGAAATCAAGATTCCAGCGCCCGAGCGCCGCCGTCACCCGCCGTGCCAGCGCGCGGTCGGGCGTCACGAGTGCCGCGGACTTGCCCATATGCCACGCCTCGCGCAACGCGATCGCAACCGCGAGCGCTTCCATCTCGGGATTGGGCGCCTCGATCACGGCGAGGTTCTCCATGCCTTCTGCGATTTTTGCGGCGACCTCCGTCCGCCCCAGTCGGTCATGCCATTGCGCCGTTGCGTTCGACGGCCGCATCGTCTCGGACAGCAGCATGTCGCGGCCTTGCGGCGCGGGCGGTTGCAGAATCTCGACGTCACGGCGGGCGAGGCCGAACCGGTCGAGCAGCGCATGCATCGCGAACTGCGGATGGTTCGATGCGGGAAGGGTCGTGAACCTGCCTTGTCCGTCCGTGACGCCGCCGATTCCTTGCCAGGCTTCCTCATCGAGATCGGTGTCGAGCCCCGGCAGCACCACCGCGCCCTGCGGCAGGCGCGCGACCGCGTGAAGGAACTTCGCGGTCGCAGGCATCGAACCAGTCGATCCCGCCGCGACGACCGGTCCCTTGGGATGGGCGCCGAGGCGCCCGGCTTCCGCCGAGATCAGAAGATCGCGCCGTGCTGCGGGCTCGATCTTATCGATCTCTGCAAGAAAAGCGGGCCAGGCGGTGCGTGCGATCCGCAGGAATTGCAGCGAATGCTGCCAATAGGGATCGAGCTGATCGGGCACGAGGCCGTCGAGCGCATCCCAGGCAACGCCGCGCGTCACCATGTCGTCCATCAGCCGCGCGAGGTCGCCGGCCAGCGCCAGCGTCGATGCCGGACCGCCGACCACAAGCGGCGCCAGCACCGGGCCCTTGGCCCACGCCGCGATGAGTCGGGCGAGCGTCAGCCGGCGGTCGAGCTCTGAAAGCTTTGGCGGAATGTCGAGCGGCTCGGCGCTGCCGAAGGGGTCCGCTTCGCCGGCGAAGGCGAGCTCATCCTCGTCGATGTCGCCGAGCGCGACGATGCGTGGCAGGATCGCCGCATCCGTTTTCAACTCGTCGAGAAAAACGTCGCGTGCCACGCGCATCGCGCGCCGCGTCGGCAGATAAAGCGTGGCTTCGGCAAGCCGCGCAGCATCGGTGCGCGCCTCGAATCCTTCGACCAGCCTGCCATCGATGAGGGCGGCGATGACGCCGCGCAGGAACGGCACGGAGACGGGAACACTGAGAACGCGCATGGGCTGCCTGATTCGAGATCGGCAGCCAATATAGGGATTCAATGACAACGATGCGCGTGCCAGACCTGCGGATTCATCGCAAAAATGAGTTCAAAAGCGGTGGATAGCGGGAGTTGGGACCGGCGATATGAACCTACGTCCTGCGCGTCCGCCCGGCAGGGCGGTCCTGCTCACGCAACGCTTTCCGAAAATGCCTCTTCGGCCGCCTGGACCGCATCGGGAGTTCCGACATGCATCCAGACGCCGTCGAGCCTCAGGCCGAACAGGCGTTCCTGCTCATTGGCCGCGTCGAACATTTTCGTCAGCGAGAACTCGCCGTTCGGCGCACCGGCAAAGATCGACGGCGACATGATCGCCGCCCCGGCATAAACGAAAGGAACGACCTGATGCTCCCGCCGCTTGCGCAGCGCACCGTCCGGCAGCATGCTGTAGTCGCCCCGCCCGGTATAACCGATGCTGCTCGCGGTCGGCGCCATCAGCAACAGAATGTCCATGCGCGCGGGATCGAAGGCTTCCGCGAGCCGTGCGAGATTGGACCGCACGCCGTCGATCCACATCGTGTCCGCGTTGAGAAGGAAGAACGGCCGGTCGCCCAGCAGCGGCAGCGCCTTGACCACGCCACCGCCGGTGCCGAGCACCCGGTCGCGTTCGTCAGAGATGATCACCCGCGGGCGGGTGCGGGGGGCGACGTGATCGATGATCTGATCGGGCAGATAGTGCACATTGATGACAGCCTCCGCGACACCCGCAACGGCAAGCTTGTCCAGGACATGGTCGAGCAACGGCTGGCCTGCCACTTCGACGAGCGGCTTCGGCATGCGATCGGTCAAGGGCCGCATGCGCTGGCCGAGGCCTGCCGCGAGTACCATAGCTTTGCTAGGCTTGACGGGCATTTTGGGGATTTTCTCAAGTGGATCGTTACGCCGGCAGGTCTTACCACGGTGATCCGGTCGGAGTCAGGGATCACGACGCCATAATCGTCCTGGATGACGATTGTGCGACGGCGCTCAGGCGTCCGCCGTCGAGCGCCGCGCCGCCTTTTTCTTCTTGTCGCCGGGCTTCAGGAAATTGACGCCGATCTGGTCGCCATTGACCCAGGCCAGTTCGCAGCGCCGATAGGCTAGCCCGGTGGACGACAGCAGCAGGAAGAACTCCTTCAGATGCAGTCCTTCGACCGAGCCCTCGATTGTCAGCTTCGCGCCGGTCTCGGACACATCTTCCATGGTGCAGTCGCGCCGCCACGTGCCATCGATGCCCATCATGTGCGCGGGGATGCCGCGCTCGAATACGATACGCTCGCCCTTGCGCCTTTCGGTCACCATTTCCGTCAGCTCCAGCCCTCATGAGCGGCCGGCGCGCGCTCGCAGCACGGCCAGCATCAGACTAAGGCGCGGTAGCTAACAACCGGTAAATTTAGCGGGCCGGCGGCGGGATGTTGGCGGCGTACCAGGCCTGAACGCGCGAGAGCGTCGGGTGGGCCAGCGAGCGGCTGAGATAAGTCCAGATACGAGGCTGGTGGCGCAGATATTGCGGTTTGCCGTCGCGGCGGTTCAATCGGGCGAAGGTGCCGAGCAGCCTTGTGTTGCGCTGCGCCGACATCAAGGCGTAGTCCGCGGCGAAGCTGGCCGGATCGAACATGTCGTCGGCGGCGCGCCGCGCTTTGATATAGCGTGTCAGCAGCGCGAGCTCGAGCGCCTCGGGGACATCGATCCGGGCATCCTGCAGCAGCGACACTACATCATAGGCGACCGGACCCAGCACTGCGTCCTGAAAGTCGATGATGCCGACCCGCGCGATGGCGCTTCGCTCGCCGAGCCAGATCAGGTTCGGCGAATGATAATCCCTGAGCACCCATGTTTGCGTGGCTGTCGCGCTCTGTTGCTGCAGTAGGTCGCGCCACATGGCAACGAATTCGCTGCGCAGATCGTCGCTCGGCGCGATGCCGCGATCCGGAAGATACCATTCGAGCATCAATCCGAGTTCGACCAGCAGCGCATCGATGTCGAACGTGGGAATGCGATAATCGACATGCGACGTCAGCGGCAGGATCTCGGGCAAGGATTCCCGGTGGAGTGCGGCCAGCAGGTCGGTTGCGGCCTCGTAGCGCTCGCGGATTGGCTGCGGCGGATCGCCTTCGACAAAGGCCGAGCTGCCAAAATCCTCTGTGATGAGGAAGCCAGCTTCAAGATCGGCGTGATGAATCGATGGCGCCGAGAAGCCGCGTGCGCGCAGGCCGTTATCGATCGCGACGAATGGTTTGACGTCCTCGGCGAGATGGACCGCAGCGCTGTAGGATTTGCCGTCATAGATCGGCGGTCCGTCCGGGCGCCGCGGCGAGTTCATGAGAATGAACACGCCGCCATTCAGGATCAGCCGGGCGTAGGAGCGTATCGAGGCGTCGCCGGCCATCCGGCGCCGTGTGGCCTCTGCATATCCGGCATGGTGGAGGAATTGCCGCAGCGCCTGCAGCCGTTCGACGACCGCCGCGGCCGTTCCGTAGCCGCTGACAACGACCGATCGGCCGTTCGGGTCCGACTCCTGGCGATGGCTGAGCGCAATGTCGATCCGGTCCGGCGGCAGCGCGCTTGCAGCGCGCGCCGGCCATTCGATCAGTGCCAGAGTGCCGGCGGGCAGGGGGGACAGGCCGATCTCTTCCAGCTCACCGGGATTATTGACGCGGTACAGGTCGGCGTGAACGACTGGAAAAGCCGGCAGCTCGTAGGTCTGTGCCAGCGTGAAGGTCGGACTTGGCACTTCAAGTGATTGATCGTTGGCGAGGTAACGGATCATCGCCCGCGCCGCCGCGCTCTTACCCGCGCCGAGATCGCCAGACAGCGTGATGACGTCGCCGGGGCCAATCAACAAAGCGAGGTCGGCCATCAACTGCGCCGTCGCCGTCTCGTTCGCCAGGTCCAGCGAGAATGTCGCAGGGGCAGTCATTCGGCCGCGTTACGATGAGCGGCGTGATCGGTCGGGAAATCGCAGGTCACGCTCGTGCCTTTGCCGACGACGGAATCGACGCGCACCTTGCCGCCATGCAGCTCGACGAAGGAACGGACCAGCGACAGGCCGAGGCCGGCGCCGCGATGCCGCGACCCGTTCGAGCGGCTCTCGAACCAGTCGAACACCTTGTCCTTGACGTCGGGCGCGATGCCCGGACCGGAATCGGTCACGGTGAAGATCACGCTGCGCTCGGTTCGGCGGGCGCTGACGACGACGGTTGCCTCCTGCGGCGAGAAGCCGACTGCGTTCGCAAGCAAATTATAAAGCACCTGCACGATACGGCGTTCGTCTCCGGTGAAGCTGCCGATGTTCGGATCGACATCGACCTTGAGGCGGATGCGGTCGGTCGCGAGCCGGTCCTGAATGCCTTCCGCGGCCGCCTCGATCGCCTTGCCGATATCGACCGGGCCGAGCTCTAGCCTCATCGCGCCGGCGTCGATGGTCGCAAGATCAAGGATGTTGTTGGTGAGCGCAAGCAGCGCGTTGGTCGATTTGGTGACGTAGTCGAGATATTCGGCCTGTTTCGGCGTCAGCGGGCCGGTCGCGGGATCGCTCAGGAAATGCGCAAAGCCGATGATCGTGGTCAGCGGGGCGCGCAGCTCGTAGGACACGTGGTGCACGAAATCGATCTTCATCTGGCCCGCGGCTTCGAGCGCCTCGTTGCTCTCGCGCAGCGCGCGCTCGACATTCTCTGTGTCGGTGATGTCCTGAAACGTCAGCATGGTGGCGCCGTCGGGCAGCGGCCGGCTCATGCAGTCCAGCACGCTGCCATCCTTGCGCTCCAGCTTCAGCGGCACGTCGTTGCGGTTTTCGATTGCGGTGATCGCCTCGCGGATCGTCCGCCACGCATGGGCATCGTCGAACAATGGCTTGCACCAAGCCGCCACGGTGTCGATATGCGGCTCCTCGCGCAGCGAGTCCGGCGACAGCTTCCACATCTTGGCAAAAGCCGGATTGAACAATTGTGCGCGGCCATTGCTGCCGAACACCGCAACGCCCTCGGCGAGACTGTCGAGCGTCTCGCGCTGCACCCGGATGAGACCATCGAACCGCCGGGCCAGATCGAGGCTCTCGGTGACGTCGTCGAACAGATAGGTCACGCCGCCTTCGGGGTTGGGCGTGGTCACGACGCTCAACGCGCGGCCGTCGGGCAGATACCAGGTATCCTTGGCTGGTTCCATGGCGCGATAGGCCTCGTGCAGCTTCGCCTTCCAGCCCCGGAAATCGGCCTGCTCCGGCAGTTTGCGCGCGGCGCGCAGCCGGTCGAGCACGCTGGAATCGTCGGGATTTGAGTCGAGAAAAGCGGATTCGAGATCCCACAGCCGCCGATAGGAATCGTTATAGAAGGCAAGCCGCCGTTGGCCGTCGAACAGCGCGACCCCCGACGATAGCTGATCGAGCGTGCGCCGGTGTGCTTCCGCCATCCGCACCAGCGCCGAGCTGAGCGCGTCGGCTTCGCTGGCGTCGATCGCGATGCCGACGCTGCCGCCGCCACCGACCGTCACTGCGCGCACGTCGTGAACCCGCCGCGCGCCGCCCGTCACGATCGGCAGCCGCGCATTGAAGGCACTGGTCGCACTCAAGCTACGCTCCATATCGACGCGGTCGCCGCTGTCGAGTAGTTCGAGATTACGGTCGATCGCCTCCGCGAGGCTACTGGCTTCGGCGGCCTGCGCATAGGCGGCGTTGGCGTAGCTCAAACTGCCTTTCGCGTTTTTGGCCCAGATTGGCCATGGAGCGGTCGCGGCAAAGCCACGAAGAGTCTCGGTCTCGTCCAACAGCGTCCTGAGCCGCAAATTCGCCTCGGCGAGTTCCCGCCGCAGGCCCGAGAGTTCGCGAATCCGCACGATCGCCTGGCCGCCAATGGCGCGGCCGATCGCCTCGATGGCATGGCCGTTCGAGGTCGTGAGATTGAGCAGAAAGCCTTCGCCGGCTTCGCGCAATGCATTTACCGCATGATCCATCTGCAGCGCCGGCTCGGGCTGCAGCCAAGTCCCGAAGGCGAGAACGCGCTGCGGCGAATCCGGCGGCACCAGAAGTGCAATGTCGCCCGAGATCCGCGGGCGATTGTCTCCGGCGGCCCAGGAGATCAGAATCTGCGGCTCGGCAAACAGCAGCGCCCGATACCGGTCAGCCTGGCGCTGCAGCTGCGCGATATCGGCCCGCAGGCGGGCCTCGGAACGCGCGGCGCGAACGCGGCTGCGCATCAGAAGGATCGCGGCCACGACCGAAAACCCAAGCGGCGCCAGGGCCGTCGCCAGCACGGCGATCTCGGGGCGATTGAAGTCGAAGAAGGCGGAGATCGCGGCCAAGAACGTGGGGTCGCCGGCCCATGCCGGTCCGGTGGCCGGCAGCGTGGCGGTCGCACATCCAATCAGGCCGCTGCGTGCCAGTGACGTGCATGACAGCAGAGTCCGACGCATCACAACGATCACGCCTGACATGGTTTGCCCCAAGCCGCATGATCTATCTCCGTGTCCTATCGAATGACTCCCAAGACGATGATAGGCCGGCGATAAGATCTTGCGTTCATTGACGTTTGGAGCGCCGCTGCCGATCGCTCCGATTCACGAATCGACTAACAATATCCTTTAATGGGATTCTGTGGGGTAGAGTCCAGATCGTGAACGCTAACCTCCTTGGGGAAAAAACCGAATCCGGCACACGAAAACGTGCCGCAGTCCGTCAGTGGACCGTGTTGCTCCATTCAGGAAGATCCGGTGCTCCGACCCCTCCTTGCAATATTTCTCGGCTCGCAAAGTTTGAGCGATCAGCGTCCCGTCGAGCCAAAACCGCCGCTGCCGCGATCAGTCGCTGAAAGCTGGTTTTTGGGCACGAACTCCGCGCGTGCGACGGACGCGATCACCATCTGCGCGATGCGTTCGCCGCGGCGGATCGTAAACGGCTCGGTGCCGTGGTTGATCAGGATGACGTTGATCTCGCCGCGATAATCCGCATCCACCGTGCCCGGAGCGTTCAACACGGTCACGCCGTGCTTTGCGGCCAGGCCCGATCGCGGACGCACCTGTGCCTCATAGCCATCGGGCAGCGCGATCGTGAGCCCCGTCGGCACCATCGCGTGCTTTCCGGGCAAAAGGACGAGCGGCGCAGCCTCCGGCACCGCGGCCAAAAGATCGAGCCCGGCCGCATGCGTGGTTTGATAGGCGGGCAGCGGCAGGCCTTGGCCGTGCGGCAACTGACGGACGTCGACCCTGACCACGGCGCTCAAGCGATTTTCTCCGCGTTCTTGCCTTGCCAACTTTTAGTGACCTCCTTGGCGACTTGTTTGGTGATCTGGGCAACCAGCTCGATTGCGACCTGCTCCTTGGTCATGACCGGCCAGGAGTCGACGGCGATGTCGTCGCCGTTCCGTGTCAGCAGATGCACGGTATTGCGGTCGCCGCCCATGACGCCGGTCGTAGGCGATACGTCATTGGCGACGATCCAGTCGCAGCCCTTGCGTTTGAGCTTGGCTTTGGCGTTGTCGATCAGATGCTCAGTCTCGGCGGCGAACCCGATCACGAGTGGCGGACGCCTGTCCGTCAGTTTCGAAATCGTCGCGAGGATGTCGGGGTTTTCGACGAGTTGCAGTGGCGGCATCGCGGCCTCGGTCTTCTTCAGCTTCTGCTCGCCCTCGTTGGCGACCCGCCAGTCGGCCACCGCGGCGGCGAAGATCGCGATTTCGACGGGAAGCGCCGCCTCCACCCGCGCCAGCATGTCGCGCGCGGACTCCGCCCGCGTGACGGTGACACCCTTGGGATCGTTAAGCTCGACCGGGCCCGAAATCAGGATCACGTCGGCGCCGGCAGCCTGCGCCGCCGCCGCGATGGCATAGCCCTGTTTGCCGGACGAGCGGTTGGCGATGTAGCGCACCGGATCGATCGGCTCGTGGGTGGGGCCTGCGGTGATCAGCACGCGCTTGCCGGTGAGCGGGCGCGGCTCGACCCGGTGCAGGAAGCGTTCGGCAGCGGCCACGATCTCCAGCGGCTCGGCCATCCGGCCCAGTCCGGCTTCGCCGGCTTCGGCCATCTCGCCGGCATTGGGTCCGACCATGGCAATGCCGTCGCGCGCAAGCTGGGCGACGTTGCGGCGGGTGGCCGCGTTGCTCCACATCATCGGGTTCATGGCGGGCGCGAGCAGGATCGGGCGGCCGGCCGCGAGCAGAATGGCGCTGGCGAGGTCGTCGGCATGGCCCTGCGCCATCTTGGCCATCAGATCAGCGGTCGCGGGTGCGACCACGATCAGGTCGCAGTCCCGCGCCAGCCGGATATGGCCGGCGTCGAATTCGCTCTCCGGATCGAACAAATCGGTATAGACGCGTGTACCCGAAAGCGCGCCTGCCGCAAGCGGTGTGACAAATTGCCGCGCGGCCTTGGTCAGTACGCAGCGGACGCGGATGTGCCGTTCCTTCAGCCGCCGGATCAGGTCCAGCGCCTTATAGGCCGCGATCCCGCCACTGATAATCAGGGTGACGCGCGGCTCTCCAGCGGGCCGGTCGTCACCGTTGGGTGCGGCACTCTCGGCCGGCAAGCCCGCTGGTGGGGGCATGACGGGCTCTCCGCCGCCCTCCAGGTGCTCGCGCAGGATCACCCGGACCTCCTCCTCGACCGAGCGTCCGTTCTTGGCCGAGCGCAGGCGAAGATGGGCCTTGATGGCCTCGTCGAGCTTCCGGATGGTCAGGCTGGCCATGATGGCCTCCGAGGGCAGTTGCTAGCAATGCTATCACTATGGTGATTTCATTGCAATCATAATTGCCTAATCGCGATCAAGATCCCGACAAAGATCGCGGCAAGGACCCAGAGCGCGAGGGTGCGCCAGCGGCTCCTCTTGCTCTCGGTCCGGCCCATTGCGGCGATGGTTTCGGGGGAGAGCATCAGGCCCTCGCGCGTCATGGTCTCGAGCTGCTCCAGCACTGCGACGGCCCGGCCGGCGATGACGGGCAGGCCGCTCAGATAGCGCGCAAGCTCGCCAGCGCCGGACATCGCCCCCTCGATTCGTCCGATCGGGCCGAGATTACGCGCGATCCATTCGCGCACCACGGGATCGGCGATCTTCCATATGTCGAGTTTCGGATCGAAGCCGCGCGCCACGCCTTCGACCACCACCATGGTCTTCTGCAGCAGGATCAGCTCGGGGCGGGTGCGCATGTCGAACAAGGCGGTGACTTCGAGCAGAAGCGTCAACAGCTTCGCCATGGAAATTTCCTCGGCGGTGCGGTTGTGGATCGGCTCGCCTATGGCGCGCAGCGCCTGCGCGAAATTCTCGACCGAATGATGGGACGGCACGTAGCCGGCTTCGAAATGCACCTCGGCGACGCGGCGGTAATCGCGTGTGATGAAACCCAGCAGGATTTCGGCGAGGAAGCGCCGCTCCTTGGCGCCGAGCCGGCCCATGATGCCGAAATCGACTGCGACGAGGCGACCGGCCTCGTCGAGAAACAGATTGCCGGGATGCATGTCGGCGTGAAAGAAGCCGTCGCGCAGCGCGTGGCGCAGGAAGCTCTGGATCACCTTGCGGCCGAGATCGGGCATGTCGACATGCGCCTCTTGTAACCTCGCATGGTCGTTGAGCGCGATGCCGTCGATCCACTCCATTGTCAGCACGTTGTGGGTGGTGCGGTCCCAGTCCACCGCCGGCACGCGGAAGTCCGGATCGTCGCTTGTGTTCTCCGCCATCTCGGACATCGCGGCGGCCTCGAGCCGCAGATCCATCTCGATTGTGACCGAACGCGACATCGTGTTGATGACTTCGACCAGCCGCAGCCGCCGCGCTTCCGCCGAATAGGCCTCGGCCTTGTAGGCGACAAAGAAGAAATCGGAGAGGTCGCGGCGGAAGCGGGAGGCGACATTGGGCCTGAGCACCTTCACTGCAACCGGGTGACGCATGCCCTCGCGCTCGACCTCGCCGCGATGCACTTGCGCGATCGATGCCGCCGCGACCGGCGGACCGAAGCTCGCAAATGCCTGCGCCAGCGGTCGTTCCAGCGAGGTCGCGATGACGGCTTCGGCCTCGCTTTGCGGAAAGGGCGGCAACCGGTCCTGCAGGCTTTCCAGGTCGCGCGCCAGCACCACGCCGACCACGTCGGGCCGGGTGGCAAGGAACTGGCCGAGCTTCAGATAGGCCGGCCCCATCCGCTCCAGCGCACGCGACAGCCGCGGGCCGGATTTGGCACCCTGCCGTTCGATCAGCCGAGCGATCTTCAGCGCCAAAGGCCCCGGCGGTGGAACGAGGCTCGGATCGACGACCCCGAAGACGCCTTCGCGCGCGAACACAAAACCGGCGCGCGAAAGCCGCGCAATGTGGGTTAGAGCAGAGATCACAAACGCCAGCCCGAATGCAACGCCACGATGCCGCCGGAGAGAACTTGCCAGCTGACACGGGAAAAGCCGACGGTGCGGATCATCTCAGCGAACGCATTCGGCCTGGGAAACTTGCGGATGGATTCGACGAGATATCGATAAGATTCGGCATCGCCGGTCACGACCCGCCCGAGTTCGGGGATCACCCTGAAGGAAAACAAATCGTAGAGACGGTCAAGTCCGGGCACATCGACGGTCGAAAATTCCAGGCAGAGAAATCGCCCGCCGGGCCTCAGCACGCGGTAGGCCTCGTGCAGCGCATGGTCGATCCGCGGCACATTGCGGATGCCGAAGGCGATGGTGTAGCCGTCGAACGCGCGGTCGGGAAATGCCAACGCCTCCGCGTTGCCTTCCACGAACGCGACGCGGTCGTCGAGATGCCGCTTGAGGGCGCGTTCGCGTCCGACATTGAGCATATCCAGGTTGATGTCGCAGACGGTGGCGTGAAAGCCCGCTCCCGCCGCTTTCGCCGCGCGAAACGCGATGTCGCCGGTGCCGCCGGCAACGTCGAGCAGGGCAAAGCGCGCGTCGCTTTTGGTCGGATTGAGCGTGTTGATCATGATGTCTTTCCAGACCCGGTGCAGGCCCCCCGACATCAGGTCGTTCATCAGGTCGTAGCGCGAGGCCACGCTGTGAAACACCTTGTTGACCAGCGTCTGCTTGTCGCCCAAGGACACGTCCCGAAAGCCGAAATGGGTGGTCTCGCCCGGCCGATCCATCAACATCACTCCGTTACCGGGACCATAGCGCGCCCGGCGCAATGGGGCTATCACGTCACCTTCGTAAGGTGAATGACTTGAACGAGAAGCTGGAGGTCAACGGACCGGCATGCCCGAACTGCCCGAAGTCGAGACTGTCCGCCGCGGCCTGCAGCCGGTCATGGAAGGGGCGCGAATTCTCAAGGCCGAGGCCCGCCGCGGCGACCTGCGCTTTCCCTTCCAGAAGGATTTCGCGACGCGACTGCAGGGGCAAACCGTGACCGGGCTTGGCCGCCGCGCCAAATATTTGATGGCCGACCTCGGCTCCGGCGACGTGCTCCTGATGCATCTCGGCATGTCCGGCTCGTTCCGTGTGCAAAAGCCGGATGAAGCCCGAACACCCGGAGAGTTCCACCATCCCCGCGGCAAGGACGCGGCGCATGATCACGTGGTGTTTCACATGTCGTCGGGTGCGGACATCGTGTTCAACGATCCGCGCCGCTTCGGCTACATGAAGATCATCGCGCGCGATGCGATCGACGAGGAGCCCTTGCTGCGCGGACTTGGCCCGGAGCCGCTCGGCAACGCGTTCGATGCGGCAATGCTGGCGCACTCCTGCGCAGGCAAGAAGACCAGCCTGAAGGCGGCGCTGCTTGATCAGCGCGTGGTCGCCGGTCTCGGCAACATCTATGCCTGCGAGGCGCTCTATCGCGCGCGGCTGTCGCCGCGACGGCTGGCGGCGACGCTGGCCAACCGGAAGGGCGAGCCGACCGACCACGCCAGACGTCTCGTCGATGCGATTCACGCCGTGCTCAACCAGGCGATCGAGGCCGGTGGTTCGTCCTTGCGCGACCATCGTCAGACTTCCGGCGAGCTCGGCTACTTTCAGCACTCCTTTCAGGTCTACGACCGCGAAGGCGAGCCTTGCGGCACGCGCGGCTGCGGCGGCATTGTCCGGCGTTTCACCCAGAATGGCCGTTCGACCTTCTGGTGTCCGAAGTGCCAGAAGTGATCTGCGAGCACCGATGAGATGACGACGAATATGGTCCGGTCTGGCCGGGCGCGAGATGATCAAAGTCTCAGAGACCGGCATCCCAGGATATGTTGCTGTCCGCCCATGTCGGCAGCGGACGTTCCGCTGGTCCGTTGAGGCTCGTTCTTGTGGGCGTCGGCGTGAGCATGATCGGAAACTGGACCTCCGGAAACGCCTCCCGCGCTTCGTCGGCGATGACGCTGGCGTTCAACTTGGCTTGCGTCCACTGCCAGAGGGTACGGATCTCTTCGGCCGACTTGCTTGACGGGGCATGTTCGGTGACACCACGGCCCGCCGCCAGCGCGTCTTGGTGATCATTGCGCATGACGATGAAGGGTTGGGCGAGCACGTCGGCGATATCGCGCGGCGCTTCCTGGTCGAACGCGGCGGTGGCATCGCTGACCCGATGGCCGCCGCGGATCGGGGTCTGGTTCAGGATGAAGACGAATGGTGTTCGCCAGGCGCGGGCCACGCTCAATGTCGCGGCGGTCGCCTCGATGTCTGCGACGCTCGGCCGGCTCGGAATCATGCAGAGATCGGCGTAGCGGATGGCCGCCGTGGTCGCGGCCGTGATGCCAGCGGCGGTGTCGATGATGGTGAGGGTTACGCCACCCCGCTCCAGCGCTTCCAGGCGCTGCTCGATAATCCTGGCATCATAAGCGGCTTCGACGAACGGTTCGGCCAGGCCACGGCGGCACTGCCAGTTCGACAGGGTGCCCTGCTTGTCGGTCTCGATCAGCCGGACGATATGTCCGGCCTCTTGCGCCGCCAGCGCGAGGCCGATGGACAATGTGCTCTTGCCGGCGCCGCCTTTTTGTGTGGCCATCACGATCGTGCGCATTTGAAAAGACAATCCTTGGGGTAGTTGCGGGGCTTAGGGATACGCCAGACTACAAGGTGCATCCCGTCCAACGACGGCGAGCAATGTCTTGCTCGGAAGGTTCCGCTCCAAGGACATTCCAAGGGCTGTTCCAGGGGACATTCCAAGGAAGCAGATCGCGGCGGGCCGAATCACCGCCATCGACCATGGCGCAGGAATGGTTAATGATCGTTAACGCCACGGTCCGATATGGTTAGCGAATCGTAAATTTCGAACGATTGCAGCTTTGGGGAGCGACAGGTCAGGGCGAATCATCATCCCGCTCCAGCTTATTGTTTGAGCATGATCCCCGAACAAATGCGCTCACGAGATTGCTTTGGAACCGACGCTGGCGCCCAGCGATCACAGGATCTCGGTGCAGACATAAAGGCTTTGCGCAGCGACGGCGAGCGACAGCAAAAAGCCCACCGCAAAACCGACCGCCGCCATGATCAGCGCCGTGGCCGCCGGGTAACGTCCGGCCGAGGAAGAGACGTAGTTCAGCAGGGTCATGTCGCTTTCCTCGGAAATTGTCGCGGGAAGATCAGTCGATGGTTTGCGCAGAGATAGAGCCGGCAGCCGATTTCTCAAGGAGGTAACCGGCCGCGCCATCGACCACATTGCCGTGATAACGGCGCTGACATCCGCGCTGCGCGAGAATGCCGCAGCGAGGCCCGGCGCAATGAAAATCGCCTTGGCCAGGATCGCGCCAGAGAGCGCGACGGCAATCAGCAGAACCATATTCTGCTCGAACTGACTCATATCCATTGATCTCCAATTATCCTCGAATGTTCGAAAAATTTTGTGGGCGCGGCCCGGCTGCGGAAAGTCGCAGCGTTCGTGATCGCTTGCATACGGAAAGTGGCGGCCGCGCTTCCAGTTCTGGAAATGAATCCGGCTAGTACAGATTCTGAACTGGAAAAGCCGCAAGCCTCGCCATAGGCTTTTTTCTCGGGAGGGCTCCCGGAGGAAACCATGTCGACAGCGAGCTACCAGCAGTTCTGTCCGGTCGCGATGGCCGCTGAGATCCTGTGCACCCGGTGGACGATCGTCGTGCTGCGCGAGACGTTTGCGGGCTCGACCCGATTCAACGAGCTTCGCCGCGGCGTGCCCCGCATGTCGCCGGCATTGCTCTCCCGCCGCCTCAAGGAATTGGAAGCGGCGGGCATCGTTGCCCGAGCCGCTTCGCGATCCGAGCCTGCCGTGTTCGAATATCATCTGACGGAAGCCGGCCGGGAACTCGGGCCGCTGGTGGAGGCTTTCGGAATCTGGGGACAGCGGCGGATCGAATCCAACCTGTCGCTGCAGCACCTCGATGTCGACCTTTTGATGTGGGACATGCGGCGGAACCTCAACACGACGCCGATGCCGGCCCGCCGCAGCGTGGTCGAGTTCGTCTATCCGAAGCTGCCGGCCGCGCAGCGGCACTTCTGGCTGATCGTCGATCCCGAGACCGGTGTCGATCTCTGCAAGATCGATCCCGGATTTGACGTCGATCTCTATGTGTCTACGGATCTCAGGACCATGACGGCCATCTGGCTCGGGCTCGATACCGTGCGCGCGGCGGTGGCGAGCCAGCGTATGATCTTGACGGGAAGCCGGGGGCTTGCGGCCTCGATGCAGACCTGGCTTGGCCTGAGCCCCTTCGCCAAGGAGCGGAAGCTTGCGAGCTAGCGCCCGCTTGGTACAGTTCGTGAACTGGACGGAGATCACCGAACGCCGAATAACGGCGTCGTCTTTTGAGCATAAGGAGGAAATCAAATGAGTCATGTCGGACGTTGTTTCTGCGGCGCGGTCGAGATTGAAGTCACCGGGCAGCCGGAGGCGATGGGCTATTGCCACTGCAGTTCCTGCCGCTCCTGGTCGGGCGGCCCGGTCAACGCCTTCACCCTCTGGAAAGAGGATGCGGTGAAGGTGGCCGCGGGAGCCGAGCATCTCGCAACCTTCGAGAAGACATCCTTCAGCCAGCGGAAATTCTGTAAGCTCTGTGGCGGTCACGTGATGGCCGGTCACAAGCCTGCGGGACTGATCGACGTTTTCGCCGCGACGATTCCGACGCTTGGATTCGAGCCCGCGATTCACGTCAATTACGGCGAGACGGTTCTGCGCATCAAGGACGGGCTTCCCAAGATGAAGGACTTCCCGGCCGAAATGGGCGGCTCCGGCGAATTGCTGTCGGAATAGAGGCTTGCCTCGACAATCATGAAAGCTCCGGCGCCATCGCCGGGGCTGCGTTGTCGTCCCCGCTTTCGCGTGCTTTGGCAGGGACGAGGGGGGAGTGGCTGGCCGCAGCTCCGATTCGATTGTCAAACAACGCTCTCTTCGTCGTCTTCGCCCGGCTTGACCTGGCGATCCTGCATTCCAGAGACCGGTGTGCTTAAACGATAAGCCTCTGGAATACTGTCATGCCCCGCATGCGCGGGGCATGACAGCAGAGGCGACGTAAGATCGCATTCTCGCGGCGCATTGCGTCCGAGTTTTTCGAGCGAACCGCCCTCATCGCATCGAGAGGGCACAGGGAAGGCCGGGTGCCCGTCGCACCCATGGTCCGCGTGCAGCAAAAAAGCACGCGGCAGAACCACAGGTACGAGCCGGATCAACCGGCCTTCCCTGCGCGATGGTTTTACGGCTTATACGCGCTCTCCCCGGTGACCGGGCTCTTTTGCCACCGTCATCAGCGGATCGCTCCGCTCACTTAGCGCCAGCGTCGGGGCGCCAGGACCACACGACTTCGCCGTACGCGATAGGTCATTCGTCTCGTGACATATCGCGTCCATCGCATCCCGCGCCCAACGTTCGTGACGATCGCGAAACGCCCCTCGTGTGAGTGCAGGACGAAGGAAAGAAAGCCACTGATTTGGGTGTTCCGGCAATCCCGACGGGATGCGGCACATTGGCACGACGGGCAAATCACTTTGCCCCGTCATTGCAAGCCACCGGGGTGGGCGAATGCGCACCGAAGCAAGCGCAGGCCCCAGTGGTCGTCACTTCCGCACGCAGATCACGCGCACCGTGGCTGCTTTCGCATCACTCGATCCACCTGACGCTGTCACGCCGCTACGCCTGAGAAAATCGAGCACGCTTTCGGCCGGCACCAAGACCGCTTGCGTTGCGGCTGAAGCGTTGGACGTGCCCGCGACGACCACCGGCTTCAAAAGCGCGATGCCGGCAAATCTGCCCTCGCCGTCGAGTGCGGCAGCGCCGGAAAATCCGACGGCCGGCGGGGGCGAGAGCGCGAGATCCCCACCGCTTGCGATCTGCGTCGCCGACCCCTTCACGCGCGTGACCGCGGCGCCGCCGCCCTGGTTCTGGGGGTCGGCGATGCCCGTGATGTCGACACTGAACCCCGCGGCGGCGCCGCTGATAGCAAGCGGCTTCAATCCACGCGCGCCATAAATGCGCAACAGCGCGAGACCATGCGCCTTGTCTTCTGCCACGCGATCGGCCGGGCCAAGGCCACCGATCGTGATCGCAAGGCAGCCGTCGGTGACCTCACGATCGGTCACGATCGCGCCATCGTCCCCGATCACGACACCGGTGCCATAGTCGACAATCTTGCGCGGCGGCACGGCCTGCGCGCCGGTCGGGAAAGGATTGAATGCGCTCGACATCGCGATGACGACAGGCCCGACGGTGTTCTCGGTCGCCTGGTCGTAGAGGATGGTGAGGATGCGCACCTCATCGCCCTTGAACGTGCCGCGCAGATAAAACTTCTTCAGTCCCTGCAGGCCCGACAGCACGAAGAAATCCGGCTTCACCACCGCATAGTCGACGGTGCGTCCGGGCGGCTCCTTCTTTTCCTGATCGGCCAGCTTTGCGGTCGCGGGGTTGGCTTCCTTGCGCCGCGTCAGCACGATCTGGACGGTGCCGTTCGGCGAATGCCATTTGGCGCCGTTGGCGTCGCTGGCCTGTTGCGGCACGAGTTTTGAGGGAATGCCGAGTCGTGCGCCGGTGCCGGGCTCGGTCACGATCTTCCAGCCGACACTCTCTTGCCGTTGTCGTGCGGTCTCGGCGAGCACGCCGCGCTCCTGCGGGTTGAGCACGCCGGTCGGCTTGCCGCCCCTGGTCTTCTGATAGTCCTTGATGGCGTCGACCATGCGCGCGCTGACCTCGCCATTGATCACACCACTGTATTCGCCGACCCAGGCGAGATCCGACTGCAACGCGAGCCGCTCGCTTTGCGCCATCGCATTGGCGGTATCGGCGGGCGTCTGCAGTGCCGGGCGGATGGGCGCGGTGGCCGCCGTCTTTGGCTTGATACCTGCCGTGCCGCTTGCCGTGGGCTTGATACCTGCGGCGGCTGGCGTTGTCATCTGCGCCTGCGCCGACGTCTGATGGACGGCAAAAATCAATATTGCCGCCAGCACCGATCTCATGACAAATCCTGCAGAGGTTATTGAAGCTTCGATAATGAAGCACATCTGTTTGGTCAGCAACAACCGCGCAGAGGTTCACGGGAGCGAGAGGGCGAGACGATGTTGAGCGCCGATGAACTCGAACGCTACGCCCGTCACATCGTGCTGCGCGATGTCGGCGGTCCCGGACAGGCGGCCCTGAAGGAGGCATCCGTGCTGGTGATCGGCGCGGGCGGCCTGGGCGCACCGGCTTTGATGTATCTCGCCGCCGCCGGGATCGGCAGGCTTGGGGTCGTCGATGACGACGTCGTGTCGCTGTCGAACCTGCAACGCCAGATCATCCACACCACGCCCGACATTGGCCGGCGCAAGGTCGATACCGCCGCGGAGCGGATCGAGGATCTCAATCCGCATGTTCAGTTCGCGGCGCATGCGACCTGGCTCAGCGCCGCCAATGCGATGGAGCTGATCGGCGGCTATGACCTCGTGCTCGACGGCTCCGACAATTTCGAGACCCGCTATCTCGCCTCCGATGCATGCTTTCTCGCGGCGCGGCCGCTGATCACTGCGGCGCTCGGCAGCTTCGACGGATCGCTGACCACGATCCGGGCGCATGAGAGAAACGAGAAGGGCGAATTCAATCCGACCTATCGCTGCCTGTTCCCTGAGGCGCCGCCGCCGGGCGCGGTGCCGGCCTGCGCCGAAGCCGGCGTGATGGGCGCGCTCGCCGGCGTGCTAGGGTCGATGATGGCGCTGGAAGCGATCCGCGAAATCGTCGGTTTCGGCGAAGGCCTGGTGGGGCGGCTGTTGATGATGGACGCCCGCACCATGCGTTTCGAGACGCTGCGCTACACCCGTGATCCGGCCAATCCCTTGAACGGCGACGGTCCTGTCATCACCGATCTCAGTGGACACCGCTGAGATCAAGACGCCTTCGACGGTTTCTCGCTGTCCATGTGCACAAGCTGGGAGTCGGCGTAGCGCGACCCGGCTGCGACGTCAGGCGGAAACGCCTTGTCGAGAGCTGCCAAGTGGTCGGCCGTCAACGTCACGTCCAGTGCGCCCAGCGCTTCGGTCAGACGGTCGCGCCGCCGCGCGCCGACCAGCGGGACGATGTCCTTGCCTTGCGCCGCGACCCAGGCGATCGCGACCTGTGCCGGCGTCGCGCCGACCTCATTGGCGATCGCGCGCAGCCGTTCGACCAGCGTCAGGTTGGCGTCGAGATTTTCGCCTTGAAAGCGCGGGCTGTTTTGCCGGAAGTCTTGCTTCGCGGAGCGATCCTTCGACCAGTGCCCGCTGATCAGGCCGCGCGACAGCACGCCATAGGCAGTGATGCCGATGCCGAGCTCGCGGCAGGTCTCCAGAATGTCGCGCTCGATGCCGCGCGAGATCAGCGAATATTCGATCTGCAGGTCGCTGATCGGATGCACGGCGTGGGCGCGGCGAATGGTGTCGGAGCCGACCTCGGAGAGGCCGATATGCTTGATGTCGCCGGCCTTCACCATGTCGGCGAGCGCGCCGATGGTTTCCTCGATCGGCACCGCGGGATCGAGGCGTGCCGGACGATAGATGTCGATCGCCTCGACACCGAGCCGTTGCAGCGAATAGGCCAGGAAATTCTTCACGGCCGACGGGCGGCTGTCATAGCCGAACCAGTTGCGGTTGCGATCGCGCAGCGCGCCGAACTTGACCGAGATCTGCACCTTGTCGCGGCTGCGGCCCGCGAGCGCATCGCGGATCAGCATTTCATTGTGGCCCATGCCATAGAAATCGCCGGTGTCGAGCAGTGTGATGCCGGCATCGAGCGCGGCGTGGATCGTCGCGATGCTCTCGCTGCGGTCGGCGGGACCGTAGAAATCCGACATGCCCATGCAGCCGAGGCCGATGGCCGAGACGTTGGGGCCGGTTGCGCCGAGTTTGCGTGTATCCATGGTTGCTCTCCTCGAAATGGGCGCGGATGGTTTTGCGCCGTCAACGACGAGACCGATATGGCGGTTTCTCATTGCGCCGATAAGATGGACAATGATGAATAGCTTGTTCATTATAGCGAACAATGACGGATTTCGATCTCCGCGACCTCGACGCCTTCCTTGCTGTCGCCCGCACCAGGAATTTCCGCCGTGCGGCGCTGGAGCAGCGCGTCTCCGTCTCGAGCCTCAGCCAGCGGCTGCGCGGCATGGAGGAGCGCCTTGGCGTTCGCCTGATGAACCGCACGACACGCAGCGTCGCGCTGACGGAAGCCGGTGAATTGCTGTTGTCCCGCGCGGCTCCCGCGATGCGCGATGTCGGCGACGCGCTCGATCAGGTGCGGGGCCTGCGCGAGGTGCCCTCGGGCCGGCTCCGCATCAACGCGCCGCCGCCGGCAATCGATCTGGTGCTGGCGCCGATGATCGGGCCGTTCCTGCGCGCTCACGCCAAGATCGACCTGGAGGTCGTTGCCGAGAGCGCGTTCGTGGACATCGTCGCGGCCGGCTTCGATGCCGGCGTCCGCTATGGCGAGCATCTCGCCCAGGACATGATCGCGGTCTCGCTCGGCCCGCCCCAGCGCTACGCCGTGGTGGCCTCGCCGCATCATGTCGCGCGGCACGGCCGGCCGGAGCATCCCAAGGACCTGCTTGGTCACGACTGCATCCGCACGCGCTTTGGCAGCGGCGCGATGCTGGATTGGGAATTCGAGAAGGCCGGACGCGCGGTGAAGGTGGCGCCGCGCGCCAAGCTGATCGCAACCTACCAGGGGCTCGCCATGCAGGCGGTCATCGATGGCGTCGGCTTCTGGCTGACCTTCGAGGGCTATGTGCGCGATGCAATCAAGTCAGGCGCGCTGGTGGCGGTGCTGGAGGATTGGTGTGCGCCATTTCCGGGACCGTTCCTCTATTACCCGAGCCGGCGCCAGCCGCCGCCCGCGCTCGCCGCCTTCGTGGCATTCGTCAGCGAATGGCGAAAGCGGGAACGGCGCAGAGTCAAAGCCGGATAGCTGCTCTCACAGCATGCTCGGCAGCACGCGATCCGGTGGCTTGTGATTGTCGAGGAAGGCGCGGACGTTGATGATCACCTTCTCGCCCATGTCGACGCGGCCTTCGATGGTGGCCGAGCTCATATGCGGCAGCAGCGTCGCCTTGCCGGCCTTGGCCAGCCGCACCAGTCTCGGGCTGACGGCGGGCTCATGCTCGTACACGTCAAGCCCGGCGCCTGCGATGTCGCCGCTCTCGATCAGCTTGACCATTGTCTCCTCGTCGATCACCTCGCCGCGCGCGGTGTTGACGATGTAGGCGTCCTTGCGGATCAGCTTCAGCCGCCGCGCCGATAACAGATGGAACGTCGCAGGCGTGTGCGGACAATTCACCGAGATGATGTCCATCCGCGCCAGCATCTGGTCGAGGCTTTCCCAATAGGTCGCGCCCAGTTCGTCGGCGATGACTGGCGCCACGGGGCGGCGGTTGTGATAATGGATCTGCAGGCCGAAGGCCCGCGCGCGCCGCGCCACCGCCTGGCCGATCCGGCCCATGCCGATGATGCCGAGGCGCTTGCCGCCGATCCGGTGGCCGAGCATCCAGGTCGGCGACCAGCCGGCCCACGCCTTGCCTTCCGTGAACACGGAGGAGCCTTCGATCAGCCGCCGTGGCACTGCGAGAATCAGCGCCATCGTCATGTCGGCGGTATCCTCGGTCAGAACCTTCGGCGTGTTGGTCACCGTGATGCCGCGCGCATGCGCCGCCACCACATCGATATTGTCGACGCCGTTGCCGAAATTGGCGATCATCCTGAGCTTGCAGTCGGGATGGTTAATCACCTCCTCGGTGATTTGGTCGGTGACGGTCGGAACCAGGATGTCCGCGGAGCGCGCAGCGTCCGCGATCTGCTCCGGCGTCATCGGCGTATCGTCGAGATTGAGCTTGGCGTCGAACAGCTCGCGCATGCGTGTCTCGATCGAGTCCGGCAGCTTGCGGGTGACGACAACGAGAGGCTTTTTCTTGACCGACATGTCCTGCTCTCATGAGGCCGTTCAGACCTCATTAACCCGGTTGTTCGACACTGCCGTAGCCGCTTGGTTCCGGCGTTTCCTTGGGTTCCCCGATGTTCCCTTGGGTCGCGTCGGAGGGCTCAGGGTGTCTTGGTTCATGATGTTCCGTCCTCTCTAGCAGAAGGCCGAAACAAGACAAGAACTCCGACAAAACCTCTCAGGTATCGCAAGCCGGAGGGATCGGGCAGGGATAAGGGCATCAGCGCAGGATCGATTCAACTCGATGAATTCGGGTTGGCGGCCGCGACAGGAGACGAATTGAATGGTGTTGGGGCGCGCGGGGACGGTGGCGGTTATCGTGGGCAGTTTGTTCGGCGCCTCGGTCTGCAGCGCGGTTGCGGCGAAGGATGCTGCGCTTGCGTCGAGTGGCCTGCCGGTCCCGCGTTATGTCAGCCTGAAATCCGATCATGTGAATGTCAGGGCCGGTCCGACCAAGGACAACGACGTCGCGTGGGTCTATACCCGCTCGGGTCTGCCGGTTGAAATCACGGCCGAGTACGAGAACTGGCGGCGGGTGCGCGACTCCGAAGGCGCCGAAGGCTGGGTCTATCACTCGCTGCTGTCGGGGCGACGCACCGCGGTCGTCACCATGAAGAGCAAGGACGATCTCGCGCCGCTCTACGAGAGCGCCGACCCCACCTCCGTGGTGACCGCGCGGCTACAGGTCGGCGTCGTTGCCCAGGTCAAGAAATGCGCTTCAGGCTGGTGTCACGTTGCCGGCAATGGCTTCGATGGCTGGATCGAACAGCAGCGGCTGTGGGGCGTCTACGCCGACGAGAAGGTGGATTGATCCATCGATCTCTGCAACGCCGGTTGAGTTTCGGCTAGCACACGCCTTCCGCGTTGGTAGCTAAGCCGGGACAGGTCCAAGCTTCACGGCTCGCTGAGGATGATCGGTGAAACCCTCAGCGCTTTTTGCGCAGCCGCACGACCATATCGATGCGCGCGATCTCGTAACCCTCCGGCACTTCAGGCAACTTCGAGAGCGCCAAGTGCGGATCTGGGATGTCGACCAGCTCGTGGTTGTTTTCGAGATAGAAATGATGATGCGCGCTGACATTGGTGTCGAAATAGGTCTTGGTGCCGTCCACGCTGACCTGGCGCAACAGACCTGCATCGGTGAGCTGATTGAGGGTGTTGTAAACGGTGGCGAGCGATACCGGCACCTTGGCCAGCGTGGCTTCCTCATAGAGCATTTCGGCGGTCAAGTGGCGGGCGCCCTTGCCGAACAGCAGCCAGCCTAAAGCCATGCGCTGCCGGGTTGGACGCAGCCCAGCAGCTTGCAGCATCTCGTTGACATCATGCCATGGGCAACCGGTCAAATCCGGCTGCCGCCCTCCCGGGGAAGCGGGAACGGCGGTGTCATCGTTCGAGGATGAACCGTTATCGCTTATTTCCACGTCTGGCACCGCACTTTTTCTCACACTCATCTGAAATATAAGAAGGAAACCCACCAGATGCAAGTTTCTCGCAACTAGAATGAACCTAAGTTGCGACTGGGACCGATGCAAGGGGCGAGAACCGGGTGTCAGGCTTCCGATGCGGCGATTTAGCTGCCCGCGGCGCTTTGCCCTCCGCGGGGGCTGTGATAGAGAGCGGCCGCCCTCGGTGAACCGATTCCGGCGAAGGCGGGCGCCTTTCAGCCGCAGGGATGTTCTAGAGCGTTTTCGAGCGAAGTGGGTACCGGTTCGCGTGAGGAAAACGCGTCAGAACAAGAGACTAGAGCCTCCGTTCCGATTCAATCGGAACGGAAAAGGCTCTAGAGCGCGATGCCGATTCAGCCCGAACTCATCGCGCTTTAGGGCGGCGGGATATCTCGGCGGCGGGGTGTCTTGGTGGCAGGAGGTCTCGGTGGCGCGAGGTCTTGCCCCCCTGGTATATCCTAGCCCGTGGGGACTGGACCCGCGATCGGGACGGTCTGGCGCAATCGCCATGCGAAGACGGGTTGGTCTCGCTAAGATCGCTCAATCGGAGATTGTGGACGGCGCGTAAATTTGGAAGGGCGTATAAAAGAGGGCATTTTGGATGCTGGAACGGCGCAGCGGTTACGAATATGAGGATTTGCTGGCATGCGGCCGCGGGGAAATGTTTGGCCCGGGCAATGCACAATTGCCATTGCCTCCGATGCTGATGTTCGACCGCATCAGCAGCATCAGCGAAACCGGCGGAGAGTTCGGCAAGGGCCTGGTTCGCGCCGAACTCGACGTCAAGCCGGATCTCTGGTTCTTCGGCTGCCATTTCAAAAACGATCCCGTCATGCCGGGGTGCCTGGGGCTGGATGCGCTCTGGCAGATGGTCGGGTTTTATCTCGGCTGGAGCGGGGGCGAGGGCAGGGGCCGGGCCTTGGGGCTCGGCGAGCTCAAGCTTGCCGGCCAGGTGCTCCCGAACGTCCGCAAGGTTGTGTACAACGTCGACATCAAGCGGGTCATGCGTTCCAAGCTGGTTCTCGGTATCGCCGACGGGTGGCTTTCCATGGACGGCGAGATTATTTATCGCGCGAAGGATCTGAAGGTCGGGTTGTTCAAGCAGGGCACTGCGCCGGCTTGAAGCGGAACATTTCATAAGACAACCATATGAATAATTGCAGGGCGAGACGAACATGAGGCGGGTTGTCATCACGGGGATGGGCATTGTCTCGTCCATCGGAAACAACACCCAGGAAGTGCTTGCGAGCCTTTACGAGGCCAAATCCGGCATCACGCGCGCTGAGAAATATGCCGAGCTCGGCTTCCGTTCGCAGGTGCAGGGTGCGCCAACGCTCGATCCGGCCGGCGTGGTCGATCGCCGTGCGATGCGTTTCCTCGGCGACGGCGCCGCTTGGAATCACGTCGCCATGGAGCAGGCGATCCAGGATTCCGGGCTCGAGCCGTCGGACGTCTCCAACATCCGAACGGGCATCATCATGGGCTCGGGTGGACCGTCCACGCGCGCCATCGTCGACGCGGCCGACATTACCCGCGGCAAGGGGCCGAAGCGTGTCGGGCCCTTCGCGGTGCCCAAGGCGATGTCGTCCACGGCGTCGGCGACGCTCGCCACCTGGTTCAAGATCAAGGGCGTCAACTATTCGATCTCGTCGGCCTGCGCGACCTCGAACCATTGCATCGGCAATGCCTACGAGATCATTCAAATGGGCAAGCAGGATGTGATTTTCGCCGGCGGCTGCGAGGAGCTCGACTGGTCGCTGTCGGTGCTGTTCGACGCGATGGGAGCAATGTCCTCGAAATACAACGACACGCCCGCGACGGCCTCGCGGCCCTATGACATCAACCGCGACGGCTTTGTCATTGCCGGCGGCGCCGGTGTCGTGGTGCTGGAGGAACTGGAGCACGCCAAGGCGCGGGGCGCGCGCATCCATGGCGAGCTCGTCGGCTATGGCGCAACCTCCGACGGTTACGACATGGTCGCGCCGTCGGGCGAAGGCGCCGAGCGCTGCATGAGGATGGCGCTGTCGACGGTCAACACCAGGATCGACTACATCAACCCGCATGCGACAGCGACGCCGGCGGGCGATCCGCCGGAAATCGAGGCGATCCGCAAGGTGTTCGGCACCGGCGAGAAGTGCCCGCCGATCGCCGCGACCAAGGCGCTGACCGGGCATTCGCTCGGAGCCACCGGCGTGCAGGAGGCGATCTACTCGCTGTTGATGATGAACAATGGCTTCATCTGCGAGAGCGCCCATATCAATGAGCTTGATCCGGTCTTCGCCGACATGCCGATTGTGCGCAAGCGCATCGACAACGCCAGGATCGGCACGGTGCTGTCGAACTCCTTCGGCTTCGGCGGCACCAACGCCACGCTGGTCTTCAAGCGGCTGGATGCGTGATATTTCTGCGCGTTGCGTATTCTCGTGTCGCCATAACCGGGCTTGTCCCGGCAATCCGCGTCTTGATAAGGAAAAGCTCCGAAGCGATGGACGGGCCGGAACGCGTCCGGGCCTGACGACACAGACATAGAAAGACATAGAAAGTGGTGCCGGCGATGCAGGACCTGATGAAGGGCAAGCGCGGATTGATCATGGGCATCGCCAATGATCATTCGATTGCCTGGGGCATCGCCAAGGCGCTCGCGGCGCAGGGTGCCGAATTAGCTTTCACCTATCAGGGCGAGGCGCAGGCCAAACGCCTCAAGCCGCTGGTCGAGCCGCTTGGCTTCGACATCGTGCTGCCCTGCGATGTCGAGGATATTGCGAGCGTCGATCGGATGTTCGCCGCGTTGCGCGAGCGATGGGGACGCCTGGATTTCCTGGTGCATGCCATCGGCTTCACCGACAAGAACGAACTCCGCGGCCGTTATGCCGACACGACGCGTGAGAATTTCTCGCGCACCATGCTGATCTCCTGTTTCTCCTTCACGGAAATCGCCAAGCGGGCTGTCGAGCTGATGCCGGAGAGCGGCGGCTCCATGATCACGCTGACCTTCGGGGCGTCGATGCGGGCGATGCCGAACTACAACGTGATGGGGGTGGCGAAGGCCGCGCTGGAAGCATCCGTGCGCTATCTCGCCGCCGATTTCGGTCCGCGCGGCGTTCGCGTCAATGCGATCTCGGCCGGACCCGTGCGCACATTGGCCGGCTCGGTGATCGGCGATGCGCGTGCGATGTTCGCGTTCCAGCAGAAGCACTCGCCGCTCGGCCGCGGCGTCACGCTCGACGAGCTCGGCGGCTCGGCGCTGTACCTGCTGTCCGACCTGTCAGGCGGGGTGACCGGCGAGATTCACTACGTCGATTCCGGCTACAACATCATCCTGCAGCCGCGCCCGGACCATCCTGCCTCGGAATGAGGCTCAATCGCCGGCCGCCATTTTCTCCGCGCGCTGAAATGCCGGCCGCGCCATGCATCGCGCGAGATAGGCCTCGAAAGAGGGCCGCGGCGGAACCATCTTGAACAGCCGGACCGCGAAGTTCAGCGCCGCACCGATCGCGATGTCGGAAACGGAAAAATCCTCGCCGAGAATCCATGGCCCCTTTGAGAGCGCCGCGTCGAGCACGTCGAACACCCGCTGCGCGTCGCCCCAGCCGGCCGCCACGCTGTTCATCTCGATCTTTGTCGCAATCTGCACCATCGCGGGCTCGATGCAGCCCGGCGCGAAGAACAGCCAATAGAGATATTTCGCGCGAAGCGGGCTGCCGAGTGGCGGCGCCAGCTTTGCCTCGGGATAGCGCTCGGCGACGTAAGCGCAGATCGCAGCCGCCTCGGCGAGCGTCGCTTCGCCGTCCTTGAGCGCGGGCACCTTGCCCATCGGATTGATCGCAAGATAATCGGGCGAGCGCTGCGCGCCCGTCCTGATATCGATCAGCACGCGCTCATAGGGCTGGCCGGTCTCTTCCATCAGCCAAAGCGCGGAAAACGAGCGTGAGCGCGGTGCCCAATAAAGCTGCATCATGATGCGGTTTCCTCCAGTTCACTGTCGCAGCGCGAGCGCTGTTGCACAGGAGCAGCCTATCACGGAGCAGCCAAGGCGGACGAGGTTCCGCTGAGCTTTACTATTGCGACACCCAACTGTGGCGCAGGCCGAAGGCGTGCCACGCGGGTGTCGCGACATCCGACAGTGCGAGCATGGGGATGGGCTGGCGGCGCCGGCGGAAAATTTTTATCGAGAGGAGGCCTCGGTTGTCGACGGTTGAAGCATCGAAGGTAGTGTTCGGTCGAGGCTTGACTTCAGCATGGCTCGGACGGCTTCGCGGAACGCAAGATTGTGCGCGGCATCTGCGGGATTGGACGGAAAGGCGGCGTTGTCCACTTCACGAAAGGGGCCGGAGATTGTCTCGCCCAGAACCATGCGATCCAGAAGAGGCTCGCGCTCGGTGATCGCCGATCCTTGTTTGAGGATGGCGAAATCGCGTCCATCAAAGACCCGGATATAGCTGAGCGCGTAAAGGTAGGTTCGGTGGCGAAGCGGATTGTCCAAATCGATGATGCCGATTCCGCGCACGGTCTGAACGGAGCCATTGAATCGGCTGATCGACCTGCCGACAAGAACAAATCGTTGGCAGCTTGTGCCGCTTGTGATCTTGCGAAGTATCTCGACGAGCTCCGCCTCGCGGTCGCGAAACAGCGCATTTTGGGTCTCCTTCGGCGGCGGAAAGCGTTCCTTTGAGTAGGGGATTCGCTGCACGATTGTTCGCGAGCCGGCAGCGGCACGAACCCGCTCGAACACCAGATCATCAAGACCCCAATGGCTGATCGGCACATAGCTCGGCTCACTTATCCAGTGACTGAGGCTAATTTGCTTGATCTGAAATTCGTCCCCGACAGCGGCAATGACGCCAAGGTCGCAGGAAGCGCGGGCTCTGAGTGTCGGTGCCGTTTGCTGGTTGACCGATGCTTGCGGTGGCGCCGATCGAGGCTTGGGCGCTGGCGAGGATTGCGCCGATGCTGGCGCAACAAGGCAAGTTGCGATCGACGCGATGGCGAGAAGGCGGAACATGATGGGGAAACTCTCGGCGGTGCGGCTGCGTCTGATGAGGATGCGCAGCGTATCATGATACCGTCAAACTAGCGCCTGTTCAAAGCGTCAACAAGGACGATTCCCCTCAATCGAGCAAGTCAGGGCGGCGAGCGTCTTCCGCGCATCGCGAGCGGCTGCATCAAAGCATCAAAAATCGCTTCCACCGATAATATTTCATGACAAAGCCGGTCATCGGCTCGACCTGCTCCTTCTCGAACACAAAGCCCTCGCGCTCGTACCAGCGCCAGGCCTTCTCGTTCTCGCGCACGCAGCGCAGCTCGATTTCGTCAGGCAAATGCGTTCGCGTGAAGGCGAGCAGCCGCCGCCCGAGCGAGCGGCCCTGATAGGCAGGCGCGACAAAAAGCTGGTCGAGATAACGCTTCGGCAGATGCAGCGCCAGCATCGCCGCGAGCTTGCCGTCGTCATCGGCGACGAACAGGCTCCAGCCATCATCGACCTCCCGCGGCACCCTTGCTCGCAGTTGCGCCAGCAGGAAATTGCTCGTCTCCTCGAGTCCCGTCGAGCACCAGCTTTCCATCCAGACGCGTGCGACCTCGTCATATTCGTTTGTGCGGGCGGGGCGAATGATCGGCGGCGTCATTAGAAACCTTGAGAGAGAGCACTGAGAAAGAGCCCCAAGAAAGATTCGCGAAGCTTGCCGTAGCCGGCGATTTGAGCTGCTACCTGCGACCGCTCGTGCGGCAATCTGGCTCGGGGAGCGCCATCATTTGTACCGCCTTGGTGGCCTGATCGAAAGTCAGAACCTCCGGACAATTGACGGGCATCAGACGCGACAAGATGTGCGCAAACCGAGCGTTGAATTCAGGCGCCTTCACCCTGGTAGGCGCGGTGCGCGGCTCTGTTCTCGGCGCCCAGCGCCATTCGTCCAGCCGAGCTTGGGTTGATCCATATCAATGGCTGCCGACGATGGAGCGCGCTCAAGATTGTAGCGCGCCCCAAATCCAGGGCCGCTCCTATTTGGGTCACAACAGGAGAGAAGCAATGATCAGATTGATTGCTGCCGTTGTGTTTCCTCTCGCCCTGGCCTCATCGGCCCTGGCCATGACGCCCGCCCGCCTTCAGCAGCCGAGCGACGTAGTTATCAAGATCCGCCAAGCATGCGGCCCCGGAATGCACTACGTGAACGGGGCCTGCATACGAACACCTGCCCGACGTGCGGCCAGCAGGTGCGCGAGGGGAGTGACCTGCTGATCCCAGTGCGCCCATTTTGATGAAGGCGCATCACGCGGCTGCTACGTGTTTCCAGCGCGAAGTCGAAGGCTCAATGGCCGGCTTGGACGGGGCCGCCGAGCTTGACCTTGCGCAGGATCAGGGCGAGCGGCACGGCCGCGAGCGAAATCAGCATCAGCACCCAGAATGCATCGACGTAGGCCAGGAACGATGCCTGCGCCTGCACCTGTTGTCCGATCCACTGGATGGCCTGATCGTGGGCCTGTGCCAACGAGCTGCCATGGGCTGAGAAATAGCTCGTGATCTGTTGCAGCGTATCCTGATATTGCGTGCTCGACGGGATCACCTGCTCGACAAGCCGGTTCTGGTGGAACTGCTCGCGATGCGTCAGCACGTTGGAAACGACGGAGACGCCGATCGAGCCTCCGGTGTTGCGCGCCGCGTTGATCAAGGCGGAGGCCTGGTCTGTCTTGGATGGCGGAATGCCCTCGTAGGATGCAGCCATGATCGGCACGAAGATCAGTGGCAGGCCGACGCCGAGCAGCATGCGCGAGCGCGCCATGAACCAGAAGCCGAGATCGCCATAGACGTTGGTCATGCTGTACATCGAGGCCGCGATGATCAGGGCGCCGGCGATGATCAGATATTTGGGTTGCACCTTGGCCGCCAGACGGCCGACGACGAACATCATCGCCATGGTAACCACGCCGCCCGGCGAAAGGACCAGGCCCGCCCAGGTCGCGGTGTAGCCGAAGTCTTGCTGCACCAGCAGCGGCAGGAACTGGGTGGTCGCGAGCAAAATGGCGCCGGTCGCCAGCATCACCAGGAAGCAGGCGCCGAACTGGCGGCTCGCCACCATCCGCAAATCGATCATGGGATTGCGGCGGGTCATCTCCCAGGGGATCATCAGCACAAACGCCGTGGCGGAGATCACCGCGAAGGTCACGATGAAGGATGACGCGAACCAGTCGTCCTCCAGGCCGCGATCGAGCACGATCTCGAGCGCGCCGAGGAAGGTCGCAACCAGCATGAAGCCGATGAAGTCGAAACCACTCCCTTGCTGTCGCAGCTCGCCATTGGCACGCGTGGTCGCGGGCTCGCGGAGAATCAGCGCGATCAGGGCGATCGCAAACACGCCGACCGGCCCGTTGATCAGAAAGCACCACTGCCAGGAGAGATTGTCGGACAGCCAGCCGCCAAGCGTCGGCCCGACCACCGGCGCCACCACCACGGCAACGCCGAACACCGCAAAGGCCTGCCCACGCTTGGTGGGCGGGAACGCGTCCGCCAGAATCGACTGGGCGACCGGCACCATGCCGCCGCCGCCGAGACCTTGCAGAATACGGAACAGCAGCAGCGCGTTGAGATTGGGGGCGAACCCGCACAGCACCGAGCTCAGTGTGAACAGCCCAAGACAGATCAGGAAGAATCTCTTGCGGCCCAGCATCCGGGCCAGGAAGCTGGAGGCGGTCAGGATGATGGCGTTGGAGACGAGATAGGTGGTGACCACCCAGGACGCTTCGTCCTCGCTCACTCCCATCCCGCCGGCGATGTAGGGCAGTGCCACGTTGGCGATGGTGGTGTCGAGCACCTCCATGAAGCTCGCGAGCGCGACCACCATGGCAATCAGCCAGGGGTTCGTTGCGGCGCGCGGCGCGGCGAAATCGTTGGCTCCGATTGCCGCGGCACTCATAGCAACCTCCCCAGGCGCTCAAGCAGCGATGGCGAGGGATCGATCCGCACCGTCGGGACCACCGACATGCCCGGGCCGAGCGCGACGTCGGCCGGCGGATTATCCATGACCAGCTTGACCGGAACGCGCTGGACGATCTTGACGTAGTTGCCGGTGGCATTCTGCGCCGGCAGCAGCGAGAACGCGGTGCCGGATCCGGGTTGAACGCTCTCGATATGGCCGCGGATCGTGCGCCCCGGATAGGCGTCGATCCTGAGCGTTACCTTCTCTCCGGGCCGCATGCGGTCGAGCTGGATCTCCTTGAAGTTGGCCGTGACCCAGATGTCATCAGGCACGAACATGGTCAGGTTCGTGCCCGGTTGCGCGAACTGGCCAACGGCGGCCGTGAGGTTGACGACACGTCCGGGCTGAGCGGCGGTGACTGTCGTGTAGGACAGATTGAGCTGCGCCTGGTCGCGCTGGGCCTTGGCTTGCGCGAGGCTCGCGACGGCGCTCTTGCGTTGCGCCTTCAATGCGTCGACCTGCCGCTGCGCCAGATTCAGCGTTGCCTGTGCACTCAGAAGGGCGGCCTGCTGCTGATGCAGTTGCGAGGTGTACTGCTCGGAATTCTGAACGGTGCCATAGCCGGTCTGCTCCAGGTGCTGGTAGCGTTCCGCCTGCTGCTGTGCGAACACGAGCGCCGCCTGCGCCTGGTCAACCTGCGCCTGGTTGGCGGCAATCTGTGCCTGCTGAACGTCGAGCTGCGCGTCGATGTTATCGATGCCGGCCTGCGCGGCCGCGACCTGTGCCTCTGCCTGCGCGAGCGCGACGCGATAGTCGCGGTCATCGAGATGGGCGATCACTTGGCCGGCGGCGACATGCTCGTTGTCGGTGACGGGAACGGCGGTGATGTAGCCGGATACTTTCGGTGCGAGCGCGGACTGCCGTGCTGCGATGAAGGCGTCGTCGGTCGACTCGAAATGTCCTGCGTAGTCCATGTAGAGATAGCCGCCGGCGATCGCGGAGGCGAGAAGCGCGGCGCCGATGGTGGAGACAACGGGGCGGCGGCGCAGGAAGCCGTTCCGCGGCTCTTTGCCCGTGGCCTGCGGCCGAGGTGTTTCCGGCGGAACGGGTGAGGCGGGCTCCTTGGCGGCCGGGTGTTGATGCGGTGTTGGAGCCGGCGCGGTGACCGGCTCATCTGATGCCGGGACGGATTGCGGGCTTTCGAGATCCTCGAGCGCCGTTTCGTTTCGTTCCAAAACATTGTCTTCGAACATGATTGCCGCTCCTGCTGTCAGGCGAGGCCCGCGAGAGGTCTCGCGTAAAAGAAACGATAACGTTTCGTTTCGTGGTAAATAGGCCAACGCGAGCAGTCCGTCAATAGGAACGAAACGGTTTCGTTCTATTTACAAATGAATGTGATGAGCTTAAATTGAGATGGTCCGCCGCCTGGTGGCGGCGCGGAACCCGGATCAATCGCGATGGAAATCAACGGCTTGAAGAAGGCGCCAGTGACGAAAAGGAACTTGGCCAAGCGAGCCGCGGTGCGCTTTGGCCGCCCGCCGAAGGAGCTTGCGGGGGAGGTCGATGCGCGCATCCTCGATGCGGCGCATAAGGTCTTTCTGGAGCGCGGCTTTGAGGGCGCGAGCATCGACGAGATCGCCGAGGTCGCTCGCTCCGGAAAGCCGACGATCTATGCGCGCTTCCGCGACAAGCGCGCTTTGTTCACTGCCGTGATGACGCGGGACATCCTCTCTCGCATCAGCCAGTTCAGGGTCGAAGCGCCAACCGGCGCGACAATCGAGGAGCGTCTCCGGAACGCGGCGATCACCCTACTGCACTGGGGGTTCGACAACGACAGGATCTCCCTGATGCGGCTCGCCATCGCGGAAGCGCGCCGGTTCCCCGATCTGGCGAGCACGGTCAGCCGGACCGCGCGTGATCTCAGCACCGAGCTTGGCGTCCAACTGCTGGGCGAGCTGACGCGATCCGATGAGCTTGGATCGCTGCCAGCCTTCGCCCCGGAGCGCCTCGCAACGACGGCGCGGTTTTTCCTCGATATCGTCGTCGTGCCCATGCTGCTCCGGGCGCTGTTCGAGGTGAACCTCAAGACGCTGGACGCGGAAATGGACGCGCACGCCGCGCGCAGTGTTGCGTTCTTTCTTGCGGCCTGCAGGAACAGCGCGGCTGAATCTGACAAAGCCATGATCGCTGGCTCGGCACCCTGACCCTTTGCATGTCGTCATCGGGTTTTCAGTGCGACCGGCGCTGGCACAGCGTCCTGCCGCGCGAGCGGTTCGGTCCTTTGAGCCGAAGCGGATGTTCTTATCCGCGCAAGAACTGCAGAAGGAGGCGGCTGACTTCCTCCGGCTGCTCCTGCTGTACCCAATGGCCCGCGCCATCAACCAGTGTCGCGCCCCGCCATTGAGTACATGCCCCCGTTTGCATCTTCTCAAAGGCCCCCGGAATTTGGTAGACACCCCAGTCGCTCTTGCCAGCAATGAAGCAAGCGGGGACATCGATCGTGCGGCCCGAAAACATCTCCAGCTCGGCCATGTATTTGCCGCCTCCGCACCGATACCATTGCAGGCCGCCCTGAAACCCTGTCCGGCCAAACTCGCGAGCGTAGACGTCCAACTCGTCCTCGGTGAGCCATTTGCATGAGGCGACATCTTGGGCCGACGGCATTTCCTCTGCGGCCGTCTCAGCCATCCCCTTCCCGAAATCCATGATGTAGTAGGTCGGCATTTTCGCCAGTTCGCTGGCCGTGAACGCGGCCAGCTTGAACGGCTGGTTCTGTTTCCAATCAGCGCTCTTGAAATGATAATAGGCGCGCAGGAAAGCGTGGATTCCTTGCGGGGCCTTCCACATATTGTCGTTGGCCTCGCGCGTTCGGTAATATTGTTGATAATGCTTTCGCGGCCGGTCAAGCTTTGCGAGGTCGTCAAAGACCTTTGACGGGGCAGGCGCAACGGCCGGTGCGGCTGCATCGGCCGTGTTGAACGGCAAGGGCGGCGGGCCACCGAAAGGGGCGCTCATCAAGGCGACCGAACGGAACACGTCGGGGCGAATAACTGCGCAATAGGCTGCGACCGGCGAGCCGAAGTCATGTCCAATGACGGCGGCCGCAGAACGATAACCCAGTGCCGAAATCAATCCCAAGGCATCTTTGACAAGATTGGGAATCCGAAAGGAGTCGAGGTCGCCGTCATACGCGTCATCCCATCCCGTGGTGCGTCCGTAGCCCCGTTGATCGGGGGCAACGACGTAGTATCCGGCAGCCGCCAAGGGCAGCATGATCTTGCGCCAACTGTAGGCGAGCTCGGGGAAGCCATGAAGGAGCAGAATGCACGGACGTCCCTTCGGCTCAAAACCGGCCTCCAGCACGTGCATCGCAAGTCCATTGATGTTGGGGACGATGCGGGAGCGGATACCGGATGGGAGTATGGAATTTGCGTAGGGCGGCAAGGCAGCTACGTCCGTGCGAACAATGGCGGCGCGGGTCGCGCTTTGGACGACTGCAAAGCCGCTTGCGGCTGCGGCAGAGAGACCAAAGCAAAGTCTCCTGCGTGAAGGGCCGGGCCTGCCGTCGGCAATCTTGTTCCCGCTGCTGAAATACCGTCTTGATGGATCGGACATGTTGCACCCCGTTCGGCGCCGAATTGCATGAAATCGTGGTTTGCCGCAGCTTGGCAAGGCTACATCCCTCAAAAGGCTACGTCCCTCACAAGGCTACATCCCTCAACTTTTCTACAAAAGGCTACCGCGAGGACCGCTCTTCGCCCTTACCGGCGAAATCCAAAATCCAAAATTCGTCGGGATGTGCTGTCAGGAGCAGACCGCAAACGGCCGCGCGGCGGTGCAATCGACGTTGTTCACCGGAAGCCGACGAGAGCTTGATGTAATCAAGCGGAATCGCCATCATGCTCCCAGGACGCGCGGCTTCTACCCCAACCTCATCATTTGAATACGTGTTCGTCCGACCATTCTCGGATGCGCTCCTCCGAGACTTCGAAATGCATGGCGTCGCGGAAGCCCACCCCGGAATACCAGCCTGCAGCATTGAGAAGGGGGATCAGGATCGCAATGAACCGCGGCACGGTGGGCCCGGTGTTGGCCGGGGCGTCGAAGCCGACAATCTTGAAATCGACTGCTGTTCCCCACGCGTGATTGGAGATGAGCCTGCTGACGGAGCCATCTGTCGGTTTGCGCAGACGGACGCTTAGCATGCCCTCCGTGGACAGCACGCTCGCCAGGTCTGACTCCGCGGCAAACGCTTGCGCCAGCACCTTCTTCAAGTCGGCAATCGCGGGCGTCAGGCCTTGTAGCCGGAACAGCGGTGACATTCGCTCGGTGACGAGGTTGCGCTTGACAAGGTTCGATGCCCGCTCGTTCTGCCCGACGGTCGTCAGCGGCATGCGCGGAGAACCGAGCAGCGAGATCATCGTCTCCTCCTTGGCGCTTGAGAGACCCTTGTTGATGGGCAGCAGGTCAGCAAGATCCACCCGTTGCGAATAGTGCCGCGCGATATCCGCGCGGCTGCGACCGTCTGCCGTGATCGCTGCCGCCATAGACGGCATCAGGCCCTCAACGCCTGCGGTGATCGGCGCAGTGACGATCCGCTCTACGGCCAGCAGCAACTCCTTGCTCGCCGACCGCACCTCTGCGGCATGATTGATGATGGGCCCCCAGTGCCCCGCTTCCAAGCGAAGCCCCAAGGCGGCGATCTCGACCGTCATCGCCGGACATTCCTTGCTGAGCTTTTGAAAGGCGAAGCCGGGTGACGTCGAGGGACCGAAATTCTCCAGATCCTTCGGCCGCGCCGGCGGCGACATCTCCACTTCGAAAATCTCCCGCAGTCCCTCGCCCGGATTGCTCTGATAATGATGGAAGACGTCAAGCAGCTCGGCACGCGGCGCGACCAGGTCGAAACTCATCTGGAACAGGCCCGCCTCGGCCGTATCGGCACTTGTATTGTTCGCGCTACGATCCCGGCCTTCGCAGAAGCGCCCGCTGCTTTCACGCATCCCCAGGCCAAGAAGCAGCACAAACAGGCTTCGCAACCGTTCCAGCGGTGTCGCAGCGCCCATGCCAATAGTCCTTAGCTGGTCACTGTACCAGGTCAGAGCATCGCTTGAGATGCCCGTGAGCATCCCGAAAAGCCGGTTCCAGCGCGCGCGACATCCGGTCTGCGACCGGGTCGTGCGCCTGCAACCTGGCATAGGCTGAGGCGTAGGCGACGGCCATGCCCGCGGTGTAGCCGATGCAAGCCGGACCGCGATTCTTCCAATCGTATCGAGCGATCGCGGAAGCCTTTGCGGCTGCAACGATGCGAGGCGTGAAGGGAGCCAGCGCCGACACGGCATCCGAAAGCGGAGCGATGAGGTCGAGCGGTTGGGTTTCCCCGTTCAATGTCAGGATTGTCGGGACCATTTCAGCGTCAACGAGCGGCGGATCCCGGCGGGGTTGCGGACGGTTCGATGCCTTCTTGGCCTTCGATTTCTTCGCCAATCATTTCCTCCAACAACAGCTAAATCAGGTTTTTGAAAGAATCGACAATCGACGGGTATTTACTCTTCAATACAACCATTGAAAGTATGGTCCTGCCGCTCGCCGCGTCAATCGTTGGTTGTTGACGAGACGGCTCAACGCCTTCGAATATGCGCGACGAAACGCCGCGTGGATAAAGTTTGCCGTGCAGGCACTGCGGGCTTTTCCATTGCCGCCGCGATGGGTATCGAAAGGCGACAAGCAAAGCCAAGCCCCTTCGGGTCATTCGCTGCAGGGGCGACCCAGCGGCAAGTCCAGCCATGTCCGCGGTGACGCGGAAAGCGGAAGTGAATTCAGAACATCAGCGGCCATGCTACGGGCCGTTGCGGGTCGATGATCTGGCTGCGGGTCCGGTCTCCACCCCTCGACACGTGCGGGGCATGCTTTTCCAAATCATGCTCTGGCTTGAAGTCAGCGGCCGCTGTCTAACGGTGGTCGGTGAGACCGAAGTGGCAGATGATCTCTTGGGCATTGACTTCGGCCGATCTCGCTTCGCTGTCGAGCACAAGACAATTGGATCGTGGGACCGGCGCAACCCTGTATGTCTCCATGAAGTCGCGAGCGCTTTTTTCGGAGGTCAGCTTGTTCTTCATCGCGCGGTCATTGTTGCCCAGGCGTCGGACGATCTCATCGACAGAGCATTGCAGAAATACCGGAAGCACTTGCCCGTCGCCTCGTCGAACGACGGACTCGAATTGTTCGAATGTCGGCAGATCAATGGGATCTGCGTAAACGAACGTCATCACCAACAAGGGTAGATTTCGTTCCGAGGCAGACTCCAGCACCAGCACGCGCGTTGCCTGTACGAGTTCCCAGAACCCTGGCGCACCAAACTCGAACACAGTGCGAGCGATGTCGATGGCTGCGTGGTTATCGAACAGACCCCCACCAACGCGATCGATAACGGCTTTTGCAGTCGTGAGCTTTCCCGCAGCGGGCGCGCCATGAATGAACACGAGTTTCATGCGGCTACTCACCTTGCAGGATCATGCTCCAGGTCGTCTCGGGTCGTCTCGAGAAAAATTAAGGGCGGCTGAAACGCCGCCCTCTTTCATTCTCGTGCGCTTTACTCGCCTGCGGCTTCGCGCGGCGGCGGCGGCTCGGCCTTCTGCTTGGCCTCCAGGTCCTCGCCGGTCGCCTGATCGACGGCCTTCATCGACAGGCGTGTCTTGCCGCGATCGTCAAAGCCGAGCAGCTTGACCTTGACCTTGTCGCCTTCCTTGACGACGTCGGAGGTCTTCTGCACGCGGTTGGCCGCGAGCTGGCTGATGTGGACCAGACCGTCCCTGGTGCCGAAGAAGTTCACGAAGGCGCCGAACTCCATCACCTTGACGACGGTGCCGTCATAGATCTGGCCGATTTCCGGATCGGAGGCGATCGACTTGATCCATTTGATCGCGGCCTTCATCGCCTCGCCATCGCTGGAGGCGACCTTGACGGTGCCGTCGTCCTCGATGTTCACCTTGGCGCCGGTCTTCTCGACGATCTCGCGGATCACCTTGCCGCCGGTGCCGATCACCTCGCGGATCTTGTCGGTGGCGATCTTGAAGGTCTCGATACGCGGCGCGTATTCGCCGAGCTCGGCGCGGGCCGCGGTCAGCGCCTTGGCCATCTCGCCGAGGATGTGAATGCGGCCGTCCCTGGCCTGGGCCAGCGCCACCTTCATGATCTCCTCGGTGATGCCCTCGATCTTGATGTCCATCTGCAGCGAGGTGATGCCCGTTTCGGTGCCGGCGACCTTGAAGTCCATGTCGCCGAGATGATCCTCGTCGCCCAGAATGTCGGACAGCACCGCATGGCGGCTGCCTTCGAGGATCAGCCCCATCGCGATCCCGGCGGTCGGCCGCTTCAGCGGCACGCCGGCATCCATCAGCGACAGCGAGGAACCGCAGACGGTCGCCATCGACGAGGAGCCGTTCGACTCCGTGATCTCCGAGACCACGCGCACCGTATAAGGGAATTCGTGATGCGGCGGCAGCACCGGACGGATCGCGCGCCAGGCCAGCTTGCCATGGCCGATCTCGCGTCGCTTGGTGCCGCCGAGACGTCCCGTCTCGCCCACCGAGAAGGGCGGGAAATTGTAGTGCAGCAGGAACGTCTCCTTATACGTTCCCGACAGGGCGTCGACATACTGCTCGTCCTCGCTAGTGCCGAGCGTCGTCACCACCATGGCCTGGGTTTCGCCGCGGGTGAACAGCGCCGAACCGTGCGCGCGCGGCAGCACGCCGACCTCGCAAACGATGTTGCGCACCGTCTTGACGTCGCGGCCGTCGATGCGCTTGCCGGTGTCGAGAATGTTCCAGCGCACGATCTTGGCTTCCAGCTCCTTGAACACGTCGGCGACGCGGAGCTTCTCGTATTTCGGCTCCTGTTTCGCCTCCTGTTTCGTTTCCTGCCCTTCCGGGAAGAAGTGCGCCATCACCTTTTCCTTGGCGGCGCCGACCGCGGCATAGCGATCCTGTTTCACGGGGATCGCATAGGCCGTGCGCAGGTCCTGCTCGATGACGCCGAGCATCTCCTTTTCCAGCGCGCTCTGGTCGACGGTCTGGACTTCCAGCGGCTCCTTGGCCGCCTTCTCGGCAAGCTCGATGATCGCGTTGATCACCGGCTGGAAATGGCGGTGACCGAACATCACCGCGCCGAGCATGATGTCCTCGTTGAGTTCCTTGGCCTCCGATTCCACCATCAGCACGGCATCGGCCGTGCCGGCAACGACGAGGTCGAGCTTGGTGTCGGTCATCTCGTCGAGCGTCGGGTTCAACACATATTCGTCGTTGTTGAAGCCGACCCGCGCGGCGCCGATCGGTCCCTTGAACGGCACACCTGACAGGGTCAGCGCGGCGGAAGCGGCGACCATCGCCAGAATGTCGGGATCGTTCTCCATGTCATGCGACAGCGTCGTCACGATGACCTGGGTCTCATTGCGCCAGCCGTCGACAAACAGCGGACGAACTGGGCGGTCGATCAGGCGGGAAACCAGCGTCTCTTTTTCGGTGGGGCGGCCTTCGCGCTTGAAATAGCCCCCGGGAATGCGGCCTGCAGCGAAGCTCTTTTCCTGATAATCGACGGTGAGTGGCAGGAAGTCGACGCCCTCGCGCGGCGTCTTGGCGGCGACGACAGTGGCCAGCACGACGGTCTCGCCGTAAGTCGCCATGACGGCGCCGTCGGCCTGGCGAGCAATCTTTCCGGTTTCAAGCTTGAGGGGACGGCCACCCCAGTCGATCTCCACAGAATGAATATTGAACATTTCGGTTTTCTTTCATGGGTTCTCGAAAGAACGCACGCCCCAAAAACAAAAACCATGCGCAAGATGGCGGGACGCTGATCGAAAACTCAGCGTCCGGCGATCCTGCCATGGTCTTTATAATTTGGATGGCGTCCATCCCTTCGGATATCACGGGCACCTTGCCCGTCACGCCCAGCAGCCGGATTGCCGCTGGACCCTTACGCTTGAGCATGTCCGTTGCGAAACAACTGAATCCAATCGGGCGGACCATGCTCTTGCACATGGCCGTTCTCGCAAGCCGCTTATGTCGGCTTTCGAACGACCATGCAAAAACGTGCGCAACTGGCGCACGCCTAGTTACAAAAAGCTCAACGACGAATGTTGTGCTTTTCAATCAGCGCCTTGTAGCGCGCCTCGTCCGTCCTCTTCAGATAGTCCAGAAGCGAACGGCGCGCCGACACGAGCTTCAGAAGACCGCGGCGGGAATGATTGTCCTTCACGTGCGTCTTGAAGTGCCCGGTCAGGTTGTTGATGCGCTCCGACAGGATCGCGACCTGAACCTCGGGTGAGCCGGTGTCGCCGGCCTTGACGGCATTTGCCTTGATGACTTCCGCTTTGCGTTGGGCGGTAATCGACATCGTCAAACTCTTTCGTTACGACCGGCACTGGCAGTCAGCCCGGTCAGGTTGAACACGCGCTTGGGGATGAGCTCACCGTTACCAATCTCGGCAAGCGCCAAAAGCCGGCCCGCCACCGTGACATAGACTGTGCCGCTACAATTGGGCGCATCCCGTCCGCGCAACAAGACGGCTTGGCCCCGATGGAGCCTTGCCGCATCAGCCCGAGTGACGGCCAGTGCCGGGATGTCGTCCAGCGCGGTCTCAACGGGCAGTAGCGCGTCGGCGAGGCTGCCCTCGCCGGACGCGGCTCTATTGCACAAAGCCTCCAATTGTTCCAGCGGAATCATGTCGTCTTCGCCGAATGGGCCGACCAGGGTCCGCCGCAACGCGCAGATATGGCCGTAGCAGCCCAGAATCCGGCCGATGTCACGTGCCAACGCCCGTACATAGGTTCCCTTGCCGCACTCGGCCTCGAAAAGAGAGTGATCGTCATCCTTTTGTTCCATAAGGATTAATTTGTGAATCTCGACCGGCCTCGGGGCCAGTTCGACCACTTCCCCGTCGCGCGCCAGGTCATAGGCGCGTTCGCCCTGCACCTTGATGGCCGAATAGCGCGGCGGGGTCTGCTCGATCAGTCCGGTGAATTGCGGCAGCAGGCCCCGGATCGCCTCCGGTGTCGGCCTGACCTCGCTGGTCTTGACGATCTGTCCCTCTGTGTCGTCGGTGTCGCGCTCCTCGCCCCAGCGCACGGTGAAGCGATAGCGCTTGCGGCCGTCCATCACGAACGGAACGGTCTTGGTGGCTTCGCCAAGCGCGATCGGCAATCCTCCGGAGGCCAGCGGATCGAGCGTGCCGGCGTGGCCGGCGCGCTTGGCCTGAAACAGCCGCTTCACGACGGCGACGGCCTGTGTCGAGGTCATGCCAATCGGCTTGTCGAGCACGATCCAGCCGTGAATGTCGCGCTTGTCGCGGCGCGGCTGATTGTTCGGGCGCGGCTGCTTGCTGACACGCGGATCGTTGTTGCCGCGCGGCTCGTCGCGACGCGCCGCGTGCTGCTGGCGCGGCCGCAAGGCGTCGCCTTGCATGTCCGGAAAATTATTTTTCTTGATGTCGGAAGGTTCGAGGTTTTGCGAGCCAATCTCGCTCTTGGCGGGTTTGAAAATCATTGGTCTTTGTCCGAGTCTGGTGCGAGGTCCCTTCGCACCGCAGGCGTTCGCAGTAATTTCTCTATTCGTTCTGCCTCATCGAATCGGTCGTCGATTCGAAAACGGATATCCGGAGCAAATTTTAAGTTAACGCGCTGCGCGACTTCGCCGCGCAGGAATCTCTTGTTGCGCTCAAGGGCCGCGATCACCAGTTCGGTGTCGCGTCCGCCAAGCGGCATGACGTAGATCGTTGCAAGTTTCAGATCCGGCGACATCCGAACCTCCGGCACCGTAATGATGTGCCCTTCGAGGTCGGCGTCGTGAACGCTACCGTGCGCAAGAATCTCGGCAACAGCGTGGCGCACCTGTTCGCCGACACGCAGTTGCCGCTGCGAGCCACCGGGAACCGATTTCTTCTGATGATGGCGAGGCATAGTCGTCCTTGAAAGCCGTCGTGCCCGCGCTGCGGCGGGCGTCTATCGTCCTTCCCGATCAATCGGGTAGGCCGCAAATGACCGAAAAGGCTCCGGCCCCGACGCATTACTACGAGTTCAAATGATCCGTGCGCTTCGTAAGGTTTGGACTTACAGGGAGCGCTGGATCGTTTCCACGCGATAGCACTCGATCACGTCGCCGACGCGCATGTCGCCATAATTCTCGAACGCCATGCCACATTCCTGGCCGGCCAGCACTTCCTTCACTTCGTCCTTGAAGCGCTTGAGCGTCGACAACTTGCCCTCGTGCACGACGACATTGTCGCGGATCAGCCGGACATTGGCGCCGCGTTCGACGGTGCCGTCGGTGACGCGGCAGCCGGCCACCTTGCCGACCTTGGAGATGTTGAAGATCTCCAGGATCTGCGCGTTGCCGAGCATGGTCTCGCGCAACGTCGGCGCGAGCAAGCCGCTCATCGCTTTCTTCACATCATCCACAAGGTCGTAGATGATATTGTAGTAGCGAATCTCGATACCGTTGCGCTTGGCGGCGGCCGCCGCCTCCTTGTTGGCACGCACGGAGAAGCCGATGATGGCGGCGTTGAAGCCTTCCGCCAGCGTCACGTCGGACTCCGAGATGCCGCCGACGCCGGCATGCAGGATGCGCGCCGCAACCTCGTCGGTGCCGAGTTTCTCCAGCGACCCCAGGATCGCCTCCAGCGAGCCCTGGACGTCGGCCTTGACGATCAGCGGAAATTCCTTGCGGCCCGCCGTCTTGAGCTGGGACATCATCTGTTCGAGCGAGCCGCGCATGCCGGAGATGCTCGCGGCCGCGTTCTCGCGCTTCTGGTGGGCGCGATAGCTCGTGACCTGGCGGGCGCGGGCTTCGTTCTCGACCACGGCGAGGCGGTCGCCGGCCTCCGGCGGACCGTTGAAACCGAGCACTTCCACCGGCACGGCGGGACCTGCCTCCTCGACGGTCTCGCCCTGGTCCGAAATCAGCGCGCGCACGCGTCCCATCTCGGCGCCGGCCACGATGATGTCGCCGACACGCAGCGTGCCACGCTGCACCAGCACGGTCGCGACGGGGCCGCGGCCGCGGTCGAGCTTCGCCTCGATCACGGTGCCTTCGGCCGGACGGTCCGAATTGGTCTTCAGGTCGAGCAATTCAGCCTGCAGCGCGATCATCTCCAGCAGGCGATCGAGATTGGTCTTGTTCTTGGCGGACACCTCGACATCGACGACGTCGCCGCCAAGCAATTCCACCTGCACCTCATGCTGCAAAAGCTCCGTGCGAACGCGCTCGGGCCTGGCGTCCGGCTTGTCGATCTTGTTGATAGCGACGATCATCGGCACCTTGGCGGCCTTGGCGTGGTTGATCGCCTCCACCGTCTGCGGCATGACGCCGTCATCGGCCGCGACCACCAGCACCACGATATCGGTCACCTTGGCGCCACGCGCACGCATCGCGGTGAAGGCGGCATGGCCCGGCGTGTCGATGAAGGTGATCTTCTTGCCGCTTTCCGGCGAGGTCACCTGGTAGGCGCCGATGTGCTGCGTGATGCCACCGGCTTCGCCCGACACCACATTGGCGTGGCGCAACGCGTCGAGCAGCGAGGTCTTGCCGTGGTCGACATGGCCCATCACGGTCACGACCGGGGAGCGCGGCTCGGTGTCGTGCGACGTATCGACGGTATCGAACAGGCCTTCCTCGACATCGGACGCCGCCACGCGCTTGACGGTGTGGCCCATTTCCTCGGCGATCAATTGCGCGGTGTCGGCGTCGATCACGTCGGTGATCTTGTGCATCGCGCCTTGTTTCATCAACAGACGGATGACGTCCACCGCGCGCTCGGTCATGCGGTTGGCGAGTTCCTGGATGGTGATGGCTTCCGGAATCGTGACTTCGCGGATCAGCTTTTCCTTCGGCTCGTTTGAGGCGTGGCCCTTCAGGCGCTGGGTGCGGCGGCGGAACGAGGCGATCGAGCGCTCGCGCACGTCGTCGGCATCGAGCGCAGTGACCAGCGTCAGGCGACCGCGCTGCTTTTGCGGCGCCGGCTTATGGGTGGTCTTCGGGGCGGCTACGGGGCGCATGGCGCCTCCCGGACCGCGGCGGACCTGGCGCGGCCCCTCATCTTCCTCCGGCTCGGCGGCGACGGCTGGCGCGCGGCCGACCGGCACCGGCGCGCGGCTCGGCGCGGCAGCCGTGCCGGTGGCGGGGCGGCTGGCCGGCGCAGTAGCGGCGCGGGCGGCAGCAGGGGCGCGGGCGGCAGCCGGGGCCGGGGTCGGCGCGCGAGGTGCTTCGCCCTCGCCGAAGCGCTTCTTGGCCTCGAGCTCGGCCTTCCGCTTGGCGTCTTCTTCCTGGCGATGGCGCTCTTCCTCGGCCTTGCGTCGCGCTTCCGCGGCCTCGCGTTCCGCCTTCTCGATCGCTTCGCGGCTGGCGCGTCGCTTGGCCTCTTCCTCGGCCTGCCGTCGCTCCTCCTGGTCGCGCAGCCTTGCGTCGGCGAGCGCACTGACGCGCGCGGCATGCTCATCCTCGGTCAATGTTCGCAGGACGACGCCGGACGCGTTGCGCGGCTGGGCTTGCGACTGGCCGCCTGAGCGTCCGAACGGAGCCTTCCCGCCCGGCTGCGGCGCCTTGGGCGCGGGCGTTTCGGGGGCCGCGTGCGGGGCGTCCGCCGGGCCATCGCCACCAATCCGCCGCTTGCCCCGTTTCTCCACGACGACCTGCTTGGTGCGGCCATGTGGGAAGCTCTGGCGCACGGTGCCCGTCTCGACGCGAGGCTTCAGCGTCAAGGTCTTGCTCGGGACACTCAGTTTCTTGTCGCCGGGAGTATTCTTATCGGGCATTCAGCAGTCCTAATCTTGTTGTACGCGTGCGCGCCGTCGTTTGATGCAAGTTCGGTATTTCGAGTGCTATTTCATGTTCCCGGCCGCGGTTCCGGCAGTCTTGTCGTCATCGGCCGACCGGTATCGGACCAGGGTCTGGCTGCGCGACAGGAATGTCCTGCTCGCCGGGCCCGCGAGCAGGGCAGCATGTACCACATTTGACCGCCCCAGTGCCAAATCCAATTCTGCCGATGTCAGGGCGGTGACGATCGGAATTTCAGGGGATTCAGCCCTGTTCCCCCGATTTTGCAGCGCCAGCCCGTCCAGTTTGCGGATTCCGTCCACGGCGCCATCCGAGGCATGGATCAGCGCCTGAATCGCGGTGGCGGTCTGCCGCCCCTGCAGGGCGGCTTCAACCTTGCTGAAGCCCGACAGCACCCGGCCGGCCTTGGCGGCCATGGCGAGGGCCTCGACCACGCTGCGGATCAGCAGTTTTTCCGTGTCGCCGGCCAGTGTCGCCGCCACGCGGACGTCCCGCTTGAATCCCCGCCCAAAATGGTGACGCCGAACCGCCTCCGCAACCGCCTTCCGTGACGCCGAGACCCATAAGCCCCGTCCAGGCAGCTTTCGCTTGAGATCGGCAACGACCTCGCCCGTAGGCGAGACGACGAAGCGGATCAGCTCCTCGATCGGCCGCACCGCGCGGCTGACCGCGCACATGCGCATTGTCGCGGACTTTTCGGTCCGCGGTCCATTGTCGAGTTCGGGGTCGGCCAAGGCGAGCATGCGTGGCGCATCTCCCTGCTCACTGGCGCATGTTCTTATGCAAATCGGGACTCCATTCCTGCAAGATCAGCACATTACGCCGTCTGTTCTTCCGTCTCGCCGTCCGCGGTCTGCGTGGCGAGCTCGGCCGCGCTGATCCAGCCAGCCTTGACGCGGGCCTGCATGATCATCGCTTCCGCTTCATCCCGCGAGATTTCGATCCCATCGAGAATGCCGGCATACTTGGTCGGCTCGCCGCCTTCCTTGCGCTCGGTCCAGCCGGTCAGATCGTCGGTGGCGCAGCCTGCCAGATCGTCAACCGTCTTGATGTCGTTTTCGCCGAACTTCACCAGCATCTTCGGCGTCACGCCCGGCACCGTCTTCAGCGCGTCTTCGACGCCGAGCTCCTTGCGCTTGCTTTCCAGCTCGGCATCGAGCTGTTCGAGATATTCCCTGGCGCGGTTCTGCAATTCGGTCGCGGTCTCCTCGTCGAAGCCTTCGATGCCCGCCAATTCCTTGGAATCCACCAGCGCCAATTCCTCGACCGAGGTGAAGCCTTCCGATGCCAAAAGCTGGCCGACGACCTCGTCGACATTGAGCGCTTCCATGAAGACCCTGGTCGAGTTCTCGAAATCGGCCTGACGGCGTTCCGATTCCTCCTGCTCGGTCAGAATGTCGATGTCCCAGCCGGTGAGCTGCGAGGCAAGCCGCACGTTCTGTCCGCGCCGGCCGATTGCCAGCGAAAGCTGGTTGTTGGTGTCGGGGACGACGACCTCGATGCGCTCGCGCTCCTCGTCGATCACGACCTTGGCGACTTCGGCCGGCGCCAGCGCGTTGACGACGAAGGTCGCAATGTCGGGCGACCACGGGATGATGTCGATCTTCTCGCCCTGCAGCTCGTTGACCACGGCCTGCACGCGCGAGCCGCGCATGCCGACGCATGCGCCGACCGGGTCGACTGAGGAGTCGCGCGAGACAACGCCGATCTTGGCGCGCGAGCCGGGATCGCGCGCAACGGCCTTGATCTCGACGATGCCGTCGTAGATTTCCGGCACCTCCTGCGCGAACAGTTTCGCCATGAATTGCGGATGAGTCCGGGAGAGGAAGATCTGCGGCCCGCGCGTCTCGCGCCGGACGTCGAAAATATAGGCGCGGACGCGGTCGCCATTGCGGAAGACCTCGCGCGGCAGCATCTCATCGCGGCGGATGATGGCCTCGCCCCGGCCGAGATCGACGATGACGCTGCCATATTCGACGCGCTTGACGACGCCGTTGACGATGTCGCCGATGCGGTCCTTGAACTCCTGATATTGCCGGTCGCGCTCGGCCTCGCGCACCTTCTGCACGATCACCTGCTTGGCCGATTGCGCGGCGATGCGGCCATATTCCAGCGGCGGCAGCGTATCGGCGATGGTGTCGCCGATCTGCGCGCCGGGATTGGCTCTGCGCGCGTCCTCCAGCGAAATCTGGTTGGACGCGTTTTCGACCTTGTCGACGACCAGCATGTGGCGTGACAGCCTGAGCTCGCCCTTCTTGGGATCGATCTCGGCATGCACGTCAGTCTCGCTGCCATAACGTGCCCGCGCCGCCTTGGCGATGGCATCCTCCATCGCGGAGATGACGATGCCGCGATCGATCGATTTCTCGCGGGCGACCGCATCCGCGATCTGCAGCAGTTCGAGTCTGTTGGCACTGACTGCCATGGCTCAGTCTCCTTCGGGTGGATCGACTTCACCTCTGCGCGCCCTTTCGGCGGCGAGGCGATGTAGTTTGGTGGTCCTCGGTACTGACTTCCTTGCCGGCTTCGTCTTAGACGTTGTCTTGGACGCTGGAGTCTTGGGAGCTAGAGTCTTGGGCATTGGAGCCGCATGAGGCGGCTGCGGCGGAGCAAGCCCGAGATCGCGCTTCCTTTCGCGTTCGGCGGCCTTGCCGCGTCGCATCGATTCGGCAATCAATTCATCGGTCAGCACCAGCCGCGCGTCGGCGATATCCTCCATGGCCAAGAGAATATCGGCATCGTCGCCGGCCTCGGTGTCGTCGCGATGCAGCCGCACTGCGGGGCCTTCGACGCCGTCGAGAGTTCCACGGAAACGCTTACGGCCGTGACAGGCGACCGCCATCTCGATCTTGACGAGGTGGCCCGCGTAACGCTCAAAATCAGAGCGCCGCACCAGCGGTCTGTCAATGCCGGGCGAGGAAATTTCCAGCCGATACGCGCGCTCGATCGGATCGGCGATATCGAGCACCGGCGACAAGGCGCGCGAAATGGCCTCGCAATCCTCGATCAGCATCGAGCCGTCCGGACGTTCGGCCATGATCTGGACCGTGCAGCCGGCCTCGCCGGAGATCCTGACCCGAACCAGCCGATAGCCCATCTGCTGCAACACCGGCCCGGCAATCGCCGAAACACGCGCCGCCATGCCGGGCTCGACAATCAGGCGCGGCTCGGCCAGCAGGTCGGTGTCCACTGCAGGTGGAGTTGGATGGGTCATGTCCAGCGTCAAATTCGCTCTTGCTTAGCCCTTGGTCGTGATTTGGCTTTTGGCAGTGATTGCTCTTGGCAGAGATTGGCTTTTGGTCGCTTGCGTTTACAGCCCGGATCGGCCGTCTTTCGCTCCGGGGCAGCGTGACCTCAAACGACCCATGCCGTCCTCCGGCTCGGGCAGGTTCAGATCATCAGGCCCAGCTAATAAAAAAGAGCGGGTCCCGGGGGGCCCACTCTCAATACGCGATCGTATGAGACTGTAAGTTGGCGCTGATATAACGCTTTTCCGGTGGTCCGGCAAGGCCTGCGAAGCCCTGCGGCGCGAATTTGCGCCGCTTCTCGAAAGCGGTATTTCAGGCCTAACCCTTCCTTCACCAAGCCCGTTTAGATTGCACCAAGCCCGCCTCGCGTGATCGATGGCAGGGCCAATGATGCGTGTCGCGTTTTGAGCAGGTTTGATGACAGCCGCCACGTCGCTCATCCCCGGGCTCGATGAGATCGTCAAGCATGGCGACCCCGCTCGCCGCGCCGAGGCCGCCCGCCGCATCGCCGAGCTGTTCTTCCAGGATGCCGCAAAACTGAAGACACGGCATGTCGAGCTGTTCGACGGGCTGTTGCTGGACCTCGTCCCCTTCACCGAGATCATCGCACGGGCCGAATTGGCCGAACGGCTGTCGTTGCTCGCCAACGCACCGCGCATGCTGGTTGGGCAGCTCGCACGCGAGAACGAGATCCTCGTGGCCGGACCGGTCCTGCGCCGCTCGCCCGTCCTTGAAGAGGAAGTGCTGCTCGACATCGCGCGGCTCAAGGGCCAAGGCCATCTGCTGGCGATGTCGGAGAGGCCCAGGCTTTCGCCCGACCTGACCGACGTCATCGTCCGCCGTGGTGACCGAGACGTGGTCCGGCGCGCCGCCGGCAATGCCGGGGCGGAGTTTTCGGAGACCGGATATACGGAGCTCATCAAGCGCGCCGGCCACGATGGCGTGCTGACGCTTGCCGTGGGACGGCGCAGCGACCTTCCGGATGCGCGCTTGAAAGAGCTGTTGGCGGGTTCGCTTTTAGTCGTGCGCCGGCGTCTGCTCGATGTCGTCAAGCCGGAGCGGCGGCTTGCGATCGCGCAGGCGATGGACGAACTCAATGTCGTCACCGAGCAGGTTTCAGGCGCGCGCGATTTCGTTCCGGCGCAACGCGCCATCCTCGCGTTGCATCGCGCAGGCGGGCTCAACGAGGCCGCGCTGCTCGATTTTGCCAAGAGCTACCGCTACGAGGAATCCGTCACTGCACTGGCCGCGATATTGGGGATCAAGATCGTGACCCTCGATCGCCTGATTTCGGGCGATCGCCACGATCCCATCCTGATCGTCGGCAAGGCGCTCGGCCTCGAATGGGCGACCGTGCGCGCGCTGATCCTGCTGCGGCTTGGTCCAAACCGGATCATTGCGCCGGCGGATATCGAAAGCTGCCGGGTGAAATTCGCCCGGCTGATGCCGTCAACCGCCGAGCGCGTGGTGAATTTCTGGAAGTCTCAGCAGGCGGCGTGACCGCGCGATCCGACCTAGAGCGTTTTCGAGCGAAGTGATACCGGTTCGCGTGAAGAAAACGCGTCAAAACAAGAGACCAGAGCCTCCGTTCCGATTCAATCGGAACGGAAAAGGCTCTAATGCCGTCGCGCTTCAGCCAATGCGCCTGAACCGCAGATAGGTCGCCTTGCGTCCCTCGCGCTCAGCCTTTTGACCGTAACGGGTCATCGTGTAGCCGTCCCACGGCTTCAGCCAGTCGGCCGCGCGCTCGGCCGTCCAGACAAAATCGCTCGATCGCGAAAGATGTGACAGCGTCCATGCGCTGTAATCCTCGATGTCGCTCACGAATCTGAACTCGCCCTGAGGCCTCAGGACGCGCGCCACTGCCGCGACCGTCTGATCCTGGACGAAGCGCCTTTTCCAGTGCCTGCGCTTCGGCCAGGGATCAGGATGGATCAAATCGATCCGGACCAGCGATTGCGATGGCAGCCAGGCCAGCAGTTCGGCGGCGTCGCCGGCGAACAGCCGGATGTTGCTGATGTTGTGGGCTTCGATCTTGGTCAGGATCTTGGCCATCCCGTTGACGTAAGGCTCACAGCCGATGAAGCCGTCGCCGGGAAACGCCAGCGTTTCGGCGACCAGATGTTCGCCGCCGCCGAATCCGATCTCCAGTCTGATCTCGCCGATGGAGGCGTCGAAGATATCGCGCGGATCGGCCGGCGCAGGGCTTGCGATATCCAGCGCAAGCCTCGGCAGCAGGTGCTCGATCAGGTCGGCCTGGTGGGCGCGGAGCCTGTGCCCCTTGCGACGGCCAAAGAACGAGCCGTGACTACGTTGCGCATCGCGGTCGTCGGACCATGCGTCCCGCTTTGATGAATCGTCGCCGGCCGGCGCGCTCATCTCAAGGTCTGATACTGCCGATGCAACAGCCGCGCCCGCGGCTCGATCGACGAGATGTACATCTGCTCATAGTGGGTGTGCGCGCCCTTGCCATCGACGCCGAGACCGTCGAGCGTTGCCGTATGCGCCGCGGTGAAGTTGCCATCGGAACCGCCGCCGGTCGCTGTGTCAACGAGATCGAAGCCGATCTCGGCGGCAAGCGTCCTGGCGTGCTGGAACAGCGCGGCGCCGGCATTGCTCTTCTCGTAAGGCGGCCGGTTCAGTTCGCCGGTCACCCCGACGCTGACGCCTTGGCTCAGCGATTTCAGATTGAGGATTCGCTGCACGAGGTCGTCGGCATCGGCGAAAGTCGGAACGCGGAGATCGACTTCCGCATAGGCCTCTTCCGCGATCACGTTCGGGCGCGTGCCGCCCCTGACGACGCCGACATTGACGGTGATGCCGCGGGTCAGATCGTTCATGGCTTCCAGCCTCGCAATCACATTGGCCAGCTCGCGGATCGCGCTGCGGCCATCCTCGGGCCTGGTGCCGGCATGGGACGGCACGCCCTTGATGAAGACCTCGAAGCGACCGACGCCCTTCCGCCCGGTCACGATCTTGCCGCCATCGCGGGCCGGTTCGGTCACCAGGACATATTTGGCGCGCCGACCTTCGGCCTCGATCAGCGCGCGTGAGGTCGGGCTGCCGATCTCCTCGTCGGAGACGTAAAGCTGTGTGACGCCAAGTTGTGTGACGCCAAGTAGCGGACGTTCGATCACGCCACAGAGCTGCCGGAAGGCATGATAGGCCAGATAGGCGCCACCCTTCATGTCGTAGATGCCGGGGCCGAAGGCGCTGTCGCCTTCGATCCGGAACGGCAGACGATTGATGAATCCGATGGGGTGTACGGTGTCGAGATGACTGAGCACCAGGATTCCCGGTGCATCCTGGCCCCACGACGACCGCGCCACCAGATGATCGCCACAGCCGTTTCGCCCTGCGATACGTTCGACGGTCGCGGGCAGATCGCGGTAGCCGTCGGCCACCAGCGTCGCCAGCTTGTTGATCTGCTCGGGCGCTTCGGTGGGCGTCTCGATTTCAACCCATCGGCGGATGCCATCGAGGATCGTTTTCGAATCGAACGAATTGCTGGTGGTCATGGATGTAATCGTTGCCCGCTAAAGAAATTCAGCAGTCATCACTCTTCACCCGCAACCCTACACCCGCAACTCTACACCTATGCAGCCTCACTCATGGGTGTAACGTTTCATGACTGGATGAAGCTAAACGAAAACCCTGACTATCAAATCGAGATCACTTTCGCGCGCCCAGATCGCGATGGGATGAGGTTCGATCGCCATCGCGCTTTAGCCTTCTGTTGAAGCAGATCTCCTGCTGGAGCATGATCTCCGCGCAAACGCGCTCGGCGTTTGTCGCGTGGAAAACCGGTTTCCGCCCATCGGGTCGTGGCCCGATGGGCATGCTTTCCGGCTCATGCTCCATCTCGCGCGAAGCTATGATTTCAGGACCTTTCAGGCTCTTCGCGGGCCGCAATCTGTTCGACCAGATCGACGATGCTGCGCCTGAGCTTGGGGTCGGTGATACGGGTGAAGGCGCGTGTCAGCGCCAGACCCTCCGCAGTCGCGAGAAAATCCGTCACGAAGGTCGGCGAAGTCCCTTCGCTGAAGTTTCCGGCATGTGTCGTGCCGGTCGGTCCACCCTCGAACAGATAGGAGACCGGAACGTTAAGGATTTCCGAAATCTGCTGGATGCGGCTCGCGCCAACCCGATTGGTGCCTTTCTCGTATTTCTGGATTTGCTGAAAGGTGAGGCCTAGCGCCTCGCCGAGTTTCTCTTGGCTCATCCCGAGCATAATGCGGCGCATCCGCACCCGACTGCCGACATATTTGTCAACAGGGTTCGGTGCTTTAGTCGACATCTCCAACTCTCCTTGCGACCAGGCGGGAAACGAGGCGAACGAATTTGATCAAGCTTTCGACGCCTCCACCGTCAAATCTTGCTCGGAGATTGGGGAAGATTGCAGACAACTTGAGCAACGAACTGACTGGGCCGTTCTGGCGGCGACACAATGCGAATTGCGACGTCGGTCTGTCAACTATTGGATTTTCACCAGTTGAAGATTTCTAGTGAACTCCGAAAACCGAACATGAATTTGCAGCCGCAAGATTACGTCCGTCACACAATTCGCTTCGACATGCGCCGGCGACCGACGAATATCAGGGCGGCTCCGATCACAATGGCCGCTGGAATGTCGCCCGTCCTCGCATAGACCGTCGGCGGAATGGCCGACGGCAGGCTCGAATCAAGCACGCCTTCGATGCCGAGACCGAGACGCGCGACGATCCGTCCGGTCGGATCGATCACGGCGGAGATGCCCGTATTTGCGGCACGAATCACGGGCAGACCTTGCTCGATGGCGCGCAGCCGGGCCTGCTGCAGATGCTGATAAGGGCCGGTTGATATCCCGAACCATCCGTCATTCGTCAGGTTAACGATCCAGCCAGGCCGGTCGTCCCGCATCACAATGTCCGCGGGAAAAATTGCTTCGTAGCAAATCAAAGGTAGAGCGGGTGGCGCGCCGGGAATCTGCATTGTGTGCCGCAGGTTGCCTGCGATGAAACCGCCCTGAATCTTGGTGAGCTGTTCGAGGCCAAGTGCCTCCAGCCAATCCTGGAACGGCAGATATTCGCCGAACGGAACGAGGTGCAACTTGTCGTAAATTGACAGTACACTGCCATCATGGTTGATCACATAAATCGAGTTATAAGCGCGCGTTATGCGGGTTCCCGGCGGCACATCCGGTGCACGCACCGAACCGGTGATCAGCACCGTGCCTTTCGGCAGGAGGCCGGCGATCTGCGCCATCGCGTCGGCCTCGCGCGTCAGGAAGAACGGAAACGCGGATTCCGGCCAGATCAGGATGCTGGCGTCGCGCACGCCGGTGGAGCTGGGTCCTGCTGCGCGATCCGAAAGCGTCAAGTATTTCTGCATGACGTCCGCTTTGGCGGCGTAGTTGAATTTGACGTCCTGCTGCAGGTTGGGCTGCATGATTCGCAGTTTGACATCGGCGACCATTTGGGTCGGGTGCTGCGATAGTCGGACCGCGCCGAATATTCCCATCGCGACCAGCACCAGGAGTGCCGCGACGGGCGCAAGCCAGGGTCTGCGCCCGCGCGAACGGCCGTCGACCAGCACCGCGGGGCTGGCGAAAATCGCCACGCTCAGGAAGGTCAAGCCCCAAAGCCCGACCAGCGAAGCGGTCTGCGCCAGCGCCAGCGGCTCCGAGAGCGCGTAGCCGAATGCGTTCCAGGGAAAGCCGGTCAGCAAATGGCCGCGCAGCCATTCACTTAGCGTGAGGCTGATGGCGAGTGAGATCACGCGTGAGGCGTCGCGCGTCCAGAGCAGGCGGGCGAGCGCGAAGCCGAAGGCGGTGAACAGCGCGAGATAAGCGGGGAGCCCAAGCACCGCGAACGGCAGCAGCCAGCCGAATGTCGAGGCGTCGACCAGGAAGGCGTAGCCGATCCAGTAGAGTCCCGGCACGAAATAGCCGAGCCCGAACCAGAAACCGGCCAGCGCCGCTGCCGGTACGCCGCGCAGCCGGCCGGCGCCCGCACCGTCGATCAGGAAGACCACGACCGGGAAGGTCAGGAACAGCACCGGCCAAGCATTGAACGGAGCCATCGCCAGCGCGGACAGCGCGCCGGCTGTGAAGGCGATAAGAGCGCGCTTCCAGCCCCAAGAGAGGATCCAGGACAGGATGATGGCAAGACAGGCTGCACGCAGCCTGTCGGCCAGCGGCTTGCCGCCGATGGGTTTGTCCGCGAAGGACTTGTCAGTGGACGTCACGATTGGCCGGCTCCGTCGCCGATCGGTGGGGGCACGTTGTCATTGGCCTGCGCCTGGCTTTGCTGACCAGGGTCAGAAGCCGCTTCGCGACGCCGGCTTTCACGCTGGGCACGGAGCGCCGGGCGTTCCTTCCGCGTGGTGATGCGCAACCGCTTGACCCGTCGCGGATCGGCGTCCAGCACCTCCACCTCGAAATTTCCGGGGCCGGAAATGACCTCGCCACGCACCGGCAGGCGGCCGACATGGCTCACGAGATAGCCGCCCAGCGTCTGCACCTCTTCGCCGGCCTCGCCGGTGACGAACTCCTCGCCGATCACGGTGCGGACATCCTCAAGACTGGCGCGCGCATCGGCGATGAAGGAATTGTCCGCCTGCCGCACGATCGCCGGGGGCTCGGCGCTGTCGTGCTCGTCGTCGATCTCGCCGACGATCTGCTCGACGATATCCTCGATCGACACCAGGCCGTCGGTGCCGCCATATTCGTCCACGACCAGCGCCAGGTGGATGCGGGAGGCCTGCATCTGCGCCAGGAGATCGATCGCGCGCATCGATGGCGGCACATAGAGCAGCTTGCGGATGATGTTGGCGTCGGCAAGCGACAGCGACAGATCGACCGCGCGCAGGTCGAGCCCCGCGGGAAACGGCTTCTTGCGTCTGGATTTCACGGCTTCCGTCACCCGCGCCTTGGCGGTCATGAAGGCGAGAAGATCGCGGATGTGAACCATCCCCTCGGGATCGTCGAGCGTCTCGTTGTAGACGACCAGCCGCGAATGCGCCGCGTTCTCGAACCGGTCCAGCAACTCGCCAAGCGGAATGTCGCGCTTGACCGCGACAATGTCGGCGCGGTGGACCATCACGTCGGCGAGCCGCCGCTCATGCAGGCCGAGAATGTTGCGCAGCATGGTGCGCTCGACGGCGGAAAAGCCGACGTCGTCGGGCGTCGAGGCATCGAGCACGACCTGCAGGTCGTCGCGCACGGAGCCCGCCTTCCAGCCGAACAGGGTACGGATCGCCCGTATCAGCCAGTGATCGGTGGCGGGGCGGGCGATCTCGCCCGCCGGCACCACCGCCGGCAGGTTGCGCGTGTTGCGCGGATTGTCGTGGGTCGGTTCGGAGTCCGCCATCTCAATCCATCATCTCAATCGATCGTCCCAATGCGTCATCCCAACGCGTCCCGGTCCCGCTCGGCATAGGGATCAGGAATCCCAAGCTGCGCCAGGATCTCCTGCTCCAGAGCCTCCATCGCGTCGGCCGCGTCATCTTCCTCATGGTCGTAGCCGACGAGGTGCAGAAACCCATGCACCGCGAGATGGCTCAAATGGTGATCAAATGGCTTTTGCTCGTCAGAGGCTTCGCGGCGCATCGTCTCGTAGGCGATGGCGATATCGCCGAGCATGCGCGGCGCATCGTCGTCCCCGCGCGGCGTGGTCGGTTGAAGCGCGGGAAACGACAGCACGTTGGTCGGCTTGTCGATGCCGCGCCAATTGTTGTTCAGCGTGCGGATGCCGGAATCGTCGGTCAGCATCACCGCGAGTTCGGCATCGGTGACATCGGCATCGACGGCCTCGGCCGCGGCCGCGATCGCGCGCTGGATCACGGCCTCAGCGTCCGGCTCGTTGCGCCAGCAATCGGCAACGACAAGAACCTCGGTCATGGGGAGGGCGGAATGGGACATCGTGCAAAGTATCTTGTGCGATCCGAAATCGCGTATCGGGACGCGCTCCTGGCGCGCGTGCTCCTGCATCAGCGTTGCGTCGCGTTTTCGTAAGCGGCGACAATCCGCGCCACCAGCTCATGGCGAATGACATCCTCGGAGGTAAACTTCACCTGCGCGATCCCATCGACGCCGTCGAGCAGCCGCGTGGCTTCTGCAAGCCCGGACATCTGGCCGTTCGGCAGATCGACCTGGGACGGATCGCCGGTGACGATCATGCGGCTGTTTTCGCCAAGCCTGGTCAAGAACATCTTCATCTGCATGGCCGTGGTGTTCTGCGCTTCGTCCAGGATGATCACGGCGTTGGTCAGCGTGCGGCCGCGCATGAAGGCAAGCGGCGCAATCTCGATCTCGCCGGTCTGCAGCGCGCGCTCGACAATCCGCGCATCCATCAGATCGTACAGCGCGTCATAGATTGGCCGCAGATAAGGATCGACCTTCTCGCGCAGGTCGCCGGGCAGGAAACCCAGCCGCTCGCCGGCCTCGACCGCGGGCCGCGACAGGATGATGCGATCGACCTCCTTGCGCTCGAACAATTGCGCCGCATGTGCCACCGCAAGCCAAGTCTTGCCGGTGCCCGCCGGGCCGACCCCGAACACGAGCTCGTGGCGCTTCAAGGCGCGAATGTAGGAATCCTGCGCGGCGGTGCGCGCCCGCACCGGGCGCTTGCGCAGATTGATGATCTCGAACGCCGACTTCGCCGCCTTGGCGTCATATTCGAACAGCGAGCCCTGTGCGATCACGGCGCGGATCGCGCCTTCGACGTCACCCTGCGCGAGGTCATGGCCCTGAACCGCCTGTGCATAGAGCGCCTCGAGCACGCGGCGGCCAGCATCGCAGCCGTCGCGCGAGCCCGCGATGGTGATGTGGTTGCCGCGTGAATCGACGACGATGCCGAGCCGCCGTTCGATCTGCGCCAGGTTCTGTCCGTAGGGGCCGACCAGCGCGGAGGCCGCGCGATTGTCGTCGAAATCGATGACGACCTGCGTCTCGGGCGGGATTTGCATGTCGCGGTCAAATTTGCGGGGAGCGAGCGACGGCGAATCCGATGCGCTTTTTGGCAAGGGCTCAGGCTCCAATGGTGATTTGGGACGATTCGGCCCGCGTCGTGTGAGCGGACGGAGCAAGTTCGCCGAGCAGACTGTAGCGCTCGAGGCTGGCGATCCTGACCGGCAAGACCTGTCCGATAATATCCGCCGGTGCCATCACATGCGCCGGCTGGAGATAGGCAGTACGACCAACGACCTGGCCTGGATTGCGCGCGGCGCGTTCGAACAGCACGTCCACGGTGGTGCCAATCGCAGCCTTGTTGAAGGCGGATTGCTGACTGTCGATCAACCCCTGGAGCTGCTCCAAACGCTCGTCCATGTCAGCCGCTGAAACCGTCTCCCGCATCTCCGCCGCCGGTGTGCCGGGTCGCGGCGAATATTTGAACGAATAAGCGCCAGCGTACCCGATTTGCGTGGCAAGCGCGAGGGTTGCGGAAAAATCTTCCCTGGTCTCGCCCGGGAAGCCGACAATAAAATCTGATGAAAATGCAATATCTTGGCGCGACGCACGGAACCGGTCGATCACCTTTCGGTAATCACGAACCGTATGTTTGCGGTTCATCGCGGCAAGGATCCGGTCAGAGCCCGACTGTACCGGCAGATGCACAAACGGCATCAAAGCGGGCAGATCGCGATGCGCCGCGATCAATGATTCTTCGACATCCGTCGGATGGCTGGTCGAATAGCGCAGGCGGGCGACGCCAGGGATGTCGGCGAGGCGGTGCAGCAGCTTCCCGAGCGGCCAGCTTCGTCCGTCGGCTCCTTCGCCGTGATAGGCGTTGACGTTCTGCCCGATCAGCGTGATCTCACGCACGCCGTTGTCGGCGAGCCGCGTCACCTCGTCGACGATCTTTGCGACCGGCCGCGATACTTCGGCGCCCCGCGTATAAGGCACCACGCAGAAGGTGCAGAACTTGTCGCAGCCTTCCTGGACGGTCACGAACGCGGAAATGCCGCGCGCGCGGATCGCGTCGGGCCGCGGTTGCGGCAGGAAGGAAAATTTGTCCTCCGCCGGAAATTCGGTCTCGATCGCACGCGCCCCGGTCTTTGCGCGCCGCAAAAGCTCCGGCAAATGATGGTAGCTCTGCGGTCCGACCACGACGTCGATCACTGGCGCACGGCGGATGATCTCTTCGCCTTCGGCCTGCGCCACGCAGCCCGCCACCACGATCCTCACCTCGCGACCCGCGCGCGCAGCGTTCTCCTTGGCGGCGCGCAGCCGTCCGAGTTCCGAATAGACCTTCTCCGACGCCTTTTCGCGGATGTGGCAGGTGTTGAGGATCACAAGATCCGCCTCATCGGCGCTCGCGGTCTCGACGAAGCCTTCCCCCGCCAGCGTGTCCACCATGCGCTGGGCATCGTAGACATTCATCTGGCAGCCATAGGACTTGATATGCAGCTTGCGCGGCAGCTTCATGGACTCCTGCTTGCGAACTTTGCTTGTGGACGTTGCTTGTGGACTTGGGCGGCGACGAGGGCGCCGGGCTCAGATATAGACTAAACGGCTGAAAATCCAGCGACAGGATGGTCCGGAAACCCTGGTTCCGGCCGCGAGCAAAAGCAAACGGACGGGAAGATCCCAAGAAAATCCCAAGGTTCTCGCGCTCCGCGTGGACCCGTTGGAACCGCCCCCCAACGACGCCCAAGCTATTCCGCGACCACGACGGCTTCGCTCCGATCGATCAATCCAGGCAATTGCCGCATATCGCCGAATGTCAGAACCGCTCCGGCGGCGCGCAGCGTCTCCGCATGCCCCGCCGGGCAGTGGCTGCCGCCGTGGAAACCGAGCACCGTCATGCCGGCGGCGCAGGCGCCGATGATACCCGGCACGCTGTCCTCGATCACCAGGCATCGCGCGGGCGCAGCATTCATCTGGTCCGCGGCGAACAGAAACAGGTCCGGCGCCGGCTTGCCGTGGCGGACTTGCGATGCGGAAAAAATGTGAGGGGCAAATCGATCGTAGAGCCCGGCGCGGCCGAGACTGACACGCATGCGCTCATGCGAACCGCTCGATGCCACGCAGACGGGTTGCACGATCCGGTCGAGCGCTGCGGCGATGTGAGGGATCGGCTCCAGATCGGTCGCGAACGAGCGATGCAGATCGTCCCGCAAGTCCGTATGGTAGTCGTCGGGCAGGCTGCGTCCCAGTTCCGCCTCGAGTTCGAGATTGGCCTGACGCGTCGATCGGCCGAGGAAGCGCTGAAAAACCTCCTCGGCCGTGATCACGTAGCCGTGGCGAGACAGCACGCGCGCATGCGCCTGGCAGGAGATGACCTCGCTATCGACCAGCACGCCGTCGCAATCGAAGATGACGAGATCAAACGGCACGTTTGGCACACCGGCAAACGTCGCAACGGATCTGGTCCAGCAGAAACAAACTGTCGCCGTCACGCGTTGTCGTCATCGAGGGGGACGCAATAAAGCTCCAGCCGATGATCGACCAGCCTGTAGCCCAGCTTGCGGGCAATCTCGGCCTGCAGCTTCTCAATTTCCTCGCTGGTGAACTCGATCACCTTGCCGTCGCGCAGGTTGATCAGGTGGTCGTGGTGGCTGTCGCGCATCTGTTCGTAGCGCGCGCGGCCTTCGCGGAAATCGTGCCGTTCGATGATTCCGGCGTCTTCGAACAGCTTGACGGTGCGGTAGACTGTGGAGATGGAGATCTTGTCGTCGACTGCGACACAACGGCGATAGAGTTCTTCCACGTCGGGATGATCCGCGGCCTCCGCCAGCACCCGCGCGATGACGCGGCGTTGCTCGGTCATGCGCATGCCGGTAGCGGCGCAGCGCGCCTCGATACCGGTAGGCTTGAGCGCGGATGAAGATTTCAGTGTGGTCATGGATTCTACCTTGAGGGAAGACTTTCTGCCACCGCGAGCATCTTACGACAAGTCGCAGCGCATCAGAAGCGCATTCGATTGTTCCCCGCTCGCCTGCTGGTAGTAGCGTTCGCGGCGTCCGACGACGGTAAAACCGGCCCGCTCGTAGAGCCGTCGCGCCGGCTGATTGGCCTCTTCGACTTCGAGGAATATCGTGCGCACGCCCCGGCCGGCGAGATGGCCGAGATGTGTCAGCAAGAGATCGCGCGAGAGGCCTCGGCCACGATAGCGGGGATCGACGGCGATTGAAAGAATTTCGGCTTCGTCGGCTCCGATGCGCGATATAGCGAAGCCGATGATGCTTCGTCCGAGGCGCAGGCGATGCACCAGCGTGTTGCGCTCGGCAAGCATGAGCTCGAACTCGCTTTCGCCCCAGCCGCGATAGAACGATGTGGCGTGCAATTGGGCAAGCCGCGTGGCATCGCGCAGCGTTGCCGGTTCGACGGCAGCCTTGCTGCCGCGCCACAGCCACGAGAACCATATCGTCATGAGGCGGCCGGCTGCACGGGTTCGCTTGGTAAGCGCTGGCTTAGCGAGTCCTGGCTTGTCGAGTCTTGGTTTGAAGAGACTTGGTTTAACGAGACTTCGTTTAACGAGACTTGGCCTGACTCATGTCTCGTCAAGTCTCTGCTCGACTCTTGGCTCGACTCTTGGCTCGACTCTCTGCTCGGCTCTTGGCTCGGCTTGGCATCCGGCGGGCGCAGATAAAAGGGGCGGGGCGGCGCGGTTTCGGGATCGACCGCAGCGCCCAACCACGCCACCCAGGCGATATCGGGCGCCGCCTGCGCGTCCACGCTGATGGGCGGCGCCGCGGTCGTGGGCCAGCGGTTGGCGAGAATCCGTCCGGCGTTGCCCACCAGATGCGGCGCGCCGAACCGTGACGCATCGAGCGCCTCTTCGATGGGCGCGACACGCGGGCGAACCAGTGCACAGCCATCACCGGTGACGGCCTGGAAATACACATGTTCGTGCCGCGCATCGATCGCGGAGATGACGGGGTGCTCACCGTGCTCGCTGATCAACGGCGCCGCATAGGCCGACAGCGTGGTCAATCCGACTGCGGGCTTTCGGGCGGCGAGCGCAATGCCGCGTGCGGCGGACAGGCCGACACGCAATCCAGTGAAGCTGCCGGGGCCTGTCGTGACCGCGATCCGGTCGAGCGCTGCGAACGACAGCCCGGAGTGATGCATCACGCGGGCGATCAAGGGCATCAGCGTCTCGGCATGTCCGCGCTTCATTGGTTGCGATTCATGCGCGACCAATCTGCCTGTGTCTGTGTCGAGGACTGCGGCCGCGCACGCATCCAGCGCGGTATCGATGGCGAGGATCAGCATGGCGCGAGCCTGGATTGGCGAAGAGTGAGCAGCGAATAGCGAATCAATCTGCAGAGCATCCTACTATTCGCTATTTGCCATTCGCTACTCGCGCCCTCCATCACATCGGCCGGACTTCGACCACGTCGGGCACGAAATGCCGCAGCAGGTTCTGAATGCCATGCTGCAGTGTCGCGGTCGATGAGGGGCAGCCCGAGCAGGCGCCCTTCATGTTGAGATAGACGATCCCGTCCTTGAAGCCGCGGAAGGTGATATCGCCGCCATCGTTTGCGACCGCCGGCCGGACCCGGGTCTCGATCAGGTCCTTGATCATCTCGACCGTCTCGGCGTCCTGCTCGTCGAAGAACTCGTCTTCCTCGTCCCGCAGCTCGTCGCTTGCAACCGTGCCGTCGGCGAGCAGCGGCGCGCCGGACATGTAGTGCTCCATGATCGCGCCGAGGATCGCGGGCTTCAGATGCTGCCAGTCGCCGCCATCCTTGGTGACGGTGATGAAGTCGGAGCCGAAGAACACGCCAGTGACGCTGGGCACGCCGAACAGCCGTTCGGCGAGCGGCGAACGCGTGGCCGCTTCGCGGCTGGCGAACTCCATCGTGCCGCCGTCAAGAACAACGCGGCCCGGAATGAACTTCAGCGTGGCGGGATTGGGGGTAGCTTCGGTCTGAATGAACATGGCTTTCTCCAGCGTCGCCGGTTCAAGGCCGGCGCGTGAGTGATGTACTAGCAGATGGCGACCGTAAACGCACGATCAAGGGGCGCAAGACAGCGTTTCCGCGGCGGTATACGGCTCACGACAGCGCGTCAATGTCGGCATCGCTGAGGCCTCCCGGCACGATGATGACGGGGACGGGGAGCGAGCCGACCGTATTTGCGAGCATGGTGATCAGCGGGCCGGGGCCCTCCGCCCCTGGACTGGCCGCAAGCACCAGCATGGCGATATCCACATCCTGCTCGATCACGTCGAGAAGCTGCTCGATCGGGTCGCCCTCGCGAATGGCGCGTTCCGGCGTGATCGCCGCGATGCCATTGGCGCGCCCGGCGGCGCGGTCGAGCGCCGCATTGGCGTCTTCATGGGCCTCGGCGCGCATGATGTCGGCGACGCCGAGCCATTGTTGATTCTGGTCCTCGGTTTCGATGATGCGCAGCATCACCACGCCGCCATCATAGCGGATCGCCCAGCGGCTGGCGTAATAGACCGCCCGATCCCATTCGGCGGTGTCGTCAACGATGACCAGACATTTCGGCTTGTGACCCGTTTCGTAGCTTCGTCGCTGGGTGCTCATGCATGTCCCGGAGCTGCGCTTGCCGCGAGCGGAGCAGGAAGCTCAAAATCGGCGGCACTGCGCCGCGCATGCTGCCACACCCGCCCCGGCTTTGGGAGAGGGTGGCCGGGAGTTAGAGGGTGGAGTTCACGGCGAAGCACATGGAACTCACAATCGCGCGGGGCGACATCGCTCCGCGCTTCGCATTTGCGAAAAAATCAGCGCTTGCGAACGAAGCCGACGATGTCCCTGGTCGCCTGCATCGTCTCCGCCGCGATGGCGCGCGCGCGATCGGCGCCCTCGATCAGAACGCCATCGACATAGCCGGGGTCCGCTGCAAGCCGCTTCATCTCGGCAGCGACCGGCGCGAGCTTGCTGACGCAGAGATCCACGAGCGCGTTCTTGAAGCTCGAGAACTGGCCGCCGCCGAACTCGCGCAGCACGTCCGATTTCGTCCGGCCCGACAGAGCGGCGTAGATGCCGACCAGATTCTCCGCTTCAGGGCGCGCATCAAGGCCTTTTTCCTCCATCGGCAAAGGCTCGGGATCGGTCTTCGCCTTGCGGATCTTCTGCGCGATGGTGTCGGCGTCGTCGGTCAGATTGATCCTCGAATTATCCGACGCATCCGATTTCGACATTTTCTTGGTGCCGTCGCGCAGCGACATCACCCGCGGCGCGGGGCCAGTGATCAACGGCTCCGGCAGCGGAAAGAACAGGCCGTCGCCAAAGCCGTGGCTGCGGATCGAATCGCCGAAATCGTTGTTGAACTTCTGCGCGATGTCGCGCGAGAGCTCCAGATGCTGCTTCTGGTCCTCGCCAACCGGCACATGGGTGGCGCGGTACAGGAGAATGTCGGCGGCCATCAGCACCGGATAGTCATAGAGACCGACCGAGGCAGCCTCGCGATCCTTGCCCGCCTTCTCCTTGAACTGCGTCATGCGGTTGAGCCAGCCGATGCGCGCGACGCAATTGAAGATCCAGGCAAGCTCGGCGTGGCCGGAGACCTGGCTCTGGTTGAAGACGATATGTTTCTTCGGGTCGATCCCGGCGGCGAGGAAGGCCGCGGTGACCTCACGCGTATTTCGCGCGAGCTCGGCCGGCCCGCCCCAGACTTCCACCGGTTGGGTCAGCGCATGCAGATCGACCACGCAATAGATGCAATTATGCGTCTCCTGCATCTTCACGAAGTTGACGATCGCGCCGAGATAGTTGCCGAGATGCAGATTGCCCGTCGGCTGGACGCCCGAAAAAACCCGTTCAACCATGGCCATGGTCCTCGTCCCAATCATGTCAGTTTGGCGCCGTCGTTTGCCACGCAAGTCTCACGCGCGCAAGTCGCGAGCGGAGGCTGTCTGATGGCGTTAACCACCTCGCGCCAGCCTGTGACCGCAAAGAGCACCAGGAACAAGGCGTAGACGGCGGCCCCGCCGGCAATCAACAGCAGCAGAATGACGGCTTGCGCGAGGCCATGCGCGGGCGACGGAATGAAGGCCGCTGCCAGCCACAAAAACCCACCCATGATCAGCGCCGCGGCGGCGATGCGCGGCAGCCGCCGCCGCGCCGCCCGATCGATCGAAAATCCAAAGTTCGCCGCACCCTGACGCATCAGGGAGAGCGCGTTGCTCCAGGCCCCGAGCGCGATACCGGCGGCGATGCCGGCCGCGCCGAAGATGTGCCCGAGCAGTGCGGCGGAGACGATCGCGACGACGAGGGCCTTCAGCGTCGCCCATAGCGGGACAACAGTATCCCCCCGCGCAAAAAAGGCCGGCGACAGCGCCTTCGCCAGCACCTGCGCCGGCAGACCAAGCGCAAGCCACATCAGGGCCTGTGCGGTCGCCGAGGTGTCGGCCGGCGTGAAGGCGCCGTGTTCGAACAGCAACCGTACGATCGGCTCGCGCAGCACGATCAGGCCGAGCGTTGCCGGCGAGGCGAGTCCGACCGCGAGTTCCAACGCGCGTGACTCCGCATGTGCGATGGCGCCTTTGTCGTCTCCGCGGAGCGCGCGGGTCAGCTCAGGGATCAGCACCGTTCCCATGGCGACGCCGACCATGCCGAGCGGCAGCTCGATCAGGCGGTTGGCGAAGTAAAGCCACGAGACCGCCGAGGGCGAGGCGGAAGCGATGATCGCGCCCGCGACGATCAGCAATTGCGGCGTGGCGCTCGCGCCCATGCCCGGGAGCGCACGGGCGAGAAAGCCGCGCATCTCGGCCTCGAAGGAGACGCGAAGCGGCGTTGCGGCATTGTCGCCGCGGCGCAAGACGAGAATCAGCAACTGCAGGAAGCCAGCCGCGCCGACCGTTGCCGCCAGCGCCAGCGAAGCCGAGCGGGCATCCAATGGCCAGATCATCAGCGCGATCATCACGGCGATCAGCGCGATGTTGAACAAGAGCGGCGAGAACGCGGTCAGCACGAAGCGCGATTGCGCGCTGGCGAGCGCCAGCATCACCGTGACCGGACCGGCAAACGCGAGATAGGGCAACATCAGCCGCGCATTCTCGACGGCGAATTGCAGCGTCTCACGCCCGGCAAATCCGGGTGCCAGCATGGCAATGATGAGCGGCATCGTGAGCCCGATCAGCAACGCGACGGCGATCATGGCCACACTGACGGTGCCGAGCACGCGACCGGCAAATCGCCCCGCCGCGGCGGTGCCCTCGGCATCGCGCAGTCGCAGCCAGGCCGGCACCAGCGCCGCGTTCAGGGCGCCCTCGCTCAACAGCCGCCGCGCCACATTGACGAGCTGGAAGGCGACCAGGAAGGCATCCGCGATGCTGCCCGCGCCAAGCAGCGCCGCGATCATCGAATCGCGGGCAAATCCCAGGAGCCGCGAGGTCAGCGTTCCCGAGAAGACCGTGAGGAAGGAGCGGATCATAAAGGCTTCTATTGCCGCATCGCGTGTGATAGGCCGCAGCCTTGCGCAATAACCGCTGCGGGACTTGGGTTCAAATGGCTGACGCAAAATACGACGTTCTCGGGATCGGTAACGCGATTTTCGACGTGCTGGTCAAGACGGATCACAGCTTTCTCAGCCGCCATGGCATGACCAAGGGCGGCATGGCGTTGATCGACGAGGCGCGGGCCGCGGCGATTTACCAGGACATGGGTCCTGCGACGGAAATGTCGGGCGGTTCGGCCGCCAATACCATTGTCGGGGTCGCGAGCCTCGGCGCGCGTGCGGCCTATGTCGGCAAGGTCAAGGACGACCAGATCGGGCGGATGTATACGCATGACATTCGCGCGGCCGGGGTCGCGTTTGCGACCAGGCCGGCCGCTGACGGCCCGGCCACCGGCTGCTCCTACATCCTGGTGACCGGCGATGGCGAGCGCACCATGAACACTTATCTCGGCGCCGCGCAGGATCTGACGCCGGCCGATATCGACGCCGATGAAATCGTCGCGGCGAAGATCACCTATCTTGAAGGCTATCTCTGGGACCCGAAGAGCGCGAAGGAGGCCTTTGTGAAGGCGGCCGGCATCGCGCATGGCGCCGGACGCGAGGTCGCGCTGACGCTGTCGGATGCGTTCTGCGTCGATCGCTATCGCGACGAGTTTCTCGATCTGATGCGCAAGCGCACCGTCGATCTGGTGTTCGCCAATGAGGCCGAGCTGCATTCGCTGTATCAGACCTCCGATTTCGAGGCGGCGCTCAGGCAATTGCGCGAGGACGTCAAGCTTGGCGTCGTGACCCGCAGCGAGAAGGGATGCGTGGTGGTCTCACAGGACGGCATGATCGCGGTGCCGGCGTTTCCGGTCGAGACCGTCGTGGACACCACCGGCGCCGGCGATCTGTTCGCCGCCGGATTCCTGTTCGGCCGCGTGCGCGGCGCCGGTCATGAGAACGCCGGGCGGCTCGGTGCGCTCGCCGCCGCCGAAGTGATCCAGCACATCGGCGCGCGGCCGCAGGTGTCGCTGAAGGAATTGGCGCAGCAGAACGGCTTGCCGGTTTAGAGCGTTTTCGAGCGAAAGCCTGCCCCGCACTTGATGCGGGGGTGGGTACCGCTTTGCGTGAAGAAAACGCGTCAAAACAAGAGGCCAGAGCCTCCGTTCCGATTCAATCGGAAGGGAAAAGGCTCTGGTCTCGTCCGGTGGCGCCAGCTGTCACGCGATGACCACCGTTCCCTCCCGGAAGGGGAGGGAACGGCAGAGTCAGTGTCTTAAAGTCAAGGTCTTGGTCTTGAAGTCGAGGTCTTGAAGTCGAACGAAAGCTCATGCCGCCTTCTGGCCGCTGCCGGCATCGAGTCCGGCATAGATGCCGCGCTCGAAGCCAGCGAAAGCTTCCAGGCACTTGCTGTCCGCGAACGGCAGCAGCTGCATCAGAATCACGCCGCACACATCGCGTGACGGGTCGATCCAGTAATAGGTATTGGCCAGTCCTGCCCAGGCGAGGCTTCCCGCGCTGCGGCCCTCCGGCGTCTTCGCGGTGTTGATCAGGAAGCTCAGGCCCCATTTCTTCTCCATGTCCGGATAGAGATCGACGTCGTTGGTGTAGATCGGCGCAACCGACGTCATCTTGGTGACGTTGAGGTCGCCGATATGGTTCTGTCCCATGGTCGCGACCGTCTCGGCTTTCAGCACCTGATTGCCGTTGCCTTTGCCCTTGTTGAGGATCATCTGGCAGAACCTGACGTAATCGCCCGCCGTGCTGTAAAGCCCGCCGCCGCCCATGTGGAATTCCGGCTCCTGCTCCAGCTCGAACGGGATCGCCGCCAGCGATCCGTCTTCGCCCCGCGCATGCATGCCGACGAGGCGCTTGCGCTGCTGCTCGCTGATCTTGAAGCTGGTGTCGTTCATGCCAAGCGGAGCGAACAGGTGATCGCGCAGATAGGCATCCAGCCGCTTCCCCGACACGGCCTCGATCGCCTTGCCGACGAAATCGATATTGGTGCCATATTCCCAGCGTGTGCCCGGGTCGGTGGCGATCGGCGTCTTCAATGCGTCGTTCTTGCAGGTGGTGATCGCCGGAATGCCCGTCTTGTCCAGGTAGACCGCCATGTCGCCGTTCCACATGTTGTAGCAGAAGCCGGCGGTGTGGGTCATGAGCTGGCGCAGCGTGATGGCGCCCTTGGCAGGACGCAGCTTTGGCTCGCCCTTCGCATCGAAGCCCTCGAGTACCTGAGGCGAGGCAAGGTCGGGCAGCAATTTTCCGATTGCCGCGTCAAGGTCGAGCTTGCCCTGCTCGACGAGTTGCATCGCGCCCGCGGTGGTGACCGCCTTGGTCATCGATGCAATCCAGAACACGCTGTCGAGCGTCATCGCGTCGTCCTTGGAGAGATCGCGCTTGCCGAACGCGCCTTGATAGATCGTCTCGTTCCCGCGCGCGGCGATCGCGACCACACCGGGAATCTCCTTCGCCTCACTCTTCTCCCTCAAAATCTGATCGATCTGAGCCTTGCTCTGCATGGGGTTGCCTCCGGCTGTTTCTGGAAGTGGTGCGATCTTCCTCCGGCCGGTTCGGTCCCGCAAGCGTGCATGCCGCATGCGCGCCATTTCGCGATCTCTTGAGCGTTAAAAAGAAGCGGTAAAAATCTTCGTGAGGGCCGCGGCCGAACTGCAACACCATTCATAATTTGCCGTCGAAACCCTTGTTAACCCGATGACCCCTCCGCACATGGGCGGTATGCTGTTTTGCACCTGCCGGCTACCATATTTTGTGTAGTAACGCGTTCAGAACGCAGCAGAAAACGCAGTAAGCGTTGCGTTGTTCAATCAGCACATTTCTTAAGGATGATTGCGGCCCCAAGCCGCTAAGGGGGCAACCATGATTTCGACCTGGAGCGAATGGAAACGGTATCCGCGCGCCGCGCGCGGCGAGAACATTGAGGCGCCGATCTCGCCTGGCATCTACGAAGTCCGCTTTGCCGGAACCGGCGCGCTGCATTCTTTCGGAGCTGTCGACAACGTGGCCCAGGCCTTGGCCATGCTGGCTGTCGTCTCAAAATCCTGGTTCAGCCGTCGCGGTGCGGCCCAGCTGCCGGAACTCGAATACCGGACTTGCGCCACCTCCACCAAGGCGGATGCCAAGGCGGCAGCGGAGCGCATGATCGGCCGGCGGGAAACCTATATGAGCGGCGCGGCCTGATCGGCCGCCTGCACTTCAGCCTTGACGATGGCTTGAAGCAGAGGTGCGCGAGCGCACGATGCATCGCGGCCGGTTTCTGCCTATACTCGGATAAAATCCCCGACAGAATCCGAGGAGCAACGCCATGACCCCGACCGCCGCCGCACGTGCTTCGCAAGCAACGCCATCGCTGCGTGACCGCCTGAAAGATCCCTCGCTCCTGCGCGAGCACTGCTACATCGACGGCGCCTGGGTCGGTACGCCGTCACGGCCGGTAACCAACCCGGTCAACGGCGCGGAACTCGCCAAGGTGCCGGTCATGAGCACCGCGGAAACGACGCAGGCGGTGGAAGCCGCCGAACGCGCGTTCTCGGCCTGGGCGAAACTCACGGCCAAGCAGCGTTCCAACACTCTGCGCAAATGGTTCGAGCTGATCGCGTCAAACCGTGAAGACCTCGCGCTGATCCTGACCTCAGAGCAGGGCAAGCCGCTTGCGGAAGCGCTGGGCGAGATCGATATCGGCGGCGCCTATGTCGAGTTCTTCGCCGAAGAGGCAAGGCGCGTCTATGGCGAGACGATTCCGACCCAGCGTGCGGACGCACGGCTGCTTGCGATCAAGCAGCCGATCGGTGTTTGCGGCGCGATCACGCCGTGGAATTTTCCCTGTTCGATGATCACCCGCAAGGTCTCGCCGGCGCTTGCCGCCGGCTGCACCGTCGTGCTCAAGCCTGCGAATGAGACGCCGCTGACCGCGCTCGCGCTGGTCGCGCTGGCGGAAAAGGCGGGAATCCCCAAGGGAGTGTTCAATATCCTTACCGGCAATTCGTCGGCGATCGGCAAGGTCTTGTGCGAACATCCGGCGGTCCGTTTCGTCGGCTTCACGGGCTCGACCGAGGTCGGCAAGATTCTCTATCAGCAGGCGTCGGTCGGGGTGAAGAAGCTCGGCCTTGAGCTGGGTGGCAATGCGCCCTTCGTTGTCTTCGACGACGCCGATATTGATGCCGCCGTCGATGGCGCGATCGTCTCGAAATATCGCAACATGGGCCAGACCTGCGTCTGCGCCAATCGCATCTACGCGCAGGACAAGATCTATGACGAGTTCGTGCAGAAGCTTTCCAAGAAGGTCGCGGCGATGAAGGTCGGCGACGGCACCGAGCAAGGCGTGACCCAGGGCCCGCTGATCAACATGGAAGCGGTCGACAAGGTCGAAAAGCACATTGCGGACGCGGTCAAGGGTGGCGCCAAGATCATCACGGGCGGCAAGCGCCATGCGCTCGGCGGCACCTTCTTCGAACCGACCGTGCTCGCCAATGTCAGGGCGGATGCGCTGGTCGCGCATGAGGAGACGTTTGGGCCGCTGGCGCCGGTTTTCCGCTTCAAGGACGAAGCGGATGTCATCGCCATGTGCAACAACTCGCCGTTTGGCCTCGCGTCCTATTTCTATTCGCGCGATCTCGGCCGGGTCTGGCGTGTCGCCGAAGCGCTGGAGTCCGGCATGGTCGGCGTCAACACCGGCCTGATCACCACCGAAGTCGCGCCGTTCGGCGGCGTCAAGGAAAGCGGTCTCGGCCGCGAAGGCTCGCATCACGGCATGGAGGAATATGTCGAGATCAAATACGTGATGATGGCGGGGGTGTAGTTATAGCGTTTTCGAGCGAAAGCCTGCCCCGCACTTGATGCGGGGTGGGCGCCGGTTCGCGTGCGGAAAACGCGTCAAAACAAGAGACTAGAGCGTTTTCAAGCGAAGTGGGCACCGGTTCGCGTGAAGAAAACGCGTCAAAACAAGAGACTAGAGCCTCCGTTCCGATCCAATCGGAACGGAGGCACTAGCACGCAAGGGCTTCCATGAACTGCCGCAGCCGCGGCGCCCATTTGTGGGCGTCGCGGCCCGAGGCGGAGTGGCCGTAGTCGCTGTCGAGCAGAAAATAGTCGGCATCGACGCCAGCGGACTTCAACCTCGCCATCACGGCGGGGGCCAGTTCCGGCGGGAACAGTCTGTCGGTTCGCGACAGCACGTAGAGCACCTTTGCCTTGATCCTGCTGAATTGTCCCGTGACGTCGAAATCACGCAGCGCTTTCGCCAGGACGATCAGCGAATTGGCGTCGAAACCTTCCGCCCATAGCGTGGCTTCCTTTCGGATCGCGGATTCGATTTCGTCGGGGTCGGACAACGTGTCCTTGAGGCGCGCCTCGATCCCGTAGGTTTTCAGCGTCGCCATGCGCAGCTCGATCATGCTCTCCAGCACGCCGCCGTGATCATAATAATCGCCGCCATTCCAGTTGGGATGCTGCGACAACGTTGCGAGGAGGCGCGCCACGTTCCCGTCGGACCGCTCGGGCGTCAACGCCGGCGTGGTCACAACGGCGGCGATGCCTTTCGTCGCGCCGGGATAGTCGACCGCCCATTGAAAGGCCTGGAAGCCGCCATAGGACGGACCGACGATCGCCACCAGCTTCTCGATTCCGAGGTGATTGAGCAGCGCGCGCTGGGTGGCGACGATGTCGCTCACCGTGATGTCGGGAAAGCGCGGTCCGTAACGCTTTCCGGTCAGGGGATCGATGCTGGCCGCGTTGGTCGATCCGTAGGACGAGCCCAGCATGTTCGGACAGATCGCGAAATGGCGGTTGGTGTCTACGGCCTTGCCAGGGCCGACAAGCTCGTTCCAGCTTCCTTCGCCTGGCATTCCGCCGGGATCGATCATCTGTGGGCCGCTGGTGTTGCCATGCGTGACCAGCACCGCGTTATCGCGGTTCGGCGCGAGCGTGCCAAGCGTCCGGTAGGCGATCGTCACTTCGGGCATGACGATCCCGCTGCGCAGGCGGAAATCGCTGGCCGTAAAAGTTTGTGCGCCGGTCGAGGCTTGTTTCGTCATCAGCCGTTGTCCCCATCCGAGCCGAACGCGCCGTGCCGTCCGGTGCCCGAGGCAAAACGTTTCGCGCCCTCGATCGTCTCGCCGGACGCGATCACTTCGAGCCCGCCACGCATTTCATTGGCAATCGCCTCCTCCTCCGGCAGGTCCCATTGCCGCAGCGCCGACAGCCGGTCGGCACGAAGGCAGGCTTGCGGGAAGCGCGCGATCTCCTTGGCCAGCGCGATCGCATGCGCGCGTGCCTCGCCCTTCGGCACCAGGCGGTTCGCAAGCCCCACGCGCAGCGCTTCCGCTCCGCTGACCGGGCGCCCGGTCAGGATCAGGTCGATCGCCTGCGAATGCCCGATCAAGCGCGGCAGGCGGATGGTGCCGAGATCGATCAGCGGCACGCCGAAACGGCGGCAGAAGATGCCGAAGGTCGCGTCCTCCGCGACCACGCGCATGTCGGCCCACAGCGCCAGTTCCATGCCGCCGGCGACCGCAAATCCTTCGACCGCGGCGATCACCGGTTTTGACAGCCGCAGCCGGCTCGGTCCCATCGGCGCGATCGAATCGTGGCCGCCGATCTCGCGCTTCTTGTTCGGATCGCCGGTCGCGACAGCTTTCAAGTCCGCGCCCGCGCAGAAATAACCGCCGGTGCCGGCGAATACCGCGACCGACGCTTCCTTGTCGGCATCGAAGGCAAGGAATGCATCGTAGAGCTTTCGCGCGGTCGCGCCATCGACGGCGTTGCGGCAATGCGGCCGGTTGATGGAGACGATGATGACGGGACCGTCGCGTTCGATCAGCACGGAATCGGATTCGGACATGGGCGGCTCTCTGCTCGTTCTCATGTTGTAGGTCGTCATTCCGGGGCGATGCGCATCCAAGTCGGCGGTTGCCGACTTGGACCACCATATTTGCCGAACTCGGGTAAACCCGGGTTCGGCATCGAACCCGGAATCTCGAGATCCGGGCTCAGCCCCTGCGGGGCTGCCCCGGAATGACTCCCAAATCGCTTATCCCAAGTCGGTTATCCCAAGTCGTTCGCGCTCCGCGCCAATGACGGACTCAAATCCTGAGCTCTTTTCCAGTCACGCGCCGGAACGCGTCCAGATAACGCCTGCTGGTGGCGTCCACGACGCTCGCCGGAAGAGGCGGTGGCGGGGCGTCGCCATTCCAGCGGCCGGCGCGGCGCTCGGCGTCGAGATAGTCGCGCAAGGGCTGCTTGTCGAAGCTCGGCTGCGGCTGGCCGGCCTTGTAGGCGTCCACCGCCCAGAAGCGGGAGCTGTCCGGCGTCATCACCTCGTCGATCAGGATGATGCGTCCGTCCTGATCGCGGCCGAACTCGAACTTGGTGTCGGCGATGATGATGCCCTGGTCGCGGGCAAGCGTTTCGCCCAGCGTATAGACCGCGCGCGTCATGCTCTCCAGCGTATAGGCGACCTCCTCACCGACGATCTCACGCATCCGCGTGATCGTGATGTTCTCGTCATGCCCGGTCTCGGCCTTGGTCGCCGGGCTGAAGATCGCGGGATCGAGCCTGTCGCTTTCGACAAGGCCCGCCGGCAGCTTCTCCCCCGCCAGCGTTCCCTGTGCGGCATATTCCTTCCAGGCCGAGCCTGAGAGATAGCCACGGATCACGCATTCGATCGGAAACACCGTGGTGCGCCGGCACAGCATCGCACGGCCGAGAATGTCGGCGCGATGATCCTCGAGCTTCGGGACCTGCGTGATGATCTCGTCGGTGTCGGCGCTGATCATGTGATGCGGCACCACGCCTTCGAGCTCGTTGAACCAGAAGGCCGAAATCTGCGTCAGCACCGCGCCTTTCATCGGAATGGTCTCGGCCATCACCACGTCAAAGGCCGAAATGCGGTCGGTGGTGACGAGCAGCACCCGGTCTTCGCCAACGGCATAAATATCCCGCACCTTGCCGCGGCCGATCTTGGGCAAGGGCAGATCGCTGGCGAGCATCGCAGTCATGGGGTCGGTCTTTCAAACAGGCGCGGCCCACACACCGCGCGCAAGCCGAAGCAGGATCCCTTATTCTGGCGCGTTTTCTTCACGCGAACCGGTACCCACCCCGCATCAAGTGCGGGGCAGGCTTTCGCTCGAAAACGCTTTACCTCACTCCGGCAGCGGAATGAACTCGTGCTCCTGCGGAACGGGCGCGAAGCGGCCAGTTTTCCAATCCTCTTTGGCTTGCTCGATCCGCTCCTTGCTGGAGGAGACGAAATTCCACCAGATATGGCGCGGGCCCTCCAGTGCATCGCCGCCCAGAAACATCATCCGCGTCGGCTGAAGAGTCTTCACGGTGATGCGGTCGCCCGGGCGGAATATGAGCAGGCGCGGGCCTTCATAGCGCTCATTGGCAATCTCGATCTCGCCGTCGATGAGATAGATCGCCCGCTCCTCGTGATCGGGGTCCAACGGCACGCTGGTGCCCGCATCCGCCGTGACTTCGGTGTAGAACCAGGGCGAGACCATCGCGACCGGCGAGGTGATGCCGAACGAGCCGCCGGCAATGACGCGCGCGGTAAAGCCGCGCTCGGCGATCATCGGCAGATCGCCCGCGGCGTAATGCTGGAACGAGGGCGCGATTTCCTCGGCGTTCTTCGGAAGCGCGATCCAGCTCTGCAAACCCAGCATCTTCTGCCCGTTCTGGCGCTGCAGGTCCGGCGTGCGCTCGGAGTGGGCGATGCCGCGGCCCGCCGTCATCAGGTTCATCGCGCCGGGCTGAATCTCCTGGATATTGCCCTCGCTGTCGCGATGCATGATGCTGCCATCGAACAGATAGGTCACGGTCGCAAGCCCGATATGCGGATGCGGCCGCACATCCATGCCCTTGCCGGACATGAACTGCACGGGGCCGAAATGGTCGAAGAAGATGAAAGGCCCGACCATCTGCCGCTTGCCATGCGGCAGCGCGCGGCGAACCTCAAATCCATCGCCGAGATCGCGGGTGCGCGGCACGATGACAAGTTCCAGCGCGTCGCACGAGGGAGGATCGCCGAGGATCGGATCGTTGGAGGGGAGCCAGCTCATGAGGACCTCCTGACTGTTTGTCTCGATCATAGCAGGATGGCCAGTCCATCGTCCAAGAGAATGCAGGCCGAGAGAACAAAGGTAGGAGAAGACAGGGCAGGAGACACGAGCAGGAGAACACGGGCAGGAAAAGAAAGGGCGGGGAAAATACAGGGATTGTCGGCCGCCCCGTGACCGTGGCATAGATCCTTCGTTTTGCGAGGCTCCCAGGCATGACCTTCACGTCGTGGCAGTTTGCTTTGTTCGCCACGATCGTATTTGGCGTCTATTATCTGCCGCCGGTCAGACCCTTTCAGGTCCAGCTGCTGGTCGCGGCCAGCCTCTTCTTCTACGGATATGGTCAGCCGGAACTTCTGCCGCTGCTCGCGCTCGCGGTCTGCGGAACCTACCTGTTCCTCATCCTGGCGCTTGGCGAGCGCCGATGGCTGCCTGTCGGCATCATTTTCAATTTAGCTCTGTTGGCGTTCTTCAAATACAAATTCCTGCTGTTCGATCCGAACGCGCCCGTGCCCGCCGGCGTGCCGGTCATCGACTTTCTCTTGAAGCTGCCGCTGCCGGTCGGCATATCCTTTTTCGTCTTTCACAACATCAGTCTGCTGGTCGATTTGACGCGCGAAAAGAAGGCGCCTCCTCCGGGCCTCGTCGATGTTTTTCTTTACATCATATTCTTTCCGCAGCTTGTTTCCGGGCCGATCACGCGCGCCGGAATGTTCATTCCGCAAATTGCACCCAAGCGGTTTTTCGACATTCCGTTCATCGAGGCCGCGAAATGGATCTTGGCCGGTTTCTTTTTCAAGCTTTATGTGGCGAACAATCTCAACGAGATGACGTCCTATATGGACTTCCCTCTGTATGAGACGTTGCGGACGCAGGATCGCTGGCTGCTCGTCGTTCTCTACGGCTGTCAGATTTATGCCGACTTCTTCGGCTATTCAGGCATTGCCATAGGGCTGGCACTTTTGTTCGGCTATCGCCTTCCAATCAACTTCGACCTGCCTTATTCATCCGCATCCTTCTCCGAGTTCTGGACGAGATGGCACATATCGCTTTCGATTTGGCTGCGGACATATCTTTACATACCGCTGGGCGGCAATCGGCGCGGGAAATTCCGCACCTATCTGAATTTGATCATCGTCATGGGACTTGGAGGTCTTTGGCATGGTGCGGGTCTTAGCTATCTGGCGTGGGGTCTGATGCACGGCGTGCTGCTGGCCGTCGAACGGCCGTTCCTTGAAACCATCCGGGCCGCCAAATGGGCCGTCCTGCGGCCGTTGCGGATCGCCTTCGTCTTCATGTGCGTGACGATGCTGTGGATCTTCTTCAGGCTTCCGAACTTCGATCACGCGCTCGGCTATCTTGCGGGGATGTTCACGCCGAGCACGAATCCAAACCCGCCGAAGCTGTTTTACGATCTGGCGCTGCTCTATTGCCTGCCGGTGATCATTCAGCACCTCCGCCTGGGGTCACTCGTCGAGCGTAGAATGGCCGCCTGGGAGCCCTATCTCTATGGCGCGCTGGGTGCATTGGCCTATCTGGAGGCGGGGCCCGCGACCGCCTTCATCTATTTTCAGTTCTGAAGCGATGGCGCCGCGATATGGATCGCTGGCCTGGCTGAGCCGATGCCTGTTGTCCGCTGCCTTAGTGCTCGTGGCTTGCGCCATCGCAACTGCGCGCTTTGGGCAAGGGCTGCAGCTTCCTGCGATCACGTCCAGGGATGGCGCTCTGATAACCCTGAACAGATATGTCGACGAGCCGACGCCCGACATCGTCCTCTTGGGCAGCTCGTTGACGTTTCGGCTCAAGGAGGAATATTTCGCCACGCCGCGGTTGCGGAATCTGGCGCTGGCGGGCGGATCCCCGCTGACCGGGCTCGAGATCGTCGCCAATCAGCCGAAAATTCCGAAACTGATCGTCGTCGAGGCCAATATCCTGTCGCGCACGGTCGACTCAGCCCTGGTCGCACGCTTTTCCACCAGCCAGCATCAGCATCAGATTTTCTTCCGGCCCGTTCGAGCCTCGGTCGCCGCTTACGAGAACTGGATGCATGCACCGCTGACGCATGCGCAAAACGAACGCGCGTTGCAGCAGTTGCTCGACCAGCCCCCCAGCGATTTCGACAATCACGTCTATCTCGAGCGGGCGCGGCAGCAGATCGATATCGACGCTCCTGCGGGCGTCGTTTCGGACGCGGTGGAAACGTTGGGCAGGCTGTCCGGTGCATTGGAGTTGCGCGGCGCCCGCGTGCTGTTTTTGGATATGCCGTGTGCGCAGCCGATCGAGGAGGCGCGCTTCATGCACGGCATGCACGAAGCCGTTCACAAGGCCTTTCCCGACGCGAGCAGATGGCTTTCCATCGAGCTCGATCCGGCAGAGTTGCGCTGGGCCGACGGCGTTCATCTGGATGAGCGATCCGCTGTTCTGGTGAGCCGCTATCTGGATGGGATTTTCTCACACCTCCAAAATCCATGATGGCCGGTGTGATGCGTTAGCCTGACTTGGGACTATGCGGCAGCTGGACACATGGGTCTGGCGACCAAATTGAACAAAGCCACGGCCTTCATTAAAATCGTCATTAAAATCGTCGCCCGCATCTTCTCTTGGGTTCTCTTGGACAGAAAACCAATGGCCCCGTCCGTCAAGCCGGGTGCTGCGCTCGCGAGCATCAATGGCCCGGTCATCGAGACCGAGCGGCTGATCCTGCGGCAATGGCGCGGGTCGGACATTGCGCCGAACACGGCCATGCTGTCCGATCCGCCGACCGCAAGATTTATTACCATCGATGGCAAGCCGGTGACCGACGAATTGGTCGGATGGCGGAATGCAGCGGTCATGGCGGGGCATTGGGTGCTGTACGGTGCCGGCATGTTCGTGGTGGAAGAAAAATCCTCCGGCAAATTTGCGGGAAGAGTAGGTCCGTGGTTCCCACCCAACTGGCCAGGATTTGAGGTCGGCTGGGGCATCGCGAAGGAGTTTCGCGGCAAAGGCTATGCCGTCGAGGCGGCGCGTGCCGCAATTGATTGGGCGTTCGCGACGTTCGAGGTTGATCAGATCATTCATTGCATCGATCGCGAGAACGAGTCGTCCAAAGCGGTAGCGCTCCGCCTCGGAGCGACCATCGAAGGTGAAACCAGCCTGTTCGGTCACACCGCCGACGTCTGGGTCACCAAACGCAGCGCCTGGATCGGTAGGCGAAATTGAACCGGTCAACGATCTCCCTTAGAATCGGGATCCGCTAACCGCGTTGAGCCGATCTGAATGACGCTCGCCACGATCGATATTGCGTTGCGCGCTGCGACCATTGCCTTGCTGCTGGTCCTGGCCGTTTCGCTTGTCCGCGATGTCAGGCATTCCGCCGCGGGGCGGCTCGCGATTCTGTTCGCGTTGGGATCGGCCGCGCATGCGGCGACATCCGCGATCGGCGGATCGGCGCCCGTGTCGGCCTGGCACGCGCCCCTGATTGCGCTGTCGACCGGCAATGTCGTGGTGTTCTGGCTGTTCACGCGCGCGCTGTTCGACGACGCCTTCACATTGCGCTGGTGGCACGCGCTGATCTGGGCCGCGGTCGCGGCCTTCAGCTTCATCAACTGCCTCTGGATCGCGCCGCTGGGCGACGCGCACCTTGCGATCGTTGCGATCAACCTGCTCGCGCTCGGCTTTATCGCGCTCGCCGTCGGGCAAACGATCGCCTCCTGGCCGGCCGATCTGGTCGAGGGCCGCCGCCGCCTGCGCCTTTTCATCGTGAGCGCGGCCGCGCTTTACGGCGGCACGAACGCGATCCTGCAGATCGTGCTGTCGGGAAGCGGGGCGGCCGAGATTGCCGGCACGGCGAACGCAGCATTGCTCGCACTGATCGTCGCCGCAATCTGCATCGCGATGCTGCATATCACCGCGACGGAGCTGTTTCCTGAAGCCGGCAATGCTGCCGTGCAGGCTGAACCTCGACCGCAAGCGGTCACCCCGCAGGGGGTGACTGCCGACCAGAGGCTGATCGATGCGCTGATGCGGCTGATGGCGAATGAGCGGATCTATCGTCAGGACAATGTTACCATCGGGACGCTCTCCTCGCGGCTGAAAATCCCGGAATACAGATTGCGGCGGCTGATCAACCAGCGGCTCGGCTATCGGAATTTCAACGCGTTCCTCAACGACTATCGCATCGAGGAGGCCAAGGCCGCGCTCGCCGATCCCGCGCAGGCTGCGGTGCCCGTCATTACCATCGCGATGGACGCCGGCTTTCAGTCGCTCGGCCCGTTCAATCGTGCCTTCAAGGCCATGACGGGAGTCACGCCGAGCGAATACCGCCGGCTGAAAGCAACCGCGGCCTGATTTGCAAGTATTTGTCACCGCACATCATTTCCGAAATCGGCGAAGCGCTTTCGGCTTTCGTCCAGCCGCTTTCCAAATCCGGCGAGCAGGCTCGCGCGCTTTGCGGTCTCTCTCCGGCTTGCGCCTTTGCGCCATGCCGGGGAAAGCCGATGAACAGACGACAAGTGATACTGACCTTCGCTGCCACGATCGCGCTTGCGGCGCTCGCCGCGGCCGCCGTCCGGGCACAGGACGTGCCAAGGGTCGCCACAGGATTTGTCGCCAGCGTGCTCTGCTCGGAAACCTTTGTGTCAGGTCTCGATCCCGAGAAGGTTTTCGCCGACACCACGGAGGCGATGCCGGGCGCGGGTCTGATCAGTTGGGCGCTGGACTACCGGCTTGATCGCGCGAACAAGGACGTCACGGTGACGCTGCTCGGCCTCAGCCGCAGCCGTTCCGTTTATCGCGAGGGCCTTGGCTGCCATCTCGATCACGGCGGCGTCGTCGCGCTGGCGCCACCGTCGGCCGACAGCAGCCCGCGGTCGGCGCCGTCGCCCGATATCGCCGGCCCCGCGCCGGTCGCACCGGAAAATCCGCAGCTTGCCGCCGCGCTCGATCGCGCCTTCGCGGAGCCCGCCCATCCGCCATTCCGCCGCACCAAGGCGATCGTCGTGGTCAAGGACGGCCGCATCATCGCCGAGCGCTATGCGGAGGGTTACGGCGTCGATACGCCGATCCTCGGCTTCTCCGCGACCAAGTCGGTGATCTCGGCATTGATCGGAGTCCTCGTGCGCCAGGGCAAGCTCGCGCTCGATCAACCCGCGCCCATTGCCGCCTGGCAGAAAGCAGAAGATCCGCGCCATGCCATTACCGTTGATCAGTTGCTGCGGCACACCGCCGGGCTGGCGCTCGGCAGTTCGCTCTCGGCTTCGCTCGGCGCGGCGCTCGAGCCGGTCAACCGCATGAAGTTCATGGAAACGGATATGGCTGCGTTTGCGGAAGCCGCGCCGCTGGAAACCTCGCCCGGCAGCGCCTGGAATTATCATGACGGCAACACGCTAATTCTCTCGCGGCTGATCCGCGACGCGACCGGCGGAACGCCGGCGGATATGCTGCGCTTTGCGCGGCAGGAGTTGTTCGCGCCTCTTGGCATGCGCCATGTCACGATCGAGTTCGACGGCGCCGGCACGCCGGAAGGATCGAGCCAGATGCTCGCCTCCGCGCGCGACTGGGCCCGCTTCGCTAAGCTCTATCTCAACGACGGCCTCGCCGAAGGAAAGCGCATCCTGCCGGAAGGCTGGGCAGCCTATTCGGCCGCGCCGACGCCGAACGCCTGGGTCGGCTATGGCGCCGGCTTCTGGACCAATCTCGGCGACAGCTTGGGCGCCAAGTACCGGATCGAACATGGCTGGCCACGCGACGCCTTCTTCGCCAAGGGCACGATCGGGCAGTTTGTAATTATCATTCCATCCGAACGACTCGTGATTGCTCGCTTCGGCAAGACACCGAACTGGCCGCTCGACGCCGACGCCGTGTCGCGCCTGGTCAGCGACGTGGTCGCGGCGACCCGTGACAAGGGACGATTGGCCGGCCGCGATTGAATGCGATGCCTATTGCCGCCCGAGCTGCGTCGCCTTTTCGACGCGCTCGAACCGTTCCAGCGACAGGATCGCGTCAGCGAATTGCTCGGCGCGACCGCTCAACACCGGTCGCGCCAGTGTCAGGAACTTCTGCTGCATCGTTGCCGCGTCCGGGAACGAGTCGGGCTCTCCGGAGGGGTCGGCAAACAGCCGCTCATGCACGCCGTCACCAGTCGTGATCGAGACGCGCGCGCCGAACGGATGGCTGCGGCCGATTTCGAGCCGATCGTCCTGCACTACTTCGAACTTGTCGGCGAGCGCATCGATCGACGCCTCGCCGAGCCGGTCGTAATCGTCCCAGCCGAAGCGGCCCTGGTCGAGCGCCACCGCGCCGGTGAAGTACATCGAGAACTGGCCGCCGACGATCGAGCGCGGATGCCGCTTGGTTTCGGCATCGCCGGTCAGCCTGATGCCGTTGCGGTGCAGGCCGACCTCGACGCGCTTGATCTGGTCCGGCGTCAGATTGTGCTCGCGCCGCATCGCGATGATCGCATCGAGCGCCGCATGGGTATAACGGCAGCTCGGATAGGGTTTGACGCCGATCTTCATGGTCTCGTAGCTGGTTCCGAGGCCCGAGACGGCCTTGTCGGGATGGGCATTGTCGCTATAGCCGACCAACAGCCCGTGCTTGCCCTCGATCGATTCCGTGGCGCCGACAAAGTCGTTGCGTGCGAGCGTCGCCGCGAACACGCCATTCATTGCCGCAGCGCCGACCTGGTAGCGCTTGTTCCAGGCGCCGTTGACCAGGAACTGCAGCGAGCCCGCGGCCTGGCTGCCGGAGACGCCGAACGCCGAGATGATCTGCTGCTCCGACAATCCGAACAGCTTGGCCGCTGCCGCGGCGGCGCCATAGGTCCCCGCCGTCGCGGTCGGGTGAAAGCCACGCGCATAATGAGAGGTCGGATCGAGCGCGTTGCCGAGCCGGCAGCACACCTCATAGCCCGCAACGATCGCGGTGAGCACGTCACGGCCGGATGCGCCGACCATCTCACCGACCGCGAATGCGGCCGGCACGACAGGCGCGCTCGCATGCAGCGAGGAATCCGCGTGCGTGTCGTCGAAATCAAGCGAGTGGCCGAACGCGCCGTTCAGCAGCGCTGCCACCGCCGGTGTCCAGGTCTTGGTGTCGCCGAACACGGTGGAATTGCCGGTGCCGTCGAGCGCCAGCGCTTCCAGCATCTTGAGAAGCGATGGCGTGGACTCCGCATCGCGCCGAGCCCGGATGGCGCTGCCGAGGAAATCGAGGGTGAGGGCTTTGGCGCGATCCAGGACCTCCGGCGGGATGTCGTCATATTTCAGATCGGCGACGTAGCTGGCGAGCGTTGCGGTTTCGTGGGCCATTGCGTTTCCTCGGTCTATGCCTCAAGCGTAGGCGGGCTGATCCGGGGTTTCAAGTCGCCAGGCTGTGGCGGCTGGTATGTCGAGCCGGCAACCACCGAGACGGCGATGGAGCGGACTGAGGCGAATGATACGCCATTCGAAGCGGGTGTTGCGGCGTTTGCGGTCTCGCAAGACGCAACTGGCCCTGGCCATCAGAGTGACGGTGGCGGCCGTTACCGCGTTTGCCATCGCAACCGCGCTCAACCTGAGGCTGCCGCTGTGGGCCGTGCTGACGTCACTCATCGTGACCCAGATGAGCGTCGGCCGATCGCTGAAGGCGACGCGCGACTATATGCTCGGGACCATCGGCGGTGCGGTCTATGGGGGAGCCATCGCAGTGCTGATCCCGCATTCGGGCGAGGGCGGACTATTAGCGTTGCTGGTGCTCGCGGTCACGCCGCTCGCTTTCATCGCATCCATCAATCCGAGCCTGAGTGCTGCGACCGTGACCGCGGTCATCGTGCTGCTGGTTCCGGCGATGAGCCACATCGATCCCTTGGGTTCGGCGATCGACCGCGTGATGGAGGTGACCGTTGGGGCGCTGACCGGGCTGATCGTGTCCTTCTTGGTGCTGCCGTCGCGGGCGCATCGGCAGATCCGCACCAGCGCAGCGCGGCTGCTCGACCTGATCGCGGCGGCGCTGTCGGAGCTTTTGGCCGGCTTGTCGCATGGGCGCGACAACGACGCCTTGCACCGGATCCAGGACGGGATCGGCGCGGCGCTGGTCGATCTGAACGCGACGGGCGCGGAAGCGGAGCGCGAGCGTGCGGCGCATCTATCGTCGGGACCCGACACCGGCCCGTTGCTGCGGACGATCCTGCGGCTGCGCCATGATGTCGTGATGATCGGGCGCGCGAGCGTGATGCCGTTGCCGGCCGATCTGCAGGTGCATCTCGCCGCGCCGCTGTCTGCCATCAGCGATGCGCTCGTGACCTATCTGCGTGAGGTGGCCACGTCGTTGCGAGCGGGCGCCGCCCCGCCTTCGATGGAGCCAATCGACGCGGCCGCCCAGGCCTATGCCAATGAAATCGCCTCGCTCCGCAGCAAGGGCTTGACGCGGGGCCTGCCTGGCGATGCAGCGGAGCGCTTTTACGCGCTGAGATTCTCGCTGGAGCAGATGCGCCAGAACCTGGTGGACCTTCATCGTTGCGTCGCGGAGTGGTCCGACGCGCCGCCGGAGGCGGGAAGTGACGAAGGCAGTGAACAGATCAAATGATGGTGGTGATGGATGGGGACACTCGGCATGGAGCGGTCGGGCAGCCGCGCGCGTATGTCTCAGGTGCGGACTCGCCGCAGCATGGAGCGGACGATCAGCCGGTGGAACGGCAGGATGGCTGTCAGGTAGGCGCGGCCGAGCCGATTATGGGTTCGCACCAGCGTCGTCGCGGTGATCTGCTTGCCTGCCTTGGCAGTGGCGACGTCCACGACGAGGCGAAAGTCGAGATGAGCGTCGTTGAAGCCCGCCACTAGCCGCTCCGGCGTTTCGCTCACGACCGGCAATATTCCGATCATGCCGCCGGTCGCCGGCTCGCCGGAGCCTGATGTTTTCAAGCCGAGCGGCGCGACCATCCGATTGCGAAGGTTCAACAGCGCATTGACCCAGCGCGGCATGCGCGCAAACATCCGTCTCGCCGCTTCGCGCGCATCGAGCGTGCCGTCATCGACCTCGATGCGAAAGGCGTCGACGAACTGCGCGCCGGCAAGCCAGGGGCCGGGAGCGACGTCAGGCGTGATTTCGCGGACCTTCATGCCTAGAGCGCGATGAGATGAGGTTGAATCGGCATCGCGCTCTAGCTCCTTCTTCGAGCATGATCTTTTCGGAAAACCGCTACACACTTTTCCGAATCATGCTCTAAGCAAATCTGTTGGCAAGACGCAGGAAACGTAAGATCAGGATTCTCGCATGAACTCTGCGGCTTCCGGCCACAACAACGAACCGCAGCGCGATGTCGATTCGACCTGCACCCATCGCGCCTTAGCGCGCCCGGTCGGGGACGCGCGTGATCTTGGCGCCGAGCGCGTTGAGCCGCTCCTCGATCCGCTCATAGCCGCGCTCGATCTGATCGGCATTGTTGATGGTCGAGGTGCCCTCGGCGCAGACGGCGGCCAGCAGCATCGCCATGCCGGCGCGGATGTCGGGCGAGATCATGGACGCGCCGCGCAGCCGGCTCGGCCCGGCGACGATCGCGCGGTGCGGGTCGCACAGCACGATGCGTGCGCCCATCGAGATCAGCTTGTCGACAAAGAACATCCGCGATTCGAACATCTTCTCGAACATCAGGATGACGCCGTCGCATTGGCTGGCGGTGACGATCGCGATCGACATCAGGTCGGCCGGGAAGGCGGGCCATGGCTGGTCTTCCAGCTTCGGCACGTGCCCGCCGACGTCGTCCTTGATCTTCAGGGTTTGCTCGGACGGCACGATGAGGTCGTCGCCAGCGACCTCGCAGACGATGCCCAGCCGCTCGAAGCCCATCCGGATCGATCGCAGATGCTCGACGCCGGCGCGCACGATGCGCAATGACGAGCGCGTCACCGCGGCGAGGCCGATCAGCGAGCCCACCTCGATGTGGTCCGGCTGGATCGAATAGCTGGCCTGCCCGAGCGTCGACGATCCATGCACGATCATGCTGTTGGTGCCGATGCCCTCGATGCGCGCACCAAGCGCGACCAGGAAATGCGCGAGATCCTGCACATGCGGTTCGGACGCGGCATTGCGCAGATAGGTGGTGCCGTGCGCGGCGACCGCGGCGACAAGCGCATTCTCGGTCGCGGTGACGCTCGGCTCATCGAGGAAGACGTCGGCGCCCTTGAGCTGCGAGGCGCGAAACTCCAGCCGGTCGGTCACGCCGACCGTCGCGCCGAGCTGCTCGAAGGCCAGGAAATGGGTGTCGAGCCGTCGCCGGCCGATCACATCGCCACCGGGTGGCGGCAGCGTCACCTCGCCGCAGCGTGCAAGCAGCGGCCCCGCCAACAGGATCGAGGCGCGGATGCGCGCGCAGAGTTCCGGGTCGAGATCGGCGGCGCGGATGTCCTTGGCATGGATGGCGAGCCGGTTGCGGCCACGCCATTCGGCCGAGGCGCCGACCGAGCGGACCAGTTCCACCAGCGTCTCGGTGTCGCGAATGCGCGGAACATTGTCGAGCGTGACCGGATGCTCGGACAAGAGCGCGGCGGCGATGATCGGCAGCGCGGCATTCTTGTTGCCGGAAGGCTCGATGGCGCCCTTCAGCCTGTGGCCGCCCTCAACGATGTACTGAATGGGCGGCACGTGAGCGATACCCTGTTTCTCGACGTTCGTGATCTCTGACATCCAGTAGCCGCGAAGGTCGAAGCAACGGGACGATGCTGAGCATGCTCTAGTACCGTGTTTCGATTGGAAGTCCTAGTGTGAACTTTGCCGAAGCAGCTCGGCCTTAGCTGCCAGCACATGATCCGGAAAAGCCCGCTAGCGCTTTGCAATGTGTGTCGCGATTTTCCGTGGCGCTCTCGTTGCGCGTGACTCTCATCGCATTCGGAAGCCGCGTGATGCTTCGCTCTTCGATGCACTCTGCGGCCATTGGTCTCTGCGACACTGTGCAAGAATCGGCGAGCGGGGAATGGACCCGGAGTGTGGCGGGAGGGACACAGTCTACCAATTAACCGCGGCCCGTCCGAACGCTTGCCGATTTTGCATAGACGCACGGTGACGGCGAGAGCTTATTCTACAAAGACTGCGAAGCCGCGGTTCTTCAGCGTGGCGGGGCTGGAAGAGCGGGGGATCGGCAAATGCGCTACCTCAGGTCGCAGCGAAGGGCACGATTTTTTCGGCCGAGATGTTTTCGATGGCTGCTGCGTGTTAGCGCGGCCACGGCGCTGCTTGCGCTTCCCGCTCAATTCGCCCGTGCCGATGAAAGCGGCGTCAGCTTCTGGATACCCGGATTCTTTGGCAGCCTCGCGGCTACCCCTACGACGCCGGGATGGTCCATGACTTCTATCTACTATCATGACCAGGTCTCCGCCGGCGGTGATGTGGCGCGCGCAAGAGAATTCCAGATTGGGAACATTCCGGCGAATCTCACAGCCACCGTGAACGCGCGCGTCAACGCAACCGTGGATCTTGGATTGCTGGTCGGTACCTACACCTTCGAGACACCGGTGCTCGGCGCGCAGGCCTCTGTCGCCCTGTTGGGAGTCTACGGCTCCAACTCCACATCGCTGGCGGGATCGCTCACAGGAACCTTGGCGACACCGGGCGGTGCGATCCCCTTCTCGCGCTTCGACACGATCGATAGCTCACTCATGGCCTTCGGTGATTTGTTGCCATTTTACCAGATGAAATGGAACGCCGGCGTTAACAACTACATGGCCTACGTCACCGGGGACATGCCGGCCGGGGCCTATCAGTCGAACCGTCTTGCAAATCTAGGGCTCGGGCACTGGGCGATCGATGCCGGCGGCGGCTACACCTATTTCGACCCAAAGACCGGGCATGAGGCCTCGGCGGTGCTCGGATTCACATACAACTTCATAAATCCTGCCACTCAAGTTCAGAGCGGCGTCGACATGCACCTGGACTGGGGCGCGTCGCAATTTCTGACCAAGACGATTCAGGTCGGCCTTGTGGGTTACGTCTACCAGCAATTGGGCTGCGACAGCGGCTCCGGCGATCGCGTTGGCTGCTTCCGGTCGCGGGTGGTCGGCGTCGGCCCGCAGCTCGGCTTGATTATCCCGCTCGGAGATAAGCTACAGGGCTATTTCAATGTGAAGGCCTACGGCGAGTTCGCCAATGAAAATCGGCCGGCGGGCTGGAACCTCTGGTTCACGTTCAATGTTTCGCAAGCGGCGCCAACGCCGCCGACGCCCTCAAGGCCAGTGTTCACGAAGTAGAAGCGCCGGCGCAAAGCCGTCACCTGGTGACAAAATAAACCCTTGTTCGACTCAAAGCCGCATCGCAGAACACTCAGCGTCGGAGACAAGTTGATGCCGGCAACACATGGCGCAGATTGCAGGTAGGCGGCGATGGCTGATGGTTCTCGTGGGCGTCCTCATTGCCTACGGGGCGCTGGCCTATGCCATTCTGCCGGCCTTGTGGCGACATCACGAGCGCGAGCCCGGCCTCGCTTCCTTGCCGATGGTGACACGCACCGCGAGCGGCATCCCCGGTGACGCGCTCAATGTCGGGCTTGTCGGCAACAAGGACGACGTTCTGCGTGCCATGCACGCGGCGGGCTGGTTTCCGGCCGATCCGATTACGTTGCGCACGAGCATCGAAATCATCGGCAGCGTGGTGCTTGACCGGCCATATCATGACGCACCTGTCAGCCCGCTTTTCTACGAAGGGAAAAAGCAGGAACTGGCGTTCGAGAAGCCCGATGGCAGGAGCGCGGACCGGCGGCACCACGTCCGGTTCTGGCAGGTCCTTGACAAGGGGACGGATGGCCGTCCGGTCTGGCTTGGTTCAGTCACCTTCGACCGCGGGGTCGGTCTGAGCCACGACACCGGTCAGGTGACTCACCATATCGCACCCGATATCGACGCGGAGCGCGATCTCTTGATGCGTGATTTGCGCGAGGCGGGCATGGTTCAAAACTTCTTCCAGATTTCGGGAACAGGCCCGACATTATTCGGCCGAAATGGCGGGGGCGATCCTTACTATACGGACGGCGAGATCGACATTGCCACTCTGGTCGTCGATGGTGCCAGGCGAACGGAACCGCCGGAGACGCTGCCGCCCCCGCCCTTGATCGCCTTGAAGGATCAAGTGTGGCACGGCGTCAGCAACGCGATCAGCCAATGATCGTCGCTCTATCGACACTCATTGCTTCAGGCGTGCGCGAAGATCGTCGATGAGGCGGACTACATCGCGATCGTTTGGGGCAATGCGAGAGAGCTGTTCCGCATATTCGAGAGCGGCATTGTTATCGCCGGCATCGCGGCTGAATGTAACGAGGGCCAACAGCGTGTCGCGATCGTCCGGATGGTGGGCCAGATTCTGCTTCAGGACCTTCATCGAGTCGTCGAGGCGGCCCGACGAATGCAGCGCCACGGCGTAGACATAGGCGTAGCGCGACCGGTCCGGTTCAAGCTCGGTCGCTGCACGGAATTCGGCTAGCGCCTCATCCGGCCGTTTTTGTCGAGTCAGGGTCAGCCCAAGCGCATGGTGGAGGCCCGCATCGGGCCGTGACGATCCGATGGCTGTCCTCAGCACGCTGTCGGCATCGCCGTCACGGCCAAGTTGCCGATACAGGTCCGAAAGATTGATCGCCGCCGGCGTATATTGGGGACTGAGCCGCAACGCGGCCTTGTATTCGCTCTCTGCATCATTGGTGAGCCCGCGGCCCCTGTCAAAATTGCCGAGCGCTGAGCGGGACTCGGGCCGATCCGCATTGAACCGCTGTGCGGCGATGAACTCGGCGGCCGCCCGCTCGAAGGCCACGCGATCGGACGAGGGCTGGTTCGCCGTCGGCACGGCAGCCAGCAGCGATACGGCCCTGATGCGAACGCCGGGGCTCGGATCGGAGAGAAGCGGCGAGACGAGCGACCAGATCCGATTGCCCGGAAGACCGTCGAGCATGTCGAGCGCACCGATCCGCACCATCGGATCGGGATCGCCCAAGCTCTTGCGGGCGAGGTCAATATTGGCGGGCGAGACCCGAGAACGAAGTTCTCCTAGCGCGCTCGCACGCGCGATGGCCGGCGTCGTGGTGCTCGCAGCAACCTCCGCCAGCAGTGCCGCCGCGTCGGACCGGTCGGTCCAGGACGCGTGAAATGCCTCCGCGTAATTCTGGAAGCCTTTCCGGACCGGCCCGTGCCAGCGCTCGATCGCATCGGCGGCCCATTGTGCGGACTTGTCGGCGTGGCAGCCGTTGCAGGCGTTCGGCGTGCCAAGCTTCACGGAGAGGTCGGGCCTGGGAACGCGAATACTGTGATCATGCCGCTTGTCGATGATCATGTAGGTGCTGACCGGCATATGGCATGACGCACAGGTGACTTTCGGGGTGATGCCCTCATGCTGGCTGTGCGAGGCGACCTCATATTTGTCGGCGGCATGGCATTGCAGGCAAACGCCGTCGCCCTCAACGCGCAGTTTGGCGGCGTGTGGTTCGTGACAATCGCTGCAGGTGACGCCGGCCGCGAACATCCTGCTCTGCTTGAACGAGCCGTAATTGTAGACTTCGTCGCGCATCTGTCCGTCGGCGTGATAGAGGCCGCGGGCGAGGGGCGAAACGACGTGGCTATTGGACAGTGGTTGTCCGGGTGTCCAGTCTTCGGAAAATTGGCCGCGCCGTGCATGGCACAGGCCGCAGGTCTCGACCTCTCTGCGTATGGCCGCAGGGGCGACGCTGCGTTGCGGATTGCCGGTCTTCGGATCCACCTGCCAGGTGACGCCCTCTCGCTCGTTCAGGAAGACGACGAGTCCTTTCAGAGGGTCTTCATTCCTGTCGAAAGGCCACCAGCTCCGCTGACGATCGGCCCAATGGACGTGCCGTGAGCCCTTGCCATGGCAAGCCTCGCAGCCAACGCTGATTTCCGACCACGTGGTGTGGAAGCGGTCGCCGGACGCGTCGTAGTTTTTTTGTACGCCGGTCGAATGACATTCGGCGCACATGAAATTCCAGTTTTGATTGAGCTTGGTCCAGTGCAGAGGGTCGTCGTGCTTGATCTCTTCATCGGGATAAAGATGGAACCAGCGTTGACCGCCCTGGTCTTTCGGCCGGGTGTCCCAGGCGATCGAAAGCGCCTGCATCCGGCCATCCGGAAACTCGATCAGATATTGCTGAAGCGGATCGATGCCGAAGGTGTATTTCACCTCGAATGTCGCAAGCTTCCCGTCGGGACCGTCGGTCTCGACAAAGAAATTATTGTCGTTCTTGAAGAAGCGGGAACGGACGCCATAATAGTCGAAACTTGCGTTGTTGAAATCGCCGAGCACGGAGGAGCTGCTGGCGTGCTGCATGGCGTGCTTGTGCTGGGATTGCCTCCACAGCGCCGTTTCAGTCTCGTGGCAATTCGCGCAGGCTTCGCTGCCGACGAAGGCGAGGGCAGGGCGCGCGCTCTCGATTCCAAGCGCTTCGGGCAGCGGCAATCCGCCCTTTACGGCGAGCAGGGCGAGGCCGCCCGCGGCAACGACGACGATTGCGGCTAGAGCCGCGAGATACCGCTTTGACTTCCACCAGTGGAAAGGCCTGCTGTGGGCGAGGTCGCTCCCACCGTCTGCCGGGGTCTCGGCAGATCGCGATGCAGCGGCGCGCTTCGATGGCGTGTCCTTCTTGCCGGCTCTGTTCTTTTTGCGTGCCACGACCTGTCACCCGCTGAATGGCGAGAGCATGACGTGAGTAGGTCAAAGCGCAGCTTCACGCTATGCGCTTTCGGCAAAATGCAATACTGCGGAAGGGACGAACGGGTAGCGTTTTCGTCGCCCCAACGTCGTGCGCGGACGCCCGATGGGGCGTCCGCGTCGTCACGTCTTGCTTGCCTCAGGATGCGAGGACCAAGCTAGTCGCTCGCGGAGCTGGCATTGGCCTTTTTGACCTCCTCCAGGACCTGGCTGAGGTTGTAGCTCTCGGGCGCCTGCAGCGGCGGGAACTTCTCGTATGTGAGCAGGTGTGCTTCCCACAGCCGCTGGCCGATCGGCAGCATGTTCCAGTCGTACAGGAAGGCAGTCGCCGGGGCGCCGAGCGCGCCGCCGATGCTCATGGCCGTCTTCTGGTCGATGCCGACCGCCTGCTCGAATGGATCACGCTTGATGTTCTGGACGAGCGTGAAGTGGAACGGGATCAACGGCATGATCCAGCCGGCCGGTCCGGGCTGCGACATCGTGTAGTACATCTTCCAGTTCTTGTAGCGTACTGCGGACGGCGTTGCGCCCGAGAAATAGAAGAAGTGGTCGCGTGCCGATTTTTCCGACTTGCCTTCGAGATATTCGCGCTGGTCGAAGCCATCGAGAGTCGTCTTTACGATGCTAGGATACTGTCCGGCCTCGATCTGCTTCTTGAGTCCGTCGCCCTTGGGTCCGCCGGCGATGTCGACGAAGGTGGGCACCCAGTCAAGCGCAGCAAACAGCTGGTTCTTCACCGTGCCCGGCTTTATGACGCCCGGCCATTTGATCACCATCGGTGCGCGGTAGCCGCCTTCCCAGGCCTCGCCCTTCTGGCCTTTGAATGGAGTCACACCGCCATCCGGGAATGAGATCGCCTCGGCTCCGTTGTCGGTGGTGAACACGACGATCGTGTTGTCGGCTTGGCCCATGTCGTCGAGTTTTTTCAGGACAACGCCGATGTTGTCATCCATCTGCTTCATGCCGGCTTCGTTGACGCCCCAGTCCTTACCGCCGCGCTCCCCTACCATCGCCTCGTACTTCGGCGATAGCACCGTCGTCACGTGCATGCGCGCTGGGTTGTACCAGACGAAGAAGGGCTTGCCGGTCTTCTTGGGGTCGTTGCGGTCGAGAAAATCGACGACCTTATCCGAGATCTCCTCGTCCACCGTCCTCGAGCGGTCGAGCGTCAACGGCCCCTCGTCACTGCACATCTGGTTCTTGCTCGTGCCGTCCGGGGACTTGCACCACAGGACGTTGCGCGGAGGCGTCAGACACAACGTAGTCTTCGGGTCCACTGCGCCGGGCACTTCCGGCACGCCAGGGATCGGCGTGTTCTTGCAGGGCGGTGCAACGGTCTGCTGCAGCGGCGTCTTGTTGATGTCAGGGAAGCTGACCTGCTGCATCGCATCGAGATGATAGAGATAGCCCCAATATTCCTGGAAGCCGTGTGCCGTCGGCAGGGCGTCGGTATGGTCGCCGAGATGGTTCTTGCCGAACTCGCCGGTGGTATAGCCGAGATCGAACAGGAACTGGGCCAGCGCCGGGGTGCCGGGCCGCAGATAAGACGGACTGCCGGGAAGCTGCGGCGGGATCATGCCCGTGCGTAGCGGATACATGCCGGTGAAGAAGGCGTTGCGCCCCGAAGTGCAGCTCTGCATGGCGACGTAATCCACGAAGAGCGCGCCTTCATTGCCGATACGATCGATGTTCGGCGTTTCGCCGACCATCAGGCCGCGGTGATAGATGCTTGGCTGCATCCATCCGATGTCGTCACCCATGATGAAGAGAATGTTGGGTTTCTGTCCCTGCTGGGCGGAGGCAGGAATGCTCGCCATCGTCGTGGTGATACACGCCACGGCAAGAGCGCCCCAGATTGTTCTGAACATGCTCATGGTTGCTTTCCTTGATATCGGCTGCCGAAGTCGGGCCGCAGCCTTCGCCCAACTCCACCCACCGACCGTTCTTGCCGCCCACGCAGGATCATATTTTGGGCGAGCGGTCGGACGCCTCGCGGGCGGAAAATGATCGAAGCAGCCTGGATGCGCTATGCAGCTTCGGCAGATTCATGCACGCGGATTCCGTTGCAGCGTGACGGAAGGTGACTCTCCGAAAGTAGTACGATAGGTCACCGCAAAGCGCCCGAGCTCCAGGAATTGATGATTTCGAGCGACCTCGGCGACGCTCATTGTCGAAGGATCGGCTCGCCGCAGCGCGGAGCGCGCCTTGTTCAGTCGTTGCAGCAAAAGGTATCGCATGGGACTTACGCCAAGGAACTCGGTGCAACACATCCGCAGCGTTCGCTCGGGTACGCCGATGTCGGCGCAAAGCGCCGGCAAGGTCAGTTTGTCGTCGATGCGCCTGCTCAGCGCCTCTTCGAAACGAACCATGACGGCGGCATGATGGTGTCTCGTCTTGGGATTTCCGTCCGGCTCACTGCCGGACAAGCAGTGGATGATGGCGTGAAGCATGTCCTGCTCCAAGGCCGTCGCGACCTCGGGACGGTCGATCAACTTCTTTCCGGTTTCCGCGAGATGGCAGGCTTGCCTGAAAAGTCGTTGGAATCTGGCAGCTTCCGCGCGGGGCGAGCGAAGTATTCTGCTCGTGGATGACCATGGGATCGGCCGTCCGATCAAAGCGTTGCTGCAATATGCAAGTTGCTCTGGCGACAATGATATCAAGCCCCATTGGCACTCACCGCGCAATCGTTGATGCCCGCGATCGCAGCGACTGTGCAAGACCATGTCGCCGCTTCGCAGAGCAAATCCATCGAATATGAGAGGGACGGTGCCGACAGGGAATGACAGAAATATCGGCTTGGCGGGCAGCGAAATATAGGCAATGCGCGGCAGGCTTTCGTAATACCGATAGATCTCCAGATGTCTCAATTTCAGCCGCGTCAGCCGCGCCTTGAACTCTCCGGCGCCATTTATCGTTAGATTGACGCGTGCGCCGCTGAATGCGGCCGCGTAATCGTCAGGATCCGTGAATGCAAGTATGCCGCCCTCTGCCATATGCCCCGTCCTTTGGACCGGCGGACAGTTTCTGCGACGTGCTCAAGTTTTCTTCACCTCGCCGGCGAAGAATTTGACGCGGTCGAGCCGCCTCGACTATGCGGCTTCGGAACATTCGACGTGAATTGTACGATCCGTTCGCCTATGCAGTTCCGGCAAACCGGGAGACGATCTCGACTGGTTGGGGCGAATGAATCGAAAGACCGCCCGAGGACGGTCTTTCACGACAATAGATCGCCGGGTAGCTACCGCCGGAGGCCTGCCCTGCGGATGCAGGCGTAATAGGCATCCGCCCCAACCGCGTTCCCTTCGGCAGCAGCAGCGGGATTGGCGGAGGCCATGCCCACTTGGGCTCTTGCCGCCTCATTGGCCTGCCTGAAGCATTCAGCGCGTATGGCCCTCGTATCCGTCTTTGCTGCTTCAGCCGCTAGCGAGGTTACAAAGCACGGGAACAATAAAGCGATGGCGATTAACGTTCGAACGCGGAACATGCCTTCCTCCCAGACAGAGCGTCGGCTCAGCGCGTCAAATGGCCGGGAATGCGCTGAGCGTCTCCCGGATAAGTGTCAGCCCGGCTGTCACGACACTATCGAATGGCCCCGAGGTCGCTATGCAACATCGGCGAGGACGACGACCAACGGGCAAGTGGAGTGACCCGCTTATTGCTTCTCGAAGGGAAATATCACCTTCCAGTCGCGCTTCATGTCGACAACCGTCCAGTGATTGGCTGGCGCCTGATCGAGCGCCACATCGAGGCGGCCGAAATGCGACTGCCGGTCATAGGCGTATTCGCGTTCTGCATCGGTATGATGAATGAGCATGCCGAACCGCACGCCGTCGGTCATGGTCGTCCATTGCAGCATTTCAAGATCGCCGTCGGAATTGCCGAAGGCAGCAATCGGGCGGTGACCGATGTAGTCGTTGATTCCAACTGGCTTGCCGGCCTTGTCGTCAATGAAATTGATGGCCGGGCGACGGAACAACGTCGGTTTGCCGTCGCGCATGATGAAATCGATCTTGATCGACGATCCGACCACTTGCTCCGGCGGCACGCCGTAGACTCTCTCGGTCCAAGGCCGCATGAAATCGACGCCGCTTCCCGACACGATGAACGTCTTGAATCCGTTCGAACGCAGATACTTCATAAGTTCGAGCATTGGTTGATAGACCAGTTCGGTATGGAGCCGCTTGAAACGCGGATCGCGCGCGGTGGCGAGCCAGTCCGCCACAAGGGAGGTGAACTCGTCGACCGTCATGTCTGCGTGGGTCGCCATGATGATCTCGACGACGGCCTTGTCGCCGGACTCGGCCAGCGTCTTCATGTCGTCTTCCAGGACGGCCTTGAAGGGCTGCTTGTCCTTCCACTCCGGATGCATGGGCGCCAGCGCCTTGACGCGGTCGAGGGCGAAGGCGAGCTGAACATACATCGGTTGCTCCACCCACAGCGTGCCGTCATTGTCGAATGTAGCGACACGGTCGGGGGGCGCCACGAAATCGGGGCTGCCGGCGTTGGTGACACGACCGACGAAGGCGACAATGGCCTGCTTTGCCGGCGTGTCGTTCCAGGACGGCAAGGGATCGCTCTGTGCAAACGCGCGGGATGTCCAGGCGAACATCACGGCCAGTCCGAGGACTGCGAACGCGAGCGTGAAACGGCGGCTCTTCATCGGCAAACCTCCATCAGGGCTGCCTTGTTCTCCAGGAACGGAGTTCAGGGACAGGCGGCCAAGGGAAGGCTGGGGCGGCAGCCGCTTGGTGGCTATGCGGATCCGGCAGCTTTGCCGTGCGGCAAACACACGCAAGGCGACGTTCGGGAACGCCCAACGGCCGAGTCAGGTCCATTCAGGCGAGGGAATGACGGCTGATCGACAATGCCACCGAAAGGCGCATGGCCGCCCGATGCATGAGCGCTCAGTCGGCCGTGGGAAAATGACCCAGCGCCTGGACCGGCACGGACACGACATTGGGCGTTCCCCACGCCGTCGAGATGCGTATCACCCGGTATGACCAGTTCAAGGTCTGGGTGAACACGTTCGTGACGACCGCGGCCACCCGGCCGGCGCAATCAACCACCGGCGCTCCCGAGGCGCCGTGATCGATGACAAGACGGTTCTCGCCTTCATACATTTCCAGGAGCGCCATGCCGGCGAGTTTCCCGTCATCGCCGAATCGAACGAACCGGCCGCGTACAAGATGCGCGTTGCCGGCCGGATAAGCGAGGGTCATGACCTGCTCTTCCGGTACAAGCGGCTCCCGCCGGATCGCGGCGCTCTGCGCGTCGGAAACGGCGCGCTGCAGTTCGATGACAGCCAGCTTTTCCACCGGCCCTCCCGCCAGGCGCCGGATGCGCGCAGCGATGATCTGGCTGCCATCCTCGTCGATGATCTCCAGCGGCTTCCAAGTCTCCGTCGAGAGCTTCATCGCCGCAGTGACGTGTTCGGCGGTGACGATCGTCGTTGGAGACAGAAACCAACCCGTGCCTCGAATGCCGATCAAGCCGGGATTTGCTTCACGTTCCGCGTCATCGAAGTGCCGCATGACACTGACGGTCATATGCGCAAGCTGCGTGGTATCTACACAGGCAGCATGAATGGTCTGTGTATTTGCAAGCAGAACGAAAGGAACAAGCAGCCGCCAACCAATGCGCCCATGCATTCGCAGTGAATCCCCCTTGCCGGCTCACAGTGAAGTGGCGGGCTTACGACGGGGCAATAGGATGGATCGGCTTATCCGGAGGTTTTCGCGGAACTCGGGATTTTCATGTCTGCGTGTAACGCGTCTGCCACACGCTTCTCAGCATGCGGGCCGCCGCAATGTCTCGGAAGGAGATTCGCCGAACAGCGCGCGGTAGGCGACCGAGAAACGGCCAAGCTCCCAG
>Ga0210406_10000098_pt1 | contig 133235 bp, 116 predicted proteins | sample IncBWC30MmetaG_FD_155454 | JGI IMG/M metagenome (GOLD analysis project Ga0210406, IMG submission 155454) | Forest soil microbial communities from Barre Woods Harvard Forest LTER site, Petersham, Massachusetts, United States - Inc-BW-C-30-M | ecosystem: Environmental > Terrestrial > Soil >... | reverse complement strand
TTCGTTTCTCCCGGCACCAGTTGCAGCCAGCTGGTGTGCTGCGCCGTGATGCGCTTGGCGTTGACATCGACGATGTCGATGGTAAAGGGGACGTTTGCCGGTACTTGGATCTGTACAGATCCGTCGGGCTGGATGGGCGCATAACCCAGAATTTCCCGCATGCCCATGCCCGCGGGTCCAAATGCCGAGTTGTTGATCTTGCGAACGGTCTTGCCGGGGATCTCCACCGACTTGACGACACGGATGAAGCGGTAAGGCCGCGAATAAAAAGGTGCCTGGCCGGGATCGGAAACTCCGGCGATGTTGGGCGTTGCGGTGTCGACGCCATCGAAGTCGTACACACTGCTGATGTCCAAGAGTCCGACACCGGCGGCGGCCATGGTGGCGGCCTGACCAGGCGCCGGAGCCTGATCGACCAGGGTCACCGGCGCCGGCTTTCTGGGCTGCAGAATGACCGGTTCGACCACCATCGTGCCCAATTCGGCGCTCAAGACCGGGCTCAAGGTTCCCTTGTCCAAGTCGTATATCCACAGGGTGTACTGCGGCGGTGCCAACGTGACGTTGGCGCCGGAGGTATTCGCGGCCGTGCAGAGGTTGGTCGTGTTGGGGGTCACGGTGGTATCGAGCACCAGGCAAGGAGACCAGCTCACCAGCATCCGGTTGGTGCCGTCATAGAGCGGAAACACGGACGCAAATCTGCCGCCCAGGGATGGTTTGTCCGCATCGGTCGTGACGCCCAGTGTTGTCGCGCTGGTTTGCGCCGTGCCGGCGGCGCCGCCCGGGGTGGCCGGCTGGTGGATCTCGACAAAGCCCGCGGCATTGATTTGAACGATATCCCCACCCAGCTGGGTTCCGAGGAATGGCCGCACGATGGCGACCAACGTGCCGTTGGCAAGCTCGCGTGCATTCAAGAATTGGATGATGTTGTTGTTCGTCCCGGCAATGTTGGCGCCCGTGGCGTGGCTGTTCGCTCCATAGTAGAGCTCCAAGCCGGAGCCGTTGGGATTTGCGCGGTACAGACTGATTTGATCGCCGTTGGTCGATTCCCAGCGCGAGAAAATGACCTGGCCGTTGCCTAAAACAGACGGTGCGAAATCGTGATTGGTATTGAAACTGATCTGGTGCTGATTGGTGCCGTCGCCGTTCATCACGTGCAACAAGAATATCGACTGCTGGCGGTTGTCGGTCTGGGCCTGGTACTGCGGACGCCCCTCATCCAGCAGGATGGATTGCGTTGCGAGCTGACGCGACGAGGAGAAGATGATTCTTCCATCCGGCAGATAGCGCGCGCCCACATCGTGGCCGGCGGTGATGCCGTCGTTGGTCAATTGAGTCACGGTCTTCGTCGCGGCGTTGTACGTATAGATATGCCAATTCGGCTGCGTGACATCCGTATTGGGTTTTTTGGGATTGAGAGGCAGGCGCAACGAGAACACCACCGTGGTCCCGTCGGGCGACACGTCGAGATCGCGCACATCGCCCATGCCCTTGGTGATCGATCCGCTGACGTTGACTTCGACGCCGGCGGCGCTGGACTGATCCCGGATGTACAAATCCCCGCCCGTTATGGAGGTGATGAGATCGCGCACATCGATGTCCTTGGTCAGCACCGGGCGCCTGATATAGGCCAGCGGAAAATTCGTGATTCCGGGAGTCAGCGTTTGACCGCCCGCCACGCCGGGCGCATGACCGCTCGTTGCGCTGCTGCATCCGACGACCAAAAGCATCGGCAGCGCCATCGCCGCGAGCTTCAGCAAACCGTGACGGTGTTCACGCAGTGTGAAAGTGTTCATATGTAGCTGCCTGTCTCATAGTTTCAGTTCATCGATTTGCCGCCACGCAAGTGCACCGCATCATTGAACTTAATCGGTCTAATACGCGCATCTTGGTTCGATGTACACACGCATACTGTTAACGCACTCACAGAAGAACTTCTGCATATCCGCTTCTCTGTGCACACTTGGCGTTAAACCTGAGGAAATCCGGATCAGGATATAGGTGCGGTCTTGGCGTTCGGTACTGTCGCGAAACGCCGACGTCGTTCCGATGAGACATTACTAGAGGCACAATCGGCTGCGTATATTCCCAGCCAAGTCGAACTCACAACTCACGCGAGTGGATGTGCATATGAAGAACGGGATGGAGAAACCAATGAAGCGGATTGCACGCCGTGGAACAGCCGCGCCGAATCCTGTTGCTAATGCGGTACGCGCAACGCTCTGTGCCGGCGGCCTGGTGCTGCTCGGTACAAACGCGCTGGCAGCGGGCCCCAGCGCCGACCAGGCGACGCGAATATATAACCGCATCGCCGGCGTGCCGCCGACGGCGGCCCAGTTGGCGCAAATGACGGGCGCGGCCGATCCTGTGGCAGCGGCTCTGGTTGCGACCCAAGATCCCGCGTTCTACAACAACACCATCCGCAACATGGCGGCACCATGGACCAATCGCGACCAGTCGGTGTTCGTGCCGCTCAACGATTACACCGCCACCGTGGTCGGCATGGTGCGCGACGACGTTCCTTTCAATACCTTGCTCAGCGCTGATTTGGTGTACACCGCCGACGGCGCGTCGGGTGTGCCGGCATATTCGCCTGCGAACAATGCCATGTACGACGCGATGGACGCCAACAATGTCGACCTCAAGGCGCACTTGGTATCGAACGCTCAGTCAGCCCTGACCGGCATCCCTGCGGCGGCGACCGCCGGAGTCATGACGACGCGCGGCGCGGGCAGCGCGTTCTTCATCAACGGCACGAACCGGGCGATGTTTCGCTTCACGATGATGAATCATCTTTGCAACGACTTGCAGCTGGTCATGGACATAACAAGGCCGCCTGATCGGATTCGCCAGGACGTGACCCGCAGCCCCGGCGGCCAGAGCTCGCTGTTCTTGAACAATTGCGTGGGCTGTCATTCGGGCATGGATCCGATGGCCGGCGCCTTCGCTTACTACAATTTCAACAACACCGATCCAAACACCGCGGACACCATGGGTACGGTCGTGTACACCGCCGGCCAGGTGCAGCCGAAGTACTTCATCAACAACACCAACTTCCCGCAGGGCTTTGTCACCCAGGATGACTCCTGGAACAACCACTGGCGCGCGGGCCCGAACTCCATATTGGGATTCAGCGCCACTCTTCCCGGCAGCGGCAACGGTGCCAAATCCTTGGGGACGGAATTGGAGAACAGTGCGGCTTTCGCCAGCTGCCAGGTCACCCGCGTGTTCAAGGACGTGTGCCTGCGCGCGCCGAACAGCCAGGCTGACTTCAATCAAGTCAACTCGATGATCGGTTCGTTCCAGTCGAATGGCTACAAATTGCGGCAGGTCTTCGCTGAAGGCGCCGCCTACTGCATGGGGACCTGAGCATGAACGTTACACGTATCACCGGATTCGCAGCGCTCGCGGCGTCCTTTGCCCTGAGTGCCTGCGGCGGCGCCGGCGCTCCGACAACGACCAATCCGGCTCCATCGCAGACAGCCACTGCGAGCGCCTACACGGGCCCCCCGGCTGCGACCGCGGATGTCACGGCGTTCCAGGTCAATTTCTGGAACAACGTTCGCGTGCAGAACCGCTGCGGACAATGCCACAACGCAACTTCGCCGGCGCAGATGCCGAATTTCGCGCGCAGCGACGATGTGAATCTCGCATATGCGCAGGCGAACACGGTGGTGAATCTGGCCACGCCCTCGACCTCGCTCATCGTTACCAAGGTGGCCGGCGGTCATAACTGCTGGCTTGCCGACAGCAGCGCTTGCGGCCAGATCTTGACGACCTGGATCTCGAACTGGGCGGGTGCCACAGGCACCGCGTCCGCCACCCAGGTGCAGTTGCAAGCGCCACCGGATCAATCCGTCGGGCAGAGCTTGAATTTCCCCGCCGATTCCAGCGCCTTTGGCGCCACGGTTTGGCCCGTCACCCACGCGAATTGCGTGCGCTGCCATTCCACGACGTCGGACCCGGCCGTTGAGCAGTCGCCCTATCACGCGGACCCGTCGCTCCTGATTGCGTACCCGGCGGCCATCCCGAAAATCGACTTTACGGGCTGCGCGGGCTCGGGCGGCAGCAACGGCGGCACGTGCGGCACGAATTCGCGCCTCTATCAGCGCCTGCTGACCGACAACCACAACTGCTGGACCACCTGTGCGGCCGATGCCGCGACGATGCTGGCGGCAATTCAGGCCTTTGCGGCCAAGCTGACGCCGTCCAACCTCGATCCCACCTTGGTCACCAGCAAGGCCGTCTCCCTGACCCAGGGCACGATTGCGAGCGGTGCAAGCCGCTACGATGCGGATACCATCGCCAAGTATGAGTTCCAGTCGGTGGTCAACAACACGACGTTTGACACCAGCGGCATCGATCCGTCGGCGGATTTGACGATCTCCGGCAACGTCACCCTGGCCGGCGGTTGGGGAATCAACGTCGGCGCCGGCGGCAAGGCGCAGGCCACCACTCAGGCGAGCCAGAAAATCTACAACTTCATTCAGGCGACCGGTGAGTTCTCGGTTGAGGCCTGGGTGGCGCCCGCGCTGGTGGCGGCCGACAAGTCCTATATGGTCAGTTATTCCGGCGGCGACACCACGCGCAACTTCACGCTGGGTCAGACCAACCAGGACTATGACTTCATGCTGCGCAACTCCAATACGGCGCTCACCGGTCTGCCGCAATTGCAGACGCCGAACGCGGCGCTGGCATTGCAGGCTTCCTTGCAACACGTCGTGCTCACCTACGACGCCGTCAATGGCCGCCAGATCTACGTCAATGGCGTGGCTGCGGGCCCGCCGGATCCTCAGAAGGGAGGAACGATCTCCAACTGGGATAGCACCTTCGCCCTGGTCCTCGGCAACGAAGTATCGGGCGATCGATCCTGGCAGGGACTGATCAAGTTCGTCGCCATCCATAGCCGGGCGATGTCTGCCGCGCAGGTGATGCAGAACTTCAACGCGGGCGTGGGCGAGCGCTACTACGAGTTGTTCAACGTATCGACGGTGACGGGCGTATCGCAGAGCTACGTGATGTTCACGGTCAGTCAGTACGACAGCTACGGCTACCTGTTCTATCAGCCCACCTTCATCTCGCTGGATCCGACCGTTACCTCCAGCAATCTTCCCAGCATCCCCGTGCAGGGACTTCGCATCGGCCTCAACGGTGCGGTGCCGCAGGTGGGTCAGGCCTACATACCGCTCAAGACCACGATAACCCCGTCGAACTACAAGTCGCAGGGCGAAGTCTTGTCGAACATCGGTACCGTCATCGGCTTGCAGGGGGGGCCCCTGACCGACCAGTTCTTCCTGACTTTCGATGTCCTGGGCAGTCATTCCAATGTGGTGGTCGAGGCGGTACCCAGCATGCCGGCGGCCGCGCCGGGTCCGGTGGCTGCCGACGTCGGCGTGCGCACCTTCGCGCAGATCAATTCGACCCTGTCCGTGCTCACGGGTGTGCCGACCACGGATCCGAATGTTGCCGCGACCTACTTGGCGGTGCAGCAACAATTACCGGCGACCCCGACGCTCGAGGCATTCTCATCGGCGAATCAGGTGGGCATTGCGCAGTTGGCCATTCAGTATTGCAACGTCATGGTCAATAGCGCGACCTACGCATCGGTCGTGCTCCCCGGTGTGGCATTGAACGGCTCAACTTATCCAGGCAGCACCAATGCCGTGACGGGTGCGCTTGCCGCCAGAGTGCTGGGCAGCGGTCTGCACAGTCAGCCGGCGGCGTCCACGGTTACGACCGAACTCACCAGCCTCATTAACAATCTGTGCACCACCAGTGCTTGCAACACGACGGCGCGGGCACAGGCAGTGACCGCCGCGGCATGCGCCACGGCGTTCGGCAGCGCCGATATGTTGATCAATTAAGCAAGACGACGAAGAGGTCTTTCACTTATGAGCAAGAAATCAAAAGCGCTGGGTATACACGAGCCGCTGCGCCATTTGGATCACCCTCGGCCGCGCACCCGCCGCGAATTCGTCGCGCAGAGCTTTATGACCGGCGCCGCCACGGTCATCGCACCGACACTCGCCGGCATGCTCGCCTATCCGCGCGCAGCGCAAGCGACACTGTCGGCCGACATCCAAGCGGCGGTGAGTGCGTGCAACATCACGACCGGCGCCGGAATGATTCCGTTCATCTGCTTCGACCTTGCCGGGGGCGGCAATATCGCCGGCTCAAACGTCCTGGTCGGGGGTCCGAAGGGTCAGATGGATTTCCTGTCGGTTGCGGGCTACAGCAAGCTGGGTCTGCCGGGATCCATGGTGCCGAATGCCAGCGCCGCCGGAAATTTCGTGGACGCGAGCTTTGGACTGCGCTATCACTCGGACAGCGCGCATTTGCGCGGCATGAAATTGCGCGCCAGCGCCAAGGCCATGGCGGGAACGAACGGCACCGTGATTCCCGCGATGTCGAACAACGACACCAATACCAACCCGCACAATCCGATGTACGGCATTTATCAAGCCGGCGCCCGCGGCGGGTTGCTCAATCTCATCGGCTCGCAAAGTTCCCAATCCGGCGGCAGTTCGATGGCGCCGCCGACCATGGTCATTGCCTCGGCGATGCCGACCAAGATTTCCAGTTCTCAGGACAGCAAGGGTTTGGTCAGCACCGGACAGCTCAGCACGCTGCTGCCCAATTCCGCCGACGTCACCCATGTGCTGGAATCCATGAAGCGCATCAGCGATGCCAAGTACGCGCAGGTGCCGGCCTACACGGACCCCACTTTGAACGCTGCGGCGCTTGGCCCGACCGGCGTTCAGGCCTGCGGATATACGAAGTCGGCCTACATCGTCGACAAGTACAACAGCCCCTCGGCGGTGAATCCGGACCTGGATCCGAACATAGTCGGCGCCAGCGGCATATTCACCACCGCTGAATACCAGTCGAATTCGGACTATCAGAAAACCGCAGCGATCATGAAACTGGTCATTGACGGAAATGCCGCGGCCGGCACGATCGAAATGGGCGGTTTCGACTATCACAGCGGCAATCGAATGGATGGAGAGGCGCGCGACCTGAATCTGGGCAATTGTATCGGCGCGTGCCTGGAATACGCCTCGCGTGTGAACAAGCCGGTCATGATCTATGTATTCAGCGACGGCTCACTCGCCAGCAACGGAATGATCGACAGTTCGGTGGGAGGACGCGGCAAGGGCGTGTGGACGGCGGACAACCAAAGTGTCGCGGCCACTTATTTCCTGGTTTTCAATCCCGCCGGCAGACCAGTGCCCGCCCAGTCCAACCCGGAGCTGAGCCTGCAAATCGGCTACTTCAATTCCGATGGTTCGCTCAATACGACCAGCAGCCCCGCCGGCAACAACGTGCCGAATTTGGTGCAGATGGTGGTGCTGAACTACATGGCACTGCACAGTGCGGGCGCAGCGGCGGCATGGCCGACGCTCTTCCCGGCGCCGAACTTGAACAACACGCTCGGCAGCGGAGCGACGACGCTGGATCCTTTGATTGCCTTCCAGCCCCTGGCGGGGCTGGTGAACGGAAAAGTCGCCTAAACGTGAGACTCAAACCCTGGGGTCCGACCACGCGTCGGACCCCAGGTTGCGTTCTCTTGTCTCATTCAAGAGACAGATCAGTCATTCAATCGTCGGCTTGTAATGTCTACAAGACTGCCTGGTTTCGCGTTGCGTTGGCCGCTTTGTCGCGTTCGATGAATGTGCACGAATGTGCGCCAAGTCTTACAGAAACCCGGCGAACACGCCGTCGTTGCGTTGACACTGCGGCTCGCATTGTGCGATTTTGCATAAGGTCTGATCAGGGCAAACTCGCCGAAAGGCGAGGGCGCAAAGCTTCCGGTACGGGGCCCATTCTTGAGCATGAGGCCTGGCACAGCGGGGTTACCAGCGTGATTGATGAATCGCGACGCTGCGGCGTCAGTATGGGCGTTGCACCGCATGCGTAGAGCATTGCTCGCCGGCAGCCTGATTCTCAGCGCCGCAATGGCCGCATGGTCTCCGGCCGCCGCGCCGACCATCGTCGGCAGGGAAGCACCGGATTTTGTGTTGCGAGGATTGGATGGCCGCAATTTGCGCCTGTCGGAATTTCGCGGCCAGGTCGTGTTGATCAATTTTTGGAGTCGTTCGGATGGGGACTCGCGCCAGCAGATGCCGGCGCTCGATCGCATCAATATTACCTACCAGCGCGCCGGGCTCGTGGTGCTCGGCGTGTCGGTGGACGATGACCTGCGGCGTTCGAAGGAGTTCGCGGCAGCCATGGGCGTGTCCTACCCGATTTTGTTCGATACGGGCACCAAGATCGGCCAGGACTATTTATTGCAGAAAATGCCCATGACGATCCTCCTGGATCGCTCGGGCGTCGTGCGCTATTCGGCCGTTGGCTTCAAGCGCGGCGGCGAGAGCGTTTATCTTGATCAAATCCGCGAATTGCTGCGCGAGTAAAACGATATGTCAGTCATGAATCTCAAGCATCGAATGGTATCTCTCATGGTCTGCGGCGCATTGCTCTCCCCTGCATGGATGGCCATGGGCGAGACGCCGCCGCCCGCCGCCGCGGATGCCCGGGCGGCCGACGCGCCCGCACCGCCCGCAGCGTCCGCGTCCGACGCGCCCCCGGCGGGGCTGAAGACTCTGGATCAGGAAGTTCAAGGCCTGAAGAAAGAGGTGGTCGATCTGAACAAGGATCTGTTCGTGCTGCAGGAACAACTGCTGTTTCCGGCCAACACCCAGGTCGCGCTCTACATCTCGATGGATGTCGGCACCTTTTTCGCTTTGGACTCGGTGACGGTCAAAATCGACAACAAGGAAGTCAAGAATTATCTGTATACCGCGCGCGAGGCCGACGCTTTGCTCAAGGGCGGCGTGCAGCAAATCTACCTGGGGAATCTGAAGGTCGGCAAGCATGAATTGGTGGCATTCTTCAGCGGCAAGGGCCCGGTCGAACGCGAGTACAAGCGCGGCGCCACGATCAATTTCGACAAGGGCGTCGGCGCAAAATATCTGGAACTCAAGATCACCGACCGCGTTCCCAAGCATCAACCTGAGTTCATGATCAAAGACTGGGAATGATGCGTGCCAGGCGTGATTAAGACACTTCGGCCGCTGCTCCTCGGCGGATTGCTGCTGACGCTGCCGTTCGCGGCGTCACCCAAGAACGTCAAGCCGGATCCCAATGGCTTGGCGCCGCATGCGGTGGAGGACCTCGCCTACGGCGACGTGCTGTTTTACTTCTATGAGGATGACTATTTTGATTCGATCACGCGCCTGCTGGCCGCGCGCCAGCTGGGACGCGTTCCGCATACCCAGGAGGAAGCCGAACTGCTGTTGGGCGGTTTGTACCTGTCGCTGGGCGAGCACGTGGAGGCCGGCAGAATCTTTGAGGCGCTGCTGAACAAGAACACCTCCGAATTCGTGCGCAACAGGGCGTGGTTTTATCTCGGCAAGGTCTGGTATCAGCGCGGTTACCTGGAAGAGTCCGAGCGGGCACTGCGTCAGGTGTCGGACAAGACGGATCCGCGCATCAACGCAGAACGCTACATGCTGCTGGCGCAGCTCATGATGCGCCAGGGACGCTACGACGAGGCCATCACGGCGCTCGGCAGCTGGCATGGAGCCCCCGACTGGACGGCCTATGCGCAATTCAACCTAGGGGTGGCGCTGGTGCGCCGGGACCGGCTTCCTGAAGCCATCAGCTATCTGGACCGGGTCGGCAACATGCAGACTCGCAGTGAGGAATTGCTGGCGCTCAAAGACAAGGCCAATCTGGCTCTCGGCTTCGCGCTGCTGCAGGCGCAGCGTGCAGCCGAGGCAAAACCCATCCTGCAGCGCGTACGGCTCGAGGGTCCTTATTCGAGCAAGGCGCTGCTGGGAGTGGGATGGGCGGACGCCGGCATGGGCGAATTCAAGCGCGCCCTGGTGCCGTGGCTTGCGCTTCGCAAACGCAGCCTGCTCGACTCCGCGGTCCAGGAGTCCTTTCTCACCGTACCCTACGCGTACGCTCAGTTGTCGGCCATGGGTCAGGCCGCCGAATTCTACAATTCAGCCATCGAGTCCTTCGACAGCGAGCTCAAGCGCATCGACGACTCGATCGACGGCATTCGCAGCGGCAAGCTGCTCGACCGCCTGTTGAATGACGACAAGAAAGACACGCTGACCTGGTATTGGCAGCTCACGACGGTGCCCAATGCGCCCGAGTCGCGCTACTTGTATGCGCTTTTGGCGAGCAACGAATTCCAAGAAGGACTGAAGAATTATCGCGAACTCAATTTCATGAGCCGCAATTTGGACGATTGGCGAGATGATGTTTTGGCCTACGATGACATGCTCGACACCCGTCAGGAGGCATACAACCGACGCGTGCCGAAGGCCGATGCGGTCTTGGCGGCGACCGATCTTGACGGGTTGACGCAGAAACGCGTGGATTTCGAATCGCGCATCAATGAGATCGAAAAATCCAACGACGTGGCTGCCTTGGGCACCCCTGAGGAGCAACAGACCTGGGCGCGGTTGAAGCGCATCGAGGAATATCTGACGGCGCATCCGGATGATCCGGACTTGAGCGACATACGGGAAAAGCATCGCCTCATGAAGGGAGTCATGTATTGGCGCCTGTCGGAGAGCTTCAAAGCCAGACTGTGGAATGAACGGCGTTCTGTGAAGGAACTCGAGGGCCAGCTGCGGGAGACGCAAAAGCGCGCCGTGCTGGTCAAACAGGCCCGCGTAGGAACGCCGTCGACGACCGGCGGCTACGCATCGCGCGTGGCGGCGGTCCGCGCGCGCATCGATCAATTGCATGAGCGCATGGCCGATGTATCCTTGCGGCAGAGCCTATTCCTGCAATCGCTCGCCATCCGCGAACTCGAAGCCCAGAAGGTACGCATCGAGACCTACCAGGTGCAGGCGCGCTATGAACTGGCGGCGATTTATGACCGCACTTCGAACGGGCCGCCGAAGGCACCACCGAGCGCACCGACAAACGTGCCGCCGGACGCGCCGCCGAACGCAGCGCCTGACACGCCGCCAAACGCCGCGCCAAACCGGCCGCAGTCCCAGCCATGACGATTTTCGTCGCACGACTGACATGGATCGCCGCCATACTGACTGCCGTGGCCGCAGCAACGGCGACGAGCGTCGCTGCGGAGAAAAAACCGGCGACGATCAAGGATCTCGAAAATCAGCAGGTCGATATCAGCACCGATCCTCCGCGCAACGTGGATCCGGCCAAGACCATGGACAGCTACAAGCGCTTTCTGGATTTGAATGCAGGGGATGCAGCATTGCGCGCCGAGGCGCTGCGTCGTCTTGGCGATCTGAACCTGGAAAGCTCGGAATCCGAACGCATCGAGCGCGAATTGGCCACCAACGAAGGATTGCGGGCCACCGAAGCCATTCATTTGTATTCCGCGCTGTTGAAGGCCTATCCCAAGTACGAGCGCAATGATTCGGTGCTTTACCAGCTCGCCCGAGCCTATGAGCTGAACGCGCAACCCGACAGGGCGCTGGCCTCCCTGGACCGGCTCGTCGCGCAATATCCGAACAGCCACTTCATCGACGAGGCGCAATTTCGCCGCGGCGAGCTGTTGTTCTCGGAAAAGGCCTACCCGAAGTCGCAGGCCGCCTACGAGGCCGTGATCAAGGTTGGTTCCTCATCCGCTTTCTATAATCAGAGCCTGTACAAACACGGTTGGACGCTTTTCAAGCAGGGCGAAAATGAACGCAGCCTGGACTCCTTCGCCGGCGTTCTCGATTCAGTGCTGATTTCCAAGCGTGACGCGAACTCAGTGATCGAGATCGATACGTTGAGCCGCGCCAATCGGGAATTGGTTGAAGACACTTTCAGAGTGATGTCGATCACCTTCTCCTACCTCGATGGCCCGAAGTCCATCGCCGAGTTCGTGACGCACCACACGCCGCCGGGGCGGCCGCCGCGGCCTTATTCGTATCTGATGTATGCGCGGTTGGGTGATCTGTACATGGAGAAGGAGCGCTACACGGATGCGGCCGACAGCTATCGCGCCTTTGTTTCACAGGATCGCAACAACGAGAAAGCGCCGTTGCTCGAAATGCAGGCAATCGAGGCGTATTCAAAGGGCGGCTTCCCGCAATTGGTGCTGCAGGGCAAGAAGGAATTCGTGGAAAATTACAGTTTCGGGACGGCGTACTGGCACGGACGCGACCCGAAGGGCGAAACGAAAGTGGTGGCGGTACTGAAGACCAACCTCAAGGATGTGGCGCAGTACTATCACGCCCAGGCACAACGCACCAAGGATGTCGCAGACTATCAAGAAGCGGCGAAATGGTATCGCAGCTACCTGCGATCGTTCCCGGACGATCCGGGTAGCGCGGTGACCAATTACCTGCTGGCAGACACCCTGTTCGAGAGCAAGCAATATCTGGACGCCGCCCAGGAATACGAGAGTACCGCCTATCACTACGGCAATCACGAGAAGGCCGCGGCGGCCGGATATGCGGCGATCATCGCCTACGGCAAGCAAGAAGAGACTCTGTCGGGCGAGCCCAAGGCGGCCTTGCACCTGAAGACCATCGACAGCTCATTGAAGTTTGCGCAATCGTTTCCTGCGCACCCGGAGAGTGCGCAAGTCCTGACCCGCGCCGCCACGGAGCTCTACGCCGCGAAGGACTATCTGCGGGCGGTCTCCGCCTCGGAAGCACTTCTGGCGAAGCAGCCCGCGGTGGACGTCGCCAAACAACGCATTGCGTGGACGGTCATCGGCAATTCGAATTTCGATCAAGGCGTGTACGACAAAGCCGAAGCCGCCTATACCCACGCGCAGGCATTGATGCCGCCGAATGACCCGGAGCGCGGGGCCATTGTCGAGCGGCTTGCCGCCTCGATCTACAAGCAGGGAGAACAAAAGAGCAAGTCCGGCGATGGCGCCGCCGCCGTCGAAGACTTCTTGCGTGTGTCGGCCCTTGCGCCCTCATCGAAAGTGCGCGCGAATGCGGATTTCGATGCAGCGGCGCTGCTCGTCACGCAGAAGCAATGGGACCGCGCCATCGTCGTTTTGGAAGGATTTCGCCGTAATTTCCCGCAGAGCCCGCTGCAGGCCGACGTGACCCGCAATCTCGCGGTTGCCTATACGGAATCGAACAAGCCCGGCCAGGCGGCCGTTGAATTCGAGCAGATCGCGCAGTCGCCGAAGGAGACGCCCGAGGTTCAGCGCGAAGCCACCCTGCAGGCGGCGGACTTGTACGACAAGGCCGGCAACTCGGCGAAGTCGCGCACCATGCTGGAAGCCTTCGTGAAGCACTTCCCGCAACCCTTGGGTCCGGCCATGGAAGCGCGCAATAAACTCAGCGTGATGGCTGCCAAGGCCGGCGATTTCAGTGGACGTGACTATTGGCTCAGGGACATCATCGCCGCCGACCGGTCGGCCGGCGCGGCGCGCACCGATCGCAGCCGGGCGCTCGCGGCCAAGGCGACCCTGGCCCTGGCGGCTCCGGTTCGCGAAGCGTTCCGCAGCATCAAGCTGGTCGCGCCGCTGAAGAAATCTCTCGCCGAGAAGCGCAAGGCGATGGAGGCTGCGCTCAAGGCCTACGAGGCCGTGGCCGACTATCAGGTGGCCGACGTCACCACGGCCGCAACCTTCGAGAGCGCGGAACTGTACAGACAATTGGGCAAGGACCTGATGAGCTCGGAGCGGCCAAAGAATCTCAAGAAGGATGAATTGGAGCAATACGATGTGTTGCTCGAGGAGCAGGCTTTCCCGTTTGAAGAGAAGGCAATCAAATTGCATGAAGTCAACGCCGCGCGAACCAAAGACGGCACCTACGATGAGTGGGTGCAGAAGAGTTTTGCGGCGCTCGCGCAGCTCAACCCAGGCCGCTACGGCAAGGTGGAAATCGGTGAACAGCAGGTTGAATCAATTCGCTAGCCTCGGAGCGATGGCGCTGCTGGCCGGTTGTCAAAGCGCGCCGGCAACCGCGCCGCCGCGGGCGCCTGCGCCTGTTGCGGCCGCGAGCGCACCGAGCGCACCGAGTTCGGCGAGCGCACCGAGCGCACAGAGCTCGGCGAGCCCGCCCACAGACGGCGCTGCCGCGCCCGAGGCGGTTGTGATTCCGCCTCGCGCTGCGCAACAATACAGCCAAGCGCTGCAGTTGATGAAGTCGGGCCGCAACACGGATGCGGAACTCGAGTTCAAGCAGATCGTCGCTGCCTACCCGCAATTTGCAGGGCCGCAACTCAATCTGGGGTTGCTGTACCTGCACGATTCGCGCCTGACCGAAGCCGAGGCCGCATTCAAGGCTGCGCTGACGTTGACGCCCGCCAATCCGGTCGCGGGCGATGAACTCGGTATCGTTGAGCGCAAGCTCGGAAAATTCACCGATGCTGAAGCAGCTTATTTACGTGCGATTACCGCTGAACCAAACTATGCGCCCGCGCATCTTAATCTGGGCGTGCTATACGACCTGTATATGGCGGAGCCGCAGAAGGCGCTCGAGCAGTTCGAACGCTACATCGAGATCGCCGGCGAGAACAAACAAGTTGCCGGCTGGGTGGCGGAATTGCGCAAGCGCGTCGGTGCACCGGCGGCGGCCAAGAAGGAGCCTGCTTGAACACATTATCGAAAACGTTGGGCTTGAGCGTGCTCTGTCTGGCAATGAAGGCCTACGCACAGCAACCGGCGCCTGCCGCGGTCCCCGCCGGTGACCCACCAGCACCTGCCACGGCCCCGTCAAAACCCCCTAAGGCCACCGCCCAGTCCGAGGCCGGCGAACCGCGCGCGAATACCTCTCGACCCGCCACGCCTCAATCCGAGGCCGGTGAGCCTCGGGCCGCTACCTCCAAGACGCCGGCCGCCGCTACCCGTCCCCCTGGGGTGACTTCCCCTGGGGTGACTTCACCTGGGGTGGCGGGCCAGAAGGGTCCGGGCGCCAATGATCGGTTGCAATTGGGTACGGCCACCGTTACCGGCGACCGCGAGCAGCCGAAGGTCATGTACATCGTCCCCTGGAAGAGGTCGGATATCGGCGATTTGTCCGGAAAGCCCATGAATAGCCTGGTTGACGAGATCCTGGCGCCGGTCGATCGGGACGTTTTCAAACGAGAAGTCGGCTATTACAAGGCTGTACAGGCCGATGCGTCCCAAAATGGTGCGCCGGGCCGTTCGCCTCCGCAGGGTGAGAAGTGAGTCATAGCCGATTTTACGGAATCTGGTTGAATTACATATTAGGACGCAGAGTCCATTTAGGAGCGCTTAGATGAATTTCATGAATTCGGCAGTCAATTTCTTCAAGGACGGCGGGCTGTTCCTGTACCCGTTGGCCTTGATTTTCGTGGTGGGCGTGTCGATCGCCATCGAGCGCTACGTGTACCTGACCCGCGAAACCATCCGCAATCGCAGCCTGTGGGAGTCGTTGGTGCCGGCGTTGAGCGCCGGAAACTTCAAGCAGGTGGTCGGGCTTACGCACAATTCGAAGGCCTCGATTGCCACCATCCTGAACTACGGTGTGGCGCGAGTGGCGAGCGCACGGCGCCGCGACGACATCGAGAAGGCCATGGATGAAAGCCTGCTCGAAGTGATCCCGCGAATCGAAAAGCGCACCCACTATTTGTCGTCTCTGGCGAACGTCGGCTTGTTGATCGGACTGCTCGGCACCATCACCGGCCTCATCGGCGCCTTCAGCGCCGTGGCCACCGCCAATCCGGCCGAGAAGGCCAGCTTGCTGGCCGCGGCGATTTCGGTCGCCATGAACAACACCGCATCGGGACTGTTCGTCGCCATCACGCTGCTGCTGTCGCACATGTTTCTCGAGTCCAAGACCACCTCGCTGATCGACAGTCTGGAGATTGCGTCGGTCAAGTTCTTGAACTCGATCACCGAGCGCACGACGGAAAAGGCGCACGAGCCCGCGGCACCGCCGCCGTCGGTGCGATCTCCCGCGGCCGCCCGCAGCAGCATCTAGGCCGAAGGCCCCGCCAGGTCGTCTGCCATGAAGTCAAAAGCTGCGCGCCTCGTCCGACGCAATCACGCCCGCTACCACCAGGGGCGCGATGATCTGAACATCGTGCCGATGATCGACATGATGGTGATCTTGGTATTTTTCTTGATCTTTACGGCCGTGTTTTCCAAGACGAATATCCTCCAGCTCAATCTCCCGGCCACCAACACCGCTCCCGTTGAATTGCCGAAGGGTCTGAAGCTCGAAGTGATCATTCGTCCCAATGATCTTGTGGTGAATGACCGCAACTCAGGGCCGCTCAAGGTCATTGCCAACACCGACACCGGCTATGATTTGGATCATTTGTCGGAATTCATGCGGCAGGTGAAGTCGCAGTTCCCAGAGATGACCGATGCGACCATCTTGCCGGGACCCGCGGTGCCCTACGACACGCTGGTGCAGGTGATGGACACCGTGCGTATCTATCAGATTCCCGTGGCGCCGTTTTCCAAAGCGGAGCTGTTTCCCGACATCGCCATCGCGGATGCGCCGATATGACCTCCTATCGCATCAAACGGCATCGGCAGCGTAAGCACGGCGCCAGCCATTTTGCGCTGATTCCGTTCATCGACATGATGACCATCCTGGTGGTGTTCCTCCTGGCGCACACCGCCGAGGTGGATATTCTGCCGAACACGAAGAACATTTCGATTCCTCAGTCCATTTCCGACCGCAAGCCCAGCGCCGCGGTGGTCGTCATGATCACCAAGGATTCGCTGTTTGTAGACGGTGTACTGGTGGGATCGCTCCAGGATGTTGTCGCGAATCAAGGTCCGTTCTTCGCACCGCTGAAAACCGCATTGATGGCGCAAAACGACCGCAGCATACGCGGTGCGCAGCAAACCGACATCGCCAAGCGCGAAGTCACGATCATGGGCGACAAAAGCACGCCTTACAGCGTGCTGAAGAAAATCATGTTGACGTGCAGCGAAGCCGAGTATGGCAAGGTGTCCTTTGCCGTGGTCGAACGCGAACGGACGGCGACTTAAATGGCCGCCGTGAATGTGCCGACAGGCTTGGTGCCTTACTACCGGCGCTATGATCTGCCGTGGGCGCCGTCCGAGGAGACGGAGCGGCGCTTCCGCGCAATTTTGCGCAACCTGGCAATCGTATTTACGATCATCGCGTTGATGATGCCCTTCCTGCCGCGGACCGAGCGCGTCGCCAACACCGATTCATTGCCCGAGCGCGTGGTGCAGCTGGTCCTGGAACCCCCGCCGCCGCCGCCGCCCCCGCCGCCTCCGCCGAAGGAGAAGCCGGTCGAGAAAGTCGCCAAGACGCCGACGCCTCCTCAGCCGGTCGATCCGCGCATCAAAGCGTCCAAGAGCGGCTTGTTGGCCAACCTTGATGATCTTGCGGCGTTGCGCGATCAGATCGATCTCGACAAGTTCACCAAGAATCAGCGAAAAACCACCGATCCGGGCGATGTCAGCCAGGTGACGCGCAACATCATCAGCTCCAAAGCCGGCGGCACCAGCGGCGGCATCAGCGCCCCCACCAGCAGCGGACTCGCCTCCGGCTCCGGCTCATTGCGCGGCATCTACACCACGCAGGTGAAGGATCCCAACCTCGCCTCGGGCCAGGCGGCCACCCGTGCGGGGGGCAGCGGCAAGGCCTCTCGCAGTGCCGACGAGATTGCCTTGGTGTTCACCAAGAACAAGGGGTCCATCGATGCGATGTATGCGCGCGCATTGCGCGATAACCCGGCGCTGCAGGGCAAGGTCGTCATCGAGCTGACCATCGCGCCTTCCGGCGATATAACGGCGGCGCGCATCGTTTCCACGGAACTCAACGCGCCGGAATTCGAGAGCAAACTGCTCGCGCGAATTCGTCTCTTCAAGTTCGAACCAAAGGATGTAGCGGCCTTGACTGCCACCAAACCCATAGACTTCTTCCCCGCCGGATGAACATTCAATCCGAAGTCGAGTTCTTCAGCGACCTAGGCCTCGTCGACAAGGCCCGGTTCATCTCGCGCTTGATCTTTGAAATCGCCGAAGAAGCCAAGGTCGGCACCGGCGACGGCGGCGATGTCGCTCGTTACAAATTCGCCAACGAGATGAGCCAAAGACTGGCGCGTTTTACCTACCAGGTCCTGGGCGAAGACCCGGCGCGCCCGCAGGACGATGTCGTGATCCGCATGTTGTTGGGGGCGCGCGCCGATAAAAATGCGCAGCGCATCATGCACAACGCGTATCGGCGCGTTTTGATGAGTTTTGAAAGTTTCGACACCACGGTCCTGCTGAACCCTCGCTAGGTCGCTAGGTCGCATACTCGCCGGCGGCTCCTAGGATTTCGCAAGAACGCCGCGCCCCGCGGGCTCCGCCGGCTGATCCGTGTCGCTCTCGAACAGGTGCAATAACTGTTCGGCCGATTCACGCGTGGTGGCCAAAAACTTGCTTTCATCGTCCTTGACCGCTTGCTGCCTGGCCATGGTGGCCTCGTCGTGCACGCGGAATTGGCGCACCGTTTCCATGGAATTGGATTTCGACAACCCCAAGGATTCGAGCACCTGCACGGACATCTCGAGGCTCGACACCAGGGTCTCCCGGATGATGTAGCGCACGTCCAAATCCATCAGGCGAAACGCGTGTTGGCGATTGCGCGCGCGCGCGAAAATCTTCAAGTCGGGGAAATGCTTGCGGATCAATTCCGCCGTTCTCACCGACGCTTCGACATCATCGATCGCCAGCACGAAAACCTCCGCATTCTCGGCGTGAGCCGCGCGCAGCAATTCCAGCCGCGATGCGTCGCCGTAATATACTTGATTGCCGAACCGCCGCAGGAAATCCACTTGAGTCTGATTGGCTTCGAGCGCGGTGAAGGAGATTTTCCTCGCCAGCAGTATGCGGCCGACGATTTGGCCGAACCGGCCGAATCCCGCGATGATGACTTTCGGATACAGCTCGACCGGGGTATCGAACGGGCGGCCGTCCGATTCGTTCGCTTTGAAGGTGACGTCGTATAGCGCCAGCAGCATGGGACTCAAAATCATGGAGGCGGTGACGACCAGCACCAACAGCTCTGCAATTTCGGTGTCCATGATCTTCAGGGTGGCGGCGAGCCCGAACAGGACAAATGCGAATTCGCCGCCTGAGGGCAGGCTGATGGACAGTCCGCGGCTGGCCGCGCGAGATAGCCCGGATAGCCGGCCGATTGCCCAGAGAATGCCGATCTTCAGCAGCATGAAGCCGATGGTCAGTCCGATGATGAGCAGAGGCTTCTCGCGCACCAATTCCAGATTGGCCGACATGCCCACGCTGATGAAGAACAGGCCCAATAGCAGGCCCTTGAAGGGCTCAATGTCCGCCTCGAGCTCGTGGCGGAACTCGCTGTCGGCCAGCAGTACGCCGGCCAGGAAGGCACCCAGAGACAGCGACAGACCGACCTGGCTCACCAGCAGTGCGGTTCCCAACACGATCAACAGGCCCGCGGCCGTGAATGCCTCCGCCACGCCTGAGGCGGCAATGATCCGCAGCATGGGACGCAACACGTAGCGGCCGCCGATGATGACAGCACCCAACACCGCGATGAACTTGATCACCAGCCAGCCGCCGGGGCCTGCGGCTTTTGCCGAGGCGACTGCGAGCAGCGGCAGCAGCGCCAAAAGCGGCATTACCGAGACGTCCTGAAACAGCAGGATGCTGAATGCGGAGCGGCCGAATTGAGAGTTGAGCTGGCCGCGCTCCGCCAGCAACTGCAGCGCCAGCGCCGTGGAAGACATGGACAGAGCGAAGCCGGTGACCAGGGCGGATTGCCAGGTCTGCTCGAACGCAAAGTAGGCGGCGGCGCCGATGCATGCCGCGGTGGCCGCGACCTGGGCGGACCCCAGGCCGAAAATCGACTTGCGCAGCACCCACAGTCTCGAGGGTTGCAATTCGAGCCCGATCACGAACATGAGGAGTACGATGCCGAACTGCGCGATATTCTGGGTGGCGTCGACGCTGCTGATCAATCCCAGGCTGCCGGGACCGATGATGATTCCGGCAGTCAGGTAACCCAGGACCGATCCCAGCTTGAAGCGGCGGAAAATGGGTATCGCAATGACCGCGGCGGCGAGAAATATAGCGATCTGCGCCAACAAGCTCATACTATTTCTCCTTGATCTCCTGTGAGAGCCTAGCATTATGTATCGCCAAAGCATTCAATTTCCGGTCAAGGACGCCGCGCTGCGCGAGGACGTGCATGCGCTCGGCGGCTTGATCGGTGAAACGCTTCGCGACCAGGGAGGCGAGGAGTTCTTCAAGCTCGTCGAGGGCGATCGACTTGCGGCCATCCTGCGCCGCGAGGGCGACCTCGAAGGCGCGGCGGATTTGCAGGAACGCACTCACGGCCGGTCGCCGTCCGCTGCCACCGATCTGACTCGTGCGTTTTCAATATGGTTCATGGCGGTGAACACGGCCGAAAAAGCCCACCGCGTCCGCCGGCGCCGCGCCTATCTGAGCGATTCCAGCACATCGCAGCCGGGCGGAATCGCGGATTGCATCGGACGGCTGCAGCGCTCCGGCGTGTCGCTTGAACAGGCGCAGCAACTCATCGGCAACATGAGCATCGAGCCGGTATTCACGGCGCATCCCACCGAATCCACGCGGCGCACCATCTTGCGCAAGCAACAGCACATTGCGCATGAGCTGCTGGACCGTACCAATCCCACTTCGACCCGGGCGGAATTGGACCTGCTGTGGGCGCGGGTACGGCTGGAGATCACCAGCATCTGGCAGACCGAGGAGCATCCTCGTGAGGGCTTGACGGTGGTCGACGAGCGCGAGCACGTGCTGTTTTATTTGATCGACATCCTCTACCGCGTCGTGCCGCTGTTCTATGAGGAGATCGAGGCGGCACTGGCGAACGCTTATTCCGTGCCGGTTGAAACGCTCGACATGCCGAACATCCTGCGCTTCGGCTCCTGGGTGGGCGGCGATATGGACGGCAACGCAGACGTGCATGGCAAGACGATCCGCGAGACCTTGCAACGGCATCAGCAACTGATCGTGTCCACTTATTTCAGCGAATGCGAGCAGTTGGCCGAGTCATTGAGCCAAAGCGCGAATCGGGTCGGCGTCAGTGCCGCGCTTGCCGAGCGCATCGACGCCTACACGGCCGTATTGCCGGGAGCGAAAGCGCTGGCGCCGGCGCGGCACGATCGCATGCCATACCGCGTGTTCTTCGGGCAGGTGAGCGAGCGGCTCAAGGCCAGCTACGAGGGCAGGCCCAATGCCTATCAGAATCCCGATGAATTGCTGTCCGACATCGGCTTGGCCGCCAAGAGTTTGCTCGAGAATCGGGGACGCCATGCCGGATATTTCCTGGTGCGCCGGCTCATGCGGCGTGTACGCACCTTCGGATTTCATCTGGCCACACTGGATGTCATCCAACATGCGCGCGTTCATGACGAGGTGATTGCGCAAGGACTGGACCTGAAATCCTGGCCGTCGCTGCCGGCCGCGCAACGGCTGCAGCAATTGCGTGATCTGCTGGTTCGCGATCAGGGGCCGACCGCGGCTTTCGATGCCATGGGCCGGCGCAGTCTGTGGGTGTTCGAAGCCATCGCCCAGGCGCGTCATAAATTCGGCGGCCGCTCCATCGGCGAGTACATCGTGAGCGGGGCGCGGGGTCCGGAAGACATACTCGCGGTTCTGCTGTTGGCGAGATGGGCCGATATCACCGACAAGCGCACCGGCGAGTGTCCGCTCGACGTCGCGCCGCTGCTCGAGTCGATCGATTCTTTGGAAACAGCGGGAGAAGTCCTGGGCGCCCTGCATGCCGAGCCTGCCTATCGCCGTCATCTTGAGTCCCGTGCCCACCGCCAAATGGTGGTGATCGGATACTCCGACACGAACAAACAGGGCGGCATCGCGGCATCGCGCTGGGCATTGCAAGTAGCGCAGGTGCAGCTGCTGGATGCGGCGCGCGCTGCGGGAATCAATTTGTTGATTTTTCATGGCCGTGGCGGCACACCGGCGCGCGGCGGCGGCCGCACCGAAAACCTGGTCGAATCGCTGCCGGGCGGTGCCATGCGAGGCGTCTTGCGTTTGACGGAACAGGGCGAAGTCGTCAACCAGAGCTACGGCCTGCGTCCCATTGCAATGCGCACCCTCGAGCGCACATTCGCATCCGTGGCGCTGGCCACGGCTCAGGCAGCACAGATGCCGCCGGTTCCCCCCGATCAAATCGCGGCCATGCGCAGCATCGCGGCACACAGCCTCAAGGCGTATCGCGAGCTGGTTTTCGGCAGCCCGGAGTTTTTTGAATACTTCCGTGCGGCGACGCCGCTGGACGTCATCGAGCGCATGCACATTGCCTCACGGCCTGCGGCACGGGCAGACGGCGCAGGCGTGCAAGCGCTGCGCGCGGTTCCCTGGGTATTCGCATGGACCCAAAGCCGGCATATGCTGCCGGGATGGTTCGGCTTCGGCAGCGGATTGCAGGCGGCGTTGGAGCAGCACGGCGAGGAGGTCGTTGCCCGCATGACGGCGCAGTGGCCTTTCTTCGGCCACCTGCTCGATGACGTGGAGGCCATGATGGGGCGGACGGATTTGGAAATCGCCGGTCACTACGATGCGCTCGCGGCAGACTCGCTGTGCAGCTTCGCGCAGCCCATCGCCAAGGAATACGCGTTGACGGTGCGCCATGTGCTGCACCTGCGGGGTTCAGCCCGATTGCTCGACAGCGATCCGACGTTGCAACGTTCGATCAAGCTGCGCAATCCGTATGTCGACCCGATGCACCTTATGCAGGTTGATTTACTGCGGCGCTGGCGCGCGACGCAGCGACAGGATCAAGCCTTGTTCGGGGCATTGCGGGCCACCATCAGCGGCATCGCGCAAGGATTGCAGGCGACCGGATAACCTGCCTTGCGGCCACAGAGATCGGCCGCTAGCACTCGGGCACGTTGACCGCGAGGCCGCCTTGCGAGGTCTCTTTGTAGATCGTCGACATGTCCAGCCCGGTTTGGCGCATGGTGTTGATGACCTGGTCGAGCGACACCTTGTGCGAGCCGTCGCCCCGCAGCGCAAGGCGCGCCGCATTGATGGCCTTGACCGATCCCATGGCGTTGCGCTCGATGCAGGGAATCTGTACCAGGCCTGCAACCGGATCGCAGGTCAGCCCCAGATTGTGTTCCATGCCGATTTCGGCGGCATTTTCTATCTGCTCGTTGCTGCCGTTGAGCGCGGAGACCAGGCCGGCCGCCGCCATGGAACAGGCAACGCCGACTTCGCCCTGGCATCCCATCTCTGCTCCTGAAATGGATGCATTCTGCTTGTACAGCATGCCGATGGCACCCGCGGTGAGTAAAAAACGCACCAACCCGCCATCATCCGCCCCTGCCTCGAAGCGCCGGTAGTAATGGAGCACAGCAGGCACGATGCCGGCGGCGCCGTTGGTGGGCGCGGTGACCACCTGTCCGCCCGCGGCATTTTCTTCGTTGACGGCGAGCGCATAGGCGTTGACCCAATCGAGCGCATGCATCGGGCTTTGGGGGTCGCCGCTCATCAACTGCCGATACAGCTTGGGCGCCCGCCGCCTGACACCCAACACCCCCGGCAGCAGGCCTTGGGCGTCGAACCCGCGGCGCACGCAATCCTGCATGACCTGCCAAATGCGCAACAGTCCCTGCTGCACTTCAGCGTCGCTGCGCCAGGTGCGCTCGCGGGCCAGCATGAGCTCATGAATCTCCAGGCCCTGTGCTCTGCCGTGCGCGAGCAATTGGGCGCCGGAATCGAATTCGAAGGGCGGCCGCAGCCGTGCGGTGCCTGCATCCACTTCGGCGCCGGCTCGAATCACGAACCCGCCGCCGATGCTGTAGTACTCCTCGCGCGCCAGGACCTTGAGCGCGGCGTCGTGCGCGGTGAAACGCATGCCGTTCGAATGGCCGGGCAAAACCTGATCGGTGTGGAACAGCAGGTTCAAAGGCTCGTCAAATTCAACCTCGTGCCGGCCGAGCAATCGCAGCCGTTTGCCGCTGCGAATCCGCTGCAGGGTGGGCTCGACCGCCGCGGAGTCGATCGTATCGGGGCTCATGCCCTCGAGACCCAATAGAATTGCTCGATCGGTGCAGTGGCCGCGGCCGGTCAGCGCGAGAGACCCGTACAGTTGCGCGGAGACCTGGGCCGTGTTCGTCAGCAAACCGCGTGCCGCCAGCAACTCGGCGAAGCCGCGCGCGGCGTTCATCGGCCCCATGGTGTGCGAACTGGAGGGGCCGATGCCGATCTTGAATATATCGAAAACACTCAAACTCATGCGCGCAACCATTTCAAACCCGGTGGTCGCACATGATACGCCGCCGCAACAAACCGCGCCCAAGCGGTGCCGCGCCGTAGCCACAAATGCTAAACTCCTCGGATAATAAAGTGTTTCGCTGGCCGACAATTCAACGGAGTGTCCTATGATTCGCTATCCACTGATTCTCGCGGCGTCGTTAATCGCGTCGCTGTCGCTTTCCGCAACCTGCGCCGAAGCAGCAAGCATTCCCGCCAATATCACTGCGGCAGTCGCCGACAGCAGCAGACCGGATGCCGATAAGAAGCGCGACGAAAATCGCAAGCCTGCGGAAACGCTGGCGTTCCTCGGCGTGAAATCCGGCGAGAAAGTTGGCGAGCTCATTCCCGGAGGCGGCTACTTCACCAGGATTTTCAGCAAGGCCGTGGGTCCCAAGGGCCATGTATATGCGTTGGTCCCGGAGCGCCCGGCCAATGCGCCCGCGGACATGCCGGATCTGGCCGCGGCAGCGAAGGCGATTGCTGCGGATGCGAACTATTCCAATGTGAGCGTCGTCGTCGCGCCCTTGGCCACGCTCACCGCCGCGGAACCGCTCGATTTGGTATTCACGTCGCAGAACTATCATGACTTGCACAATTTTCCGGTCGATGTGGTGGCGTTCAACAAGACCATTCTCAACTCGCTGAAGCCGGGCGGATTGTATGTGGTGCTCGATCATTCGGCGGAAGCCGGGTCCGCTTTGCGCGATACGAATACCTTGCATCGCATCGATGCGGATGTGGTCAAGAAGGAAGTGACGGCGGCCGGATTTGAGTTCGTCGGCAGCAGCAATATATTGGCAAATAAGAGCGATACGCGCACCGGGAAGGTTTTCGATCCGGCCATCCGCGGCAAGACCGATCAGTTCATATTAAAATTCCGTAAGCCAAGGAAGAAATAGTTTGCAAACGCGCCTTGGGGAGCCAAGGCGCGAACTCTGGGCCTGATTTCCTGTCAACTGGGAAGGATGTCGGACGTTGAGTTGCAAAGGACGAGGGTTTGAACGCATGAAATTTGTTAAATATCCGCGTATTTCACGGGCGATCGCGGCAGCCATTCCGGCCGCGATGCTGGGACTGTTGGCGGCCTGCGTGACACCGCCGCCGCGTGTCTATCGGGCACCGGCGCCGCCTCCACCGCCGCCGCAGCGGGTGTTCGTCTATCCCGCGAATGGCCAGAGTCCGGACCAGACGGAGCGCGATCGCTACGAATGTCACCTCTGGGCAGTCCAGCAAACCGGTGTCGATCCCAGCCGCGCGGATGCCAACGCCTATGAGCGGGTGATCGTGCAGCCATCGACACCGCCGGGTGCGAATACGGCGGGCGGGGCCATCGCCGGTGCCATCATCGGAGCCATCATCGCCGGACCGCGTAACGCCGGCGCCGGCTTGGTGGTCGGCGGCGCCACGGGCGCAGTCGTAGGTGCTGCGGCGGATGCCAACGCCCAGGCGCAGGCGCAACAAACTCAGCGACAGATCAATATGAGCGCCGCGGAAGGGCGGGCGCGAGCCGATAGCTATCGGCGCGCGATTGGTGCCTGCCTGCAAGGGCGCGGCTACACGGTCACTTAAGGGTTTGAGCCCGATTTAGGCTATGAACAAGACGTCTCAATTCGCACTGCTGTCTGTGGCGGTATTGCTTTTCGGCGGTGGCCCGCAGGTTGCAGCCGCTGCGGACCAACATGGACGCGACGAGCATGCGCGCCCTGAACCGGCACGGGCCGAGGCGGGCCGCCCCGAGGGCCGAGGTCCGGCGGGTCGTCAGGGGTTTGACGGGCGCGGTCAACAGCTGGACGAACGGCACAATCACGGCCGCTACTACCCGCCGATGGGGACGGTCAGGCCGTCGCTGCCCGAGGGCTACCGGCCTTATTATCGCGGCGGCGATCGCTACTATTTTCACGGCGGCGTGTGGTATGCGCCGCGCGGCCCGGGTTTCGTGGTGGTCCGTCCACCGCGGGGACTGGTCATTGCCGTACTGCCGCCTTTCTACTCAACGGTGTGGTTCGGCGGAATTCCCTACTATTATGCGGATAACGTCTATTACTCGTGGCAGCCCGACCAGAACGGCTACGCCGTGGTCGATCCGCCGGAGGACGCGGATGCGCCCTCCGCGCCGCCCGAAAATGCTCAACAAGACCTGATCATTTATCCGAAGAACGGTCAGTCCAAAGACCAACAAGCGGCAGACCAGTATGAATGTCACAGCTGGGCAAAGGGCCAAACCGGCTTCGATCCGACGCAGCCCGGCGGTGGCGAGTCCGGCGGTTCTCCCATGAATCGCAGCAATTATGACCGCGCCATGTCAGCCTGCCTGCAGGCTCGCGGCTATCAAGTCAATTGATTTCGTGAGTGAAATCCTACGACCGTCGCCGATTGGCGCCGACTTTAAGTTCGCCGCCCATCGGGGCATGATTGAGCCATGGTGCAAGACCTTCCTAGCGCAGCCGTCAACGCTTTCGAAGACATGAAGCGAAAGTTTACCAATCAACGCCAGTGGCGCGAGTTCGTCTCGGCGGTTCAGTGCTCGGTGAACTATCCGGCGGCGATCAATACGCTTCAATCCGGCACCAAGTGGTTCAGCGACGGATTGGCGCAAGCTTCCTCATGCCTTGCGCGGACGCTGCACGCGGCTCAATTCGGCTAGCCGCTCAAGCCCGCGGGCACCTCAATTCCTATAGGTTATCGTCAGGCCGACGGTGCGCGGCCTGAACGTGTACTGCCGCTCCAGGGACGGGGCGTCACCCGGGTAGATAGAGAAATTGTAATTGGTCACGGTGTGCGTGTCGGTGAGGTTGTCGACGAATAGTGCCGCCTGCCAGCCGCCGAAATTCATGCCGGCGCGCGCAGAAGCCAGATTCGTCGACGACAGCGTGTAAAACGACGGGTTGAATTGCTGGGTCGTGGGATCTTGAGCCGCGGGCGGCCATTTGTTGCGGCTCTGGTATTCATCGTCAACGCGCACGAACGCGGGAAAATTGAACAGGTTGAATTTGTATTCCAATCCCAGCGTGAAGGTGAAAGGCGCGCCCGGTTGGCCGGGCGGCTCGCCGCTTTGGCCGACGATGGCGTCCCCCTTGGAGACGATCGACTGGGTTTCGACGTCGGAGAATTTTGAATCCTGCGTGTAGCGCGCGCTGGTATAACCCGCCGCGATTTCGGCCGTGAAATTATCGGTCAAGGCGATTTCGGCTTGAATGTCGCCGCCCTTCGCAACGGCGGTGCCCAAATTCGCGATAAAAGTGATTTGACACACCGGCGGCAGGACGCTTTGCTGAATGTCTTTCCAGCGAATGTAGTAAATGCTGCTGGCGATTTTCACGCGGTTATCGATATTGTTCTTCGCACCCACTTCGAAGCTATTGACGGTATCGGACCTGAAGGTCGGGGGCGACTCCGTAATGCCAAAATTCGCGAAATCCGTTGCGCACGCTGCCTGCGGCACGGGATTGTTGGCGCCGCCCGGGCGAAACCCTTTCGCATAGGTGGCGTAGAATAAATTTCGCGGATCGAGTTGGAAGGAAAAACTGGCCTTGGGGGTGAACGAATTCTCCGTTTGCGAGACGTCCACCGTCTGCGGCGGCAGGAATAATTGCGGTCCCCCGGTCAGCGAATCATTGGTGAACTTGATCCTCGAATAGCGCGCGCCCAAGGTCAGCTTGTACTGATCGGTAAAGGCATAGGTGCCTTCGGCAAACAGGGCGTACTGCTTATCAGTCGATTTGGTTTGCAAAAAATAAGAATCGTTGGGGAAGCGCGGGTCGTACAAAACGGACGCGCCGGTCGGATCCACGAACCAATCGGTGTACGGCGCCCCGGTGGCCGCCAGCGACAGTTCATTGAGCAACGGATCGTGAATCTGTTCGAGATAGGTCTGCCGGTTGACGCTCAAGAAAACACCCGTTGTCCAGAATAGCGGCGAGGTCGCATCCGCGGATTGCAGGCGAATTTCCTGGGTGATGTTTTGCTGTCCATTGTCGATGGAGTTCGGCGAGCGATAGTCCGTTGCGCCGGCGGGCAGATGCAATCCTAAGTTGTCCAGCAACGGATACGGCGTAGAAGCGGACGATCCATCCGCGTTGAGAAAAACGCCATGCTGATAAAACCCGAGGTTATAGAGGGTGCCCTCGTAACCGGTTTGTTCCTTGCGATGGAAGTACGAGGTATTGGAGATGAGCTTGGCGAATCCTAAGTTTCCCTCAATCTTCATGGACGCCAGATAGAACCGATCCGGATCGGAGCGCTGATCCGGATCCGCGGTGACGAAATTGTTTTTGCTGGGATTCGAATACAACGGCCAGTAGTCCTCGACCTGGTTACGGTAGCGGTCCTGGTAGTAAATGCTGGGGGTTATCGACCATTGATCCGATGGCGCATAGACGATTGCCAGCCGGTACAGCACGGTCTCGTCGAAGTTGGAATTCTTTTGCACGGTCGCGAGCGACACTGGATTTATGCGGTCGATGTAGCCGCCGTCGCGGCGGTACCAAACCGTCAGGCGCGCGCCGAGCGTGTTGTCGATCAAGGGTCCGCCTGCCGCAATGCCCCCTTCATAGCTGATCGCTCCTCCTTGTGTGGAGGAGACCTCTTCGCGGCTGTAAAAACTGTTGGTCGTGAGACTGGGCTGCGTGGTGATGTAGCGCACGGTGCCGCCCTCGGATCCGGCGCCGAATAGCGTGCCCTGCGGCCCGCGCAGCACTTCGACCCGCTCGATATCGAAGGCCTTCGGCAGGGCATCGTCGGGGTTGAAGGCGGTACCGCGGATTTGGATCGGGGTGTCGTCGATGTAGATGCCGGTGGTGCCGGCGCCGCCGGTCGAGGCAATGCCGCGGATGGCAATGTTGTTGGTTCCCGAATTGTCGACATTCACGCCGGGCGTGAAGCGCACGATGTCCTGGAAATCCTTGATGCCGCGAAGATCCATGGCGTCCTGGGTCAGCGCCGTGACACTGATGGGCACCTTGCTGAGGCTTTCCTCGTGGCGTGTCGCCGTGACGGTGATTTCCTGCAGCGGTCCGCCGGTATCCTCAGCGGGTGTGGTCTCGGCGCCGCTCACAGGGACGCTGCACAGGGCCGCCAAGCAGCCAAAGATCCATAACGGGCGATGAACTTGGAAGTCCGGCATGTGATGCATCCCTATTTGTAGCGTCGGCTTCATTGCAACATATTGGCTCGCCGGTGGAAAGGCTTGAGTGACCTCCCGCGCCGCGCGGGTTGCCTGCACGCAACGCGGAGTTATGGGATCATGCGGGGATGAGCACGCCCGAGGAACGGCCCCGCGCCAAGTCCCTGCATCCGCTGCTGGCGCTGGTGCCGTTTTTGCGCCCTTACGCATGGATGATGGCCGCTGCTTCTGTCGCGCTGCTCATCGCCGCAGGGGCGCAGCTCGCCCTGCCGCTGGCGCTGCGGCAGCTCATCGATCTTATTGCTGAAAGGGACGCCAGCACGATCAATCGATGGTTCTTCGCGCTGCTCGCCGCGGCAGTCGTCTTCGGTGTGTTTGCGGCCCTGCGCTTCTACCTCGTGACCTGGGTGGGGGAGCGGGTGGTGGCCGATTTGCGTGCGGCAGTCTATCGGCGGGTGGTGCGCATGGATCCGATGTTCTATGAAACGACACGCGTCGGCGAAGTGCTGTCGCGCCTGACCGCAGACACCACGTTGGTGCAGGCTATCGCGGGCGTCAACCTGTCCATCGTACTGCGCTCGACCTTGAGCCTGGTCGGCGCGATCGTGCTCATGGGGCTCACCAGCCCCAAGCTCATGGGTTTCATTCTGATCTTGATTCCGGTGGTCATCGCGCCGCTCATCATCACGGGGAGACGTGTGCGCGGTTTGTCCCGCGCCTCGCAGGATCGGATTGCCGATACCAGTGGACTGGCCGACGAGACGTTGAATGCCATCCAAACCGTGCAGGCCTTCACCATGGAGGAGCTGCAAAGCGAGCGCTATCGGAAAGCGGTCGAGGCTAGTTTTGATACCGCGGTTCGCCGCACCAAGGTGCGCGCGGCCCTGACGGCCATTGGAGTGATGCTGGTGTTCGGCGGCATCACCTGTGTTCTGTGGCTGGGCGCGCGCCAGGTCGTCGCCGGCACGATGACGGGCGGGCAGCTCGCGCAGTTTCTCGTGTACGTTGCCTTCGTCGGTACGTCGGCCGCCGCGCTGTCCGAGATGTGGGGCGAGGTGCAGCGTGCGGCCGGCGCCATGGAGCGATTAAGTGAGCTGCTGCAAGCGCGGCCGGTCATCAGGGCACCGGAACACCCGCTGGAATTGCCGGCGCGCGTACTAGGCAGCATTCGCTTCGACAATGTCACCTTTCACTATCCATCGCGGCCGCAACACGCGGCGCTCGATAATTTCAACCTCGAGGTGGCCCCGGGCGAAACCATCGCCTTCGTTGGACCTTCGGGAGCCGGAAAAAGCACGACCTTTCAGTTGCTGCTGCGCTTTTACGATCCTGATTCCGGCCGGGTGCTGATCGACGATGAGCGGCTCGCCGATTTGCGGCCGGAAGACATTCGCTCGCAGATTGGCTTGGTGCCCCAGGACACGGTTCTGTTCGGCGCCAGTGCGCGCGAGAACATTCGCTACGGACGCCCGGCGGCGAGCGACGCGCAAATCGAAGCGGCCGCCGTGGCCGCCGCGGCCGATGAATTCCTGAACAAATTGCCGCAAGGCTACGACACGTTCCTCGGTGAGCGCGGCACGCGGCTATCCGGCGGTCAACGCCAACGCATTGCACTGGCCCGGGCCATTCTCAAGGATCCGCCCATCCTATTGCTGGATGAGGCGACCAGTTCCTTGGATGCGGAATCCGAGCGGTTGGTGCAACAGGCGCTCGAAAAACTCATGCAGGGCCGCACCACGATCATCATTGCCCATCGGCTCGCGACGGTGCTCAAAGCCGATCGCATCGTGGTGATGGACCACGGCCACAAAATCGCGGTCGGCACGCATGCCGAACTGCTGGTGCATAGCCCGCTCTATGCCCGGCTGGCAGCGCTGCAATTTGCCTCAGCCACCACTGAATCGCTTGCGCTAAGCGCTACTTGATCAGGCCTTCGGCTTTCATCGCTTCCTGAACCTTCGGCCGGTGTGCAATGCGGGATTTGAACTCGGTCAGCACCGGCCATTTGCTCAGGTCAATTTTCACGTACCCGGTCCAGTTGAGCAAGGTGAACAAATAGGCATCGGCCACTGTGAACGTATTGCCCATGAGATAAGGTTTTTTGGCCAGGGATCCCGACAGCCAGTCGAATTTCTTGCTCAAATTCGTCACGGCGGCTGCTTTCATCTCCGCGGAACTCTCCGGATGGAACAGCGGCGTGAATGTCTTATGAACTTCAGAGGTAAGGTAGTTCAGGATCTCCATCAGCTGGTAGCGCTCGAATGTCCCGGCGCGTGGCGCGAGTCCGGACTCGGGTTTCTGGTCAGCGAGGTATTGCACGATCGCCGGACCCTCGGTCAGCACCCTGCCGTCATCGAATTGCAGGGCCGGGACCGCACCCTTCGAATTCACGGCCAGATAATCCGCGCCGGTTTCCGTTTTTTTGGTCTTGGAGTCGATCTTGACCATGGTGACCGGCACGCCGGCTTCAAGCGCCACGATGTGCGGCGACAGCGAGCATGCACCGCCGAAGTAATAAAGTTTCATAGAGACGTCCTCAAGGTGGGGCGACAAATGATACTACGCGCCTTGCGCCGATGAACCCTTTCGCATATGGCGGGGCGATTAGCGAGTCGACGCGCACGTGACCTCCGCTGGAAGGCGCATGCACAAAGAGCTGACTGTCGAGCGCAATGCCCACATGCAGCTCTTTGCCGGCCAGATGCATGAAAATGAGGTCGCCGGCCTGCAAATCCGTGCGCTTGACGGGTGCGCCGATGCGAAGTTGCTCCGCCGCCGTGCGCGGCATCTGAATTCCGGCGCTTAGTGCGGAGTACTGGACCAAACCGCTGCAGTCGAATCCGCCGGGCGCCGCTCCGCCGAACCGATAGGGCTCACCGATCATGGACGCGGCCGTGTGGATCATCGATTGCATGGGGGAGGGCGGCTGCTCGAACGGCGCTTGGGGCGACTGCATTGGTTCTGCACGCCGCGAGATGTCGTGCGAAGTCGTTGCGCACGCCGCCAGCAGGAGCAACGCCACGGCCGCAGCAACGAAGCGTAACGCAGGACGCGCGTGGCCGACCAAGCGCCCGTGGCGGACTAAACGCGCGCGGAAACCGTCGTGGCGAATGCCGCACCCACGATGCCGGCTTCCGAGCGCAATGTTCCGACGCATAGCCGCGCCTCACAGTGCAGTTTGCTCATGAACTTTTCGGGCTCTTCGGTGATGCCTCCGCACAGCACGATGAGGTCCGGCCAGAGCAGGGCATGCAGTTCATTGAGTACCAGATTCAATTCATCCGTCCACGCATCCCAGCTCAAGGCTCCCTCGACTTTCGCGCGTCCCGAAGCGCGCTTTTCCGCTTCGCGCCCCGCGACTTGAAGGTGTCCGAACTCGGTATTCGGCACCAGCCGTCCATCGACGAACAATGCGCTGCCGATGCCGGTGCCCAACGTCAGCAACAAGACCGTGCCGGCGACATCGCGCGCCGCGCCAAAGTGCAACTCCGCGAGTCCGGCCGCGTCCGCGTCGTTGATGGCGGTCACCGGGCGGCGCAGCTGCTTGGCGGCGAGCTCCGCCAGCGGTTGTCCGATCCATGCCTTGTTGAGATTGGCCGCGGTTCGTACGACGCCGCTGCGGATGACGCTGGGAAATGCCAGGCCCACCGCATGGTCGCCCGGGATATTCGACACCACGGACTTGAGCGCATGGAGCAAGGCGTCAGTAGAGTCCTGTGCCGGCGTCGGCGTGGAGAATCGCTCGCCCGCGAAAGCGCCGGTATTGACATCGATCAGTGCGCATTTGATGGAGGAGCCGCCGACGTCGACACCCACGGCCAAGGAGGTGCTTTTCAATCCGAATGCCGCATTTTGAGGTTTGCCCGCGTTGTCTGCATAACAACCCTATAATAACTCCTAACATGGACTCGATTGATACCCAATTCGCGACTCGGCGCAACGCCGCCCTGCAGCCGGGCACGCTGCAGGCGGCGCTGCTGGACCGGCTCACCCGAACTCTCGGCAAGAATCCGGACTCGGCCACGCCGCGGGATATTTTTGACGCGCTTTCCCTTGCCGTGCGCGAAGAACTCACCTTGCGCTGGCTCGCAACCCAACGGCGCGTCTCGAACGCACATGTCAAGCGAGTGTGCTACTTCTCCGTCGAATATCTGCCGGGCCGGTCGTTGATCAACGCATTGTCCAGCCTCGATGGGGACCTGGTGCACGAAGCACGCGCTGCTCTCAAGAGCATGGGCTTTGAGCTCGAGGACATCGCCGCGCAGGAAGTCGATCCGGGTCTCGGCAATGGCGGCTTGGGCCGTCTGGCGGCCTGTTTCTTGGATTCCATGGCGACGCTGCATTATCCGGCCGTCGGCTACGGCATCCGTTACGACTACGGAATATTCACGCAGGTCATCGGCACAGACGGCGGGCAGTGCGAGGTTGCCAGCAGCTGGCTGCGCCTGCGCAATGTATGGGAGGCGCCGCGCAGCGATGAGCGCTATACGGTGCGATTCGGCGGCCGCAGCGAGGCGCCGGCGGGGGCCGCCGTGAGCGACGCGCATCGCTGGGTGGACACGAATGACATCTACGCCGTCGGATTCGATCAATTGATTCCCGGCAACGGTGGCCCGACCGTGAATCACCTGCGGCTTTGGTCGGGGCGCGCGATCACGCCTTTCAAGATCGACGCCTTCAATGCCGGCAACTATGCCGCCGCCGTTCAAGACCAGCTGGAGGCGAAGAATCTGTCGCGCGTCCTGTATCCTGACGATTCGACGCCGCAGGGCAAGGAGCTCCGGCTCAAACAACAGTATTTTTTCGTCAGCGCAAGCCTGCAGGATATTTTGCGCATTCACTTGAGCGAGGGCCGGTCGCTCGCTTCCTTGCCCGACTCGATCGCCATTCAGCTCAACGACACCCACCCGGCTGTGGCGATTCCGGAATTGATGCGGCTGCTCGTCGACGAGCAAGGACTGTCCTGGGAGGAAAGCTGGCAGATCACCAAAGGCGTGTTCTCGTATACCAATCATACGCTGTTGCCGGAGGCCCTCGAGTCATGGCCGGTGTCGATGCTCGAGCGCCTGCTGCCGCGGCATTTGGAAATCATCTATCTTGTAAACCGGGATTTTCTGCGAACGGTGGAGTCGACCTATCCCGGCGAGCCGCAGCGTCTGCGCACGATGTCCATCATCGATGACGGCGGCGATCGGCGCGTACGCATGGCGCATCTGGCCATCGTCGGCTGCCACAAAATCAACGGCGTCGCGCAGCTGCATTCCGATCTGATGCGCAAGCATGTCTTCAGCGGATTTGCACAGATGTATCCCGAGCGTTTCATCAATGTCACCAACGGGATCGCCGTGCGCCGCTGGCTCAAACAATCGAATCCCGGACTGTCTGCCTTGTTGACGCAGCATCTCGGACGGTCATGGGAGAACGATCTCGAAGAGCTCGGGCGGCTGAACGGAGCGGCCGACGATGCGGAGTTTCGCCGCCAGTTCCGCGGCATCAAGCACACCAACAAGCAGAGGCTCGCCGATGAGGTCATGCGGCGCACCGGCGTGGAAATCAGCGCCCATTTCCTCTTCGACGTGCAAGTGAAAAGAATCCACGAATACAAGCGCCAGTTGCTGAACCTGCTGTACGTGGTAACCCGCTACCGGAAAATTCGCGAGAACCCGGGCGCCGAGACGGTGCCGCGGGCCGTGATTTTTGCCGGCAAGGCGGCGCCGGGATATGCGATGGCGAAGGACATCATCAAACTCATCAACAACGTGGCGCGCACCATCGACTCGGACATCCTGATGCGCGACAAGCTGCGCGTGGTTTTTCTGCCTGACTATGACGTTTCGCTGGCGCAAAAAATCATGCCCGCGGCGGACCTTTCGCAGCAGATTTCCACCGCCGGCATGGAAGCATCGGGAACCGGCAATATGAAGCTCGCGCTCAATGGTGCACTGACCATCGGGACGCTGGACGGCGCCAACATCGAGATTCGCGATCACGTGGGTACGGAGAACATATTCATCTTCGGCCTCACGGCCGACGAGGTCGAGGCGCGGCGCGCGGCGGGCTACCTGCCCAAGCGCGAGCTCGAGGCGAACCCGGAACTGAAAGGCACCTTGGAGCTCATCGCCTCCGGATTTTTTTCACCGGGGCGCCCGGACGATGCCAAACAAGTGATTGAGCGCCTGCTGAGCGACGCTGAGCCTTACTTGGTGCTGGCGGACTATGCCGCCTATGCGAAGGCGCAAGATCAGGTGGATGCGCTGTATGCGCTGGAAGATCAGTGGAGCCACAGAGCCGTGATCAATTGCTTGAACATGGGCTACTTTTCCAGCGACCGAAGCATCCGAGAATATGCGGACCGCATTTGGTCGGTCAAGCCGGTGATTTGAAAGCCATTCAAGCAGGTGCACCGCGGCCTTTGGGGGCGACGTGGAACAAGCACGGCGTCAACTTCGCCCTGTTCTCCGGCAGTGCCACCCGCGTCGAGCTGTGTCTGTTCGACGCGCAGAGCGGTGCCGAAACCGCGCGCTACGATTTACCCGCGCGCACGGGCGACGTTTGGCATGGGTTGCTGTCGCCGCGACGTGCCGGCCCTGGAACGCACTATGCGTTTTGCGTGCACGGCCCCAACGATCCGAAAAATGGCCATCGCTTCGACGCGACGGTGCCGCTGATCGACCCCTACGCGCGCGCGCTGTCGTTGCAACTGCCGCTGCGCTCGCGCGTCATTGAGCACGCGTTTCATTGGGAGGGCGATCGACCGCCGACCATTCCGTGGCGCGATTCCATCATCTATGAGCTGCACGTGAAAGGATTTACCCGCCTGCATCCTGCCGTGCCCGAGAAATGGCGCGGCAAGTACCTGGGGCTGTCGGTGGCACCGGTCATCGAGCACTTGAAATCCATCGGCGTGACCGCGGTTGAATTGCTGCCCTGTCAGGCGTTTGTCAGCGAACCATTCTTGGGCGCGCGCAAGTTGACCAACTACTGGGGCTACAACCCGGTCGCGTGGTTTGCGCCGGCCAATGAATATGCGGTGGATGATGCGGTGGTCGAATTCAAGACCATGGTCAGAGCGCTGCATTCCGCCGGAATCGAAGTCATCCTGGACGTGGTCTTCAACCATACGGCCGAGGGCAATGAGTCCGGCCCGCTCCTATCCTTGCGGGGCATCGACAACTCGGTGTATTACCGTCTGACCCCGGCGGATTTGCGCTTTTATGAGAATCTCACCGGCACCGGCAACACGGTCAACTGCGAACATCCGCGGGTGCGTGCGCTCATCGTCGATTGCCTGAGGTACTGGGTCGAGGAGATGCACGTCGATGGCTTTCGCTTCGATTTGGCGACGGTGCTGGGCCGCGAAGCCGGGGGATTCAGCGCACAAGCGGCGCTTTTCAAGGCGCTGCGCGCCGAACCCGCACTGGCCTACGTGAAATTGATCGCCGAGCCCTGGGATGTGGGTCTGGGCGGCTACCAGCTCGGCCGCTTTCCCGCCGGGTGGACAGAGTGGAACGACCGCTATCGAGACGGCACGCGCGCGTTCTGGCGCGGCGACGCCGGGAAGATGGGAGAATTCGCGGAGCGGCTTGCCGGATCCAGCGATCTGTTCCGGCATAACGGACGCAAGCCCACTGCCGGCGTCAATTTTGTGACCGCGCACGACGGCATGACCCTGAACGACCTGGTGTCCTACAGCGGCCGGCACAACGAAGCGAATCTCGAGAACAACACCGACGGTCACAGCAATGAGTTGAGTTGGAATTGCGGGATCGAAGGACCCACGGACGACGCCGCCATCGCCGCCTTGCGCAAGAGGCAAATGCGCAATTTTCTGGCGACGCTGTTTCTGTCGCAGGGGGTCCCCATGCTGCAAGCGGGCGACGAGTTTGCCCGTACCCAGCGCGGCAACAACAACGCCTATTGCCAGGACAACGAGATATCGTGGGTCGATTGGCGCCTGCGCAGCGCCAATTCAGACTTGCTGGAATTCGTGCGATTGCTCGCGCGGCTGCGCCGCTTGCACGTGGAGTTTCGCCGGGAGACCTTCTTGAAGGGCGCCGCGTCGCGCGCGGGCGTCAAGGATGTGACGTGGTTGAACGTTCGCGGTACCGAGATGACGCAAAGCGAATGGCAGGACTCGGAGCTGCGTACGCTGGGAATGTGGTTCGGGGAACGCACCGGTTCGGCGGAACATCTGCTGCTGCTGGTGAACGCGGCGGGTTCCGAGCAGTCCTTCGGACTTCCGGCGGCCCCGGCAGATGGGCCCTGGATTTGCCTGTTTGACACCGCGTCGGAGGGCGTCGGGGCGCGGAGTCTTGGACCGGCGCGAAGCTACGCGCTCAAAGCCCACAGCGTCGCATTGCTGGAGTGCTGATGTGGATACGGCTTTGATCGAAAAGTTGGCCGGCCTGCGCGGAATCGCCGATGCCTATCATGATTATCGCGGCGAACTCAAATTCTTCAGCCTGCAAACCAAGAAAGGCATCTTGAGAGCCATGGGATGCCCCGTGGACGATGAGAGCGAACTCGTCGCAAGCCTGGCGCAAGTCGAAGCAGCGCGGTGGCGCAAGCTGCTTCCCCCCGTGGCAACGTCGCGCGGCTCGCGAATCGGGTTTGACATCAATGTCAGCGCGCGCGAGTTGGGAGACAGTCTCGTGTGGCGCGTGCATTGGGAGAACGGCTCACGATCGAATGGGGTCACTACGACGGCCGATTGCGCGGAAGTTTGGCGGGGCGAGGTCGCCGGGTCATGGATTACGCGCCGGCGCTTCGAGTTGATGATAGATCTGCCACCCGGCTATCACGAGTTCGAGGCCAGCCTGGCCGGCGGCGCTGCCGAGCGCTGTCTTTTGATCATTTCTCCGCCGACATGCTACGAGCCTGCGGCGATCGTCGCGGGGCGGCGCCTCTGGGGCGTCGCCGTGCAGCTGTATACGCTCCGGTCCCGTTTCAATTGGGGTATCGGGGATTTTGGCGACCTGGAGCGGCTGATTCGCTGGATGGGTTCATGCGGTGCGGGCTTCATTGGATTGAATCCCTTGCATGCCTTGGCGCCCGCGGATCCGGCAAGATCCAGCCCCTACAGCGCCTCGAGCCGGCATTTTCTCAATGTTTTGTATATCGCTGTGCCGGCCATCCCGGAGTTCCAGGAATGCGCGCCGGCGCGCCAGCGTGTGGCCGACCTCGAGGTCGCGCGCCGACTGGAACGATTGCGAGCACTCGACCACGTGGACTATCGGGGTGTCGCGGATCTGAAATTCGAGATACTGGCGCTGCTATATCAAGATTTTCGCGACAGGCAACTCGCAAAGGGCAGCGAGCGAGCGCGCAGTTTTCTAAGCTTCGTTGCGCAGCGGGGCGCGCCGTTGCAGCTGCACGCCCGCTTCGACGCGCTCGATCGCCATTTTCGCGTGACGCTCGGATGCGCATCGGGTTGGATCAGCTGGCCGCCGGAGTTCCGCGACGTGAACGGCGCTGCGGCCGCACGCTTCGCGCTCGAACATCCTGCCGAGGTGGAATTTTATGCGTACCTGCAATGGCTGGCGCATGAGCAGCTGATGAACGCGCAGGCCCTGACCCGCGAACTGGGGATGCCGATCGGTCTGTACGGCGACTATGCGGTCGGCGCCAACCCGTCGGGTTCGGAGACATGGATGGATCAGGCCAGCTATTCCCTTGGCGCTGAAATCGGCGCTCCGCCGGATCCTCTGGCACTGAAGGGACAGGGATGGGGGATTCCGCCGCAAGACCCAGCGGCAATGCAAGCGCAGCGGCTGCAGGGATTCATCAGTTTGATCCGCAACAACATGCGCTACTACGGCGCATTGCGCCTGGATCATGTGATGTCGCTGTGCCGGCTGTGGTGGGTTCCGGGCGGCTGTTCGCCCACCGAGGGCGCCTATGTTTACTATCCGCTGCACCAGTTGCTGACGGTGCTGTCGCTGGAAAGCGCGCGCAACTCTTGTTTGGTGGTAGGCGAGGACTTGGGCGTGGTGCCGGACGAGATGCGCCAGGCCATGCCGGAATTCGGCCTGTACCACTATAAGGTCCTGCTGTTCGAAAAAATGGACGGACGGTTTCGGCGGCCGGAGGAATTTGTGAAGCGCGCGCTGGCGACGGTGACCACGCACGACATGCCGACTTTGCGAAGCTATTGGGAGGGTCGGGACATCGAGCTGCGCCGGCGCTTGAATCTATTTCCGGGCGCCGAGGTCGAAAACGAAGTCATGCGGGAGCGCGCGCGCGACCGCGAGATGCTGTTATCGGCGCTGCGGGATCAAGGCTTGAGTCCCGCACGGCCGGGCACGCCATCCGAGCCGTTCACCGCGGAACTGGCGACCGCGCTGCATCTTTACCTGGCGCGTTCGTCGACCACGCTGGTTGCCCTGCAAATTGAGGATCTCCTGGGCATGGTCGACCCGGTCAACGTGCCGGGAACCGACAACGAATATCCGAATTGGCAACGCAAGCTGAGCGCGGAGCTCGAGGATATGGCGGTGCGCGGCGATTTCGCCGAGCAGCTGGCGGCGATCCAGCGCGCGCGTACCTGGCAATAAACGCGCGTACCTGGCAATAAACGCGCGTACCTGGCAAGAAAATAGACGCAGCGCAGCACGGGTTGCGGAGCGTCGGCGGTTCGAACAGCCCGCTTAAGACGCACAGCCAATGCAACCTGTCGCCAGGATCGTGTCACTCACCGTCGAATCGCCTTACCAACAAAGGAGAGTTGCCATGCTTAACGAAAAAGGAATGGCTGGTTTTCTGCTGCAGGGGTTATTCGGTGCTGTGCTGGCTCTGGCGGCCGCCAATGCGCCGGCCGACGATTTCGATTTCGACAACGCTTTCATACCGCGGGCCGTCAATTCATCGACGATTCCGGCGAACGGAGACGTGAATCCGTACGGTGTGGCTTTCGTTCCCGGCGGATTTGCGCCGGGCGGCACGATCGCTGCAGGCGATGTTCTGGTCAGCAATTTCAACAACGCGGCCAACCAGCAAGGTACCGGCACTACGATTATTCAATTGCATCCCGAAGGACCGCTTGCGCCCCCGGGAACAGCCACCACGTTTTTCTCGAGTTCTCTGCCCGGCTTGAGCACGGCTCTTGGCGTGCTGCGCGCGGGTTTTGTCATCGTCGGCAACGTACCCACCACCGACGGCACTAGCGCCACGATCGGCGCGGGCGCCCTACAGCTGATCGACCGGCATGGCCATTGGCTGGCGACCTGGAGTGACCCTCAGCTGCTTGACGGGCCATGGGATCTCGCAGTGGATGATCATGGTTCGTGGGCGCATGTCTTTGTGGCCAATGTGTTGGATGGGACGGTGACCCGGCTGACTCTGCGCATAAACGACCAAAAAGTGACGGTGCAGAGTCGCGTCAGGATCGCAGCAGGCTATACCCACAGGCCGGACGCTGCAGCGTTGGAGCTTGGTCCCACCGGGCTTGCCTATGACGAGCAGAGCGACATGCTGTTCGTTGCGTCCACTGCGGATAACGCCATATTCGCGATCGACAATGCCGCGGCCCGCAGCAGTCCCGCAACCCGCGGCCGACTTGTGTTTGCAGGGTCGCAGCTGCGCGGTCCTCTGGCGTTACGGTTTGCGCCGAACGGGCACCTGCTCGCAGCCAACGGTGATGCAGTGAACGCCGATGTCCTTCATCCCAGTGAAATCGTCGAATTCACGAGGCATGGGCAGTTCGTGCGCGAATACAATGTCGACTCCGCCCAAGGTGGCGCCTTCGGGCTCGACACTGCGGCACACGGGGCCTTCAACTACGCGGTGATCGACGATGTGACCAACAACTTGACGGTCTCCAAAGTACGCGACTAGCTTTGGATCGGCCGTGGCGACGCCTGGACACGGAGGTCCAGGCAGATCACGCACGTTTTCGCTTGGAGCGGCGAGGTCTCGCCGTGGGTTGACGGGGAGCAAAGAGCATCTGGATATGCCGACGCAAATGATCCAGGCAATCGGCTGCCACGGCCGGCCCTTGTTTTGCCTTCGCGAGGATGAACGCTCCCTGCATTACCGCCTGGGTGTAAAGCGCCAGGCTCTTTGCGCTAAATGGATGATCCACGCGGTACAGACGCATTGCTGCATCGATATCCGCTTCGAGGGTTGCGGCATGGCCGCTGATCGACTTTTCACAGGCATCCCGGACCGCGGGGTGAGTCTCGTAAACCTCCTGGATCATCGTGCCGGCGAAGCACGTAAATTCCGGCAGCGTGCCCGTTAAAAGCGCCTTGCGAAAGTCGATATAGGCGAGCAAGCGGTCCAAAGGATCCGGCAGCGTTCGATATTTTGCGGACAAAAATGTCGGACTCGTGACGTTTATCCAGTGTTCGGCTGCAGCAATGGCCAGGTCTTCCTTACTCGTAAAGTGATGGAAGAAGCTCCCTTTGGTAAGTTCGGCGGCTTCGCAAATATCTTCGACGCGCGTCGCCGTGTATCCCTTGGCGCGAAAAACCGATAGCGCGGCGTCGAGCAGCGCCTTCTTGGATTCGTGATGCACTTCGGCCATAAAGCTGCTTGGTCGATTGCCGTCGTTACCCCTTCCCGGTGCTCACTGCGGATGGAAAGCTGGATTTTCCACCGAAGTAACATTCGACCGCCTTCACCTTGTCGTCTCGAAGCCGAAAATATTCCACGTTGCGGAACGTCTTGCCGTTCGTGGTGTGACAGACGTACATCACAAATGCCTCGTTGTTCGTGCCAATCACCTGCTTCAGGTCAAACCGGTCAATATAAGCAATCTGCGTGTCCCAGCATCCTGCCTTGAAATCGCTTTTACTGATGTGGTCGTCGAGTGGGCTTGAAAATGTGAAGTCGTCCGCCAATAGGATGTCGACCGGATGCCAGTCCTTCGTCTCCCACGCAGCATAGTATTTCCGGACAATCTCCCGGCTTTTCGAGCGCGGCCCTGTCTCCGCGCTCGCACGCGCAGGTTGCGGAACACCCCCCGCCGCAAGCAGCGCACAGGCACCTGCCTCAAGTACGGTCCGGCGCGACATTGCTCTTTCTGTCATGACTCATTCCCTCCTTAATTTCCCGGCCTTCGGATTGATGATGTGAGTGAGCAAACGCGCGGCATGAGACACGGCCGGTTCTTGCGTATAAACATACCGACTAGTGGGTATGTTAGTGATGAAGAATTTCGATGTCAATCCATGTCGAAATGATCGGGGCCCATCCGTCTTACTAGTGAGAACCTCTGGAGCCCCGCTGATGTGCCCTCTCTGTACAATTTCGGCCGCCTTGAGCGCGGCGGCCGCGGCTTCTACCGCAACCGCGATCGCGACGCTGGGTATCGACCTGACCCGATTGTGCCTCGAGCGTTTGGCTGCCCTGAAAGCGTGGTTTCTCCGGAATCTACGATCAAATCCGTAAGAGGAGTTCAAGATGAGCAGTGATCCATCGCGGCGCCGGCCGCCCCGCATTGTGTCGAGGGAAGAATGGCGCGAGGCGCGCATTGCGCTGCTGGCCAGAGAAAAGGAACTGACGGCGATGAAGGACTCCCTGGCGGCCGAACGTTGCTCGCTGCCCTGGGTGCGGATCGACAAGGAGTATGTGTTTGATGCGCCGACGGGTCCCAAGACCCTGTCGCAGCTGTTCGACGGACGCAGCCAGCTGTTCGTCAAACATTTCATGATGGGCCCCGGTCAGTCCCGCCAGTGCGTCGGGTGCTCGCTGGAAGTGGACCATCTGGCGGGGATCCGTGTGCATCTCGAGCATCACGATGTCACGTACGCGGCCGTGGCCCGTGCGCCGATTGACGAAATAGAGCGGCTGAAACGCAAAATGGGTTGGGACTTCGCCTGGGTGTCGTCCTACCGCAATGATTTCAATTTTGATTTCAATGTGTCGTTCTCGGATGACGAAATCGCGCTGGGCCGCGGCACCTACAACTATCAGGAGGTGGCTGTGCATCCGGGCATGATCGATCTCTCGGGCGACAGCATTTTTGTCAAGGACGAGGACGGTCAGGTCTATCACACGTACTCGGCATACGCGCGGGGCGGGGAGCAATTCTTGGGCATCTATGCCTATCTCGATGCCACGCCCAAGGGCCGCGCCGAGAATGGTCCCCATCATTCGCTCGCCGATTGGGTGAAGCCCCACAACATGTATGGCCGTGGCGGCATGGTCGAGGGCACGGGCCGGTATCATGCCGCGGATTGCGGCTGCGCGGCTCATCCTGAAACTGCGGCGATACTTCCATAGGAGAGTCGGCTTGAAAATCTATTGGATCAAAGCGCAAGCGCCTCGACGGGTGCTGGCGCTGGCAAAACATCTGGGCATCGAGGCGGACTTTGTCGAAATCAATCTGATGGCCGGGGGGCTGAAAGCGCCGGAGTTCTGTGCGCTCAATCCGAACAAGAAAGCTCCGGTGCTCGTGGACGGGGACCAGGTGCTCTGGGAATCCTCCGCCATCATGGTCTATCTTTGCACCAAGACAGGATCCGACATGTGGCCCGCGCGCAATACCGCCGAGCAGGTGGAGGTACTGCGCTGGTTGTCGTGGAACGATGGTCACTGGGCGCCTGCTGTCGGACCGTTCTACTTTGAGCACGTGGTCAAATCGACGTTCGGCCTGGGTCCCCCGGATCGCGAGTCGTTGAAGTCCCACGTACCCGAATTGCACAAGTTCGCCGCCGTATTGGACGGTCATTTGGCGGGCCGCAGTTTCGTCGCCTGCGGACGGCTGACGATTGCCGATTTCCAGGCGGCCTCGATGGCGACTTACTGGCGAGAATCGGAAATGCCTCTCGATGCCTATCCCAACATCGTACGTTGGATCGAGGGTCTGTTGCGCATTCCCGCCTGGGCGCAGCCCTGGCCCGTGGAACGAGAGGCCCTGGAATTGGCGGCGAGCTGACGACGAATTGAGCATCGACATTTGCAACTGACGAACTGGAGCACACTGTGAAAAACTATCTGGCAATCTTTCTCGGTACACCGTCTTCACCCAAATTCGCGGAATTCATGGCGATGGAGGAAGGCAAGCGCAAGAAGATCGAGGCGACGGGCATCAAAGCGTGGGGCGACTGGATGCAGAAGCATCAGTCGGCGATTGTCGAGACCGGAGGCCCGTTGGGTAAAACAAAACGAACATCCGCGCAGGGCGTAGCGGACACCAAGAACAATCTGTCAGGCTTCGTGGTGGTCAAGGCCGACTCGCACGACGCGGCGGCAAAGTTGTTTGAGAAACACCCGCATTTCACGATTTTCCCGGGAGACTCGGTGGAGATCATGGAAATCCTGCCGATTCCGGGGCAACCGCCAGGCTGACGCTTCATGGCAGCCGGCCAGACGGAGCCTAGCTTACGGGCTGCGACGCCGCCTGTGCGCGCGCAGCCCAGATCCACACAAAGCCGCCGACCAACACCGCGACCGGCAGTATCGTGATGGCCTGTTGCAGCGAGAATGCATCCGACAACGCGCCGACGATCAAAGGCGACAGCGCGTCGCCGAGTATATGAATGGCGAACACGCTCAACGCAATGGCGGTGGCGCGCTCGCTGGCAATGACCAGGTTGATGATGGCCGCATTGATCGGACCGGTCGACAAGAACAGGCAGAGTTGCGCCGTGACCATGTATGTCACGTAAAGGGAATGAGAGTTCGTCGTGAGAGCCAGCCACACGAACGGCGCTGCAATGAGCGTCGCAATGGCTGACAACCACAAATAGGCCTGTCGCGAGTTCTTGGCGAAGTAGTCGCCCATCCAGCCGCCGACAAAGGTGCCGATGAATCCCGTAATGACGATGATGGTGCCGAAACTGACGGTGGCTTCGCTGCGCGGGATTCCGCGCGCGCGCTCGAGGAATGCCGGCATCCAGTAGGCCAGTCCGCCGATGGCAAACGTGTAAGCGGCGTATCCCAGTACGGTCAGCGCATAGGGCTTATTGCGCAGCAGCCGCCCATAAGTCAGCCAGGCCTCACGGCTGATGCTGGATCGTGGCGCGCTCGGCGTGGCTTTGCCGGGATTCTCGGCGCGGTCCTGGATGCCCCGCGGCGGGTCGCGCAGCAACAAACACAACGCCGCCAACAGCAATCCCGGGGTACCGGCAACAAAGAACGCTGCACGCCAACCGTAATGCTTGTCGACCAACCCGCCTACCACGTAGCCCAAAGCCGACCCCACGGGTATCGCGCAAAAGAAAATTGCCATGACGCGGCCGCGTTGACGAACCGGGAAATAATCGGACAGCAGGCTCGGGGCGATGGTGACATATGCGGCTTCGCCCACGCCAACGGCCGCGCGTGCGGCAAACAGCGTCAAATAGTTGATGGCGAATCCGGACAGGGCAGTCGCAAAACTCCAGCAAGCGACGCCCAGCGCGATCAACCGTGGCCGCGAGCGGCGATCTCCCAACGCGCCAAACACGGGCGCCAGCAGCGTGTACACGATCAGGAAGCCGGACATGAGCGACCCCAGATTGGTGTCGGAAAGTCCGAGATCGGAATGTTTCAGGCTTTCGAGCACCCCGGAGACGACATAACGGTCGAGGTAGCTGAACAAGTTGATGAAGGCAAGAATCGCCAGCCCAAAATTCGCGGATCCCAGCCAGGACTTTTGTTTTTGTTCGGCCACGCCGAAGTATAGTGGTGATCCTGGCAAATGCACGCAGAAGCCGTTTGTAAGCGTAATTGGTTGATTTTATTGGCGGAACGGTGGTTCGCGTGGCAGCGCAGGCTCAAGTAGGATCAAAATCAGCGAAATAATTTAGGAGATTCATTTGGCCAAGCCGAATTACCGTCACGCTAAAAAGCAGAAGGAGGCCGCCAGAAAAGCTCGGCAAGATGCCAAGCAAGTAAGGCGTTCCAGCGTGCCCGATGCAGCCGCTGTTCCGGATGTACCGGTCGAACCTCTGCCCACCAAGCCGGCGTGAACACGTACGTCTCGCCCTGGATGGACGAGGAACTCTCGATTTTTCGAGACAGCGTGGCGCGCTTTGTCGAAGCGGAAATGGTGCCGCACGATGAGCAGTGGCGTAAGCAGCAGCACGTTGGCAAGGACATTTGGCGCAAAGCCGGCGAGATGGGCCTGCTCTGTACCGACATATCCACCGACTACGGCGGTGTCGGCGGTGATTTTCGACATGAAGCCATCCTCTACGAAGAGACCTCGAGGCGGGGCATTTCGGGATTCGGTCAGAGCGTGCACAGCATTTGCGCACACTATTTGGAGAATCACGGCACCGAGGAACAGAAGCGCCGCTTCCTGCCGCGCATGGCGAGCGGCGAGCTGATTGGGGCCATTGGCATGTCGGAACCGGCGGCCGGATCCGATTTGCAAGGGCTGCGGACGCGCGCGGTGCGCGACGGGGACAGCTACCTCATCAATGGCTCAAAGATATTCATCACCAACGGCTTTCTCGCCGGATTGATTGCGTTGGTGGTCAAGACTGAGCCCGGCGCGGGCGCCAAGGGCACATCGATCATGATGGTGGAAACCGATAATTTGAAGGGTTTCCGAGTCGGCCGAATTCTCGACAAGATGGGTATGAAATCGCAGGATACGTCCGAGCTGTTCTTTGAGGACGTGCGCGTTTCCGCCGCCAATCTCTTGGGCGGGGCCGAGGGCCAGGGGTTCTACCAACTCATGGGTGATCTCCCCTATGAGCGCGCGCTCATTGCCGTGTCAGGCGTGGCCGCGATGGAAGGCGGGCTCGCCGAGACCATTCGTTACGTCAAGGATCGCAAGGCCTTCGGCAAGGCCATCGCGGAATTTCAGAATACGAAATTCAAGCTGGCGGAACTCGCCACCAAGACGCATATTGCGCGCCTGTTGGTCGATGACATCATCGGCAGAATTGTCGCAGGAACTCTCGACACGGTTACAGCGTCGATGGCGAAGTATTGGGTGACGGACACGCAGCAGGAAGTGCTCGACGAGTGCGTTCAACTGCACGGCGGCTACGGCTACATGAATGAGTACCTGGTATGCCGCCTGTTCGCCGACTCGCGCGTGCAGCGCATCTACGGGGGCACGAACGAGATCATGAAGGAATTGATCTCGCGCGCACTCTGACGGGCCGATGCCGCTGTCGCCGGTCAGCGACGCGCGGCGCATTAAGGGGACTTCACAGATCTTTTCGTGTTTTGTGCTTCTCATGAAGCCCAAAATCGCACGACAATAGCGGCTATGCGACGCTTAATCTCTCGGCTGCTCGCGGTGCCGCTGTTTTCGGTGCTGCTGGCAATTGCGGCGTGCGGCGGCAGCGCGGTGGTAACCCTGACCGCGACACCCTCTTCGGACACTTTTGTCGCCTACCGGGTCGGGCTGGTGTCCATTCGGCTGCAAACGTCCGGCGGTAAATCGGGCGTGACGGTTTTGCCGACGGCAACCACTGTAGATTTTACAAAGCTGCTCGATTTTACCGAGGTGGTGGGCGCACCGGCGGTGGCAAAAGGCACGTATACCGATGCCTTGATTACACTCGACTACAGCACGGCCGTCATCATTTATGACGATGGAAGTCTCGACGGCGTGGCACTCAGACCGGTCGGCGCGAACGGCAAAGACTTGGGAGTGGTTTCCGTACAGGTCACGCTGGATCCGAGCGATCCTTTACTGAGCGCTCCCAAGCAGGTGGGTCTGATGGCGTTGGATTTCAACCTGGCCGCGTCAAATGTCGTCAACTTGAGCGCGAAGACCGTGACGATTACGCCGATGCTGGCGGCAAGCATGCTGCCGATCGACACCAAGCAGGTTCGCATCCGCGGTCCGCTGTTGGCTGCCAGGGGAACCTTTTTCGCGACCGGCGTGACGCCATTTGACAGCAGCGTGGCGGGCTTAGGACAGCTCTCGATCACGCCGGACGATGTGACGACCTACGAGATCAATGGCTTTGTATCGACGGGTAGCGCCGGCCTGGTGCAGCTCGGTGCATTGCCGACGCACACGTTGACGACGGCCTTCGGTACGCTGACGGCATCCAATGCGTCCGCGACCCCCAAGAGTCCCGCGGGCACTCCCGCCAGTGCAGCGACGGTGCCCGCGAGCACGACCACATCCAGCGTGTCATTTGCCGCATCGCAGGTGTTGGTGGACAGCGGCATTCAGGGACTGGGTCTGGATCGCGTATCGGGAATCGTCTCGGCGCGCAGCGGCAACACACTGGGCATCGAGGATGCAACGCTCATCCAGACGAACGGCACCACTACGTTCGTTCCGGGAACGACCATCGTCAATGTCGGTGCCAATACGCTGGTCACGTTTTTTGGACAAGGCGTCGCGGAATTCATCAGCCCGCAGCAAATTTCGGTGGGGTCGTCGATCGACGTGCTCGGCACGGTCGGCACTACCAGCGCCGGCGGAACTCTCATCGATGCCAGCGCCGGTCGCGTGCGGCTCGATCTCACCACGGCTTCAGGTCTCGTAACCGCGCAGGGCTCCGGAGCCGTGACGCTCAATTTGACCAACCTCGGCGGCCGCGCGATCGGGGCGTTTGACTTCGTCGGCAGCGGCGCGGCTGCGAATCAATATGCCGTGGCGACAGGCGTGCTTGATCTGACGAATGCGGTCGTGGCGGCGCCGGTTGTGGTGACTGGTTTTCCCAATGCATTCGCGACCCCGCCGCCGAATTTTACGGCCTCGACTCTGCTCGATCCGACCACGATCCAAGCTGAACTGGTGATCGACTGGAGCGGCGGGACAGCGGCGCCCTTTACGAGCTTCGATGGTTCGGCCATTACCCTCGACGTACACAACACCGCCATAGGCCCGCGGCGTGAGATTCAAATCGGATCGCAGATCATCGATCTCGCCGGGCTGTCATCCGATCCCATGATCGCGCCCGGCACCACGGGCTCACCCACGCTGTTTTCGATTGGTCATGCTGCCTCTTTCACCATCGAGAGCTTTGATACCTATGGTGCATTCATCACACAGTTGCAATCCGAGCTGAACGGCGCGACCCTGGCGACCGGCATGACCGCCGTCGGTCAATACACGGTGGCGACATTTGCATTTTCTGCGACGAACATAACGCTCGTCTTGAACAACTGAACACTCGATGGTCAGGCCCGCGGGGTAAGGCTCGTTGAAATCCAGAACTTCCCGCCGCGACTTGCTTCGGGCAGCCTCGCTGTTGGCCGTGCCGGCGACTTTGCCGCGGCTCTTGCGCGGCGCACCCGCGCAGGCGGCCGGTTCCGCGCCGTTCAACCATGCGTATGTGGGCACCTATACGCCGAACGGCGGCGGCATTTATCTGTTTCGGATCGACCCTGTCACCGCCGCATTGACTCAATTGCAGGTAGTCGACGATATTCGAAATCCAACCTGGCTGGTGCTCAATCCGGCGAAAGACCGGCTGTACGCGGTCAGCGAGATCGATAATTTTCAAGGCACGCGCAACGGCGCCGTCGTCTCGTACGCCATCGACAACGACACCTTGCAGCTGAAGCGACTGGGCGCGGTGAGTTCCGGCGGAACCACGCCTGCGCATGCCAGCGTGCATCCGTCGGGAAAGTTTGTGTTCGTTGCCAACTATGGCGGCGGCAGCGTGGCGGTGTTTCCGGTGGGCGCCGACGGTGCGCTCGGCGAGGCGACGGACGTGAGGCCAAGCGTCGGTCCACGGCATCATGTGCGCGCCGCCATTGACCCGACGGGGCAGTTTGCCGTCAGCGACCACGACGGCCCGCACGTACACATGGTCGCCGCGGATCCCAGCGGGCAATTCGTGATTGCCAACGACGCAGGACTCGATCTGACGCTGGTCTGGCGTTTCGACGCCGCAACAGGGCGATTGCTGCCTGCCGCTGTGCCCGTGATTGCGGCGCCGCCGGGTTCGGCGCCGCGGCACTTTGCCTTCCATCCCAATGGACGCGTGTTCTACAACCTTTATGAGCATGATGCAAAGGTGGCGGTTTACGACTACGACGCAGCGCGCGGCTTGAAGCTCAAGCAGATCGTGTCCAGCTTGCCGCCCAAGTTCGGAGGCAGCAATCTCTCCTCTGAAATCGTGATGACTGCCGACGGCCGCTTTCTGTACGTTGCGAATCGATTGCACAATGCCGTGGCAATCTTTGCGGTGAATGATGACGGCCAATTGCGCAGTATTGGGGAAACCTGGGTGCACGCCGACTCGCCGCGCAGTTTGTGCATCGATCCCAGCGGGACATTTCTGTTCTCCTGCAATCAGCGGGGCGATTCAATCACGTCGTTCCATTTGAATGCGGCGACCGGCGCGCTGACCTTCACCGGCCGATTCGAAGCGGTCGGAAGCCCGGCGGTGATGACAATCCTCAAGCGCTAAATCCGGGATATACTTGGGGCCAATGCGCTCGCGCGATCACGGTTGAGAAGTATGGAAATCGCAATGATTGGTTTGGGCCGCATGGGTGCCAACATGGCGCAGCGATTGATGCGCGGCGGGCATAAGGTTGTGGGCTTCGATCCGGCTGATGCGGCGCGCGCGCTGCTGGAGAAGAGTGGCGCGGAGACTGCGGCCTCGCTCGAGCAACTGGTTGCGAAGCTCAAGGCGCCGCGCGCCGTGTGGCTGATGGTGCCGGCCGGGGAGATCACCGACAACACCATTACCAAGCTTGTGCCGCTATTGGCCGCGGGCGATACCATCATCGACGGCGGCAATTCCAACTACCGGGATACCCAGCGACGCGCGGCGATGACACTGCAGCGCAAAATCCAGTATGTCGATTCGGGGACCAGCGGCGGGATATGGGGCCTGGCCGAGGGATACAGCCTGATGATCGGCGGCGACGAGGCGGTGGTGGAACGCCTGCGCCCGATATTCGAAACCCTGGCGCCGGCCAAGAATCAGGGCTGGGGCCGGGTCGGGCCTGTCGGCTCGGGCCATTACACCAAGATGGTCCATAACGGCATCGAGTATGGATTGATGCAGGCGTATGCCGAGGGTTTTTCAATTTTGCAGCACAAGAGCGAATTCAAGCTCGACCTGCATCAAATAGCGGAGATTTGGCGCTACGGCAGCGTGGTGCGGTCCTGGCTTTTGGACCTTACCGCCAATGCTTTGGAGAAAAACCCCACGCTCAAGGGCATCGCTCCCTATGTCGCCGATTCCGGGGAAGGTCGTTGGACCGTCGCCGACGCGATTGAACTGGGCGTGTCCGCGCCGGTCATTACGCTGTCGCTGCTCGAGCGCCTGCGCTCGCGCGACAATGATTCGTTTTCAGACAAGCTGCTGGCGGCCATGCGCAATCAGTTCGGCGGGCATGAAATAAAAAAAGAGTGATCAAGAGTCGAGCGTGAGAATTCTGATCGTCGGTGCGGGCGCCATAGGCGGCTATTTCGGCGCCCGGCTCGTTGCGGCAGGCCGGGATGTCACCTTTCTCGTCAGAGAGCGCAGGGCGGAGCAGTTGCGCCGCAACGGCCTTCAGGTGACGAGCCCGCTCGGCGATCTGAATCTGCCGACTCCCGCTTTAACCAGTGCCGCAACCCTCGAGGACTTCTATGACCTCGTCATTCTCAGCAGCAAATCCTACGATCTGGAGGCATCGATCGGCGACTTCGCCGCGGGCGTAGGCCCGAGCTCGAAGGTCCTGCCCCTGCTCAATGGCTTGCGGCACCTTGACGTCCTGGACGAGCGGTTCGGCGCGCAGCGGGTCCTCGGCGGCCTGGCGCGGATTTCTTCGACATTGGATGCCGACGGGCGCATTCATCAACTGGGCACGTTCAACGCGCTGGCGTTTGGCCGCCGTGGCGGCGGGCCCGGCAATATCGACGATGTTGCCGACACCCTGCGGGTATCCGGTTTCGATGCGCATTCAAGCGCCGACATCCTGCACGAGATGTGGGAGAAGTGGGTGTTCATCGCGGCGGCGGCAGCTACCACGAGCCTGATGCGCGCGGCGGTCGGGGACATCGTTGCCGCCGATGCGCAACAGATCCCCACAGGGTTGCTGCAAGAATGCAGCGCGATCGCCGCCGCGAACGGTTTCGCGCCGCGCGAAGCGGCCATGAGCGTGGGCCGCTCGGTACTCACGACGCCGGGCTCGGTGTTTACGGCTTCGATGCTGCGCGATATCGAGCAAGGCAGCCGTATCGAGTCGGATCACATCGTCGGCGACCTTCTCAGGCGCGCACCCGGCGCGGTGCCGGCGCCGCTGCTCTCGACGGCCTATGCACACTTGCGGGCCTATGAGGCAAGGCGTAAGCGAGAATCGGGCAAGGCGCGCACCTAGATACCGCTCCGGCTAGACACCCGTCGGCACCCCGGCTTTATGCTGGCTGACTGACGCGCCGTCCTGAGCTCGGAGGCGGGCGAAAACAATGGTGGATGCGATGGTCAGTGCGGCAAGGCAGAGGAGCGCCAAATGGATGCCATGAATCATCTGCCCCTCCGTGGCGCGCAGCCGGTCGGGAATGAAGAGCGCCGCGGCGAGCGAGGCCGTGGCGATACCAAAGCTGACCGCCAATTGCTGCACGGTGCTCGCAATGGTGCTGGCGCCGCTCGCCTCGTGTTCACCTACGTCGGCGTACGCCAGCGTATTCATGCTCGTGTACTGCAGCGACGTGAGGAAGCCGTAAATGAACGCCATCGTGACGATGAGCCAGACAGGTGTGGCGAGGTCGATCGTTGCGAACAGCATGATCATTATACCGAGCATGATGGTGTTGCTGATCAGCACGCTGCGGTAGCCGAACTTCTTGAGGATCATCGGCATGGTCAGTTTCAGGCTCATGGCAGCGAAGGCCTGCGGCATGATCAGCAGTCCTGATTGGATGGGCGAGAATCCCAAGCCGACTTGATAGAGAAGCGGCAGCAGGAAGGGAATGCCGCCAATCCCCAAGCGCGTGAATAAATTGCCGCTGACCGCCACTCGGAAGGTGCGAATGACGAGGAGTTTCAGGCGCAGCAGCGGGTGCGCGGTGCGCTTGGTGTGCAGACCGTAGGCTGCCAGCAGGGCCGCTGAGATCCCGAGCAGTCCGAGCATTTCCCGGTCGCTCAAGCTGGTCTCGCCGAACACCTCGAGTACATAGGACAGCAGTGCGATACCTGAGCCGAACAGGACCAATCCGATGACGTCGAGAGGATAGTTGCGCTTCTCGCGATAGTTCGGCAAGTGCCGGTAGACCATGTACAGCCCACACAGGCCGATCGGAATATTGACAAAAAAGATCACGCTCCAATGGAAATACCCGATGATCGCGCCGCCGATAACCGGCCCCAGCATGGGGCCCACCAGGCCGGGAATGGCAACGAAGCTCATGGCATTGATGAGTTCCGACTTGGCGAAGGTGCGTACCATGGTGATGCGGCCGACGGGAAGCATCATGGCGCCGCCGCTGCCCTGCAGAATGCGGCACGCCACCAGCAGATGGATGTTGTTGGAGATGCCGCAGAGGAACGAGCCCAAGGTGAAGATGCCGATCGCGGACGCAAAAACGCGGCGAGTACCGAAGCGATTGGCCATCCAGCCGCTGATCGGAATGAACACGGCCAAACTCAAGGTGTAGCTGGCGAGCACCGCCTTCATGCTCAATGGCGGCACTTCCAGGGCGCGCGCAATCGCGGGTACTGCCGTGTTGAGGATGGTCGTGTCCAGGGATTCCATGAAGAATCCTACTGCGACCAACCAAGGCAGCAGGCGCTTGGCGGTGGCCGTCAGCGCGATGTCGTCGGAATCCGGCAAGGCGCTCCGCCCTTAAGCGCCCGCGAGCGCCGTGTCGACAATGCTCTGCGCCTCAACCGTAAGCCGGCGCAGGTGCGCTTCGTCATGAAAGCTTTCAGCGTAGATTTTGTAGATGTCTTCGGTCCCGGAGGGACGGGCCGCAAACCAGCCGCCGCGTGCGGTGACTTTGACGCCGCCGATGGGCGCATCATTGCCGGGCGCCCGGGTCAAGATCTGTTCGATCGGCTCTCCGGCAAGCTCCGTGATGTGAACTTGCTGCCGGTCGAGTTTGCCGAGCTTGGCCTTCTGTGCGGGGTTCGCCGGAGCATCGATGCGATTGGCAAACGCAGTGCCCAATTCCTGCGTGAGCGCGCGATATTGCTCGCCGGGATCGCGTCCGCTGCGCGCCGTGATTTCCGCCGACAACAGCGCCGGTACGATGCCGTCCTTATCCGTGGTCCACGCCGTTCCGTCGATTCGGCTGAAGGAAGCACCGGCGCTTTCCTCGCCGCCAAAGCCCAATTTTCCATCCACCAGTCCTGCAACGAACCACTTGAATCCCACCGGCACTTCGTACACCGCGCGATTCAACCGCTTGCCGACCCGATCGATCATCGCGCTGCTCACGACCGTCTTGCCGACGGCAGCGTCGGCGCGCCAGCCGCGGCGGTGGCTGAACAAATAGTCGATCGCAACCGAAAGATAGTGATTGGCAGGCATCAGGCCGCTGCTTGGCGTGACGATCCCATGCCGATCGTGGTCGGTGTCGCAGGCGAACGCGATGTCGTAGCGACCCTTGAGTGCGATCAGCCGCTGCATGGCGTAGGAAGAGGAAGGATCCATGCGGATTTTTCCATCCCAATCGAGCGTCATGAATCGAAATGTCGGGTCGACCACATCGTTCACCACGGTGAGATCGAGGCGGTAGCGCTCGGCGATACGCGGCCAATAATGTACGCCGGCGCCGCCCAAGGGGTCGACACCCATGCGAATCTTCGAGTCGCGAATGACGCCCATATCCAAAATGGCGCCAAGATCTTGGACATAATTTTGCACATAGTCATGCAAGTGCGTCGTTGCGGCGCGGCGCGCCGCGCTCACGGCAATTCGCTTGATGCCGCCGGCGCCGGGTTTGAGCAGTTCGTTCGCCCGGTTCTCGATCCACTTGGTGACGTCCGTGTCCGCAGGACCGCCGTTGGTCGGGTTGTACTTGAAACCGCCGCTATCCGGCGGATTGTGCGAGGGTGTAATGACGATGCCGTCGGCCATGCCGGTCTTGCGGCCGCGGTTGTAATTGAGAATGGCGTGGGATACGGCGGGAGTCGGCGTGTATTCGTCGCCGGCCGCGATCATCAGCTCCACGCCATTGGCGGCAAGCACTTCGAGCGCGCTGGCAAAGGCCGGCGCGGACAGAGCGTGGGTATCAAACCCTAAGAACAGCGGCCCGTCGGTACCCTGCTGCTTGCGGTACTCGCTGATGGCTTGACTGATGGCCAAAACATGCGCCTCGTTGAAGCCGACATCGAAGGCGCTGCCGCGATGCCCCGAGGTGCCGAAGGCAACCCGCTGTGAGGCAATCGAAGGATCGGGACGCTCACTGTAGTAGGCGGTAATCAGCCGCGGCACATCGACCAGCACCGCGGCCGGGGCGGGCTGGCCGGCGAGGGCGTTCACGCTGGAATTCAAGTGGTGGCCAGCGCAGCGCTCTTGTCTTCGATGCGCTGCATCAGTTCGGTCCACGATTTGACGAATGATGCCGCTCCGTCCACTTGCAACTGAGCCGCGAGGGCGTTGACGTCGATTCCCGCGCGTGCAAAACGGCCGAGCACATCTTCGGCATCGCCGCCGTCCTTGGCCATGACACCCTTGAGATTGCCGGCTTGCGCGAACGCCAGCAGCGTCTTCTCCGGCATCGTGTCGACGGTGTCCGGCGCCGCCAACGCCTCGACGTACAAGCCGGCCGGCGCCTTCGGATCCTTGGTCCCGGTGCTGGCCCACAGCATGCGTTGCTTGCGGGCACCCTTGGCCTCCAAATCTTTCCAACGCTTTCCGCCGATCAATTCGCAGTGCGCTCGGTAGGTGCGCTGCATGATGGCAATCCCCAGGCGGTTGCTCAATTCCGGCGGCACCTTGTCGGCCACGGCGCGATCCCAGCGGCTGACGAATACGGAGGCGACCGAATTGATTTTCGGATCGAGTCCCGCGGCGATGCGCCGCTCCAGGGCGCGCATGTAGGCATCGGCTACTTTCAAGTATTGTTCGCGCGAGAACAGCAGCGTCACATTGATCGGTACACCCGCAAAAATTGCCGCCTCAATGGCCGGGACGCCGGCCGGTGTTCCGGGAATCTTGACGTAAAGATTCGGCCTACTGGCCTGTTTGTGAATTCGCAGCGCCGCATCGATGGTGCCCTGCGTGTCATTTGCGAGCAGCGGCGAGACTTCCATGGACACCCAGCCGTCCAGCCCTTTCGTGCGGTCGAACACCGGCCGGAAGAGGTCGGCGGCACGGCGCAAGTCTTCCAGCGCCAACTCTACGAATAAGGTCTCCCCGGACAAACCGGCCGCTGCCTTTTGCCGAATGCCTTTGTCGTACGCCGCGGTCTTGCCGATGGCCTCGTCGAATATCGTGGGATTCGACGTCAGGCCGGTGACGGAAAATTGCTCGATATAGCGGCTCAAGGTGCCGTCGTCGAGAATTTCGCGCGTGATATTGTCCAGCCACAGGCTTTGACCCAAATCATGCAGGTTTTTCGTCATACTCATGGTCGCACCTTAAAAGTCGGTTAAGTCGTGATTGAGAAGATCCCCGATGCGCTCGATCACCAGATCCGGCGCCGGTTGTGCTGATTTGGACTCCGCTGCCAGCGCGTAGTGCCCTTGGCGCACGAAAACTGTCGTCAGGCGCGCACCCAGCGCCGATTTCATCGCGGCCAAGAGATTGGCCTTGTCATCGACCATAACATAGTGCTTCGCCGGGTGGCGCTGCTGAATATGATCGAGCATCTTTTCCTTGTGCAGGTAAATCAACACGCGGCCTTCGACCGCGGCCCAGATGCCACTGCGCCGGATTTTTCGCGGCTGAAACACAATGTCGCCGTCCGACAACACGACCGGCAATCCGAGCGTGCGCAAATGCGCAATGGCCTCGAGCGCCCGCGGATATAAGCGGCTCGCAAACGGGTACTCCAGCAGGAAATCCGACATGCCGAGCAATTGCGGATTATCGTCGAGTCCTGCGCGAAAATCCTGCAATGCCCCGAGGTAATCGGCAAGCCCGAGGGCTTCGCGCCGTCGGCCAAAAATCTCCCAGTAACGGGCGCGTTCGTCGGCGCCGAACGCATTTTCCAGGTGCTCGCCCAGATCCTGCGTGAACCGGTCGTTGTCCAACAGCGTGTCGTCGACGTCGAGGAGAAATATCCTCTCCTGGTTCAGCACGGCGCGGATTTCTCGATCTGAGGATCATGCCAGTTCTCGCCGCAGTCGACGATTTTGGCCGCGGCATCGGGACCCCAGGTGCCGCACTCGTATTCAATCACGGGTAGGCCGCCGCCGAGGGCGGGGTCGACCACCCGCCAGGCCGCCTCCACGCTGTCGTCCTGCGTGAACAATGCGGTCTCGCCTCGGATCGCATCTCCCAGCAATCGTTCATAAGGGGATTTTTCAGCCTCCGTGTTGTGGCGCGCAATCAATTCGACCGGCGCGCCGCGCATGTCCTCGCCGTTGAGTTTGGCCAGCGCGCCTTCGCCAATCACCACCTCGGGGCTCAAGCGCAACCTAAAATAATTCGCAGGCATGGTGTCGCTGGGGTCGAAGATCGCCAAGGGCGGCCGCTTGAGCGTTACCCTGACCTCCGTGGCGGTGATCGGCAGATTCTTGCCGGCGCGAATATAGAAAGGCACATCCGCCCAACGCCAGGTGTCGATGTGCAGACGCAGTGCGGCAAATGTCTCGACCTGCGAGTCCGCAGCGACGCCTTTCTCGCTGCGATAGCCGCGAAACTGCCCGCGCACCACCTCTTTCGGATCGAGCGGGCGCATGGCGCGAAATATGCGAAGCTTTTCCGCCTGCATGGTCTTCGAATCGTGGCCGACGGGCGCGTCCATCGCCAGCAATGTGACCACCTGCAGCAGATGGTTTTGCACCACGTCGCGAATCGCACCGACTTCTTCGTAGAATGCGCCGCGGCCCTGTACGCCGAAATCCTCGGCCATGGTGATCTGAATGTCCCGGATGTACTCGCGGTTCCAGATGGGCTCCAGAAAAGTATTGGCGAAGCGGAAGTACAACAGATTCTGCACCGCCTCCTTGCCCAAGTAGTGATCGATGCGGAAGATCGAAGACTCATCGAACACTTCATGCAAGGTGCGATCGAGCGCCTGCGCGCTTGCCAGGTCCCGGCCGAAGGGCTTCTCGACGATCACCCGGCCATTCTCCGCGCAGCCGCACTCGCGCAACCCTTGAACGACGCTGGCGAACATGCTGGGCGGAATGGCCAGGTAGTGAATGGGGCTCTTGCTAAGCCCGATGGCAGCCTTCAGTTTGGTATAGGTCGCAGGATCCGCGTAGTCGCCATCGACATAGCGCAGCAGCGCCGCCAGCTTCGCGAAGCAGGCATCGTCGAAATCGCCGGCATTTTGCACGCTGCTGCGGGCACGCTCCTTGAGCTTGTCCAGATTCCAATTGGCGCGCGCCATGCCGACGATGGGCATGTTGAAGCCCCCCTTGTGCACCATCGCGTACAGCGCGGGAAAGATCTTCTTGTACGCCAAATCCCCGGTGGCGCCAAAAAACACGAAGGCGTCGGAATCTCGAGTCATGAGCGTGCCTCGAGCTCGCGGCGCAGCCGTTGCAGCTCTTCGATCAAATCCAGGGCGAGGGCGACGCCCGCGAGATTCAGCTCCAGATCCCGCTCCAGGCGAACTGCAAGCCGCGCGCGGCGCAGTGCATCGCCGGTAAAATGCCACTCGCTGCTGACTTCGACGACGTTGAGCACCCCTTCTTCGACGAACTCCACGATGTGCCGTTCGTCGACCTGGCACATGCGGCTCAAGTCCTTGATGCTCAAGATCGTGGATTGATCGAAAATGGTGCCGGTTATGGCCTGATCATCGGATGGTGACATCTTAGGCTCCGAGGCTGGCGCGGGGGTTGAAGGCCAGGGCTGCAGCGAACGCCGCGTACGCGGCCTTGGCCTTGTCATCATTGGCCGCCGGCAGCGCGATCTGCAAGACGACATAAAAATCGCCCGGCGGCGAGGCCGGAATGCCGCGGCCCTTGAGGCGCAATTTGCCGCCGGCGTGCGATCCGGGCGGAACTTTCAAATCGACCATCCCGGTTGGCGTAGGCGTCTTGACGCTCGCGCCCAATGCCGCTTCCCACGGCGCCACCGGCAATTCCAACGATAGATCTTTGCCATCGACTCGATACAGCGGATGGGGTTGAAATTCCACTTCGATGTACAGGTCTCCGGGCGTCCCGCTGCCTGGTGCGCGCGCACCCTGGCCCGCGAGGCGGATTTGTTGACCCGCCAGAATTCCCTTCGGAACTTGAACGTTCAAGGCGCGTTCCTTCGAGACCAACCTGCCTTCTGCATCGATTTCGGGCATTCTCAGTGTGAATGTACGGGGGCCGCCGTCAAGCGACGCTTCCAAATCCAGCAGCACCTTGGCGTGGTGATCCTCGCCACGGCCCGCGTGAAAGTCGCCGCGGCCGCGGCCTGATCGCGCCTGCGCACCGAACAGCGAATCAAAGAAATCGCTGTAGGCCGAATTGCCCGGGCCCGCGCCGCTGAATTCGAAACCCGAGTCCCAATTGGGAGGCGGCCGAAATTCCTCGCCCGCGCGATGGCTTTGGCCAAGCTGATCGTAGGCCGCGCGCTTTTCGGCGCTCTTGAGCACTTCGTAAGCCTCGCCGACCTCCTTGAATCGCGCCTCCGCGTCCTTTTCCTTGCTGACATCGGGATGATACTTACGAGCGAGCTTGCGATAGGCCTGCTTGATCTGGGCTTCCGTGGCGTCGCGCGCAACGCCCATGGTCTTGTAATAATCCTTGAATTCCACCGATCACCTGCCCATGGGAACGCAAAAGCATACTACCGGGTAAAAACCCGTGATTCAAAAACACGGTGTAAGACCAATCCTACGCTACAATTGGTAAGCCACCGTCAGCAATAAGCCTTCGCAAAGATCGCGCAACAGACCGGGCGGGCGGCAGTCAAAAGGCACCGTCTGCGGAATTTGTGCGTCAATCCACTGTGCGAGCCAATCGATTTCCGCGCGGCCGTAGAAGACCACGGCGCATTCGTAGTTGAGGAGCAGGCTGCGCGAGTCAAGATTCACGGATCCTGACAAGGCGAGAGAATGATCGAACACCACTGCCTTTGCATGGCTCATGTACGGCATCAAGTGAACGTTGACGCCCGCCTGGCTCAAGGAACGCAGTGCACGGCTGCGTGCGAAATCCGCGAGGCGATGATTGGAACTGGCCGGAATGACCAGGTCGACGCGCACGCCGCGCCGCGCTGCGAGGCGGATCGCGGTTTCCAAGCTGACGTCGGGTACGAAGTAGGGGGTTACCGCGAGCAAGCGATCGCGCGCTTGAAAACAGCCATCGATCAGCAGGGCATGCACCGTATCCTCGCTCTGGTCCGGCCCGCTCGGCAGAAACTGCGCCTCGCTTGCAGCAGACCGGGGGGCGGTGCCCGCAATGACGGCGGCAGCAACGGTGGTGGCAGCAAGGGTGGTGGCAGCAACGGCGGTGGCGGCAACGGCGGTGCCATCGGCCGCTGCGGGCTTGCCGCCCGCCGCCACCCAATCGGATTCAAACTGCGCGGCGGCCGCCTCCGCCACCGGTCCTCGTAGATCAAAGGTCAGGTCTCGCCACGCCGGTGCGCCGCCCATCCCTAAGAAATATTCGGCGGCGAGATTGCGTCCTCCCGCCCACAAGTGCACGCCATCGGCGATGACCATTTTACGATGATTGCGCAGGTTGCGCGGACCCTGGGTCCTGCGCGCGAACAGGGGGCTGAAAATCGCGGTCTCGACGCCGCCCAACTCCAGACTCTTGAAGCAAGCCCTCGGCAATTGGATCGCACCGACGCCGTCGAGGAGAAGCCGCACGTCAACGCCGCAGCGCGCCCGCTCGATCATGCGCTGCATCGCCTCCCGGCCGAAGGCGTCGTCGCCGAGAATATAGGTGCAGATGTCCAACCGCGAAACCGCGCTCGACATGACGGAAAATAATGCGTCGGCCGAATCGCGCCCGTCTTGATGCATGTCGATGGCCGCGGGCGAGGATCCCGGCAATCCAAAGCTTTCAATGAGATCCTGCGCCCAGTGACCCGCGAAAGACCGCGCATCGGAGCGCGGCAAGTTCTTGCGCGGCAACTTGCGCCGCCCGAACATCAAGTACATGGGCAGTACCAGATAGGGCAGAGCAATCATCCCCAAGACCCAGGCGATGGCGATGGAAGGCGGCCGCCGTTCGCGCTGTGCGCGGGTGGTCAGAATGTAGGCAAGCACACTGACGACGACGACGAGTGAGTGAAGGCTGACCGTCGGAAGCCAAGCGCTCATATCAGGACTGCGCAAGCCGCTTGAGTACGCCCGGCAGGAGATCGGGTAAATCCTCGCCCAGCAGTCCCGGTCCAAATGCAGTGGCTGAGGCACCGTGCATCCATACTGCGGCCGCCGCCGCCGGGAATGCGTCCATGCCTTGCGCAAGAAGTCCCAAGATGATCCCGCCGAGAACATCTCCCGATCCCGCGGTGGCGAGCGTGGCCGGCGCATTGGCGTTGATGATCGCGCGGCCGTCGGGCGCCGCAATGACGGTATCGGCGCCCTTCAACACGATGACCGCGCCGCTGCGGCCGGCGGCTCGGCGGGCGCGCGTTAATTTGTCGCCCGAGGGGTCGAAGATGCGTTTGAATTCGCCGTCATGCGGGGTGATGACGCAGGGCCCGCGAATCGCCTGAAAGAGTTCATCCGCACGCAAAGAAAATACGCTGATGGCATCGGCGTCGAGCACCACGGGTCTGCCCGTATGCAGCAAGGCGAGCACCCGCTCGCGCGTCGCGTCGCCGAGGCCGGCGCCGGGGCCGATCGCAAATGCCGTGTACCGCGGGTCCTTGAGCAGGCCGGCGAAATCCTGATCCTGCGACAGCGGTTGCACCATGATACTGGTCAGCGCCGATGCATAAATTGCAAAAGCCTTGTCCGGCACGGCAATGGTCGTGAGGCCCGCTCCGATGCGCGCCGCGGCGCGCGCCGCCATCCGCGCCGCGCCCGTCATGGGATACCCACCGTAGAGCAATGCATGGCCGCGGCTGTATTTGTTGCCGCCGGCATGCAGTTGCGGCAACTTTTCCCGCCAAAGGCCTGGAGTGTTTTCCCAGGTGTCGATGGGCAACGAGTCGAGCACGGCTTGCGGTATGCCGATATCCGCCACGATGATGTCGCCGCAGAGTGCGCGCCCCGGCAGCAATAAGTGGCCGGGTTTCTTCGTCGCGAAGGTCACGGTGCACACCGCGGCCGCAGCACCCAAGTCCTCGCCGCTGTCTCCCATCACGCCACTGGGCACGTCTACGGCGATGATCGGTATTCCGCGCCGTGTCGCGCAGGTCAAGGTATCGGTGACCTGCGAGTCCAGGCGGCGGCTCAAACCCGAGCCAAATAGGGAATCGACGACCAATTCAGCATCGTCGATTGCCTGCGGGGTCAGCGGCTCGACGCTGCCCGTCCAGCGTTGTGCATGATGTTGAGCATCGCCGCGCAGGCCGCCGATATCTCCCAGCAGGGCAACACGGACAGTCCAACCGGATTGCGCCAATCGCAAAGCGACTACAAAACCATCGCCGCCGTTGTTGCCGGGTCCACACAGAACGCTGACGGGCCGCGGCGTCCAACGGCGCACCAACTCTCGTGCCACGGCCTCGCCGGCGCGTTGCATGAGCAGCGAGCCGGGAGTACCTGCCGCCATGGTCAGTCGATCGGCCGCATTCATCTGTGCTACGTTCAGCACGCTGGAATTCACAGCCGTCCTACTGCCGCGCCCACGGCTGTGGTCACCGCCATCGCCAACGCGCTCCAAAATGCGACGCGCATGGCGCCGATGCGCACATTGGCGCCGCCGACCTTGGCCGACCAGCCGCCGAGCAGCAGCAGGCAGGCGAGGCAGGCGATGGCGATCGCGGCGATCAGGAATCGCGGTGGGGCAATCGCAACCACTGAGAGCGGCAGGGCGGCACCGATGGAGAAACTCCCGGCCGAAGCCATGGCCGCCTGGATCGGCCGCGCTCTCGATGCCGGTGATATGCCCAACTCGTCGCGCGCATGCGAGCCCAACGCGTCATGCGCCATGAGCTGATCCGCCACCTTGCGCGCCAAAGCCGAATCAAGTCCACGCCGTATGTAAATCTCGGTCAGTTCACGCCGTTCCCCGACGAAATCATCGCGCAGCTCCGCGCGCTCCTGCGCCAATGCGGCGGATTCCGTGTCGGCTTGGCTGTGCACGGAGACGTATTCTCCTGCGGCCATGGACATGGCGCCGGCGACCAGCGCGGCCGTGCCGCTCAATAAAAGCGCGCTGTGCGAGCTGTGCGCGGCCGCCAGCCCCAGCAGCAAGCTGGAGGCCGACACTATGCCGTCGTTGGCGCCCAGAACCGAGGCGCGCAGCCAACCGCCCGTTCCCAATTTGTGGCGGTCATGATCCTTGGGACGCATCGCTATCCTGTATATGTGAACAGGCCGTCTGGGGGGTGGACCGCACTGCGGCGAATCCAATAGTAGCGAGCGCGATGCAAGCCGGGTAGTCTTCACTGGAAATAATAATCTCCTCGCCAACGCTTCAGTCGGCCGCCGCCGAAAATAGGGAATTCACGAATGTACAATCCTCTGTTCTGGATAGAGTGGCTTGATCGTCTCGATCGCGTGCTGAGCAGTGCCCGCCAGGATGTGGCCGTGCTGAAACGCGCCGTCAGCCCGCGCAGCCTCGAGGCGATAGATCGCTCGAAACGCCAATTGTCCGCGCTCATGAATGATTTGCGGCTGCTGGATCGGGACGTATTGGCGACGGGCGCCGCGCAGAACGGGGCGGACAATTTGCAAAAAGCACTCGACACGACCGTGGCGCAACTCGGCAGCCTTGCTGCGATCCCGGCCGCGAGCGCGCCTGGCGTACTGGATCGATTGCTGGCAGCCAGTGATGCCGCCTTGCGCGACAGCTGCTACGAGGCCGCGATACTGCTGGAGCCGAATCGCCGGCGCGCATGACCTGCGCGGTCGCGGCGTTACGCTTTGGCGGTTTTCGGACCCCAAATATACCAAAGGATGAATCCCAGCAGCGGCAGCACCAGTACCACCACGGTCCATAGCACTTTATTGCCGGTGTCCGCACTGCTTTGAAAGATATTCACGATCGCCCAGACGTCGGCGATCAAGACGATCAAGCTTCCCAAACCACCTTGATACCCCATCGGTCTTCCCCCCGCGGTTGAAAGCAAACCTTCACGCTACACGCTTGCGATGCGCAATGCCTATAAAATCAACAGAATTCCCCCGACGGCGCTCAACAGCAGTACGAGTTGCTCAAACAGGTTCTGATTCACGCGTACCAACAGCCAGCGGCCGGCCAGCGCGCCGAGCAGCACGGCCGGCGCCAGCGCAAGATTGAATCCAAAGCTTTGCGTGGTGATCAACCCAAGATCCACCATGAACGGAACCTTGAACAGATTGAGCAGCATGAAGAATACCGCTGCGGTGCCGACGTATTCCATCTTGGGCAATCTCATGGCCACGAGATATACGGCCATCAAGGGTCCTGCGGCATTCGCGACCAGAGTGATGAAGCCTGCGGTCATGCCGATGACGGCGCCCACAGACCAGTGAAACGGCGCCGCCGGCTCTTCATTGGGGGAGGATGCCAACTTGCGCCAATAACTCAATATCACCAGCGACACGATGATCCAGCCGACCAGGATCCGGGCGGTGTGATCGCTGATTCGCCCCAGCGTGAAGTAGCCCGCCACCACCCCGATGGCGGTCCACGGAAACAGTCGCCACAGATAATGCCATTGGGTATGTTTGCGATAGGAGAACACGGCGACGAAGTCGCCGAAGATCAGCAGCGGCAGGACCAGGCCGCTGGCTTGTTTGCTGCTTGGAAAGACGTGATTGAACAGGGCAATCGACAGGATGCTCAAACCCGTGATGCCCGCCTTGGAAACGCCGACCATAAAGGCGCCCAGCGCGGCGAAAGTCCACAGCGAGAGATCGTCAATCAATCAGTTATTTACGTAGAATTGGCGCAGCTGGTGCAGGTTGATGATGACGTCATAGTGCTGGCCTTCGGGCAGCTTCGGTCCGGTCGCGAACTCATAGCGCGAGTCCAAATTGGCAACATCGGGATGCAAGTCATGCATCGCCCGCTTGAACATTTCCCGGGGAACCCACTCGGAATTGGATGACAGCGAACCGAATTCATCGTGATAAATCGTGGCGGTGGAGATATCTGCCGGCGCGGATGCGATGGCGAAAATGCGCGGATGAATGGCGGTCAAGTGCACTTGCTTGGCGCCGGCCACGATCAGCTGCCACTCGTTGCCCTGCGGTACGGCAATCAGTGCATAGACATGGTGTTGGGCGGTGAAAAAGGCGGTCGAAATCGCGAGCATCGCCAACATGCGGCGGGCGTTCACGCCCCAGCGTTCGGTGAGCGCGCTGATCGAAGCCACCAGGAAGCAGAGCAGCACGCCGGTCATCGCCAAAATCGTGCGATAAGTTGCATAGTGCTCCGATGCGAGCATGCATACGGAGAAGGCAAATACGGGAAGCCCCAGCAGTCCGCACAACCAGATGATGCCGCGCGCCATGCCATGGCGGCGCCACTCGAGATAGGCGCCGGCGATCAAAATTGCGCCCATGAGCGCCGCGCAAGCGAAGTAAATGGCGTGGTCGCGATGATTGTTGTCGTTCAGCACGAATAAGCTCAGCGCATTCGGCAGCGGCTCAGCCAAGAACCAGGCGATCTTGCCGCCCCAATGTGATTCGAAGGCAATTCGGCCGGATTTGACGAAGACGTGAGTCGCGTAGAGCAGGGACATCGCGCCATAGGCCAATGCCAGTGTGCCCGCCACAAATCCCAGATGGATCCCAATCCACCGCGCCGACTGCGCCGGCGTGCGTCGCCGCTGTACGATCAGCGCACCGGCCAGGGGCACCAGATAAAAGAGGGCGCTCGGTTGATAGATCAGCGCGCTCACGACCATCAACCCTAAGGCGACAGCCCATTGACTCATGGCACGTCCGACGCCGGCACGCAGGCCGAGAACCAGCGCCCCTTCCACGGTGAAAAACCCGCCAACAGCCAATAGCGCGGTCGCCACGTAAGGCCAGCCGACAGCCCAGCCGGCAATCACTTGCGCGGACGGTACCAGGACCAGCAATACCGCAAAACACAGGCTGGTGTTGATGGACCATCCGACTGCTCTCAAGCCCTTGAAGCACACCAAGGAGATGGCGCCCAGGAGCAGGGTCGCGATGAAACGCATCCACTGCAGATTCTGAACGCTGCTGGTCTGCCCATAGGTCGCCTGCAGCAGCCAGCCGTAAATGGGGCGCGCGTGCGAGGCGCAGAATTTGACGACCTTGCCGACTTCCTCGTGTGCTTCACGCAGATTGGAATAGTCATCGCGCAGACCGTAGTCGTGAAAAGTGGACGGCCAATAGGCCACCAGCGGTACGAGGAATAACACGGCCGTGAGCATCCAAGCGCGGGCACGCAAGCCCGCGCGCGGCTGTGCGATTGCGCTCGGCTCTGCGATCGAGCCCGGATTGCCAACCGGGACCGCAATCGCTGCTTCGCTCAATACTGTTTTCGGACCGCTGCTCATTCGCCGCTTAACACCTCAGGATGTTGCAATGCACTAATCTGCGGACATCATCACCTATTGCCGAACGCAAATAAGTAAGCAAGACGTAGGTGAAAATATCCCGGCTGGGAACTGATTCTATCGACGCTGCGCCGAAAATCAGTGCTGGAATTCGAAAAAATGCGTTAAATATCTGTTAACTAGCCAAAACGCGCGCGCTGCCGCGCGGTTAGGCCGCGACGCATAAATTCTTGCCGCCGGACGGTTTCTTGATACACGTCCCATCGGCCAAAAACCCTTACCTATAGGCTTTGTGCGAAGGATCGCCAACCCATGCTGCGACTCGCGCTCTTGATTGCAACATTGCTCGCCGCATCGATCGCCGCGGCGAATCCGAAGATTTACACCTATATGGATGCACAGGGACTGCGGCATTACACCGACGTTCCCGACAACAGCCGTTATCGATTGCTGGTTCTTTCGCCCCAGGACCGAACCGCGAGCGGGGATCGCTACGATATGCGTCTGTTGGCCAAAGCCTCGCAGTACGACTCCATCATCGAGCACGCCGCGCTTTCCGCGGCCGTGGAGTCGAACCTCCTGCGCGCCGTCATCGTGGTGGAGTCCGGATTCAATTCCCGTGCCGTCTCCAAGCGCGGTGCGGTGGGACTCATGCAACTCATGCCGGCTACTGCAAGCCGCTTCGGTGTTTCGAACCCCTACGATGCCCGGCAGAACGTGCATGCCGGCGCGCGCTATTTGAAATTTCTCATCGACCGCTTCGGTCACGATATCCGCTTGGCGCTGGCCGCCTACAATGCGGGGGAAGACGCAGTGGCTCGCAATGGCGGCCAAATCCCGCCCTTTAGCGAAACCATGGCCTACGTTCCCAGGGTACTCAAGATCTACAAACTGCTGGGCGAACAACCGCGTTCGAGCTGAGCCTTGACAATCCGTAAGCGATAGCTTACGGTTAGTCATGGCTTACCAAGAGGCGTTGCTTGCCCTGGCGGACCCCACTCGGCGCCATGTGTTCGAGCAGTTGCGGCGCGGACCGAAATCGGTGGGCAAAATTGCGGCGCAAATGCCGGTCAGCCGTCCGGCGGTATCTCAACACCTGGCAGTTCTCAAGAAGGCAGGCCTCGTGGGCGACCGCGCCGAGGGTACGCGCCGGGTTTACTACATCGATCCCCACGGACTCGCGGCCATCCGAATTTGGCTGGATCAATTTTGGGAAGGCGCCCTTTCGGCATTTCAAGCGGAGCTGGCGAAAGAAGAGGAGTGGGACGAATGATCAGTATTGCCCCGGTACGCAAGCAAATCACGGTCAACGCGAATCAGCAGCGTGCCTTTGACTTGTTCACCAACGAGATGTCGCGGTGGTGGCCTGCGACTCACAACATTCTCAAGTCTCCAATCAAGCAGTACATCGTAGAGCCGCGTGCCGGCGGGCGCTGGTACGCGGTCGGGGAGGATGGTTCAACGGGCCAAACGGGCTACGTGATCGACTGGCATCCGCCGCGGCTGGTCGTGCTGGCCTGGCAACTCAGTGCCGATTGGCAATTCGATCCCGCACTCGTGACTGAAGTCGAAGTGCGGTTCATCGCTGAAAGCGCGAATATTACGCGCGTCGAATTGGAACATCGGAATTTGCAGCGCATGGGAGAGGGCGGCGCGCAGGTACGCTCCATGGTGGATGCACCGGGAGGCTGGAACAAAGTCCTGGAATCGTTCAAACAATGTGTGGATGCAGAGGGAGGGGGATGATGGCATTGAATAAATGGGTCGTATGGGGTGCTCTGGCCGCGGTCGTGTCGATCGGCAGGCCCGCTGCGGCGGAAGTGATCAGCGCCGGCCAGAATGGCTTCGAGGTTCGCGAGACCGTGCACGTGGCGGCGACGCCGGACAAGGCGTATGCCGCGCTGCTGCAACCGGCACGGTGGTGGAATTCGGAGCACACGTTCTCGGGAAGCGCCGCGAATCTCACGTTGGATGCACGGGCCGGCGGCTGTTGGTGCGAGACGCTCACCGATCGCGGTTCAGTCGAGCATATGCACGTGGTCTTTGTTGCGCCCGGCAAGGTGTTGCGCATGCGTGGCGCACTGGGTCCGCTTCAAGGACTGGGCGTCGAAGGCGCCATGACCTTGAGCGTCAAGGGCGGTGCCAACGGCACCGACATCACCATTGGCTATGCGGTCGGCGGTTACGTGAAGGACGGCTTCGACGGACTTTCGAAAGCCGTCGATCACGTGCTCGGCGAGCAACTCGAGCGGCTGAGAAAGCTCATCGACGGCTAACCGGCTTGTCGATGGCCGGCGGGCGTATCCAGCCGGCTTATCGATGGCCGGCCGGCTTGACGGCGACTCCCGCTATCTCAAAGTGCGCCCCGCGCACGAGCTTGTTCACGCCGATGAAGGCTCGCGCCGGATAGTTGTCGTGAAAATATGAGCGATAGACCGCATTGAATTTATCGTATAGATCAAGATCGGTGCAGTAGACCGTGACCGATACGAGATCCGCCATGGTCAAACCGCCTCGTTCCAGAGTTTGCTTGACCGCATCCATCACCGCCCGAGCTTCGGTTTCGGGATCCGCTGCCGCCTTCCCCGTGCTTGGATCGAGGCCAAGGTGACCCGCGACATAAAGCGTCGCGCCGACCATTACGCCGTTGCTGAAGGGCGGCGCCACTTTCGGATCGGCTCCGGGCGGCGCCAGGAAAGTGCGTCCCGCATCGGCGGCGTGCGCGGCGGCCGCGAATGAACCGATGACAAGCATCGCCAGTACTTTTTTCATTTGAATTCTCCTCTCTTTCAAGTTTTCGGGACCGCGCCGGTTGGAGTCAACTTGTCGATGGCCTGGGGCAGCACCTGCGAGAGCTTCGCCGCCAGTACGTCAGGCGACAGGCCGACCTTGGCCGCCAACTCCTTGACCGTATCGGAGCCAAAAGCCTGGTGAATCTGATCAGCCGTGATGGGCTGATTTGCGCCGGTTCCTATCCACGAGCGCGCCGTGCCGCCCAGGCCCTGCTGTTCCAGCTGAGCGACAATGCCTTGTATGCCGCCATGCTTTTGAATGAGGCCATTGACCACCGTGGCCATCTCGGCACCAACTATACCGCCCAATATGCCGTCGAACATGCCCATAAAAGCCTCCGTGAGATTCGCCAAGGGTTCGCCAAAAGCCGAACGCTAGGTTGGCCCTGCTAGGCGCGCTTCGCAAGCAAGTCGCGAATCTCCTCGAGAAGCACTTCTGTCCTGGGCGGCGGCGCAGGGGGGGCCGCTGCAGCAGGCGCCGGCTTCTTGAGTCTATTGATGGCCTTGATGCACATGAACAGCACGAGCGCAATGAGGACAAAATCAAAAATCGTCTGCAGGAACGAACCGTACTTGATGAGCACGGCCTTGCCGGCGGGGTCCAGCCCGAGACTGACCGCCATATCGGAGAAATTCACGCCGCCAATGACTTTGCCGAGCGGCGGCATGATGAGATCGCCGACCAGCGAGGAGACAACCTTGCCGAATGCTGTACCGATGATGACTCCGACTGCCAGATCGACGACGTTTCCCTTCATCGCAAATTCTTTGAATTCTGAGGCTAATCCCATGGCACTCTCCTTTCTGATACGGATTGTGTTCATATCTGAGCGTGCAATCGTACAGCAACCACCGATACGGGCCCACGATCGCGGTTATAGGCCGGATGACCGATCCATTGATAATCCAAACTGAGATGCACGAATTTCCAGACGGCGGCCGAATAGTAGGTTTCAATGATTTGCTCAGGGCCCGCATGCGGCAGTTTGCCGTCGCCGATCAAAATACCGAGACCGCCGGCATTGAGATAGCGTTCGCGCGCGGCCGATATGCCGTTGTTGATGGCCGCAAGCCCGACCGTATCATCGGGGCGACGCCAACTTGATCCCTGCAGCGATACGCCCGCGGCGAGCGTGCGATCGATGTCCGTAAAGTCATAGGCTTCTACATTGCCGCCGGCCTTGCCGGCGCGAATGAATGCACCCAGCTGCGAGGAGATCTGTTGCTCCAGGCTCAAAGAGGCGCCGGAGCGGCTGCGGTAGCCGCGCACCGCTGCAATATCAACGGGCATGGCGCTGCTCTGCGCCAGCTCTACGGCCTGATCGAGAAGCCCCATGCGCGCTCGGCTGCGAAAAAGGGTCACCAGCAACCGGCCGGACCTCTCGCCGAATTGATGACGATGCTCCAGTTCCAGATCGGTTTGAAACTCGTGAAATCCGGGATCCAAATGCACGCTGTTAGGCACGTCAGACAGGTCGAACAGGCCGGCGCGCCAGACCCAAGCATGCCGATACCACTCCACCGCAGCGCCCGCGGTGTAGCCCCACGCATCCGCGGCATAGTCGAAGCTGCCCGTATCGATCGCGCTCCAGTTGAGAAAATCCGCACGCGCATCATGCGCATATTGATTGGTATCGAACACATCCACGACGCTGAATTTGCCGAGCCATAGGACCACCCGATCTTCGCTGCGAGTGCCGGCAAGTTGGTTGGCGGCCGCCTCGACTTTTTGCGGACTCCCCCCTAAATCAAACGTCTGCCGGACGAATGCGCGTTGCAGCCGAAAATACGGTTGATTCCTACCCACCTTGTATGCTTCGCCGCTGGGGAAGCCTGCCGCCCCCAACGTGTCATCAAGCCCGAATCCCTGGTCGAGTTCGCCGTTGATCCAGACCTCTGCGCCTGACCACGGTTTTGCGCCCAGGTAGAGCGTTGCGTCGGAGGTCTGCGCACCCTTATTGGGCGAGAGGCTGTGCATGCCGCGATAGGGTGCATTGAAGCCGGACGTCTCCTGTTCAATGTAGGTAAATTGGCCGTGAACGGCGAAAGACTCATCGTCCGCCGCGGCGTGGGCGGCCAACGACAGAAAAGCCAAGCCGAGTGCAAGTCGCAAAGCGATTATGAGCCCCAATTTGCGAGGGCCAAGAAAATGACACCCGCCGGCGCATGGTTGACCAAGGTCGCGCACAATATGCCGACGATGATGGGCAATGCTTCCATCGGGCGATTATGAGTGCAGCACGGTGTCAAATGGAATGGAAGGAGATGCAATGAACACCAATGACGCGGGAAACGGGATCAGAGTACTGGCTGCCCCGGGCGGCGTGAACGAGACGCTGGACCGCCTGGAGAACCTGGCAAGGAAGCGCGGCATGACGGTGTTCGCACGCATCAATTTTGCCAAGGATGCGGCGGCCGCGGGCCTGAAGATGCAGCCGACGCAGCTGTTGGTTCTCGGCAGCCCCGTCGGCGGAACACCCTTGATGGTTGCAGTCCCCGGCACCGCGTTGGATTTACCTTTAAAGGTGCTCGGCTGGCAGGACGCGTCCGACCGCTGCTGGGTTTCCTTCAACACGCCGGAGTACTTGCAGCAACGGCATGGATTCCCTGCGGCGTTGATCGCGAATATTGCGGGGCTGGAAAAGCTGGTTCAAGCCGCCGCTACTGCATCCGATCCAGCGTAGGGAAATGCTTGCGCGCGTAGCCCAAGACTTGCGCGTCGGTGGGGTGGTCGGCGCTTTCGACTGCGACTATGGACTTCCCGAGTTGCGGGTATTTATCGCGCAGATAGGCGGCGAATTCCTGCTTGGTTTGCGCAGGGCCAATCACTAAAATTTCATGGGCACCGCTCAGGGCCTTCGCGACATCATCGAAGAAATGATGATCGGCCGGCGATTTGTGACCGCCGTGCGCGCTCTTGCGACTGTGAACCCTCTGGTGCTGATCCGGTGCATGCACCACCTTCTCTTCCTGTTCCGTCGGCGTGAAATGCCATGCGGTTGCTTTCTGGTGATCTATCCAAACGACGGCGTGGTAGTGTGACATTGTCATCTCCATGAAAGCGTATGCTCGTATTGTAAACCGCTGCGCTGCGCGCGTGTAACCGCTGGGCTCCTCATGTCGGTGTTTGTCCTACGATGTCAATTATTCTGACCATCAATGCCGGCTCATCGAGTATTCGCTTCGCTCTTTTTGAGACCGGCGCGCGACAGCTGAGATTGATGGACGAGAAAATCGAGCGCATCGGCAGCGAAGCGGCGAGCGTGATTGCAGATCGGCTGGTGCAAAAATTAAAGGAGCAGTCATCGATTGCGGCTCCCGATGCCATCGGCCATCGAGTCGTGCATGGAATGCTGCATACCCAGCCGGAGCGCGTTACGCCGGGTTTGCTCGAGGAGCTTCGGCGCATCACGCCTTATGACCCGGAACACCTGCCGCGCGAAATTGCCCTCATCGAGGCGCTGCAGAAACGTTTTCCGAACGTGCCGCAGGTCGCGTGCTTCGATACGGCGTTTCATCGCCACATGCCGGGTGTTGCCACGCTGTTGCCGATTCCCCGCCGCTATGCGGCAAAGGGGGTGCAGCGCTACGGCTTCCACGGTTTGTCGTACACTTTTCTCATGAGTGAATTGGCGCGGCTGGGCGATCCCGCCGCCGTGCGCGGCCGCGTGATTCTCGCGCATCTGGGCAGCGGGGCGAGTCTGGCCGCCGTTCTCGACGGCCGCGGCATCGACACGAGCATGGGGTTCACGCCGGCAGCGGGACTGGTGATGGGTACTCGATCGGGTGACTTGGATCCCGGGCTGATGAGCTATCTTGCGCTGACCGAATCCCTGACCGCCGCGCAATTTCAAACACTGGTCAATCATGAGTCGGGGCTCATCGGAATTTCGGAAAGCAGCGCCGATGTCCGCGATTTGCTCGAGCGCGAAGGCGCCGATTCGCGTGCGCGCGAGGCAATCGACTTGTTTTGCTACCAGGCCAGGAAGTGGATAGGAGCATTTGCCGCCGCCTTGAGCGGCGTGGACACCCTGGTGTTCGCCGGGGGCATCGGTGAAAATTCGGCGCCGGTGCGACGCCGTATCTGCGATGGACTGCAGTTTCTCGGCATCGAGATTGACGACACACTGAACCGGCAGCATGCGGCGCGCATCTCGACGGGCGCCGCGGCGGTGCGCGTGATCCGTACCGACGAGGAGTCCGTGATCGCAGACTTGACTCGCCGCGTGCTGGAAATGATCAACGAAGGAGCGGCAATATGAAACAGACCAGCGCCAGCCCGGTGCTCGATGTACAAATGGCCCGGAAGATCGACGCGTACTGGCGCGCGGCAAACTTTCTGTCCGTCGGCCAGATTTATCTTTGCGACAACCCCTTGTTGAAAGAGCCTTTGGCCGCTGCGCATATCAAGCGAATGCTGCTGGGTCATTGGGGAACGACGCCGGGCCAGAACTTCATTTACACCCACTTGAATCGTGTGATCAAAAAATACGATTTGGACATGATCTATATGTCCGGACCTGGGCACGGCGGACCGGCGGTGGTCAGCGGAACGTATCTCGAGGGCACGTACAGCGAAGTGTATTCGAGCATCAGTCAGGACGAAGCGGGCTTGAAGCGCCTGTTCACCCAGTTTTCCTTCCCCGGGGGAATTCCGAGCCATGCCTCCGCTGAGTGTCCGGGATCGATTCACGAGGGCGGTGAACTCGGATACTCGTTGAGCCACGCCTTCGGCGCGGTGTTCGACAATCCGGGTCTTACGGTGGCCTGCGTGATCGGCGACGGCGAAGCGGAAACCGGGCCGCTCGCCACGTCGTGGCATTCCAATAAATTTTTAAATCCCGCGAGCGATGGCGCGGTACTGCCGATTCTTCATCTCAACGGCTACAAGATCGCCAATCCCACCATCCTGGCGCGCATTTCCCGGGACGAGCTCTGCCAATTGCTGCAGGGCTACGGTTGGACGCCGTACTTCGTCGAGGGCCATGAACCCATGCCCATGCATGAGGCGATGGCGGCGACGCTGGACACCGTCATCGAAATGATTCGCAAGATTCAGGCGGACGCGCGCCGCTCTGCCGGCACCGTTGAGCGTCCGCGTTGGCCGATGATCGTGCTCATTTCGCCGAAGGGCTGGACCGGTCCGAAGCTGATCAATGGCAAACGCGTCGAGGGTACGTTCAGGTCGCATCAAGTGCCCTTGACCGATCCTGCCAAAAATCCGCAACACCTCAAGCAGCTGGAGGAATGGCTTCGCAGCTACCGTCCGGCGGAACTGTTTGATGAAAGCGGGCGGCTGAGGGCGGAACTCGCCGCCCTCGCACCCACCGGTGCGCGCCGCATGGGCGCGAACCCCAATGCCAACGGCGGATTGCTGTTGCGCGATTTGCGCATGCCGAACTTCGCCGATTACGCGGTGGACGTTCCCAAGCCCGGTGTCGCCGGCATCGGCGATACGCACGTGTCGGGAAAATTCCTGCGCGATGTGGCGAAGTTGAATGCGTCGCCGCGAAACTTCCGCATTTTTGGTCCGGATGAGACCGTCTCGAACGGCTTGGAAGCGGTGTTCGAGGCCACCAACCGCCAGTGGATGGCCGAGACCATGAGCGACGATGAGTTCCTGGCGCGCAGCGGCCAGGTCGTGGAAATGTTGAGCGAGCATCAGTGCGAGGGTTGGCTCGAGGGTTACCTGCTCACAGGCAGGCACGGGCTGTTCAACTGCTACGAAGCCTTCATACACATCGTGGATTCGATGTTCAATCAACATGCCAAGTGGCTGAAAGTGACGGCGGGACTTGCCTGGCGGCGCAAGATTGCGTCGCTGAATTATCTGTTGAGCTCTCACGTGTGGCGGCAGGATCACAATGGCTTTACCCACCAGGACCCGGGCTTTATCGATCATGTCATCAACAAGAAGGCCGAAATCGTGCGGGTGTACCTGCCGCCTGACGCCAACTGTCTCCTGTCGGTGTTGGATCATTGCCTGCGCAGCCGCCACTATGTCAACGTCGTTGTGGCCGGCAAGCATCCGGCGCCGCAGTGGCTGTCGATGGATGCGGCGATCAATCACTGCAGCGAGGGAATCGGCATCTGGCAGTGGGCCAGCAATGATCAGCAAAGCGAACCCGATGTGGTCATGGCCTGTGCCGGCGATGTCCCCACACTCGAAACTCTTGGGGCGGTTTCGATTTTGCGCCGCGAGCTGCCTGACTTGAAGGTGCGCGTCGTCAACGTGGTGGACCTCATGAAATTGCAGCCGCAGTCGGAGCATCCGCATGGCTTGAGCGACTACGATTTCGACGCGTTGTTCACCAAGGACAAGCCCGTGATTTTCGCGTTCCACGCCTATCCTTGGCTGATTCATCGCCTGACTTACCGCCGCCACAATCACGACAACGTGCATGTGCGGGGTTATAAGGAGGAAGGCACGATCACGACACCCTTCGACATGGCGGTGCTCAACGATATGGACCGCTTTCATCTGGTAATGGACACCATCAACCGGTTGCCGCGCATCGGCAGCCGCGGCGATCATCTGAAGCAGCGGCTGCAGGACAAACTGGTCGAGCACAAGCAGTACATCGACAAGTACGGCGAAGACATGCCGGAAATAAAAAACTGGAGTTGGCCGAACGCTTGAGGCCATTGTCCTACAAGCCCTATAGCCGCGAGCCGACAAGTCCTACGGCGCCGCGCCTACGCCCTTGCGGCGCACAAGATCAATAATGCCTGCGGTATTGATAATGACGGCGGTACCCTGCCGCTGGTTGAGGATTCCGATATTTCCAGCAACATTGAACGGTCGAATCAGACCGCGGGATCGCCGTTCCCCTACGGCGCGAACTGGGACGGGCGAGGCGTCAACTTCTCTCTATTCTCGGAATCCTCCGAGTCGGTGGAATTGTGCCTGTTCGAGGGGCCCGAAAAGGTCGAGAGGCGCATTCGAATCCGCGAGCGCACCAACGGCGCGTGGCATGTTTACGTGCCGGATATCGGCCCCGGTCAATTGTACGGATACCGCGTGTACGGACCGTATCTTCCCGAGAGCGGGCTGCGTTTCAATCCCAACAAGCTGCTGCTGGATCCTTACGCCAAGGCCATTGGGCGGGAGCTGAAATGGGGGGATGAATTATTCGGCTATCAGCTCGGCGATGAAAGCGGCGATCTGTCGTTTGACGATCGCGACAGCGGACCCTTCGCTCCCCTGGGCGTGGTCATCGACTCACGATTCGACTGGAGCGGCGAACAGCGGCCATCATACCCGGCGCACGAAACTCTGATTTATGAGGCGCACGTGCGCGGTATGACGCGCCGGCACCCGGATGTTCCGGAGCATTTGCGCGGCACCTATGCCGGCATGGCCTCCGAGCCGATCATCCGGCATCTCCACAAAATGGGCGTGACTTCCCTCGAATTGATGCCCGTGCATTACTTTGTGCAAGACCGGCATCTCATCGACAGGGGGCTGCGCAACTACTGGGGCTACAACACGCTGGGATTCTTCGCACCGGAAATCAGCTATGCCTCCAATTCCCAGTCGCCGGATGAGGTGGTTCGAGAGTTCAAGGGGATGGTCAAGATCCTGCACAACGCCGGCATCGAAGTCATCCTGGATGTGGTTTACAACCATACGGCGGAAGGCAATCACGCCGGTCCGACGCTGTCATTTCGCGGAATCGACAACATGGCGTACTACCGGGTCGTTCCGGGCGATGCGCGCCACTATATGGATTTCACGGGCTGCGGCAATACGCTGAACATGGTGCATCCGCATTCAATTCAGATTCTGATGGACAGCCTCCGATACTGGGTCACCGAAATGCATGTGGACGGCTTCAGATTTGATCTGGCTTCGGCGCTGGCCCGCGAATTGCAGGATGTCGATCAGCTCGGCGCGTTCTTCGACACCATCTATCAGGACCCGATTCTCGCGCCGGTGAAACTGATCGCCGAACCTTGGGACTTGGGGGAAGGCGGCTATCAGGTCGGAAATTTTCCCTTGGGATGGATGGAGTGGAACGGCAAGTATCGCGACACGGTGCGCAAGTTCTGGAAGGGCGACATGGGATTGCACTCGGAAATCGCGACGCGTCTTGCCGGCAGCGCGGATCTCTACGAAATCACGCGCCGGCCGCCCTCGGCGAGCGTGAATTTCGTCACCGCGCATGATGGCTTCACGCTCAGCGATCTGGTGAGCTACGAACAGAAGCACAACGAAGCGAATGGCGAGGAGAACCGCGACGGTGCCGATGACAACAGCTCGTGGAACTGCGGCATCGAGGGACCCACCGAGGATGCCGGCATCATCGAGTTGCGCGAGCGGCAGAAGCGCAATTTCTGGTGTTCGCTGTTGTTTGCGCAGGGATCGCCCATGATCAGCGGCGGCGATGAGCTGGGACGCACGCAGCGGGGCAACAACAACGCCTATTGTCAGGACAACGAACTATCCTGGTATGACTGGAGCTTGGATGCACCCAAGGCGCAATTTTTGGAATTCGTGCAACGCGTGATTCACTATCGCAAAAAACACCCCAACCTTCACCGCTACGCCTTTTACGACGACGATCCTGACGCCAAGCACCCGGACAAGAACATCGTTTGGTTCAGGGCGGACGGCAAGCGCATGGAGGGCAAGGATTGGGAGGACGGCGGATGGATGCGCACTCTCGGCATGTTCATGAACGGCACGGCGCCCGAGATCCGCGATGCTCACGGACAGTGTACCGACGATGCTGATTTCCTATGGCTTCTCAATGCACATCATGAACCGGTTGCGTTTCGCATTTCGCACGAGCTATACCACGGCGGATGGAAGATAGCCTTCGACACGGCGCGGCCGGCGCTGGAGATCGACAAAGAGACCGTCAAGCGCAATCGGCTGGTGCATCTCGCGGCCCGCTCGTTGGTGCTGCTGAGTCATGAGCGGTAGATGGATTGCGACGTACCGGCTGCAGTTGCACGCCGGATTTCCATTGAGTGCGGCTCAAGGGGTGCTGGCCTATTTGAACGAATTGGGAATCAGCCATGTGTACCTGTCGCCGTGCCTGCAGGCGGTTCCCGGCAGCCAGCATGGCTATGATGTCGTAGACCCCTCGAAGATCAGCGAGGATCTGGGCGGTGAGCCGGCATGGTCCGGTTTTGTGGAGGCTGCGCGCGCCCTAGGCCTGCGAATTCTGCTCGATATCGTCCCCAATCACATGTCCGCCTCGCAGCACAACCCTTGGTGGGATGATGTGCTGCAGCTTGGGCCCTACAGCCGCTTCGCAGAATTCTTCGACATTAGAAATCCGCAGGGTCAGCCATTTTGCGTGCATCTATGTTCGCTCGCGAAACCCTACGGCGCCGCGATGCAGGCGGGCGAGCTGGGCATCGAGATCGTTGAAGGAATGCCGCGCGTCAAGCACTACGAGAACACCTGGCCGTTGGGACCCACAGCATGGGGCGAATTGCTTGCGGCGGGAAGCGAGCGCTGCTTTGGCGAACTCGAGCGCCTGCGGCGCATCGAGTCGCCCGTCGAGGAGGACCTGACCGCGTTTCGGCGTCACGCGGCGCGGGCGCGCCAGCTCCTCGCCGAAGCGATCGAGGCTGGACGGCTGCAATCTGCGGTCGATCGGGTGCAAGGCGATCGAACGCTGTTCGACGCCGTGTTGCACAGGCAGTTTTATATGCTTCACGGCTGGAAGCTGGCCGGGGAACTGACCAACTACCGCCGCTTCTTCGACATCGACACGCTCATCGGCGTCCGCACCGAACTGCCCAATGTCGCCGCCGCCACGCATGCACGCATCGAGGAGATGATTTCCAAGGGGGAGATAGACGGCGTGCGCGTCGATCATCCGGATGGGCTGCGCGCGCCGCTCGAGTACTTCGAGCGGTTGCGCCGCTTGCTGCCTGAGGGAAGAATTTATATCGAGAAGATTCTCGAGAACGATGAGCGGCTCAACGGGGACTGGCCCATCGACGGCACCGTCGGCTACGACTTCCTGGCGAAAATCAATCGCTTGTGGATGGATGATCAACGAACCGACGTGTTGACCGCCACCTATTCGGACTTCACGGGCCATTCGGTGAATTTCGGCAAATTGGTGCGCGAGAAGAAGCACGCAATCATCGCATCGACATTCTCCGCCGCCCACGAGCAGCTTGCCGCCATGGCGCTCGATATTGCACGCGCCGATTGGCAAACCCGGGACTTGAGTCCCCGACAATTGCGCGAAGCATTGGAAAAGTTCATCACGGCGCTGCCGATCTACCGCACCTATCGGACCGCAAACGCGCTGCACGAAGAGGACAAGCGTGTATTGCTGGAGGCGCTGCAGAGCGCACGGATTGGATCCCCTGACATCGACGCGGCCGCATTCGACTTTTTGGCAGGCTTGTTCACGAAGTTGCCGCTGAACGATGTGGAGGCGGACTTCATCGCCAAGTGGCAGCAGTTGACTCCCGCGGTCATGGCCAAGGGTGTGGAGGACACGACGTTCTACTGCTTCGACCGGCTCGTGTCGTGCAATGAGGTGGGATCGCAGGCCTCCCTGATTGGGATTTCCGCCGACAAATTCCACGAATTCTGCAATTACTTGAGCGATCGGTGGCCGAACAGCATGCTCGCGACATCAACGCATGACAACAAACGCAGCGAAGACGTGCGCGCGCGCATTTCGATTCTCTCGGAGATCCCCGAGCGCTGGTCCGAAGCGCTGCATCTTTGGTCACAGCTCAACGCCAATGCCTGGCAGAATCGCCTGCCGGATCGTCATGCCGAATACCTGCTGTATCAGACGCTGATCGGCGCCTGGCCCATCGATCGCGATCGGGCTTGGGCCTACATGCTCAAGGCGTGCCGCGAAGCGAAAATCAACACTTCGTGGCACGAGCCAAACAACAGCTTCGAAGAGAAAATCCGCGGCTTTGTCGGCGGCGTATTCGACACTCCCGAGTTCATCGCAAGCCTGGAACAATTTGTCGAGCCGCTGATACTGCCGGGCCGGATCAACAGCCTGGCGCAGACGCTGATCAAGATGGTCGCGCCCGGCGTGCCCGACTTTTATCAGGGGACGGAATTGTGGGACTTGAGCCTCGTCGATCCGGACAATCGACGGCCTGTGGATTTCAAAACCCGCCTGGAAATGATGCACCGTGTGCGTGGCGGGCGCCGGTTGAGCCCTGACAATGCGCTCATCGAATGGGATTCCGGAGCGCCGAAACTTTGGATGACGGCCTGCGTGCTGGCGATTCGCCGGGAACGCGCCGAGGATTTTTCCGCCGCGAGCAAGTACCAGCCGTTGGTGGCCCAGGGAACCCATCTTGGCCGGCTGCTCGCGTTCCGCCGCGGTGAAAATCTCATCGCCGTGGTGCCGCGCTTCACGATGACGCTGGCAGGGGAGTGGGGCGACACCCGCTTGCCGCTGCCGGGCGGTGCCTGGCGAAACTGCTTCACAGAGCAGGTCATTCAGCGAGAGATCTCCCCGGCCGAGCTCTTCGCCGCGTTTCCGGTGGCATTGCTGATTCGAGATCCCGCGTGATCTTTTCCGTTTGGGCGCCGAATGCGAAGTCCGTCGATCTCGTTCTGGGGGAACGGCGATTCGCGCTTGAACCGTTGGCTGACGGTTATTGGCAGGCGGATGTCGCCGCAGACACGCGGCGGGGTTATCGCTATTCCATCGATGGATCTGCGGCCATGCCGGATCCGCGATCGCGCTGGCAGCCTGAGGGTGTGCATGGCGCATCGCATGTTATTGCGGCCGAGTCGCTGCAGGCGGCACCCCATGAATTTCATGCGCGGCCTCTCAGCGACGCCGTCATCTACGAGCTTCACCTCGGAACCTTTACGCCCGAAGGCACGTACGCAGCGGCACAGCGCAAGCTGCCGTATCTGGCCGGGCTCGGCGTCACGCACCTGGAACTGATGCCCCTTGCGACTTTTCCCGGCCGGCGCGGTTGGGGTTACGACGGCGTCGATCTGTTCGCGCCTTTTCCCGCCTACGGCACGCCACAGGAACTCGCTGGGTTCGTCCGCGCCTGCCATTCACAGGGCCTAGCCGTCCTGCTTGACGTGGTCTACAACCACCTGGGGCCGGACGGAAATTATCTGGCGCAGTACGGCCCTTACTTCACCGATCACTACAGGACCGGATGGGGTACGGCCATCAACTACGATGGGCCGCAAAGCGATGAGGTGCGGCGCTTTGTCATCGACAACGCGCTGATGTGGCTTACGAACTATGGGTTTGACGGTCTGCGTCTGGATGCCGTGCATGCCATGTTCAGTTTCGAGGCCGTGCACGTCCTTGAAGAATTGTCGATGGCGGTGAAGGCGCTCGGCAAGGAGCTGGGACGCCCGCTGGTGCTCATCGCCGAGAGCGATCTGAACGATCCCCGACTGATTCGTGCCGCGTCACGGGGTGGCTACGGCCTCGATGCGCATTGGGTGGATGATTTTCATCATGCCATCCATCGTTATTTTACCGGCGAGACCGCGGGCTACTACGCGGATTTTCAAGGCCTGCAGGATGTAGCCACCGCTCTGCGCGATGGCTACGTGTATCAAGGACAGTACTCCGTGCATCGCGGGCGCCGCCACGGCAGACCTCCGCTGGCCATCGAGCCGCAGCAGCTGGTGGTGTGTGCGCAAAATCACGACCAGATCGGCAATCGCGCTCAGGGCGAGCGACTAAGCATGATGTTGGGCGTCCCGCAGCTCAAGGCCATCGCGGCCCTGACACTGCTTGCGCCGTTCGTGCCGCTTTTGTTTCAGGGTGAGGAATGGGGAGCGAAGACGCCGTTTCTGTACTTCACGGATCATCAGGATCCTGAATTGGGCAGACGGGTTGCCGAGGGGCGCAGCCGGGAATTCAGCGCCTTTCGATGGCAGGGCGCAGTACCCAACCCCCAGGAGGCCGCCACCTTCGAGCGCTCAAAACTGAATTGGTCGGAGCTGTCCGCACCTCGTCACGCTGATCTTCTCGAGTGGTATCGAAAGCTCATCAGCATACGGCGCGGCAAGATCGTCATGCCGCGTGAAAGCGTGGGCGACTCCGCCAAAGCCAAACCTAACTTCGATGCTGAAGCTGGGTGGCTGACGTTCGTTCATAATGGCGTACTCGCGGTTTTGGCGCAAACCGTGCCTCGTCCGGGCGGCAATTGGAAATTGGTGCTGAGATCCGATTCGGCCGGGGCGCAGCCGGCCGGGGCGCAGCCGGCCGATGCGATGCCGCCTCGATCGACGTTTATATACATTGGGGGATGAGACGAAATGAATTTACCGGGCCTGCGGCAGTACATCGAGAACGTCTGGCAGAAATCGATCATCGGGCGGCTCGAGGCCTATGTCCGCATTCCCAACAAATCCCCGGCTTTCGACCCGGACTGGGAGCAGCACGGGTTCATGGACCGGGCCGTCGAACTCATGGCTGAATGGTGCCGTGCTCAACCCGTTCCGGGCATGCGTGTCGACGTGCGCCGCCTGCCGGGCATCACGCCCTTGCTGCTGGTGGACATTCCCGGCGAGTTGCCCGAATGCGTGCTTCTGTACGGGCATCTCGACAAGCAGCCGGAGTTTACCGGCTGGCTGCCCGGGCTTGGGCCTTGGGAGCCGGTGATTCGAGACGGCAAGCTCTATGGACGGGGCGGGGCCGATGACGGCTATGCGGTCTTCAGTTCGTTGACCGCAATCGCCGCGCTCAAATCGCAGGCAGTTCCGCTGCCGCGTTGCGTATTGATGATCGAGGCATCCGAGGAGAGCGGCAGCGTGCACTTGCCGGCACATCTGGATGCGCTTGGGCTGAGCATCGGCGAGCCGTCTCTGGTCGTTTGTCTCGATGCGGAATGCGGTAATTTCGACCAGCTCTGGACCACCACTTCACTACGCGGCAACCTCGTGGGCAAGCTCAAGGTGCGCGTCCTGACCGAAGGTGCGCACTCCGGTCTTGCCTCAGGTATTGCACCAACTCCCTTTCGGCTCCTGCAGCAATTGCTGGCGCGTGTCGAGAATCCCATGACGGGAGATCTTTTGCTCGATGAGCTGCACGCCGACGTGCCAAAGGATCGTCGCGCGCAAATCGCCGCGGCGGCGGCCGTATTGGGAGCGCAGATCCTCGATAAAATACCCTTCGCGGCGGGCGTTGAGCCGGTGTCGGCGGACCGGGTGGATCTGTTGGTCAACAACACTTGGCGGCCGTCGCTCGCGGTGACCGGTGCAGAGGGCCTGCCCTCACTGGGCGCGGCGGGCAATGTACTGCTGCCGGAAATCGCGCTAAAAATTTCCCTGCGCTTGCCGCCGACGGTGGATCCCGAGAGTGCCGCCAAAGCGGTTCGCCGGGTGTTGGAGCGTGATCCACCCTACGGTGCGCACGTCAGCTTCGAGCCCGAGTCTTCATCGGGAGGATGGAACGCACCCGCGTTCGCACCCTGGTTTGAACAGTCGATGCAGCGCGCCTCGCGACATGTATTCGGACGCGATGCGGTGAGTCTGGGCGGCGGAGGCACGATTCCATTCTTGAGAATGCTCGGCGAGCGGTTCCCGCAAACCCAGTTTCTCGTGACCGGCGTCTTAGGTCCACACTCCAATGCACACGGACCCAATGAGTTCCTGCATATCGGTTATGCAACGCAGCTGACGGAGTGCGTCAGCATGGTGCTCGCCGATTTCGGCGCGCGCCGCCATTCATAGCCCAAGCTTGCCGGAGAAGTAGGTGTATTCGCGGGCGCGCATTTTCGCCTGTTCCAGCGGGGTCGCGCCTGCGCCATGGCCTCCCTCAATCACCTCGAAATAGTGGTAGGGCACGCCCATCGCGGAGAGTTTGGCTGCGAACTTGCGCGCATGCTGGGGACCGACCCGGTCATCCTTCGTCGTCGACCAGATCAGGGCTTCCGGGTATTGCACGCCCGCCTTCAAATTGCTGTACGGAGAAATGGAGGCGAGAAATTCCCGTTCTTCAGGAACCGACACGCTGCCGTACTCCGCGACCCAGGAACTCCCCGCGGCGATCTGCTCGTAGCGCAGCATATCGAGCAGCGGCACTTGAATGTCGACCGCGCGCCACATCTGCGGGTGCTGGATGAATTCCACACCCATGAGCAGTCCGCCGTTCGAACCTCCCATGATTCCGAGATGGGCAGGGCTCGTAAATCCTTTGGCGATGAGATCATCGCCGACCGCGGCGAAATCATCGTAGATGCGCTGGCGGTGCGTCTTGAGTCCCGCCTCATGCCACGCGGGGCCGAATTCTCCGCCGCCGCGAATATTGGCCAGCACAAACGCGCCGCCGCGCTCGAGCCAAAGCTTGCCGAGTTCCGCCGAATACTTCGGAGTGCGGGCATCGAGGAACCCGCCGTAGGCATTCAAGATGGTGGGCGTGCTGCCGTCCATCTTCATGCCGCTCGGGTGGACGATGAAGTAGGGGATTTTGGTGCCGTCCTTGGAGGTGGCTTGGAATTGCTCAACCACATCTGAGGCGGCGAATTTTGCGGGCAGCGTCTTGACCGTCGCAACCGTTCCCTTGCCCAGGTCGGCGCGGATCAGCTTGGGCGGAGTCAAGAAGCCCGTGACCTGCACGAATGCTTGTTCGCTGTGCAAATCGGCATCGATCACGTTGACCGAAATGTTGTCCGGCAGATCAAGCTGACGCCTCGACCAGTGATTGTGCGGTTCAGGTTTGTACGAATAGGCGCGGCCGTTGACATTGTCGAGCGTCTGAACAAGCAGGTGTCCGCGCGTGGCACCCGCCTCTTGGAATGCTTCGCGGGCGCCGGGCGCGTATACCAGTGCCGGCCGCAGGTGCTGCGGATCGGACGCGATCGCCGATAGCTCCAGGGAGACCAAGGAGCCTTGCGGCAGCGTCGGCGCGTCGGTTCGTTTCCAATCCTCGTGCAGGCTCAAGATCAATCGGCCTTCGATGAGCGTCAAAAATTCGGCCTTCATCGGCATGGTGAGTCTCAACGGTCCCTTGGGACCCATGAGGTAGAACTCGCACTCGAAGATCGACACGGCGCGCTGAATCATGACGGCGCTGTGGCCGGACCCATCAGCCAGCGTAAAGGGCGTGACGCCGACGTCGTCCGGCGATCCGCGGAACACTTCCACGGCTGCATCAAGCGGCTGCCCGCGCCCGATGCGCTTGACGACGAAGGCATAGCCCGATCGCGTGATTTCGCCGGATTTCCACTCGCGCGAAACCAGCAGCGTATCGGCATCCGCCCACGCCACATCCTGCTTGCCGCTCGGCAGGGAGAATCCGCCGTCGACGAATGCGCTTGAAGCCAGGTCGAATTCGCGCAATGTCACCGCGTCTTCGCCGCCGTCGGACAGGCTGACGATGCATCGCTGCTGCCGAGGCTCCTGGCAGATCGCACCCTTCCAGAACCAATTGGCTTTTTCGGATTTCGACAGTGCGTCCAGATCCAGCACGGTTCGCCATCGGGGTGCTGAACTCTGAAAGTCCGGCACGCCGGCCTGCCGCCAGATCCCGTGCTCGTGCTCGGCGTCCTGCCAGAAGTTGAAAACGCGGCCGCCGATGATGCTGGGCACGGGAATCCTGTCTTTGGCTTCCGCAATCGCCCTTGCATCATTGAATAGCGTGGAGAAGAGCGGGTTGCTCTCGAGTGCCGCGCTGGTCTTGGCGTTCTCAGCCTCGACCCATTGCATGGCGCGCTCGCTGTGCGCCTGCTCCAGCCAGACGAAGGGATCGTCGGCGGGCACCGCGGCGGCCGATACGCTGAGGACCGCGCCTGCCGCCAGAGTCAGCAGGATGGCGTTTTTATTCATCGGCGGAATATACACGCGCGCCGCGATCATGTCAGGCCACTGTCGGACTCGCGACCGGCGGACGCCCGCCCCACGGAGGCCCGCGCATACGCCGCTCAAATGCGTCAGTTCCGGCGGCGGGTCCACTATAATCACGCGACCTCTACGGCCAACACTATTCAAGGACATATGACCTCAGTTCCTCTTCCACATGCGGCGCCCGAGGACGTTGGGCTCTCCACGGCCGGCCTGGCGCGCCTGGGCTCGGTGATGCGCGGCGAGGTCGAACGCGGTCGCGTGCCGGGGGCCGTGGCGCTGGTTGCGCGGCATGGCCGCTTGGCCTACTTCGAGAGCTACGGCCGGCGCGACCCCGCCGACGGCGCGCCGATGGCAAAGGACAGCATTTTTCGAATCTATTCGATGACGAAGCCCGTCGTTTCCGTGGCCGCGATGATGTTGTGGGAGCAAGGGCGCTTCCTGCTGAGCGATCCGATTGAAAAATACCTGCCCGAGCTAGGGCATAGGAAAGTCGCCGTCACGCGGGGCTCGGAAATCGACGTGGTGGATGCTGATCGGTCCATCACCATTCAGGACCTGTTGCGCCACACCTCGGGTCTCACCTATGAATTTCGCGGCAGCGGTCCGGTGCACAAGATGTATATGGCTGAGAAGATCTACAGCCGCAACCAGAGCAACGCCGATCAAGTCGCCACCTTGGGCAAGCTGCCGCTCATCGCTCAACCGGGAGCACGCTGGGAATATAGCCGCTCCACCGATGTGCTCGGACGCCTCGTCGAGGTCTTGTCGGGCCTTTCTTTAAGCGAGTATCTACGGCAGTTCATCCTCGCACCGCTGGGAATGGTTGATACCGCCTTTCACGTGCCGGCGCACGAGCTGGCGCGACTAGCCGAAGCTTACCCTAAGGACCCCGACACGGGCTCAGGCGTGCAATTGATCAATGTCCGCGAGGCACCGAAATTTGAGTCGGGCGGCGGCGGTCTGGTGTCCACTGCCGGCGACTACGCGCGCTTCCTGCAAATGCTGTTGAATCGCGGCAGGTTGGACGGCGTGCGATTCCTGAGCCGCAAGACGATTGAACTCATGACGGCGGATCATTTGGGGCCCATCAGCGGCGCGCCCGACCTGCTGTTGCCCGGCTACGGATTCGGCCTGGGGTTTGCCGTGCGCCTGCAGCCGGGAATTTCGCACGTCCCCGGTTCCGTTGGTCAGTATTTCTGGGGAGGTCTCGCGGGCACAACCTTCTGGGTCGATCCGGCAGAGGAGCTGTTCGCGATCATGCTCATCCAGGCGCCGGGCCAGCGCGATTACTTCCGCACATTGTTCCGCGATCTGGTCTATGCGGCATTCGATGACTGAGCGGCGAGCGCCGCCGCTGCTTCGGGCGCCAGCGCCGCCGCTGCCTCGGGCGCCAGCGCCGCCTGCGCCCGCCACCACGCCGCGGTCAACAAGCATTCATGTTCGCGAATGAACACTCCGCTCAAGGCGGACGGTATGGACAGAAACGGCAGCCATTGCTCCGGAAATACGTCGCGCGGTCCGCAGTGAAACCAAGGCTCCGCACTGGATTCCTCTTCCTCGTTGCGCGCGCTCGGCAGATCTCGAAACACGCAATCGGATACCAGGCAAAGCTCGTCGTAGTCGTAGAAGATGACGCGGCCATGACTGGTGACGCCGAAATTCTTCAGCAACAAATCGCCGGGGAACACGTTGCTCGCGGCCAGATCGCGCAACGCGTTGCCGTAGTCGATGATTGCAGACTCGGCAGCGGCGGGCTCCGCCTCGCGCAGAAATAGATTAAGCGGCCGCAAGCGCCGTTCGATATAGCAATGCTCGACGATCAGGTCTTCGCCCTCGATCCGGCAACTTTCGCTGGCCTCGCGCAGCAGTTCCTCGGCCAGCGCGGGCATGAAGCGGCCACGGGGAAGCCGCAGCCGCTTGAATTCCTGCGCGTCCACCAGCCGGCCGGCGCGGTCATGCCGGAACACGAACTGATAGCGCTCCATGACGTCGGCGCGCGTCGTGGTTTTCGGCGCTCCGAATTTGTCGCGAATGACCTTGAACACCAGATCGTGCGACGGCAGAGTGAAGACGATCATGACCAGGCCGCGATCGCCTGGCGCATGCACAAAACTGTCGATCGACTTGTCCAAATGGCGTTGCAGCGCGAAATAGCGCTCCGTCTTGCCCTGTTTGGCGCGGCCGAGCACGGTGTAGAGCTCGTCGACCGGTTTGCGGGGCATGAAGGATCGCAGCAGCGTGATCGCCGCGCTGACCACGGGCAGGTCCACATGGAAGTAGGAGCGCGCGTAGCCGAATAGAGATGAAACCTCGGCACGCGACAGCATCACGGCATCGACCTGCACGCTCTGGTGCAGATGCGTGAACGCCAGCACCAGCGGCGTGATCGCGCTGTCGCCGATCAGCCGGCCGACCACGAATGCCTGCATGCCGCGATAGAACACAGGTTCGATCAACTCGATTGATTCCGGTGCGCCGCTGTGCCGCCCGGTTGCAAAATACCGGCCGATTTCCGCGCTGATGCGATGCACCGCGCCTTCGGCATCGCCGATCGCCGCGCCGAACGGCAGATCGGCAAGAATTTCCTTCACGGCGGTGGGCAGCGATCCACCGACGCGGTAGACGCGGATGGGCACCGATCCGGAGGCGCGGCCCACATTGGTGGCGCAAAACTCGACTTCCTTGTTGACGCCTACGGTGCCGAACAGATCGCGGGTCACCGAATTGAAAAAAGTGTGGTAGAAATCGCTGTCGGGCCGGCGCGCGACCAGCGCTTCATAGGAGCGTTTGATGTCGACCCACAAGGCAACATCGGTGCGCCTGGTCTCGAGCTGGCTGCCTATGACCGCAACGCACCGCGCCACCCTCTGTTCATATAACTCGATGCGATCCACGGCATCGAGCTGCGCCGCATGCCAATCCTCGGCAAGAAAATTTCGTGCCGCGCGTCGGGTAATGCGGCCGAACTCTTCGTTGTAGAGGCGAAAGTGCTCGGCGATCTGCGCCGCGGCGGCGGCGAAGTCTGCGCGCATGCTTGCTCCCTTAGGCCACCACCCGTTTGGGCGCCATCGCCGGCGCGGTGAACTGCTCGGTCTCGGTACTGCCGGCCATCGCAACGGTCGAGCTCTTGGCGCTGATGGCGGTTTGCACCGCGTCGAAATAGCCGGTGCCGACAAAGGCCTGATGCTTCGTGGCGCGATAGCCCGACGCTTCCTGGCCGAACTCGCGTTGCTGCAATTGCGAATAGCCGAGCATGCCGTCAGCGCTGTAGGCCGACGCCAATTCAAACATCGACAGATTCAATGCGTGCCAGCCGGCAAGGGTGATGAATTGGAAGCGATAGCCGAGCGCAGCCAATTCCTCGCGCCACCTTTTCATCGCCGATGCATTCAGCTTGGCCGCCCAGTTGAATGACGGCGAGCAATTATAGGCCAGCAGCTTGCCGGGAAATTTGGCGTGAATGGCCGCGGCAAAGCGTTTCGCCTCGTTCATATCGGGCTTGGATGTTTCACACCAGATCAGATCGCAGTAGGGTGCATAGGCCAGGCCGCGCGCGATCGCCTGCTCGATGCCGGCCTTCACGTAAAAGAATCCTTCGCTGGAGCGCTCGCCGGTGAGGAACGGCCGATCGCGCGGGTCATGGTCGGTCAGCAACAGGTCTGCCGCATCGGCGTCGGTGCGCGCAATGATGACCGTGGGTACGCCCATGACGTCGGCCGCGAGCCGCGCGGCGACCAGTTTGTTGATGGCCTCGGCGGTCGATACCAACACCTTGCCGCCCAAGTGACCGCATTTTTTCGCCGAAGACAGTTGATCCTCGAAATGCACGCCGGCGGCGCCGGCGCGTATCAGCGCTTTGGTCAGCTCGAAGGCGTTGAGATTGCCGCCGAAACCCGCTTCAGCATCCGCCACGATCGGCGCCAGCCAATCTATCTCTGAGTTGCCTTCCAGATGATGAATTTGGTCCGTGCGCAGCAATGCGTTGTTGATGCGCTCCACCATTTTCGGCACCGAGTCGACCGGGTACAGGCTCTGGTCGGGGTAGACCTCGCCGGCAGAATTGGCATCACCTGCGACCTGCCACCCCGAACAATAGATGGCTTTCAGACCGGCCTGCACCGTTTGAATGGCTTGGTTGCCCGTCATGCAACCGAGGCCCGCGACGACAGGTTCGCTGTGCAGTAGCCGCCAGAGTTTCTCGGCGCCCAAGCGCGCCAGCGAGTATTCGATTTTCACCGAGCCGCGCAGGCGGGCTGCGTCGGCCTCACTGTAGGGGCGCTCCACCCCATGCCACCGGTCGTTCAACTGTGCGTTCAAGTCAATTTCTCCTAAGTCGGGCTTGCCAATGCCGATGAAGCAAGCTTAGAGTGTTCATAGCGAGGATTTACACATTAGAAATTTCACAGTGTGAATTTCACAAGGCAGCCATGGCAGGACTGATCCGGCAGGGGCATTTTCTGGGGGCGAAGCTGCGTTCGCTGCGCAAGCGCAACGGCTTGACCCTCGATGAGCTCTCGGCGCGCTGCATTCAAGTCGATGCGGGCGGCGCGCCGTCGGTGTCCTACCTGAGCATGGTGGAGACCGGCAAACGCATGCCCTCAGCCGAAATGTTGGGGATGCTGGCGGGGATCTTCAGCAAGGACGCGCGCTGGTTCCTGGATGAGAATACCGATGTCGAGGTCGCGCCGGGTCCACGCCAGCGCGGCGGATTGGAGGCCATGCCGCTCGAACCGGCCTTCCTGTTTTCGCACGAATTGCTGCAGAACGCCCTGCCCGAATTGCTGTCTCAAACCGGCACGACAGGCCGGCAATTCGCACAGCTGTTGATTCGCGTGTGGCAGGAGACCCGGCACAACAATTTTCCTGATATAGAACGCGCGGCGGAGGAGTGCGGCAAGCGGCAAATGCCCCTCAACCTGGACGCCGTCATGGCCATTTGCGAGCATCACGGCCTGGAGCTCAAATGGTTTGACGGCGACGGGCGCAAGCCCAGTGGCGCGCTGGTGCGTTCCCGGTTCGAGGCGCCCGGGACGGTTTGGATCAACAAGCGCCTGCGCCGTCAGGAAGAACGGCTCAAGTACGAGTTGGCGTTCTTCGTGGGCCACAAAATTCTTCACAATGGCGACGGCATGATATCGCCGCACAGTGCGGTTCAGGCCGGCGATCCCGAATCGCCCGGTTCGACCGGCGGCATGGGCGCACAGGATGTGCTGTACGCCTGGCGTGATTTTGAGTGCAGTTTTTTCGCTGGCGCGCTCTTGTGTCCGCGCATTCCCTTTCGGCGCTTCTTGATTCGCGAAGCACACAGCGTAAACGCCTGCCGCAAGGTTGGCGTCACGCCGGCGCTGGTCATGCGGCGTATGACGGCAGTGTCTCCCTATCGGCACTGGCATTTTTTCGATGCATATCCGCCCGGATACCTGCGGGCCGTATACCGCGGCAATGGCATTCCGCTTCCCTGGGGCAACATGAGTTTGGTGTCCGACCCTTGTCCCCGCTGGGCGGTATTTCGCCTGCTTCAACAGACGCCTGAGCCGCCCTCGGTACAAAGACCGAAATCTCAGATTTCAGTCATGCAGGACGGCAAGCGCGCGCGCCTGTATTGCTGCCACTCCTTGCTTACGCGCGACGCCTTGGACGAATTGCACGTCCTGTCCGTCGGCGTGGATTTATTGCCGGCGCTCGATGCCCAAGGATTCGATGGCGAGCACATCGTTGCGGCGGTCGCCGAATCCTGCCGGCGCGGCGGCGGCGATGGCGCCATCCCAGCGGACGCGACCAACGCCATTCGCGCGGCCTCCCAGGTCTTGAATATCTCCTGGATTGCCGATGCGCTCGAGACAAAGGCCAGCGTCATCTGCCCGCGAAGCGGCGCCTGCCCGAGGCAGCCGCAGTCCTGCGCCTAGGCGAGGGCAAGGGACACCGAATGGTTCAAGGCAAGTGGAACATTACGATCAACACACCGATGGGCGTCAGGTCAGGTGTGCTGGACTTGAGCGTGAGCGGCAAGACATTGACGGGATCGCTTTCCGATGCCGAGCACCGCGTGGCCATCAGCGACGGACGCGTCGAGGGCAATAAACTCAGCTGGAAGGCAAAAGTGACCAAGCCGATGCGCCTCAGCTTCAAGTTCACCGCGATCGTCGAGCAGGACCGCATCAGCGGTGAAGCGCGCCATATGCTGGGCACCGCCGCCTTCAACGGGACTCGCGCTTAGGTACTTCGGCACTTTGATTTTCTGCGGGTGCATGGTGCTGCCCGGCGGGATAAGAGGTGACGCGGCAACGAAGAGAAAAGGCAGCAGTTGCCGTGTCACCTCTTATACCGCCCGGCTGAATATCGGATCCGCAGCCATCACGGTGCCGGAGTATCGAAGGTCTTGCCGGTCTCGACTGACCTTGGCGGGGCTCACCGCGACGTGATGTCGCGGTGCCCACTCATAGCTAGGAGGTACAGGAAGTTGGCAGGGAACTGCGCCTTTTTCTTCTGTTCCCTGCCAGCTTCCTGTTTCTCCTAGTCGATCGGCGCGTAGACTTCCGTGCGCAACTTCTCGACGGGAGTGGTGCCGGGGTCATCGACGTACCAAGAGAATATCGGGCCCTTCTGAGCATAGCCATGTGCTGCGATGTATGCGCGCAGCTTCTCCTGGGTTTGCGGCATATTTTGGTAGGCGCCGACATGTGTGGTCTTCAGCGCCTTGCCCGCATAGCTTTGGGCGACGCGTACGCCATCCGTGGCCGCGACATCGCCGCGATCCACGGGAATGCCGGCGTCGAATTTGTAGTTGCCGGCCGTCACTTCGCCCTCGACACCGAAGGGTGCGCCGGCCTGGTGAAGCTTGTTCTTGGCCATGAATTTACCGATTTGGCCGAAGCCGTCGGCATAGGCTTTGCCGATGGCTTCGGGCGCCGCCGCTTCGGTTACCAGCAAGACGGGCGTGGCGGTGAGTTGCACCGGCTCGGCGCTGAAGCCTGCGATGTCGGCATTCGGCATGCTTTCGACCAAAACCTTGAGTTTGCCGAGCCCGCTCGCAAAATCCTTTCCCATCATGCTGTCCATGGTCAAACCAATGTAATGGCCGATGGGATTGGCGCCCATGTCCATGTCCACCGCCCAGGTGGCGCGCGTCATGGCGCCATCGGGAGTCAGCGTCACCAAGGACTTTGCGCTTCCCATGTCGCCGAAGTCCAGATCGCTCGCCATGGATTGATCGGGGGTGGAGGCGGTGATCACTTGAGTGCCGGAGCCGACCTTGTCGTTGCCCTTCCAAACCAATTTCGCACCGACACCGTCACGCGGGCCCTCCGTGGTCTGCCGCATGTTGGGATCCAAGTCCTGCCACGGCGACCACTTCGGAAACAGCACAAAGGAATTCACCGTCGCATAAACCAAACTGGCCGGCCTATTGATGGTTACAGAACGTTTCACAACCGCGTGGCGCGGCAATATGAATCCAATGACGGCGATCAACACCACGACCACGATGAGTACCGTGAGTATTTTCTTGAACACGTTTTTTCTCCCTGGAAAACCGCAATTCAGCCGGCGCTGCTTTCTTCTAATTCTCCAACCGCAGTTTGCACATAGTTCGCCAATCCCATTTTTTCGATCAATCCGAGTTGTTCTTCGATGAAGTCGATGTGTTCTTCCTCGCTTTTTTGGATATGCACCAACAAATCGCGGGTCACGTAATCCTTGACGTTTTCACAATAGGCGATGGCGGATTTGTACATGGGGTGCGCTTCCATTTCTCTGCGAAGGTCGCACTGCAGGATCTCCTGCACGTCCTCGCCGATGAAAAGCTTGCCCAAATCCTGCAGGTTCGGCAGCCCGTCCAGAAAAAGTATGCGTTTGACCAGGCGGTCCGCATGCTTCATTTCATCGATGGACTCTTCGTATTCGAGCTTGCCGAGCCGCTTCATGCCCCAGTTGTCGAGCATGCGAGAGTGCAGAAAATACTGATTGATGGAGGTGAGTTCGTTCTTCAGGGCCTGGTTCAAGAACTCCAAAACTTTCGTGTCGCCTTGCACGGTAGCCCCTTGTGGTATTGCCCATCAAATTGTGCTCGGATTGTAAGCCCGAACCCACGGCGCGCGCGCCTGTTTCAAGGGGTCAATCGGCGGTCGGACGGGAGTCTAGACCGCGAATTCGGTGGCGGGCGAGAACAAACCGGGCCGCGATTCGCAGGCGTCGAGCGAGGCGCACAACGCTGTTTTGGCCTCGGGCAGGCATTTGCCGCAGCAGGTGCCAACTCCAAGTTCGCGGGTCAGATCCCGCAAACTGCTCGCACCGCCTTTGACGGCGTTGCGGATCTGTCGGTCGGAAACGGCTTTGCATACACAGACTATCATGGCCGCTATTGTGAACGCGAATGCGAATGATTGTCAATAGCGAAACCGTCATCTCCGCATGCTAGAAGCTCAGATTAATCCATTATGTCTTATGACGTAATGATGTGATGAAATGACTGACCCTCAAGATTCAGCGCCGCATGCGCGTTTGACGAAAAAGAGATTCCAGGATGATTACAATCAACAAGTTACACGCCATTTGCATGGTTGCTTGCTCGTCGCTGATCGTCGCCGGCTGCGGGAAGTCGGGAGGGCCCCAGGCACCGCCGCCTCCCCAGGTAAGCGTGGCGCAGGTGATCGAGAAGCGGGTCAAGGACTGGGATGAGTTCACCGGTCGGCTCCAGGCAATCGAGACGGTCGAGATCCGCCCGCGCGTATCGGGCTACATCGACAAGGTCGCCTTCACCGAAGGCAGCCTGGTCAAGCGCGGGACTCTGCTGTTCGTGATCGATCCTCGGCCCTATAAGGCTGAATACGATCGTGCCGCGGCGGACGTAAAGCGATTCAAGACGGCCCTTGAATTGGGTCAAATCGAATTGGTGCGTGTGCAGCGCTTGAAGGACAGCGGCGCGGTATCTCAAGAGGAGTTGGACGAGCGCAAGAGCACCGTGGCGCAGGCGGAGGCCAATGTGGCAGGCGCTCAGGCGGCTCTCGAGACCGCCGCCCTCAATCTGAACTTTACCAATGTCACCAGCCCCGTCGATGGCCGGGTCAGCCGCGCGGAAGTGACGCGGGGTAATTTGGTGACCGGCGGCACCAACGGCGGCACTCTCCTCACATCCGTGGTATCAATGGACCCGATCTATTTGTATTTCGACGCCGACGAACAGAGCTACCTGCGTTACACGCAATTGGCCCGCAGCGGCGAGCGCCCGAATTCGCACGACTCCGGCAATCCGGTGCAAGTCGGATTGGCCAACGAAGAGGGATTTCCCCACCCCGGGACCGTCGATTTCGTCGACAATCAGTTGAATCCGCAGACCGGCACGATCCGGGCGCGCGCCGTGCTGCAGAACAAGGACGGACAGTTCACGCCCGGCCTGTTTGCGCGCGTGCAGCTGCTCGCCGGCGGCGAATATTCGGCGATCTTGATCGATGATCGCGCCGTCAATACGGACCAGAGTCAGAAATACGTGCTGTTGCTGGGCGCCAATAATCAAATCGAATACCGCAAAGTCAAGCTCGGGCGTGTGATCAACGGTCTGCGCGTGGTCCGCGAAGGCCTCAAGGCCGGTGACGTCATTGTCGTAAACGGCGCGCAACGCGTGCACCCGGGAATCACCGTTACACCGCAGCGGGTGACCATGGGTGCGGACGGCGCACCGGCCGCGGCCGGCGCGGCGGCTGCGACCTAAGGGTGTAGCCGATGAATATTTCTTCGTTCTTCATCGAGCGGCCGATCTTTGCCACGGTCCTCGCGATAATAATCACGGTCGCCGGCTTGCTCGCCATGCCGAATCTGCCGATCAGCGAGTATCCGGAAATCGTGCCGCCCACGGTCGTGGTCAGCGGCCAATATCCCGGAGCATCGCCGAAGACCATTGCCGAGACCGTCATCACGCCGCTCGAGCAGCAGATCAACGGCGTGGAAAACGCGATCTACACCAATTCGACGGCAACTCCGGACGGCACTTTTTCCATCACCGTGACTTTCAAGCTCGGCACCGATCTGGACATCGCGCAGGTGCAGACCCAGAACCGGGTGGCGCAGGCGGAGACTCGCCTGCCCGAAGTCGTGCGGCAAATCGGCTTGGTCACGCAGAAGCGCTCGCCTGACTTGACCATGGTGGTGTTCTTGAAGTCCGCCGACGGACGCTACGATTCCTTGTATTTGCGCAACTATGCCGTGATCCAGATCCGCGACGTGTTGGCCCGTATTCCCGGCATGGGCGATGTGCGCGTGTTCGGATCCGGCGATTACGCCATGCGCCTGTGGCTCGATCCGGGAAAGATCGCCGCACGCAGTATGGATGTCGATGAAGTACTGGCGGCGGTGCGGGAACAAAACGTGCAGGTCGCTGCCGGCCAGATCGGCGGACAGCCGTCGCTGCCGGGAACGCAGTTCGAATACATCGTCAATGCGCAGGGCCGGCTGGAAACCGAGCAGGAGTTCGGGAACATCGTCGTCAAGAGCGGCGCGAACGGCGAGACCACCTACCTGCACGATGTTGCCCGGCTGGAGCTCGGACCGGACAACTACGCACTGCGCAGCATGTTGGATGGCGGTCCGGCCGTCGCCATTCCCGTGTTTCAACTTCCCGGCGCGAACGCGTTGCAGCTGTCCGATGCCGTGCGCGTCAAGATGAAGGAACTGGCGAAGAATTTTCCGGAGGGCGTCAGTTACGAAATCGACTACGACCCGACCGTGTTCGTCCGCAGTTCCATCGAGTCCGTGGTCCATACGCTGTTCGAGGCGGTGCTGCTGGTCGTTTTGGTCGTGGTGGTCTTTCTGCAGACCTGGCGCGCCAGCGTCATCCCGTTGGTGGCCGTACCGGTGGCCATCGTCGGCACGCTGGCCGCATTGCTGCTTGCGGGATTCACCATCAATTCGCTCACCTTGTTTGGATTGGTGCTCGCCACCGGCATCGTGGTCGATGATGCCATCGTGGTGGTTGAAAATATCGAACGCAAGATCGAACAGGGATTGAACCCTCACGCAGCGGCGCACGCCGCCATGGGCGAAGTGACCCGCCCCATCATTTCCATTGCCTTGGTGCTGTGCGCCGTGTTCGTCCCGGTCGCGTTCGTCTCCGGGCTGACCGGCCAGTTCTATCGCCAGTTCGGCATCACCATCGCGGCGAGCACCATCATCTCGACGTTCAATTCGCTGACCTTGTCGCCCGCGCTCGCCGCGCTGCTGCTCAAGCCGCGCAATTCTCCGCCCGATGTCTTCCAACGCGGCATCAACAAGGTTTTGGGGGGCTTCTTCCGCCTGTTCAATCGCGGATTCGAGAGTGCCTCCGAGCGCTACGGCCATGGCGTGCGGCGGCTGACGGGAATTCGCATCGTGGTGCTCTTCATATTCGCTGGATTGTTGTTCTGCACCTGGGGACTGTTCCGGCTGGTGCCCGGCGGATTCATTCCCGCCCAGGACAAGCAGTATCTGATCGGCATCGTGCAGCTGCCGGACGCGGCGTCGCTGGATCGCACGGAAAAAGTAGTGCGGCAAATGTCCGCGCTCGCCAAGGAAACCCCCGGGGTCGACCATGTGATCGGATTTTCCGGCCTGTCGGTGCAGGGGTTCGTCAACTTGAGCAACACGGCGGTGTTGTTCTTTCCGCTGAAGTCCTTCGATGAGCGCAAGACCAAGGATTTATCGGCCGGCGCCATCGCTCAGGCGCTCAACAGGAAATTCTCGACCATCCAGGATGCGGTCATATTTGCGGTGCCGCCGCCGCCGGTACAAGGACTCGGGACCACGGGCGGTTTCAAGCTTTTCGTGCAGGACCGCGCGGCCCACGGCTACGATGAACTTGCCAGGGTCACCGCTGAAGTCCTGAACAAGGCGCGCTCTGAGCGCCAATTGAATCCCTATGCCACGTACACGACCTTTCAGAACAGCGTGCCGCAGTTGTATGCGGATGTGGATCGGGTCAAGGCCAAGCGTCAAGGGGTGCCTCTCTCGGAAGTGTTCGACACCCTGCAGGCCTATCTCGGATCGGTGTACATCAATGACTTCAATCGCTTCGGGCGCACCTATCGGGTCTATGCGCAGGCGGAGCCGCAGTTCCGCAACCAACCCGAAGACATCGCCAATCTGAAAATGCGCAATTTGAGCGGCGACATGGTGCCGATGGGCGCCGTCGCGGATATTCGCTTCGAAGCGGGACCCGACCGCGTCTCGCATTACAACGTTTATCTGGCAGCCGACATCAACGGCCAGGGCGCGCCCGGCGTCTCTTCCAGCCAGGCCACGGCGACCATGGAACGGGTGCTGAAAGAGGTTCTGCCGAATGGCTTCGGCTACGAGTGGACCGATCTGACGTTTCAACAGAAGTCAGCCGGCAATACCGCGCTTCTGGTTTTCCCCATCTGCGTCATGCTGGTGTTCTTGATTCTCTCGGCGCAATACGAAAGTTGGGCGCTGCCCCTGGCGGTCATTCTCATCGTGCCCATGTGTTTGTTGTCGGCGATGGCCGGAGTGTGGCTCAAGGGTTCGGACAACAACGTGCTCACCCAGATCGGATTCATCGTCTTGGTGGGACTTGCCTGCAAGAACGCAATCTTGATCGTCGAGTTCGCGCGCGAGCGCGTCGAGCATGGTCTGGCCCCCGTCGAGGCGGCGATCGAGGCCTGCCGCCTGAGGCTGCGGCCCATTCTCATGACCTCATTCGCCTTCATCATGGGCGTGATTCCGCTCGTGACCGCCAGCGGCGCCGGCAGCGAGATGCGCCAGGCGATCGGCGTCGCGGTGTTCGCAGGCATGTTGGGTGTCACGTCCTTCGGCTTGTTCCTGACGCCGGTATTTTTCGTGACCATCGAAAGCTGGTTGGAGCGGCGCAAGCAGCACTTGGACTACCCGCAGCCATCCGCCATCGAGGAGCAGCCCCGTGCGTAGTTGGATCACGGTCGCCGCAGCGATCACAACCCTCTGCGGCTGCGCCGTAGGTCCTAACTACCATCGTCCGGAAACGCCGGTGGATTCGCAGTTTGCGAATTCCGCGGAACCGGGCCTCGCCGCGGGCGACGCGGTCGAGAATTACTGGCTCGGGTTTTCCGATCCCATGCTGACCGCTTTGGTCGAGGACGCCCTGAGGCAAAACAAGGACTTGGGCGTGGCGGAAGCGAACTTAAGGGCCGCGCGCGCCGTCAGAAGGCTGACCGGTTTCGATCAATTTCCAACCGTCACGTTCAACGGCGGCTACACCCGCAATCTGGATGCCCAGGAGCAACTGCCCGGCGTCGATTTTCGTGACCGCGAGTTCGATGCGGCCCAGGCCGGCTTCGACGGGCTGTGGGAGCTGGATTTGTTCGGCCGCGTCAGGCGCAACGTCGAAGCGGCGCGTGCCGACGTGGGCGTCAGCGCGGCCACGCTGCAGGATGCCCGCGTGAGCGTGATCGCCGAAGTGGCGCGCGATTATTTCATTTTGCGCGGACTTCAGGATCAATTGGCCCTCACGCAGCGCAATGCCGAAAATCAGTTCAACACGCTGAAGCTGACGCGCACCCGGCTCGAGGCGGGTAGAGGAAACCAGCTGGATACCGCCCGTGCGGAAGCGCAGTGGCAAACCACGCTGGCCTCCATTCCGAGCTTGGAGGCCTCGATTGCGACCACGACCTATCGGTTGAGCGTTCTGACGGGACGGCAGCCAACGGCGCTGAACTCGAGCCTCTCGCCGCCGGCGCCGCCGCCCGCGTTGCCGCTGCTGAACGCCATCGGCACGCCGGAACAACTGCTGCGCCGCCGACCGGATGTGCGCGCCGCGGAGCGCAGGCTTGCAGGCGCCACTGCGCGAGTCGGCGTTGCGATGGGTGATCTTTTTCCAAAGGTTACTATGACGGGCGAGGTGGGCTACCTTGCCCCCACTTTCGGCGAACTCGGCAGCAGCGGGTCGCGCTTCTTCACCTTTGGGCCGAGCATTTCCTGGGCGGCATTCGATCTGGGACGCGTGCGTGCGCGCATCGGCTCCGCCAGGGCGCTGACCGATGCGGCGCTGGCCGCGTATGAAGGCGCGGTGCTCGGCGCGCTCGAGGACACGGAAGGGGCCTTGATCAGTTACGGTCGCTCGCAAACCCGGCGCGATGCCTTGCAAGTGGCTGCCGCGGCGAGCGATAAGGCGGCGGATCTGGCGCAGAAACGCTTCGAAGGCGGCCTCATCGATTTCCTCGAGGTGCTCGATGCCGAGCGCACGGCGTTGAGTGCGGAGTTGCTGCTTTCGCAGAGCCGCACCGATGCCGCGACCTCGCTGATCGCCGTGTACAAGGCTTTGGGCGCAGGCTGGCGCGCGAGCCCGGCCAAGTGAAGATTTACTCCTGGAATGTGAACGGCATCCGGGCCGTGCATAAGAAGGGGTTGTTCCTCGCATTTCTCGAGGCTCACAATCCCGACATTCTTTGCCTGCAGGAGACCAAGGCGGAACGCGGTCAGATTGAAATCGAGTTGCCCAATTACCGCGAGTACTGGAACTCGGCGATTAAAAAAGGCTATTCGGGAACGGCGATTTTTTGCAAGCAGGAGCCGGCGAAAATCATCAACGGCTTTCCCGGCGACTTCGCCGGGAAGTTCACCTTCGCCGACGAACTGAAGCGCGACAGCGCCGAGGAGGGGCGGGTCATCACCGCGGAGTTTGCAAAATTTTTTATCGTCACGGTGTACACGCCCAACGCCAAGGACGACTTGAGCCGGCTGGCGCTGCGCTATAAGCATTGGGATCCGGCGTTTCTTGCATACTGCAAGCAATTGGAAAAAACCAAGCCCGTCATATTTTGCGGCGACCTGAACGTCGCCCATACCGAGCTTGATCTTGCGAACCCCAAGCCCAATCGCGGCAAGAAGGGTTTTACCGACGAGGAGCGCGCGGGTTTTCAGGCCTTCCTCGATGCCGGCTTCGTCGATACGTTCCGGCTCTTCACGCAGGGCAACGGCCACTATTCGTGGTGGAGTCACTTTGCCAATTCGCGGGCGCGCAACGTCGGATGGAGAATCGATTACCTGATGGTGTCGGCGGCGCTGCGCAATGCGGTCAAGAGCGCGCAGATTCACGCCGATGTCATGGGCAGTGATCACTGCCCCGTGAGCATCACGCTGGATGGCGCACTGCAATAAGCCGGCCGCTATGTTTGTCAACGAACAGACCGCTGCAAAAGCAATCTGTTTCACTGTGCAGACTAAGGACCAGTCCCGTCACCTTCAGGAGGGGCGCGAGATACAAAGGAACTGTAATGATCAGTCGCATATTGTTAGTGCAGAAAGATCTCGCCGACGCAAAAGCCATCCAGGAGGCGCTCGCCAGTTCGCGAGACGCATTGTTCCGGGTCGAATGGGTTCAGCAGTGTTCCGAAGGGGTTGATCGGCTTACCGACTACGTCAGCCATCTCAAGGCCGGTGTACGCGACTTGGATGCCGTCCTGCTCGACCTTTTCCTGCCGGATACTCATGGAATCGAGACGTTTGACCAATTGTATGCGTTGGCTCCTCATGTACCCATTCTGGTGCTCACCGCGCCGGAAGACGAAGCCATCGCAAAGATGGCCGTGCAGCACGGCGCCCAGGACTACCTGCTGAAAAACCGCTGGGATGCCTATCTGCTGCCGAAGGTGCTGCATAGCATGATCGAGCGGGCGGCCAACACGGAGGCGTTGTTCGATGAAAAAGAGCGGGCGCAGGTCACGCTCAATTCCATTGGCGACGCGGTGATGAGCACGGATTGCAATGGGGACGTGACATTTCTCAACCTGGTCGCCGAGCGCCTGACCGGCTGGTCTTGCGAAGAGGCAGCGGGCCGCCCCTTGGAGGATGTATTTCAACTCATCGATGGTGTGACGCGCGCGCGCGCAAGAGATCCGATGTGGCGCGCCATCCGGGAAAACAAAACGGTGGGCTTGACGCCCAATTGCATTCTGGTGCGGCGCGATGGCTTCGAGGCGGCAATTGAAGATTCGGCCGCGCCGATACACGATCGCCAGGGAAAGGTGACGGGTGCCGTCATGGTATTTCGCGACGTCAGCACCACTCGCGCGCTCTCGCTGCAAATGTCGTATCTGGCGCAGCACGACAGCCTGACCGATTTACCCAATAGAGTGTTGCTGAATGACAGGCTGACGCAGGCGATGGCCATTGCGCAACGTGGAAACACCAAGCTTGGGCTCCTGTATCTGGATGTCGATCGCTTCAAGACCATCAATGATTCACTGGGCCACGCGATCGGCGATCGCCTGTTGCAATCCGTCGCGCAGCGATTGCCTGCTTGCGTCCGTCTTTCCGACACGGTCAGCCGGCAGGGAGGCGACGAATTTGTGATCTTGTTGTCGCAGTTGACCCAGTCAAAGGATGCGGCCGTCATCGCCGAGAAGATCCTCGCAACACTGAGCGTGCCGCATCAAATTGAGCGGCATACTTTGTACGCGACGGTGAGCATCGGCGTGGTCACCTTTCCGGATGACGGCCTGGACGCGGATACGCTGCTCAAGAACGCGGATTTCGCCATGTACCAGGCGAAAGAGAGCGGGCGCAATTGCTATCAATTCTTCAAGCCGGAGATGAACGCAAGGGCGGCACAGCGTCAATCCACGGAAAATGGCCTGCGGCTGGCGCTGGAGCGCAAGGGTTTCGTGTTGCACTACCAGCCCAAGTTTGATCTGCAGACGGGTGCCATCACGGCCGTGGAGGCGCTCGTCCGCTGGCGGCACCCGGTGCGCGGAGTATTGCTTCCCGCGGAATTCATTTCGGTTGCCGAGGAGTCCGGCCTGATCGTGCCGCTGGGCAAGTGGGTGCTGCGCGAGGCCTGTCAGCAGGCCGCGGCGTGGCAGGAAGCGGGATTGAAGGGAATCAAGATGGCCGTGAACGTTTCCGCGGTTGAGCTGCGGGCGAAGGGTTTTGTTGAAGGCGTTCGCGCCATTCTGCGAGAGACCGGCTGCGATCCGAGCTGCATAGAGCTGGAACTCACCGAAACTTTCCTGCTTCAAGACCCGACCTCGACCGCAATGGTGTTGGAAACGCTGAAGAGTCTCGGCGTGCGTTTCGCGCTCGACGATTTCGGCACCGGATATTCCAGCTTGAGCTACATGCGGCGGTTTCCGATAGACACGTTGAAGATCGATCAGTCATTCATGCGCGACGTCGTTTCCGATAGCGACAACGCCGGCATCGTTCAAGCCGTCATCAGCATGGGCAAGAGTCTGCACATGAGGGTTGTGGCGGAGGGCGTCGAAACAGGCGGACAGCTGCATTTCCTGCAGCAGAACGCCTGCCCCGAAGGCCAGGGCTACTATCTCGCGCGCCCCGCGGCCGCCAAACAGGTCACCCGCCTTCTGGAGACGGACTCAACCGAGGGCTCGCGCGACTCGAGCCGCGCAAGGCTGCGTCCCCCCGCAAGATCAACCTGGACGACGTAGGGCGGCCGCGTTGTCGGGAAGCAAGCGATCGTATTCCCTTTTGACGACTGCGTAGCACTCGCAACTTCGTTTCTCCAATTCCTTGCGATTCAACACCGTGATGTGGCCGCGCGAGTAGTGAATCAATCGCGCTTCCTGCAGCTTGCGCGCCGCTTCGGTGACTCCTTCGCGGCGGACTCCCAGCATGTCGGCGATCAATCTTTGCGTCATTTCGAGCTTACTGCATTGCAAACGATCGAGGCTCAAGAGTATCCAGCGGCACAGTTGCTGATCGAGCGAGTGATGACGATTGCAGACGGCGGTTTGGGCCATCTGCGTGATCAACGCCTGGGTGTAGCGCAACAACAAGTGCAGCGCGACGCCCGCTAGATTGATTTCCCGCTTGAACTGGTCTGCGCCCATTCTCAACCCCTCACCGCCGCTTTGCACCAGCGCGCGGCCGGTCGTCAATCCGTCGCCCGTGATCAAGGAGACGCCCACGATGCCTTCGTTGCCGACGACGGCGATCTCCGCGGTGGCGCCGTCTCCCGTCATATAAAGCAGCGAGACCACGGAAGTGGTCGGAAAATACACATACATTTCCCTTTCGCCGGATTCGTACAGTACGGCGCCGAGCGGCATTTCAACCCGCTCCAGATCGGGCAACCATCTCTCCAACACATCTTCGGGCAGCGCGCCGAGTAGCTGGTTATGCCTGGTGTCTGCGATGGCTATCATGGGGAACCGTTGACGCCCACAATCATGATTTCGGTGAACTTTGCGCGGCAGAGAAACAGCATTTTATCGCCCTCCGCGATGCGTGCAAAGCATACGGCACGGATCGCGCGTCAGGGGCTCCAAGCGCGGTGCTGCACGACAGCATCCTGAGCTGTCGCTGCCGGAAGCGCTCCTGCGGCGTTGTCGGGCCGCGTCACTGATCACCGCTATTGTGACGGGTTGCCGCCTCGCGGACACAGCAAGGCGTAGCCTGCGGTCGCACGCATGAACGCAAATCCACGCTCATCAGATTCATTGAAGCCAAGTTCTGATGCTCCCGTCCGCATTGTCGTGGTCGACGATCATGAGATCGTGCGTGAGTGCATTCAGGCTCTGTTGCAGCGCCAGGCTGGAATGACGGTCGTCGCAATGGTCGCGACCGGCGAGCAGGCAATCGTCGTCGCCGAGCGCCTGAAGCCGGACGTCATGGTCATGGATTTGGTCTTGCCGGGGTTGGATGGAACGGGCGCGACACAGCAGGTTCTCATGTTGCTGCCGAAGACCCGCATCATCGTCGTGTCTTCTTCCAGCGCGCCGGAACATGTTCGAGGCGCCCTGCGGGCAGGCGCGCTGGGCTACGTCGTCAAAGAGGCGGTGGGTAGCGACCTGGTGTGCGCGGTAACAAGCGTGATGGCCGGCAGCCGATACTTGAGCCCGCAAATAGCCGGTTGTGCGATCGAAGGGGCGCTGAGTGTCCGGACCACGACAGGATACCTTTGGGAGCACCTCACTCCACGTGAACGTGAAGTACTCCGTCGAACTGCCGCCGGCGCGTCGACTGCACAGATCGCCCTGCAATTGTCGCTTTCTCCCAAGACCATCGACTCCTATCGATGCCGCCTGATGCGCAAACTTGGATTGCCCAACCGTTCGACGCTGATCCGATATGCGCTTCAGCACTCCACGTCGGCCTATTAGCATGGTTCCATGGCCGGATATTGCCGGCATCGACAGCGCGGATGCCCGCGCACGTTGGTGCGGCGATGCCGCCCTGTTTATCACCATGCTGGCGCGTTTTTTCGATGAATTCGGCGACGTCGGCGTGTCCGCTGAGCTCAGCGACTCACTGGCGATGCCGCCGCATGCCGCTCGCATGCACAAGCTGCGGGGAGGGGCGTGCATGCTCGGCGCCAAGGGAGTCTACGAGCTTGCCGGAGACGTCGAAGACGCATGTAACCGCGGCGATCATGATCGTGCCGTGCAACTGTCAACCAGACTCATGGGCGAGATACAGCGTCTTCGCGAGAACGCCCGGCCGGCAATGGCCGGCGCGCAGCATCACGAACGCGGTAAGCTGAAATAAAGACCAGTGCCGCATTGTATTGCTCGAGGACGTTGACTTCATCGGGCTCACTCAAATGCTAAGCAATGCGATGCGGTCGCTTCTACGCATCGCTGCGGAACGCTATAAGTGGGGTCCCGCACTTAGGAACGGTACGTGACTGACGCAATACCAGCATGTGGAGTAATGGTCGTGGACGATCACGGCATCGTGCGTGAGGGACTCATTGCCATGCTCCGGCAGCAAGCCGGAATACAGGTGCTGGGGTCCGCAACATCGGGTCAGGACGCCATCCTGTTAGCGCAACGCCTCAATCCGGCCATTATCATCATGGACCTGGTTCTTCCGGATATGAGCGGAATCGAGGCGACTGAGCGAATTCTCGCGCTGCTGCCGCAAACGCGAGTGATCATGTTATCCGCGTGCCAGACTATCGAGCACGTATACCGCGCTCTGCGCGCAGGGGCGCTGGCCTACATCGTCAAGGACGCTCCGGCCGAGGATCTCTTGCACGCGGTTCAAGCGGTGAGAGAAGGCAGACAGTACCTGAGCCCGCAGGTGGCGCCGCCGATTCTCGGCGGCTCCCCTTGCTACTCTCATTCCAAAAGCCCCTTGGAGCGCCTCAGCGGGCGCGAGCGGGACGTATTGAGTCGCATCGTTGCGGGGGCCTCGAGCTCGGCCATCGGGCAGCACCTGTCGCTCTCTTCAAAAACAATCGATACCTATCGAGGTCGACTCATGGCGAAACTCGGTGTGTCCAATCGTTCCGCGCTGATTCGATTCGCGATCGAGAACGAGTTCACGAAATAGCCGCACATCGGTGACTGGTCATGACCAGTGAGCACCCGGCGACACACGCGAAGCTGTCAAGGTTTCCCGACAGCGCGGTGCTTCGGATAGGGCTACGCTGTTTGCACACCTTGCGAGCGGAGCAGCCATGCAGCCGGAAATTCACGCTGAGACATCCACGACGCCGCCTCGGGCACGAAGGACGACGATCTGGGCACGCACCGACGAGGACGGGCTCGAGGAATTGCGCGTCGTCTTCGAAGGCAAATTACAAAGCGAACGTGCCCACTTCGTAGCCTTGAGCGCGGCGCTGGCGCGCGTTGAAGGCAGCCCTGGTCCCGTCTTCAGTGAATTGCGCAATCGCGCACACAAAATGTGCAGCAGCGCAGCCGTATTTGCAATGGCGAAAGTGGCGTCCCTGGCGGGCTCGCTGGAAATAGCGGCCATAGCGGCCACCGTGAGTCACGCCGACAACACGGACGCCGCGGTATGGACCGCCCTGGTGGCCCTGGTGCGTCTCTTGGGAACTCTCGACAAGGGCGCTGGCACGCCGCTGGAGATCCCTAGCGCCTGATCATGCGGATACGCGAACCCGGAATGGTTCGGCCACGCCGACGCCGGCGGCGATGCTCGTCAGTCTGACGATGAGCGCTCGCGTCACCTCGTGGCCCGTGGGCACCAGGCGGATCCCTTTGGGGCTCACCAGGTGGATTTATCCGCGGCAGCCGCGCGGCGTGCTCGCTGTGTCAGGCGAATCCCTACACGTTGCTCTTTAGAGCGCTTCCATGACCGTTGCAATGCCCTGGCCGCCGCCGATGCACTGGGTTGCGAGCGCGTAGCGGCCCCCGGTGCGGGCGAGCAGCGACGCAGCCTTGCCGGTGATGCGAGCGCCGGTGGCGCCAAGCGGGTGTCCGAGCGCGAGCCCGCCGCCGTCGAGGTTTATTTTGGCCGGATCGAGGCCCAGTTCCCGAATGCAGGCGAGTGCCTGAGACGCGAACGCTTCGTTGATCTCGATCACATCGAGAGCGGCCGCCTTTAAGCCGGCGCGTGCCAAGGCTTTGCGCGTGGCGGGAATCGGTCCGATGCCCATCACCGCAGGATCGCAGCCGACGGTGGCGGCCGATGTTAAGCGCGCGAGGGGATGCAAGCCGTGGCGCGCTGCGAATTCCTCGCTGGTCACGAGCACTACCGACGCGCCGTCGGTCAGCGGCGAGGACGTGCCCGCCGTCACCACGCCGTCCGCAGCGAATGCAGGCTTCAACGCGGCGAGCGCCTCGAGCGACGTTGCGGGACGGATGCAGCCATCCTCGCTGACGAGTTCGCCGGATTCGAGCCGAATCGGCACGATTTCATCACGCAGCCGACCCTGCTCTCGAGCTTGCGCCGCCTTGCGGTGGGAATCGACTGCCATCACTTCCTGGTCAAGGCGCGACACCTTATAGCGCTGCGCGACATTCTCGGCGGTTTGGCCCATGCTGATGTAGGCATCCGGAAGGCGGCTCAGCAGTTCCGGGTTCGGTGATCTGTTGAATCCGCCCTGCGGCACCATGCTCATCGACTCCACGCCGACGCAGAGATACGCCTCGCCGATGCCGGCCTCGATCTGCGCCGCGGCGATTTGGATGACGGACATCGACGAGCCGCAGAAGCGATTGACCGTCATGCCGCCGACCTCGAGCGGCAAGCCCGCCAGCAGGGCCACGATGCGCGCAAGGTTCGATCCTTGCGGACCCTCAGGATAAGCACAACCCAAAATCACGTCCTCAATCAGCGCGGGATCAAGTCGCGTGCGCTCGAGCAGGCCCGTGACTACCTGCGCCGCCATGGTGTCGGGGCGCACCGCTGCAAGCGGTCCCTTGCGTGCGAAATGCTGCGGCGAGCGCGCATAGGCGGCAATCAGAGCTTTCATCGAATTACTCCTTGGGAACCAAATTGGATTTTTTCGCCCGCAGCGCGGTACGCAACTGCGCGATCACAGCGTCGAAGTCTTCGACCGCGCCGGTCATGCGTGCCGATAGCAGCGCACCCTGGCAGGCCGCAAAGACGAACGCGGCCAACTCGCCTGCGCGCCGGCGGTTGCGGGGATCGGCGCTGAAAACACGGCTCAACCACTGGACCTGTTCATCCCGCAGAGTACGGACCGCACTGCGCAGCTTCGGTTCGATGCAATCCCAGCCCGGCGCCAGCGCACCCGCCGGACACATGGCGAGGCCGGCACGCAGATCCCAGCGATATAAGTCGAAGTAAGCGCTCAGCTTGCGCCCTGCCGTGGGCGACGTCGTCGCGGCCCATCTGCGGAAGGCGTCGGTCGCCTCATGCAAGACCTCGACGCCGAGTGCTTCCTTGGTTCGAAAGTGGTGGTATAGGCTGGGTTTGCGGATGCCGACCCGGTCGGCAACATCTTGAAAGCTAAATCCCAGGTAGGAGCGCGTCTGGATCAGATTCCTGGTGACGTCCAGTATTTCCTCGCGGGTAGTGGAGGTTTCTATGGTCGGTGCGCTCACCTACCTACTATATGGTAGGGAGACGAGCAATTCAAGAAAAGCCATGCCCGGCGGCGGCGCCAACGCGGCGCACAGCCCGCGCCGGCGCAGAAGGTTAAACGTCGCGCAGTTTTCTCAGCCGCAGCGCGGCGTAGAGCACCAGCGCCAACGCGGCGGCGAACACGGCGCACTCGACAAAAAAAGCGCCGTCGGCACCGGTCTCGGAGATGGGGCGCTGCGCGAATGTGCCTGCAATCTGCGCCCACCAATACGCGAACAGCCCGATGTCCATGATCCAGTGCCCGATCATGACGAATACCAGCGTCCCCGATGCGCGCGCCAGCGTGCCCAGCAATACACCTGCGCCGAATATCACCGGCACCATGGCGGCCAGCGCCCAGTCCTTGGTCAGGTGGAGGAGCATGAACACCAGCGAGGAGATCAATATTGCAATCACGGGTCCATGCCGCTTTTCGATCGGTGTCTGCATGTAGCCGCGAAACCCGGTTTCCTCGCACACGCCTGCGGACAGCGCGGCGACGATGCACGCCAGCCATTGCATCTGACGAGAGGGGACAAATGACAGATCGTAGCCATGGTGAAAGGCATCGGCCGGGAAGGGCACGAAGCGAAACACCAGGACCAGGGCGGCGTGGATGGTTGCGGCGAAGCTGACCGCGGCGACCATGCCCCATAGCCATTGGGCCCCCGACAGCGGGCGCTTGCGGAAGGACTCGGCGCGCGCGGCTTGCAGCGCTCGCGGCGGTCCGCCGCCGGCCGCCCACCAAACATATACCCCCAGGAAAAGCAGTTCGGCCGCGGCCGCGGCGGGCATGTTCAATTTCAGAAGGAAAAAAGTCACAACGAAAATAGGCCAAATGTTCGCTGCGATCATGCCTATCAGGAGTCCGCTGACTATCGCGCGAATCACAACCGGAATGCGGCCCCAAACCCGGCCTATTAGAGTGGTCTCTGCCATTTAAGGACCCTCCTTTATTGATCTTTTTGCTTGGGCAGCTCAAGGGTACCCGATCGGGGTACGGCCGCGCGACGCCAGATCAACCCTCCCATCCGCAGCGTGGAGACGAAACCAGCGTGCGCCTCAAGAGCGCGGCGACGTTTATTTCAGTTCGGTAATCACCGCGTGCGCGTGACCGCGCAGCAGCAGCTCGGTGTGCGTGCGATCGCGCTTGTTAAACCGAATGTCACCGAACTTGGTTTCGTTCACGGTTTTCTTGCCATCGAGCGTCGTCGATTGCAGCGCACCGGTTGCCTCGTAGACTACCAGCGTGTCTTTGTCGTGGAAGTGCATGGGACTCGGCTCGCCGGGTCGCCAGGCATAATCCCAAACGATGACCTGGTCGTTTTCGAACAGCTTTTTCGCATGCGGCCGCGGAAAAGCCAGGGGATAGCCGGAGGTATTCGCAATGGGCGGCAACGGCTGGCCCTTGAGTTCGACGATGACGGTGCGTTCACCCACCTTACCCGGCTTGTCGCCCTTGTGGCCAAAGAAGGCGGTGCCTTTTCGCGACAGCGGCACCGCGACAAAGTCATATTGCGCCGGCGGCGCCACGCCGCTCGTATCCCGAGCTGTAACGCGCTCATTGTCGACGGCAGGCTCCGCACCGTAGCTCAGTGCAGCAAGACTCAAGCCGGCAAGACTGAAGGCAACGGCTCCGAGCACGGTTCTTGGCATCGGCTGATTGTACAGGTCCGAATAGCGGCTGAAAATCGGGAGCCTGAAGTCTGGCTCCCCGCTCAAGTATCCATCAGCTGCCAGCGCTGCGGTGAGACTTCAAGGTATGACGGTGGTGAACAGATAGACGATAAAAATAACGAGCAGCACGATGCCGTGCAATACGATGGTTCGTCCGGTTCGCAGCGCGATGGCCGTGATGAACAGCGACAAGATCAACAGCACGGTGGATTTATTGTCGATTCCCAAGACCAGCCGGGTGTGCATATACAGAGAGAGAACGCTGACGGCCGGGATGGTCAAACCAATGCTCGCCAGCGCGGAGCCTAAGGCGAGGTTGAGGCTGGTCTGCAAACGATTGGCCCGCGCCGCGCGCACAGCGGCGAGCCCCTCGGGCAGCAAGACGATGGCCGCAATGATCACGCCGACCACGGCATCCGGCGCCCCGACGCGGGAAACCGCGGTTTCGAGACTGGGCGCGAGCTTCTTCGCCAGCAATACCACCGCAGCGAGGCACGCCAGCAACAGAATTGCGCCGGCAGCCGTAACAGCGTTGCTCGGCTGGCTCGCGTGTTGCTGCTCTTCCTCGGCAAGATCATGAACGAAGATTCGTCGATGCCCGATCGTTTGCGCAAAAACGAACGCCGCATAAATGGCCAGCGACACGACTGCGATCAACATGAGCTGACTGGGAGAGTAGAAAGGTCCTGGAGTAGTGACCGTGTAATTTGGAAACACCAGCGTCAGGATGACGATGGCCGCCAGGGCGACCAGCGCCGCACTGACCGCATCGAGGTTAAAGGTTTGCTGGCTGTGCTTGAGGCCCCCGACCAGCAGGCACAAGCCAATGATGCCGTTGAGGATGATCATCACGGCGGCGAAGACGGTATCGCGCGCCAACGCTGCCGCTTCCGTGCCTCCCGCGATCATCAAGGAAACGATCAGCGCCACTTCGATGAGTGTGACCGCAAGCGCCAGCACCAGCGTCCCATAAGGTTCTCCGACGCGATGCGCAACCACTTCCGCGTGGTGCACGGCAGCGAACACGCTTGCCGCCAAACTCAAGGCAATGACGGTGACAAAAACTCCGCCGAGGTGCAGATCGAAGGCAGCCGCCGCCATCACGATCCCCGCGAAAACCGGGGCGAGGATGGTCCATAAGGGCAGATCGGAGAGCCAGCCGCGCGGTGACGATGCAGTGCTAGATGGCATATGATGGGGATATTCTGATGGCCCGTAACATAACCAGGCCACTTATAACCGCTCGGGGCAAATAGTTGAAGTCAGAAAACGATTGGCGCAACGCGGGCGTGCGGGTCATCAAGAGTGACCGATTGGACAGCAATACGCCGCAGACCCCGGGCATGCTGCGCGCGGCCGCGGTGAATTTTGCCCGGGTCGGCTCGCAGAAACTGTGGGCCGGCACGGTGATCATTCAACCGAACGCCAAGACCGGAGCGCACCACCACGGCGCACTGGAAAGTGTCATTTATGTCGTGCGGGGCGCGGCGCGCATGCGCTGGGGCGAACGCCTCGAATTTACGGCGCAAGCGGATGCCGGCGATTTTATTTTCGTACCGCCCTATGTTCCGCACCAAGAAATCAACGCCTTGAGCGATGCGCCGCTCGAGTGCGTCCTGGTGCGAAGTGACAACGAATCGGTGGTCGTCAACTTGAACATCGATGCCGCCGAACGTTTCGAAGAGGTCTATTGGATCGATCCGATCCATCCCGCGCCGCGATAACGCGGTCCAATCGCTACAGCGTACGCAGATCATCGGTCTCGCGTTTTAGATCCGCGAGAAATTTCTCCAGCTCTGCCTTGCGCTCGGGAACCCGGGCACGCCCTGCGGGCGAGAGGACTCGCGCCGGCACCTTGTTCAGATTGTCGACCAGCATCGCGACCGCTTTCGGCGCATCGGGGTTGCCGCCATGCGGATCGACCAGCGCCATGATGCGTGCTGCGCCGACGGCACCCAACCAGTCGAGGGCATCGGCGTCGTGCAAGTAAAGTGCTTCCGCCCCGACGGGATCGCGATAGTACATGTGCGTGCGGATGGCGCCGCGCACCGCCTCGATTTTTTCCATCGGAAATCCGGTTCCTTTCAGCACCGTGTCAACGACACGTGCGCCGACATCCGAGTGATCGGTTTTGACATCCTCCCAGGGTGCGAAGGCCGCCATGTCATGCAGGTACGAGGCGGCGAACAGCACGTCGTCGTCCAGGGTGATGTGATCGGCCGCCGCCAATTCCCGGGCCAGCGCATAGTCGCGCAGACAGTGCGAGTAGCCCCAGGCCGGATTCTTGAAATGACTCGCCGCCAATTCGCGTACCGTCGCGCGCCAATCCGGAGTCGGGAAGGAAGGCGCCGGCGCTGCGGCGGCGATTGCCGCACCGAGCCCAAGCGCCGCGATGATCGCTGCGAACGATTTATTCATTTAATAATTCTACGCCAACGCCTCGGGTACTTGGCGGATTTGCGCGTCGGGATCGCAGTGCCGTCGGTCTTAAGCGTTGGCTTGCGTCAACACCGCTTCGCTATAGGCGCGTCCGGCGAGCCAGGCGTGAATCTGTCCGACAATGGACAGCGCGATGCCTTCGGGTGTGGTTGCTCCAATGTCGAGGCCCACCGGACCGCGAATTCGATCCTTTAGTATTTCGGACAATGGTCCCAGTTCCTTGGCGAGACGTCCCCGGCGCGCTTTGGGGCCGAGCAATCCGACGTAGGCGGGAACACCGGCTTGCGCCAGTTCGCGCAGATAAACTTCGTCCGAAGGCAGATGGTGACTCATCACGACGGCTGCGTGGCAGCGCGCGAGGTCAATCTCGCTGCGCAACGATTTCGGATTTGCGGCGCGTACCTCGGCGCCAGGGAAGCGCGCCGCAACCGCATAGGCCGGCCGATGATCGATGACCGAAACGCGCCAGCCCAGGGCGCGAGCGGTGCTCACAACCGGCAGGGCATCAGGCGCCGCTCCGCAAATCAGTAGATGCGGCGGCGGAGCCAGGGCTTCTACGTACGCATGCGCACGCTCTGCGAGCGGCAGATCTTCACCGCCATGATAGGTGCCCAGCCGCGTCTGCGACGAGTTGTGCACCATGATCAGAGATGTGGTTTCGCCCGCGTGCGTGACGCGCCCGGCCTCTGCAAGCGCCGCCTCGGCCGCAGTCCCCGGCCCTGCGGGTTCCAGCAGAACGCGCATGGTGCCTTCGCAACCGGCTCCCACACCGAACAATATGTCGTCCGGACCGCGCGTATCGTATTCCACGGCCCGTGGCACGCCGCTGTCCAGCACCTCTCGCGCATGAATCTGCAGATCCGACTCAAGGCAGCCACCGCTGAGCAGGCCAATGTAACTTCCGTCGGCCATGAGCAGCATGCGCGCGCCGGGTTTGCGATAGGTAGAACCTGCGGTTGCGACGACGGTTGCAAGCACCCGGGAAGCGTCCGCGCCCGGAGCGCGCTCCAACAAGAGTTCGAGGCCGGTATCAAGGCGAACGTCCATACCGCTATTGTTCCACATGCGATCGCTGAAGTGGTGGCGCTTCGAGCGCAGTACTCTCCGCCAGCTCACCCTCCCATTTTGCGACCAGCGCCGAAGCGACGGCGTTGCCAAGGACGTTGGTGGCGGTGCGCCCCATATCGAGCAGATGATCGACGGCGATGACGAACACCAACCCCTGTTCCGGCAGGCCGAAGTAGCTCAACGAAGCGGCGATGACCATCAATGCGGCGCGCGGCACGCCGGCTATGCCCTTGCTCGTGACCATGAGAATGAGGAGCATCATGATCTGTTGATGCACACTCAAATCGATGCGATAGATCTGAGCGATGAATAACACGCCGAATGCGCAGTACATCGCGGATCCGCACAGATTGAAGGAATATCCCAGCGGCAGAACGAAGGAGGCAATGCGGGTGCTGACGCCAAAAGCTTCCAGGCGTTCCAACGTCTGCGGATAGGCTGCTTCCGAACTGGCCGTTGCAAAGGCCAGGAGCAGCGGCGGGCGAATGGCCGCCAGCAGCTGAAGGGTGCGCCGCCCGATGCTCAAGTGGAGGATAACGGCAAAAAAAGCCCACAAGAGCAATAGAGCGATATAGAAGCTGCCGATGAATTTGGCATACACCAACAAGACGCCGGCACCCTGGCTCAAGACCGTCGCGGCCAAAGCGGCAAAGATTGCTATCGGCGCCAACGCCATGACGTATCGGGTCATCCTCAGTATGACGGCGGCAATCTCATCAATTGCGTCGATCAGACGCTTGACCTTCGCGCCCAGGCTGGAGGCCGCCGCGCCAAAGAGCACGGAAAACACCACGATTTGCAGCACTTCGTTGCCGGCCATGGCCTGAACGATGGAGCTGGGAATGATGTGCTCCAGCATGTCCTTGAACTGCAGCGGGCCGGCCAAGCTCGGGCCGGAGGCGGCGGCGGATGCAGTCAGCCCGGATCCAGGGTTGAATAGCTGTACCGCTACGACACCGATGGTCATCGAAATCATCGTCGCAACGACGAACCACCCCAAGGCCTTCGCGCCGATTCTGGCGATCGAGGCCGCGCCCTCCATGCGCGCCACTCCGACGACGAGCGTGGAGAACACCAATGGCGCTATGATCATCTTGATGAGGCGCAAGAAACTCGTGGTAACCAGCGACAAAGCTGCCGCCGCACTGTCGGCGGCGGGGCTGCCGCCAAGAGTTTGGTGCAGGAACAATCCGAATAGCGGTCCGGCGATCATGGCGATGACGATGAACCATGTGAGGCGGGATTTCATGTCGTACTTTTAGCACAGAGTTATGAATACACGTAGCCCACAGCCGAAGCCCGCGCTGACAATGCAATTGATTCGCGAGGCACATGAACGCATCCGCGGGAAAATTCACCGCACCCCCGTCATGACCAGCGAAGTGCTCAACGGGATGGCCGGCAACCGTCTGTATTTCAAATGCGAGAACCTGCAGAAGGTCGGCGCCTTCAAGGCGCGCGGTGCCACCAATGCCGTGTTTTTACTGACTGACGAGGAGGCCGCCAAGGGCGTCGTAACTCACTCCTCGGGCAATCACGCGGCGGCCTTGGCGCGAGCCGCGGCGCTGCGCGGAATTCCGGCCTATATCGTGATGCCCAACAACTCGCCGCTCGCCAAGCAGGCCGCAGTGCGCCGCTATGGCGGCGATATCGTTCTGTGCGAACCGACGTTGGCCGCACGTGAATCCACCGCCCGCGAAGTGATGCAGCGAACCGGCGCGGCGTTCATTCACCCTTATGATGATTTGCGCGTCATGGCGGGGCAGGGCACGACGGCGATCGAGTTGCTCGAAGAGGTGCCGCAACTCGATGTAATCCTATGCCCGGTCGGGGGCGGCGGACAACTCAGTGGAGTTGCCGTGGCGGCGAAGGACATCAAACCCAGCGTGCGCGTGGTCGGCGTCGAACCCGCGGGGGCGGATGATGCTGCGCGCTCGCTCAAGGCGGGTCAGATCATTCCCATGATCGAGCCGCGAACCATTGCCGATGGGCTCAAGACTTCGTTGGGAGAGAAGCCTTTCGCGGAAATCATTCGCCTGGTCGACGACATCGTCACGGTGCGTGAAGAGTCGATCGTTCAAGCCATGCGCCGGATTTGGGAGGTCATGAAGCTCTTGGTGGAGCCTTCCGGCGCGGTCAGCTATGCGGCAATCGTCGAAGGGCGGCTCGCGCTGGCGGATGCCGACATCGGCATCATCTTGAGCGGCGGAAACCTGGATCTGGACCGTTTGCCGTGGCAGAGCTAATCCAATAACAGCGGACTCAAGGCGTGCTCTTCGGCAATGCTGCCCGCCAGCGACAGTGCTTGGGCGCGCGTGGGCGTGTCGCGCACCCAGCGTGTCGGCGGAGGCAGTGGCTGATCGGTCAGCAGCGCAAGCAGGCTGGCATTGGTGACCTCAACAGAATCGAATGGCGTACCATGACGTGAACCGCGCACCACCACCAACTCGGCATGCAGCCTCGCCGCCAGATCCTGCTTTTCTGCCAGGGACGTGAAGTCATTCTCGGCCGCGATGAGCAAGATGCGGCATTTCAACCGATCAAGACGATCCAAAATCGCCCAGCGTGCCAACGCCAAGCCCGTGCCAAGATAAGAATTGGCAGGCACCGCCCCCATGGCGCCCGCCGCGTGCTCGCGCATGGCACGCTGCCAGGGTTCCGGGAACAAGCGCGCCGCCATTAGTCGTGCGGCGCGCGGCATGCCGAGCAGCCGAACCGTTGTCGCCGAGACATAGGTCTCGAGCCACTTGCGCACGTCACGGGGCTGGTAAGTCGCGAGGCTATTGATGAGCCCCAATCTCGGTACACAGGCGGGCCGCAGCGTCGCCATTTCGAGCGCCACCGCGCCGCCCAGCGAGAAGCCGACGATGTTCGGTGTTGCAACGTGAAGATGGTCCATCAGTTTCCACAACGCGTTTGCGAATCCGCCGATGGTGTATTCGACGGGAGGCGGCGCACTGTGACCGCTGCCCGGCAGATCCGGAACGATGATGCGGAAGCGGTCTTCGAGGGCGGCTACCTGGAAAGCCCAATCCGCGCCGCTGGATCCCAGGCCATGAATCAACAATAAAGGCTCACCGCGTCCGCGCTCGAGGTAATGAATCGACAACCCTTCATCACGAAAAAACGGCATGTTATTAACTCCTCGGCCGCATCATCTCGGCCGGTTCCCTTACTTTTCTACCTCAATATTGAACTCAATATTGACCGCAAAGTAAATGGCGTCTGCGCGCCTATGCGCCGCGCGGAGGCGTATGCGGCGGCCGATTTTCGTGTAGGCAAAAACCGACGCAAGCGACATACGGCAATCCGCATCACGGGGCGAGCGGCTTTCTCGCGGATCAGTAGCGTACGACGACGGCGACGTCACCATCCCGTCGGGTCTGCGTCACGGCCACGTCGTTGCCATGGCGTTTCAGCAGTACATCGGCCGAGCCGCGGCTCAATCGCAGATTGCGCAGATGCAATTCGTCCAGAAAGTCCGGTAGCGCCGGTCTGTATAGGGATATCTCGTTGCTGGCATCGTTCAACGCCAATCCCAAAGATGCTTGCAGCAGAGCCAGCACGGTTGCGCTGGCCCATGCTTGCGGTGAACACGCCACCGGGTACTGTGTAGGCGCGTTATGCTTGCGCCGCAGGAAGCCGCAGAACAACTCAGGCAACCGGCGAAGATCCATATAGCTTGCCGCATCAAACAGCGCGGAAAAGATTTGCGCGGTGGCGTGTTTGTGACCATAGCGCGCCAGGCCTAGGGCGATGAGCCCGTTGTCGTGCGGCCATACCGATCCGTTGTGATAGGACATTGGGTTGTAATGCGGTTCTGACAAGCCGAGCGTCCGAATGCCCCAGCCGCTGAAGCATGCGGGTCCGAGCAAGGTCTGCGCCACACGCGACGCACGCTCAGGAGCCGCTATTCCCGTCAACAGCACTTGGCCTGAATTCGATGAAACCACGCGGCAAGGCTGCTTCAGGCCATCCAACGCGATGGCGTACACGGACAGATCCTCACACCAGAACATTGCTTCGAAGTTCCTGCGTAGTTCTTCCGCTTGTGATTGCAATTGATCCGCAAGCGCCCTATGACCCAGCGCGGCGGCAAGCTTCGATGCGTGGCGCTTCGCTCCATAAACGTATGCTTGAACTTCGCAAAGCGCAATGGGTCCCTCGGCATAGCGGCCGTCGCGGTGAAACACTGCATCCTGCGAGTCCTTCCATCCTTGATTTGCCAGACCCGCATTGGTCTGACGGTAGTACTCCACGAAGCCGTCGCCATCGCGGTCGCCGTAGGTATCGATCCATTTCAAGGCCGCCAGCGCATTCGGCCAGAGTTCCTTAACGGTATCGAGATCGCCGGTACGCGAGAAATACTCGCCAAGGAGCAGCACGAACAACGGGGTGGCATCAACGCTGCCGTAGTACCTGCCAAACGGGACCTCGCGAAGATTGGCCATTTCCCCGTGGCGCATTTCATGCAGAATTTTCCCCGGCTCGGCGTCCCGCTCCGGCTCGACGCTCGTGGCCTGCGTTGCCGAAAGAAATCGCAATACGCCTTTCGCGATGGTGGCGTCCGCCCATAGCGTCATGAGCGCAGTTATGATGCCGTCACGTCCGAATGGCGTGCTGAACCACGGCGTTCCCGCATAAGGGTAGGGACCCATCGGCGTTTCCGTCACGAGCATGTACAGGTCCGATATCGCGCGTCGCGCCACCTCGTTGAATACGGAATTCGATGTCACGACAATCGCTGCCCGTCCGCTCGAGTCGCGCAGCGCTTGGCGCGCGCTGCGCATGTGACGGTAAAATGTCCGCCCGCTCCATAGTGCATCGTCCGCCGCCGGCAGTCCGGTTCGAATGAAAATTCGCCTCACCTGGTGGGGCTTCAAAGCCACATCAAAAGCAGCGCGTTCCATAGTAAGGGTCTGGGGCGCGGGACTGAATTGCAGCGTCGTTACGCGTTCGATCGAATCCAGTCCGAGATAGCGCAGCGCGACGGTATGATCGCCGCTGCGCGCAGCGGAAGATCTGCCGTGCGCCGCTCGATGTTCACCGCGCACCTCGAACAGGTCGGCAAAATCGGAAGCAAAGGACAGCGCGAGCCGGACCCTCAACGGACGATCGCCGAAATTACGCACCAACAGCCGTTCGTAGCACGCGCCGTTCCACAGAAATTTGAGTCGATGCAGGTGTATTTGCTCGCGGCGAAAGGCAATCTGGTCGCCAATCATCAGATCGGGATTGCTCAGGTCGGCGCTGAACAGCGTATTGTCGTCTTGAATCATCGAACTGAGAAGCAGTGGCCGCGCCTCTTCGAGGAGGAGCGTCAGCTGCGAGAGAATCCGCGTGTCGCGGTGATATAAACCTTCGGTGCTCCCCGGCTCGATGCCGATGTCGCCGCGATGATCGAATACTGCAAACGTATCGCCATGCTTCAGCGTGCGCGTACGCCGTTCCTGGAAGGCGGCGCTCGCCGCGATACTAAATTGCGATGCGGGCGCCTGTTCCGCGGAAGAGTTCAGTGCAGCCACATCTGCTGTTGCCGGGGTGTTCACTTTTTGCTCATTCCTTCGCCGGTGCAGAGATTACAACGGCATAGCGTAGGAGTCTTCCTATGCCGATACGTTCCGAAAGGCATCGCGTAAGCTGGAACTGAATAGATTTGCATACGTCCAAGTTATAGCGTATTCGCACGAATTTAAGGGAGATTGCGGATGAAGATTGCCCAGGTTGCGCCTCTCATTGAGGCGGTGCCGCCGAAACTCTATGGTGGAACCGAGCGTGTCGTGGCTTATCTGACAGACGCATTGGTGGAACTCGGACATGAAGTCACGCTGTTTGCCTCTGGCGATAGCCAAACCAAGGCGAAGCTTTCCTCGGTTTGGCCCCGCGCACTGCGGCTTGATCCGCGTGTGCACGATCAGTTCGCTCCCCTGTTCATGCAATTGGAAGCTGTAGCGCGGCGCGCGCATGAGTTCGACATCATTCATTGTCACTTGGACTACTTCGCATTTCCAATATTGCGTCTGCTCGACGTGCCCTCCGTCACGACCCTGCACGGCCGACTAGATTTGCCGGAGCTCGCGCCCTTATACAGGCATTACAGCGACACCCCGGTCGTATCGATCTCCGATTCGCAGCGTGAGCCGTTGCCGCATGCGAACTACGTGGCGACGATTCATCACGGGTTGCCGCAGCAAGCTCTTAGCCGAGGTCCGGGCGGCGGCTACCTGGCGTTCCTAGGACGCATTTCTCCGGAGAAGGCGCCGGACGCGGCCATCCGCATCGCCGCGCGGGCCGGCATGCCGCTGAAGATTGCGGCAAAGGTCGACAAAGTCGACCGCCAATACTTCGAGAGCAAGATTGAGCCGTTGCTGTCGCAGGTGGATGTGGAGTTCATCGGGGAGATTGGCGAGCATCAAAAGGGTGAATTTCTCGGTAACGCCGCTGCGCTATTGTTCCCGATTGCATGGCGAGAACCCTTTGGCTTGGTGATGATCGAGTCCATGGCGTGCGGTACGCCGATCATCGCGTTTAACAACGGGTCGGTTCCTGAGGTTTTGGAAAACGGAGTCACCGGCTTCATCGTCAATTCTGAGGACGAAGCGGCGAAGGCACTGATTGATATTCCACGCTTGGATCGCGACCGCGTCCGCGCCGAGTTCGATCGTCGCTTCACTGCGCGGCACATGGCACAGAACTACCTGAAGCTGTACGCGCGCCTCGCGAAAATTCGAAAGGCCGCCCCGCCGTACGGATCCACACTGCAGCCAAGGTCGTCACTGGCCGTACAGGCGACGGCGACCGTAGCGGGCTCGGGCCTGCACGCCGCGGCCGGCGCATAACGCGGCAACGAGCGGCGTCTGCGGCGGCGATCCCTGATAGCATAGAGCGCTTTCGGAGTGGCGGGGGATAATTTGGGGGTTGCCGTGGTTGAGTTCGCCATTCCATTCTCGCTGATCTCGACGCCGGCACTCGCAGTCAACGCGTGAATCCCAGCAGCTACGCCGGCCTGCCGGAGCGCTTCTTTGCCCGAGTTGCCCCGACCCCCAGCCTCAAGCCGCACCTCGTCAAGTTCAATCACGTTCTGGCGGAAGATTTGAACTTGAGCTTGGGTTGCGACACCCATGCCTTAGGGAGCTTGTTTTCCGGCAACGTGCTGCCGCCCGGCACCATACCCATCGCGATGGCCTATGCAGGGCATCAGTTCGGCCACTTCGTGCCGCAGCTCGGCGACGGCCGCGCAATTCTTTTGGGCGAGATGCGCGATCACGCCGGGGTGCGTCGCGATATCCAGTTGAAAGGTTGCGGGCGCACGCCGTATTCGCGCGGCGGAGATGGCCGCGCGGCCCTGGGTCCGGTGCTGCGCGAGTATCTCGTGAGTGAAGCCATGCATGCCCTGGGCGTTCCCGCCACGCGTTCCCTGGCGGCGGTCACGACCGGTGAATCAGTGCGGCGCGAAGCGCTCCTGCCCGGCGCGATATTGACGCGGGTTGCCGCAAGCCATGTTCGGGTGGGAAGCTTTGAATATTTCGCGGCGCGAGGCGACGTTGCCGGCATTCAGATCCTGGCCGACTACGTCATCGAGCGGCACTATGCGCACGTCGCGCAGGACAAGGCACCCTACCTGGCGCTGCTGACGGAGGTTGTTTCGCGGCAGGCATCGCTCATCGCCGCTTGGATGCACGTGGGGTTCATTCATGGCGTCATGAATACCGACAATATGGCCGTGTCGGGCGAGACCATCGATTTCGGACCGTGCGCCTTCGTGGATGCATTCGATCCCGCGGCCGTATTTAGTTCAATCGACGAGCGCGGCCGCTACGCCTACGCCAATCAACCGCATGCCGCGGCGTGGAATCTCGCGCGCTTCGCTGAGACTTTGCTGCCCATCATCGACACCAACTCAGGCCGGGCGATCGAACTCGCCACTGAGGTGCTCTCGACTTTCACGACGTTATTCGCCGATCGCTGGCTGACCGGAATGCGCCGCAAACTGGGGCTATCGGCGAATGAGGAGGGGGATCGTGCCCTGGCCGATGACTTGCTCGACCTCATGCATCGCAATCAAGCGGATTTCACGCTGACCTTTCGCGGACTGTGCGATGCGGCGGCGGAACAACCCGCGCAGACGCGAGTGCGCGGATTATTTGGCAATGCGCTCGACTACGATCACTGGGCGCAGCGCTGGCGCGAGCGGTTGGCGCGCGAACCGACGCTGCCCGTCGCGCGCGTTGAGGCCATGCGGCAGGTCAACCCTGCGTACATTCCGCGCAATCATCGGGTCGAACAGATGATCGTTGCGGCGGTGGAGCATGGCGACTTCGCTCCATTTGAGGAACTCTTGGCCGTGCTGTCACAGCCGTATCAAGAGCAGCCGGCCTTCGCAGCCTACGCCAATCCGCCGCAACCCAACGAGCGCGTACTGCAGACGTTCTGCGGCACCTGAGGACTTTTTGCAATGTAATTGCCCGATCGCCGGTCTTATTTGACAGGAGTAAGATCGCACACCCATGACCATTGCAATATTAGTGTATTTAGGCGGCGTACTGACCATTTTGAGTCCCTGCATCCTGCCTGTGCTGCCCTTCGTATTTGCCCGATCCGAGCAAAAATTTCTGACCAACGGTCTTCCCATGCTGGCCGGCATGGCCATTACTTTTGCTGCCATCGCCACACTGGCGGCGGTGGGCGGATCCTGGGCGGTCCGAGTCAATCAATACGGACGCATCGTCGCGCTGGTGTTGTTGACCGCGTTCGCGGCGACGCTGTTGTCGGCGCGCTTGGCGGACTGGTTGGCACGCCCTTTCGTCGCCTTGGGCAATCGGCTCGCGCAGCCCACCGCTGGGAGCGGCGATTTCGGACTCGTGAATTCTTTGCTGCTGGGCGTCGCCACCGGTCTCCTTTGGGCGCCGTGCGCCGGCCCCATTCTTGGACTCATTTTGACCGGAGCGGCCATCTCCGGGCCAAATGCGCGCACGACATTGCTGCTGTTTGCCTACGCGGCGGGAGCGGCAACCTCGCTGGCCGTTGCACTCCTCGCCGGGGGAAGGGTCTTTGCACTCCTCAAGAAATCGCTCGGCACCGGTGAATGGATACGGCGCGTCCTGGGCGTCGCGGTGCTGCTCGCGGTGGTGGCCATCATCTTCGGCTGGGATTCAACCGTGCTCACGCGCTTGTCGCTCAACGGCACGAACAGCCTCGAGCAGTCCCTCATCGACAGGATCGGTCCGCGCGATGGCGCTCCCGGCTCCGTCAAAACCATGGCCATGAGCAATTCCAACATGGCCATGAGCAATTCGACGGCTGACGGCCACGGGATGATGATGTCCGCTGCAAAGCCGGCGGGAGACCTGCCGGTGGAAGGGGCAATCCCGTCATTCACCGGCGCCACACTGTGGTTGAATTCGCCGCCGCTCACGCCTGAAGCCCTGCGCGGCAAGGTCGTGATGGTCGATTTCTGGACCTATTCCTGCATCAACTGTCTGCGTGCACTGCCCTATGTGGAGTCGTGGTACGAGAAATACAAGGATCACGGATTGGTCGTCATTGGCGTGCACGCGCCTGAATTCGCCTTCGAAAAGGACGCCGGCAATGTGCGGCGTGCTGTCGCTGATCTGAAAGTTACCTATCCCGTCGCGCTGGACAACGACTATGCCATTTGGCAGGCATTCAACAATCAATATTGGCCCGCGCACTACTTCATCGATGCCACGGGACGCATCCGTGGTCATCACTTTGGCGAAGGCAATTACGACGAGTCCGAGCAGACTCTTCGAAAACTGCTGACCGACGCGGGGCAGACCGAGCTGCCGCCGCCCGGAATGGGCTCGGCGAGGGCCGTCGGTGTTCAGGCGCCGCCCGATGAGGCGCACGATCAATCACCAGAGACCTATGTCGGATATCGCCGCGCGGAGAATTTCGCTTCGCCGGGCGGTATCGCGCAAGATCAATCGCACCGCTATTCGGCGCCGGCTGCATTGAAATTGAATCAATGGGCGTTGAACGGGTCATGGAATGTAGACCCTGAGAAAGCCGTTCTGGGCGCCGTGCCCGGAAAAATTGAGTTTCGGTTCTATGCACGCGATTTGCATCTGGTGTTGGGTCCCGGCAGCGACGGCAAGCCGGTGCGCTTCCGGGTGCTTCTGGACGGCGCCGCACCCGCGGCGAATCATGGCGCTGATACGGATTCCGGTGGCGCTGGGGCCATAGATCGACAGCGCCTGTATCAGCTGATTCGGCAGGCCGGGGATGTGCGCGAGCATGTGTTTTCGATCGAGTTTCTCGATCCCGGTGTGCAAGCGTATTCATTTACATTTGGATGAGGGACAGGTTATGAGCGCGCTGATGAGTCGTCGTTATTTTGTCGCAGCACTGACTGCGTTGTCGGCAATCCCGTTGATACGCAGAGTGCCCGCGGCAACGCTGTCGGGGCCTGCGCTGAACAATGAAGTGTCCATCGAGAATTTCTCGCCCGACGGCAAGAGCCTGGGGGTAGCGCGGGTTGCGAAGATCGTGAAGACCGATGCGCAGTGGCAGGCACAGCTTTCACCTGCTGCCTATCGCGTTGCGCGCCAAGCCGGCACCGAGATTGCGTTTACCGGCGAATACGACAGAAATCACGCGGACGGCATTTACCACTGCGTGTGTTGCGATACGCCGCTTTATGATTCGAAAACCAAATTTGAATCCGGCACCGGCTGGCCCAGTTTTTGGAAGCCGATCTCCGCGCTGAACGTCGTCAAGAGCAGCGACACGACGTTTGGGATGCAGCGCGACGCGATTTCATGCCGCCGCTGCGACGCTCATTTGGGGCACGTATTTGACGATGGCCCGCGGCCCACGGGCTTGCGGTATTGCATGAATTCAGTTGCATTGCACTTTACGGCTCGCGCCTAGGAAAGGATGGAAATATGACATTTTGGAAATCAGCATCTCCGCTGCGGCTTGCCGTAGGCATAGGCGCAGCACTTTGCGGCGTCATTCTGTGGCACTCGCCCCTGTTCGGGGCAGAGGCACCGGTGATCATCGCGCCGCCGGCGGTCGACAACCCGAAGGCCGCCGGACCTGCGCAGACCGCGGTGCTGGCGGGAGGTTGCTTTTGGGGCGTGCAAGGCGTGTTCGAGCATGTGAGGGGCGTGCAAAGGGTGGTGGCGGGCTACGCGGGCGGTGAGAGATCCACCGCGCGATACGAGACCGTCAGCGCGGGAGACACCGGCCACGCTGAATCGGTGAAGATCACTTTCGACCCGGCGGCCATTTCCTACGGCCAAATTTTACAGATCGCATTCTCGGTCGTGCACGATCCCACCCAGCTCAACCGCCAAGGACCTGATGTCGGCACCCAATATCGTTCTGCAATTTTCTATGCCGATGAAAATCAAAAGCATATTGCGCAGGCGTACATCAGTCAGTTGGATCAGGCCCACGCCTTTGCGCGGCCGATAGCCACTCGCGTAGATCCGCTCAAGGGATTTTATGCGGCTGAGGACTATCACCAGGATTACTTGATCCATAACCCAACGCAGCCATACATCGCGATCTATGACATACCCAAGATCGAGAACTTCAGGCGCACCTTTCCGGAACTGTACAGCGGAAGCCCGGTTCTGGCGCACAACTAGCCGCATACGTGAAAAAGCTGCTCTGTTCCTGGCTGCTGGCGGCTTGTTTTATCGGGGCACAGGCCGGGGCGGCGGGTGATGACAAGCCATCGATCACCGTTTTTGCCGCTGCGTCCCTGAGCAATGTGCTGCAGGAATTGGGGGATGGCTTCACCAAGGACGCAGCGATCGCGGTGCGCTTCTCGTTTGCGGCGAGTTCAGCGCTTGCCCGCCAGATCGAAAACGGTTCGCGGGCCGATGTGTTTTTCGCCGCGGATCTTGAGTGGATGGATTACCTGGAATCCCGAAAGCTGATCCAGCCTGCGACCCGGCACGATGTGGTGGGAAATCAGTTGGTCTTGATAGCTCCGGCGGACAGCAAAATTGTCCTGAAGATCCAACCGCATTTTGCGCTGGCCGCAACCCTGGGCAAGGGACGATTGGCGACCGGTGATCCGGATTCCGTGCCGGCAGGCCGCTACGCACATGAAGCACTGGCCAACCTCGGCGTCTGGGATGAGGTGTCCGCGCGCTTGGTGCGCGCCGACAGCGTGCGTTCGGCCCTCGCGTTCGTCGACCGCGGCGAGGCCGCGCTCGGCATCGTTTATGCAACCGATGCGCTCATCGATAAAAAAGTGCGCGTGATTGACGCATTTCCCGCCGCCACGCACATGCCCATCGTTTATCCGGCGGCACTGACGGTCGGCGCGAAAGCAGATGCCGCCAGGTTTCTGTCCTTTATCCGCGGTCCTGCGGGTAATGCCGCGTTCCAACACTACGGCTTCACGACGCTGCGCTAGGAGCTACTCTGTGTCCGGCGGCAACTGAGAGGGATCGATGGCGGGGACGCCGCGGCGAATATCCGCGGAGAATGAATCGCTGCGGTCGGATTGCCTCGCGCGGTCGGTGATCCGTCCGAGCGCGCGCAGCTCTTCCAGCGAATACCGCTGATCGAGACCACCCACCCGGTAGACGTACGCAGGCAGGTAGCCGGTGAACAGCAGCCGATAGCTCCACGGAAGGTATCCGACAATTCGCTTCATCATGTGATAGACGAGCGTGGTGCAGTTGACCGTAATGGTGTTGTAGAAGCGAGGCTCGTTCACCAACCTGTCCGCCTGCTCGACGTAGCCGATGAACAGCGACCGCATCGCCGCCAGCGGCATGCGAATCCGATAAAGATAATCGTCCTCGCCGCGCACATTGGTGCGCACCCGGATCACATCCCGCTCATCGGCTGCGATGATGCTGAGCCCGTACCTCTTGAAGAAGCCGTCGATTTCGGAATAGGTTTTATTCTTCTCGCGCCGCACTTCCACGGAAAAAGCCACGTGCTGGCCATCCTCGAAGCCGAACGATACCAGCATGTGGGCAATCGCCCAGCCATCCCAATACGACATGATCATGTCGACCGAATCGAGTTTGTCGAGATCATAGACGCGGGTTTCCCAGCGCTGAGTATGGTCATCGTCGGTACGCCAATCGAAATTACGCACATCGTGCAAAGTGACCCGGTTGCCCTCGACGATGCCGCTCGTGATTCGCGCGACGTCATCTGCCCACACCCTGTCATTGGACGGCGCAATGTGCTGCCACCAAAAAAGCAGGGCACCGAACGCCAGCGCAAAGGTCAATACCGCTAGGCCGGCACGGCCTTGCCAGAGGGCAATCAGCGTCGCCAGGCTGAACGCAATCCACAGTGCGACCATGCCTGCTTTGAGCGGCTGTCCGCCCGGCGCCTGGTACCAGATCGCCAGTGCCGCCCAGATGCCCGGCAATCCAAGAAGCAAAGTTGCCAGCAGCGTGACAGTGAATCGCAACATGCTCGCGGCGCCGATCGTCATGATTCCAGTATTGTGCCAGTAGATTGACATGCCATGGCGGCGCAAGGTACGGTTTCGTGTGACTCAATCGACCGCATTTCGACTGAATGTGCCGTTCATCCAGGAACTGGGTGTCGAGTTCATCAGCGCCGGGGATGGTCGGTCGGTCGTTGCGCTCAATCTCGAGCCTTGGCATCTCAACAGCTGGTCGGTTGCGCATGGCGGCGTGCTCATGTCCCTGCTCGATGTGGCGATGGCCGTGGCGGGCCGCTCGCTGAATGCGAGTGCCGGCGGAGGCGTAACCGTGGAAATGAAGACCAGCTTTCTGCAGCCCGCCAACGCGGGCTCACGATTGATCGTCTCTGGCTACGCGTTTCACCGCTCTACGACCATGGCCTTCTGCGAGGGTGAGGCGCGCGACACCGATGATCGATTGATAGCCAAGTCGATGGGCACATTCAAATACCTAAAATCAGGGGCGGGATCCGATGGCTAACGGTAATTAAGCGCATGAAGCAACTCATTTTGCATCACTATCCGATGTCGCCTTTCGCCGAGAAAATCCGCTTGATCCTGGGATTCAAAGGCCTGCCTTGGTCCTCGGTGCACATTCCCAACATCATGCCGAAGCCCGATTTGACGGCGCTCACCGGCGGCTATCGCAAGACGCCGGTCATGCAGATCGGAGCAGACATCTATTGCGACACAGCTCTCATCGCAGAGGTCATCGAGGCGATCTCGCCGCAGCCGACGTTATTCGCGAGCGGCATTGCAGGAGCGTCGCGAATCCTCGCCCAATGGGCCGATTCGACGCTGTTCTGGACGACGGTCGCCTTCACCATGCAGCCGGCCGGTCTTGCGCACATGTTCGAGGGCTTACCTTCGGAAGCGATCAAGGCATTCGGCGATGACCGAAACGTCTTTCGTGCGAATCTTCCCCGCATGCGTCCCGCAGATGCGAGCGCCGCGTTTGCTTTGTACCTCGAGCGGCTTGAACAGACCCTCGGAAAACAAAAATTCTTCTTCGGATCCGCACCCAGCATTGCGGATTTCTCGATTTATCACAATCTCTGGTTCCTCGAGCGCGGCGGTCCCGTGGCGAAGATTCTCGAATCCTACCCCGCACTTCAGGCGTGGCGAACGCGGATGTCGGCGTACGGTCACGGTACTCACGAGAAACTCGACAGCGAGGCCGCGATTGCCATTGCGCACGGCGCCACCGCCGAGCCCTCTGCCGGAAATCACGCCGGATCTCACGGCATCGCTATCGGCGAGAGAGTGGTGGTGGCTGCAACCGACACCGGAATCGACCCGATCGAGGGCGCATTGTATGGCGCCACCCCGGATCGAATCTCGATCGCGCGGCAGGATCCGCGTGCCGGAAAGGTCGTCGTTCATTTTCCTAGATTGGGATTTGAACTGCGGCGGGCCAAATGAAAACATCGATCTACGCGGGATTGATCGCCGGAACCATAGACATCGGCGCGGCCTGCACCATTAACATGATCGGTCCGGGGCCCATCCTGCGTTTCATTGCAAGCGGCTTGTTAGGGGCGCCTCTTCCTCACGAAACCTGGGTTTACTTCCTGGGTCTGGGATTGCAATGGATGATGTCGATCATCATCGCCGCCATATTTGTCATCGCCGCAACCAAGATCCCCGCGCTATTGCGTCACTGGATCGCAGCTGGCATCGCGTACGGCATGGTGGTGTACTTCGTCATGACCTTCGTGGTGGTGCCGCTCTCCAGAGCGAAGTCAGGACACGTAACGATGTCATCCTTCGTCGAGAATCTTCTCGCCATGATTTTGTTCGGCCTGATTGTCGCATATACGGCGCAACGTATGGCCCCAAAGGCCGTGGCGTCAGCCTAATCGACAAACAAATCTTAAGTGCGGGGCGCGGATGGACGCCAAACCCGAAAGCCGCCGAGAAAGGCAAAGTCGTTGTTGCCAAGCCGCGCGTTACCCGGCAGCTTTTTCAATTTACGGGCGTTGCCGCCGCCGATGACCACGTAGTCGGCTTCCAACGCCTTGCTGAGCTGCGCGACCACATCGGCGACCACGCGACGCCACTTTTTGGCGCCCAATCGCCGCCGGCCTCGGTCGCCCATGTAGTCTTCGTAGCTGCGGCCCCGTTTATAGGGCAGATGCGCAAGCTCCATCGGCGCCACCGTACCGTCGACAATCAGTGCCGAACCTAACCCGGTGCCCAGACCCAAGAAAAGCATGCGACCGCCTTCGTAGCTGCCGATCGCTTGCATCGCAGCATCATTCATGAGCAATGTCGGCCGGCCGAAGGCTTTGCGAAAGTCAAAGCCGACCCAACCCCGTCCGAGATTGAAGGGTTCGGTGACGATCTTGCCGTGCACGACCACGCCGGGATATCCGATCGATACCGCGTCGTATTTCAAATCGCCGGTCAGACGCAGCACCCGCGAAACCATCCGGCGCGGCGTCAGGGTGGGGCCGGATTCAAACTGACGCATGTCACGGCGGCCCGAAACCCGGGTCTTGACATGACTGCCGCCGATATCGATGACGAGTACGCGCCGCTGGGGTTTTCGTAGCATGATGGGCGAACAATAGCGCACTTAAGCGCAACTCGTCAGGCGCGTCAGCTGACATAATGCGCAACACGTGTCGAAACAGGAGGGCACATGAAGCTTTGGTCGTTTCCGCGAATGCTGCAGATGTCGATGTGTATGGCGGCTGCAGGATGCGCGACGGCGCCGTCCGTGCCGGGACCGCTGCAAGTACCTGCCGGTCAAGCGCTGATCAAACAGCTGCATGCCACGGGCGTGCAAATCTATCAATGCCAGCCGAGGAAGAGCGATGCTTCGCAATTCGAATGGGCGTTCAAACAGCCTGAAGCCGCGCTATTGACCAAGGGCGGCAGGAATTTCGGAAAACACTACGGCGGCCCGTCCTGGGAAGCCAACGACGGCAGCAAGGTGATCGGGGAAATGGTCGCTCGCAGCGACAGCCCGAACCCAAACTCGATTCCCTGGCTGCTGTTGCGTGCCAAGGCCACCTCGGGAAATGGCGTGTTCACGGGCGTGCAGTTCATTCAGCGATTGAATACGGTGGGAGGCAGCGCTCCCCTCGTCGCGTGCCGGCAGGATCAGGCCGGGCAGCAGCTGCGCGCGTCGTATACGGCCGACTATTTGTTCTACGGCGCGAAGCGCTAGCTCCGATGCATGAGTCCTTGGAGCAGGTCCAATCAAAAATAGCCTATCTCGAACGCGCCATGGCCGAGCTCAGTGACGTGGTATTTCGACAGCACCGGGAAATCCAGGCGCTGGAAGCGCAACTCAAGGCCGTCAGGGACCGACTTGAGGCCGCTTCGTCCGACGAGGGCCGCACGGCCGAGCAGGAGCGGCCGCCTCACTATTGATGTATGGCATGATGCCGCCAATGTCATTCGCAAGGGATCCAGCCGGCTGGCTCGAAGAGACCCCCGGTCGCGCGAACCGCGTCTTTCTCAGGACACGGCAGGGGCGAGACTTGAGCTATGCGGCGCTTCGCGAACAGTCCGGCCGAATTGCCTCTGCACTGATTCAGCGCGGCGTGCTGCCGGGCGACCGCATCGCGGTTCAAGTCGACAAATCCCCGGAAGCCGTCCTGCTCTATGTTGCATGCCTGCGTTTGGGGGCCGTGTTCGTGCCCATCAATGTTGCGAACACGCCCAACGAAGTCGAGTATTTTCTGCTCGATTCCCAGCCGCGTCTGGCTGTCATTCGGCCGCAGGACGTTAGCGCGATCGAGCCGCTGGCGAGAGAGTCGGGGATTTTGCTCGAATCGCTGGGCGCAAACGGGGATGGGTCATTGCTCACATCGGCCGCCGAGTCGGCGGATTTCGAACTTCCAACGAGGTTTGATCCGAGCTCGATCGCGGCGATCATCTACACATCCGGAACCACGGGACGCTCAAAAGGCGCGATGCTGACGCGTGCCAATCTCGCATCGAACGCCGCCGTATTGGCTGAAGCATGGCGTTTTACGGGCGGCGATGTGCTGCTGCACACTTTGCCGCTGTTTCATATTCACGGATTGTTCGCCGCGATCAATACCGTTCTCGCCTCCAGTTCGAGCCTGTTTTTCCTGTCCAGATTTGATGCTGCAGAAACGCTGCAGCACCTGCGGGAAGCGACCGTATATATGGGGGTCCCGACGCATTACACCCGCCTGCTGCAGCAGAACGGACTCTGCCAGGAAACCACCGCCACGATGCGCTTGTTCATTTCGGGATCTGCGCCATTGCTGCCTGAGACGCACCGGGAGTTCCTGCAGCGCACCGGTCACGTGATTCTGGAACGCTATGGAATGTCAGAGACGTTGATGAACACATCGAACCCTTACGAGGGTCTGCGCCTGCCGGGATCGGTCGGGCCGCCGCTAAAGGGAACGGCGATTCGAGTCACCAACGCTGAATCGGGTGCCGTGGAGGCCGAGCCGGACGTGATCGGCACGCTCCAGGTCAGGGGACCCAATGTGTTCGCGGGCTATTGGAGGGATGAGGAGAAGACACGCAGCGAATTCACGGCTGACGGCTGGTTCAAAACGGGTGATGTGGGACGTATCGATCGCAACGGCTACGTGCATATCGTCGGCCGGGCCAAGGACTTGGTGATCAGCGGCGGCTACAACGTCTATCCGAAGGAGGTCGAAGTCGAGTTGGATGCGCTGGCCGGCGTGCTGGAAAGTGCGGTGTTCGGCGTGCCCCATCCGGATTTCGGGGAAGGCGTTACCGCGGCCGTGGTGGCAAAGCCGGGTGCCGCTCTTTCTGAGGAGACGATCATCGATTCGGTTAAGGCGCGTTTGGCCCGCTACAAGGTACCGAAGCGAATTCTCCTGGTCGATGAGCTGCCGCGAAATACGATGGGCAAGGTGCAGAAGAATGCCTTGCGCAAAACATTCGCGGCGATTTATGCAGGGAAAGGATGTGGTTAGGCGCCAGGCAGCAGCGTGACCATGGTGAGTGTTCGCGTGCCCAGCGCCGCGCCCCCGTCAGTTCGGTCGATGACCACGTAGAAACTCTTTGACCGAGTACGTGGGGCCTTGCTCAGGAGAATGTTCAGAGTAATGTCGGATTTTCCGTCGCCGATGGCGGCGAGTTGAGGCAGTACGGGTGAGAAATCAAGCCCTGGCTTTGCCGTACCGGATTCGGTCCACCAGGTAAAATTTGCCTCGCCCTGCAAATTGCCCTTGCGGCGCACCGAAACCAGAGCCAACGATTCGGCGGCCGGGACATCGATGGTGTCCGTGACCATTTCAATCTTCGATGGGCCGGTAGAGGCCCTGGCCGGCGGCGACGCGGATGGCGGCAACGCGGATGGTGCCGCTGCCGATTTCGGTGCCGCGGGGGGCGCTGCGACAGGCGCTGCGGCAGGCGCGCGTGAAGCGGGCGCTACCGATGGAGTCGCCGCCGATTTCGATGCCGGGGGGGCCGCTTCGGTGGGCGCGCGCGGTGTGGGCGCTGCGCTGGGTGTGTCGTGCACT
>Ga0210406_10000097_pt1 | contig 135403 bp, 103 predicted proteins | sample IncBWC30MmetaG_FD_155454 | JGI IMG/M metagenome (GOLD analysis project Ga0210406, IMG submission 155454) | Forest soil microbial communities from Barre Woods Harvard Forest LTER site, Petersham, Massachusetts, United States - Inc-BW-C-30-M | ecosystem: Environmental > Terrestrial > Soil >... | reverse complement strand
TCCAAGGGTACAGACATCGCGAAATCGCAAACCTTTTGGGCCGCTCGGTGGGTGATTCGAAGTCGCAGTTGCACAAGGCCCGCAAGCGGCTGCGTGAATCGCTGCGCGAGCTGCAACGCGACAAGGCTCGTGCTGAGCGCATTGCGGAAACGAATTGCGCTGCAAAGAATCAGGCTTTGCATGTCAGGGGAGGCGCAACAGCGCATTGCTGACAGCGGAATTGTTTTCTTGCGTTCGTAGCGCAAGATACTGGAGCCCATCGTCGATGAACGATTACGTTGCCAAAACAAGAGCAACCGGGTTTGCCGATACGAGGCTGCAGGCTTCGCTTTGTCACAACGCTCCGGCGATAAGTTTCGCGGGAGCCTAGTGTTCAGCAATCGCGGATTGCAGGCGCTCCAGTGCCGCTTCCGTGGTGATCAACTTTGCGCCTGCAGCGGTGAGTTCCGCAATCGTTTTGCCGCCAGCGGCGGGGTCTAACTCTTCGATCGCGTCCGTCACGATAGAGACCGCTTTGCCACGATCGATTAAGCCCTTTGCTGCGCAACGCACGCAATATTCAGTGACGACTCCAAAAACCAGGAATTCTGCATCCGAAGGCAGACCATTTACAATTTCCGCCGTGTGTACATTGTCGAATACGTCGAGCGTCTGTTTTTCAATGAGCACCTGCTGATATCGGGCCGTGTCCGCGGGCAACCGGAACGCGGATTCATTCGGCACGGCGAGGACGTTTTGCGCCAGCGCTTCGGGGATCACATGCGCGCCTTGCGTGCCTTTGATGCAATGAGGCGGAAAGCTTTTGAATTCAGGGTCCTGCGGCGAGTGGTGGTCACCGCTGGAAATAAGCAAAGCTCCATTTTCGCGTGCTGTATCGACGAGACGGCTGATGTTAGGAATCAACTTTTCTGCGCCGGGGACGTACAGCTTGCCTCCCGGCAACATGAAATCCTTCTGGGTATCTACTTCCCAAAGGATGATCTTCGATTGCCTGGCCACGGTACAGTCCCTTCCCGAAAGTTCGCGTAACGGGAAGATAACACAGTCCGCTGTCAGCTATAATCCGGATTGTCAATCGAGCGCCCGACGAATGGCGACAAAGGTTGAGGCCTTTGATTTCGCGCTTACGGAGCGGATCCATTGTTCTTGCGACCCACAACACTCGAGGAAGCAGTGCATGCGCTGGCGGAATCGGCCGGCACAATTCTCTCCGGCGGCACGGACTTCTTCCCTGCTCTCGTTGACCGGCCGATGACCAGCCCGGTGATTGATATTTCCGGCGTGGCGGAGATCAAAGGCATCCGCACTACTGAAGAACACATTCACATTGGTGGCCGCACAACTTGGAGCGAAATCGTGGCAGCGCCTCTTCCGCGGGGCTTTGCTGGGCTGCAAGCGGCTGCGCTGGAAGTTGGCGGCAAGCAAATTCAAAACCTGGGAACCATCGCGGGAAATCTGTGCAACGCTTCTCCGGCGGCGGATGGTGTTCCGGCATTGCTGGCGCTGGACGCGGAGGTCACGCTCGCTTCCGTAGCTGGAACGCGAAGCGCGCCCTTGGGCGAGTTTCTGGTTGGCAATCGAAAAACGACGCGGCAACCTGAAGAAATATTGATCAGTATCACGATTCCTCGTCGCCTGGAAAATTCCGCCTCGACTTTCCGCAAACTGGGCTCGCGGCGGTACCTGGTCATTTCCATTGTCATGGTAGCTGCCAATCTCCTCACGGATCGCAGCGGAAGAATCACCGAAGCACTGGTTGCGGTGGGAGCATGTTCGGCCAGAGCCCGGCGTCTTCCTCTGCTTGAGCGCGACTTGACGGGTGAAATCGCGAGACCCGATATCGGTCATGCGGTGAAGCCGGAACACTTTGCATCGCTCTTGCCGATTGACGATGTCCGCGCGACATCTGCGTATCGCCGGGAAGCGGCACAAGTGCTCGTGCGGCGCGCGCTGGAAGCTTGCGTGGAAAAATTGGCATGATTGCTAACCCTCAAGTGCAGCTGTCGCTCACCGTCAACGGCCGATCCGTTTCGATCAAGTCCGCACCCATCACCAGACTCTCGAACGTTCTGCGCGAAGAGCTTGCACTTACCGGAACCAAGGTGGGTTGTGACGCCGGAGATTGCGGCGCGTGCACTGTTCTCGTGAATGGAATGCCCGTCTGCTCATGCTTGGTCGCAGTGGGTCAACTGCCGGGCGCGGAAGTTGTCACGATCGAGGGCCTTGTGAAATCAGGCAAGATATTTGACCGCTTGCAGAAATCGTTCCTCCAGCACGGCGCAGCGCAGTGCGGTATCTGCACGCCCGGTATGCTGGTTTCCGCAGTCGCATTGCTGGAAAAAAACATTAAGCCCACGGAAACCGAAGTGATGGACGCACTTGGCGGAGTTCTCTGCCGGTGCACCGGCTACCGGAAGATCATCTCGGCGGTCCTGGATGCGACCACGCAGGCGGCGCTGCTACAACCAGAGAGCGGCGGCCCGGTCGGAAAACGTCTGGCGCGCTTGGACGGCACCCGCAAAGTTCTCGGCAGGGATATTTTTGGCGCGGATGAGTGGCCGAGTGACTCGCTTGTGCTGCGTGTCATTCGCAGCCCTTATGATCGCGCTGCCTTTCAATTCGGCGATCTGCGCGCATATGTGGCTGCAAATTCCGGTTTCCATGCGGTTTTCACTGCGAAAGATGTCCCGGGCAAGAATTGCTTCGGCGTAATTCCGCAGTTCGCGGACCAACCGGTCTTCGCGGAGAATGAAGTACGATTTCGCGGCGAGGCGGTTGCGGCGGTGGTAGGTGAACCGGAAGCGATGGCCAAGTTTGATGCGTGCACGTTTCCCGTTACTTGGACGGAATTGCCGGCGCTAACGACAATTGATAATTCATTGCGTCCTGAGGCCCTGAAGCTGCATGAAAAACTTCCGGATAACGTGCTGGTGCGGGGCCGCGTGGTCAAGGGCGATGTAGAAGCGGCATTCGTGAAAGCGCATGCAGTGGCGGAAGCCGAATTCGAGACCGGCTTCATCGAACACGCTTACATTGAGCCGGAAGCGGGCTTCGCCCGGCGCGTAGGCGACCGCATGGAAGTTCAGGCCTGCACGCAAGCGCCGTACTCAGATCGCAGGGATATAGCGGCAATTCTCGGCATCGAGGAAAGTGCCGTGCGTATCGTTCCCACCGCCGTCGGCGGCGGTTTTGGCTCCAAGCTGGACCTTTCCGTGCAACCTTTTATAGCTGTTGCTGCTTGGCATCTGCGGCGCCCTGTGAAGATTGTGTACTCGCGCCCGGAGTCGATCAGGTCTACGACAAAGCGCCATCCTTCACGCATCCGTTGCAAAGCGGGCGCGATGCACGACGGCAAACTGCTGGCGATGGATTTCTGCGGCGAATTCAACACTGGCGCCTACGCGTCGTGGGGACCTACCGTGGCAGGGCGTGTACCGATACATGCTTCCGGACCTTACAAAGTGCCAAACTACCGCGCGGTCACAAGCGCCGTGCACACTCATCTGGTTCCAGCGGGAGCGTTCCGCGGATTTGGCGTGCCGCAAGCGACCATCGCGCAGGAGCAGCTTTACGACGAGCTCGCCGAAAAATTGGGAATAGACCGTCTGGAATTCCGCATCCAGAACGCACTGGACAATGAGAGCGCAAATTCCACTGGGCAGGTGATGGGCGAAGGTGTCGGCATACGTGCCTGCCTGGAAGCGTTGCGGGCCCGATGGCAAGAAAGCCGCCAAACCACAATTGCGTTCAACTCGAACGCCCAAGGTCATCTGCGCCGCGGCGCCGGAGTCGCCGGAATGTGGTACGGCTGCGGAAATACTTCCCTGCCGAATCCTTCCACTGTGCGCGTCGGGTTGCAACGTAACGGACGGATCGCTTTGCACCAGGGCGCGGTGGACATCGGCCAGGGCTCGAACACGGTGATAGCGCAAATCTGTGCCGAAGCTCTTGGCGCCCCGATTGAGAAGTTTGATCTACTGTCCGGCGACACGGATATCACGCCGGATTGCGGCAAGACCTCTGCATCGCGGCAAACGTTTGTAAGCGGAAGGGCTGCCTATATCGCCGGAGCGGCGCTGCGAAAAGCCATTCTGCGCCTGGCGGGCGCCTGCGAATGCGCAAAGATCTATTTTGAGGATGGGGCGTTGCTAGCTGAGGAAGATGGTAAGAAGCGGACTATCGCGCTCTTCGAATGCCCGCTGGACGGGCGCGGCTATGTGGTAAGCGCCGAGGAATCATTTGACCCGCCAACAAAACGTCTGGATAAGGACGGGCAAGGTTCACCGTATTCCGTTTACGGGTTTGGCGCACACTTGGCCGAGGTTGAAGTGGATACCGAACTTGGCACCGTAAAAGTCCTGAGGGTTCTCGCCGCACATGACGTTGGCCGTGCCATCAATCCGACACTTATCGAAGGGCAGATCGAGGGCGGCGTGGCTCAAGGACTCGGCATGGCCCTGATGGAAGAGTTTTTCCCGGGCAAGGGAGAAAACCTGCACGACTATCTGATTCCGACCATTGGTGATGTTCCTCCGGTGGAATCGATTCTGATAGAAGAAGCGTCGTCGATTGGACCTTTTGGGGCGAAAGGAATTGGCGAACACGCGATGATTCCGACGGCTCCGGCGATCCTGAACGCCATTTACGACGCCATTGGAGTACGGATCCGCAAGATTCCAGCCACGCCCGATCGGGTGCGCGCGGCAATTCTCGCCGCTGCCGGAGATGGCAATGCCTAGCGCTAGCGAGTTGCCTGTGGTGGACGCCATCCGCTGTGACGCCTGCCCGGTGCTGTGCTACATCAAGCGCGGAAATGCCGGCGCGTGCGACCGCTACGCGAATCATGAAGGGCAGCTCGTGCGCGTTGATCCGCATATCGTACTGGATCGCGCGAAGACGCAAGGAACGCCGCTGGTTCCTTTCCTGGATCGCGAGCGCGAGTGGGATGGCAACCTCGTGAAGGACTCGGAGATTTTTATCACCGCCATCGGCGCGGGCACCACTTATCCCGACTATAAGCCCGCCCCGTTTATCGTGTCCTCGGAAGTAGCGGGCGTGGACATGGTAACGGTCGTAACCGAAGGGATTTTCAGCTACTGCGGCGTGAAATTGAAAATTGATACGGACCGGCACCTCGGTCCCGAGCGCAATTTGGTCCGCGCGCAAGGCGAGCCCGTCGGCCACGTCACCACCGGAGAATATGGTTCGCAGATGCTTTCGCTTGGCGGCGTGCGTCATTTGACCGGCGGCACGAAGAGCGAAGGCCGCCAGACCTGCGAGACGCTACTGAATCTCAGCAACGGCAAGGAAGTAGAGCTGACGATTGATGAAGGCGCGACGATCGTGGTAGCGGCAGGCAAGCCACCGGTCGTGAACAATCGGCGCGAAGAGCGTATGCGGGTGGGATGCGGCTCGGCAACTATAGGCATGTTTGCCAAACAGTGGTTTGGCAAAGTGGATGAGGTGATCGTGGTGGACGATCACATTACCGGCGTGCTTTCCGAACACCAGGCAGGCAAGTTGCTCGGCGTACGCGAAACGGGAATTCGCATCAATGGCCGCCGCTCCACGGCAGGAAGATATTTTCAGGTAGCGCAACCCGGCAGTGGATGGGGCGGTACCAATATTTCCGATCCATTGACGATTCTAAAACCCTTTAAGCCAGGCATTGCCTGGCCACATCTCCGACTGTTGATGGTAAGCACCACGGGCGAGCAATACGCGTATTTCGAGCTGGATGACAATCTGAACCCGGTCGACAAGGAACTTCCGGCGCAGCTGACCGAATCCGTGCAACGGATAAAAGAAAATTGCGAGCCGGCTTTGACCACGGTCCTTTTTATGGGTGGCGCCGGAGGCTCGCTGCGCTCCGGCGTAACCGAAAATCCCGTAAAGCTGACACGCTCGGTACGAAACAATTTTACGCGTGTCACCTGCGGCGGCGCGCCTGTCTATATCTGGCCCGGCGGAGGAATAACGTTCATGGTGGACGTCTCCTGCATGCCGGAGAATGCTTTTGGCTATGTACCCACGCCTGCGCTCGTCGCGCCAATCGAATTTACGCTCAAGACGGAAGACTACGCGGCGCTCGGCGGGCATATGGATTATGTGCGGCCTTTGAGTTCGCTCCTGAGGGAAAAAAATCGCCAGCGCCAAGTCTCTTCCCTGGCGCGGCCGCTGCAACCCGCCAATCGTCGGAGTTCGAAGGAATGAGAGAGAAGCCCATTGTTCGTATGTTGCCCGATGAACGGCGGCTGCATCTTCACGATGGGCCTATCGACCTGATCGTGGAGGCGTTCGGCTCGAAGGCTGAAATTCGCACGGCTTATGAGGCGGCGGCAAGGCGTTTCTTAACCATTCTCGACGAGCTCTGTGCCGAGTTGCCGCTGCTGCGCAGTGCCGCGCGTTTGAAGGGCACGAGGCCAAACGGCATTGTCGCGCGGCGCATGGCTGATGCCGTTGGGCCCTTCGCGACGGAGCACTTCATCACACCAATGGCTGCGGTTGCGGGCGCTGTGGCCGAAGAAATTCTTGGAGCGATGACTACAGCGGCGAATCTTTTACGAGCCTACGTAAACAATGGCGGCGATATTGCTCTCGATCTCGCCGGGGGCGGCTCCTTCGAGATTGGCTTGATCGAAAGACCGGACCGTCCATCGCTGTTCGGTTCCATCAAACTGCATGCTTCGCAGTCCATCCGCGGCATCGCTACCAGCGGCTGGCGTGGCCGCAGTTTTTCTCTCGGCATCGCCGATGCCGTCACCGTTCTGGCGGAGCGCGCGGCAATGGCCGACGCCGCCGCCACCATCATCGCCAACGCGGTGGACTTGCCCAATCACCCAGCGATTCTACGGGTGCCCGCATGTGAAATTGCGCCAGACAATGATTTAGGCGAGCAACTTGTTACTCGCGCGGTCGGCGAATTGACGCCACGCGAAATCACTCAGGCATTGCATTCAGGCGTCGTTGTTGCGCGCCAATTCATAAGCCGCGGACTGATCTGCGCCGCCGCTTTCCGTTTACAAGGCCAGTCGCGAGTCGAGCCGCAGGCCTTGCGAATGATGACGTTGATCGATCATCCGGACGCGGAATCCCTTGGGAGTGTGCTGCATGTCTAAGGTCGAAGTGCGAAAACGCGTCACCATTGTCGAAGAAATTTTCCATGAAGGTGGACCCGTTGCTGCGAAACCGCTGCGTCGGGCGGCAGCGCTGGCGGTGATCCGCAATCCTTTTGCCGGGAAGTATGTCGAAGAAATTGCCGGATTCATGGACGATCTCAAACCGCTGGGTCTGGAAATGGCCAAGTCGCTGGTCGCCGCGCTCGGCGGCCAGGCGAAAACGATCGAAGGCTACGGCAAAGGCGCGATCGTCGGCTCGGCGGGCGAACTGGAGCACGCTGCGCTTTGGCATGTGCCGGGCGGCTACGCCATGCGCGAAATTCTCGGCGATGCAAAAGCTATCGTGGCTTCAACAAAAAAAGTAGGCGCTCCGGGCACGCGGCTCGACGTACCTGTCACGCATATCAATGCTTCCTACGTGCGCAGCCATTTCGACTCCTTGGAAGTAGGCATCAACGATGCGCCGCGCGCCGATGAACTGTTGCTCGCGCTGGTAATGACCACCGGCCCGCGCGTGCACGCCCGCGTCGGAGGTTTGCGGGCGTCTGAAATCAAGGGCGAGGACGGATTGCGATGAAAGCGAAGGTTCGGAAGCTAATCACCTTTGTCGAAGAAACACGGACGGAGATGGGCCAGGCCATTGATCCGCCAACGCGGCGTGCCGCTGCTGCTGCAGTGATCGAGAACCCTTTTGCAGGCCGCTACATCGAGGATCTCACCGAGCTGACAGAAATCGGCGAAGAGTTGGGCGCATTGCTGACCGAACGCGCCATCGCGGCGCTCGGCATCGCGGGGCCCGCGGCGGAAAGTTACGGGAAAGCCGCCGCTGTAGGCGAAAACGGCGAGCTCGAACACGCCGCAGCGCTGCTGCATCCGAAATTGGGTACTCCCGTCCGCAAAGTTTTGGGAAAAGGCGCGGCGCTGATTCCTTCTTCGAAAAAACGTGGCGGCCTCGGCGTGCCGTTGGATATCCCTCTGGGACACAAGGATGCTGCATTTGTGCGCAGTCACTTTGACGGCATGGAAATTCGCGTCAGCGATGCGCCGCGCGCAAATGAAATCCTTGTGGCCATTGCAGTGACTGATAGCGGGCGTCCGCTGCCGCGCGTCGGCGGTCTCAGGAAAGATCAGATCAAGGGCGAAGACGGCTTGCGCTAGGTGGGTTCGAATTCACTGCACAATTTTCGCCAGGCGCGTGGCTGGCGGCGTGTTGCGGCTGCGCTCGCAGCGCACAACGCCATCGATAATCGTCATTCCGATGCCGGGCAGGTCGCCCAATTGCACGCTCTCGAGAAGCGTTTTCCCGGCTGAGTGTTGCGCGTTGTCCATCAGCACAAAATCTGCAACACGCCCAGCCTCTATCAATCCGCAATCGAGCTTGCGCATCTTCGCCGTATTTCCCGTGGCCAAGCAGAAAGCCACCTCCGCAGGCACCCCGCCGATCGAACAAAGCATGGCGATCAGTCGGATGATGCCGAGTGGCTGCACGCCGGAGCCTGCCGGCGCGTCCGTTCCCAGAATGACGCGGCCGAGCTGTTGCAGCCCGGTCGCTGTGCGCAGCGTCAGCAATGCCGCGCGCTCATTGCCGTTGTGCACGATCTCCAGACCACGCGTGGACTGTTCACAAAGCCCGACGATCTGCTCATCGGGTAGCGCGGTGTGCCCGCCATTAATATGTCCGATGACGTCGGCATCCGCGGCCAACACAACATCTTTGTCAATCAGGCTGGAGCCCGGGATCGACGGCCCGCCGGTGTGAATCGTACTTTGGATTCCGTACTTGCGCGCCCAGGCGACCATCTGCCGCGCAGTTGCCCCGTCTTTCACGCTGCCGAGACCGACTTCGCCAAGCAGCGTGACGCCTGCATGGGCAAGCGCCTTAAAATCTTCCTCCACCATGCCGTGCTCAATCACCGGCGCGCCCGCATGCACCTTCACGCCACTTGGGCGAAACGCCGCAAACGCGCGTTGCGCGGTAATCGCCATGGCCTTCAATCCCACGATGTCCTTCGGACGGCCGGGCATGTGCACTTCGCCCGCGGAGATCATCGTGGTCACCCCACCATGCAGGCAGCTGTCAATCCATCCAATCTGGTTCTGCCTTGGCGTCCAATCGCCCGCGACCGGATGCACATGACTATCGATGAATCCGGGAGCGAGCGTTGTGCCATTCGCATCAATCAGCGTCGTGGCTCCCGCGAGATCCAAATCCTTTTCCTTGCCGACCGCGCTAATGCGATCGCCGTTCGCAACAACGGTATCAGCATCAAGAATCGGCCGTTGCAGGTCCCCACTCAGAATCAGTCCGATATTGCGTATAACCAGCTTGCTTGCCGCCGACTTTGCTGTTTCCTCGTGAGCCATAACTGCCTTTCTTGAATTGCGTTCGCTACTTGCCGGAATGGCAGTACTGACAACCAGTGCTTGCGTCGTTCTTGCGGTGGCAATCGACACATCCCGCCATGGTCGTTACGTTGGTGGCCGCTGTCACGACCTCGATTTTTCTGAGTTCGCCATGGCATGCTTCACACTTCAGGCCTGATTCCAGATGCGAGCGATGATTCCAGAAGACCCATCCGGAAACAACGTAGAGGCGAACCCAGGGTATGGTCTGCCTGGACTTCGAGAATTCAGCCAGCTTTTGAATTACTGGTTTGTCCTTTGCGATCGTGCGGTGACACTCCATGCACCGATCCGCTGCGGGGAGCGTCATGCGGTCACCCGGTTCCGGATTTGGGTGACACTCCTGGCATTTCATGTCGAAGGCCATATGCAATTTGTGACTGAAGGGAATGGGCTGTTCTGGCGGAGGTTTGACAGTTAGCGGAGCTGCATCTTTCGACGATCGTTCTTGCGCGCTCGTCGTGGTCATTGGGGGTACGAGCGCGATATAGAGAATCACGACAAGCAGGCCAGGCATTGTGACCATGCGCGTCTCGCTTTCTTCAACGAACACAGAGCAAGCCACGAATTTCCCGCGGACGCCGGTTTTCTTTGCCGCCGATCGCATTTTTTATTACGTTAGCCCAGCGTGTATCAGAAGTTCCTGCACAGCACGATGAGCTTCGTCAATGGCCTGATTGGTGAATGCTGCTGCGCCAGCGTCGGCATTGGCGATCGTTACTCGTCCAAATCTGCGGCGTCCGATCACGTGCGGTCGCTGCTCTGGCGGCAAGTCGGGATCAGCAATTGTGTCGTAGGTATATGCATAACCCAACGGCCAGCGATTCACGGTGATCGCGAGAATATCGTCGGCAGCGCTGAAGCCCGCCGGGCCCAGCATGCGGTCCAACTGCTCTCGGATCTTAAGTTCAAAATCTTGAAATGTCATGGTGAAAAGTTCCTGCTGCCCGGCGCGGTTTTGTTCCTTCCGCGGCAATCCCGGCTTATTCGGATTACGCACCATGTGAAGAAGGATCGGTTCCTCCGGCAAGGTCACACCACTATAGCCTCCAACAGTCGTGCCAGGATCTAATGAACACTCCGTGTGATACATCCCGGGCGCATCGATAACCGAGACGCCGAGCTTCTGAAAGGCTGTCCAGCGGCGCAGCAAGACGTTGGTGTACATCATCGGGACTTTCACTGGATACGCGAGAGCTTCCCGCTGCGGTTCAGGAAGCTCCGGCATCAATGAAGGAATGAGCGTGTTGTAACAAGCAAGAATGCAATGCTCGGCGCGAACTACGTGCTTTTCACCTGCCCGAACGTAAGCAACGCGTATGGAACGAGAATTCTCAGGCGTGCCTTCGTGTTGAACGCGGATTACGGGACTGTTCAGCCGGATTCGGATATTCGAATCGGCGTCGTCAAGATGCGCGTAGTCAACAGGGGCTTGAACAATCGTGCGCATCGATTGCTTGCCCGGCAGAGCGGAAGGTGCGAGCCTGCCGATGAGAAGCCGCGCGATGGAAGCGTTCCCGTCGGGAAAATGAAAAAGGTAGGAGCCTTCGTTGAAATTCTCGGGAAATTTCAAGCCAAGTCCATTGAAGCCGACGGCGCCAAACTGGGCGGCTTCCAGAGCAGGCATGGTGTCGACTCGTTTGTTGTTGCGCCCGCCGTTTCCCAGGAATAGCGGAAGCGCATCGGGCGACATTTTGGCGAAGTTCAACAGGTAATCCTGGTAGCTGATCCGCGCCAGCTTCGCGCGCTTTTCCTCCGGGCCGAGTCCAGCTAGGTAATCAGGATTCCTGCCATGAAGCCGGACTAGGTCCTTGCGAGCAACGTCTGACAATGGAGCTTTTTCGAAAAAAGTCTTCCATGGGAGCCGGCCTCGACCGTTGACAAGACGGTCATCTCCGAAGTGTTCCTTGTCAAAGAAGGTCCCCGAACCAAGACTGTATTTTTCCTCGAGATCGCGATTCACAAATTCGGAATAGCGTTCCACTTCAATTCCTAGGTCTCTGATCAATGACTTCGCCGTGTAGCTGTAGGGAAACGGCGTCGCGATCGACCATGTGCCACCAAATCCAACGAAGGTACGTCCGCCATGATGAAACTCGTTGCGCTTGGCATGACCGCCGAAGTCATCGTGATTGTCTAAAATCAGGATGCGCTGAGGTGCTCCGAGGGCCGTGGCGTAGAAATATGCCGCGGATAATCCCGAGATGCCGGCGCCAACGATCACCAGGTCATATTCTTCAGTAGTTTCGGCGTCGGTCAGTGAAAACTGAGCGTACTTGCCGCTGCGGATCGAATCGAATTCCTCAACAGCCAGCGGATATTGACCACGAAGCCCAGATCGCAATGGAGGATAATTCTCCGAATTCACATCAGTGAAAATTGGTTGCGGCGGATTTGCGGCAATCCCGTTCAGGGCGCCGAATGCCCCAGTAATTCCAATCGCGGCGCCATTTAGAAAATCACGCCTGAGAATTTTGCGGTTCATCCCCAATCGTTCGTGTTCCGTTCCGTCAGCGGATTGGGTCTTAGTTGTTGGCTTTTTCATTGCTCCTTCTTCGTCGACGTATGTATTTGCACGCCTGGGTCAAACAGCCAATCCGCTGCCGTCGAATGCCAAATTCAGCGTGAAGCGCAGATCTTCAAGCGGAAAACGTGCCAATAGTTAGGCGAGAGTTTATCTCAACCTATACCCGTCCGCACGAGCAGAAATGGAACCTGCTGTTCCCCGATTGTTTGAGAATATCCTTGCCCATGCTTTGAAAAACGTGATATTTTCCCCGTCAAAGTAGTTCTTCTCGATTTGGTTCGTTCAGAAAAGCAGCGTTGGAACAGGTTTGTTCTGTTGATCCTTCGACAAATTCTGAGGTCGGAGAAAACCGCTATTGACAGAGAAAATGCAGCAATCGTTTTCCACCGACCGAATCCCGGCTCTTGACCGACAGGAAGCCTGGCTTCGGAATGCGAAGCAGATCTGTGGAGACTGCAACTTCCAGTTTCCCAGGAAATCCCCGTTCCACGGGTCGATTTCCCGCCGCAAATTAGCAGATTTGGAAATGACGCTGTTCTCATCGAGCGCGGTTTCCTTCAACAAATATCCGGTGTCCAATCCTGGGAATAAGGCTTTCATTGTAATTACACAACTGCGAGGATCGCGCCGGTACTGCCAGAATGGAAAGGTCGCGATCCTGAAAAAGGGTGACGCAACTCTCATCGATTCGGCTGTTCCCTGGTCTTCCGACTGTCCGGGGGATTGCGCCCGACTCTACCTTCGCGTACCTCAACCGATGATCGAAAGCCAACTGCGACTCAACGAGTTGCCGTTCGCAGCGCGAATTTCCGGTGACTCGGGTCTCGGAGCTATTCTCTACCAGCTGTCCACTTCGCTCTTCGAACAGGCAGAGAGCCTGAGTGCAGTAGAAGGCTATTCCGCGATGGAGGGCTACCTGCGGATACTGGCGGCGTGCGTTGGAGTCAACGGCGCACACGCGGGAGCTAACCGAACCATTGAACTTTCCACCCGAATCATGAATTACATTGAAAGCCATCTCACGGAATCGACCCTGGGCCCGGTCGAGATTGCATCCGCTTTGCGAATATCTGTGCGTCATGTTCACCGCGCATTTGCAAATCAGGGATCGACGGTCGGCGATTGGATTTGGGCGCAGCGGTTGAAGCATTGCCGCAGCGATCTGTGTGATCCACGGTTGCAGGCAAAAAGCATCACGGAAATTGCTTTTTATTGGGGATTCAACGACTCCGCTCACTTTAGTCACGCATTCAAGAAACAATTTCTGCTTTGCCCCCGGACCTTCAGGTCACGCGCATCGTCAGGACTGTCCGTGCCAGGCGACAGGAACGAGATGAATCATTTTCTTGAACTCGCGCCAGTCAGGCGATTGCGCGCAAGCTGAGGCTGTCGTTAGCTTTAAGCCTTCCTCCACGTTGATTCGGTTCCAACCAAGTCTTCAAGACCGGGCACCAGGGCTCTGTAAAAGGACCTCGGCAGTGTCGGGTGTGACCGACTTGGCGGGAATGCGCACGAAAAGACCCAAAAGCCCCCAGATCGCAAGAGCCAGCCACTCATAAAGTGAGAAATGTCCGGGAACGACGGGCAGGATCTTTACCAGAATCATCGCCAACGTAACCAGTACTCCGAATGCCGCCGCGGCTCGATCAAGCAGGCTTGGCTTCATCAGGAAATACGAAGAGCATGCAGACATCCATCCAACTGCGCAGGCCACTGCTCCCACCTCCAGGATTGGGACAAGGCCAGCCTCTCCTAAAAATATGGCGACAGCGGTAGCGGCCCCTACTGCGAATACGGCCAAAGCTGGAGTGTGGTTTACGGTGTGAATGCGGCTCATTTTAGGCAAGAGCAGATTGCGGCGCCCCATGGCGAACAGGAGTCGTGAAGCTGCCACCATGTTGGCGTTGAATGCCTGCAGGAGAGCGACGAGAGCAGTGCCAAGAACAAGGTTCACGATCCAACGGGCGTGAAAAGCATTTTCAAAAGCGACCGCTGTCGGGAACTGCAACCGGCTGTTGAGGCTTTGCCACGGAGTGACAAATGAGACCGAAGAGATGACCACCCAAAAAAAAGTGAGCCCGGCAAAAATGGTCATGATGATGGCGACAGAGAAGTTTCGATGTTGGAAATCAGGACTGGCCTCTTCGGAACTCTTGCCGACCGACTCAAACCCGGACATCATCCACGGAACGACCTGCCAGACCAGAAGAATTGAGATTAAAGGCGTGTGACTGAACAGTGGACGGAAGTTGCGGGCGCTTCCGTGCTGCGCGCCGGCCAGAGCAAATACAATTACCAGCGTCAGAAAAGTAAAGGTGGTGAACTTCAGGAACTTGGCGCTGGCATGAATCCCGTAGTAATTGAGCCATGTAAAAAAGCCGGTGATGATCAAACCGAGAACGATATGCGGCAGGTACACGCTGTGATTGCCGAGATGATAAAGCGCAATCGAGTTCAGTGAAGGAAACAGGTAGCCGGTAATTCTGCCCGCTGCCAGCGCTTCGAAAGGACATGTCAACAGGTAGGCCAGAAACATCATCCATCCCGTGGCAAAACTTACTCCAGAAGGAAACACGCGCGCCGTGTAGGCGACCTCCGCGGCGGCGTCAGGGATCAGTTTTACCAGCCTGCCATAAACGTACCCGATGGGAAGGAGCATCAACGCGCCGGCAGTAAATCCCAAAATCGCGCCAAGCGGGCCGCCACGCTGCAGGATGTCGTCCATCACCACGAGCCAAGCCGTGCCGACCATGGTGCCGAAACCAAGTGCGAAGTAATCAACCAGACGGAGTTTGCGGGCGAGATGGGTCATGACGCGTTCTGATGACAATTCTGTCGGGCGTTGCCGGTACGAAACCTCAAATCAACTGAAGACACGACGTCGTGTTGTTGCGTCCTCAGAATTCATATCGCAGTGCGAATTGCATGACACGAGGCTGCGTAAGCAGGCCAGTGTAATCGCCGAAAGATTGCGTCTGTGTGAGCGATGGCGGGTTGGATTGCACATTAAAGCGCTTGAGATTGGGCACATTAAAAACCTCCCCGCGGAATTGCAAACTGTGGCCTTCTATCGGCAGCTTCCAGCGTTTGCTGACGCTCATGTCCCAGCTGGCAAAGCCGGGACCGCGCAGGAGATTTCGTGATCCGCTCTGACCCGGGAATGGGTGGATGAAATCGTTGGCGCGAACAGAAGCCGGATCGGCAAACATATTAATCGCACCATTCGGCTGAGCGAATACGCCCGTTGTGGGTCTATTCACCATCTGCGCGAGGCCCTGGTAGTTCCAGTCAGTGGGCCACGATTGACCGTTGTCGACGCTAACCGGGAAGCCGGTGGTCCAACGCGCCAGCCCGGATATTTGCCAATCGCCAATCATGGCATCGGTAACTTTGCCGGAGTTGCGGCCAAGCAATCGCCCTTTGCCGAAAGGCAGCTCGGTAATCCAATTGGCATTTATCTGATGCGTGGTGTCGAAATCGGAGACCGCGCGATACTGCCCCGGAGAAAACGCGTTTGGAAGCGAGCTACCGTACAGGCCCCCGTTGTAGCCGACGCGCGTTGCCGCGGACGTTATGTCGAGAGATTTGGAGTAGGTATAGTTGAAATCAAATTGCATGCCACCGCTGAATTGTTTTCTAAGGCTCGCCTGCAGCCCATTGTAACCGGCAGTGCCGACAGAGCTCCATGCGTACATCGAGGAGAATTGATTATTCAAAAATACTCCGCCTGGAACGGCGTTGGAGCCGCTGCTGCCAAAATAGATCGAGTTGGACTGCGTACCGTCGCTCAATCCCCCGTAGTAATCGATCCAGCCCAGCGCCAGCACCTCAACTCCAGGAAAACAGGTGTAGATCGCATAGACCGCTTGCACCACATCCGAGGTTGCCGCGTTCGGACAGTTTGGAACGAAATTGGAGTATCCGGTCGCGGACGCGGGAAGCATGTTCTGCCAATATGCGGCCGTCGCGCCCACCGATTGTGCCGTCACCTGGCTGATCGGAGTACCCGCGCGGTACAACTTCGAGAGCACCGTCGCTGCCGCGTTGTAGTCAATCCCTGATTTTGGATCGACTACGTCAAGCGGCTGCATCAAATCGCGCTGCGTGAGCAGCCGATGAGAGAAGCGGCCTACATAAGATAGCTGTAGCGAAAATCTTTTTGGAAGTTCGCGGCCGATCGAAAAATCGACGGCGTAGGAATATGGAGTCTTGATTGTATCGTCGACGCCCCATGCGATGGCTTCACCCGAAGGGTAGCCAGACGCCGGGGTGACTGGGAATCCCCCGGTCGACGGCGGAAGCAAATACGTTGTGCCAACTTCATTTTCGGTTGGAACGGTGTTGAGTCCAGTGATGCGCGCCACTTGCGCCGCGCCGTCCACGCAACAGGGATTTTGCAGAGTGGTGGAGAGTCCGGCTGGAGCGTTTGCGTCGAACGTATTAATGATGGCAAGACCCGCCCGGTCGTAAACCTTGCTGAAGCCAGCGCGAATCACGGTTTTGTCGCCGCTTCCAAATAGCTGTCTTAGAAGAGTATTTGAGAATCGCGGAGAGTATGCGAGCGAAATGCGCGGCGAGAAATCCGTTTTTTCAAAGTTATAAAATCCGGGTCCACCGTTGGCGGCCCCACTCAGGCCGAACGCAAGCGGTGCGGTCCCGTCATACCCGATCCCTTTCTGCATGTTGCTGACGTTCTGTCCAAAGAACTTTCCAATGCTCGTAGTCGGACCAGCCTGGAAACCATTTACCTCCCATGGCGGAGGAAAGAGCGACCAGCGCAGGCCGTAGGTCAGCGTCAAATTAGGCTTGATCCTCCAGGTATCCTGCCCATAGAGTTCGTACCAGTTGAGTCCATAGTCCCGCTTGATTGGCGTTCCTTCGGGAATCAGATTGCCGCTTTTGTCGAAATTGTAATTGGCTCTTACGTCGGAAACCATGCCAAGCAGTCCGACCATCGGAAGGTCGTAAGAGAGCTCGGAGCCGACCTGGACCTGTGGATATCCTCCGTTTACCGGGTCTAGCGGACTGCCCGCATTGGCAAATCCTGTGGGACTCATCCAGCTTGTAAAGCCCAATCCCTGGTTCCATGAGTGAAGGGAGCTCAGCCGAGGGTTGCGCGCGATGCCAACGTTGCCACCGAACTGAAAAGCATGATTGCCTTTGCTCCAGGACAAATCATCACTGAAGTTGTGGACCGGCAACTGCAGATTGTGGCTATATGCGATGCCTTGATCGAGACCGGTGAACGTATTCCACGGTTGGTTTGTGTCGCCGATGATCCCGACGCTCTGGCGAGTGAAGCCCCAGTGAAATGTGTTTGCCAAAGAATTGCTTAGAACCGCAGCGTACCCTAAGGCAAAACCCTTGCTGTGGTCCACCAACGTCTGCACCGGCGGTGTTCCCGGGAGGGGTAGAAATGGTGCTTGAGGATTGTACAGATTTTGCAGGTTCCCGCGCCAAAACAAGAGGTGCTTCCCATTCGCGGTAAGGTGGTAATCAATCCGGACGATGAAAGCGTTGTTGTCCAGGCTCACTGGGGCGCGGAATCGAAAGCCCGCATAATTCAGGCCGTCTCCGACCGAGTTGTCGTTGGGCAGCAGCGTACCGTATGTGGTGTTGAAATAGTTAAGCATGACCGGATTCGGGCCCGCTTTCGTCGGGTCAGCGATGGGATCCAGCCCAGTAATCTGGCTTTTGTTAAGGGCAAAATTCCCCGCCTGTACCGTATATACCTTGTTGCTGATGCCTGTGACTGTGGTTGCAGGACACGCAGACGGCACCTCGCATGGATACTCGATGATTCCGTCTCTCAACGTCTCGCTGGGAATGACACGCGCAACGCTCTGCTCCTCCCTCTCGCGGGTTCCCTCGTAGTTGGCGAATATGAACAACCGGTCTTTCTTGACGGGACCGCCTACTGCAACACCGAAAATATTCCGTATCAACTTGGGTGCCTTGTTCGGTTGCCCATCGTTCAATTCCGCCTGCTTGATAAAAAAATCGTTTGCGCTCGTTATGGTGTTCCGCATGTACTCGTAAGCGGTCCCGTGGAGCGTATTGGTACCGCTCTTGGTAACCAGCGCGACTTGAGCTCCAGAGCCTTGTCCTTGGTCAGCTCCGTAATTCGTAGTGGTGACGCGGAATTCTTCCACCGAATCCACCGTGACCGGAAGAACCGACGTAAACGCGTAGCCGTTCGCCTGGTCGTTCACGTCGACGCCATCGAGGGTCACGTTACTCTGATCGCTGCGTGCGCCATTCACCGCTCCATTGCGAGTGTCATTGTTTTTGTCTATATCCGGACGGTTTCCCGTATACGCCACGCCTGCCTGCAGACTCAGCAGGTCCGGCACGTTGCGGCCTTCGATCGGGATTTGTTTTACTTGCGTTTCGCTGAACGAATCGCCGATTGACGCATCCACCATGTTCAGTGTGGGTGCGTCTTCGGAAACTGTCACCACTTGGCTGGCCTGTCCCAAGTGCAGTTGGGCGTTCGCGGTTGCCGGCGTATTGACCAGTAACTGCAACCCTGTTCGCTCGAAACGAGCGAATCCAGCGGCACTTACCGTGAGCGAATAATTGCCCGGAGGAAGAGACTGAAATCGGTATTCTCCCTGGGAATCTGTGGTTGCGTCCCTCTGCGCCTTCGAATCGACGTTCAGCAGCTCGAGTTTAGCGTTGGCGACTGCACCGCCGGTGGGGTCCGTCACAGTGCCCTGCAAAGATGTCGTCGAAGTTTGCGCCAGGGCACAACTGGTGACTAAGAGTAAGGTAGCCATTAATCGAAGGACAAAACGTTTGGTTGTGTTCATCGCTGATCTCCAGAGCTTGCAATTCGCCGAATGTGCTCACAACCCGCTGTGCACATCCCTACAGCAGATTGCGCAAATCGCCATCGTGTGGACGAAATTTTGGATTGGTGCAAGCTTTGCCCGCCGCAGACACCTTACAGAAGCGAGGAAACTCAGACTTGTCTGTAAGTGACCTCTACTTGTTTGGGTAGGACACAGGAAACCAGGTGCCGCTGCCCCAGAAGCGGTTCTTGTTGCTCGAGCTTGCCGGGCATCTGAGTTCACCCATTCGACGATCACCCACAACGTTTGTTGCAGGATCCCGGGCGAGTTCAATATATGTTGCACCGGCGGGAGTACTTCGATAAGATTTGCGGCGCTTGTCATTCATTCTGCGTATCGATCAGGGAGCATTCGAATGCATACCGCTAGAACCGCCCTCGTTCTATCTCTGGCGTTAGTTCCCTTAGTATCGGCGCAGGAAACGCCGCCGCCCTCGCAACCTCTTTTTCAGTTTCAGGAAGTGATGGTTCCGGTTCGTGATGGCGTGCACTTGCAGACCGTGATTTTAACTCCAGTAAACCCGACTAAGCCGCTGCCGATTCTCTTTCGCCGGACTCCCTACGGAGTGCCGGAAAAAGCTCCGGAGCAGATGCCGGCATCGCTCAAGGAATTGGCGCGGGACGGTTACATTTTCGTGATTCAGAATCTGCGCGGACGTTTCAAGTCCGAGGGCTATTTCAAGCTTTCATCGCAGGTGGATCTGTCAGATCCCAAGGCTACGAACGAGACTACCGACGCATACGATTCGATCGAATGGCTGATCAAAAACGTTCCAAACAACAACGGAAAAGTCGGAATGTATGGCGTTTCCTACGATGGCTTGACCACAGCGCTCGCTCTTCTACACCCGCATCCCGCTTTGAAAGCCATGAGCGAGCAGGCGTCGCCGGTCGATCAGTGGATGAACGACGACGATCACCGTTATGGCGCGCTGCGTGAGAGTTACGATTTCGAATACGCAGTACTCGAACAAGCGGACAAGAACAAGAACACCAATTTCGAATTCGAGACCTACGATACCTTCGAGTGGTATCTGAACCTTGGCCCGCTCACCAACATCAACGAAAAATATCTTCACGGCAAAATTCCCTACTGGAATGACAGCGTCGAACACCCGGATTATGACGAGTTTTGGAAGAAAGAAGCGTGGGTCCGTCAGTTGCACGCTTCGACGGTACCGAACCTCAACGTAGCGGGATTCTGGGACCAAGAGGATCCCTGGGGTCCATGGCAGATTTTCAGGCACGCGGCCGAACACGATCCCGACCACACCAACTTTATCGTCGCGGGGCCGTGGTTTCACGGGGAGTGGCAAACGGCCAAAGGCGACTCGATCGGCATCATTCCTTTTGGCGGACATGAAACCGCGCGCGAATTTCGCGAGAACATCGAAGCTGCCTTTTTCCGCTTCTACCTGCACGGCGTGGGAGACAAACCTGTCTGGCAGGCCACCACTTTCCAGAGCGGGTCGAACAGCTGGCATCAATATGCCATGTGGCCTCCGAAGGAAGCGCAACCCACAAAACTTTATTTCCATTCAGACGGCACGCTTTCTTTTACGGCACCCGAAAACTCGAAAACCGACAAGACTTTTCGCGAATATGTTTCCGATCCGGCAAACCCAGTTCCCTACCGCCTCCGGCCCATCTCTCCCACGTACCCGGCTGGAGACTGGCGCACCTGGGAAGTTGCGGACCAACGGTTCGTCGATCATCGTCCGGACGTGCTGAGTTACGTAAGCGCGCCCCTCGAGAAAGATCTCGTGATCACCGGGCCACTCTCTGCCCAACTCTTTGCATCGACTTCGGGCACTGATTCTGACTTTGTGGTGAAGCTGATTGACGTATATCCCCAGGACGCGCAGAAGCCAGAATGGAATCCCGAACAAGGTCCCAAACCCGGTCAATACTCGCAGTCTTTGAACGGATACGAATTGCCGGTGGCGATGGAAGTACGCCGCGGACGATACCTGCAAAGTTTCGAGCAGCCACACGCGCTTGCGCCGAACCAACCCATCAAGTGGGAGGTGCCGCTTCGCGATCATGACCACGTGTTTCTCAAGGGACATCGCCTCATGGTTCAGGTGCAATCCACTTGGTTTCCAGTAATCGATCGCAATCCGCAAGAATTTGTTCCCAGTATTTACAAAGCGAAAGAGAGCGATTTCACTCCCGCGACTCAGCGGGTTTATTCAACGCCACAATTGCCATCGCACTTGGTTCTTCCCGTCATGCCATAAACGCAATCGATTCTGCAGAAGCTTGCTCTGTCTCACGTCGGAGGTTCGATGCCGGAAAAAAGCAATTCGCGGCAACAGATAATCACGTATCTGGTGCTGGTGTTTGCGTTCAGTTCCGTTTTTTATTTTCTGACCCTCAGGGCACATAGCCTTGGTGCCGGGGCAGGCCTGTACGTCTTTGGAATCATGTGGTGCCCGGCGCTAGCAGGGATGGCTACGCTCAAAATCTACAAGCGTGACTTGCGCGATGTGGGCTGGAAATGGCCGGAAAAGAAGTACGCAATTCAGAGCTGGTTTATTCCTCTGCTCTACGCCTCGATTACATACGCTATAGTTTGGTGTTTTCGCCTGGGCGGTTTCCCGAATCACGAATTCATGGACGCGATCGCGGCACGCATGGGCCTGCGTGCTTCGCCGTTCGTCTCCACCATCGTTTACGTTTTACTGGCAGGCAGTTTCGGTATGGCAAAGGGTTTGGCATCCTCGCTTGGCGAAGAGATCGGCTGGCGCGGATTTCTGGTCCCAGAACTTTTCAAGAATATCGGCTTTACTGGCACAGCTCTGATCAGTGGAGTGGTGTGGTCCTGTTGGCATTATCCGCTGCTGATCTGGGCAGACTACAACAGCGGCACGCCAACCTGGTACGGTCTGACGTGTTTCACGGTCCTGGTGATTTCCATCGCCTTCGTATTCGCCTGGGTGAGATTGAAATCCGGGAGCGTGTGGACTGCGGCTCTGCTGCATACCAGCCATAATCTCTACATCCAAGCCATTTTTACACCGCTAACGCGCAATACCGGCAAGACCCCCTGGTTTATTGATGAATTCGGCGCGGTTCTGCCGCTGGTCGCACTGGTATTTGCGATTTATTTCTGGAACAGGCGAAACGAGCTGTCCCGGTCGTTCTAAATACTAGCTTCCCATTTTTTGCCGGTTCATTGCGCGGCGATTTGGTTACTACTTTTTCTTGGCAACGGTAGCGCCGCCGGGCTGAACGACAAGCATCTCGGTGATCTTTCCAGATGCATCTTTCTTAAATTCCACGCTAAATCCGTTCAGGCCTTTGAGATCGAAAATTAAGCCATGCGTCGGTATCAGATCGTAACTCGGCTGGTCGGGGATCGTAAGCTGAAGCGAGTCTCCCGCCAAGCCGACGTGAGCAGAGGCACCCTCAAGAGAATAGTCGCCTACCAGATTCAGAAGCGTTTCCTTTGCAAGCTTTTGTGCCACGCGCTTGAAAACGATATCTTCCTGCAAAGCCGGTTCCAGTGGCATGGACAGACGGTCAATGTCGCCATTCCAGTTGGTAAGAAATTGTCCTTTTGTGCCGGCAGCGATCGACTCGGATTCTTCAGGCACCTCGAAGATATCGTAGTGGACGCGGACAAACGGATACGGCTCCAACTGATTGAAGGCGAGGGTGAGCTCCTGGCCATTCTGCATGATTTTCACGGTTCCTAAGCCGGGATTGCTGTACTCGCCCGCAAAGTCTGCGAGAGGATGCGAGGGCTGTGTGCCCGTCTTGGCTGTAGAGACTTTACTCTTCTTGCCTTCTGCCTCAGCCTTCTTGGCTTTGTCGTCCAGAGCTTTGTAGCGATCGAGCCAGGGATCGAGCGACAGGCCAAGCAAACGATCGAAAGCGGAATAGGCGACCGGTTCAAGCGCGTGGTTCCCGAGAAGATTGGAAAGAATCACCACACCGATTTTATCCTCCGGCAACATGGTCAGAAGCGAGTAGAACCCGTCAATTCCGCCATTGTGCCAAACCATGTGATGGCCCCGATAAGTCGTGTCCACCCAGCCCATGGCGTAAGCCATTGGGCCAAGGCCATTTTGCGTGAAAAATTCCGGCAGGCCGCCCATCGCGGTTTGCCCGGTGTGAACGAGTTTTAGATTATTTTGCGAAACGATCCGCTTACCGTTGTAGGTACCATCTCCCAGCTGAAAAATCAGGTATCGCGACAAGTCGTTGATGCTGGAATTGATGGAACCGGCAGGACCGATCGCGTCGACAATCTTAAACGGAACTTTGGTGACGATATCCTTCTTCAGGCTATACGGCTGAGAAAAATCGGAACTCTTTTGGCTATCGGTTACCGAAAAATTCGATTTCTGCATGCCGAGCGGCTCGAAGATACGGCTCCGAACAAGATCTTCCCAGGAAGAATTGGCGACGCGGCCCTCGAGATAGCCTACTGTCGTGATCATCAGATTGTTGTATTCGTATCCGGAACGAAATTCCCTGTCGGATTTCAGGTACTTCAAGCGGCTGACGATATCTTCGCGGCTGAAATTGGAGGAATACCAGATCAGGTCGTAACGGGCGAGGCCGCTGCGATGCGAAAGGAGGTCGCGCGGGGTTGCGCGATCGGTGGCGACCTGATCATCGATTTGAAATGTAGGCAGGTAAGTGCGGACAGGCTTGTCCCAATCCACCTTACCCTCGTCGTTCAAGGTGCCAAAGATGAGAGACGTGAAGGATTTGGAAACCGAGCCGATCGCAAAGAGTGTATCGGTCGTGACCGGCAGTTTCTTTTCGACGTCGCGATACCCGAATCCCTTGGCGTAGATCACCTTGCCATCGCGAACGATGGCGACAGACATTCCCGGAACATTGGACTCCGCCATCGCCTTAGTGACGAGGGCATCGAAGTCGGCGAGGCTTTTGGGGGTTGGCTCCGGTGACTGCGCGACGCACTGATTGGCCCACAGAATCAGGCCCAGGAGCAAAGTGATGCGGCTTCGATGGAACATAGCTTCTCCTTTGCGGCAGAAGGCTGCTATCTTCTAAAATTTGTTTCAAGATGAGCCGCGACTTACTCCGGCTCTCCTTCACTGCCTAGTAATTCACGTTGAAGTTCATCAGATGCCAGGCAAAGGCAAACCAGATCAACCCCAGGCACGCTACGGCAAGCGCTACATCGTGAAGCTTGGTCCACAACCAGCGGCCCGGATCACGGAGGCTTCGCAGCGCGTTGACCCAAACATAAATGGTGCCGATAGTGCTGATGACACCGAGAACTCCGAGAATAATGATCCAGGGAGCGAGGCGGTTGATGCTGCTTAGATCGTCTAAGAGTGAGAGCATGCTCACCCACGCAATGAAGAAAATGAGCAGGAGAATGCAGACCAATCGAACCACGAGGCGGCGCTTATGATCTGCCGGCGAATAATTCAGTGGTTTTCCATAATGTTTGCGAACAATTGCAGCAACCGGCCAGAGCAAAACCGTCAGGCCAACTACAACGAGGCCGTAGCCAAGTACCACATAATTGAAAGTTTTGTTCTGCAGCAGGCCAACTTTCTGGAAAATAAAGAAAGGATAGTCAAGCTGGAACTGCCAGGTACCGCCCGCATCCTTCCTAAATCCCACGTGATCTTGGCCGTGAACTTCGCGGTACAAAAATGGACTGATCTCTTCATACTTTTTCGGTTGCCCATTCGGGCTTTTAAGCACATCGACTGTGATGGTGCCGTCAGCGTTGGCAACGACTTTCGGCTCGCCAAGCACTGTGGTGAGGGACAAGAAAGACGACTCGAATCTGCGGCTGGATTTGTATAATCCGGCGACTTGTTGGGCATCGGCGGCAGCGTTCTCCAGTTTTGTGCCTGGCGGAGGCGTGAATGGGAAATAGCGATCAAGAAACGCTTCGAACAGAATGCTGCGAGGGCTGACCTCTCCCCTGCCGGCGCTGTTGAACGAGACGAAAAATCCTACATTCTTATCGAGAATCAAATGCAGGTCGCTATGAAAAACCTCGGTGTCGCCGCCGTGACCGATGATGCGCTCGCCGTTCCTTGATTCCTCGTAAAACCCGTGAGCCATCGCGTCCAGCCGGTCATCCGTGCCAAAAAGGCGCGAATGCATAAGCTTTGCCGTTTCGGCCTTGAGTATCTGCTTGCCTTCGAACTGCCCGTTTTGCAGATGAGCGATCATGAAATTGCACATATCCCGGGCCGTGGTGGAGACACTGCCCGCGGGGAAAGCTTCGACGAACTCAAAGGGCTGGGCTTTTCCGGAAGCTTTTTTGTAGCCATTGGACATCATCGGCTGCAAATTCGCCGGCAGAGGTTGGACGAACGTCGTTCGTTGCATATCGAGCGGCGTGTAGATATTGTCCTGCACATATTGCTCGAACGACTTACCGGAGACGCGCTGCACGATGTAGCCGGCAAGCGCGGTCGCGTAATTCGAATAGGCCGGGATCACACCGGGAGGAAAAATGCGATCGGGTACGTGGTTCTTGAGAAATCGATCCAGCGGGTACATGTGCTTAGCGTCGGCAACGAACAGGTCGCGTCCAACTTCCTCGAAACCGGCGGTGTGGGTCATGATGTTGTTCAGAGTGATCGGCTTTCCGTAGGCGGGCGGAATCTTGAAGTCGAGATATTCGTTAACGTCTTTGTCCAGATCGAGTTTGCCCTGCTCGGAAAGTTGCATGACCGACGTCCAGGTAAACAGCTTGGAGATTGAGCCGGGGCGGAAGAGCGTCGCATCCGCAGTTACTGGCGTACGTTTTTCAACGTCAGAATAGCCGTAGCCTTTGGCGAAAATTACCTTTCCGTCTTTCACCACGGAGATCACAGCGCCGGCGATATCCTCGCGTTGCAGTTGCGACGGCATCATACCGTCGAGGAACGCTTCGAGATCTGTAGCCGTAAGTTCGTGCGGCGATGACCCAGCGGGAACGAGTTGCTTTTCGGCTGGCGCCGGCGTTTTAGCTGCCGTGGATGGCGCCATCTCCTTTCTCGTCTGCGCCGACACGCTGACCAACACGAGTCCGGCAATCGCCAACGAAAAGAGACCGCTCACTCGACTTAATTTGCTCATGAATCCCCCTGCACCGTTTTGGTTTGTCCAGATTCGATCGTTTGCAATTTGGTTCGTCTTCGCGAGCGAAGCTTTCGTCGCGCAGACCGTCTTGGCTTTGTCCGCTCAGAACGTCAAACGCAATCCGACTTGGCCTTCGCGGCCGGGCAACCTCTGAGAAATAGTGCCGAACAGAGGCCCGGTGCTTTGCTGGACTTGTATGGCTGCGGGATTGCCATTGTTGAATAGGTTGAAGAATTCAAACAAACCCTGCACGCCGAAGCGCTCGCGAATGATCCAGGTCTTGGCGATGCGCAGGTCCATGTTCACGAAAGGCGGCGCACTGAAGGCGTTGCGGCCAGTTTGCAGATCACGTCCGTTGAAATTGCCGTTGCCATCTTGGTCAAGCGGCAATTTGGCGGCAGCGGTATAGCGGAAGCCGCTTTGGGCCCGGAAAAGGCTGCTGATCTGAATCTTCCACGGCAATTGCACGAGACCGTGTATCTCAAAAGTGTGACGTAGGGCGAAATCCGACGGACCGTTATCAAGCGTTGCACCGTTATAGAACTTATTAGCTTGGGGGACAAAATTCCCGTTACATGCGATGAAGGACGCGCTGGCGTTGGTCTTACTTGGACACGTCACCGCCCCGGTTTTGGGGTCAGTCAGGCCAGGATCGGTTACCACCGGCACAATTCCGCGGAAGCTATCGGTAGGGAATCCGTTGCCTAGGCCGACCGAACCGGTGCTCAAATTGGAGTTAAGCGCGTCATCGTTTTCAGAGACATAGGCATAGCTCCCGCCCAGCGAATAGCGTTTGCTCATGCGCTTCTCGAAAGAGAAAATCCCGGCGTCGTAAGTACCCGCGTACCAAGGACCGAAGCCATTCACTTGGGTGAGACTGCCGCCGCTGTTATCGATGCGTGCCGCGAAAGGAAGATTTGTTTCGCGAACACCGAGGATGTTCACAATGTCTTTATGGTAGTAGTCTGCAGACACGACCCAATCGTTGCTGAGTTGCCGTTGCACACCTAAGGTGTAGCTCCTGGTGTACGGAGTGGCAAAACTGGGGTCTACGGTTACCGGAAAACCACTCGCTGGAAAGATGTTGAAAGACAGCGCGCCGAATGGGCCCCAGAACCAGAAACCCGGAGGCGCACCGATTGCGGCATCCGCACCGGTCAAGTAGTCGTCGGGACTGAGTCCGGAGAGCTGCTGCACATTTGATAGGTTTACGACGGAATTGATTGGAATTAGAGTGTGACCTGCAGCGACGACCTTATTCAGATGGTCGATGCCAAACTGCGCCGGCACAGGCGCGGCAGGTACTCCCGGTCCGAGGGCGTTAGCTGGGATGCAACTGTCAGGTTGCGTGATCAACTGCGCATCGGTTTCGGTCTGCGAAAGGCACAAACCGAAAAGCGCCGGAGCGATTGTGGGTATCCCAGAAAACAATCGGGGGAATGAAAGTGGCTGGTCTTCACGAATGTCCGCTCCGCCGAAGGCCGGAATATCACGAACAAGGCCGAGGCGGAAGTGGTCATAAAACAGACCAAAGCTTCCCCGGACAACGGTCTTGGAATCGGGAGACCAGGCAAACCCCACGCGGGGCGAGACGTTGTCTTTTTTGTTAAAAGCGGAATCATAATCCCAGCGCACGCCTGCGTTTATGGTCAGATTGCGCCGGATCTTCCAATCGTCCTGAATCCAAAGACCGTTATAGTTGTTGCGAAGATGAATTTCGTTGGCTTGGGGAGTGAGCCCGCCAAGCGTCAGGAGCAAAAAGAATCCCGAATTGATAGGGCCGAACTGTTCATAATCGGCCTGAGTTGTGAACAGCTGATCATTTTGTAGATCCGCTTCGACGCCGTCCACTTTTGTGTGCTCGTAGTCCCAGCCGAATTTAATCGTATGTCGATTGATCGTCTTGGCCAGACTGGCGCCGAAAGTGCCATATTTCTGTTCCAGGCTGGATGGAGTGAGAGAGGCACCGTAGCTGAACTGTCCGAGATCGCCGAAGATGTCGCCGGTGCCGAAGGCGCTGAATAGGTTGAAGGTGGTGTTGGGGCCAGCCTCCGGGTGAGCGGCGCTAGTGAGTGTTGGTTCGTCGCGATATTGTCCACGAAGACTGAGGATGAACGGACTGCCTGAGTCGCCAAAGGTAGCCGTGTCGCTAAAGCCGAGAAGAAGGTTGCGGTCGCCGAGATTAGTCCGCGTAGACGGAAGATTTATTGAGGCGGAAAGAGGGTTGGTGCTGTTGACGTGAACGTTGGTGTAGTTCATCTGCTCGGTGAAGTGGTGTCTGCCCAAGATCTGGTCGAATTTGGCGAATGCGCGGACCTCGCGATCCGTTGTGGGCCTGTTGAACGCTTCTTCCGTGTTCAGAAGGAATTGCGGCGTGTTGGGCGGAGGAACGAAATTGAGCTGGCGGTTTTCGTGAATGCCTTCGGCGGAAACGAACCAGAAGGCTTTGTCCTTGACCATCGCCCCGCCAGCGGCAGCGTCATAGTCCCAGCGCAACAGATAGGGAGGGTCGCTTTGTCCCGGAATGCTGGTGGCGGCGCTTTGTCCGGAGATGTCAGAGCTATCGAAGACACTGTTTCGATGATAGACGGATGCAAGGCCATGGAGGTCGTTGCTGCCGGATTTCGTAATAACGTTGACGACTCCGCCGGAGGAATGGCCGAACTCGGCTTTATATCCGGTGGTAATGACCTGAAATTCGGCAATGGTGTCCTGATTGAATTGCGAAGCTGGCCCGCCGCCCAGTTCGTTTTCATTGGGAAGACCATCGATCAGGAAACCGGTGTTGTTCGCGCGTTCGCCGAGAATCGGTGTTGCGTTATCACTGTTAAGATCAGCCTGCCGATTGATCGCCACGCCGGGTACAAGCTGCAGAAGATCAAGATAGTTGCGGCCATTCAGGGGCATGTTTTCGATTTCCTGCGGAACGATGGTTGCGCCCGAGGACGAAGAGCTAGTTTCAAGGAGCGGAATCTCGGCCGACACTTCCACGCGCTCCTGCACTTTGCCAACTTCCAACTTGACGTCGAAATTCAGCGTACGATTTAGCGTCAGTTCCAATCCTTCATAGACTCGAGTTGTGAAACCATCGTGCGTGACCGTTAATTTGTAGGTGCCAGCCGTCAAGGCAGGGATTTGGTATGCGCCGTTGGCGTCGCTTACGACGGTTCGGGTTACTGCGGCCGTTGAACCTTCGGCCCGCACCTGGACCCCAGAAACTCCAAGCCCTTGCTTGTCGGTGACGGTGCCCTCAATGGTCGAGGTCGTCTGCGCGCGCAGAGCAGGTGACAGTGCGAACAACCCCAGAAGCACCGCAATTACGGGAGCGAAATGGAACTTGCGAAGTACATCGCAGCGGAAGTACGCAGTCATTGTTTCCTCCACCATTCGAAAAATCCCCTGGCTCAACTACAAAATCAGTTCATTCGACCGATTCGCCGCCGTTTCGCGGACGATACCAGCGATGATCGGCGCGATCTTCTTCTTCGCTTCGGCGAAGCAATTCCAGCGAGCGCGCTGTCTGCGTATGCGCGCAGGCAATCAAAATCGTGCCAATCAGGCTCATAGGAGCGACGTAGGAGCCACCAAAAGACGGACTTGCGACCGAGGCGACGCAGCTATCGTCGCAAAAGCGGGCGATGGGCGATGTCTCGCTGTCGGTAATGCCAAAGGTAGCCACGCCAAGTTTTTTGGCGCGCAGGGCGGCATCGACCGTATCGCGGAGACATTGCCCGAAACTAATGGCAATAAGGAGATCCTGTTTGCCGAGGCTCCTGACGCGCCGCTGCACGTTTCCAGTGCTGCCAACAGGAGCTTCTGCGTTGAATCCGAGAGTCATCAGTCCGTAACCCAGGTGCCAGCTCAGAGACGCCGCCAGGTCAATTCCAACCACTAGGATTCTACGAGCCCGCTTGATGCGCTTGGACAGCGCGATGACTTTTTCCCGATTGAGCGACGCCTCCAGCGCCTGCAAATTCCGACGGTCCATTTCCATGCCCTGCCGAATCCGATCAGTAACCGTACGTTTTTCTTTTGAGGCCGCCTTCAGAACGGCATACGGGGTGATTTGCGTAACAAAATGTGCGCGCAAATCGGCGGTGAATTCAGCGTACTTGTTGTAGCCAAGAGCCTGAATGGTGCGAACAATTGTGGCGGCATCAACGTTGTACCGTTTGGCGAGTTCTCGGGAAGACAGGAAAAAAGTGTCTTCTGGATTTTCCAGGATCAATCGAAGCAGCTTTCGCCGGCTGGGATTGAGTTTTTCTCCCGCCGAAGTGAAGCGCTTTTCGAGCGTGGTTGGTCCCTGCCGCGGGTCGCCGGCAGGCTGGTCTGCGTTCGCAGCGCGAATTCGATTCGATCGAGTCAGGTACAACCCCCGGGTACAACGTCGCGCGAAAGGGAGAACGGGCGAAATATTGCTTAAGCCAATACAACGATTGTTGCATGTTGTCAAGCGCTTTCAATATTTGTTGCATACGATTCGTTTGCCAATGTCTGGCGGCGCGCGGGTCCAAGAACAGAGTTCGAATCAGTTCGGCTGGAGTACGCACTATGAGCCGCGTCTCAAGTTACGGCTTCAGGAAAGCAATGGAATATGTGACAACGAGAACTGCGCGAGCCAGAATAAAAAAGGGCGGTTCAACTCAGAGCCGCCCCATCCATCCGATCCTTAGTTCAGTTTTGGCGATCTAAAAGTCGAAGCGAATCCCCACCTGACCTTCGCGGCCCGGCAAATACTGCTGAACCGCTCCGATACCAGGTTGTCCTCCCTGCGACTGAAAAACGTTGCAGTTGGGCACGGTCGGCGGACAACCAGGTTCCAGCCCGTTTACCGCAGCGGGATTGTCGCGATTGAAAAGATTGAACATTTCGAAAAGCACCTGAGCTTTGACTCGCTCGCCGATGTTGAAACGCTTCGCGACGCGCAGGTCCATGTTCACAAACGCGGGAGCGGTCTGCGAGTTGCGGGCATACAGAGCTCCTTGGCCGTCAAAATTAAGTCCTGCGCCATTAAAAAGACCGTCACCGTCGAAGTCGGGACCGCCGTTCGCTGGTGAGACGCCAAAATGGAAACCGCTCTGCGCACGGAAAATTCCGGATGCTTCGACCTTCCATGGCAACTGAATGATCGTGTGAACGAGGAACGTGTGGTTAAGCGACAAGTCCGACGGGCCCTGATCGAGCTTTGCTCCGTTGTAGAAAGTTCCCGCCTTGGGAACTGGATTCCCATTGCTGTTGATGAAAGGCCCGTTCGCATTGGTCTGTCCGGAAATCGAATCTGCCAGCAAAGGGACTTTGCCCACGAAACTGTCTGAGAGCCCGCTGATAGCAAGGAAATTGACACCTTCCCCGGTCTGAATTTCAGAGGTCAGAGTTGAATTAAGAACATCGTCCATCGCGTGGGCGTAGGTGTAGCTGGCCTGAACCGTGAAACGATGCGACATGCGCTTTTGAAAGCCGATCGTAAAACCATCGTAGGTCCCAGAACCCCACGGCCCAAAGCTCTCAATGCGTTTCGGACCAGTGCCCGGCACAAGTTCATTTGCGAAACCTGGCATGCGCGCTTCAAAAGCGAGATTGGTGGCGCGCACAGTCGTAATGTCTTCGATGTTTTTGTGGTAGTAGTCCAAAGTCAAAACCATGTCGCTCCCGATTTGGCGTTGCAAACCGACGTGGTAGTTAAGTGTGTACGGGACTTTGAATCCCGGATCCACGCTGATCGGAACCTGGCCTGCAGTTCCGTTGATGCCTCCTATCGTCGTGAGATTTCCGAACGGATCCCAGGACCAGTAATTCGCCGGTACCGTAATGGAGGTGTTCGAACCGGCGAGATTCGCCACCGCCGAGTCAGCAGCGGCCAAAAACTGGTCGGGCGTAAATCCCGTCAATTGCTGGATGTTGGCCATGTTCACCACGGTGTTTGCAGGAATGGGAGCGTGACCCGGTGCGACGATGCTGTTGAGATAATCGATGCCATAGAGCGTCGTCCCAAGACCGTTCGGACAAGTCGCGCCTGCGGCCTGAACCTGCGCTTCAGTCATCACGTTAGAGACGCAAACCGTGGGACGCCCAAGCGTTTGGAAAAGACTGGTAAGAGTTGTCGGATTGCCGTAGAAGAGCCGCGGAAAAGACAAGAGGCGTTCGCGTTGAATATTTGCGCCGCCAAATGCCGGGATGTCCCGGGCCACGCCCGCACGGAACTGATCGTAGAAAACGCCAAAGCTGGCATTGACCACAGTTTTCGAATCGGGCGACCAGGCGACACCCAGGCGCGGCGAAAAATCCGTCTTGTTGGGAAAAGTCGAGTCATAGTCCCAGCGGAGGCCAGCGTTCAAAGTGATTTTGGAGGTCAGCTTCCAATCGTCCTGCAGGAATACGCCATTATAGTTGTTATGCACTTTCACAAGATTGTCTTGGGGCGTCGCTCCGCCTTGCAGGGTAATCAGATTGATGCCTGAATTGATTGGTCCAAACGAGTTGAAATCGTCGATCGTCGCGAAGAGTTGCGTGAAAAAGTTGTTCGGCTCCGCTCCATTCACATTGGTATGTTCGTAATCCCAGCCGAACTTGAGGAGGTGGCGTCCAAACTGTTTGCTGAGATTGGTCCCGGTTGAGTAGTACTCCTGGTGAAAAGTAAACGAATTATAGCCAGGGCCGAACGATGCCTGTCCCTGGTCTCCAAACTCATCGCCGCTCGTATACGTTGAAAAAAGATTGAACAACGTATTTGGAACGCCAGCATCGGGATGCGATGGACTCTGCCTTGTTGGGTTTCCGCGATATTGAAAATAGCTGTTCAGCACCCAGGCGTTGGAGGTGTCACCGAGTGTCCAGAGGTCGGAAAATCCCAGCATCAAGGTACGGCCGTCCAGGTTATAGCGCGTATCGGGAAGGTTTAGAGAGGCCGTGAGCGGCAGATAATCCGTAATGTGGTTGTTTGTGTAATTGAACTGCTCGCTTAGGCGATGGCGTCCCAGATTTTCTTCCAGTTTGAAACGCTCGCGAGTCGTATAGGTCAGCGAATGTTTATTGAATGGCGTTTCAAAGGCAATCAAGCTTGAGGGCAAATTCGGATTGAAAATGAAATTCAGGTCGCGACTCTCCAGCAGACGTTCCGCCGACCCAAAGAAAAAGACCTTGTCCTTAATGATCGGGCCTCCCACGTATGCAGTGGGATCCCAACGAGACAAGAACGGCGCGCCAGTGGTGGCATTAGGAATGTTGTTGGAATCGAAGACGCTGCTGCGATAGAAAAGCGACAAACCGCCGTGCCAATCGTTTGTGCCGCCGCGCGTAACAACGTTGATGATTCCACCCGAGGCGTGGCCAAATTCTGCCTTGTAACCGCCGGTCACGACTTGAAATTCGAGAATGGAGTCCTGGTTAAATTGTGCGGAAGGACCGCCATTGAAATTATCGCGGTTGGGCATTCCGTCAATCAGGTACAGGGCGTTGCCTCCGCGTTCGCCTAGAATCGGCGTCGAATTGTCTCCCGCCGGATCATTCTGGCGATTGAGTGCAACCCCAGGCACCAGTTGCAGCAAATCAAGATAATTCCGGCCGTTGATCGGCATGTCTTCGATTTCTTGGGTGGTGATTGTGCTCCCGGTAGAAGAAATGGTTGGCTCGAGAAGTGGCACCGCGGAACTGACCTCGACAGTCTGGCTCATCGAGCCAACCTGCAGCGAAATGTCATAAACCAGAGTGCGGTTTAGAGTAACCTCCAGATCTTTGACCAGCTCCGTTTGAAATCCGTCTTTCGACACTTTGATTGCATAAATCCCGGGAGGAAGGGCGGTAAGGTGATACGTTCCGTCGGCGTCCGTCGTCGCGCTGCGATCAATGGCAAGTTCAGCGCTGCTGACGTGTATTTCAGCACCCGCAACGGACAAACCTTGTTTATCGCGCACTGTCCCGGTAATTGTCGAAGTCGTTTGTGCCGGCAAACTGGACACGAAAAGCGCGGAAAAGAAGAGCAGGCACAAAGCAAACGCCCGCCGCGAACCGCATACTGCAAATAATTTGATCGAGAACTCCTGAATTGATGCCCCCTGACCCCGCATGAAGCCTCCTATAGTGTTTAGAGAATTGCACAACGCTAGCGTCCAGTCATTGCACCTGAAAGGGGTAACGTATTTCGTGCAACAGGCGTTGCGCACCATTGATCTGCATTTGATGGCCGTGAGTCTAGGCGTGGTCGAAGACAATGTCAACAACATTCTGGTCAATAGCGGTGCTTAGGCCATCTGGCGCAACAGGTGTTGCGCGGCAAGATGCGGCCCATCATAAAATTGAATAGCTCTTCATGCAACGAATAGTGAATATTCTTGACAGAGTGCAACACATGTTGTATTTCCCTAACGGCATGCAATCGCGCTTCCCTCAGCTAGGGCTGTTACTGTGAAATTCTGCTGCGGTTATTTCAGGGCCAGAGCGCGAAGGCGCTCTGCTGGGCGGGCAGGCACATGAAATCAGAGAACAGCTCACGATCGCTTCTAAATAAACGACCGTCTACGGACAAACCGCCTTTTGGAGGGCAGACAGCGCTCGAGGCGCGGTTCGCACGAGCGCGGGCGGAACTAAGCGGTAGCCGGGAGAAGCTGCTGCGATTAATCCTGGAAAATCCAGAGGATACTTTCTTCCTCTCTTCCCGCGAATTGGCAAAGCGCTACAGAGTAGATGCCGCGACCATCGTGCGGACGATTCAAGCTCTCGGTTACTCGAAATTCGCAGACTTCGCGGCAGCCCTGCGAGCACATTTTATTACTCGAATCACGCCTTATACCCTGCTCAGAGCTGCTTCCCGCGAGAAACGGACGCTGGATGATCGTATCCACAGCAGTCTCGAGACGGATTTACGGAATCTGCAGTCGCTGCAATCGAGTATAGACACGCGGCGGGTCATTCAACTATCGAAGCTTGTGAAACGCGCGCGCCGGATCGTTGTTGTGGGGATCGATCTGGCAGCGTCTCTCAGTTGGCACTTGTCGTATGGCTTGATGAGTCTGGGATTCGCGGCGGAAGGGCCCGTGGGCGGCACCGGCAACATTCAAAAAAGAGTGCGGTCCCTGACTTCGAAGGATCTGCTGATCGCAATTAGCTTCAAACAAGGGTTGCGAGAGACGGTGGAAGCCGCGTTGCGCGCGAAGAAGCAAGGCGTTCCCACTTTCGGCATCACGGATGGCATTGATACTCCCATCGCACGAATCTGTGACAGTTTTTGCACAACACAAGTAACAAGCGTCTCGTTCGCCAACTCTTACGTCGCGCCAATGGCATTGTTGGGCACCATTCTTGTGGCCTGTGCGCACACCAGGACCGCGCGTACGCTGGCTCTGCTGCGCCGCAGCGAGGAAGAAGATCGTACGGACCATCGTTGGTACTGGTCGCTCGCGAATGGCAAAGGTTTGGAATAGCGATGAAGTTGGTCGTGAATCTAGGAGCCCAGTGACGGCACTCGACAGAGGCATAAGCTCGCTGAGCGGTTCGCAAACGGCGGTGGCCGAACAGCCAAATCAGCTACGCCGCATTCTTGGCATATCGGATCTGGTGCTGATGATCGTAGGTACGGTCATTGGGTCGGGAATATTTCTTGTCCCGGGCGTGGTGTTGCGAGCAGTTGGGAATTCCGTACCGGTGGCACTAATGGCTTGGCTGCTGGGAGGAGTTCTGTCGCTGCTGGGGGCGCTGACGTACGGCGAACTCAGCGCGATGAAGCCGCAAGCGGGGGGCCTCTACGTTTACATCCGCGACTGCTTTGGACCGTTCCCTGCTTTTCTCTTCGGCTGGACCATGTTCTTCGTGATCAGTTCCGGATCGGTCGCAACTCTGGCGGTTGCCTTTGGCAACTACCTCGGAGAGTTCGTTCAGCTCTCGCCATTGCAGATCAAAATCGTGGCAATCCTCATGATTTCTGTAATCACCGTGGTAAATGTTTTGGGAACTCGCCAGAGCGCAAACCTGCTGAACGTAACCACGGCCGTCAAGGTCGGTGCAATTCTCTTGTTCGGCACCATGCTTCTCTGGCGCGGCACACACTCCGCATTCGGCGAGGCCAACCCCGCAAATGGCCAAACTCCGGGAATCGTTGGATTCGGATTGGCAATGATCAGCGTGCTCTGGGCTTATGAGGGCTGGCAGTATGCGACTTACACTGCCGGGGAGACGGTCAATCCACAACGGATTTTCCCGCTCGCTTTTTTGATTGCTACGGCAGCCTTGATCGCAATCTACGTTTTCGCGAATCTCGGTTACGTCGCCGCCCTAGGAACATCAGGCGTCGCCGGATCGACGCGCGTAGCCGCATCCGCTTTGGAAGCCGTGGTCAGCCACGGCGCGGGCAAACTTGTGGCGATTGCTATCCTGATCTCCATGTTTAGTGCGGCGAATGCAATCATGCTTAATGCTCCTCGCGTCTATTACGCAATGGCGAAGGACGGGCTCTTCTTTGTATCCCTCTCGCGAGTTCACCCGAGATTCGGAACACCTGCTTTAGCCGTTTGCGCCGCCGCAGTCTGGTCCGCGGTGTTGGCTGTAAGTGGAACGTTCGAACAACTGCTGACGTACGTCGTCTTCATTGGATGGATGTTTTATGCCCTGGCAGCAGCAAGCGTTTTCATTTACCGCAAACGTTTTCCTGCCCTGGTCCGCCCGTATCGAGTTCCGGGCTATCCATTCACCCCGGCCCTTTTCATTGTTGCCGCGCTGACGTTGGTGATCAACACAATGGCGACGCAGCCGATGCGGGCAGCGATGGGATTGGGAATCGTGTTTTTGGGCGCTCCCGCGTATCTGTTTTGGAGACGAAACGGCGTAAATCTGAGAACTGGGAAGCTAATTTCAAATGATTGACGCAACCGCATCCGTGAGGCTGCCGCCAATCCAGATTCGCGCGCCGCAGGACGCGCAGGAGACGCGCTTCGGCGTGGACTTACAGAAGCAAGTCTGGGGCTACGCCGAAATCGACACCGTGCCTGATCAAATGTTTATTGTTGCAAGGGAGTCTGGCGGACAGGTCTTGTTCGCTTTCGATCAAGAAAAACCCATCGGCTTCGCACTAGCGTTCGCAGCAATAGATGAGGGAATGATCTATCTTCATTCCCACATGGTCGGCGTGGTGCCCGGCTACCAGAACAGAGGTGTTGGCAGACTGCTGAAACTCGCGCAACGTGACGACGCCATAGCGCGCGGAATAAATCTGATCGAATGGACGTTTGATCCGTTGCAACTCAGGAACGCTCATTTCAATCTGGTGCGGCTTGGGGCGGTTGTCCGTCGCTACATTCCGAATTTCTATGGCCGCACATCAAGTCCCTTACACGCGGGATTACCGACCGACCGGTTAGTGGCGGAATGGTGGATTCAGTCAACCAGGGTGGCGGACATTCTGAGCGGCAAGAGCGTCACCAGCGCACCAAACGGAGTTCGCGTTTCCCTGCCTTCGACGATTCGGGAAATTTGCGTTGCCGATGCGCAAGAAGCGGAAAGAATTCAAAAACGAGTTCGCGAAGAATTCGAACACCGATTCGCCGAGGGCCGCTCGGCTGTTGGATTCGAATTTGATGCCAAGCAGAGCAGCTACATCCTGGAGCCTTATGAAGATTGAGTCCATTGCACTTCGTGAAATTCGCATGCGGCTGAAGTCTCCGTTTGAAACAAGTTTCGGTACAGTGCAGGACCGGCGAATTGTGTTGGTCGAGGTTGTGGCCGACGGTGTGAGCGGCTGGGGCGAGGTTACTGCCGGCGAGACTCCCGCATACAACCCAGAAACGACGGACACCGCATGGCACGTGCTTAGTGATTTCCTCGCTCCGGGCCTGACTGGCAAGAGTGTCTCCAAGTCATCGGAACTACCGGCGCTGATGAGTCAGATCCGCGGTCACGAAATGGCCAAAAGTGGCATTGAAAACGCCCTGTGGGATGCGGAAGCGCAACTGCGAGGCATACCTCTCTACAAACATTTGGGTGGCACGATCGAGGAAATCGCATGTGGCGTTTCACTTGGCATACGCCAGGATCCCGAATCGCTGGTCAGGAAGGTGGAAGAGGAACTATGTAGCGGTTACCAGCGGATCAAATTGAAGATTAAGCCCGGCAAGGATTACCAGTTCGTGGCTGCGGTGCGAAAGCAATTCCCGCAGATCCGGCTGTCTGTTGACGCTAATTCCGCTTACACCCTGGATGACGCCGAACACCTGAGGAGTCTCGATGAATTCGACCTGCTGATGATGGAACAGCCGTTGAACTGGGACGACATTTATGCTCATTCCAAACTGCAGGCACAAATTAAGACCGCAATTTGTTTGGATGAATGCATTCACAACACGCGACATGCGCTTACGGCTATCGAATTAAAATCATGCCAGATCATCAATATTAAATTGGGCCGTGTGAGCGGCCACACCGAAGCGCGCCTGATGCAAGACGCGTGCCGCATGCATGGAATTCCGGTTTGGTGCGGCGGAATGCTGGAATCCGGCATCGGCCGCGCTCATAACATCGCAATGTCCACACTTCCCGGATTTTCTTTGCCCGGCGATGTTTCCGCGAGCCATCGGTATTGGAGTGAGGACATCGTCGAGCCTGCAATCGAAGTTACGGCGAAGGGCACCATTCAAGTGCCAAAAACGCCTGGACTTGGCTATGCCGTCAAACGCGAGGTGGTTGAAAAGCTCACGGTGCGCCGCAATGTTTTCGCGAACGGACGCGCAGCGAGCTAAGGCGACTCGAAGTCTCGAGGAAACTGATGAACAAGAAGTGGCGAATTAGCTCGACTGTAATAGGAACCCTGCTGACATGCGCAGCGGTATTCAGTTTATCCATCGCCTGCTCGCGTTCTTTGGCGGACGACAGCGCCCCCAATATTCCTGCGCGGAAAGACTATGGCGCAATCGCTGAAACTCTGAAGCCATTCCTGGAGCGGGAAATGGCGGAAAAAGGACTGCCCGGTTTATCGATTGCCATCATTGATGATCAGCAGATTGTTTGGGCGCAAGGATTTGGAATGGCCGACCCACCTGCACAAAAGCCCGCAACTGCTCAGACCGTCTATCGAATCGGTTCGGTTTCAAAACTGTTCACTGACATCGGGATCATGCAGTTGGTAGAACGCGGCGAACTGAATCTGGACGCTCCCATCACAGACTATCTTCCTGATTTCCGGCCGCGCAATCCGTTCGGAACCGCCATTACATTACGGCAGTTGATGTCTCACCGATCCGGTTTGTTGCGGGAACCTCCGGCAGGAAACTATTTCGAAACCAGCGAGCCGTCGCTTGCTGCAACGGTTCGCAGCCTCAACGATACCGAGCTCGTATTTGCTCCCAATACTCATACAAAATATTCCAATGCTGCGATTGCGGTGGTTGGCTACTTGCTCGAAGCTCGAAGCCATCAGCCGTTTGCAAAATACTTGAAAAGTTCCGTGTTGGACCGCATGGGACTAATGCACAGCTCGTTCGAACCCGATCCCCATGTCATTGCGAATCTTGCAAAAGCTCAAATGTGGACTTACGACGGACTTACGTTTAACGCCCCCACGTTTCAACTCGGAATGGCACCTGCCGGAAGCATGTATTCGACGGTGACCGACCTCGGACGTTTTCTCAGCGTATTAATGGCGCACGGCCAAACAAACAGCGGCGCGCTTTTGAAGCCGGAAACGATTGAACAAATGTGGTCGCCGCAATTTCCAAATCCAGGAGATCACGCCTTTGGACTCGGATTCATGGTGCGATCCATTGAGGGGCATCGGCTGGTTGGGCACGGCGGGGCCATCTACGGCTTTGCCACAACTTTGGACCTTCTGCCCGAGGACAAAGTCGGTGTTGTTGTGACGGCCACGAAAGACGCGGCCAATGCTGTTACCGAGCGCATCGGTGAGGAGACTCTGAAACTGGTGCTGGCTCAGCGCACGGGTAAACCACTGACTCTTCCCCCACCAACGAGCGCTGTTTCCGCCGAACTTGGTCGTTCTCTGGTCGGACGCTACAGAGACGGCGACGATGCGCTCGACATGACGTATCTGGACGGGCGGCTGAGTTTGCTCCGGGCATCTGGCGGCGAACAAGCGGAGCTCCGCAAACTTGGCGACGAGTTGATCGTCGATGGCATAACGGGCTACGGAATAAAAGTCGTACCTACTGCAAACGCGATACAGGTTGGATCGAAACCTTTGCCAAAAGTATCCACTGCAAAGCCAGATGAGAACGGTGCGACGTTCCGCGGCTTGATCGGCGAATATGGCTGGGATCACGACATTCTTTACGTTTTCGAAAAAGATCATCAACTAAACGTACTGATCGAATGGTTCGAGTTCGACCGGCTGACGCAGGTCTCGTACGATGTTTTTAATTTTCAATCGCGGGGACTCTATGAGGGAGAGAAGGCCGTCTTCACCCGTGACGCTGCAGGCAACGCCACACAGGTCAGAATCAGTGGCGTAGTCTTCAAGCGCCGTCCGATCGGCGGAGTCAGCGGCGGCGTGTTTCACATTCCAGCCGTCAAGAATTTCGCCGCGCTTCGCAAACAGGCGCTCGCGGACCATCCACCGGCGGAAGCCGGTGAGTTCCGCAAGGCCGATCTGGTGGAGCTGTCTACGCTAGACCCTGCCATTAAGCTCGATATTCGCTACGCGACGGCAAACAATTTCCTCGGCACACCGGTCTATTCACAGCCGCGGGCATTCTTGCAGCGGCCAGCAGCCCAAGCGCTCTTGCGGGTGCAAAAAAACCTGAAGGAATTGGGCTACGGACTGCTGATTCATGACGCCTACCGGCCGTGGTATGTGACAAAAATATTCTGGGACGCGACTCCCGAAGATAAGCATGTTTTTGTGGCTGACCCCTCGCAAGGCTCGCGCCACAATCGCGGTTGCGCCGTGGACTTGAGTCTTTACGAACTCGCTTCTGGAAAACCGGTAGAGATGGTCGGCGTCTATGATGAGATGTCGGAGCGTTCCTACGCCTCGTATCCGGGCGGCACATCCCTGCAGCGCTGGCACCGCGAACTTCTGCGACATGCGATGGAAGAGCAGGGTTTTCTGGTCTACCCATACGAATGGTGGCATTTCGACTACAGTGACTGGAAAAAATATCCGATTTTGAATCTGACGTTCGAACAACTTTCGCCACATGGGAATTCCTAATCGAAGCCGGTCTCGGTTTTGAGGAATTGGCGAGAATCTGCAAAGCGATAGGAACAATTTTCACGGGAGCACTTGCATGAAAATGATCAACGTCACACGACTGGGTGTAATCTGTTTGACCACAATCTTCTTTGCCTGTTGCGGGCGTGAAGGACGAGCACAAGACCGCGCGACGCTCGAACAACGTATCAAGCGAATTATGGCCCGGCCGGAATTTGCACACTCCCGGTTCGGCATCAAGTTCATTTCGGCCGATAGCGGAGATGTGGTCTACGAACTCAATGCGCCGCAATTGTTCGTGCCCGGCTCGACCACCAAGTTGCTTTCCGCAGGCACTACGCTCGAACTCTTGGGCGGCGATTACCGCTTTCACACCAAAATCTATGCCACCGGACCCATCAAGAAGGACGGCACGTTGCAGGGAGACCTCGTGCTGGTCGCAAGCGGCGACCTGAATCTTTCCAACCGCATCCAGCCTGACGGCACTCTGGCATTTGAGGACGAAGATCACTCCTACGGCGGACCAGACAGCAAAGGACTCGCCGGTGACCCGCTGCAGGTGATTCACGAGCTCGCGCGCCAAGTCGCTGCCAAGGGAATCAAGAAGATTAAAGGCCGTGTGCTTGTTGATGCCACGTTATTCCCCGAAGGCGAACGCGAACTGGGCACTGGCGTTGTGATTTCTCCGATCGTGGTCAATGACAACGTGGTGGACGTCATCATCAGTCCCGGAATCGCGGAAAACGCGCCAGCACAGCTGAAAGTTGCGCCTCAGACCGCTTATGTCACCATCCTCAATCAAGCGACGACCGGGAAGGCCGGCTCCAACCCCTCAATCAAATATGAAAACGAGAAGTTGAATCCGGATGGCACTCGAAGTGTTGCGCTCACTGGGAGCGTGCCGCTTGGAGGCAAGCCGGTAATGGAGTCCTATCCCGTGCCAGAACCGTCTCGCTACGCAGCAACCGTCTTGATGGAAGCGCTCAAAGCGCAAGGCCTGACCTCGACTCTAGCCTCCCCGGCGGAACAGATCGATTTCAAGGCGCTCGCGGCAAAATATACAACCGAAAACACTGTCGCCGAACATATTTCCCCGCCACTCAAAGAAGAAGTAAAAGTTACGCTGAAGGTCAGCCAGAATCTCCATGCCAGTTCCATGCCCTACCTTCTCGGAGCTTTGCTTGCACATAAGGACCAGGAAATCGATCAGGCAGGTTTTGACCTTGAACATGAATTTCTTACCAAGGCGGGGCTCGATTTAGGCGGCGCAGCACAGAGCGATGGCGCCGGAGGTAACGCGTATTTCTCTCCGGATTTCATGGTTCATTATCTTTCTTACATGTCAAAACAGAAAGATTACGCCGATTTTTATCGGGCGCTGCCAATCCTCGGAAAAGATGGCACGCTCGTCAAAATCCAGGTGAATTCCCCAGCTGCCGGACATGTTCATGCAAAAACCGGCACCTACGGCGCTTACGACGCGCTCAACAAGAAATTGATGGTTACCGGAAAAGGTTTGGCAGGATACATGGACACGGTGGACGGCAAACATCTCATTTTAGCCTTGTACGTAAACATGGTTTCCGTCCCGCGGGATGACCCGGACGCCACTCAGAAAATTGCAGGCGAGGCTCTCGGAGAAATCGCAGCGGCAGCTTACGACGCGATGCCCGCTGCCGCGCCGGCGAATCAATCCGCAAGCAACGACTACGATGTAATCATCAAGCACGGCTCGATAGTCGACGGCTCAGGCAATCCCTGGGTGTCGGGCGATATCGCCATTCGCGGAGATCGCATCGCCGCCATCGGCAAGCTTGACCATGCTCATGCCAAGCGCGTGATAGACGCCACTGGCTTGGTCGTTTCGCCGGGTTTCATTGACATGCTCGGCCAATCGGAAATCGCTCTTTTGATTGACAATCGTTCCTTAAGCAAATTAGCTCAAGGAATCACCACAGAAATTACCGGCGAAGGCGGTTCAATCGCGCCGCAAGACGACCTTACGCTCGCATCGCTTCAGCCGGCGCTCGATCACTACCAGCTCAAGGTTGACTGGACAACGCTGGATGGTTATTTCAAACGCCTGGAAAAATCCGGCACCCCGTTGAACATTGGCACTTATGTCGGATTAGGCCAAGTCCGGGAGGCCGTACTCGGTGACGTGGACCGGGTTCCGACACCCGCCGAAATGGAAAAAATGAAAGGCTTTGTCGACCAGGCAATGCGCGACGGCGCTCTGGGAGTATCCACTGCGCTCATCTACCCGCCAGGACACTACGCCAAGACCGAAGAACTGATCGAGTTGGCAAAGGTCGCTTCTCAATATGGAGGCATCTACGGAACACATATGCGCAGCGAAGGGCAGACCGAACCAGAAGCCCTCGCTGAAGCTTTGCGCATCGGACGTGAGGCGAATCTCCCCGTTGAAATTTTCCACCTGAAAGTTTCCGGCAAAACCCGCTGGGGCAACATGCCGAAAATCGTGGCCCAGATTCAGGCCGCACGCAATTCCGGGCAAGACGTAACCGCCAATATGTATCCCTATATCGCCGGCGGTACCGCGCTCGCCTCCAGTCTGCCGCCGTGGGTTGCCGACGGAGGCTTGGAGAAACTTCTGCAGCGGTTGCACGAACCAGCGACACGCGCCAGGATCAAGGCGGAAATGGCAGCCGATCATCCCGAGTGGGAGAACCTTTTCTTTGACAGCGGCAATGGTGCGGGAGTGATGGTCTCTGGAGTCGAAAATCCAGAACTGAAAAAATTCAATGGCAAGACGATTGCCCAGATCGCGCTTGCGCAGAAAAAATCGCAGCTGGACACGCTATTCGACTTCATCATCGCAGACAAAGGGCAGACCGGCGCACTCTACTTCATCGCGAACGAAAACGATCTCGTCTACGGCTTGAAACAACCCTGGACCAGCCTTTGTCTCGATGCGGGCGAAGTCTCGCTCGATGGCCCGCTCTATGAACCGCACACTCACCCACGCGCCTATGGAGCCATGCCGCGCTTTGTTGGACATTATCTCCGCGACCAACAAATTTTGCCGCTTGAACAAGGCATCCGTAAGATGACTTCCCTTCCCGCGCAACGCGAGCGCCTGGTCAATCGCGGCTTGCTGAAGGAGGGCTATTTTGCTGACGTCACCATCTTCGACCCAAAAACAGTCCAGGACCTAGCGACCTACGCCGAATCGTCACAGGTCTCAAAGGGCGTCAGATACGTTTTCGTCAATGGACAACTGGAATTCGAGGATGGCAAATTAACTGGCGCTATATCGGGCCGTGCCTTGCGCGGCCCCGGATGGAAGCAGGAACCGACCGTAAATCACTAAACGATTGCCTGGTCAGATCGGGGATGCATGTCTGTTGCCAGAAGTTTCATGGAACGCGGCATCTCCGCGTCTGCCGAGGATTCGACTGCCCAAGCCCGCACAGAAATGGCTTAGGCCACTTTGCTGAGCAGGCGGCGGGCTGCGAGGGAGAGCATCAAGCGATATGGGCAAGGTTACGCGAAATCGTCCTTCGGGTGTCACTGATCTCGTGCGGCAGCAAGTCCTGGCTGTTACGATGTTCGTGCCTGCCCTCGGGGCCGCGTGAAATCTGCAGGCTTCCGAAACGTAAAACGCACGCCGATGCTGCGGTAATCACCGCAGATCCATGCATCACTGCCCGTACTTCGCGTCCACGCTCATACCAACACATACCTAGATGATCCGGACTAAAAGTATAGACCGCGAATCATGGTATCGGATTCGTTTGCGGGATGAAGTATAAGTCCCCTAGACACGCCTGGAGAGAAGATATGCCTACCCTGGAGGTAAGAGTGCGTACACCAACCAGGCCCTTTCGGTCGAGATTCGGCGGCTTTGTCTTCGTCTTGGCCGCGATCCTCGGCGTCGGGCCGACCGCGAAGGCGTTTGTCTGGCAACAACAAGCTGAAGCGGAAAAACACGGGGAACAGTCTGAATCCAACCAACAAGCCAAGAAAGAGCGCCGGACGGAAGCGGCGAATCGCCTACCCGCCACGCTGTGGCGCGATCCAGGAGACATCGCTTCGCTGGACCTGCTAAATGGCCAGGGCGGAGCAAAGGACGCTCCGGATCCACATGGGGATTACACGTTCATAAAGGAAGACATGAACGGAACCTCGTCTAAGTTTTATGCGCGAGACAGCAATGGAGTCAGATGGCTGGTGAAACTTGGCGTCGAGGCCAGACCGGAGACCGCGGCCACACGTTTGGTGTGGGCTATGGGCTACTTCACGGACGAGGATTACGTCTTGCCGCAGATTCATATCCAGAACCTGCCCAAACTCCGGCGCAAAATGTTCGGAGCCTCGCCGAAAACCGGGATCGTCCGTAACGCGAGGCTGAAACGCCAAGGCGAAGGCATCGAGACCCTCAAGGACTGGGACTGGTTCGAAAATCCTTTTGTGGGCACACGAGAACTTAATGGCCTGCGCACGCTCATGGCGCTGATCAATGATTGGGATTTAACGATAGCGAACAACAAGGTGTACGTGACTGACAAGGAGCGGGAGTACTTGGTCAGCGACCTTGGTGCGGCCTTTGGAAAAACAGGATGGCCGCCGTCACACGTTCCGCTGCTTCCCCATGCCACCAAGAGCGTGTTGAAGGATTACGAACACTCCAGGTTCATCCGGGTCGTTACGGGCGATGTCGTGACTTTCGAGATGCACACGAGTGCGCCGTCTTTCATAAGGAGGTTCCGGCGACAGTACTTTGATCAGTACAGGCAAATCGAGGGGGTCGCGCAAGGCATCCCCGTTCGGGATGCGGTATGGGTTGGAAGTTTGCTGGCGCGGCTGAAGCCGCAGCAGGTCCGCGATGCGTTCCGCGCTGCAGGATACCAGCCTGCGGAGGTGGACGGTTTCGCGAAAGTAGTCGAGAACCGGATCGCGGCGCTAAATCAGCTGAAACAGTGAGCGCGCGGAGACTGCATGCGTTAGTCAGCAGCGACCCTTTGCGCTTCCCGGCTGCAGCTCTGGTTTTCAACGTCCGCTTGGGTCAATTCATCGCCGGCTTCGTGGTTTTCATTTCTCAGCTGGGCCTCGAGCGCCGCCAGTTGAGCCTCAATGTCCTGCTCGGCTTTCCGCTTGCGAATGACTTCTTCGCGATAACGGCGCAGGAAGTAATCGATGGTCTCGACGCGGATTCGGATTGAGCCAGAGGGTTTGTTTTCATCGAGATCCTTAAAGCAGAAATATGGCGTTCCGGATTGCTCGATGATGCCCTCGACGACGCCGTAGATTGGTGCGTCGTGTCCACACTTGAAGCTGGAAACTTCGAGCGCCACTAGATTGGGATGGCGCGCGGTGAACTTCGCCGCCCAGACTTTGTGATTGGTGCTGCAGGAGTAGGAGTTCTTCCAGGCGTCAGTGATGTCGAGTGGGCTGCTGATCACGCCCGCGCGCACTTCGTCGCCAAAGAGTCTTTCGAGCATGTCTTCGTCGACTGGGAGAGTGTTCTGAGAAAAGATGGGATAGCCGAGCTTCTGAAACTCATCGAGGATTTCATGATTCAGTCCTGGATCGTGGTGATACGGACGTCCCAGCATAACGATGCCGATACGGTCTTCTTGCTCCAGTTGATCAAGGACCTGGCGAGAGCGCTTGCGAATGCCAGTCTCATATTCTTTGAGAGCAGCAAATCCGGATTCTACCGCGCGATCGTTTTCCTCGAGTGAGAGGCCGAGTATCGGTTGCCAGGCCTGCAGCATCTGATGCGCGAATAACTTGCGATCCGCAAAATTGAGAACGGGATCGATGTATTTCAGATGGTTCTCGGCGAAAACGTCGTTCTCTTTCGTGAAGGCCGCTTTCACGGTTTCTGGCGTCGCAGTCACCGTGGGGCAGGCATTTGTACCGACAACTTTGAGCAACGATGTATGCAGAACGTCGTACATTGGAAAAAAAATGGCATCGAGTGGCTTCTTACGATGCTTTTCTTGAATGAGATTATAGACGTGGGAAATTCCGATCTTTGCTGGGAAACACGGATCAATGGCGCCGCGGCTCGCGCCGGCGCGATAAAGTTCGGAACTTGTGTAGTCGGAATAAATAATATTTTCCGGCTGTAGGCCCAGGCTTTCAAAGTAGGCATTGAACAGAGGCGCGTACGTATAGATGTTGAGCACCCGCGGAATGCCGATGCGGAGCTTGCTGCGATGCTGCATGAGGGCAACGCGTTCTTTTGTGGCTTTGGTCCAGGCCCGCGTGGGGACCGGGTCAGCAACCTTTTTCGCGTTTGTGGGACGAAAGACTTCTTTCGACGCCATGTCGACGAAATTCGGATGCTGCTCGCGAATTTGGTCCAGTCCGGCTTTAATGTCTTTCATTTCGTTTACGTCTTCCACCGTGCCTTTTTCGCAGGTGGCAATGATCAGCCGCTGTTCACCTTTCATGAGAGGAACTTTGGTGACGCGTTGGATGGGAACAAAGTTTTTGACGGGCTCGGTTCGCACGTCGATGAAAGTACGCAGGCAATTGTTTTTGCAGAAATTGCAACGCGTGGCTTCGTTGCGAGTGGTGCGGTACTCAATCTTGCGGACCGAGTCCAAGCCGATGAAAGTCGTCTGCTGGCCGTTGCGCCACAGCCGCAATGCCTCCTGGGCGGCTCCTATCGCACCTGATTCTCCGCAATGTTCGTGCACAATGATTTCCGGCTCTTTGCCGGTAGCGCGAAAACTATTCCGGATAAAATCGACTTCAGCCTTCACCACGGCAAGATTGTTTTGCGTTCCTCCCTGCAAAACGAACCGCGAGCCGAGCGCTGCAAGATTGGGGATACTGGCGACATAGAGAAACACATTCTTTGGTAGTACTGCGGCAAGGCCGGCGAGAATTTCTTCCGCCTGCCAGCCCTGGCGCTGAAAGTTCACAATATCTGATTGCATGAAGACCGCGCAGCCATATCCGAACACTGGCATGGCTTGCGCGGAAAAGGCCAAGTCCGCGTATTGATTCACATTCAGCCCAAAGCCTTCCGCGGTGGACTGGAGAAAGTATCCGTTTCCCGCGGAGCACTGCGTGTTCAGCTTGAAATCTTTCACACGGCCGTTGTGCAGAATGATGATTTTGATGTCCTGCCCACCGACGTCGACGATGACGTGTGGGTCGTCATAGAACTTCAGCGCGGATTCCGTGTGCGCGACCGTCTCCACCAAGGCTACGTCCGCTTTGAGGACGTCTTTTAGAATATCCTTGGCGTATCCAGTGGTTGCAACGCCGAGGACTTCCAGTTTTGCATTCTGCCCTTCGATTTGTCCGCGCAAGCTTTCGAACATCTCCAGCGTGTCCTGAATCGGATTCCCGTTCGAGAGTTGATAGGACTTGCAGAGTATGTCGCCGTTTTGGTCGAGCAGCACTGCTTTGGTTGATGTGGAGCCGCCGTCAATTCCGATGAACCCACCGACGGTGCTGCCTTTCTGGAAGGTTGCCGGAGTGAACTTCTTGCGTCGGTACGATTCTTTGAACGTCTCGAATTCGCCAGGATCTTGGATCAGTCCTTTGCCGCCCGCTTTGGCTTTTTCCTCCTGGCGGCCGTACTCAATGTAATGAACCAGATTGTCGTAGCCGCGATAACAGCCAACGCAGTCTTCTTCACCACGTCCAAATTCAATCGCCCCTAAGGCAGCAAAATACTGAGCATTCTGCGGAACCTTGATCATATCTTCAGGCTTGGAGCCTTCTGGAATCGCAACCTTTCGCTCCTGCCACATGCGCGGAATATTTGCCTGCCATGCTTCGCGCATGCCGCGAATAAAGCTGTTCGGTCCGCCGAGCAGCAAGACATGTGGGCGCAAGGTGTGGCCGCGAGTCAGCACACTCAGGTTTTGCAGCACGATGGCTTCAAACAATGACGCCATGAGTTCGTCGGGCGGCGTTCCAACCTTTTGCAGGCCGTTGATGTCGGTTTCCGCGAATACGCCACATTTGCCGGCAACCTTGTGGAGCTTGATCCCGTGGTATTTTTGTTCGGCTAGTTCGACGGTGGGAATTTTGAGTTTGGCATTGATCTTATCGATGACCGCGCCTGTGCCGCCGGCACACTTGTCATTCATCGAAGGAATCTTTTTCTTGCGACCGGTCTCGGCGTCATCTTTAAAGACGATAATCTTGGCATCCTGACCGCCGAGTTCGATGACGGAGTAAACTTCAGGATGTAATTTTTCGACCGCCAGGGAAACGGCCGTGACCTCCTGCACGAATTTTGCACCGATCTGCTCGGCGATGGCGCCACCGCCTGAGCCGGTCACGAACATGCGCGTATTTTTGCGGTTGATGCCCGCGTCCGCTTCCATGCGTTTCAGGAATTCCAATGTTTTCTCTGGCTGCTTGGTTTCGTGGCGCTGATAGTCTTGCCACAGCACTCGATCACTGGGTGCATCCACAACAACCGCCTTTACCGTAGTTGAGCCTACGTCGAGACCTACCAAGAACTCAGTCTTGTGATCGTGAGGCACCTGCTGGACGGTGCGCAGTTGAGGCTTAAGCGGAGCGATCTGAACTAGCTGCGGCGTACTGTGGTCGTGCATGGTCCTCTCCGTTCTTCCTGAAGACTTTTTCTCGTTGCATGCCGTATCTCGCGTTCTAATGTCAGTCTTCTTACCGTCTTGCCAAACTGGGCGCAGCATGCCGCGCCCGCTACGGATGTCCTTGCCTGGCTGGTCAGTCGCCGGAAGTTGCCGGAGTCGCAATTCCAGGCACGCGTGCTCGTTTCCAGAACCGGGTATCTCTGTCGATTCGATCGCTGACGTGCAGAATAAATTGCGCAGCCGTACCCGCAACTCCTTCGCGGTGCGGCACGTGATAAAACGGCCGCTTCAACTCGGGATGCTCGTCGATGTACGCGCGAATTTCCTGAAGGCTCTTTCCCGTGGACTTGAGGCAGTGCTCGAATTCAGCCTTTGCTTTTACCTTGGCTTCGCCGAGGGCCATCTGTACGCGACTGTGCGCATTTACTTCTCCTTCACCCGAAGTTTCGATGGGCAGGAAGATCATGTCTTTGAATTTGTTGATGACGGCCGACTGCACTCCGTCCGATTGCGATGAGGGCATGCATCCAAAAGGCTTCAGCGCCAGCACCATGTGGCAAAGCTTGTGAATGGTGTAATAAACGTTCTTTCCCACTTCGAGATGGCCTTCGCCACCGCGGGCGAACTGGTTATAAAAGGGATGCGCCAATTCTGCCAACTCGGTTTGCGGGACCAGGTGGTGCGTGATGCCGCCCAGATGCTCGATGGTGCGATGGTAGAAGAAATTCCACATTCGTTGGCCGGCACCGATTCCCCAGAGTTTCTTGCGCAGGCCAATGTAATTCGCAAATTGTTTCTTGAGCGCATACCATTTGGGAGTACGATGCGGCCGATTGACCGGCCACTTTGCTATTGCATGCGCTTTGGCCTGATACATCAGATACGCCACCCACGTCGCAATAGGCTCGACGATAACTTGAGCGCCCTCGCGCTCCAGGAATTCAAACATGTGAAAGTTTCCGTCGCCTTCGGTGATCTGCGCCCAAAATTCGCCGGTGATTTTTACAACTGGTTTTACGCGCAGGCGGTCGACTGCAATGGAATTCATTCTATCCTTGGCATTGCGTAACGCATTCAAGTAGTCCTTCCCCCACATATGCTCGTGCCACTTGCCGAAGACGTTAAACGTGTTGCGCAGGATTTTGTTGCTCTTGAATTTTGGCTTCGCCCAGTCCGGCGCAAGTTGCTCGATCTCATATGCCTTGCGATTCTTCAGGTCGGCGCACAATCCATCCACCGTCTCGCGAAACACGCGATCGGTCTCGCCTTTGTTCACCTCAAACGGACGAATCTGGTAAACCAGGTCATTGATGACGTCGCCCAGATGCATGGCGTTCAGCATTCCAAAACCGAAGTCAACGCTGAATTTCAGTCCCGGCTCTCCAGACTCGGCCTTGATTCCATCACTATCTTTGAACAACAGAACCCGGAAGCCGTCAAAGCCCGCGTTCTTCAGCGCAAAACGGTATTCGGCTTCATACATTCCGAAGCGGCATGGGCCACACGAGCCCGCAGTGAAGAAAACATAGTGATCCAAAATATGCTGGCGCGAGAGACCTTGTTTTTCGAGGAACTGCAGATATTGCACAAGATTCCCGACAGTGAAGTACGTCGGATTGCATTGCCCGTTATTGCCAAACTCCTTGCCCGTTTGGAAACCGGCAACGTCAGGAACGGGAAGCTTCTCGCAGTTGTAGCCGCACCCTTGGAACACGGCGCGAATCAGGTCTTCGTGCTTCCAGGTGAAGCCGCCGAACAGAATCGTTACGCGGTTGCGTTCCTCCGCCGTGAACGCCCGTTCGACGGGACGATGGAAGTGACGCGGCGCGGAAAGTCCGCCCTTTTCCCGCAGACGGGCTCTTTCGGCCGCGAGGCGTTGTTTGAGTTCCTGGTCCTGCTCAATTTGTACGAGTCTCGTTGCCATGTGGTCTCCTTATCCAGAATGTCTTGAATCTAGGTCCCGCGTAGCCTTCTGCAAATTCCTCTCGTCGAGATTCATCTCTATTACAATCCCCTAACGACACAGACGGCGGCGTCAACTCACTGCGCGCCTTCTCCTATCTGTCGTGTCTGTTGTGCTTGCTCACTGCGTCCCTCATTGATCGTGTAGCTCTGATGATCTATGGTGAGAATCTTGCTGCCATAGAGTCTGACGTGCACCGAAGTCTCATCTTTTAAAGGCAGCCAAAAATCGTCAATTTTTTGGTAGCGACGCACGAAATCCGCCTTGTCGACCCACATAGAGAGCTTCTTCGCCGGATGCCCTACGATCTGCACCACGGCGTAATCCTGCGCGTCAATCCAAACCTTCCCATCGAAAAGGTACTTGTCCTTACGCGTAGGAATCGCCTGCACGACGAAGCAGCGGTTTGGCCCGAGATCCTGTTCGCCAAGCAACTGAAACGTGTAATTCGCCGCATTGATGCTGCTGTCCCGGTGGCTGTTGCCCGACGCTGCTTCTACTTCGCTTTCCATCAAGCGATTCAGGACAAGATGACGAACTACGGCCGATCCGTTTTCTGAGATCCGAACGAATGCTTTCGTGTCTGGCGCGCGATAGTCCAGCCGCACTACTGTCTCCGCGTGCACTTTTCCATTTTGGTCGGATACTGAATAGCTGCGCATCTCCGAGTAGGACCGCAGCTGCGAGTTGCGCAGCTCGTTGCGTCTTATCAACTCGGCGAATATCTGCTCCGCTGTTGCATCCGCGCGCGCCGGTTGCAGTGGTGCGTTGCCCTGCCGGACTTCAGGAGCGGTGTTGTCTTGCGGATCCAGTTGTGCAGAAGGTGGGGGCCCTGCCACAAGGGCGAGCAAAAGGAATTTCCAGCAAAACTGCCCTACGCGAAAACCAGGCACTAGCATCATGCGTCCTCAGTCTTCGAAGCTGCGCGGGTGCTTATCGCCCCGCAAACGGTCGGTGACCAGATTCGCCCACACCCACTTTATGACCCGTGCGTCGTTGTAGCAGTACGCAAGATTGTGGTTCAGCGTCGAAAAACAGTGGCGCTGGCAAGTCTTCTTCATCGTGCCTAGTTGCCGCTGGTCGAACTTCGGTTCTTCAATATTTCCCCAATCAAAACTCGATGAATACATCGGGAAACACGGCGCGACCGTCCCATCGGTGCGGATAATCACGTTGTTCTGCCCTGCACGGCAGTTCCACTCCGCGAAACGGAGCTCCCCGCTTGGATCCTGAACAATTCCCGGCATCGAGGCGAGCAATTCGGCGGTGTGCCCGTTCCCGTTCGTTCCGTCCCCGTACCAGCCATACTTTTTCAAATCAATTCCGGAGGCCATGCGCACGAAAGCTTTGGTCTCTTGCAGGCGCTGCACGGAATTCACCATCTGATAGCCCGCTTTATTCTTCTCGATCAACCAATCAATCAACGAATCGACTTCACGCCAATCTTGCGGGCGTATATAAGTTGGATTTTCCTCCATGTGTTTGAAGTGCTCGTCTTGCTCGAGCATCGGCGTTTCATTGATGTGATAGTCGGTCGCCACGCGGTGATCGTGGGCGTAATCGGTCAGTTGCCGCACGTCCTGCAGGTTGTTGCGGCAAATATTGATGTTAAAAAACACCATGTAGCCCTGCGCATACTGCATGCGCAAGACATACTCCAGATTTTCCCTGGCAGGAACGAGAGCCTTCGGCAGACTCGGTTTTAGGTCCCAGGAATCCATCGCGAAATTGAACACCGCCACGCCCGCGTCGCCCAGCCGGTCCGCAACTTCCGGCCGCAACAGCCGCCCGTTCGTGCCGATGTAGATCCAGAATCCCTTCTTCGCGGCGTAGTAAACCACCTTGTGCGCGAATTGCGGCCGCAGCAGCGGTTCTCCGCCCATCAGCGCCAGGACGCGGCATCCGTGGTCGTGCAGCCAGTCGATTGAGCGCCGCGCAACGTCCTCGGTCATTCCTTTCACGCGGTTGTCATACGCCCAGCAGTACCAGCAGTCCAGATTGCATTTGTATTCGACAAACAGATACGCCGTGATGGGGTGAAACTCTCCAGGTAAAACACGCGAGCGAATGTACGGGAATAACCAGCCCCGCATCTTGCGGTAAATCTCTTCGCGGCTCCATTGCCGTTTTCCGGGCGGCTGCTCGGGACCCGGATCTTTCAGACGCTCCGGATTTTGGGGAAACGGCGGCTCCGGCAGCGTAAGTCCCTCGGACTTCGGAACCAGCGGCGGATTGCTCCTATGCATGAGCAGGTCATGCATAGCAACATCAATACGAAATTTCGCGGGAGATGCCATAGTGCCCACCTCAAACGGGATGCGTGCACATACAGGGCTCTTAGAAAGAACAAAGTGGGTGGTTACGGATGGCGGCGGGCGTCTTTCTGTGGAACCGGTCTGTTGCCGGAACGAAGCCAGCTCGCTACGTGCAGCTGGATCCTTGTTCGGCTCAATTGTGCTGGTGGGCTCTTACTACCAAACTACGTTTAGTTTCTTTGACGTTCTGTCGCATCACCTCCCCCAAATAATTGCCCAACGCAAAACGCGGGGAATTTTTGCAAGCAGCAAAACTGCAAAGACAAATAAACCGTAGCACAAGTGCGGAATTGGAGTCAACTCGCTCTCCGCAACATGAATTTGCGGCGTTGCATCGTAATCACCTCAGCAGTCCATTCGGTAGTGCGACTCACGCGAGCCTATCCTGGCGCTACCGCTCAAGGCAATTGCGAACTCGATTCCGGTCGTAACCAGCCGTAACCAGCTCTCCTGTAAGGAATTAGGCACCTTCCCTTTTGTTCACAACTTTTTACAATCGTTTGCTTTGCCTTGACACATGGCCTTTGGCAGGTCTTTATATTCCATATTCGCAACTGAGTTTCTGACGGGGTACCAGCTTGATGAAGCAAAACATGCCGAGGAAATGGCGCTTAACGGACCGCACGCGAACGCTGCTGACGTTGGAATTGGCCATCGTGCTTCCAGCGGCGGCGTTGATGGGTTTCAGCATCTGGAACCTGAAGCATATCCAGCGCTCGGGTCAGGTCGAAGCGGCCATTCAACGCGACTTTTCTCACGTTTTGAAGATCGCCGAAAACAAAAGCTGGCACAAAGCCTACGACATGGTTATGCCTATCCGCGGCCAGTTTCCCAACGCCGACCAGGGGCGTGCGGAAATTGAGGCCAAGCTCGACCAGATCCTGACGCAACATCCTGAATTTTCCTACGCGCTCTTCTACGACAAGAAGAGCAATCTGTTCGTAGGCCGGACACAACCGGGACGCGACTCGGATCCGAATTTTTGCGGAAGGTCCCAGGAGGCGATCAAGATGGCAGCCTCGTGGATACCGCTGGAAGCTTCGCACACGGCCGCGAAGGTTCGCCTGGCGATGGAGAAGGAAGACGAGCCGGTGTTATTCGACGGCGGCTGGACGCTCACCGATAGTCAGCACATCTATTGGAACCTGGGTTACTTCATTCCACCCGACGTGCCAAAGGACCGCGTGGAGCTTGGCTTCGTGTCGCTTGACGAAGACTATCTGCGTAGTAGCTTTTTCCCGGCACTGATGGCCGATGTGTTGAACAGCAAAGACAACGTCCTGCGACAGGAGGCGAATCCGCCGGCGATGATGATTCGCCCGGCAAAGGACTCCGCGACGCCCTGGGTAGCTTCGGCAAATTGGGATGGCGGCAAGCCGGAGGCGGAACGCAACTTTCAATATGTTTTTCAGGATTTAGCTCTGGCGATCAAGTACCACGGCACCACGGTCGCAGACATTAGCTCGAGGTTCCTCAGATACAACTACATCGTCCTTGCCGCGCTTTCTTTGCTGATGACGGGGGGCATCTGGCTGACCTATCGCAACGTTTCGCGGGAAATGACGCTGTCGCGGCTGAAATCCGACTTTGTTGCCAACGTTTCTCACGAGTTGCGCACTCCGCTTGCTCTCATTCGGCTTTATGCGGAGACCCTGGAGCTTGGCCGTCTTACCGCACAGGAAAAATACCATGAATACTTTCGCATTATTCGCGAAGAGAGCGAGCGCCTCACGGCTCTCATCAACAACATTCTGGATTTCTCGCGCATCGAGGCCGGCCGCAAGGAGTACGAGTTCAAAGAGACGAACCTGCCGGAACTGGTAAGAACAACGCTTGATTCCTATCGCTTTCAGATCGAGCAGAATGGCTTCGCTTTTGAGGAGAATATTTCCGGCGATATTCCGCCCGTCAACGTCGACCGCGAAGCTATTGCCCGTTCGTTGCTCAATCTGGTCAACAACGCCCTGAAGTATTCAAGGGACCAGAAGTACATCGGCGTCAGCCTGTATCGCTCGAACGGCAGCGTCAAGCTGGAGGTCCAGGACCGCGGAATTGGAATCGCGGCCGCTGAACAAGACAAAATTTTTGAGAAATTCTACCGCTGTGGCGATCCGTTGGTGCACAACACCAAGGGCTCCGGACTGGGGCTATCGCTTGTGCGTCACATAGCGCAGGCGCATGGAGGCAACGTCTTCGTGGAGAGTGTCCCCGATAAAGGTAGTAAGTTCACGATCGCGTTACCAATCGATCGATCAGCCCGAGCAGGATCTGCACTCGCATGATCGCCCCGGGCCGACGGCTATTTCCGATTTTCCGCTCTTCCGCGAAGGAGAATTCATGGGCGTAACAAAAATCCTGATTGTCGAGGATGAACCGAACATGGTTGCTGGTCTCCGCGATAACTTCGAGTATGAAGGCTTCCAGGTTGCTACGGCGCTCGATGGCGTGGACGGCCTGGAGCGCGCCCTTAAGGATTCTCCAGACCTGGTGATTCTCGACGTGATGATGCCGCGCATGAGCGGACTCGATGTATGCAAGCAGCTTAAGTCCAAGCGCCCATCGATCCCGATCATCATGCTCACCGCACGCGGTCAAGAAGTGGACAAAGTTGTCGGGCTTGAGCTTGGCGCGGACGATTATGTCACCAAGCCCTTTTCCATCCGCGAACTGCTGGCTCGCGTGAAGGCGGTATTGCGGCGCACGCAAACGTTACCGAAGGAGGTGGATCGCTACGCCTTCGGCGACGTCGAGGTCAACCTCCGCAGCTATCAGGTTTTTCGCGCCGGCAAGCCGGTCGAGTTCTCCGGAAAAGAATTCGAACTTCTCAAACATTTTCTGTGCCATTCCGGGCAGACCTTGAGCCGCGATCGCTTATTGGACGAGGTGTGGGGCTACGAGAACTATCCGACAACTCGCACCGTGGATACCCACATCGTGCGCATCCGTCAAAAACTGGAGCCAGTCCCAGAGGAGCCTCGCTATTTTCTGACGGTGCACGGCATCGGATACAAATTTGTTGGCTAAATTCTTTCGCAGGCGGAGGAACGTTGAACATGTGTCAGCTGTGGCAAGGAACGATTCAAGAGGCGCCGGCTCCAGACGCCTCTTTCATCGCCAATCAGGTGGAGCAACAAGCAGATTCCCATGTGGACAGCGATTCTGAAAAAATCCGCGCCCTCGAAGAGGAATTGGCCGCGTTGCGCCGCGAACAGTCAAAGCTCTACCGGGGCATCTTTGAAGCGGCTCAGATTCAGCGCAGGCTCTGTGCTCCTCGCCAATTCAGCTCCGGTGAATTCGAAGTGGCCGGCGAAATTTTTCCGGTCCGCCATCTATCTGGCGATTTCTTCAAGGTGATGGAGCTCGACTCTGCCCTGGGGATAGTAGTCGGCGATATTGCTGGCAAAGGGCTGTCGGCAGGAATCTGGCTGCCTCATCTCATTTCGCTGATTCACCGCTGCGCTCAAGCACATCCAAATCCGGCGGACGCGATTGCTCAGGCCAATCGCGAACTCTGTGCAGGCTACGGTGAGCCGCCATTGGTCGCAGTGTTCTTTGCCCGAATTGATCTCGAGGACGGCACCATTGCTTATTGCAACGCGGGATTGCCTTCACCCTTGCTTTTCGGAACCGCAGGCGAAGTCACCCGATTGGAACAAGGCGGCCCGATGCTCGGAGCGTTGGCCAACGGGACTTTTAAAACAGGAACGGTCACTTTGCATCCCGGCCACATACTGATTGCCTGCTCCGACGGGGTAACGGAGTGCCAAAATTCGCACGACGAAGAATTCGAATTAACGCGGCTATTGGCAGCTGCGCAAGCCGCACAGGGACGAAGCGTCAGCCAGACCCTGTTTTCCGCTCTCGGCGCGGTGCTTGATTTTGCCGATGGCTGCCCGCTCAGTGACGATGTGACGCTTCTGGTCGTTCGACGTGACGATACGATTGCGATGCCTGATCGCCCGGGCGCCAGAAATTCCTCGACGGTCATGCGCGGGCAAGTCGAGCCGCTTCGCAATGCGCGCCGGCAGAGATTGGTTTCTTAACGTTTGACTGACTGTAGATAAGCTCCGCGCTCCGCGAGTGTGCGGACGTGGGGGCAAGACTTGGGGTGTGTCTTGTTCCACTCCGAAGGAGTTGTCATGGCAACGACGATGAATTCAGTCCTGCTGGAAAACCCGGAGCGTCGCGGCGTCATGATGGGCACGGCGTTCCAGAGTTGCCCGGTATTGCTCTGTTCGCTCTACACCTCCCACTATCGTTATGTCTTGAAAGTTTGCCGGCACTTCTTCTGGCAGCGTGCGGACGCGGAAGATGCTGCCTCCGAGGTCTTCTTGAAATTGCATACGGTACTAGAAACTGAGGAGGGCCCGATCAAATCCCGGTCTTGGCTCTCTAAGGTCACGGGCCGACATTGTATAGACAAGTTACGCCAGGTAAAGGCCGAGCGCCGCCGCCGCGTGGAGGATGAAGTAGAGTTTGACGCTTTTCCAGATAGCTTGGCTCATTCGCCCCTTTCTCAAGTGCTGCGTCGAGAGCAGCAGGGCAAGGTTCGCGAGGAGTTGCGTCATTTGCCACGAGACTATCGAATTCTGCTAGTGCTCCACTACTATCGGCAAATGACTTATGCCGAAATTGCGCTGGCTTTAGGCAAACGGCTGCCAGCGATCAAGACCGCGATCTTTCGAGCCAAGCGAATGCTTCGCGACAGACTTCTGGGCGACCCAGGTTCTCCGCAAGCTCATTTGCTTTGATTCGACCAGCTCTTCGCTGTTGCTTGCTCGGTTACGCGCTACGTGCCAATTTCCCGAGGCTCTGCAGCGTGGCGTCATCGACTTTGAGCGCCGCGGCGGCAACGTTTTCCTCAAGGTGCGCAACACGCGAGGTCCCGGGAATGGGCAAAATCACAGGAGAACGCCACAGCAGCCACTGAAGGGCCAGCTGCGAAGGCGTAATCTTCAGCTGTTTGGCGGTGCGTTCAAGCTCGCTGCCAGCGGCGGAAACCTCACCTGCCGCCAGCGGAAACCAAGGAATGAACCCGAGATTTTCCCGCTGGCAATAATCGACGACAGCGTCCGCGGCGCGATCCACAACGCTGTATCGATTCTGAATGCTGACGATGGGAACGATTGTCCGCGCGTGTTGGATCTGCGCTAGGCTGACCTCCGACAGTCCGATGTGCTTGATCTTGCCTTGCGCCTGCAGCTCCTTAAGCGCGCCGAGTTGATCCTCGGCCGGAACCCGGTCATCAATACGATGGAGTTGGAAAACGTCAATTCGTTCAAGGCGCAAGCGGTGCAGACTTCCTTCGCAGGCAGCACGCAAGTGTTCCGGCCGTCCATTCGTCACCCATTGATCAGGTCCGGGGCGATCAAAGCCTGCCTTTGTCGCGATCACCAGGCCCGCCGGATATGGGTGCAGAGCTTCAGCGATGATTTCTTCGCTCACCGCCGGCCCGTACGAGTCGGCCGTATCAATGAAATTAATTCCGACATCAACAGCCCGCCGCAAGACTCGAATCGCCTCACCACGGTCTTTGGGCTTTCCCCAAACTCCCTTGCCGGTGATTCTCATTGCGCCAAACCCGAGCCGGTTAACGGTAAGATCGCCGCCGATTTTGAATTGGCCAGACTTGGCCGCCGCAAGACTTCCCTGTTCTCTTTTTCCGGATGTGCTTCTCATATTTTTTCCTTTCAACTCGGAACGTCCCAGAGTCCCGCGCCTGATCGGGCTAGGATTTCTTGAAACCAGCCGCTGCTTGGCCACTTCTGTTCTGGTTAAAGACGCAGGAAACCTTGACGTCGGCGATAAATAATTTCTGGCACCGGCAAAATAGCTGCTGCGCCGACGCCAATGGTTTCTGATATGCCCCAGACCAATCGGTCCGATCGTAATCATCATCGTTAAGCGGCTCGCTGACGCATTTCATGTAACGACCACCGCCGCCCCGTCGATCTGATCGCTCTTCACAGCCGAGAGTGCTTCATTGGCACGATCGAGAGGGAAAATCGTAACCTTGGGGCGCAAGTTAATCTCGCCGGCCAATCGCAGGAAATCCCTCGCATCCTCTCGCGTCATGTTCGCTACGCTGCGAATCTGTCGTTCGCCCCAAAGCAGGCGGTCATAATCAAATTCTGGAATTCGATCCAGATGGATCGCATTGATCGCCACCACTCCGCCCTTCCGCAGGCTTGCCAGCGCCGCGACAACGACGTCTCCACTCGGCGCAAACGTCACCGCGCGATCCAGTTCCGCGGGCGGTTTTTCCGTTTCTGCCCCGACCCAAGTTGCTCCCAGAGCCGTTGCCAGCGCACGATGAGAAGCGCCCCTCGTGGAAACATAAACTGGGCAACCCCATGCCTGCAAAACAGCCGTGAGCAAATGCGCAGATGATCCGAACCCGAACAACCCGACTCGCTCACCCCGGTTCACGCCTGCTATGCGTAAACTCCGAAACCCGATGATGCCAGCGCACAAAAGGGGTGCCGCGTGCAAATCATCCAAACTTGGTGGAAGCCGAAACACGAAATCTCGACGCGCCACTGCATACTCCGCATAACCGCCGTTCACCGTATAGCCGGTAAACGTTGGCCTGTCACAAAGGTTCTCCAGCCCACCCCGGCAGTACTTGCAGCTGCCGTCCGTTCCGCCGATCCAAGAGACCCCCACGCGTGTGCCAACTGGAAGACCGGTCGACCCACCCTCTACAATGTCGCCCACAATCTGATGCCCCGGAATCACCTGCGGCAAAACCTGCGGCAGATCGCCCTCGACGATGTGCAAGTCCGTCCTGCACACGCCGCAGGCGCGCACCCGGAGAAGCACCTGTTCTGGTCCAGGCACCGGTTTCGGAACATCCCCAAGGGTGAGCGGTGCGTTCGCGATTCCTTGAGGCGAATTGAGGAACGCTGCCTTCATCGAAGTCTCCTTGTTGCCTTCGTGTCGGCTCTAATGCGAATAGAACTTTCCCTAAAATCGATCTCGAGAGGCCCACAAGCCCAGGCCAGGATTCTCGATGAAGTAAACTTCTTCGCCCTTCACGCAATTCCAACCGTGCTGCAGTTTCTCCGGATCGTAAATCTGCAGCATCTGGCCGACATCACCGTATTCGAAGCCCGCCCCCTGCACTTCTTCGCGCGTCAAATGGCCAGGACACCAGGTAATCCGGAATCGATCTTCACACGATCCATGAATAAGATGTGCGGCTGCGCTCAAGTCCGCGGCCAAATCTTCGTTCCGCTTCACCATTTGCAGTGTGGCCGCAGTGCCATGATAGCCATACTTGCGAATCAGGCTATCAATTCTGCGGTCTTCGCCGAATTCGCGCACGCCCGGGGCCAATACGATCAACTCGCCGCCATCTTCGAGCGCCATGCGCGTCCGGTAAATCGCTTTGTTCCCCAGCCACGTACTATGAAATTCCTGTGGATCGAGATAGACCACCGCTTTGCGAATCGGGTTCGGCATTAACACAAAATTCACACGAAAACTCAACTCCGCCGCGCGATAAAAGCATTCTTCGTCATCCCCAATAAACAAACCGCGAACCACGGTTGCTCCCGCGGCATTCCGCCCTACGACTGTGAGCACGTACACAATCGGAATGCCTGCAAGGAAGTGCGCAGCAGCATAATTCAAAACTCGTCGCACGGGATTGTCTGCCCGCCCCATAATCCGTTCCATTCCATAGACCGCTCCGAGGTAATGACTGCGATTGATGCTGTCCGGCCCGCCGGTTCCCACCAAAATGTTCTTGTTGTAGTTCGCCATGCCGATCACTTCGTGCGGAACAACCTGTCCAATCGATAGAATCAGGTCAAATCCGCCATGCAGAATCAGGCGATTCACCTGCGCGGGCCATTCGTAGTCCAGCTTCCCTTCCGACTGCTCGTGGATAAATTCACTGGGTACGGCCCCGATGGTTTCCACATCCTCTCGCCAATTGTGAGCCTGGAAAAGACTTTGTGGCACATCGCCAAACATGGTGGCCATACGATCTGCTGACATCGCTTTGTGCGTACCCAGAGCAGGCAGCACGGCACCGAGACGTTTACCGTAATAATTCCACGCATAGCGTGTCAGTTCACCGGCGCGCGATGCGCTGCGCGTCTGGTCGGGGGGGATGGCTAAAACCTTGTTGCGCGGCCCGAGTCTTTGGAACGCCGCGAACAAGGACTCTCGCAGCTCAGTTGAGGTGAGCTCGCGATCGGGACCACCTTGTGCGCAATACAGACTCATCGTTCATTATGTCCCTAGACTCCATCATTCCGAGCGAACCGCAACGGTCAACACTCCCCGTTAATTCTGAACGAAGCGCAGCGAAGTGAGGAATCTCTCTTCGATTCAGCGCATCCGGAAAAATCGCACTTTTCCATACGCCGTCCCGGTGCCTAGCTGCGCCGTTCTGCACTGACACTGGCAGCTTCCGGACGAATCGAGTTCTGCGGCAACCGCAAATAGTTCTCGGCGTTCCGCAGGCAAAGGTCCCTGACCATCTCGCCGACGAGTTTCAGGTCGTTAGGCAGCAGTCCTGTATCCATCTCGTTCCCGAGCAAATTGCAGAGCACCCGCCGAAAATATTCATGCCGGGGAAAGGACATAAACGATCGCGAGTCCGTGACCATGCCGACAAAATTGGAAAGAAGGCCGCAGTTCGAAAGCGCGTTGATTTGCCACTTGATGCCTTCTTTTTGATCCAGGAACCACCAACCCGCGCCGAATTGAATCTTGCCGCGGATTCCTTCCTCGGAAAACGAGCTGGCCAGAGCAGCAAAAATATAATTGTCCGCCGGATTGAGGTTGAAGATGATCATCCGGGGCAAGGCGCTTTCCGACTCGAGGCGATCGATGAATGTTCCGAGCGCAGAAATTTGTGGCCAGTCTCCAATCGAATCGTACCCGACATCACGCCCCAAGCGACGCAACATTCGAGTGTTGACGTTGCGGTAGGCTCCCAAGTGAAGCTGCTTGGTCCAGCCTTTCTCGGCATCAAGCCGGCCAAAGAAAAGCAGCATGTAACTGGCAAATTTCGCCGATTCGTCCGCAGAAAGTTGCTTCCCCTCCAGAGTTTTCTGAAAAAGTGCGGCAGCTTCGTTGTCAGCGCAAGATACCGAATGACATTGATTGAGTCCGTGATCCGAAAGGCGGCAGCCGTGGCGGTGGAAAAAATCGTGACGAACCCGAAGCGCATCGAGAAAGTCGGATAACCGCCTGATATCTATATTCGCGGAGGTTCCGAGCCTTTCAACCCATTCCAAAAACTCCCGCGGCTGCTCCGTTCGCATGGCCGCATCGGGGCGAAATGTGGGAAAGACGAGTGTGGAGATTCCCGAGGCCCTGACTTGCTCGTGGTATTCGAGGGAATGGGTGGGGTCGTCGGTCGTACAGACGGTGGACACGTGGAATTTCTTCAATATACCGTGCACCGTCAAGTCGCCTTCCGCAAGTCGACGATTAGCACGGTCCCAGACGCTTGCCGCAGTCTCTTCGCTGAGCAGATCGCCGATCCCGAAATAACGTAGCAGCTCGAGATGAGTCCAGTGATAGAGCGGATTGCGAAGCGCATGGGGAACAGTGCGCGCCCACGCCAGAAATTTTTCAAACGGAACAGCATTGCCGGTACAGAATTCCTCACCGACACCGTCACTACGCATGGCCCGCCACTTATAGTGATCGCCGTCCAACCAAATTTCGGCCAGGTTTTTGAAATTGCGGTTTTCGGCAATATCTCGCGGAGAAAGATGACAATGAAAATCCAGTATCGGAAGCTCCCGGGCGTACTCATGGTAGAGGCGCCGCGCTGCGCGTCCTTGCAGCAAAAAATCTTCGGTGATGAAGGCCATGTTCAAAATCCTAATTGGCTGACAAACCGCACCGTTAATGCGCTAGACGCGATGTCGCTTCGGCATCAGTACGAGGTTTTGTCCGGCTTGTCCACCCAAGCTCGAAAAGCTGCCAGCGCTTCTTCCCGCATCATTTGTAGAGTCGGTATGCGGCGTTCCGAATAGGGCCGCTTCAACTGATCATAAATGAAGGAATCATCAAAACCAATTTTGCCGGCGTCTTCAGCAGTATTGGCAAAATAAACGCGCGCCAGACGCGCCCAATAAATTGCACCGAGGCACATGGGACACGGCTCACAGGAAGTGTACAACTCGCAGTTCTTCAGTTCGAAACTGCCAAGAACTTCGCACGCTTTGCGGATGGCCAGCACTTCAGCATGAGCAGTAGGGTCGTTGGCAGAAGTAACCTGATTTGCTGCCTCGGCGATAATTTTGCCTTGGTTGACAATCACTGCGCCAAAGGGGCCGCCGCGGCCTGACTGAACTCCCTCGATAGAAAGCTCGATAGCGCGGGTCATGAAGGCGTTGTTCATCGGTAATCGGCGCAGACCCTTCGCACGCCTGTCCTTCCTGCAACTCGACTAAGCCAATGTTAATTCTATCGCGCTGCAAGTATATGCCGGGAGCGGCGACGGCCTGCAGTTTTTTTGCGGCATGTCATCGCTTTTGCCGTCTTGAAAAAGTAGAGATATAAAGCTAGGCTCGGATTTCACTCGGACTGAATTTTCCGAGACCTTCATTTGGCTATGAGTTTGCGCGCCTTTTTCTCCCGCCGCGTAGTAACGCCAGACGGAGTGCGCCCTGCCGCGGTGCTAGTCGAAGGAGAACGAATCCGCGGCATAGTTCCTGCCGAGCAAGTACCGGCCGATGCGAACGTGGAGAATTTTGGCGATGCTGCAATTCTTCCCGGGCTGGTCGACTCTCACGTTCACATCAATGATCCGGGGCGCGCGGACTGGGAAGGATTTCGAACGGCAACGCGCAGCGCGGCGGCCGGAGGGTACACGACGTTGGTGGACATGCCGCTGAATTGCCTCCCGGCAACAACCAACGTTGCGGCCTTGGCGGCAAAACGCGCGGCGGCGCGAAACCGGTGTCGCGTTGACTGGATGGCTTGGGGAGGCCTTGTCGCGAACCATCTGCATAACATTGAACCACTTGCCGCAGCAGGAGTGGCCGGCTTTAAATGTTTTCTCGTTCCTCCCGGGATCGACGGCTTCACCATGGTTACCGAAAAGGAGTTGCGAAACGCCCTGCCGCATATTGTGCGTACGGGGTTGCCGCTGCTGGTACACGCGGAGCTTCCTGGCCCGATAGAGTCAGCAACAGAAAAGTTGGCCGGCGCGGACTGGACCAATTACAAAACCTATCTGCAATCGCGGCCTGAGGAAGCGGAACTATTAGCGATACGAATGCTCTTGTGGCTGTGCCGCGAATTCAAATTCCGGCTGCACATCGTGCATCTTTCGGCCAGCGCGGCGCTTCCTGAACTGCGTGCCGCACGTTCTGAGGGCCTGCCGGTCGGTGTCGAGACCTGCCCGCACTATTTGCATGTGATCGCTGACACAATTCCTAGCGGTGGAACGATGTTCAAGTGCGCGCCGCCGATTCGCAGCGGCGAAAATTGCGAACGCCTGTGGGCAGGGCTGCGCGACGGAACGATTGATCTGGTGGCAACCGATCATTCTCCGTGTCCGCCGGAAATGAAAAACTTTGCCGAAGGAAATTTTCGCTCCGCGTGGGGTGGCATTGCCAGCCTCTCGATGGCATTGCCAGTAATGAATACGGAAGCGGGCAGACGAGGATTTTCGCTAAACGATATCGCACGATGGATGGCTGAAGCCCCGGCGAAGCTAGCTGGCTGCGACAGGCGCAAGGGGCAAATCGCCGCCGGATACGATGCCGATTTTGTGGTGTTCGAGCCCGAGAGCGAGTTTGTGGTGAGAGCGGATCGATTGCACTATCGCCATCCCATATCGCCCTACCTCGGAGAAAAGCTTCGTGGAGTGGTGAACGCGACGTATCTTCGTGGGAAACTGGTGTTTAGCAATGGCGAATTTCCCGGAGAAGCGACTGGGCAGGAGTTGCAGCGATAGCTGGTATCTTCGATAGAAGTTTATATGAACCATTCTAATATCGTAGGCACGTCGGTCCCGCGATTGGAGGGACGCGACAAAATTAGCGGACAGGCCCGCTATGTCGATGACATGGAACTGCCGGGCATGCTGTATGGGGCTACGGTTCGAAGCCGAATCGCGCGTGCCAAAATCAAACAAATTAGTTTCGGATCAGAAATCAATTGGCAGGAGTTTGTAATCGTCGGTCCTTCGGATATTCCCGGAACGAATTGCATCGCGCTGATTGACGATGACCAGCCGTGTCTGGCCGATGGAGTGGTGAATCATCCTGAAGAGCCCCTTTTGTTGCTGGCACATCCTGACCGGCACCTGCTTCCGAAAGCAGTCGAGGCTATATCAGTCGAATACGATTCCCTGCCCGCGATCTTCAAGATAGAAGAGAGCGAAACGCTAGCCCAAGTCATTTGGGGCGCGGACAATACTTTTAAAACCCATCTGATCGAAAAGGGCGATGTTGATGCCATGTGGCAAAATGCCGACTACATCGTCGAGGGCGAATACACAACGGGCGCGCAGGAACAGCTTTATATAGAAAACAACGGAATGATCGCCCAATTCGACGCCGAGAAAGGCATTACCGTGTGGGGTTCGCTGCAGTGCCCGTACTACATTCATAAAGCGTTGATGAAACTTTGCGCCCTGCCGGCTGATAAAGTGCGCGTCGTTCAGATGGAAACCGGCGGCGCTTTTGGCGGCAAAGAGGAATATCCGTCAATGATTGCCGCGCACGCCGCACTGCTGGCGATGAAGTCCGGAAAACCAGTAAAAATTATCTATGACCGCATGGAAGACATGGCAGCCACTACAAAGCGCCATCCTTCACGTACCAGGCATCGCACCGCCGTTAGCAAGGACGGCAAAATTCTAGGTGGCGAGATTGAATTCACCATTGATGGCGGGGCGTACAAGACTTTGTCACCGGTAGTTCTGTCACGTGGAGCGATTCACGCCGGAGGCGCGTATTATTGGCCCAACGTTCGGATTCGCGCCAAGGCGGTTGCGACCAACATGCCACCGCATGGTGCATTTCGCGGATTTGGCGCGCCGCAGTCACTGTTCGCGCTGGAGCGTCACATGGATCGAATCGCGGATGTGGTCGGAATTTCCGCAGTGGAGATCCGGCGGCGAAATTTCCTGACGACCGGACAAACCACGACAACGCAACAAATGATTCGCGAAAAGATCGATCTGAACAAGCTTCTAGACCGCGCACTGGAGCTCTCCGGCTATCACTTGAAAAAAGAAAACTTCGCAGTGGAAAATCGGCAAAACGGCGGCAAGAAAGGGATAGGCATCGCGGCGTTTTTGCACGGAGCTGGGTTCACAGGATCCGGCGAACGCTATCTCGGATCCGCCGTTGGCATTGAAGGCTGCGCTGACGGCAAAGTGCGGATATTGGTTTCCAGCACGGAATTCGGCCAGGGAACAAAGACCGTGCTGTGCCAGATCGTGGCGGAAACACTTGGACTGCGGTATGAAGACGTGGAAATCGCGCAGCCCGATACGGACCAAGTTCCAAACAGTGGACCGACGGTAGCGTCGCGCACGGTAATGGTGGTCGGAAAGCTCGTTCAGTCAGCGGCGATCGGAATCAGAGAGACGCTAAAGGCGACCGGAAAGATCGGAGATTCCTATGCTGCCGAGGACTTCCGCAGAGCATGCCAGGCCTACGTTTTAGAACACGGTAAATTCCAGAGCATCGCCAAGTACGAGCAACCCGACGAAGTGGTCTGGGACGAAGAAAAATATCGCGGATCGGCGTACGCAGCCTATGCGTGGGCTGTCTACGTAGCTGAGGTGACAGTCGATCCCGTCACCTACAGCGTTTCAGTGGACGACTTCGTGGCACTGCAAGAAGTGGGAAAAGTGCTGCATCCGGAGCTTGCAAAAGGACAAATCATCGGTGGAGTGGTTCAAGGGATTGGTTTCGCCTTGTACGAGAAAGTGATTTGGGAAAACGGGCGCATGCTGAACGGTCAAATGACCAACTACATCATTCCCACCTCCGCGGACTTGCCGTCCATCCGGGTACATTTTGAGGAACTGGGAAATATTCACGGCGCGTATGGCGCGAAAGGAATCGGAGAATTGCCTATGGACGGACCCGCTCCGGCGGTTGTAAACGCGATTGTGGATGCGGTGGGCGTTCCTTTCAACTCGGTGCCGCTGATGCCCGAGGACATTTTTGATTCGTTGGAAGATCGAGCAGCACGGGATCTGCATTCGTCCGCTCGGGGCCAGGGAGCCCAAGAAAAACGATGAGCGAATCATCGCGGCGCGCCGCCAAGTGCGAAATCTCCCTTAGCGTCAACGGCCGAGTGACAACCTTGCAAGTACACGCGATGGCGCGGCTGCTCGATGTGCTGCGGCACGGACTCGGATTGACGGGAACAAAAGAAGGTTGTGGAGAGGGCGAGTGCGGCTCGTGCTCTGTGCTGCTGGACGGAGTCTTAGTGAATAGCTGCCTGATCCCCGCACTGCAAGCGAACGGCGCGAATATCGTAACGATTGAAGGCCTGACCGGGGAATCCAGCGCACAAAGTTTGCAACGCGCTTTTCTGGAGTGCGGCGCTGCGCAATGCGGAATTTGCACGCCGGGCATGATCCTGGCCGCGTTTCATTTGTTAAGCAAGAAACCACAGCCCAGCCTGGAAGAGATACGCGAAAGGTTGGCAGGTAATCTTTGCCGCTGCACCGGGTACATGCAGATTGTCGAAGCGGTCGCTGAAGTTGCGCGCAGCGGTGCTGCCAGATGAGAGCCCAACCAGCGGAATATGAACTGGTCATGCCGGGAAGTTTGCCGGCGGTGCTGGCGCTTTTGGCCGAGTCGCCTGGCCAGTGGCTGCCCATCGCTGGCGGCACGGACGTGATGGTGCAATATTCCGCCGGTAAGCTCCCCGCTCGAAAACTGGTAAGCATATGGAATCTTCCGGAGTTGCGCCGAATCGAAAATCTCGCCGACGAAATTCAGATTGGGGCAGGCTGTACCTATACCGACCTCCGCGAATCTCACGTCATTAACCGCGAATTCGCGCTACTCTCCACAGCGGCTGGCTGGACGGGCGGAATCGCCAACCAGAATCGTGGAACGCTCGGAGGCAATATCGTGAACGGATCGCCAGCCGCGGATTCTCTGCCTGCGTTATTGGTTTACGCGGCAGAACTTCTTCTGGTATCGAAGAGGGGCGAACGGCGAGTGCCCTATTCAAGTTTTCATACTGACTATCGGAAAACCCAACTCGCGCCGGACGAATTGATTCGAACCATCTGCGTGAAAAAACAGTTTTCAGAGTATTATGCGCATACTCGCAAGGTGGGCGCTCGCAACGCTCAGGCGATTTCCAAGGTGTGTTTGGCGGCACTCGGGAGGCTTTCGAAGGGCGTCATCGAGGACGTGCGTCTCGCAATGGGGAGCGTAGCGCCGGTTCCACTTCGGTTGCGTAAGACCGAACTGGTGCTCCAGGGAAAGCAGATTGACCGACTGCTTCTCAACTTGGCGCGAGCAAAGGCAGCAGGGGAGGTTCAGCCGATTGATGACATTCGATCCACGGCGCGGTACCGCGCCGCTGTCGCGGGAAATCTGGTCGCGGAATTTTTACAGCGACTGAACGCGACCGGAACGTCAAGATGAACGATGTGCTCGCACGATGGAACGTTCTGCCATCAAAGGAAGCAGCGCAGGAACTTTTGCCGTGTTGCGGATCAACGGCCTGGGCCGACAGAATGGCAGCGCAACGACCAATCGCCGATGAAGCTGCTCTGATGGCCGCCTGCGACCTAGCGTCCAGGAATTTAGTCGAATCCGACTGGCTCGAGGCGTTTCGCAGTCATCCGCGGATTGGCGAAAGGAACGCTTCGGCGCCAACGACGGCGCGATCGGCAACTTGGTCCGGAGAAGAGCAGCGAAATGTTGAGATGGAAAGCGACGACATAAAAATGAAGATGACGGAAGGCAATCGTAGGTATGAAAAACGGTTTGGCCGAACGTTCATCATTTGTGCCACCGGAAAATCAGTTCCAGAAATCCTGCAGCAGGTGAAGCGACGATTGCGAAATGACGACTCGACCGAACTCTACGAAGCTGCAGAGCAACAACGGCAGATCGCTCGTCTTCGGCTGAAGAAATGGCTCGCGTCATGAAGCGCATTTCGACACACGTATTGGACACGACTCAAGGCAAGCCTGCCAAAGATGTAATGGTACGTTTGCAGAGGAAAGAATCCGATGGCCAGTGGGTGGAACTGAAATCGTCGCGAACGGACGCAGACGGCCGATGCGGTCAATTGCTTCCGGAAAACGAATTTCTTTGCGCAGGTCTATACCGCTTGTTGTTTGATACCGCAAGCTATCACGCCGCTCAGAACATCGACACTTTTTACCCTGTGGTCGAAATAAACTTTCAGGTCCGGACGGGCGAATCGAACTTTCACATCCCGCTGCTATTAAGTCCGAACGGCTACACCACGTATCGGGGAAGCTGACCTGATGATTGCGCTAGGCCAAAACCGATACGGCAAATCCCGTGTCCGCCTTGTCAAAGTAAAGCGGCATCCCGGCCGCCACGACCTTTGCGACTGGACGGTTGAGATTTTGCTCGAGGGAGACTTCGAATCTTGCTTTGTCGATGGGAATAACAGCAACATCCTTCCGACCGACACGATGAAGAACACTGTGTATTCATTGGCGCGCAGTTCCAACGCGGAGTGTATCGAGGATTTCGCCAAAGAACTCGTGGTTTTCTTGCTGGAACGAAATCCGCAGATAGCGGTGGCACGCGCGAGTCTTTCAGAAAAAGCCTGGGAGCACCTCCATACCAATGCCTCACCGCATCCCACAACCTTCGTGCAATCCAGTGGCGAATGCCAGACAGCCGACGTCGTTGCGAAACGGAATGCGGCGCCGACAATCCGGTCAGGATTCGACAACCTGGTGATCCTAAAAACCGCGGGCTCGGAATTTGTGGGATTCATTAAAGATCCTCTCACGACCCTGCCAGAATCGACCGACCGGCTATTGGGCACCGCAGTGAAAGCACGATGGAATTATTTGTCGCATGCTGTCCCATTTGCCCTGTTGCGCTCAAAGATTCGCGAAACTTTACTGGAGGTATTCGCCGCACATAAAAGTAAATCCGTGCAGCACACCCTCTACGCGATGGGCGAACGGGTGCTCGCGGATGTTCGCGAGATTGCAGACATCGAACTAACAATGCCCAATAAACATTGTCTACTAGTGGACCTTTCGCGCTTTGGGCAGGACAATCCAAATGAAATTTTTGTGCCAATCGACGAGCCGCACGGCTACATCGAGGCGCATATCCGGCGGCAGGATTAGAGGACCGTGTCAAGAGTTAGGAACAGCAAAAGTCGCGCGGAAGAAGTTGTCGCTCGGTGCAAGAAACTGTCTTCGTTTTCGGAAGACCCCGGAAGCATTCGACGGACGTTTCTCTCTCCAGCGATGCGCGACTGTCACCGCGAGCTTAGCAAATGGCTGGCCGCGGCAGGAGCAGAGGTAACGGTGGACGCTGCAGGAAATTTGCGCGCATTTTATGCCGCGGAAGAATCGAAAGCGCCGAGGCTCCTGTTCGGTTCACACCTGGATACAGTTCCAAACGCCGGAGCATACGACGGCGCCCTGGGAGTAGTCCTTGTGGTGTCCCTGCTCGAGGCACTGGGACGGCGCCCGCTTCCTTTCGCAATCGAGCTTGTAGGATTTTCCGAAGAGGAAGGCGTACGGTTTGCGACGCCCTTTATCGGTAGCCGCGCTCTGGTCGGCACGCTCGATGAACAATTTCTGAATTGCCAGGATCGAAATGGAATCTCAATTCGAACGGCCATCAAGAACTTTGCATTGGACCCGGAACAAATTCCACGCGCTGTGATCAGTGAAAATACTCTCGCGTACCTGGAATTTCATATCGAGCAAGGACCGGTTCTGGAATCGCTGGGACAACCACTGGGCATCGTCGAAGCTATCGCGGGACAGACACGTATGGAATTTATTTTTGTAGGCCGCGCCAACCACGCGGGCACCACTCCGATGCACCTCAGGCATGATGCCATCGCAGCGGCGGCAGAATGGATTCTCGCCGTAGAGACCAGTACCCGGAGCGATCCAGGATTGCTGGCAACCGTTGGCCAGATTGAGGCAACCCCCGGGGCGACAAATGTGATCGCCGGTCAAGCTCGCGTAAGTCTTGATCTGCGCCATAGGTCCGACGAAATTCGTTTTCGGGCGACCGATGCGCTCACGCGACTTGCCGAAAAGATCGCTGCGCGACGCGGCTTAACGGTTCGGGCTAACGAACTACTAAGCCAGCGCGCCGTCGAGATGGACAAATTTCTCGTCGGCGAAATTGAAAACGCAGTGCGAAGCGTAGGATGCCCGCCGCACCGCATGGTCAGCGGCGCTGGCCACGACGCCATGATCCTGGCTGAAAAAGTACCTGCCGCAATGATCTTTCTGCGAACCCCTGGCGGCATAAGCCATGATCCCTCGGAGTCAGTTATGACCGAAGACGTAGCCAAGGCCATCGAATGTGGATTGCGCTTGCTGGAGCAGCTTGCCAGTTCGTCTGAATTCCAGAAAAGGATGTGCCGTGCATAAACTCGGTGAAACGCGCAGCGTGCAAAAACATAATCACATGCTCCTGACGGCAGACACTTTTGTTCGAACCGCTTTGCCCGGTATGAAGAAATGCGCCGCAATTGTCCATGCGGGTCCGGCAAGGGGCGCGAGATTTACGCAATATAGCGCGGAATTCGAATCTGGCGGCGAGCTTGGCGGAACCCGCGCGCAGCGCTTCCTGTACGTGCTCGAAGGCGAACTCAGACTGGAAGTTGACGGCCGGCCAAGCCAACTCGCCACGCATGGCTACGCTTATTTGCCCGCTGGCCTCGAGCATCGAGTCGTGGCAGCCAAGGCCAGCCGCGCCGCCGTCATCGAAAAGTTATATCAGCCGATTTCAGAGTCTAAATCCCCCGGCGTAATTATTTCGAGTGAAGATGCAGTTTCATCGGAGCCGCTTGATGGCGATTCGAGCCTGCAGGTGAAGCACCTCCTTCCAGACACCACGAGTTTCGATTTTGCCGTGAACACTATGGTCTACCAGCCGGGTGCGGCCCTAAGCATGGTGGAAATGCACGTGATGGAGCATGGCCTGCTGATGCTCGAAGGCGGCGGCATCTATCGCCTGGGAGATTCATGGTATCCGGTAACAGCCGGCGATTTCATCTGGATGGGACCGTGGTGTCCGCAGTGGTTCGGTGCCATCGGCAAGGTTCCCGCGAAGTATCTTATTTATAAGGATTGGAACCGCCATCCATTGGCAGAACCTGCGCGATGACTATTGCTGTGGATCGAGACCGCCTGGTCCGGGAAATTGAAGAACTCGCATTAATTTCCGATGCCGAAGCTCCGGCTGTAACACGAATTGTTTTTTCCCCAACGGACCTGAAAGCGCGCGCATGGCTGATCGCTCGATGCGAGAAATCCCAATTGGAAGTCCGGCAAGATGCCATCGGTAATATTTTTGCGAGGTGGACCGGATCAGAACCTGGATCCCAAGCGGTAGCCACAGGGTCCCACAGCGACGCAATTCCCAACGCAGGAAAATATGATGGAGTAGTTGGCGTACTTGGAGGTCTCGAAGCGATTCGCTCATTGCAGCGCAGCGGCTTCCGCCCGAGACATTCAATCGAACTGTTGATGTTCACCTCGGAAGAGCCCACGCGTTTCGGAATCGGATGTCTTGGCAGCCGATTACTGTCCGGAACGATGTCAAGCGACGCCGCGAGAAAGTTGCTGGACCAAGATGGTACATCGATCGAAGAGTTGCGCGCGAAGGCCGGATTCACTGGCGGGCTCGAATCGGTGAAGCTCCCGGCCAATTACTATAGGGCGTTCGTTGAATTGCACATCGAACAGGGCCCGCTGCTGGAGCAGAAAAAAGTCCCGCTTGGAATTGTCACCGATATTGCAGCGCCCGCCAGTCTGCGCATCACGATCGAGGGCAACGGCGGGCACGCAGGTGGCGTCCTCATGCCCGATCGCAAAGACGCTTTGTGCGCGGCAGCGGAGCTGGTGCTCGCAATCGAAACCGCCGCGCGAACCAGCGGAGCGGCCGACACCGTCGCCACCGTGGGAATCTGCGAAGTGTTTCCTGGTGCGGTGAACAGTATTCCCAGCCGCGTCAATCTCGCTGTCGATATCCGCGACACGAATCTTGCACGGCGCGACACGGTCATGCATGAAATCAAGTCAGCGAGTCAATCCATCGCGATGAGACGGCAAGTGTCAATCCACGAGCAATTAGTGAACGCTGACGCGCCAGCACACTGTGCACGCGCGATTACCGAAACGCTTTCTGCCGCATGTGCAAAATACAAGCTGCCGTTCGTACCCATGGTCAGCCGCGCATACCATGATTCCCTTTTTATGTCGCGTATTGTTCCGGCGGGAATGCTATTTATTCCTTGCAGGAACGGATATAGCCATCGGCCCGACGAATACGCATCTCCGGAAGACATCGAACGCGGAGTGATCGTACTCGCGGAAACTCTTGCCACACTCGCCGCCTGAAGCCAACCAGCTCAATTTGATGGCAAGGAGCCGCTGCGGACCTTGGCGTAACCCGGCTTGATCACCGAATAGATGAACTCGCAACGTTCGTCGTACGGCAGAAAAGCGCTCTTCATCGCATTGATGGTAATTTTTTCGAAATCCTCGATCGAAAGACCAAACGCATCTCGCGCCGCTTCAAATTCTTTGCTCATAGTGGTATCGCTCATCAAACGATTGTCCGTATTCAGCGTTACTCGAAATTTTTCCTGATAAAGAATCTTGAAGGGATGTTCGGCCAGGCTGCGCGCGGCGCCGGTATGAACGTTGCTGAGCAGGCAAATCTCAAGTGGAATCCTTTTGTCTAGAACGTATTGCGCGAGGTCGCCCAGCTTCACGGCTTTGCCGTCCGCCACGGCAATGTCATCAATCAGTCGAGTTCCGTGGCCAATGCGATGCGCTCCACAATACTGTATGGCCTGCCAAATCGATTCCTTTCCGAACCCCTCGCCGGCGTGAATGGTAATATTGAAATTCTGCCGCTGAATGTAATGAAACGCGTCCACATGTTTCTTGGGAGGAAAGCCGCCTTCCTCGCCCGCCAAATCGAATCCCACAACGCCTCGCTCGCGAAAATCAACCGCGAGTTCAGCCATCTCCAACGAAACGTCCCTGTTGCGCATCGCGCAAATAATTAATCCCGACCTGATTCCGAAGTCCTTGCGGCCGCGCTCCAAGCCTCGCAACACAGCCGAGACGATTTGCTGATGCGTTAGCTCCTTCCGAGCATGAAAAATCGGAGCGAAACGTGTTTCGAAATACACCACGCCATCCCGGCTAAGGTCCTCGGCCTGTTCGTAAGCCACCCGTTCCAGCGCCTCCTCGGTCTGCATCACCGCGATGGTATGCGCAAATCCCTCCAGGTATTTCGGCAGGCTGCCCTGATTTGCGCCCTGGTGAAACCAGCGGGCCAGTGTTTCCGGATCCTGGGTTGGAAGTTGACGGTACCCTACGTTCTTCGCCAAGGCAATTACCGTCACTGGTCTCAGAACGCCGTCTAGGTGCTCGTGTAACAAAACTTTTGGCAAGCTTCTCAATACGTCGCCATTAAGGATCGTCATGGCTACCTACTGCCACCTATTGATTGACTCCGCTGGAGAGCAAACCACCGTCTACGACCAGCAGGTGTCCAGTCACGAAACTCGCCGCGTCGGAAGCAAGAAACACCGCCGCGCCGACCAGCTCCTCAAGTTTGCCAAACCGTTTCATCGGCGTGCGCACCAGAAATTCCCTGCCCCGTTCGGTGCCGTCCAGAAGCGCGGAGTTAAGCTCGGTGCGAAATACCCCGGGAGCAATCGCATTGACGCAAATACCATGGCCCGCCCACTCAATCGCCAGCGACTTCGTCAGTGAAGCGACAGCCGCTTTGCTTGCCGAATAGGCGGCAACTTCATAAAGCGATACAAACGAAGCTAGCGATGCGATATTAATGATCCGTCCGTAGCCACGCTGGACCATGTGCCGGCCTATAAGCCGGCAAGCGCGGAGCGTGCCATTCAAATTTGTTTCCAGGATCCCATTCCACTCCACATCGGAAACCTCTAGTGTTGGCGTGCGCTTCGTCTTGCCAGCACAATTGACGAGAATTTGCACGCCGCCCAGAGCCGAACAGGTAGCGTCTAGAAGTTCCTTAAGTGAAGATTCATCCGTGACATCACAGGTAATTTCGATTGAGCGCCGGCCCAGCGCCTCAATCTCGTTCGTCACCGCCCGTACCAGTTCCCCACGCCGGCCAGTGGCGACAACATCCGCGCCCGCAATGGCCAAGCCTTTCGCGATTGCCAGTCCAATGCCGCTGGTCCCGCCGATCACCACTGCCGTCTTGTTCGCCAGGTCAAGTTGCGGATGGCCCAAAGCCTCTCCTCCTGTTATGCAACCGAACTGCGCAGCCAGTCGGTATTACCGGCGCAATAGCGACCGTCCGCAGTCGAGGACGCATTTTTGTCACGCTAAGGTTATAACAGAAGGCGATATCCAGGATTACCCGACGTAAATGGTTCAAGCGCTCGATGTGGCGACTAACGCGCGCATTGCGTCCACTAACGATCCGGCTGCCGCCATTTTCGTGATGTACGCATCGGCCCCGGCGGCGCGAGCCTCAATCTCCATTTGGGGAGAATCATGCATCGTGATGATCAATATCTTTGTATCGGGCAATACTTGGCGAATTTTAGTCGCGGCCTGTAAGCCAGTCAGTACCGGCATGCTCATATCCAAAAGCACCAGGGTCGGTCGCAGACTCACGGTTTGCGCCAATCCCTCTTGACCGTTTTGGGCTTCGCCGCAAACTTCGAATTCGGTGCCTCGCAAGATATCCTTCAACCCTCTGCGCACAAGCTCGTGGTCATCTACAATGAGAACGCTATAGGGGCTCATGGGGCGTAGGTCTTTGATTGTATGAGGAATACCTCTTCAGCACCATAAGGCTTTCTCTGTAGGGTTTAGCGTTTTGCCTTATCCTCGAACTCAAAAACGCATTGCGCATCACTCCCAGTTTTCCACCCAGCCATTCACCCTGTTGATCCCAAGTAGTTCTCCCATCCACCCGCAGTTGCACTTGACCTTAAAAGCATGGGCGTCAACTTCTTCCAGATTCTTGCTGTGGCTCAGAAACGAGGCTCCTATGGGGTCGCCTGAACCCGGACATTTAAAGACAACCACGTGAGCAAACGATTTGGTGTGATTATCAGCTTGGTTGTTCATGGTGCAAGCATCTAACCGCTGCTGGCCACAACCAATACCCGGAAGGTGTGAAACCCAGGAAGGCTACTGATTAGAAAAAACGCGATGGCTAAGATGAAATTTTACATGCAGACGACGCTTGTAGAAGCTAGCCTCATACAGCGTCCAGTGTAGTCGAGCGGCGTATTTCTGGCACGTTTTCCGATGTTTATTTCTGTTATATATACACTAAATATAACTTACCCCGTTGAGGGCAAATACCGGGTCAGGGTGCTCGGGTGCCGCATCCTGCGCCAATCGAAAAATCACGGTATAGCTCTGTATCCAAATGAGGTCTAAAATCCGTCTCATTACGGATGAACGTCCTGACATCCGAACTGACCACTGTCACCAGGGATTGCCTTGCCGACTGATCAAAATGAACGCCCGACAATCGGGCCTGAACACCCACAGCATGCTCCCCAGCCACATCGCCACAAATTTACTGGCGCGATCGTCTGGATCATCTTGCTGCTCATCTTCGCGGCAGCCTTCGTACTTGTCTTGCGCAAACACGACCAGTCAACGACCAACGCACGCGCGCCAAGAGGAGGCGGCGGTGCGGTAACGGTTGTGACTGCGACCGCTCAGAAAGGCGATATTGGAGTCTATCTGGATTCGATTGGCACGGTCACACCAGTCTACACATCGTCCATCACTAGCCAGGTCAACGGGATAGTCACCGCGGTGCACTACAAAGAAGGACAAATCGTTCACAAAGGCGATCCGCTGATTGATATCGACGATCGTTCTTACCGCGCCACCCTTCTGCAGGCGCAGGGTACCCTCGAACGTGACGAAGGCATTCTGGCAATGGGACGAATGGACGCAGAGCGATACCGTGACGCGTGGGCACGCAGGGCCATTCCAAAACAGATTTTGGACGATCAGGAAAAACTCGTCCTGCAGCAGCAAGGTACCGTCAAACTCGATCAAGGCTCCGTTCAATTTGATGAAATTCAAGTCGAGTATTGTCACATCACCGCTCCGATCAACGGTAAGGTCGGCTTGCGACTGGTTGACCCGGGAAACGTGGTGCAATCATCTGGAACACTCACGCTTGCGGTAATCACTCAAGTGCAACCGATCACGGTAGTCTTCACGATTCCTGAAGACAATCTAGGCCAGGTTCAACAGAGGCTTCGCAACAACGTCAAGTTACCCGTGGATGCCTTCGACCGCGGTGCGCAAAAGAAAGTGGCCTCCGGTACGCTCCTGACGCTCGACAACCAGGTCGACACCACGACTGGAACGGTGAAGGCCCGCGCCACTTTCGATAATAAGGATGTTGCGCTATTTCCAAATGAATTCGTAAACGTTCGCCTGCTTGTGGACACGCTGCACGGCGCCACGCTGATTCCTTCCTCAACCATTCAACACAACGGTCAAGCCGCCTTCGTTTACGTTTTGCAGGACGACACCGCACGCATGCGCAGCATTAAACCAGGTGTGGCGGATGCGGGAATGACCGAGGTAACCGGAGTCGCGCCGGGCGATGTGCTGGCCAACAGCAGTTTCGAGAAATTGCAGGACAGCGCAAAAGTTGTAATTCCTGGCACTGGCAACCCCGGGCCAGGTTCCACGCCCAATCCCACGGGAAGTCCCGCGCGAGGTTCCTCGTCCGGACATGGTCAGAGGAGCAGTTCCCCTTGAGTCCCTCACGTCCCTTTATATTGCGGCCCGTTGCGACCGCTCTTTTGATGGCCGCGATTCTCCTGGCGGGGATTGTCAGCTACACCCAGCTTCCGGTGTCGGCGCTGCCGCAGGTTGACTATCCCACAATACAAGTTCTCACCTTCTATCCGGGAGCCAGCCCGGAGGTGGTCGCCACAACCGTGACCGCACCACTCGAGCGGCAATTCGGCCAATTGCAAGGCCTGAATCAAATGACTTCGAGCAGCTCTGGCGGAACGTCGGTAATCGTCCTGCAGTTTACTCTGACTTTAAACATTGACGTCGCCGAGGAAGAAGTTCAGTCCGCAATTAACGCTTCGCAAAATTTTCTGCCAGCCAATCTGCCCTCCCCGCCCATCTACAGCAAAACCAATCCCGCCGACGCGCCGGTGCTGACGTTGGCCGCAACTTCCAGCACCATTCCTCTTTCGCAGGTTGAAGATCTCATCGACACCAGACTGGCGCCCAAAATCTCGCAGTTGAAAGACGTAGGTCTGGTCACCATCAGTGGTGGCCAGAAACCGGCGGTCCGCATCCAAGCCAACCCGGCGGCTCTCTCGTCCTACGGCATTAATCTCGAGGATCTGCGCACCGCCGTGACTCAGTCCAGCGTCAACGCAGCCAAAGGAAACTTTGACGGACCGCGCCAGAACTACCAAATCGATGCCAACGATCAGTTGGTTACCAGCAACGACTACCGCAATGTCGTGGTGGCTTATCGCAACGGCGCTCCGGTCATGCTTACCGACGTGGCAAAAATTATTGACGGAATTGAGAACCAGAATCAGGCCGCGTGGATGGACAAGACCCCAGCCGTCATCATCAACGTACAACGACAGCCCGGTGGCAATACCATCAACGTCGTACAGAGCATCAAGAGTTTACTGCCGCAGCTCGAAGCCAATCTTCCAAAGGGAATCGAAATAACCACTCTTACCGACCTGACCACTCCGATTCAGGCTTCGATCTCCGACGTGGAATTCGAGCTTATCCTGACCATCGCTCTGGTCGTGATGGTAATGTTTCTTTTCTTGCGCAGTCTCTACGCCACGATTATTCCCAGCGTCGCAGTTCCGCTATCGCTCGTCGGCACTCTCACCGCGATGTACGCCCTCGGTTACAGCCTCGACAATCTCTCGCTCATGGCTCTCACCATCTCCACAGGATTTGTCGTGGACGATGCCATCGTCATGGTCGAAAACATTTCGCGTTACCTCGAAGAAGGCGAAGCGCCGTTGGTGGCGGCACTGAAAGGCGCGGAACAGATTGGCTTCACCATTCTTTCCCTGACCGTTTCTCTAATTGCCGTGCTGATTCCGTTGCTGTTCATGGGCGACGTTGTCGGCCGGCTATTTCGCGAATTCGCGGTCACTCTGGCAGTCACCATCGTCGTGTCCGCAGTCGTTTCTCTTACTCTTACGCCGATGATGGCCTCGCGCATATTGAAACACAATCCCATGGAACAGCAGACCCGCTTCTACCGGGCTTCGGAGGGCGTATTCAACAGCATGATCGCCTTCTACGGACGTACGCTTAAATTTGTGCTGCGCTACCAGACCATCACTCTGTTCGTCGCGCTTGGGACGCTGCTCCTTACCGTGTTCCTCTACATCGTCATTCCAAAAGGTTTTTTCCCGGTTCAGGACACCGGAATCATTCAAGGTATTTCGCAGGCGCCTCCAATCATTGGCCACCAGGCCATGGCGGACCGGCAGCAGGAAATCGCCAACGTCATCCTTCAGGATCCTGCCGTTGAGAGCCTGTCCTCCTTTATCGGCGCCGACGGCACCAACATCACCACCAATAGCGGAAGGCTTTCTATCAACTTGAAGCCGCTTGAGCAACGAAATCTAAGCGCTTCCGACGTCATCCGTCGCCTGCAGACAAAACTCAACGATGTACAAGGCATTCAGCTCTTTATGCAGCCGGTGCAAAACATCACGGTGGATGATCGAGTCAGCCGCACCCAATATCAGTTCACGTTGGAAGATCCTGACCCGAACGAACTAAGCGACTGGACCAATAAATTCGTCGACCGCTTGAAACAATTGCCGGAGCTGGAAGACGTTGCCACGGACCAGCAGCCCGGTGGACTGGCCGTTTCTTTGATGATTGACCGGCCAACCGCGTCGCGTCTCGGCATTGCTCCGACAACGATCGACAACACCCTCTACGACGCCTTCGGACAACGTCAGATCAACACTATGTATACGCAGTTGAATCAGTACCACGTAATCCTTGAGAGCGAGCCGCAATTCCAGCTGGACCCGAACAAACTGAACAAATTGTATATTCAAGCGAACGCCGCGTCGGGTACCTCTGGCGCTCCCGCAAGCACTACGGGAAACGGTTCCACTTCTGCTGGCTCAAACGCCTTAACCACTTCCCCGCTGTTCACCGCGTCGCCAAATACTCTTTCTCCACCACCCAATGCCCTGACCGCAAGTGCATCAGCAACAAATTCCAGCAGAGCAGCCTCTTCTGCCGTAACCAGCAGTTCCACAAAAAGCAGCGCAGTGCCTCTCGGAGCGTTTTCGCATTTTGAAACCAGATCTGAATATCTTTCCATCAACCATCAAGGCCAGTTCCCGGCCATCACCGTTTCCTTCAACTTGGCTCCCAAGGCCGCCCTGGGCAACGCCATCACTTCCATCTCAAAAGTTCAGCAGGATCTGCATTTTCCAGCCAGCCTTCAGGCTGATTTTCAAGGCACCGCGGCATCCTTCCGGAATTCTCTCTCCAACATGCCGCTGTTGATCCTCGCGGCTCTGGTCACGGTTTACATCGTTCTCGGCGTCCTTTACGAGAGTTTCATCCATCCGATTACGATTCTTTCCACTCTTCCCTCTGCCGGCGTCGGCGCTTTCCTGGCCCTTATCCTTTTTGGATTGGACCTGAGCGTCGTTGCAATCATCGGCCTGGTTCTCTTGATAGGCATCGTCAAAAAGAACGGAATCATGATGGTGGACTTCGCCCTCGATGCGGAACGACACCAGGGCAAAAACGCTACCGATGCGATCTACGATGCTTGCCTCCTCCGTTTCAGGCCCATCATGATGACCACAATGGCGGCACTGCTCGGGGGTTTGCCTCTCGCATTTGGACATGGCATCGGCTCCGAACTGCGCCGGCCATTGGGCATCGCTATGGTCGGCGGCCTTCTCGTCAGCCAGGTGCTCACGCTGTACACGACGCCTGTAATCTATATTTTCTTCGACAATCTGGCGCAGCGATTCTCCAGAAATCCCAAAACGTCGCCGTCTGGCGCGGCCCCGCAAATTGCCGAACAGTCATGAACGTCTCCACTCCATTCATCTATCGCCCCGTCGCCACTACCCTGCTCACCATCGCCATAGCGATTGCGGGCGGCATCGCGTTCAGAGTGCTTCCGGTCTCTCCTTTGCCGCAAGTGGATTTTCCTACCATTTCTGTGAGCGCCAGTTTGCCCGGAGCCAGCGCGGAGATTATGGCGTCTTCAGTTGCCACTCCTCTTGAGCGTCAGCTCGGTCATATCGCCGGTGTTACCGAGATGACCTCCAGCAGCAGCCTGGGAACCTCCTCGGTAACCATACAATTCGATCTCAGCCGAAACATCGATGGTGCGGCGCGCGACGTTGAAGCCGCAATCAACGCGGCTCGCACCTACCTCCCCGCCAACCTGCCTGCGAATCCCACTTATCGCAAGGTCAATCCCGCGGATGCTCCCATCATGATCCTGGGCCTGACGTCGGAGAAATACGGGCCCGACAAGCTTTATGACGAGGCCTCTACTGTCGTTCAACAGAAGCTCTCGCAGATTCAAGGCGTGGGCCAGGTAAACGCCGGCGGCGGCGCGTTGCCTTCCGTTCGCGTCGAGGTAAATCCGACAAAACTTTCCAGCTTCGGCCTCACCATGGCTGATATTCAGTCCGTACTGCGCCTGCAAAACTCAGCTCTGGCCAAAGGACAAATCACGGATGGCGTAACCAGCGCGGATATTCTTGCCAACGACCAAATCTCGCACGCCGTCGACTATAAGCCGGTGATTGTCGGCTACAACAACGGCGCGGCTATCCACCTTTCCGATGTCGCTGACGTGGTCGACTCGGTGCAAAATGTTCGCGCTGCCGGATATTTGAACGGCAAACGCGCCATTTTGCTGATTATTTTCCGCCAGCCCGGCGCCAATATTATCGAAACCGTTGATCGCATCCGCGCTGAAATACCTTCCATCAAGGCCTCGATTCCACAGGGCATTGACACCACCATCGTCCTGGATCGCACCACAACTATCCGCGCATCGGTCAGTGACGTCGAGCGAACCCTCACTTTTTCCGTCATTCTGGTCATCGTGGTTGTCTTTATTTTCTTGCGGAATGGCCGCGCAACCCTGATCCCCGCCGTAGCCGTCCCCGTATCCCTGATCGGCACATGCGCCGTCATGTATCTGTGCGGCTACAGCCTGGACAATCTTTCGCTTATGGCTCTGACCATCTCCACCGGCTTCGTGGTGGATGATGCCATCGTGGTCATGGAAAACATCACTCGCCATCTGGAAGCGGGAATGGAACCGTTCGCCGCAACTCTAAAAGGGGCACAGGAGATCGGCTTCACGGTCTTGTCCATCAGCATTTCGCTGATCGCGGTTTTCATTCCGCTGCTGCTGATGGGCGGAATTGTCGGGCGGCTGTTTCGCGAGTTTGCAATTACCCTCTCGACCGCCATTCTCGTTTCAATGGCGATTTCTCTCAGCACTACACCGATGATGTGCGCTTATTTGCTTCGCGATGAGCGCTCCAGGAAACACGGCCGGATTTACATGGCCACGGAACGATTCTTCGAACGCATCCTGTCGTGGTATCGCCACAGCCTTCACTGGGTTCTCGATCACGCTTTCCTGACCCTAACCGTCCTTTTTTTGACCATCGCTCTCAACGTCGTCATCGTTCTTAAAATTCCCAAAGGCTTCTTCCCTCAGCAAGACACCGGGACGCTTGGCGGTGGCTTGCAAGGACCACAGGATGCATCTTTCCAGGTGATGAACGACTCCATCCAGAAAATCGAAGCAGTCATTGCGAAGGATCCCGCCGTCGCAAACGTTATTGGTTTCACGGGAGGTGGCGGCGCCACGAATTCCGGAAACATATTCATTGCGCTGAAGCCGCTGAACGAACGAAAAATCGGCGCGCCACAAATCATCAACCGGCTACGCCCGCAGCTCAATCGCTTGCCGGTGGCCTCAACTTTCCTGCAGGCATCACAGGATTTGCGTATCGGCGGACGCTCCAGTTCAGCTCTCTATCAGTACACCATCCAATCTGACAATATTCCCGACCTCGCCACTTGGGGACCTCGACTGCTCGCGGAGATGAAGCGCATCCCTATTTTTCAAGACGTGAATACCGACCAGCAGAACGGCGGCCTGGACATTCTCTTGAACTACAACCGCGTGGTCGCAGCGAGGCTCGGCCAGACGGCGCAATCTCTCGACCAGGGAATCTACAGTGCCTTCGGTCAATCCGAAGTCTCCATCATTTACACCCAGTTGAATCAATATTATGTTGTCCTGGAGGTCGCTCCCCAATACTCACAGAATCCCCAGGGCTTGGAAGATATTTATTTTCATCCGAAAGGAAGCAGTAGCCCTACCGCCACCGGCAACACTCCACTCATGACCATGTCCACAAATCAGACCAACACCATTCCGCTTACTCTCAACCACACTGGCCTGTTCCCTTCCGTCACCGTCTCTTTCAACCTTGCGCCAGGTTCCTCCCTCAGCGACGCGACTGTCGCCATCGCTCAACTCAAACAGAAAATGGGCGTCCCTTCCACCGTCCGCGGCTTTTTTGCCGGCACCTTGCAGGCCTACCAGAATTCTCTCAGCACCGAGCCCATCCTGGTTCTTACCGCCCTGCTTGCCGTTTACATCGTCCTTGGTGTTTTGTACGAAAGCCTCATGCATCCCCTCACCATTATTTCCACGCTTCCATCTGCCAGTGTCGGTGCGATGCTGGCTCTGATGCTCTTCAAAGAAGATCTGAACGTGATCTCCATCATCGGTATCGTGCTGCTGATCGGTATCGTCAAGAAGAACGCCATCATGATGATCGATTTCGCACTGCAAGCCGAACGCGAAGGCGGCAAAACCACGCAGGACGCTATCTTTGAAGCATGCATGCTCCGCTTCCGGCCCATCCTCATGACCACCATGGCTGCACTGTTTGGCGCTTTGCCGCTTGCATTTGGAACCGGCACTGGCTCAGAACTGCGCCGCCCACTCGGCATCACGATTGTCGGCGGCCTCATCCTGAGCCAGCTTCTTACCCTTTACACCACTCCCGTCGTTTACTTAACGCTCGATCGTTTGCGCCTGCGCGTTCTCGGAAAAGAGCGCGACACTTTTCATCCCGGCGACGATACCGTTCCGTCGGCGGCGGGATAATGAACATGAACCAATATCGGCATAGCTCTTGTTTGAAACATTGGATCATTACCGCGATCTGTTTGCTTCCTTTGTCCGGTTGTACCGTCGGTCCAAAATATCATCCGCCGTCCGCAACTGTTCAACCGCCGCCACTCGCCTACAAAGAGCTGCCAAAACCTTCCGATCATCCCGCTGATTGGAAAGTTGCCGAACCGCAGGATGCCATGCTCCACGGGAAATGGTGGGAGATTTACAACGATCCGGAATTAAATTCGCTCGAGGATCAACTCGACATCAACAACCAAAACATCAAACAATCCTTTGAAAACTTCATGGCGGCCCGCACGCTTGTCGCCCAGGCTCGTGCTCAACTCTATCCCACCTTAAGCGTGGGACCCACGTACACATATTCCCATCCCTCTGGAAATCTAAAGAACACGATTGGCACTACCGGAGCCTCCGGCAGCAGCTCGAACAAGGGCTCCACGCCAAACAGCGAACTGGCCACTTTGCCCTTCTCTGCTTCCTGGGCGCCCGATCTTTGGGGCAGAGTCCGCAACCTTATTCATGAACAGCAGTACAACGCCCAGCTAAGTGCCGCCGATCTTGAAAACGAAAAATTGACCGAACAAGCCAGCCTCGCGGTCTTCTTTTTCGAACTGCGCGGCCAGGACGCGTTGCAGAAGGTCCTCGATGAAACCGTCGCAGCTGACAAAAGATCCGTCGAACTCAACCGTGCACGCTATGAGACCGGAGTCGACAGCGAAATCTCTCTCGTCCAGGCGCAAAATGCCCTGGACAACGCCGAAGCGGAAGCCGTCAACGTCGGCCTGCTGCGCGCGCAATTCGAACACGCCATCGCTGTACTCATCGGCACGGTGCCCTCCAGCTTCTCTCTTCCCGTCAAACCGCTCACCGCCGCCCCGCCTCCGATTCCCCTCGGTGTGCCCTCGCAACTCCTCGAGCGCCGGCCAGACATTGCCGCTTCCGAACGCAACATGGCCGCTGCCAACGCTCAGATCGGCGTCGCCACTGCCGCGTACTATCCGACTCTTACGCTAACCGGAGAGGCCGGCTTTGAGAGTTCATTGTTCTCAAGACTCCTCAACTGGCCTAGCCACTTTTGGTCCATCGGCCCCTCCGCCTCGCAAACCATCTTTGACGCCGGCCTGCGCAAGGCTACGGTCATGCAATTCATGGCCACCTACAATGCCGACGTCGCCGGCTATCGCCAAACCGTGCTAACCGCCTTCCAACAAGTAGAAGACAACCTCTCCGCCGTGCGCATCTTGTCCAAGGAAATCCAGCAGCAGCAACAAGCCGTGCAGTCCGCGCAGCGTTTCCTCGAATTGGCGCAGGCGCGCTACGAAACCGGCGTCGATCAATACCTTAACGTTCTGGTCGCCCAGACCACTCTCCTCAACGACCAACAAACTCTGTCCAACCTCCACACCCAGGCAATGACCGCCTCGGTCCAATTGATCGAAGCTCTTGGCGGCGGCTGGGACCGCTCTCAGCTCCCCACGCCGGCCCAAGTCTCGCAAAAAGTCACAAAAACCGCGATCGAATCACCGCAATAGCAACCCGTTAGGCGTCCGCACCGTCATTGCGAAGAGCCTCTAGATCGTCATTCCGAGGGGCGGAACGACGAGGCATCTCTTTTCCATGTAAGCGACGACCGCGCTGTGGTTCGAGTCCCGGCACTTCCGGCCCCACAAATGCATTTGGACAGAATGGATTCCGGCTGAGGTAAAGTAGTAGGCACTCGACATGATCATCAACCTGGCCCGGCGCGCTCATGACCACAATTGGGAACTGGACCCTATTACGCGGTCTCTGCTCGATACCGATTTTTACAAACTGCTGATGCTGCAGTTCATATGGAAGCAGTTCCCCAAGACACGCACCTCTTTTTCTTTCATCAATCGCTCTCTCGAGGTGCGCCTGGGCGATTTAATCGATCTCGACCAGCTTCGCGAACAACTCGAGCAAACAAAGAAGCTGCGATTTCATAAGTCCGAACTGATCTGGCTCGCAGGCAATACCTTCTATGGACGCCGCGGAATTTTTGAACCGGCTTTTCTGGAGTGGCTCGAACGCGACTTCCGGCTCTCTGATTATCAGTTGTCTATCCAAGACGGGCAGGTCTCCCTCTCTTTTCACGGATTGTGGACAGAGACAACCATGTGGGAGATTTATGCGCTTTCCGCCATCAGCGAACTGAGGACGCGCGCCAGCCTGAAGCGTCTTAGCGAATTCGAGCTCGATATTTTCTACTCGCGGGCCAAAACCAAACTCTGGGAAAAAATGGAGCGATTGCACGGCGTCCCAGGATTGAAGATCAGCGACTTTGGAACGCGACGCAGGCACAGCTTCTTATGGCAGGAGTACGTCGTAAAAGCGATGAGCGACGTCCTCAGAGGCAACTTCACCGGAACCTCGAATACCTATCTGGCCTATAAACACGACTTGGAAGCAATCGGTACCAATGCGCATGAGTTGCCCATGGCGCTAGCAGCGATGGCCAAAGACGACGAAGAACTGAAGACAGCCCAATACCGCTTGCTGCAACTCTGGCAACAGACCTATCAGGGCGAGTTACTCATCCTGCTTCCCGACACCTTCGGCACAACACAGTTTCTCAGCAGCGCTCCCGATTGGGTGGCGGACTGGACTGGACAGCGCGCGGACAGCAAAGATCCTTTCCTCGCAGGCGACGAATACATCGCATGGCTGCAGCGGAGAAAACGCGATCCCCAGCAAAAGCTGTTCATTGCTTCTGACTCCCTCGATATGGATACGATTCTCGGTTTGCATGCCCATTTTTCCGGAACCATCCGCAACGGCGCTTCTCCTGCCGATTTCAAGCAAGCCAGCGACTTTCTCGACGAGCGAAAATGGATTCCCGAACGGCGCATTCGTTTCAGCGCTGGCTGGGGCACCTTGCTGACCAACGATTTTCGCAATTGCAATCCTCAGGGCAGTAGCGATTTCGATCCTGTAAGCCTGGTGTGCAAACTCAACGACGTCGAAGGCAAACTCGCGGTAAAACTTTCCGACAATTTTGAAAAAGCTCTGGGCCCCGCTGACCAGATCGAACGCTATCGGGGGCTATTCGGCCTCGCGGGCGTCGCTCACGCGCCGATTGTCACCTAGCAGCGCATTGTGCTGTGGCATTGGCGCGCTAAAGTGTGGCGGGCGGAATTCCGCGGTGATCGGATCGGCACATTACAGTGCCCGCCGCAAAAATAGATGGGCCTGCATATTGGGTTTGCCGACGAGGGTCCGTTCCGTGATGGGCGATTACCAACCCATTTGGCGCATCCGCTCTAGGATCAGTCCGCTATAGTGATTCATGTGATCGGGCCGCCGCTTCAGGGGCAATGGCAGAATTGCGGCGAGTTGGGCCGCTTGTTCCCGGTCGATACTCCGGGCTGAGGTTCGGTAGTAGTAACGGCACACCGACTCCGCACCATAAACACCAGGGCCCCATTCGACTACGTTGAGATAGAGTTCCAGAATACGCTGCTTGCCGAGGACCAATTCGGCCACCGGGACAAGCGTGAACTCGGCACCCTTGCGGAGGATGGACCGGCCGGTTCCGAAGAACAGGTTTTTTACCAGTTGCTGCGTAAGCGTGGACCCTCCGCGAATGCGGCCGCCCTCCATATCGTCTTCAGCAGCAATTTGCATCGCGTGCCAATCGAATCCATGATGCTGGTAGAAGCGCGCGTCTTCCGCGGCGATGACCGCATGCTGGAAATTGTGCGAGATTTGGCTCAGCGGAACGAATTCGTATCGTTCGTGATACGGCCTGTGGTGAATCCAAGCCTGCAAGCGGCGTTCCATGTGCACCGCGGTGGTCGGCGGGTCGATCCACCGGGCAGCCACAAGTGTCAGCACAGCAAGCGACCAAAGAAGCGCCACTCCGATGAGAAACCACCTGACGAAGGGTCGGAGAGAGCCTTTCCGATGCGGGACCTCAGGGGTTGTGTCTGGATTTTCAGTCACACTTCAGAATAATCGTTTGTGCTGAATTGACAATAGCGCCCGATCAGCTTGAATGTATAGGTCGAGTTTGAGCGCTTGCCGCGCAAAGCTGAACTCAGCGGACGGGTCTCCCGAGTTCACTCCTGCACGGTGCGCAGGCGGGCAAACCGCGGCGGATCTCTCGATTCGTGCCTGCGGCGACGGTTTCAAACAGCGTTCGAACGCACCCTTACTTGTTCCAACAACCGTGTACGTAATTTTCTTGAAGGCCCGCTTCCGAAATCAGTGCGAGGATGGCGCTGTGCGGCTAACGGGCCGGGTCACTGTCGCCAACAAAATGCTGTAGAACGATTACCGCCGCGGTGAGCCGCACGACGAGTACGGCAGATCGAAACGGCCCAAGTCTGTGCACATCACTGGCAAAGGCGTGTCTGACCCAAGGTATGCCAGCGCTCATAACTGGTGCCCCAATTCAGCCAGTCTAACCCGCGAAACCAAGAAGCAACATTCACGATTCAAAACATTGAAACAAATGACTTGCATCGACCATTTCACGAGCGGACAATCCGGCAATGGTCAGCAAAAACATACACGTCGAAATTCGCAACTTGGCAGGCATTGAGTTTGTCGCTGAACAGCTGGGCCTGGGCATCAAATGTTGCGAAGTTGCGTTATCGTCGGCAAGTACAAGAACCTGGGAAAACAAAATCAAGACTGCACAGAAAGCCCACGACATGGCGCAGCGCTTCGTGCATCGGTTCGGGATTTCCGGGCACGAAGCTCGGCGCATTAGCCATCGGATCGTTCACCTGAAAACTCTTTTGGAACAACTGAAGTGAATAAACTGTAGCGCTCCCCGCTGAAACTAGACTGCCGAATTCGGTATGATTCAGGGCCTCCGAACAGGAGGCAGGATGAGAAGGAAAACGCGCCTAGATCGAACTCCGGAAGCGGTATGCGAACAAGTTGGGGTCGCAGCATGGCGCAAGTCGCACTCGCCTGGTTGCGCCATCAAACGGTGCCAATGATCGCGATCATTGGAGCGCGGAAGGTATCTCAACTCCAGGACAATCTCGCCAGTTTGGATCTGGAACTTCCCGACGAACCGACCTAGCAAGCCGAATCGCACCCGGATTCCCACAGAGTGCTTACGATAGAGAAATGGTTCGTACGACTCGGTATGGCGGCATTGGGGATCGCTTGCCGCTCTAAGTGCGGCAGTGCTCCCGACGGTTGGTGGGTTGACTTCCCGATTCCAGGCCCGCCATACCTTTCGCTTCTGGGTCGGCTTCTAACGTACAAAGTAATTCCGACATCTAATTCTGCAAACCATCGTTGTGTGGGAGGTTGGTCCGATGCGAACGGAAGAAGTTGCCGACGGGTCTCGGCTTGCAGCCGCCACGCGATATGAATCGCTCGTCGGGGTGTCGAATGTCATCGGTACGCACCGAGATCCAAAGGAGCTGTTCAGCGCGCTGGCGCGGGAACTGCATCGAGTGGTCACGTTTCATTATGTCGGTGTGTTCATCCACGACAAGACATCGAATACGTTTCACGATCATTTCGTCGACGCGGAAACGGAAGCAGTCGTCCCCAGAGACCCTGATCTCGTCATGGAGGACACCGATGCATGGTGGGTCTACCACAGCCAACAGCCTATGGTCACTTCACTCGAACCCGGCCATGCTCAGTCTGGCAAATTCCAAGAGGTGTTGAAGAAGTATGGAGTCCTCTGTGTGTGCACTCTTCCTCTAACCACAGCCCACAGCAAAGTCGGAACGCTGACCTTCGCCAGTAAGGCTCCGGGTATCTATACCGCCGAGGAAGTTCGGTTTCTTTCTGTGGTGGCTGAGCAGATCGCTCTGGCATTCGACAATGCGCTGCACTTTGACGCAGCGTTGGCCTCGCAGCAACAGTTGCTGAAAAAGAACGAACGTCTAGAACTGCTTCTTGAATTGACCAATTATGTAGTTGCTAATCTCGAGTTCCGGGACCTTCTCCGAGCCGCAGTGGCGAGCACGCGGCGGGTTATGGGCTGCGATGGCGTGGGCATTACCCTTCCCGATACAGACAACGCACACTTACGGATTTACGCCCTGGATTTTCCCGCCAGCGATGGGTCCTTCCACGAAGAAAGCCTCGTCCCCATCGATGAAGATCTCTCGGGAGAGGTCTTTCGCAGCGGCAAACTCTGGTGCGGTAGCGTGCAGGAGGCGAGGCGACTGGGGATGAAGGACACCTCGCAAGCCGAAGTAGGAAAGGTCTGCGTCCTTCCTCTTGTTAGCCGAGATCGCGTATTGGGCACATTCGGTGTGGTCAAATATCAGGACAATGCGTTCAGCAGCGAAGATATCGAGTTTCTAACGCAAATCGCAAATCAGGTTGCCATGGCAGTCGAGAATGCATGTGCTTTTAGGCAGATTCGAGAGCTGAGAGACAAGCTCGCTCAGGAAAAGCTCTATCTCGAAGACGAAATCCGCAGCGAGATGAATTTCGCTCAGATCGTCGGGAAGAGTGCTTCGCTGCGACGTGTGCTGAAGCAAGTGGAGACGGTCGCTCCTACAGAGTCGACGGTGCTCATCTATGGAGATACCGGCACAGGAAAGGAACTGATTGCCCGCGCCATTCATGATTTGAGCCCACGACGTTCCAAACCGTTCGTCAAGCTCAACTGCGCGGCGATTCCGACTGGTTTGCTGGAAAGCGAGCTCTTCGGACACGAGAAAGGCGCATTCACAGGGGCCATTGCGCAACGCATTGGCCGCTTCGAAGTGGCCCATGGCGGCACGATTTTTCTGGATGAAATTGGAGAAGTTCCTCTCGAGCTGCAGACCAAACTGCTCCGGGTGCTGCAAGAGAGGGAGTTCGAACGGCTGGGAAGTTCGCGCACGCTTCGAACAGATGCGCGTTTGATTGCCGCGACCAATCGCGATTTAGAAGCGATGGTGAGCGAGCAGAAGTTCCGATCGGATCTTTTCTTCCGCTTGAACGTCTTTCCCGTCCACGTTCCGCCTTTGCGCGGACGCCAGGGGGATATTCCGCTGCTGGTGCGGCACTTCACGCAGCAATTCTCCAGGCGTATGAATAAGGTCATCGAAACGATTCCTTCGGCGGCAATGGATGCCCTGAATCGCTATCATTGGCCGGGGAATATACGAGAACTCCAGAACGTCATCGAGCGCGCCGTGATTATTTCAACGGGTCCGGTGCTGAGTGTCGATGTTACCGATCTTAAATTTCCCAAGGCTGGGCTTTCGGTTGAACAGGTCACTACTCCGAAATCGACCAATGGCGCGCTTCACGCTCTTTTGCAGGAAACGGAACGCCAGCAGATTCTGAAAGCTCTCAAGGAGTGCAATTGGGTTGTGGCTGGCCCTCACGGCGCCGCAGCACATCTCGCAATGAAACGATCGACCCTGCAGTTGAGAATGCACAAGCTCGGAATCGCGCGCGGTTCTGCATAGTCGAACCACTCGATTCCGCAGGAGCGTCTTCGGGAATTCTCTTGTAAAGACTCTCGTATCTTCTTAGCCCGAGTATAAGTCTTTCTGCGTGCCAGAAAACTGCCAGCGCTACCACCAGGCTGGCAGCTCCTGCTGGCAGCATGCTTTAAAGAACACTCCTCCTGTTCGCTAGCTCCCTGCAAATCAGTAAGTTCCGTAGACTTCGGAAGCCTACACACTTTGGGCCACGCGATGCCTTTCTCCGCGATGCATGGAATTAGCCATATTGCTGAGGAAAACACTCCTGTTCTTCCCTCCTGCAAAACTGCGGGAGCATGCTCCGCGCTATTTCATTGAAGCCAACATGAGGGCCCGATGAGTGCTGGCGCAGCCAGTAGCCCGGGCGAGGAAATCTGGCGGCCCAAAGGCAATCGCTGGATTATTGCAGTGGCGGTTTCACTGGCGGCGTTCATGGAGGTGCTCGATACCAGCATTGCGAATGTGGCCTTGCCGCACATCGCGGGCAATCTGGGCGCCAGCAATGACGAGAGCACCTGGGTATTGACGAGCTATCTGGTCTCTAACGCGATCATTCTTCCCATCAGCGGATGGCTGGTCGGATGGCTTGGGCGGAAGCGGTTCTTTTTGACGTGCATTGTGTTTTTCACAATCAGTTCCTTCCTGTGCGGGATCGCGCCCAACCTTGCCCTGCTTCTCTTGTTTCGAGTCATGCAAGGCGCATTCGGCGGAGGCTTGCAGCCGATGGCACAGGCCATCTTGGGCGATACCTTCCCTCCCGAGAAGCGGGGGCTAGCCTTTGCGCTGTATGGAATCACAGCCATTTGCGCTCCTGCGATTGGTCCGACGCTGGGAGGCTGGATCACCGACAACTACTCTTGGCGCTGGATTTTCTACATCAATGTTCCAGTCGGCGCCTTAGCACTCGCACTGGTCTATCAGCTTGTCGAAGATCCACCTTACATGGCCCGCCTGAAGCAGCGGCTTTCCGGGTTCGACTTCATCGGATTTTCTCTCCTGACAGTTGGCGTGGGTGCCTTGCAGATCGTCCTCGATAAGGGACAGGAAGACGACTGGTTCGGATCTCATTTCATTACGAGCTTGGTTGTGGTCGCCGCCGTGGGCCTGGTTTCCCTAATCATTTGGGAATGGTTTCAGAAAGAGCCCATCGTTGATGTGCGCTTGTTCAAGAACCCGAATGTCGCGGCAAGCAACCTGATGTTCCTAATGCTAGGTATGGCCTTATTCAGTTCCACTGTGCTCATGCCGCAACTGCTGCAGACCCTTATGGGGTACACGGCACAAAAGGCAGGCATGGTGCTTTCCGCCGGCGCCCTGGTGGTGCTCGTCGTGCTGCCAATGGTAGGCAAACTTACCACGCGATTCCAGGCACGCTATCTCTTAGCCTTTGGTTGGATAAGTTTGGCGGCGAGCATGTACCTATCGTGTAAACGGATCGATCTGCTTATGAGTTTCCGCTCGGCCACCGTATTACGTGTGTGGCAGTATGTCCCCGTAGCCTTTCTATTCGTCCCCCTCACGCTTGCCGGATACGTCGGCCTATCAGCGGAAAAGACCAACGCAGCCGCCGGACTCATGAATTTCATGCGCAACATTGGGCAGAGTGTCGGGACATCCGCTGTCACGACCCTCATTGCTCGACGCAGTCAGTATCATCAATCGGTATTAGCAGGTTATACGGCTTCCACTCGGTTTCACGATGCTACTACAGCACTCGCGATGCGCCTGACGACTGCCGGCTTGAGCATGGCTGCCGCTCGACGACAGGCACTGGCGCGAATGTACGCTTTGCTTCAGTCTCAGGCTGCGGTTCTGTCTTACATTGAAGTATATTGGCTGCTGGCGATGGCATCGACAGTTATGTTTGTCGCCTCTTTTCTGCTGAAGAGAAATGAACCAGGCAAGAGCGGGAACGTCTCTGTGCACTAGAGAATCACAGGCGAAATGCATGGTCGTCCTTGATCTTTGCTCGTCAAGCCTGCTAAAAATACTCGCCAGTAATCATTCCTTGATTCCAACGTAACCCATTTCAAGTACCAGAAAATTGGCAGCGTACCACGAGGCTGGCAGGCCACGCTGGCAGCGGGTTTCAAAGAACGCTCTTCCTGCTTGCTATCCCCTAGTAAATCAGTAAGTTCCGCAAACCTCAAAAGCCTACGAGCTTTGGCCGGCGTAATGCATTTCTCTATAGCCTGAGGCGCCAGCCATGAATGGAATGCGAGGCATACATGCAGTAACGAGCTCCCAAGCTCGATTTTCAGGAAAACACTCGCGTTCTTCCGTCCTGGAAATCGATTCCTGGATGCCCAGCAAAATCCAAGCGATCTCACCCACTGTAGATCGCTTGATGCGACTGATTGAAGGATCGCAATGTGTTCCGGGAAATGAGTTCGACGTCGAGCTGGCGCTCCGTGAAGCTCTGGCAAATGCCGTCGTACACGGCAATCAGGAAGACCCGGAAAAAAAGGTTCACATCCGCTGCCGCTGCGGGCCAGGCAAGGGAATTTCAATCATCGTGACAGATCAGGGAAAAGGATTCGATTTCGGAAAAGTCCTGGCTAATGGCATCACCGCGGATCCCACCGCCGCGCATGGGCACGGCATCCCGCTGATCGAAGCGTATATGGACGATGTGCATTTTGCACGAGGCGGTTCTGAAGTCCATATGAGCAAGCATTCGCGAAGCGCGTCGCATTCGTGAAGGCTAAAGGGGATTGGGAGAGATCGAAATTGAGGCGGCAAACCGGTTGGTGGTCGAAAACAGATCACCAGTGGACGGAGCACGAGTCATGGGAATGTTACGAATCACGATTACTGAGACGCTGTCAGAACAAAAATGGACGCTGGAAGGCCGGCTCGTTCAACCCTGGGTTTCGGAACTGAAGTCTTGCTGGACCAGAACGGAAACCGCACGTAAGGAACGCAAGTGCGTAGTGGACCTCACAGCAGTGACCTTCATCGACAAGATCGGGGAAAAGGTGCTGACCGAGCTAAGTAAAGAAGGCGCAGCACTCGTCGCCACCGGCGTTTACACCCGCCACGTCGTGCACAACATCGAGAAAAAAAGTCGAATCGTTCGATGTGAGGAAAAGAGCGCGCCATGAGTGAAAAAGAACTGAACTGGTTACTGCAAACGATCAAGGATCCCGCGACTGCGGAACGTTTCGTGGTGGCGCAGTACGAGTGCGGCAGAATTTCATTTCAGCTGATGGCCAAACTAGCCCGGAAACGCGGTTGCATCGACCGCACCATGAATCAATTTGCGATAACGACGATTGGTTACCTGGTCCGGTTCACGACGGCAGAATTTCGAATTTTTGTTCCCCTATAGGAGTAGCTGCATGTTTGAGCAAAGTTTGCAGAATTACAAAGCCACAGAAACAGACCACACGGAACGCGCGATTGCGACAGAGGAAGATGGCATTCTTGTCGCCGCAAAACACGGTGATTCGGCTGCGTTCGAGGTGCTTTTCACACAGTCCGCAAGCACGGTCCTCCATATCGCGCGGCGAATGATGCGGACCAAAGAGGACGCAGAGGATGTAATGCAGGAGTCGTTTCAGCTGGCCTTTATTCATCTCAAGAGTTTTAAAGGCGGTTCGCGGTTTTCAACGTGGCTGTCCCGCATTGCCATCAACGCTTCATTGATGAAACTACGCAGAAAGAAGCACTCGCGGGAGGTGTCGTTGGATGAATCCGCCGAAACCGAAGAGCCATCCGTCCGGCTGGAGGTGGAAGACCAAGGCCTGGATCCCGAACAACTCTATGCACATAAGGAGCGCCAACGGATGCTCTTCCAGGCCATGAATGAGTTAGCGCCAGGAATGCGAAAAGCAATCGAGTTGCGTGAGCTTGGCGAGCGATCGACCGAAGAGACCGCGCAAATTATGGGAATTTCCGTGAGCGCCGTGAAGGCTCGAGTGTTTCATGGGAAAAAGAAATTACGCGAGAGATTGAAGGATCATGTCAGACCAGCTTGGGCGTCCGGAACAGACACTTCACGAATGATGGGTAACACCAGAGTCAGCATGCAAGGTCAGGTCGCGTGCGATGCATGTGATTGACCTGAGGAGGAAGGGAGGCTCTCATGGTCACGCTTCTGCTCCTCACTATATTGGCGATTTTGATAGTCCTGTGTTTCATCGGCCCGGATGTTATCGACCCCAGACATCGCCGCTAAATCAGAATCCGCAATGGGAGCGCGCAGATCTTGCGCAACTCTCCACGGTATGGTCTTGCGGTTTTGAGCCAGCGACATTGTGACGGTGGCCGCCTGTTTCGACTTACCCCATCGGGACGTGCGGCAAAGGGTGCGCTGAAACCGACGGTAATCTAGCGCAATTTCAACGACGCAATTTCAAAGACGAAGGGAAAGGGCTTGGGTATGACATCGAAGAGCGGGAGAAGTGAGATTTTCGAACTCGACGCAAAAACCAATCAGCCGCGCGAAAAAAATGCCGCTGCGAATCACGAACCAAATCACGACGAGATCAGGCGCCGCGCTTATGAAATCTATCTCGAGGGCGGCAGTCTCCCAGGCCGCGAACTTGATGATTGGCTGAGGGCCGAGCGCGAACTCCGGAAGGTCGCTGCTTTCACACAAGACTGGAATCGTCTTGAGCGCCATCGCCGAGATTCTGGGGACGGAAATTGAGATTCAGCGCGCAGAAAGCTTCGTCCGTAATATTTCGAAAACCAAAGGAGAAGACAGTGAGTTATGCCTTGGGCTTTCTTTATGGCCATGTATTGCGACTGCGCCCTGGGGCCAATCTGGCAGCTGTCGCCGCTCTCAGCATTCTTGTTTCGGGCTGCAACCGAGGCCAGGCAACCGTAGCCCGGCCGGTGCCGGAGGTCGAAGTGGCCACCGTCGAAACGCGCGATGTCCCGATCTATGGCGAATGGGTGGCGACCTTGGACGGCTACGTCAACGCCGAGATTCGACCGCAGGTATCAGGTTACATCATCAAGCAAAACTACAAAGAGGGGTCGCTGGTTCACGAAGGCCAGGTTCTCTTCGAAATAGATCCCAGACCCTTTCAAGCGACGCTCGATCGCGCCAAGGGTGATCTTGCGCAAGCGCAAGCCCAGCTGGGCAAAGCAACTCTGGACGTAGAGCGCGATACACCGCTGGCCGAGGGCAGGGCCATCGCGAAGAGCCAACTAGACAACGAGGTGCAGGCCAAGCTTGGCGCACAGGCCTCCGTCGAATCCGCCAAGGCGGCTGTGGAGCAGGCGCAACTCAACCTGGAATGGACGAAAGTCACCTCTCTGGTGAATGGAATTGCGGGGATAGCGCAGGTACAAATCGGCAATCTGGTCGGACCCAGCTCTATGTTGACTTCAGTCTCGCAAGTGGACCCGATCAAAGTTTTTTTTCCGATTAACGAACACGAATATCTGCTCGCACAAGAGAAAAGCAATGCCCTTCCTGGCAAGCATACGATCAATTTTTTCGGTACCTCAGTCAGACTGATCCTGAGTGACGGCAATACCTACTCCCAAACAGGAAAAATCCTGCTGGCGGACCGGCAGGTGGATGCAAACACGGGCACGATTCGCATCGTTGCTGCCTTTCCCAATCCCGGCAACGTGCTGCGTCCTGGCCAGTATGGACGTGTGCGTGTCGAAACCGAGTTGAAGACCAACGCCCTGCTGCTACCGCAAAGCGCCCTCGTACAGTCGCAAGGAAGCTATCAAGTGGCCGTTGTCGGCGGCGATCACAAAGTGAGCATGCGCAACGTGAAGCCTGGTGCGACCGTCGGCACGATGTGGGTGATTGACGAGGGCCTTAAGCCGGGTGAGCAAGTTGTTGTCGGAGGAGTGCAACAACTCAGGGAAGGGACGCTCGTGTCGCCTAAGCCTGTACCTCTTTCTGGGGAAGGAAACTGAGGTATGTCGAAGTTCTTCATCAACCGTCCGATCGTGGCCATGGTAATCGCCATCCTGATGGTGATTGTGGGCTCAGTCACCATTGCCAGCCTGCCCGTGGCACAGTTTCCAAACATCGTTCCACCGGAAATTCAGCTGCAGGCCTCCTTTGTCGGCGCCGACGCGCAGACTCTCGAGCAATCCGTCGCCACGCCCATCGAACAGCAAATCAATGGCGTGGACAACATGAATTACATGTATTCGTTGAACGCCACTGCCAACTCGCAAACCACCATGGTCGTGGACTTCGATCTGGCTACGGACTCGAACACCGATCTAACCCTCACGCAGTCGCGCGAGCAACTGGCTGCCGGTCAGCTTCCCCCGGACGTTAACAGCTTCGGCGTCACCATAAAAAAGTCTGTGACCGCTCCGCTCATGCTGGTCGGCCTATTTTCCCCCAAGGGTAGTTTCGATGCGACGTTCCTTGGCAACTATGCATACATCAATCTCAACGACCCCATCGCCCGCTTGTACGGTGTGGGCCAGACGCAGGTTTTTGGCGCCGGGCAGTATGCCATGAGACTCTGGGTGCAACCTGACAAACTGGCGAAGCTTGGCATCACGGTCACCGACATCGTCAATGCGGTGCGGGCGCAGAATACGGTCAATCCTGCCGGCCAGGTCGGTGGTGAACCGGCTCCGGCGAACCAGCAATTCACTTACTCTGTGCTTGCGCAAGGCCGCCTATCGTCACCGGAACAATTCGAAAACGTGATCGTGCGCGAGACCACGGATGGTGGAACCGTTCGCGTGAAAGACGTCGCCCGCGTCGAGCTCGGCGCGCAGGACTACAGCATTATCAGCCGCTTAAACGGTAAGCCCGCCATCGTAATCCCGGTCTATCAGCTGCCTGGTTCCAATGCGGTCCAAACGGCCGACGGGGTTCGAAAGCTGATGGCCGAAATGAAACAGCGCTTTCCGGACGATATGGATTACGCCATATCGCTCGACCAGACCCTAGCAGTGACAGAAGGCATGAAGGAGATCATCAAAACCCTTTTGATCGCCATCGCGCTGGTCATCCTGGTCGTCTACCTATTCCTGCAGGACTGGCGCGCTACCTTGATCCCGCTGCTTGCCGTGCCGGTCTCGCTGGTAGGCACGTTTATTCTATTTCCGCTCTTCAGGTTCTCCATCAACACGCTTTCGATGTTCGGCTTGGTCCTTGCCGTCGGACTGGTCGTGGACGACGCGATCGTCGTCGTAGAAGGCGTGCAACGTCACATCGAGGAGGGCCTTGCGCCCAAGGACGCAGCACGAAAAGCAATGGAAGAACTCTCCGGCCCAGTCATCGGCATCGCTCTGGTTCTATCTGCCGTATTCGTACCGACAGCCTTTATTCCCGGCATCACTGGGCGCCTCTACCAGCAATTCGCCGTGACCATCGCAATCTCGGTTCTTCTCTCAGCGTTTAACGCGCTTACTCTCAGCCCGGCGCTCGCGGCTTTGCTGCTTCGACCTAAAAAGCAGACTCGGGGAGTGCTCAACCGATTTTTCGATTGGTTCAACCAGGTGTTTGGGCGTGTCACGGACAGATATGTCCGTTTGTGTGGCGGCCTGATTCGCAAAAGCGCCGTAACGATAGTGATCCTCGCCGTTCTTAGCGTTGCGGCCGGATTTTTTGGCAGCCGATTGCCTTCGAGTTTCTTGCCCGATGAAGATCAGGGCTATGTTTACGTCAATATGGACCTTCCGAATGCAGCTTCGCTTGAACGCACCAGCGCGGCAGCGAATCAAGTTGAGCAGATCCTCGCCAATACCCCAGGGGTGCAATACACCACCAGCGTTGTTGGCTTCAGCTTGCTCAGCTTTGTCAGGACCAGTTACAACGCCTTCTTTTTCGTCACGCTGAAGCCCTGGAGTAGCCGCGAAACAAGAGCGGACCAGTTCCAGGAAATTAAGCAGCGCTTAAACCAGCAGCTCGGCAAATTGCCACAAGGAACTGCCTTCAGCTTTTCGCCACCGGCAATCCCGGGAGTCGGCACTTCCGGCGGATTTCAGTTCGTGCTGGAAGACCGTGCCGGCCGGGATGTCCCGTTTCTGACTGCCAACCTGGCTAAGTTCCTGGCGGCCGCGCGGAAGCGTCCCGAAATTGGGTCGATCAGCACAAGCTTTTTGCCGAGCGTTCCGCAAGAGTTCTTGGAGGTCAATCGGGAGAAAGTGCTGAAGCAGGGAGTGGCTTTAGGCGATGTGTATCAGACCATTCAGACTTATATGGGCGGGCTCTTCATCAACTACTTCAACGATTTCGGGCGCACCTGGCAAGTGTATGTGGAGGCTGAAGCGCCTTACCGCTCGAATATGGAAAATCTCGGACAGTTCTACGTGCGCAACAGCGGAGGCCAGAGGGTTCCTCTGTCCGCGCTGACGAATTTTGAATCGCGTTCCGGCCCCGAATTCACGATGCGTTACAACGAATATCGATCGGCGCAAATCAACGGCAGCGCCGCGCCGGGATATAGCTCGGACCAGGCAACAGCGGCGCTGGAAGAAGTCTTCAAGGTGACCATGCCCCGTGAAATGGGCTTCGATTACATGGGAATGTCCTATCAGGAGCAGAAGGCACGGCAAGGAGTTCCAGCCTGGGCGATCTTTCTATTGTCGCTGTTGTTTGTCTTTCTGATTCTGGCGGCGTTGTACGAGAGCTGGTCGCTGCCATTCAGCGTGTTGCTAAGCACGCCGGTCGCGGTATTCGGCGCCTTCCTGGTGTTGTGGCTGCGCCGGGTTGTACTTAGCTCCTTCTATCCAGCGTACATGGTGCAAATCGAAAACGATGTGTACTCGCAAATCGGGTTGGTGATGCTGATCGGTCTGGCCGCCAAGAACGCGATTCTGATCGTCGAGTTCGCCAAGGAGGAGTACGAAAAGGGAAAACCTCTGGTGGACGCCGCGCTCGAAGGAGCAAAACTTCGTTTGCGTCCTATTCTGATGACTTCATTTGCGTTCATTCTCGGCTGCGTACCGCTCTGGATTGCGACCGGTGCCGGCTCGGTGGCTCGTCAGATCATGGGCACGACTGTAATCGGGGGCATGGCAGCTGCCACTGGCATTGCCATATTCGTCATTCCGGCCCTGTTCGTCTTGGTCGAGCGTCTAGCAAATCGCCACGGTGGCGCGCTCAGTCCCGCTGTTTCACAGCCACGCCCATCGGAGGCTGACTGAGGTGAGAAGACTGATCGCCGTTTCGCTGGTACTGCTCCTTCTTTCGGGCTGCGCTGTAGGGCCCAACTATAAAAGGCCGAGCATAGACGTTCCCGGTGCATATCGTGGAGCGTCGCCGCAAGAGGCAACGCAGTCGGCGCCGGAATCCTCCCTTGGAGACCTGAAATGGTGGGAGGTGTTCCAAGACAAACAGCTGCAAGATCTCATCCACGCTGCGCTCCAACAGAACTACGACGTTCGCATTGCCGCAACGCGAATCCTCGAAGCCCAGGCGCAGCTAGGCATCACGCGCGCCGACCAGTTGCCGACCATCAACGCCGGCGCCCACACGAACGATCAACGTTCCGCGCGCGCAAAATTATTTCCTGAATTCGAGACAAGCGCTCACGAAGTGGATGTATCGTTGGCTTGGGATCTCGATTTCTGGGGCAAGTATCGCCGCGCTACCGAGTCCGCGCGGGCAAATCTGCTGGCAACAGAATGGAGCCGCGAAGCGGTCATCACCACGCTTGTGAGTGACGTTGCCGCGGCCTACTTCCAACTTCGCGAGCTCGACCTGGAACTGGAAATCGCGCGACGAACTTTGGCTTCACGCCAGGACTCGCTGCGGATCACACAAATGTTAGCAAACGGTGGGGCCACGTCGATGCTCGACGTCAGACAGGCCGAGCAGTTGGTGTTCACCGCGGCTGAGACCATTCCTGATGTGGAGCGGCGCATTGAGCAGCAAGAAAACTTCATCAGTACCCTTCTCGGAAATAATCCCAGTCCCATCGCACGTGGAATGAAGTTGACGGAGCAACCGCATGCGCCGGAAGTTCCCGCAGGGCTTCCCTCCAGCCTGTTAGAGCGGCGGCCCGACATTCGTCAGGCCGAAGCACAGTTGATCGCGGCTAACGCTCAAATTGGAGTTGCCAAGGCAGATTATTTCCCGCAAATCAGCCTGACCGCGAACGGCGGATTTCAGAGTTCAGCGCTTACCAGCCTTTTTACCGGTCCGGCTGGTTTGTGGAATTTCGGAGGATCGTTGGCGCAACCTATCTTCGCCGGCGGAAGAATTCACTCCAATGTAAGGTTCACGGAGGCGCGCCAACAGGAAGCTGCGCTCGTCTACCAGCAGACCATTCAACAGGCTTTTCGTGGGGTTTCAGACGCGCTAGTCGAGTACCGCAAAGATAGAGAGTTCCGAGAGCAGCAAGAGCAACTTGCGTTTTCCGCTCAAGACGCGGCCCGGCTTTCGGAGACGCGCTATCGAGGGGGGGCCACAAGTTACTTGGAAGTGCTGACGAACGAAACCAATTATTTCAATGCGGAGTTGGGACTTGCTCAGGCTCAATTGAATGAACTCCTGGGTCTGGTTCGCATTTACAGAAATCTCGGTGGGGGCTGGCAAAAACCATGAGTAGGGGGACGGCGGCTCCTTCGCGTGGTTCAGCTTGCCCCGATTGGCTCGTCCGTACATATACCGGTTGCGAACCTGATGGCTGCACTTTGCGGGCGACGGTAGACAAAGGGGTTCACGGAGCTCGAGACGCCCGTCCAGATGAGGATTGATGACCTGCTCTGGTAGAACGTGAAGCCTACATAGGCGGGGCCGTCATTACTGATATCTTCACCCTAAATATAATGTACACAGTGGCTATTTATACTTTCTGCTTGACAATTGCCAAAACTCTATATAAGACATTGGGGCACTCTAGGTTCCGACGGCCAATTTCCTAAAATGCTTTTTCTATCCCTTATCGGTGAGCGATTTCGTTTTGCAGCTCAATCTAGTCATCGTCGGCCTCTCAGCGCGTGCGTGATTTTGTCACGCTGCAATTCATAATCTGGAGGACTTCTCATGGCTCAGCGTCACAGCACACCCATTCGCGGTTTGATGTCCACCAACCGCTCCCCGCAATTCCAGGGGCGCTTTGGGCGCATGTTTCGCTCGCTTCCAAAGGCGAGTTTTGGCCGAACCGATCATGAAAATGTACAAAACCTGACCTCGCTCGGATTCCAGCTTCAGCCGACCAAGAGCGGAATGTCCGCGCTCTTTGACCCGCCCACCGACGGACCAGATCCCGAAGAGAGCGGTATTCCCGCTCTGTATACCTACCTCGGTCAATTTATCGATCACGATATAACGTTCGACCCCGCGAGCAGCCTGCAAGCGCAGGATGATCCCGATGCACTGACTGATTTTCGAACTCCCGCTTTCGATCTCGACAATATATATGGGCGAGGCCCGGATGATCAGCCCTACATGTACGACACGGACGGTAAGACATTTCTGTTAGGCGATCCACTTACTGGAAGCAAGTTCCAGGTCACGGATTTGCCACGCAACTCTGCCAACCCTCCGCGCGCACTCATTGGCGATCCCCGCAACGACGAAAATACAATCGTTTCGCAACTTCAGGGTCTGTTTCACCGCTTTCACAATCGCACTGTGCGCGACAATCCCACTCTATCCTTCGAACACATCCAGAAACTCGTTCGTTTTCACTATCAATACATGCTCCTCCACGATTTTCTCCCTCAGATCATCCATTCCGATGTGCTGGGTGCGCTGAAGACGAACGGGCAATACGACGAGAAAAAACTTAAGTTCTTCCATTGGAAGAACAATCCGTTTATGCCCGTAGAGTTTTCAGTGGCCGCGTACAGACTAGGGCACTCGATGGTAAGGCCTGGCTACCGGCTCAATGACAGTAACCTGCTTCCGATTTTCAATACGGATGAAGCCAAAAAAGCGGGATTCAACGATGACCTATCTGGTTTTCGTAAGGTCGTACAAGGCAGAGCAATCGACTGGGGACGTTTCATCGACATTGATACGCGACCCTATGGCGTCCCTGACAGCAAGGATGAACCAAACAACAAGAATCGCCTTCAGTTTGCTTATCGCATTGATACGTCGGTGGTATTCGCCCTTTCCAATCTTCCAATTCCGTCCGTCGTTGCGGCACCTCCGGCAGCCCTGCCCGTCCGCAATCTCATCCGTGGTTGGCGCCTAGGACTTCCAACCGGGCAACACGTTGCCCATGCCATGGGCGTCACTCCCATCGAGGACAAAGACATACTCATCGGAAAAGGTGTGGACAAACAGGACCCCAACGATCCTCCGATTGTGAGTATTGACAAGATCTCCCCCGTTTTCGAAAACAACTGCCCTCTGTGGACCTACATCCTGGCGGAAGCGATGAATCATCAGGTGAAGGTGCAAATCCCGGTGCAAAATCCAATCCCTATTACCACACCCCGGCTCGGACCGGTCGGCGGTCGAATCGTCGCCGAAGTGTTCCTGGGGCTGATGTTCGCCGATAACCACTCCTTACTCGGCGCCCATCCGACGTGGAAGCCCAAGAACCCTTCTTTCGCCCTGAAAGATTTTGTCAACTACGCCCTCGGGAATCAGTGAAAGCCGTCGCTCAAAAGCTTTGAGTTCCGCTATGCCAGAAAAGTTATCGTCGTCAGCTGGGACTTCAGTCTTCGATGATTTCCTTGCGTTGTCACGAATACTCACCGGCGTCGACAACCTCGATGCGGAACTTGGCCGTCACTACCTGGACCGCTTGAACAGCAGCCCATTGAACCCCTTGCTGAGCCAGATACTCAAACGGTTTCAAGGGCTTAGAGACGAGCCGAACGCAGTTGAGCAAGTGAAGAAGCAAATCGTAGCCAACGATTCACTCCGGCCAACCGTCTGCCAAATTATTCTGCTTTGGTACACCTCCTCGGTGCAGGACAACCGGGGCATGAACCCATCCGCCTCGCCCGTCATGCGATTTGGAACCCAAGAGGAATATTTCAGCGGCCTGGCTTGGACCATCATTGGAGCTCACCCGCCGGGCCTTTCGGGCGGTTATTTTGGCCATTGGCGATACCGTCCCGACAATGAGCCGAAGGGATCGAAGTGAGCGCGCGCGACTTCGACATTGTCGTGATCGGTGCAGGCGTCGCGGGCGCGATCGTGGCCTATCGTCTGGCAAAAGCTGGCGCGAGAGTGCTGATGCTCGAGGCCGGCAGTCGCAACCCATCGCGCGCTCAAATGGTCGGCGCTTACGCGATCGCTGCCGCGAAGACTCCCCACAGTCCGTATGTTCAGGCCGAGAGCGACGCGAAGGCGCCTAGCCCCGACAGCCCGACCGACTACTACGAGCAGCCGCCTCTGCCTCATTTACTCTACAAGAGCACCTACGAGCGCAGAACCGGCGGTTCTACCTGGCATTGGCTCGGCCACACTCCGCGCCTCCTTCGCAACGATTTTCGAATGAGGTCGCAGTACGGCGGACCCAACCTGCCGGCGGCAATGGTCGACTGGCCCATCAGCTACGACGACCTCGAACCGTGGTATTGCGAAGCCGAACGAGAAATGGGCGTCGCCGGCTCACAGGCGGAATGGGATGGCCTGTTCGGCTCGCAACGCAGCAAGTCTTTTCCGATGAGCATGATCTGGCCAAGCTACTCGGACCTATGGATATCCGATCGCATCAACGGCAAAGTTTTCGAAGGCGCCGAGTACCGAGTACGAAGCACTCCTTCGGCGCGAAACTCTGAAATCTACGACGGGCGGCCACCGTGCGCCGGAAACTCGATCTGCGTTCCTCTGTGCCCGATAGGCGCGAAGTACGACGGATCGGTGCACGTGGCGAAAGCCAAGGCGGAGGGCGCATCGCTCTGGGAGCAATGTGTCGTAACGAAACTCGACAAGGACGCAGACGGTTCTGTTCACACGGTTCACTTCCTCACCTACGCCGGCGTACCGCAGAGCGTGACCGCGGAAGTCGTCGTCGTCGCGGCTCATGCCATCGAGACGCCGCGATTGTTGCTCATGTCCGAAATCGCCAATTCCAGCGGTCAAGTAGGCCGTAATCTCATGGACCATCTGTCCAAGAGCACGTTCGGACTTGCTCCCGAAAAGCTCTTTCCATTCCGTGGTCCGCCATCCACATCTGGAATTGAATCGTTCCGCGATGGCGATTTCCGCAAGGATCGAGCCGGTTTCCGCATTTCGCTTAACAACGACGGCTGGTCGAGAAAGAACGCACCCTATGCCGAAATCATTGATTCTGTGACCAACAAGCAATTGATTGGAGCGGAGCTGCAATCGGCTGTCTTCGAACGGGTCACTCGCCAGATCCGTTTGAGTTGTTCGGTTGAAGTCGCGCCCGATCCAAACAATAAGGTCGAGCTGTCGACGATGAAGGATGCGCTCGGTCTACCACGCCCCAAGATTACTTTCACGCCGCCGGACTACAGCTTTAAGGGACTCTCCCAAGCCACAAAGACCATGGCCGATATGTTCCGGCTCATGGGCGCAACCGATCTCGATCTGGGAACTGATCCCACAGCCTACGATGGCGCGGGACATATCATGGGCACCTGCCGGATGGGCAATGATCCGAACCTTTCGGTGGTCGACGCCCAGTGCCGCGCGCACGATCACAAGAATCTTTTTATTGCCGGTGCGTCTGTCTTTCCCACCGTTGGCAGCCCAAATCCCACGCTGTCCCTCGCAGCTCTAGCGCTTCGAACTGCCGAGGATATCGCCAGCCAGCTTGGTGTTAAGACCAATTCGCAGAGAAACGCATGAGCCCAGCCGCTACGATTCGCACGCGTTCCGACTTACTGAAGCTTCTCTGTGAAGCTGCGGAGCTTGAGCACGGCATCGCGTGCTCCTATCTATATGCCGCCTTATCCTTAAAGCGGGAAATCTCCGAAGGCGGAATCACGTGGGATGAGCAACAAAAAATCCGCCGCTGGGCAGCCCAGCTCTATTTCATCGCTTCCCAGGAGATGCTTCATCTTGCTCTCGTCTGGAACGTGACCACAGCGATTGGCGGGACGCCTTACTACCTCCGGCCCAATTTTCCGCAGAACACGAAGTACTATCCGCTGAACGTTCCCATCGAACTCGAACCCTTTGGGCTTCGCAGTCTTCGCAGATTCATCCTCTACGAACATCCGCAACAGGCGCCTCCGGGTCTGGATGTCAAAGAGATGCTCGGACTTCCAGGCGACGACGCGGAGAACATTGAATTTGGTTCCGTTGGAGAGCTGTACGCGCTGATTGAATCAGGTATTCGCAATATCGGTGAAAAAGAACTTTTCATCGGCTCGCCTACGCAGCAAATGACTACCGACTTGGTGCACTTTCCGGATCTCATAGCCGTGAAAGACCGCGCCTCAGCTCTGAAAGCCATTCAAGAGATTACCGAGCAGGGCGAAGGACGCGTTCACCACCGGGAGAATTCGCACTTCGAAGCGTTTGTGACGATTCTCAAGGATCTTCAGGCTTCTGGCGCGCAAGGTTCGTCCTTTTCGCCCGCAAGACCCGCGATGACGAACCCTTCCGCGGGGCTGCAACGCGGCTACGGAGCGAACGCCAATCCCATTGACAATCCGCTGTCCGTCCAGGTCGCCGCTCTTTTCGACTCCGCCTATAGTCTGATGCTTCGAATGCTGGCATGGAGTTTTGAATTCGATGCGGCTGGCGTCGAACCTCAACTAAAAGCTTTCTGTAGCGCCGCGATTGACCTGATGCCGCGCGTCGTCCTACCGCTCGGTGAAGGCCTGATGCTTATGCCCGCGGGTAACAAATACCCAGGCAAAACCGCCGGCCCAGGATTCGGGCTGACGCGCCACGTGATGCTCCCGCCCGACGCGAAAAACGCTCGACGACTCTGCCGCGAGCGCTTCCAGGAGCTGGCGGCTCTTGCCGCCGGTCTTCTGCAGAATCCCCTACCGAACCCGGTGCAGGCCGGGTGTGCGCATTTACAGCAAATCGCCGACAATTTCGATGCGGAGGAGAAACCTTGAATAAGCTTGATTACCTAATCCCCAAAATCAAACGCAACATCGCTCAGTTCAAGAAGCCGGGCGTCCTCTTCGTCAGGCCTGGCTATTGCAGCACAAAAACGGGCTGGCTCAGCAAAGAAGAAGCCATCGTGGCTATCACGGCGGCCGGCAAGAAGCCTCCTAAACTGCCTTCCAAAATTGACGGAACTCCTGTCGACGTACGTCAAGCCACGCAGGTCGAGCAATTCAGTCATGATCAACCCCAACAATTCTCTCGACTCGCTGATCACCGCGCCGAATTCAGAGGTACCAGCCTTCTCCCGGAGTTTGACCCTTCCACTGGAAATGTTGTTGCGCCAATCGCTCCGAAGATCGCCGCCGCTCATCAAACGAAAATACCCCTCCACTACAAGCCGGCGAACGTTCCGCTTAGCCCGGCAAACGGAACGATCCCGATGATCTGCCATGTAAGCCCCGACGCGGGCTGGGCGCAGTTGCAGAAATTCATCTCTGGCACCAAGAACCACCTCAAAGTCGGCATGTACGATTTTACTTCGGAACATATTCTGAATCTTTTCGAGACCCAACTTGCCGGAAAGCCTGTCCAACTAACGTTGGATGATCCTCCTCGCAATCCGAGCGCGAATCAGACGGACCCGCAAACCGTCAAGGCTCTGCAAGCACAACTCGGCAAGACCTTCTCTGCAGCTTGGGCACTCGTCCGATCGAGCCCCGAAGCAGATAGCTGGATATTTCCAACGGCCTACCACATCAAAGTGATGGTTCGTGACAGCCAAACCGTTTGGCTGTCGAGTGGAAATCTGAACAATTCGAACCAGCCGGAAATCGATCCAATCGGGAATCCTACGTCGGACGACCAAAAGACCGCCAAACACAGCGATCGCGACTGGCATGTCATCATTCAATCCGCAGCCCTCGCAAAAACCTTCGAAGCTTATCTGGATAGCGACTTCCAGATAGCCACGCTAAACGCAGCGAATCTCTCCCCGGCCCTCAAACCGCCTCCGAACCCAACCACTCCGCCGACGACAATGGGCGACTTCACCTTCGCCGCTCCGCAATCCATAACCGAACCAGTCACCATCACTCCCCTCTTGACGCCCGATCCTGGTGTCTACCCAACGGCGATGCTGAATCTGATCAACTCCGTGAAGCAGTCTCTCTACATTCAGCTTCAGTACATCCACCCTTCGAGTGATCCCGCTAACGCCGTGTTTACAAACTTGCTCGACGCCGTCGGTGCCAAAATCAATGCCGGCTTGGACGTCAAAATAATCCTGAGTGAATTTCAGACCACAAAGGGCGGGCTTGATGCTCTGCAGGCGGCTGGCATAAGCCTCAACAACGTGAAGATTCAGAACAACGTCCACAACAAAGGATTCGTCTTCGATCACAGAGTTGTCGTCGTTTCCAGTATGAACTGGTCAGGGGAAGGTGTCTTGAGCAACCGCGACGCGGGAGTGATCATCGACAACGCCACCGCCGCACAATACTACGAAAAAGTCTTCCTGGACGATTGGACGAATCACGCGGCGCAAAAGTCAGTCTAGGTCGCTCCAAGGGGGCCGGAGATGCGTAACTCGTCCGGGCGATCTAGGACACCTTCGAGCCTCTAGATTTGTTTAGCCGTGCTCGGCTGGATGGATTTGCAGTCCCTACGTTCCATGGGCATTAGCCCGCGGACTCTTTGCAGGAGTACTCAATGCGTTCAGACAAACACAATCAAATGCCCACAGAGAAAAGTTGCGTGATCATTGGAGCCGGTTTGGCGGGCCTGAGTGCTGCGTACCGGCTCAGAAAGAAAAACTGGACGGTGACGGTAGTTGAGGCTCGCGACCGAATTGGCGGACGCGTGTTCACGCATCATTTCCGCGAAAACCCCGAACTATATTGCGAGCTTGGCGGAGAGTGGGTGGGAAACGATCATGAGGCTATCAGAGAATTGTGCAAGGAACTGAAACTGGACCTGATCAAGCACCAGTTCGAGTATTCGTTTGCGGAACTAGGCACCATCGGAGAGACGATCAAGGTGGGCGGATGGCCGTTTCAAAAGCGCATGAGAAAGAAACTGAAAACGGCGATGCAAGGCTTGATGCATTCCCAACCTGTGAAACAGAACGAATTTGATCAGCAGGACTGGTGGACGTATTTGCACTGCTTAGGCTTTTCGGATTCGGACCTGATGCGAAGAGATTTAATGGACAGCACGGATTTTGGCGAATCCATTCGCCACTCAGGAGCGTACTCATCTGCCTCGGAATATTATGGTTCTGGAAGCAACGCCACCGATGAAATGGATTGGCGTATCGAGGGTGGAAATAGCCGCTTGGTGAATGCTCTCGCGGAGCGTGTCGGCCTACATGCCATTCATACCAGCATGGAGGTGAAGCGGGTTGAGCAGTTCGACGGATGGGTTACTGTTCACGCCGACGATAATCGGACCGAATTGTTTTCTCCGCCACGACCAAGACGGGCACTGCCCACCCGGACTCAAACATTCAGAGCCCGATTTTGTATCTGTACGGTTCCGGCACGGGTTCTAAACTCGATCGTCTTCGTCCCGAAACTACCGCACGCCCAACGTCTCGCCGCAAGCAATTTGCAGTACGCCAGGATCATGAAGACAGCCCTGCTGTTCCGCAATCGCTTCTGGGAAAAGCGCTTGGGGAAGAAATTCTCCTGCTTCACTGACGGGACGTCAGATTTTGTATTTGCGGCTTCTCTTGGACAACCAGGAACGCAAGGCATTCTTTGCAGTTACGCAATCGGAGACAAAGCAGACGATCTAGCCGCACGAGGTCCGGTGGACCTACGAGCGCTCATTGCCGCTGACCTAGCCAAGCTTTTTCCAGGCGAGGATACGGCTCCCATAGCCGTGGATAAATATGCTTGGCAACAGGACAAATACACACAGGGGGCTTACGCTTTCTATCGTCCCGGTCAATGGTTTCCTATTCGTGAAGTACTCAGCAAGAGTCACGGTTCGGTCTACTTTGCTGGAGAACACATTGCGGACGAGCAAGGATTCATGGACGGTGCGGTCGACAGCGGACAAGATGCTGCGGCTCAAGTGACGACGGCGTACAGGAGGATTAGCCGTAGGAGGAGCCAGAACCGGACCAAGAAGAAACTGCCCTAATACATCGCTCGCTGATCTCAAGGGGTTTTAGACTCCACAATTTCTGGCCATCGCGTCTTGATGCAGATTCTCTCTGCTGTGTCAAAGGTGTTTCAAAATTTTTCCGTCTTTTCCTCTGCGGCTAGCTTTGAGAAAAAACAGATGCTCCGACTCGTTGCAATCGGACAACAATAGAAGAAAGCAATAGAGGGTTTCGAGCCGTCTCGCCGCACTACCACCACCGCGGCGGATGCTCCATGAATTCCACGATTCCTTCGTAAGGCCAGAATCTCGGCTCTTACTTGATCGATTGCAGCGCTGGTTGCAGCCAGGAGAATAAAAAACTATTGATCTCAGGGAATTGTACGGACAGCAAACTCAGGAGCGGCACAAAGACGAACGTCCCTAGCCGGATCCAAAAGTCCAAGCCTAATTCTCCGGGTTTCGTGTTCGTAATGCGGCTCAGGAGCGGATTAGCGTACATTTGGTCGTACACCACTCCAACCACCACCCGCGTTTCTCTCCGCAGGGCTATCCTAGCCAGAGATCGTATGACCACACAACGAATCAACGTTCCCGGTATTTCCTCCCACCAAACGTTTATGGGCAATAGCGCTTCACCGAACTGGCGAGGATAGATCAAACAACTTGTTCAATGACCTGCGATGCTTTGCCACGGGAGCAAAAGAACATCGAGAGTTTCAGGCGCACGGCTCTTGCCGAGCCCTCACCAGTTGCGCTCTTCGCTGGGACTCTGGAATTAGCTGTTATGCAGAAGTTACTCGCGACACGGGTAAAGCAGCCGCTGAATTACGGCCTGAATGGTAGGGAGGCTGGATCGCCCCGTGGCCTCTCCCATTGCGCGGTAATTCTCGAAGTGCGATTCATCAAACCATTGATTTGCTGTGGAATCATTGGGAAAGGCGGAATTCCGACTGGCATAGCCCAGTACGTCAGCTGCATCGGTGGCCACAAGCGCCGGTTTCAGATAGATCAGAACGCCGTCCCGCTCAGGAACACCCGGGCAGTAGTGGATCGTACCCACTGCGTAATGGGCAGTCGCTCTCGGCGGCTGACCGGTCGGTCTCATCTTGCCGATTTCATCTAAGTTCATTTCGATCTCGATGCCGAAATCAGCCCGGCAACGCTCCATGGCATTATGCAAATCGCTAAAGCCATAAGCCGAATCGCAAGAGGCATCCGAGGCCACGATGAGTTTGCAGCGGCGTCGGACCAATTCATAGATCCCCAAGTTTTCGAAGTGCCCGCCGTCAGACAGGTACACGTAATCGCTTTCGTCATCCGTCGCGCCCAGCAGTTCGCTCAACAGACAATAGAATCCGAAATTCGGGCTCGCCAAGCGCCAATTTTTTGTTGTTCCTTTGGGATTCGCCAACCACCATCCCAGGCGGACATCGAACAGAGTCATCAGAAACCCGAGCGCGGGCTCGGAGTAGAAGCCCATGTTCGGACTTGCTGCGGCCCCGGAAATAGCCATGGCCGTGCCCAGTCTGGCTCCCTTCCTCGAATCGGGACGGTCTGCGCCGGCTTTGGCGGTTGATGCGAACAACGACTCCAACTTGGTTTCGCCAGATACGGCTCGCGTAAAGCCAGCATACAGGGGAGTGATGGCGAACGAGCGCGCCCTGCGCGTTTGTAACGCCAGTTCTTTTCCCCGGACAACGTTTAGGCTGGTATTTAAGATCGGCAAGGGACGGTCATCGACGCCTGCCACCGGCTCCGGAGGGATTTGCAGACTGGCGAGAGGAATGTCGTCTTCATCGCAGAAACCGGTAAACGGTTGCGGAGTCCGGTTCTTGACCGACGCGCCGAGGTAACAGCGGACCAAGCGGTTACGGTACAAATAATGGATGGAGAATTCGTTGACATCGACCCGCCAAGAGAGAACCACGGCGCAAACGAGAGACGCAAGTGCCACCAACAGGATCGGCCAAGGATAAAAGGATTCCTCATGTAGAGGTCCGATGACCGAACCGTGGTAATTCACCAAAGCGTTGGCCATTCTCGCCGCCAATAACGAGAGCACCAGCAGAAACCCCAGCACGAAAACATAGGGAACCAGTTTTGCGAGATAACCAAGGAGTTTTTTTCGCAACGGCGCGTCCGCAAGCCTCCCGCTCGTTTTCGCGCTCTTCCCGAAAAGAACGCCATACACCGTGGACACAACCCATGTCAGGGCAGCGGTCCAAGCAAAGGGTCGTCCATGGTTGTGCTGGAGAATTCTCCAGAGTCCGAAGGGGAAATAAATAGAAATCAGGAAAAGAAATAGCCAGCAGAAGGAGTAGATGCCCAGCCAACCTCCCAACCGCGCCCACCATTCGCGGTTGCCGTCTCTCATTTCGCGGCCCATCAGACCGATATGAAGAATGCCGGCAGTTAGCATGATCAGGACAAAAGCCGGCGTACCGAAGGCCAATACACGTCTGTTCAGATACAAGGCCGTGGGCTCGCCATGCCATGGGATTGCCTTCATCAAGAGCAGCGACATGGGTAGGAAGAGATAACCGACGACCGCGCCCGTCACGGCCGCTGTGCTGAAGATGAGCCAACTCGAAGGTCCGTTCGCCGAGGCACCCTTCTTCTTTTTGGAAATGATAGAACGCAAGAGCAGTGCAGCGCCCCAGGGTGCAGAGTAGACAATCGCGCCGAGAAGCGGCAGGCGTGTGTACGGATAGTTCAGGATCTGGTAATCCGCCAAAAATTGTCCCAGTCCATAGGTAATCATGCCCGCGGCCACAAATAAGGGGGCCACGATCAAACACTGAATCCACTTCTGCTGTGTGAACCACGAGTAGGTCTTGTTTCCGTTCGGACACAATGCGCGAAGGTTCAAGGCCATGAACACCACGGCCACAAAACCGAACAACGCACCCAGCAGCAGCGCGAAATATTGCGCGTATTTGAAATCTTCCAATGGGCCGCTGTAGTTCTCGAGCTCCGGCTCAAGCAATTCGAGAAAATGAATCACGATCAGAATACAGCGAGGAAGGAAAAGTAGAGATAGGAGCAGGAGCACCAATATGACTTGGTTGAGGAGTGTGTTCCGAACATAGCTGCTCAAGAAGCTCCAGAAATCCGCGCCGAGCAGCCCCTTCCGCGGCGTGAGATAGTTACTATAGTTGCGAAGAAAACGCACCTCCGGACGCTCAAGTCGCGGAGCGCTCTGATTGTCCGACAGGTATTCCTCTATTTTCTTAATTCCTACCTGCTGATGGTACATCCAGGCCATCAACCAGCTTGCGATGTAACCGCCCCCAGAAACGGTCGATACGTAGTCGAAAGTTCGGAGGAGACGTGCTTTTGCGAGCGCCTGCAAAACCCCTAGGTTGAAGGTCGCGCTGCGAATTCCACCACCCGAAAATGCCAGTCCGACTAGGCTGGCCTCCGCGCTTGGCCGGTCCCCATCCGGATCCAGTCGCAACGCCCTTGCTCTTTCGACCTGCTCGGCTTCTTCACGAAGGATCCCTTCAATCGACGGCGAGTTCCTGGTGGGTTCCATCGCAGTTTGTTTCTTCATTGGCTTCGCATCATTCTTTGGCTAACGCTTCACTCTATCGGCGGATGCGTCAAAAAAGCTGGTAATGGCATTCACCACGGAGTGGATACCGTCTGCGCCGCCTGCCAGAAGAGCCGTGGAAAGCACCACATCGGCACAAAGGAAAAACACCTGCTGGGTGTGCGAGGTGATCCCGGCGTCGGCGAATTTCGTCGCATTCACGAACGGCCCAAGAGCGCGCACTCCCGAGATGCTGGTGAGCATGCTCAAAGTGAGCGAAACAGCAAAAGCATACTGCTGGGTTCTGCCGCGGTAATCGTCGAGTGCGTCGGAGGCCGATTTTATGTCAGCGGCGTTCTGTGCGGTTGTAGCCGGGTCCGCGGCTCGGGCTTTAACCGTGTCCAAAAGCTTTGCAAGCTTATTCGCTCCTGTATCGCGCCACGGGCTAACCAGAATCTCGACAGCGCGCTCGATGAAGGTGGCTGCCACGGCGAGGGGCGCCAATAACCCCGGCACATCGGTTAGCTTAATTGTGAAATTGAGGCCATTCCACTTTAAGAAAACGCCGAAGAGGACCACTGCCAAAAGAGCCATGGCGCTAGCAATGACCAGGGGTCCGTTTTTGAGTGACATCACGCCTCCGCAAAACAGCTGTACTTCCCGCGGACTCTCAAACCTTAGTCTTGCCCGAAACGAGGATCGTTGCGTTCGACAACCTGTTGAGATCGCAGACGCGCTGACTGATTGGAGAACCGGCTCTCGTCGCCGTCCGATGTGCTACTCAACTGCTCTGAAGGATTGTGATGGATAGTCCTGAAACGTTTCATCGAGTCTGAACACTACTTGGCCAGACACAGAAGTCGGATTGCCAAGAAACCAATGAGGAGAGAGCCATGTCGAAGGGCCTCGACAGCTTGCAGCACATCGTTGTCTTGATGATGGAGAACCGTTCGTTTGACCACATGCTCGGCGGTTTGAGCTTGGTCTCGGAGAACGGCAAGAAGAAGTACCCGAAGATCAACGGTCTTACTGGAACCGAATCGAACCCGGACACGAAAGGCGCGATCGTCAAGGTCCAACCCAACGCGCAATTTCAAAGCCAACTCGACCCTGATCCCGATCACCACTTCCCCGGAGTCGACCTGCAGATCTTCGGCGGCCAGCAAGGCGACGGACGCGTCGCGAACATGCAGGGATTTGTTAAGGATTATTTTACGCAAACCAATGACGTGGCTCGCTCGCACAACATTATGTCTTATTTCACTCCGGACAAGCTTCCGGTCCTGACCACCCTGGCCACGGAGTTTGCCGTCTTCAACGGCTGGTTTTCGTCGATTCCAGGACCCACGATTTGCAACCGTGCGTTTGCGCACTACGGCACTTCCTTCGGGCAAGTCGGAATGGACATCTTCTACATACTTGATCCCATTCCGAGCGTCTACGAACGGATGATTCAGGCCGGACATACCGCCAAGATTTATTATTACGATCAGCAGAGTTCGACCATGGAGATTGTGAATCTCCTGAAGAGCCAGCCGCAGATTTTTGCCACCTACGACCAATTCATCGGCGACTGCAAGGCCGGAACCCTCCCTGAATACAGCTTCATCGAGCCGTGTTACAACGATCATCCTGGCGTCGACGGAGGTCAAATTCTTGCTTCCGACCAGCATCCGGACCACAACGTACGCGAGGGCGAACGTTTCATCGCCAACACCTTTAATGCCATCCGCACAAACCAGGATCTTTGGAATAGCACAGCTCTGTTAGTCGTTTACGACGAGCATGGTGGAATTTACGACCACGTCGTTCCCCCCGCTTGCACGTCAGACGGGTATTCCGCCAAGGCCTCGGACACTGGTACCGGCGTTCCGTTCAACTTCGATCGTCTTGGTATTCGAGTGCCCGCCATTCTCGTCTCACCCTGGATTCCCCGAGGAACAGTCGTACCCGGAACCGAGGATCCTGCCAATGCACAGATTTTCGAGCACGCCTCCATTCCCGGAACGGTCACGAATTTCTTTCTCCGAGGCGACGCAAAACGCACCGTGCGCGAACAGCGTGCCAGAAATTTTCTGCACCTTCTAACCGATACTGTGCGGTCAGACGATGACTGCGTGGTTTTCGGAAATCTTTCCTAATTGCGAGGACCCTATGGCCCCTTCTCAAGTGATCTCTGTTCCCAAAACGGACCCCGGCGCTTATAACCCCAATCGCCCTGCTGGCAAGCTCTTGCTGGCTCAGACCGCACACCTGCGGGAAGCACTCATCAAACATTTGCACGAAATGGCCGGCGTCCTGGCCATCAACATCCGCTCTCTAAAAACCGAGGGCGACGTCAGCGCTTACGTCGAGAAGGTCACCAAGGTCCTTCATCCGCACGGAGTGAAGCCCTCAGGAAAATAAGGAGACGTGATGCGACACATTCTGTTAGGTCTTTTCCTGCTTGCCGGCGCGACGACCCAGGCACAACAAAGCTCTCCTCCGGCGGGCGACGAGCGCATCGACAATCCTTCCGAACTCTACAAGTTGAAGACCAGTTGTTTCGACTTTGCGAAGATTGCCGACTGCGGCGAGGAGTTGTTCACCGGGCAACCCGTGCATGTCGCGGTCGGAAGCATCGCGCCACAAAATGGTTTTGGTGCGGGACTAGCCTACGTGGGCCACAAGACTACCGAGAACTGGCGTGTGACGTGGAATTCCGACGCCGTTGGCTCGAACAATGCCTCCTGGCGCGCGGGAGTTTATCTCAAGTTTGTCTACACCCATGAAGACGCGCCGGTCGTCGAATTCGGGACCAAAGGGCGCAAGATGAAACGGAACTTGACCTCGATGCCTGAGCGTCCGGTCATTAATCTTTACGCGCAAACGATTTCACTTAACAAGCTCACTTATTTTGGTTTGGGTCCCGACACCACAGAGGCAGGCCGCTCCTTTTACGGCATGCGCGAAACCGTCGTCGGTGGCAACGTGATCAAACCGTTCTATGCCAGGTTAGGCGCCGCAATCATCGGCGAAGTCAACGGTCGGTTCGTCGATATCCGTCCCAGCTTCAATCAGCCCAGTCCATCCATCGCGGCCTTATATTCCGAAGCAACTGCCCCGGGGCTCGCTCATCAGCCGGGAACGGTCCAGTTCGGTGAAGGCATCCGTATGCGCCCGGTCCTCTTTGATGATTTCCTTCGTCTGGACTACAACGTAACCTATCAGCAGTACGTCGCCTCCGGAGACTCTTTCTCCTTCCAGCGGCTGACGACGGATTTGTCCCACCAATTCGCGATCTACCGCAAGACCACTCGCATTCTCGCGCCGCGAGACACCAACGGGCCTGACGAGTGCTCGGTCGACAGAGACTCGGAGAATCCGGAGTGTTCGGCGGACAAATTTGCGCATAATCCCGAATGCCTCGCAGACTCGAGCAAGCCTGAGTGCAAAGCGATCACCAGGGATCTGCAAGGCAGTGTAGGCTTGCGGTTTTTTCTCGCTGCTTCCGCAACACCCGGCGGAAATGTAGTGCCGTTTTATTTTCAGCCCACGCTAGGCGGCTCAGACATCAATGGCAATCCTTCCCTCGCCAGTTATCAGGATTACCGATTCCGCGCTCCCAACGTAATGCTGCTTCGCGAGAGCTTCGAGCACTCCTTGTGGAACTTGCCGCTGGGATTCGCGTTTCTGGTCGACGAAGGCAAGGTCGCCCTGACCCGCGGCGACTTGGGCGCTACTCCTTGGTTCCACAGTTTCTCGACGGGACTTACGCTCCGCGCGGGCGGGTTTCCACAAGTCTATTTGTTATTTTCCTGGGGAGGAAAAGAAGGTACCCATACCATCGCTTCAGTCAACAACACACTTCTTGGAGGGAGCACTCGGCCGTCTTTGTACTGAGCGCAAAAAAAACGGAGTGCTTGGAGAAAACTCATGGATCTGAACAGCGCAATCGAGTTCGGGCAGCTCATCAACGCGGCCTATGCCGTGCCGCCAGACAATCTTGCGAATCGGGCAGGCGAGATCATACAGGCGGGGCTCTTAGGCGGAGGAACCGCCTTTGAAGTTATCACGTCGATTTACGCAAATGATCTCGCCACCGACATGGACTCACTCCGAGGCAGCAAAGCTGTTTCTATTGGCCTGATCCTACAGGCAACCACAGGAGACGCCGTCATTGCACTGCGCGGAACGGAAGGCATTCTGGAGTGGATCCAGGACACACGCTTTTTAAGCGTCCCTTGTCCGTTTGTGCCTGGTGCGGGCAACACCGAGGACGGTTTCACAGCGATGTACCGGTCGCTCGCAGTCTCGCCGAGTAGCGGCGCAACGTCCGTCATAAAGTCTATCCCGGGGTTGACTTGGAAACGATCGGTCACCTCGGTCACGATTTGCGGACATAGCCTGGGGGGCGCATTGGCGACGCTATTGGCGATCGATTTGGCCGCGAACGCAGCAGCTCCTTTCAACGTCCCCACGGTATACACCTATGCCAGCCCAAAGACAGGCGATCCGCTCTTTGTGAGCACCTACAACCATTTGGTTCCGGACACTTTGCGGATTGCAAATCGACTGGATCTGGTGCCAAAGTTGCCTTTGCCACCTCTCTACGATCATGTCTTGGGACTGTACGATTTGAATCCTGTCAAATTTGGCATTTCAGCAACCGTACTGGTGAAATGCGACATCCCTTGCGAACACTTTCTCACTAGCTATCTCAATCTCCTGTCGCAATTGGCGGGAGGCAAGGTACTTCCGCTCGATACTCAATGCGTGCCGTCTTCGGCATCACGGGGAACTGCAAATGCAAACCCGCTTTCTTAAACAGCAGCGTGCGAAAGACAGTCGCGTCAAGGAAACGCCAGAAGCTGAACTTCAAGCCGCTATCTCTATGCAACTTGTGTCGTTCCCTCATGACTCTGCCTCGTTCGGAAGCCGGAGTGGATTTTTCTCGATAAGCAACTTGGGGAAGCGAGACGCGACGAGCGTGGGTGCTTTTTCGCACCCCTTCTGGTTCGCGTTCAACCCCGGAAAGGAGGGCACGTGAAGCTCTCCTATCTGTGCCTGCTCATCTTCCCAGTTTTTCTTGGGATCACCGAGAGTTGCCTGGCGCAATCGACCATGGTGCCGTGGCTCACGCGCTCTCGGGACAACTCACGAAGTGGCTGGAATCCGCATGAGACGCAGCTGACTCAAGCGTCCGTTGAGACCAAGGGAATCATCCGAGCCACGATTATTCCGGTGATCGGAGACGCTCGGGGTATGGAAGCGCAGCCGCTCATCCTACCGAATGTGACGACCGCGCGTGGAACCCGCGATGTGATGGTGCTCCCGTCGATGGCTGACGTCGTGCGCGGAGTCGATGCACACGATGGCTCTGGCATCTGGCAAGTCACTCTGGGCACGCCGATCACTGGATCTCAACGTATCGACAACCACCAAATCAATCAATTCTGGGGCTGCCTCTCTACCGGAGTGATCGACCCAGACACTAAGCGGCTCTATCAGGTTTGCTGGGTTTCGCCGGACAAAAGCGGCGACCCGCAAACGGCGCGTTACTTTATGTTCGTGCTGAACGTGGCAGACGGAAGTCAGGTAATTCCGCCGGTGCTGATCGAAGGAAAGAGTGGAACGCAAGATTTCAACGCGGCGATGCGCAAACAACGATCCTCTCTCGTGGAGACGAACGTCAACGGCCTAAAAACTGTACTGGGGTGCTCTGGCACCATCAACGAAACTCAAGCCGGCGTTGCTTCTGGCTATTGCTTCGCCTTTGATGTGGCAACCAATTCGGTGACTGCCATGCTAGCGATGACTTCAGGCGAGGGCGCTGGCGTATGGATGGCGGGACAGGGCGCAGTTGCCGACGCAGCAGGCTTCCTCTATGTCCTCACCGGAAATGGCGACTTCGACGGTGTCAGTCAATGGGGTGAGTCGTTCCTCAAACTGAAGTACACACCTCCTTCGGGAGGAGTTCCAGCGAAGCTGCAGGTAGTAGACCACTGGACACCATGGACTGACTTTGCCAGAACCGGGCAGATGGCTAAGCCAGCCAACAAACTGGCCGGCATGAGCGCTCCTTCCGAAGCGATGAAGCCTGTCGGCAGCGGGATGAGCATGTCGTTGAAGAATGCAAAACTGCTGTCGATGGTCAACGACCGAGGCACCCCAATTCTCCTCGTCTTTCCGGATATGGCCTCTGGCAACTGGTCAGACGAAGACTGGGGATCGGCTGGTCCTGCGTGTATTTTCTCGATTGCTGTTTGCGTTGCCACCGGAAAAGATGGAATCGCCTATCCGATCAAAACCGTGAACCTTGGCGGAACGACTCTCGCAGCGCTCAAAAACCCCAAAACGAATTGCGCAAAACTTGCAGCTCCTCCGGTCTGGCTGACCATGAGCCCAGGGCCGGTTGATCCGTGCCCACTGGATCCCCGTAAATTGAACTTCTTTCCATGGGGCGATACCGCCCATCTTCACATGACGCCAGTGCAGTTCTTCGACCCAGTACTGCAATCGTGGACGATTTTCGCCTGGGGCGAGAATTCGCAACTGCATAAATGGGCTGTTGGTTCGAGTGGAAAACTAACCTATATTGCGCAAGGCAGAGAATACGCGAGCGCGGATGCGCGGGGAAATCCGCCTGGAGGAATGCCCGGCGGATTCTGCTCGGGATCGAGCAATGGAGCAGATCCCAACTCAGCGATTCTTGTCTGCTCTATTCCCTACGGCGATGCAAATGCCCACGTCGTGAACGGCCGTTTGCTCGTCTATGATGCCGTCCATCTTGCTGCGGACGGATCACTAAAGGTTCTATGGGACTCGCAACGCTGGGGTGTACAGTTTCTGTTTAACAAGTTTGATGCCCCGGTGATCGACGGAGGCCAAATCTATGTGCCCAATTATAACGGCGGCGTCGATCTCTACCGTTTGGCGCAATAGGATCGTTGATGCGAAGATCGTCAGATACTCGGACGGTGACGGCCAGAACGATATTCGCGGACTTTGTAACGCGAGCGCCGCTCCGTCGTAGCCCCTAGCGACCACTCGCAAGATCAGCAATTGTCTTTAAGTCGATCGCCCAGCTCCTATCTTCGACGCAACTTCGTCAGGACTCTCTTTTACCCATCGAGTACGCCCATCCGACATCTGGAGCTCGGTAGCCGCCTGACCAGTTGTGATTGCAACAATTTGATCCGTGTTGACCATCAGAATGCCAACTTCCTCTCCAGCCTCGTTCGCCATTCGAAGTTTGATCAGTGCCATAATCACCTCGCAACGTTGCACGAAGTGTAGCGCCTTCACATCGAGTCTGCGAACAGTAGTTCCAAATTACTCGACACCAGAGCTAACCCCTCTCATAATCCCGACCACTCGGTCCTACCCCCTCGTTGACCGGACCTCAATACGGTCATGGGTCCTCCCTGTCAGTCGCGTGTCGTTGAAAAGCTCGCTCGATCACCTTATTCGCTGCCCTGTTAAGATGGGGCGGTTTTCCAGCGCCGCCGCTGAGCCGAGGGACGCCCACGGATGGATCCACACACGACAAGCCAAAGTATCGCCAAGATCGTCAACTCATCCTCGAACAGACGCTGAGACTGTTCACAACCGAATGCCTAAATATCTGTTAATCCTGCTCAGGGATTTTTGCGGTCAGCCAAGGAGCGGGCCGGAATTGAAGCTTAAAATGAATGGAAGTGGCTGATGCGGCCTGGATGTTTGTGTTAAGAACGTCGCGCACTACACGCAACAGATCGTGGCTATCCTTACCTTTGGAAACAAAGCCGTGCGCACCTGCTGCGCGGATCTCCTGCTTGGTTTGATCGGAATCGTGGACGGAGAAAATCACAATTTATTGATGTCCAGAATCACCAGGTCGGGGTGCAATTCCCTTGCCTTGTCTATGGCGTCCTGGCCGTCGACAGCTTCGCCGCATCGCGGTGCGCCGTCCGGTAATGAAATGCGAGTCCATGAATCCAGTCACGCGTCTGCAGGAGGGCACGAATCATGCGCCGCGTAAGCTTCAAGTCTCCTACCACCAGGATCCTGGATGTCCATCACAATTCCCATGGCCTTTATAACGGTGCGCCTGCATGATTCGAAATACCTGCTTTCCGTTAAATTTTCGGCGATCGACCATGAGCGGTGGCAGAGACCATCGGCTAAACAGATTTCACGACTTCGATGTCGCCCTCGCGCCGCGTCACCTCCACACCAACTCCTTCCGGGTGGCGGCAAACGAATAAATCAATGCTGGCATCCGCGACACGAAGATTCTCGATGGTCAGTTCATCCAAGTTACGAGGAAGCGCAGGATTTGAGAAACGAACCGTTCGTTCGGGCGCGCGAATCGAAATTCCAAGCGCCGCTCTAAGGAGCAAAAAAATACTTCCGGCCGCCCAAGCCTGGGGAGAGCAGGCAACCGGGTAAAGAGTCGGGCCGCTTGAATCAGCGCGTTTATGAAAACCGCAGAAAAGTTCTGGAAGACGGCTGAGCTCCACGTGTGTGTTGGCTTCGTACAGCCCATAGAAAATGTCCAGCACCTTGGATTGATGTCCGTACAAGGAAAGTCCCAGCGCGACCAGGGCATTGTCGTGCGGCCAGATGGATCCGTTGTGATAGGACATCGGATTGTAACGGGATTCTCCGGAGGCCACGGTGCGGATTCCCCAACCGGAAAACATACGCTCGCTCAAGAGCGTCTCAGCAGTGATGCCCGCGTGTTCCGAGCTGGCGATCCTGCATAGCAGTGCGTGGCCGGCGTTGGAAGCCCGAACCATGCATGGTTTTTTGTTACCGTCCAGCGCAAGCACGTAGCTGCGCAGCTCTTCGCTCCAGAATTGCGACTCGAATCGTAGCTGCAGATCGGATGCCTGTTGTTCCAGCTTTTCAGCGTAATCTGCATGCCCGAGAGCTCGCGCCACTATCGCTGCGGCCAACTTCGCAGCGTACACGTAGGCTTGCACCTCGCACAACGCGATTGGCGCTTCCGCCAGGCGTCCGTCGGCGTGGAAGATGGAATCACCCGAGTCTTTCCATCCCTGCTGAGTTAATCCGTCCGCCGACTTGCGAGAATATTCGACGAAGCAGTCGCCGTCGGTATCTCCGTAGCGATCGATCCATTCGAGCGCCTTCATCATGTTGGGCCATACGGTTCGCAGAAAATCCAGCTTATTGGTGCGAAGAAAATACGCACCAGCGAGAAGTACAAAGAGAGGAGTGGAATCCACGCTCCCGTAATATTGTCCGAACGGCACTTCCTTCAGCGTGGCCATCTCACCGCGCCGGACTTCATGAACGATCTTTCCGGGCTCCGCATCTTGCTCGGGAATCGTCGCCGTCGCCTGAGTGGCTGCCAGATACTTCAGGACCCCTTCCGCGATGGAAGGCGCAATCCACAGGCACTCCATGGCGGTGATAATTCCGTCGCGACCGAAAACTGTATTGAACCAGGGAACACCGGCGTATGGATATGCGCCTTCGGGGTTCCCTTCTATCAACATTCGCAGGTCAGCCTCAGAACGTGTCAACCACTCATTGAAACGCTTATTGGAAGTTCTGATCCTGCACCCATCCAGAATGTCCTTCTGGCATTGCAGGTTCTTGGCAGCGAAGGCCTCCGCGTACGGCAACACATGTTTTTGGGCCGACTCCCGTTCGCAGATGACTGTTATCTGTACCATGGATTCTTCGTTCGGCTTCATTCGCACCTGGTAGTTCGCTGTCTTTTCAGTCAGCGAATGCGGAGTCGGTGAAAAATGGATCGACGTGCTTCGAGTAATCTTGTCCAAGCCCAGGTAACTCAACGTCACCGTTTCTGCTTGCACCTTGGCAGGCAAAAGACGGCCTCTCTTGCGACGAGGTGTTCCGCGAACTTCAAAAATGTCCGCGTAATCAGCGTCGAACTCAAACGAAACGGCCAGATCTATGAACGTCAGCCCATAGTTCGCGATCCGCAGCTGCTCGTAACAGATTCCATCCTGCAGGAATTTCGAGCGATAGACATGGAGGGTGCCGCGAGGGATTCCGTCCTTGTTGTCTCCCTCAATATCCACATTCGTAAGGTCCACCGACAGGAACGCATTGTCGTCGCGGACCGTGGAACTGAGCAGCAATGGAGCTTGCCCGTCGAGGCGAATGCTCATGCGATTGAGGTGACGGGTTTCGGTATGAAATAGCCCCAGTTGCATTCGTCCGGCTGCTTCGATATCGCCGTCTCGATTGAACACAGCAAACGTGTCGCCGTGTTTCAAGACACGGGTACGGTCATCGGCAAGCGCCGACGATGCCAAGACGTAGTACTTTCCTTTGATGCGTATGATGTTGTCCAATTCGGGTTCCGTTACTGCAAGATTGCCGGCGGTGGAGGCTCGTATTCGTGCATGTCGGGTTCGTTCATTTCTCCCAGTATCCGTCGGTATAGCGAGACATAATCGGATGTCATTCGTTCGGCGGTGAAGCGTTGTTCGAAAACCGCGCGGCAAGTTCTCCGCTCGATTTCCGGTATTCGCATTACCCGGTCGATCGCAGACTCGAGGTCATCCACCACGAAGCCGGTCACGCGGTCTGTGATAATTTCCGGAACCGAGCCGCAGCGGAAAGCGATCGTCGGTGTGCCACAGGCCATGGCTTCGATCATGGTCAGACCGAAAGGCTCCGGCCAGTCAATTGGGAAAAGATACGCGTGAGCATTGCCCAATAATTCGCTCTTTTCGTGGTCGCTGATTTCTCCAACGAATTCTATCGAAGCGTGCTTCAACATTGGTCTAATCTTCGAGTCGAAGTAATCCTGGTCCACGCGGTCAATCTTCGCGGCAATCTTAAGCTTCATACCCGAACGAAGGGCAATCTTGATAGCGCGATCCGGACGCTTTTCAGGCGAGATTCGCCCTAGAAACACGAGATAGTCTCCAGAGACGAATCTTGGCTTGTAGAGCGAAGAAGGCAGTCCATGGTAAATGTTTGCGATCCAGTTTGCGCCGGGCAACGGCAGCCGTTGCGAATGTGAGATCGATACGACAGGAGCATCGGGGAAGCAACGATATAGTGGTTGTAAATCTGGAATATCGAGTCTTCCGTGCAAGGTAGTGATACTCGGAAACTGCAAGTTTTTGCTCAACGGAAAGTGACAGTAATCGGTGTGAAAATGCAGCAGGTCAAAATTCCCAGCGCGCCTCGTAACCTGGTCCAGTGAGACGATATGGTACGGCAATGGATCGACGCATTTCGCGTTCAAGCGAAGGGCAGTCGCACATGGCGACACCAAGCGCGCAGACGTCAGAGAGTCACCGCTGGCGAAAAGAGTGACTTCATGTCCCAGCTTGACCAGTTCTTCGGTAAGGTGAGATACGACTCGTTCGGTGCCTCCGTACAATCTCGGAGGAACGCTTTCATAGAGGGGTGCGATTTGAGCGATACGCAAGATGGCCCCTTATCCTAGCTGGCTGAGATCAGAATATTTTCTCGCATGGCTGGGTTTTGGACTATACGAGCTTCCAAGTATGCGAATTGAGAAGAACCCTTAGCCTGCTTAATTCATCGGAGGCGAGAATCGTAACGCAGAAAGCGCATTGCTGACGGAGGAAAGGATCGCGCTACGTAGTCGACCTTTATACAGGTGTGCGTTGCCGTTGTTTTAACCTCGCGAACCGTTCAGATAGCTCCGCCTGATTCCTTCGGGAGAACGCGTTGTCGAACCGGCGAGACAATCTAAGAGCAGTTGCAGACGGTTTGGAAGAGATTCTGAAAAGGCCAGCCGCTACGCACGGAGGTCTGCATGCAAGATCGCTCCGGATTCAAGCCTGGGGGCATTATTTTTGCACCAAGCTTTCAGTCCTTTTTCAGAATCAGTGCTTTTTTGACTGGCAAAGATGCAGACAAGCGAAGGCAACTCAACTCCATCTGCGTTGACCCGGTAATAGATACGATGGTTCTCTCTGCTTATCTCGAAAAGTAAGAACTGTCTTTCGTCCACAGTCGGCTCCTCCGTCAGCAGCGTCAGGAAATCTTAGCCGCATGCGGATCGTTGCGACTATACCGTGTCCTACCGACACCGCATCAATATTCTTGGTAGGAATCCAGCGCCTTTGCGACGAGATGTACGCCAACAGAAAGAGTCGGTGTGAACAAAATTGCTCAATGCACACCTGCAGCAGAGCTTCGGTATGGTTCACGCGTGTCAGTGACCAGCAAGCTCACTCGCAAGACTGTGCCATCTCCCGATGAAGAAAGATCGAGCCTGCCATCGACTTCGCGTAATCGCTCGCGGATTCCAGCGAGGCCGACTCCAACGCCATTTCCTGAAGTCTTGAAGCCTTCCAGCATTTCTTGGGGAATTCCGTGACCGTAGTCCCTTATCTCTAAACTGACTTTTTCTCCGTCGATAGCTGCCCGAATCTTTGCGCGGCGGCTGCCTGAGTGGCGGTGAATGTTCGTCAGAGATTCTTGTAGCACACGGAACAAGAGTATTTCAGTGTCGGATTGAAGTCGATTAGGCAAATCCAACGAAATGTCAATTTCGATTCCGCTTCGACGCGCAAATTCTTGAGCGTAGTTTGTAGCTGCAGACGCAAAACCAACTTCGTCGAGCATCGGCGGATGCAATAGATGCGACAGCGTGCGAGTCTCGTTCGTGCATTGATCCAGAAGGTGGCGACACTCAGATAAAATTTCAAGGGCCTTGGCCTTGGAGCCAGTCGCCATTTCGAGTTGCGTCAGGCTCATCCCGAGGGCGCCAAGATATTGGCCGATGCTGTCATGCAGTTCGCGAGCAATGCGACGACTTTGCTCATCTTGCGCATGTATCAGCTGGGAAGACAGGCGCCGAAGAGCGATAGTGCGCCGCTCGACCTTCGCTTCCAGCTCGTCGCGCGCCTCTTGAAGTTGAGCAGAACGCGTCTCCGCTTCGTCAAACAAATGCTCGCGTTCCGCATCTTGAAGCTTCCGTTCCGTCAAGTCGTGGAAGAAATTGACGACGCCGATAATTTGGCCATCCTTTGGATTTCTGATCGGGTCGATATCGACCGAGACAGGCACGCGGCTCCCATCGGGTCTCCCTATAATGACCTCCTGTTCATGCACCGAGGCTCCAGTGCTTAACGCCAGAGCAACAGGAGTTTCACAGTGTGCCATGTGTGAGCCATCCGCGTGGTATAGAGTGTGAGCGCCGCAAAAACGTTCGTCCGTATCACCAATGGCCGGTTCGCGACCCCATAGTTCCGCCGCTCGGGCGTTATACCAGATCACTACGCCATCGGCTTGAACCACGTAGGCTGCCATGGGCAAATGTCTCAAAATGTCGCATTTCTGATCGAGCGCCTGTAGATACGCCTGTAGTTCACTCATCGGTGTTCCCATTAGCTCCTGAACAGGAGTTTGCGATTCCTGGTACTTCAGTTCGCCATCACTCATATAAGTCACAGTTCCCCGCCTTTTCCGTTGGCCCCGTTGTTCACCGAGGGCAGTTTTTTCAACCGATTCAACTCTTGCCCCTTGGTTCCTTGATTTTCCGGCTTGACTTGTTTTTCGAGGACTTTCTTCACGACGTCAAGCGGGACCTGCTCGAAATTTAATTTTTTGGCCATGCAAAATGCTCCTTCACAACACCTCGACGCTAACAGGCTGGAAGCCGTACGGGTCATATCTTTTAGATAACGAAATTTCGTTAGTCGAGGTTTAACTGCTTACTTAACGGTTACAGCGACTCGACTAACGCTATAGACCGAGTCGAACCCTTAAGTGCTGTGAATCTTGTTTTCTTTTGTACGAACCTTTACGGCTCTTAACGGCGAGATAGTTTATCTTGCATGACCTCTAACGATGAGATACGATAAGGTAACGTTTATTTAAGCAGGTCAGTTCACGGCGCTAAGGGAGGGAACGATATATGCCAGGCCGTCAGAATAAGAATGCTCCATCGCATTTCAAGACCGTGGTGCAATCGGATGTCCCGCAAGGTCGTAATGGAAAACACAAGCAAATTGTCACAACAATTCTCAAGGACCTGGACAATTTGAGAGCTGATTGTGCGCTTAAGGTTCCACTCGCAGAATTGGCGGAATCAAAAGAAAGAGTTCGCTCCGCGTTGAATCGTGCAACTCGGAAGGCTGGGCGTAAAGTTGCCACCGCCAGCGACGCCACTTTCTTATACGTGTGGACCGTGAACGGGTAGTGAGGGAGTATTAGGCCCTTATCAATAATTAGCCACTGTCCCGATTGGATCCTTAATTCTAACTCTCGGGCTCGTCACCTGACATGACCTATGAATGCTCCAGATCTGGTGCAGTCCTATAACTGTTCTCTAAACTAATCGTGGTTCGAACGGGTTTACCTTATTGATTCACGCTGACTTCAAGACAGGCACTACGTGTTACTCTCACTTCGAACCAATCAATGGGCAGGGTGCAGAAGACGAGAAGGCTTTTGTGCCCTGCTCAGCCCTCGGTCTCGAGGCCGATCCCGCTCGACGCACCTGTGACGATAGCAACCTTGGGCCTTCCGGAGAGCGCGTCCCTCACCCGGCCGCCCGACGAAGTGGATTCTAGTGTCATGATTGTCTTCTCCTTGTGTATCGTGGCGTATCGCCGACACAAACAAACGTTGGAAAGCAGCTGCTTGCGGGTCATTTGGCCCATGTGGCGCATTGCCACGGATAAATTGTCCCTCGATAAGTACATGGATTCTGAACGATTGAGTCCGATCGCACGAACCCTCAGCCTGACTTCGCCCCTTTTGGGCTCTTCTGTGCAATTTGACAGTTGCCTGCCCCTACGCATCTGGCCATAAATGCCACGCGGAGTAGATGGGGAAAGTTAGGCCCGAGCGTAAAGAATCAGAGCGGCTTTGATTTCGACGAACATGCCTCGGGCAGACCTGGGATTTTCTGAGGAACTAGTAATCCTCCGAGATGCCGGAGTTCGCTCCAGTATTTTGAGTTGTGCGTAAATTTCCACCTACTCCCTTCTGTGATTCTGGCTTAGAAGTGCGCCTGCCGTTGATTACTTGGTCGCTCGCTCATTTACCGGCCTTCACGCGTTTAGCTACCTTTGCCGGACTTTGAATCTTGCGTTCCGCGCGGTAAGCGAGTGTCGCGGCTCCAGATTGCAATCGGATTACTGATTCTCGTCAAGAATGGGAGAAAAACAATGCGGAAAGGAATACAGACCAGGCGGGCAAGGGTCGTAATAGGACTTGTGCTGACAATGTTGGCTTGCACTGTGATGACGGCACAGGGTTCGTACTAACTCTATGCCCGGTACGGACTTTACGAAGTACCACAGCTATAAGTGGGTGCCGATCGAAGGCGGATTGCACCCGAACCAAATTGCGGACGCGCAAATCAAGGCTTCCATTGATTCTCAGTTGGCGGCGAAGGGTTTGACGAAAACGGCCGTCGATAAGGAAAAGCAGTGGAATGCGTACAGTATGGGCGGACCGCGCTTTGGCGGAATGGGAACGGCGACGAGTTCCACGATTAGCAGTGGAACTCTTGTTCTGCATGTATGACCCCACTAGCAAGCAGCTCGTATGGACAGGGCAGGCGACCAAGACGCTGAATCCCAGCCAGAACCAGGAAAGAACCAAAAGAATCTGGACAAGGCTATCGAGAAGTTGTTGAAGAATTACCCGCCCAAACAGAAATAGCGCCAACAAGGTTTGCAAGACATCGCGAAAGAAAGCCAATGAAACCTAGAACATTACTCGCCCTTAGAAACATCCACATCCTACAGTTCCCGCTTGTTCTTCTCTTTGGACTCCTGTCTATTCGCCCTATCAACGCACAGAGCCAGGAACTGCAGCAGCGCGTTGCGGAGATCAAGCAGACGGCTGTCAAGGACAAGCAGGCGATGGCGCAGTACACCTGGGTCGAGCAGGTCACCATCAGCCTCAAAGGCGAACAGAAAAAGCAGGAGCACTTCCAGGTGCGCCTCGGACCGGACGGCAAACCACTAAAGACTTCACTTGACCCGCCTCCCGACACATCTTCTGACGATGGGGGCCGGAAGCATCGTCTGAAAGAGCATGTCGTCGAGAAGAAGAAGGAAGAGTACAAGGAGTATGCAGACCAGATGAAGGCTCTGGCGCAGCAGTATGTGCCGCCGGATAAAGAGCTGCTGCAGCAGGCGTACGAGAAGGGCAACATCACATTAGGTCCCGCAGCGGGCGTTCCCAATGAACTTCAACTCATCATTAAGGACTACTTGGAATCGCAGGACTCTTTAACATTGGTCTTCGACAAAGTGCAGAAGGGACTGCTTCGGATTCAAATTGCTTCCTATATGAACGATCCGAAGGATGCGATGAACTTGACGGTGCAGTTCAGCCGGCTGCCGGATGGGACGAACCACATCTCCAATCTGGTCATCGACGGCGTCGGCAAACAGTTAAGCGTTGCCATTCAGAACTCGAATTATCAGCACCTATTGGAAGGCCCAGCTCAGCAAATGGGTTCGCCGGGGTATTCAGGACAAGGCGCTCCGTTGTCTGCGGATGAGCTGCAACAACTGGTAGCGCCAATCGCGCTTTATCCTGACGCCCTGGTAGCCCAGATTCTTGGGGCTGCGACCTTTCCAGACCAGGTCGCCTATGCCGACAACTGGCTTCAGCAGAACCAGAATCTCACCGGCAAGACTCTAATGCAGGCGGTTGATGCGGAATCTTGGGATCCCAGTGTGAAGGGACTCACACAATTTCCCTCGGTTCTCGACAATCTGGCGAAGAACCTCAGTTGGACTTCCGCGCTGGGAGAGTCGTATCACACCCAGACCGCCGAGGTAATGTCGGCCGTCCAGGTGTTGCGCGCTAAGGCACAAGCTGCAGGCAATTTGAAATCAGGCCCAGAGATTACGGTTGTTCAGCAGGCGCCGCAGACTATCGTGATTCAGTCGGCCAATCCGCAAGTGGTGTACGTCCCGGTGTATAACACAGCGGTGGTTTATGGCTCTCCGTACGCCACTCCCGGATACAGCGCTGCTACAGTGGCGGCGACCGGCGTGATTGCTTTCGGAGCTGGCGTCGCGGTGGGGGCGATGATGAGCGGTGGGTGTTGCGGCTGGGGATACAGCAGTTGGACCTGTGGCTGGCACGGTACCGCCGTGGTGTATCACGGCGGTGCGTATTACGGGAACTCTGCATGGCACGGCGGCTACTATGGTTCAAGCGCGTCTGCGTATGGCCCCAACGGAGCTGCACACTATGGCGCTGGCTATAACCCATCTACCGGGACTTACGCTCGTAGTGCCACAGCCTCGAACGCGTACGGCAGCCAAAGCGTCGGTCAAGCGTACAACCCCAGGACCGGAGCGTACGGCGCCACTGAGCAAGGCGCCAATGCCAACGGGAGCTGGGGGAGCTCGACGGTTTCGAAAAACGGTCAAACTGCGTACACCCAGCATCAAACGACCGCGCAAGGATCCGTGGGCTCGGTGCAAACTTCGAGCGGCGGCAAGGCTGTCGCGGCCACGGGACAGTACAACAGCGCCGCCGCGGGTGAGACTGCAAATGGCAACAAGTATGCGACGGCGAACGGCAACGCCTACAAAAATACAGGGAGTGGTTGGCAGAAAGAGACGAATGGAAGCTGGAGCAACGTCCAGAAACCTAGTAGCTCGAGCAACAGCTCTGCTGCTTCCAAGGGCTGGGAACAGCCGCAAAAGAGCAGTGGATCGTCATCAGCCCTTAGCAGCGGAGGCGGAGGCTGGCAATCCAGGTCGGCGAGTGCTCGTGGGTCGAGAAGCTTGGGCGGTGGTGCCGGCTGGGGCGGCCGTAGCAGTGGCCGTAGGTGAAACCCGACAATGCAGCGACAACGAGATCACATCTGTTGAGCCCCTTTAGTAAGGTGTTCTTGTTTTCGAATTTTTGCGGGAATACTTATGTCAGCAAAGACTAGCACAATCGGTAGGACTCGGTTACTACTGCTATCGTTAATCATTCCCCTTGCCGCCTGCAGCAAGTCCGATAAACCTTCATACAGAATGTTTGCCTCAGCCGAAGACGCAGGCAAAGGGTTGCTGGAAGCGGCAAAGTCAGGCGATCAAAACGCCATGCTGCTGATTTTCGGTCCGGAATCGAAAGAGATGATCTTCTCAGGCGATGCTGTGCAGGACAAGGCCACGGCCGACACATTTGTGGCAGCCTATGGCGTGATGCACCGCTGGCGCAAGATGCCCGACGAAGCTCAAATCTTGCTAATCGGAGCGGACAATTTTGCCTTCCCGATCCCGCTGAAGAAGACTAGCACCGGCCAATGGTTTTTCGACACGGCGGCGGGCAAGGATGAGATTCTGGCGCGCCGTATTGGTCGGAATGAACTGGCCGTCATCGACGTTTGTGCGGCGCTGGCCGACGCCCAGGCCGAGTATTTATCGCAGCGCCACGAAGGGACGAAGCAATATGCTCAGAAGTTCATCAGTGACGTTGGCAAGCAGAATGGTTTGTACTGGGAGTCACAAGAGGGTCAGCCCAGAAGCCCGCTCGGGCCGCTAGCAGCGTTTGCAACCGCCGAGGGATACAGCGTAAAACCAAACGCGCATATGCCCTTCCATGGCTATTACTTCCATATGCTGAGCCGGCAAGGCAGTCACGCGCAGGGCGGTGCGAAGGACTACATAGTCGATGGAAAGATGGTTGGCGGATTCGCCTTCGTCGCGTATCCAGCTGAATACCGCGATTCGGGGGTGATGACATTCATCATGAACCAGGATGGCGTACTGTTGCAGAAGGACTTGGGGAAGACCACAACACAACTAGCGACTTCAATAGCTGAGTTTGACCCCGATTCCGGTTGGAGCTCGGTAGAGCAATGACAGGTCATCGCTGGTTTGGGGTCTACCTCAATCCAAGCAATACCCCCTACCAGGAGCCCAAAAGTCACGCCTCTATATATCTGAAAAAAAGGAGATGGGTTCTTTTTGAAAACTATTATGGGACCAACCGATTAGAGAGGTGTTGCCGTCTGAGCTGGCACCGTTCATCAGATGGCGTTTCCCGCCTTGGCGCTCTGTTGCTGATCGGGTTGCAACTGGGGTCCTTACAATTAGCATGAGCTGCTCTTGCTCACAACATTCACCAATCCGGCAAGCAGCATCTTCAAGTGGAGGTAACCATGAATGCTTTTCACAAAGCCGTGATCTGGACAAGCTTGCTGTTCTTGGCCAAGGGGGTCGAAGCCCAAACGCCCGGTAATGTCCCCGCTATACAGATCACGAAGGAAGGCAGTTCGGTTCGGTTCGCGGTCAAAGCTTCCGTCTCCATCGAAGGAACATTAGATAAGTGGGACGCTACTCTCACGTACCCCTCTACGGATGTTGAAGCCGGCGTTCTGGATATCAAGATTCAGGCAGACAGCGTCAATACGGGAAGCGGCATGAAAGATAACAAATTGAAGAGCAAGGATTTCTTCAACGTGAAAGACGATCCCTACATCACATTTCATTCGACGAAGATGACCCAGACGGGTCCCACGACAGTCGAGGTTCAGGGAAACTTCACCATACGAGGAGTCTCCAAGCCAGAGACTCTGATCTTCGAGATTACAGGCAAAGGAACAGGTTCGGGCGAAATCAAAGGAACAATGGCATTTGACCGTAAGGAGTTCGGGATGAACAGTGGCATTCCATTCATCAAGATCGCTGACCGCGTCGAGGTATCAGTCGATCTCAAGGGGAAACGAGTCAGCGGGCCTCCGCTTGTTTTTAAACAATAATCTGCTGTGACAGCGCCGCCTTAACTCCCCGTTTGCCGGCTTCTCAACAACGTGGGTACTGGTTCCGACTTTGCCGAGTTATCCCAGACACTTGCCATTGAAAGAACTGAAAACAAGGACTTTCGCCATGATGCAAGAAGAAAAACCTGGCTGGAAAAAGCGCGCTCTCGACGAATTGAGTAAGCTCTCTATAACCGTCCTGTACATCTGGGTACTCCTAAGTGTCTTTACACTCCATCGTGAAATCATCCTTGCGAACTACCACATCAACTACTCGGCGAAGTTTGGCTTTGCCTTTATCAATGCGGTGATCTTGGCGAAATTCATGTGGTTGGGAGAAATCCTTCATGCCGGAAAGA